>Ga0209941_1000019_pt1 | contig 419092 bp, 410 predicted proteins | sample ThiBiot_300_plan_FD_183945 | JGI IMG/M metagenome (GOLD analysis project Ga0209941, IMG submission 183945) | Wastewater bioreactor microbial communities from Cape Town, South Africa - Thiocy_solids_1 (SPAdes) | ecosystem: Engineered > Bioremediation > Thiocyanate > Unclassified | place: South...
GCCGCAGCGTTAATGCCTTGAGCTCTTCACGCTCGGCCTGCGTCAAAACCAGTGTTGCTTTGGGTCTTCCGCTCATGGCTGCCTCCTCGGGTACACACGGTACATGAGAGACTCCAGTTTCCCGGAATAATTCAACGAATTTCTAACTCACTACACTAGGCCGCCAGCGTCTTGTAAACCCCGCAGCCAAGGTAGAGATCCCCGGCCAGTTGCACGTAGGACATCTTGGTCTGCACCTTGCCGCTCGCCGGGTTGGTGATGTCGTACTCGACCCAGCCCGGCCCGCGGTCGGCCTGGTTCACGATGTCGCGCACCAGCGCATCCCCGGCGATGCCGGGAATATCCTGCACGCGCGTGCCCACCTTCGCCGGGTTGCCGCCAAATGCGAGATAAGTTCCGGCGGCATCCAGAGCGAACACGTACATGTCCCTGTCGTGAAAGGGCTTCGCCGGGTCCGTCACGCTGCGCAGAAAGGACTCCCTCCCGGCGCCCGTGCCATGCAGTTGCATCGCACGCCGCACCAGCGCCACGGCTTCATCGGCCGTGCCCTGCTGCAGGCGGAAGTTCTGCACGGCCTGCGAAAGCGTCGCTGCGCGCGTCTGCAGCCGGGTGGCCTCCTCCACCGCATGCTCCACCATCTCGCCGTTGCTTTCGGTGATGGTTTCAAGCTGGTGCACTGCCTCGGCGATTTCCTGCAGACCCAGGCGCTGCTCCCCCACGGAATGCGTGATGCCGCCGAGTTTGTCCGCGACCGTGCGGATGCCGGAGGCCATGACTTCAATGCCTTCCCCGGCCGCGCGAATCTGCCCCGCGCTGGTTTCGACCTGCCCGACGGAAGTCCCGATCAGAACGCGGATTTCGCGCGCCGCCTCCGCCGAACGGCCGGCAAGCGAGCGCACCTCGCCCGCGACCACGGCAAAGCCGCGGCCCTGCTCGCCGGCGCGCGCTGCCTCGACGGCGGCGTTCAAAGCCAGGATGTTGGTCTGAAAGGCGATGCCGTCAATCACGCCGATGATCTCGTTCATCCGCTTGGCATCGTTCTGGATCGCCTGCACCGATTGCACCGCGCTGCCCATGGCCAGTACCCCGGTATCGGCGGCCCGCTTGACCTGTGCCGCGCGCTGGTCCGCATCCCTGGCGGCTTCATCATCGCTTTCCAGCGCCCTGCCCAGTTGCTCCACGCTGGCGGTCGTGCGCGCCAGGCTCTGCCCTTGCTGATCGGTGCGCTCTGCCAGCTGCCGGCTATCATTGAGCAACTGCTCCCCGGCGTGCGCGACCAACGCGGCGTTGCTGCGGATATCCGCAACCATCGAGGAAAGCGTATGCACCATGTGGTTCAACCGCCCGCCCAGATGCGCCAGCTGCCCCTTGCCGCGCATGACGGCACGCACCGAGAGGTCTCCCTGGGCGACACTTTCCATCACGCTGGCCAGTTGCACGAGGTTCACCATGAGGCTTTGCCACAGGCAAGCCATCACGTAGCACAGCACCAGTATGCCGGCCAGACACACAGCCCACGCGGCGGCCGTGTCGCGCATTGACACGGCGGCCACCACGACGAGCACCGCCACTGCCACACCTCCCGCAAGAGCGCATTTGCCTCCCAGTGAAAGGCGATGCATCAGCGCCGCGCCCGGCCGCCATAGCCAGATATCCATCATGGATTGTCTCCTTGGTATTTTTTGAACCTTGAACGATAGCCCAGTCGCCGCCGCCGAAAAGCGGCAAAAGCGCTGCTGCACGCGGCCACATCGCACCAGGCACGAATTTTCCGCACCGTGCCATGTTCGATAATGCCAGCACAGGACAAGCAAGAGGGGTACCAGATGGGCACGATGGAACGCATATTGCGACTCATGGGCGAAAAAAAGGCCTCTGACGTCTATCTGTCGGCCAACGCACCGGCACTGATCCGCATCAATGGCGAATGCATACCGATCAATGAGCAATTGCTGTCCCCGGACGCACCACGCAGCCTTCTGGCCGAAGTGGTTGCGCCCGAGCGCATTGAAGAGCTGGAAGAAACCGGCGAGCTGAACATGGGCGTGCCCATCACCGGGGTGGGGCGCTTTCGCGTCAGCGCCATGCGCCAGCGCGGCAGCTTCGCCGCGGTGATCCGCTTCATCCCGCAGGATATTCCGGTGCTGGGCATGCTGAATCTGCCGCCCGTGCTGGCCGAGCTCATCATGGAAAAGCGCGGGCTGATCCTCGTCGTCGGGGCTACCGGCTCGGGCAAGAGCACCACGCTCGCGGCCATGATCGACCATCGCAATGGGGAACTGCCAGGGCATATCCTGACGGTGGAGGAACCCATCGAATACCAGTTCAAGAACCGCAAATCCATTGTCAACCAGCGTGAAGTCGGCAGCGACACGCGCACGCTGCAGACAGCGCTCAAGAACGCGCTGCGCCAGGCCCCTGACGTGATCCTGATCGGCGAAATCCGCGATCGGGAAACCATGTCCGCCGCAATCGCCTACGCCCAGTCCGGCCACCTGTGCCTGGCCACGCTGCACGGCAACAACAGCTATCAGGCGCTCAACCGGATTCTCTCGTTCTACCCGGTGGAGGTGCGGCCCACCATGCTGGGCGACCTCGCCTCCGCGCTCAAATCCATCATCTCGCAGCGCCTGGTGCGCACGCCCGAAGGCACCCGCCTGCCTGCGGTGGAAGTCATGCTCAACACCAAGCTGGTCAGCGACCTGATCGAAAAAGGCGATTTCTCCGGTGTGCGCGAGGCGATGGAAAAATCCATGGCGGAGGGCTCGCAGACCTTCGAGGAGGCGCTTGCCAAGCTCATCATGGATGGCAGAATCGCGCGCAAGGAAGGCCTTGCGAACTCCGATTCCCCAACCAACCTGCTCTGGCGCCTGCAAAACGACTTCAGCCTGGCCGCCAAGGCGGCGCAGGCACAGAAACAGGCACAGGATGCTCCGGAGGATACAGGTCCATCCTTCACCGAGATCGTGCTCGACGTCAAGCCTGAATAGCCATCTGCATTTCCTCGGACGCAGCGTGCGCGTCCCGGTCACGGTCCGGCGCTGATCGGACCGCATTCCCATGCTCCAACTGAAAAACGTCACCCTGCGCCGTGGCACCAAAGTGCTGCTGGACGGCGCCAGCGCCACCATCCAACCCGGCGAACGCGTCGGCCTCGTCGGCCGCAACGGCGCCGGAAAATCGTCCGTCTTCGCTCTCCTGCAAGGCGCGCTGCACGAGGACCGCGGCGAACTCGAACTGCCGGCGCAGTGGCGCCTTGCCAGCGTGGCGCAGGACATGCCGGAAACAGACGAACCGGCGACCGACTTCGTCCTTGCGGGCGACACCCGGCTGGTGCAGTGCCGGCAGCAGCTGGCGCACGCCGAGCACAGCGGCGACGGCATGGCCATCGCCCAGGCGCACGCGGATCTGCACGATGCCGGAGCACACGATGCGACCGCGCGGGCCCAGACACTGATCCTGGGGCTGGGCTTTCAGCCTGCGCAGCTGCAGCAGCCGGTCAACAGCTTTTCCGGCGGTTGGCGCATGCGCCTGCAGCTGGCGCGGGCGCTGATGTGCCCCAGCGACCTGCTGCTGCTCGATGAGCCCACCAACCACCTCGATCTGGATGCGCTCGTCTGGCTGGAAGGCTGGCTGGCGCGCTACGGCGGCACCATGCTCGTGATCAGCCACGACCGCGAATTCCTCGACGCCGTGACCAAGGTCACGCTGCACATCGAAAACGCCCGCATCACGCGCTACGCCGGCAACTACAGCGCCTTCGAAGACCAGCGTGCCGAACAGCTGCTGCTGCAACAGGCGGCGTACGAGCGCCAGCAGGAAAAAATCGCGCACCTGCAGCATTTCATCGACCGCTTCAAGGCCAAGGCCACCAAGGCACGGCAGGCGCAAAGCCGCGTCAAGCAGATCGAGCGCATGGAAAAAATCGCGCCGGTGCTGGCCGAGGCCGATTTCAGCTTCACTTTCCGCGAGCCGGCCAGTCTGCCCAACCCCATGCTGGCGCTGCGCGATGCCATCTTTGGCTACCGCGGCGAAGATGGCGGTGCGATTCCCATCGTGCGCGGCGTGACGCAGACCGTGCTTGCCGGGCAGCGCATCGGCATCCTGGGCGCCAACGGCCAGGGCAAGTCAACGCTGGTCAAGACCATCGCCCGCAGCCTGAAGCCGCTGGCCGGCAAGGTCACCGAAGGCAAGGGGCTGACGATAGGCTACTTCGCCCAGCAGGAACTGGACGTGCTGCGCCCGCAGGACACGCCACTGGAACACCTCCTGCGGCTGGAAAGGGAAATTGCCACCGGCCAGGAAGCGCGCGAACAGGAGCTGCGCAACTACCTGGGCAGCTTCAACTTCACCGGCGACATGGTCGGCCAGGCCGTGGCCAGCATGAGCGGCGGCGAGAAAGCCAGGCTGGTGCTGGCGCTCATCGTCTGGCAGCGGCCCAACCTGTTGCTGCTGGATGAGCCCACCAACCACCTGGATCTGGCCACGCGCGAGGCACTGGCCATGGCGCTCAATGATTTTGACGGCACCGTCATGCTGGTCAGCCACGACCGCCACCTGCTGCGCGCCGTGTGCGACGACTTCTGGCTGGTCGCCCGGGGTGGATTGCATCCGTTTGACGGCGACCTGGACGCCTACCAGCGCTACCTGATCGATGAATCGCGCCGCCTGCGTGAAGAGGCGCGCATCGGCAGCGGCAACAGCAACCCCGGCGAGCCGGGGGCGGGGAGTGGCATCGATCCGCGCGAGGCACGGCGCCTGGCTGCCCTGGAACGCCAGCAACTGGCGGAAAAAGCCAAACCGCTAAAAAAGGAGCTGGCGCAGATCGAAAAACGCATACCTGCGCTGGAAAGCGAGAAAACGGCGCTGGAAGCCGAACTGTCCACCGCGCTCCCGTCCGAGCGCATTGCAGAAGCCGGCCGCCGCCTCAAGGCCATTGGCGACGAGCTGGCCGCTCATGAAGAACGGTGGCTGGAGCTTTCGGAAGCAATCGAGCGGCTGTGATGGAATGAACGAGAAAAAAGAGAATTCTTATTTTTGACAGGGACTTGCAAAGGCAGCTTCAGGAAATAGTACCAATTGGTAGAAACCCGGATATTTTGTTGAAAACCTGTCAACGCCTCCAGCCCTGCCCGCGTTGTGGTGTACATCTAAGGAGTTCTGACGATGTCCACCACCACGACCTGCCGCACCCAGCAGCCCACGCTCTGGCCCGAAGACGAACGCGACCGCAAGCGCGCGCCTCTGCACTCCGGCGTGTGATGGTCGGCGCCTGTGGGTGCGGACTCCGGCACGCGGAACGGCGAAAAAGCCCCGCAATGCGGGGCTTTTTGCTGGGCGATGCCAGACTCAGTTCATGTGCAGACCGCCGTTGACGGAAAGCTCGGCGCCGGTCGAGTAGCCACCCTCTTCAGACACCAGCCACGAGATGATGGAAGCGATTTCGCTGGGCTCGCCCAGACGCTTGACCGGCACCGTGGCAACGATCTTTTCCAGCACATCGGGGCGGATGGCCTTGACCATGTCGGTGCCGATGTAGCCTGGCGCCACGGTGTTCACCGTCACGCCCTTGGTGGCCATTTCCTGCGCCAATGCCATGGTGAAACCGTGCATGCCCGCCTTGGCAGCCGAATAGTTGGTCTGGCCCGCCTGGCCCTTCTCGCCATTCACGCTGCTGATGTTGACGATGCGGCCCCAGCCCTTTTCCACCATGTCGGCCACCACCTGCTTGGTGACGTAAAACATGCTGTTGAGGTTGGTGTCGATCACCTGGCGCCAGTCTTCCGGCGTCATCTTCATGAACATCCGGTCGCGCGTGATGCCCGCGTTGTTCACCAGAATGTCGATGGGGCCATGCTCCGCCTTGGCCTTGGCGAAGGCTTCCACCGTTGAATCCCAGTCGCTCACGTTGCCGACCGATGCATGGATGGTGTAGCCCAGCGCCTTCTGCTCGGCCTGCCACTTCTGGTAGTCCCGCGTCGGGCCGCAACCGGCGATGACCGTGTAGCCATCCTTGTGAAAACGCTGGCAGATGGCGGTGCCGATGCCACCCATGCCGCCCGTGACGTATGCAACTCTTTGTCCCATGTTCAAACTCCTTGTTCCTCAATCAAAAACCGCTTGGACACTCTAACCGAGTTCCATGCTGGCCCGTGCCATGGAAAACACCAAGCACGAGCGAAAAAGTACCTCCGCTCAGGCCCGCTCGACGGCCATCGAAACACCCATGCCGCCGCCAATGCACAGCGCGGCCAGGCCTTTTTTCGAGCCACGGCGCTGCATTTCATGCAGCAGCGTCACCAGGATGCGGCAGCCCGATGCCCCGATGGGATGGCCGATCGCGATCGCCCCGCCGTTGACGTTGACCTTGCCCGGGTCGACCGCAAGCTCCTTGTTCACGGCACAGGCCTGCGCGGCGAAGGCTTCGTTGAGCTCGAACAGATCCACGTCGGCAACCTTCCAGCCGGTGCGCGAAAGCACCTTGCGCGAAGCCGGGACTGGCCCCATGCCCATGGTCGCGGGGTCCAGCCCGGTGATGCCGTAGGCCGCGATGCGCGCCAGCGGCGTGAGGCCCAGCGCCGCCGCCTTCTTCGCCGTCATCACCACCACGGCGGCCGCGCCGTCGTTGATGCCGGAAGCATTGCCGGCCGTGACCGTGCCCGCCTTGTCGAACGCCGGGCGCAGGTGCGCCAGCACGTCGCCGTTGGTCTTGCGGTTGATGAATTCGTCGGCGCTGAAGACGATGGGATCACCCTTTTTCTGCGCCATGCTGACGGGCACGATTTCCTTGATGAAGTGCCCGGCATCCTGCGCCGCAGCGGCCTTCTGCTGGCTGGCCAGCGCCAGCGCATCCTGCATCTCACGCGTGATGCCATGCGCCTTGGCGACGTTCTCCGCCGTGATGCCCATGTGGTACTGGTTGTACACGTCCCAGAGGCCGTCGACGATCATGGTATCCGTCATCTTCCAGTCGCCCATGCGCTGGCCGTTGCGCGAGCCATTGAGCACGTGGGGCGACAGGCTCATGCTTTCCTGCCCGCCGGCAACCACGATCTCGCTGTCACCCGTGGCCACCGCCTGGGCCGCGAGAATGACGGCCTTCAGGCCCGAGCCGCAGACGGCATTGATGGTGAGCGCCGGCGTTTCCTTGGCAACGCCCGCCTTCATCATCGCCTGGCGCGCCGGATTCTGGCCGCAGCCCGCTGCCAGCACCTGCCCCATGATGACTTCGCCCACCTGGTCCAGGCCCACCTTGGCGCGGGCCAGCGCCTCCTTGATGACGATGGAGCCCAGCTCCGTCGCCGGCGTGTGCGCAAGCGCGCCGCCGAATTTGCCGACAGGCGTGCGGACGGCAGAAACAATGACGATGTCTTCCATGATCAACCTTTCACTTTGAAAAAATCGGTGCACGCCTGCAGTGTCCTGCAGGTGTATTGACCGGATACAGCTTAAGCCTTTTGCCGCACGTAGCTGCCCGGCGCGGTTTCCAGCGCCTTGAACTGCGGCGCTCGGCCATAGCCCTTGGGCGCGGCGATCTGCTTGCCGGCATGGCCTTTGAGCCAGGCGGCCCAGTCGTCCCACCAGCTGCCGGGCTGCTCGGTGGCGCCAGCGATCCAGTCCTCCACCTTGGCGGGGAATTTGCCATCCTCGCGCAGCCAGTGGCTGCGCTTCTTCTTGACGGGCGGATTGATCACGCCGGCGATGTGGCCCGAAGCGCCCATCACGAAGCGCTTCTTGCCCGGCAGCACCTGGGTGGAGGCGTAGGCACCGCCGATCGGCACGATGTGGTCTTCGCGCGAGCCGTAGACGTAGACCGGAAGCTCGACCTGGCGCAGGTCGAGCTTTTCGCCGCAGACCGTGACGCCGCCGGGCTGGACCAGCCTGTTTTCCAGATAGAAATTGCGCAGGTACCAGGCGTAGTAGGGGCCCGGCAGGTTGGTGCTGTCGCAGTTCCAGTAGAGCAGGTCGAAGGCCGGCGGCGTTTCACCCTTGAGGTAGTTGCCCACGACGTAGTTCCAGACCAGATCGTTGGGCCGCAGGAAGCTGAAGGTGGAGGCCAGATCCTGCCCCGCCATCAGGCCGCCCTGCCCCATCTGCATCTCGCGCAGGCGCACGAAATTCTCGTCGATGAAGACATCCAGGATGCCGGTCTCGGTGAAGTCGATCAGCGTGGTGAGGAAAGTGGCGCTGGCGACTGAATCATCGCCACGCGCGGCGAGCACGGCCAGGCCGTTGGAGAGCATGGTGCCGCCGACGCAAAAGCCCAGGGTATTGATCTGCCTGGCGCCGGCGATGTCCTTGACCGTCGCGATGGCCTTGAGGATCGCATCCTCGATGTAGTCGTCCCAGGTCTTGCCCGCCAGCGACATGTCGGGGTTGCGCCAGCTCACGACAAAGGTGCGGTGGCCCTGCGCCACCGCATTGCGGATGAAGGAGTTGTCCGGCTGCAGATCAAGGATGTAGTACTTGTTGATGCACGGCGGCACCATCAGGAACGGCTTTTCATAAACCTTGGCGGTCAGCGGCTTGTATTCGATGAGCTGGAACAGCTCGTTCTGGAACACCACCGCGCCCTCGGTGGTGGCGACGTTCCTGCCGACTTCAAACCGGCTTTCGTCGGTCATGGAGATGTGGCCCTGCTGGATGTCCTTGAGCAGGTTGGCCATGCCGGCCGCCAGGCTCTCGCCATGGGTTTCGAGCGCCTTCTTCTGCGCCTCGACATTGAACGCGAGGAAATTGCTCGGCGCACTCGCCGCCAGGAACTGCTCCACGCTGAAGCGAATGCGCGCACGGGTCTTTTCATCCGCCTGCACCGCATCGGCCATGGCGTTCAATGTGCGCGCCTGCAATTCGTAGGCGGCCACGCTGAACGCCGAAAGCGGGTTCTTGCCCCACTCTTCGGCCGCAAACCGCCGGTCGCCGCGCCCGCCGGCTTCCGTCTTGCTGCCGGCGCCCCAGCTCTGGTTCCAGAGCGCATGCACGCCGTCAAGGTACTGCTGCTGCAACTGCGCCAGCCGCTCGGGGGAAAAGCCGACCGCCTGCAGCGGCTTCATGCTGGTGGCAACCGCACTCACATCCACCGGCTTGAAGGCCTGCAGCATCTGGCCCCAGGCATCGGTCCACATCTGCTGCATTTTTTGCGCCGTATCCTGCGCCTGCTTGGTATCGAAATTCATGCTGCCTCCGTTTTCCATTCACACATGCTGGATTGCCGAAGTATTGTCACCCATGCGTCATGTGGTCACCAGCACAATCGCATGATGTATCTGATTCTGACCGCCTGGATTTACGTCACTCTGCTGATGGGCGTGGCCGAGGCCACGGCGCCCGGCGGAACGCTGCTGGGCGGCGCCGGCACCTTCGTGTTCTACGGGCTGCTGCCCGCCGCGCTGCTGGGCTACATTCTTGGCGCACCCGCCCGCAAACGGGCACGCCGCGCCAGGGCTGAAGCCGCATCCCCGGGCGATGCGGCGATGCCGGGCTCAGCCGAGCCGCCAGATGCTGGCGGCCATGCGGCCGCTGGCGCCGAGCCGGGAGGCATCGCGCCGGTGGGAGAAGAAGCGGGCCGGGTTGGCAACCGTGCACCACCGCTCTGAGCCATCGTTGCCATGAACCCGGGAGAGGCCCGCGGCCGCCAGCCGCCTGCGCGCCAGCGCCGCCAGGTCGGCGTGGTATTTCCCCTCGCGCCCCAACGCGGCAAAGCAGATGGCGGCGCCAGGATCCGCCCGCGTGAATGCCGCAAACACATCGCCGCCGACCTCGAACGCCGCCTTGCCTATGCACGGCCCCAGCCAGGCGATGACTTCTGATTTGATAGCTGGAGGCGCTTCACCGTCTTGCGCCAAAGGCCAAAAACACTGCAATGCTGCTTCCAGCACCCCCGCCGCCAGGCCGCGCCACCCGGCATGCGCCGCAGCCACGCGCGTGCCGGTCCTGTCGGTAAGGAGCACGGGCAGGCAGTCGGCCACCATCACCGTGCACGCCACACCGGCCGTGGTGCTGGTGCAGCCATCCGCCTCGGTTCCATCGGGTGTGCCGCGGTCGATGGCGAGCACCCGCGTGCCATGCACCTGGCGCAGAAAGACCGGCCGCACATCGCCTCGCCTGCCCTGCAGCACCTCGGCGAACCGGGCGCGATTGGCCCGCACGGCGCCAGGCGCATCCCCGACGTGGTCGCCCAGATTGCAGCGGTCCCACGGGGCCGCGCTGACCCCGCCGCTGCGCGTGCTGCACAGCGCCTGCACGCACGCGGGCGCGGGCCAGTCGGGGATGATCCAGTCGTGCGACACGGCACTAGGATACCCGCCGTGGCACACTGCGCGTCTTGAACCAGCACCACAAGGCGCACGCATGCCCTACGTTCTTCCTCCTGCTGCTCCTGCGAGCCTCTCCGTCTGCGGGTCGGACCAGCGCTTTGCGGTTCACCGCATCTACTGCGTAGGGCGCAATTACGCCGAGCACGCCAGGGAGATGGGCGGCACCGGGCGCGAGGCGCCGTTCTTCTTCATGAAACCGGCCGACGCGGTGGTGCCCGTAGCCGCCGGACAAACCGGATCGGTGCCCTACCCCAGCCTGACGAACAACTACCACCATGAGCTCGAACTGGTGGTGGCCATGGGGCGCGGCGGTGCCGATATCGCCGTCGACAGTGCGCTGGAGCATGTCTGGGGCTATGCCGTGGGCCTGGACATGACGCGGCGCGATCTGCAAAGCGAAGCCAAGCAGAAGGGCCGCCCATGGAGCATCGCCAAGGGCTTTGACGCCAGCGCGCCCATAGGGCCTCTCACGCCCGCCGCGCAGGCCCAGGGCATCGCCCGGGCCGGCATCGCCCTGACGGTCAACGGCAGCGAGAGGCAGAAGAGCACCATCGCAGACATGATCTGGAGCGTGCCCGAAATCATCGCGCACCTCTCGCGCGCATGGCTGCTGGCACCCGGCGACCTGATCTTCACCGGCACGCCCGCCGGGGTGGGCGCCGTGGTGCGCGGCGACCTGCTGGCGGGCCACATTGACGGTCTTGAGCCCCTGCGGGTCAAGATCGCCTGACACGAAAAACCCTCCCGTTCCGCCGCACAGCCTGTTCATGTTTCCACGCCGCCCCATCAAGCACTGCCGCGAATGCGGCGCACCGGTCGTCTACCGCATCCCCGATGACGGCGACACGCACCCGCGCGCCGTCTGCACGCAATGCCACACCATCCACTACGAAAACCCGCTGATGGTGGTCGGCACCATTCCGGCGCGGGGCGATCGCGTGCTGCTGTGCAAACGCGCCATCGAGCCGCGCCGCGGATTGTGGACGCTGCCTGCCGGGTTCATGGAATTGCAGGAAACCACCGCGCAGGGCGCCGCGCGCGAGACCGATGAGGAAGCCGGCGCCGACATCGCCATGGGGCCGCTGTTCACGCTGCTCAACGTCACCCACGTGGGCCAGGTGCACCTGTTCTACCGCGCCACGCTGCAAAGCGAACAGTTCAACCCGGGCATAGAGACGCTGGAAGCCCGCCTTTTCACCGAAGCCGAAATTCCCTGGGAGCAACTGGCGTTTCGCACCGTCAGCAAGACGCTGGAATGCTATTTCGCCGACCGCCGCAAAGACAGCTTCGGCTTTCACTGCATCGACCTTTCCTGAAAATCCATGGAACGCCGGCTGCCTCGCCCTGAGCGGCAGCCGGCGGACATGCCGGCACGCCCGCCGGCTGCCGCAACCTGCCATGACGCCCCAACAACCTGCCACCCAAGCCAAGCCGCTGGTGCTGTGCGCCGACGACTACGCGCAAAGCGCCGGCATCAGCCAGGCGATCCGGGAACTGGCGCACGCCGGGCGGCTGAGCGCAACCAGCGCCATGGTGCTCTCGCCGCGCTGGCCCGAGGATGCGGCCGCGCTGCAGGCGGAGCGCGGGCGCATCGACGTCGGGCTGCACCTGGACTGGACCAGCCCGTTCGCGCGGGCGGCAGGCCACGGCATGGGGCTGGGCGCCGCCATGCTGCGGGCGCTTGCCGGCGGCCTCAAGCGCCGCCAGGCGCGCGACGCCATCGAGCGCCAGCTGGATCTGTTTGAAGCCCACTGGCATGCCGCCCCGGACCACGTCGACGGGCACCAGCATGTGCAGCAATTCGCCGGCATCCGCGAGCCGCTGGTGGAACTGCTGGCGCAGCGCTACGGCGCCCGCGGGCCCTGGCTGCGGCTGTCGCGCGTCCCGGCCGGCCAGACCAATCTCAAAAGCCGCGTGATCGCCGCGATGGGTGCGGGAAGTCTTGAAACGATAGCTGCCAACGCAGACGTGGCATGCGCTGGAGCCTTGTCTGGCATTTATGATTTCGATGGCGATCAGGCCCGGTATGCCCGGCGCATGGCGCGCTGGCTGGGGCTGTCGCCCGCCGCCTGCGTACTGATGTGCCACCCGGGCAGGCCCGCGCCGGATGCCGGCGCCCCGCCCGACCCCATCGCCGCCGCGCGCGAATGGGAATGGGAGCATCTGCGCGGCAGCCATTTTGCCGATCAGCTTGCCGCCAGCCACGTGGCGCTGGTGCGCGGCAGCCACCTTTTTTGCAGTTCCTCCCGACTTGCGCACCGCACGTGACCTCCGATCCATCGCCCGGCCCAGGCCGCAATACCTCCCTCCCGTTCTGGCGCTGGCTGGCGCTGCTGCTGGCGCTGCTGCTCGTGCTGGCAGCCCTGCGCCCGCTGAGCGTGCCCGACGAAGGCCGCTACGCAGAGATCAGCCGCTGGATGCTGGTCTCGGGCGACTGGCTGGTGCCGCGCCTCGATGGCCTGCCGTTCTTTCACAAGCCGCCGCTGATGCACTGGCTGCAGGCCGGCGCCATGGCGGCGTTCGGCGCCACGCCCTGGGCCGCCCGGCTGGTGCCGGCGGCGGCCGCGCTGCTGATGGTCTGCGGCCTGTACCTGGCCGCCAGGCGCCTGACAACGGCCGCCCTGGCGCGGCGCGCGGCGCTGATGCTGGCCGCCAGCGGCGCCTTCCTGATAGGCGGGCAGTACGTCAACCACGACATGCTCGTGGCCGCCTTCATCGCCAGCACCATCTGGTGCTTTGCGCTCAGCCTGCTGCACGGCGAGCGGCCACACGCCACGCTGGCCCGCGCCGGCTTTGCCTTCGGCGCCCTCGGCCTGCTCACCAAGGGGCTGATCGGCGTGGCGCTGCCCGGCCTGGTGCTGCTGGCGTGGATCAGCTGGACGCGCCAGTGGCGCAAGGTGCTGCGCCTGCCGTGGGTCAGCGGCCTGCTCCTTTTTGCACTGCTGGCGCTGCCGTGGTTCGTGCTGGCCGGTGAGCGCTACCCGGGGCTGTGGAACTACCTCTTCGGCGTTCAGCAGTTCGGGCGCTACACCGGCACCACCTTCAACAACCGGCATGGCGAATGGTTCTATCCGGTCGTGCTGGCGGTGATGCTGCTGCCATGGACATTTTTCATTCCATTTTCGGCGCCAGCCCGCAACCAGACCGTGCCAAACGCTTTCATGCCAATAGCGGGCCCGGTTCGATCCCTCTGCTGGATCTGGCTGCTCGCCATCCTGCTGTTTTTCTCCATTCCGGCGTCCAAGCTGACGGGCTACATCCTGCCGGTGCTGCCGCCGCTGGCGCTGCTCGCCGCGCTCGGCTGGGAGCGCGTGATGCCGGGCCGCAGGCATGCGGAGCGCTGGTTTGCACTGCTGGCGCTGATTCCCGTGGGCGGCGTATTGGTCCTGACCATCACCGTCGGCCTCAACCACCGGATGCTCAGCATCGACGTGGCCGCCACGCTTGCCGCCGAAAGAAAGCCCGGCGAACCGGTCTACGCCTGCGGCGGCTATCCCTACGACCTGCCCTTCACGGCCCGGCTGCGGCAGCCGATCATCGTGGTGCAGGACTGGCCCGGCCTGCGCGCCAGCGCCAGCGACAACTGGCAGCGCGAACTCTTCGAGGCGGGTGACTTCGAGCCCGACACGGCACGCGCCATCCTCCAACGGCCCGGCCGGCTCAAAACCGCGGCGCAGCACGGCGGCGCCTGGCTGGTGACGCCCGCCAGGACCAGCGCTCCGCCCGGCTGGAAGAAGGTGCAGCAAGGCGAATCGTGGAGCCTGTACGCCTCAGGCGCGAAAGGCCCAGTAGCGGCTGAGAACGAAGGTCTGCCCCGCTGCTACGGCCATGGCGAGGAATAGCGCGAGCCATGACGGCCAGCCGGCCCCGCGCAGCAGCAGCGCAAAGACGATCTCGTTGACCGCAAAGCCCGCCAGGGCGGTCGTGGCGAAGCGCAGCAGACTTTGCCCCACGCCCGTCGCCGCACCGCGGAAACTCAGCCAGCGGTGGCCGGCAAAGCTCACGAAAAACGCCACCGCGAAGCCCAGCGCATTGGCCAGTTCGGCCAGCATGGCGTGCTGCGCCAGCCAGAACACCGCCGCATGCGTAGCCGCCGCCGCGCCGCCCACGCCGATGAACCACAGGCCCTGGCCGGCCCCCTGCACTCTCATGAACCGGGCTGCCCGTCCTGAGCCAGGCCACTGCCCGCCTCATCGGCCACCAGGTACAGCGGGCGCTGCTTGACCTCGTCATAGATGCGTGCCACATATTCCGACAGCAGCCCTATGGACACCAGCTGCACCCCGCTCAGGAACATCATGCCCACCACCAGCGTGGCATAGCCCGGCACATCGATGCCGTTGAAGAAGTAATCCAGCACCACCCACAGGCCGTAGCCCATGGCCGAAACCGCCAGCACCACCCCCAGCAGCCCCAGCAGGCGCAGCGGCACGGCGGTGAACGCGAACAGCCCGGTGGTACCCAGGCGCAGCGCGCCGCGCAGGCCGAAGCTGCTGTGCCCCGCGGCGCGCGGCAGCGGGTCGTAATCGAGCGCCACGCTGGGAAAGCCGACCCAGGCGTAGAGCCCCTTCATGAAGCGGTGGCGCTCGGGCAGCTTGAGCAGCGCATCGACCACGCGCCGGTCCATGAGCCGGAAATCCCCCGCATCGCGCGGAATGCGCACCCGGCTGCCCCAGTTGACGATGTCGTAGAACCACGGCACCAGCTTGCGGTGCAGCCCTGACTGGTCTTCCCGCGTGCGCCGCACCGCATACACCACGTCCGCCCCCTGCTGCCAGTGGCGCAGCATGTCGGCCAGCAGCGCCGTCGGGTGCTGGCCATCGGCATCCATCAGCACCACCACCTCGCCGCGCGCGGCGGCGATGCCGGCGGTCAGCGCCGCCTCCTTGCCGAAATTGCGCGACAGCTGCACCAGGCGCAGCGCGGGTTCGCTGGCGCACAGGCCGCGGACCACGGATTCGGTAGCGTCACGGCTGCCGTCGTTGACCACCACCAGTTCCACCCGCGGCGAGAGCGCCCGCAGGGCGGCCAGGGTCTGCGCCGCCACCGCCGGCAGCGATGCCGCCTCGTTGTACGCCGGCATGACGCAGGAAATGGAAGGAAGCTGCTGCGCGCGTGGGGACATCGAACACCTTGAACGGACTCGGTCCGCGCCACCGTGCGCGAACCAATGGCCGATTTTCACCGAGTCAGGCGCGCGCAATGCGCCAGCCCCTCTGCAATCCACACGGAAATTGCGGCCTGCAGCACTTTGGAATGGCCGATCGACGGGACGCCATGCACTGCCCGCGCGGGGATGCCACTGCGCCATCGCGTAAAAACCAAGTTCCGTGCGCGGATTTATTTTTGCCACCTCAGACACGTTTTTTATAATGGTTGCGTGTTTTACAACCTGCGCAGCAGGTAATCCGGCCCGGTTCAACAGGTTCTGACGCGGGCTGGAACACGGCAGGGCACAGCATCCCGCGGATGCGCCGCACCTGCCACGGCCGAAGTTTCGGCCTCGATGCCCAGGATGGACGGCATGGCGCTCGTGCCCCGTTTTCATCCGCGCACCGGCTCTTGCGCACCATTTCCCGCGTGCCATCCGAGCCGCCCGGCCGCCCCGGAAGGCGGCCAACTTCCCCGGCAACGTCCGCCGTGTGCGTCCCTTTTGCGGGCAGGCACTTTGGGCGATGTCACTGCATCGGGGTTGTGTGTTTTTTGCACGCTTCGGCCATCGTGCCCCGCGCGCCTGCATGGCCGCGGGGTGAGTTCAATCCACAGGAAAGAACCCACCAGATGGCCAAATCGATCACCATCGACAAGGTATACAAAATTTTCGGCGAAACGCCGGATGAAGCGCTGCGCCTGGCGCGCGAAGGCGTCTCCAAGCAGGAAATCCTGGAGCGCACCGGCCAATCCATCGGCGTCTTCAATGCGAGCTTTCGCATAGAGGCCGGTGAAATCTTCGTCGTCATGGGCCTCTCCGGCTCGGGCAAGTCGACGCTGGTGCGCCTGCTCAACCGCCTGATCGCACCGACGGCCGGACGCATCTTCGTCAACGACCAGAACATCCTCGATCTTGACGAACGCCAGTTGCGCCAGCTGCGGCGCAAGGACATCTCCATGGTGTTCCAGTCGTTCGCGCTGATGCCGCATCTGTCGGTGCTGGAGAACACTGCCTTCGGGCTGGAGCTGGCGGGCGTGGACAAGGCAGCGCGCGAGAGCGCCGCCAGGGAGGCACTGGCGCAGGTGGGCCTGGCGGGCTGGGAGGCAAGCTACCCCGATGAACTCTCGGGCGGCATGCAGCAGCGCGTGGGCCTGGCCAGGGCGCTGGCGGCGGACCCTTCCATTTTGCTGATGGACGAGGCCTTCTCGGCGCTCGATCCGATCATCCGCACCGAGATGCAGAGCGAGCTGCTGCGCCTGCAGGAAGCCAGGCGCCGCACCATCGTCTTCATCTCGCACGACCTGGACGAGGCGATGCGCATCGGCGACCACATCGCCATCATGAAGGACGGGCAGGTGGTGCAGGTCGGCACGCCGGATGAAATCCTGCGCGCTCCGGCCAACGACTATGTGCGCGAATTCGTGCGTGGCGTGGATGCGGCCGCGGTCTTCAAGGCGCGCGACATCGCGCGCCAGTCGCTCACGGTGATTTCCGAACAGGGCGACCGCGGCTGCCGCGCGGCGCTGCGCATCCTGGAGGATTCCGACCGCGACGTGGCCTATGTGCTCAGCCCGCGCAAGCAGTACCTGGGCGCCGTCTCGTCGCAATCGCTGCGCGATGCGCTGCGCGGGCACCAGGGCCCGCTGGGGCTGAAACATGCCTATCTCAAGGACGCACCGCCCCTGCCCGCGGACACGCCGGTGGCCGAGCTGTACGGCGCGATGACCAACGCGCCCTGCCCGCTGCCGGTGGTGGACGAGGCCGGGCAGTACCTCGGCGTGGTGAGCCGCACGACGCTGATGCGCTTTCTCGACCGCGACACGCCGCCGATGCTGCCGCTGCAGCCCGAAGTGGCACCGCTGCAGCTCAACCCGCACTACCCGCACCAGGCGGCCGATCCGGTCGTCAAGGCGGCGTGACACGCAAAGGAATCACCATGGCCACCGAAGCCTCCTCTGATCCATGGAGCGCCGCCAGCACACCGGCGGCCCCTGCCGATCCTTCCGCAGCCACCGACGCCTGGGGTGCCGCCACCGAAGGCACCCAGGGCGGCGCCAGCTGGCTCGATTCCAGCGCCAGCGCGGCGCCGCCCGATGGCGACGGCGGCGGCCTCGCCGCGCTCTGGCACCAGATCACCACCGACGGCCTGCCGGTGCAGGGCCCCATCAACGACGGCCTGGCGTGGGTCGTCGATCATTTCCGCCCCTTCTTTCAGGCCGTTCGCACGCCCATCGACGCCATTCTCTCGGGCATTTCGGATGGACTGCTGGCCGTGCCCTGGCCATTGATGGTGCTGCTCATCGCGCTCATCGCCTGGCAGTTTGCCGGGCGCTGGCTGGCGCTGGCCACGGCCGTCTCGCTGCTGGCCGTGGCGCTGCTCGGCATCTGGAACGACACCATGGTGACGCTGGCGCTGGTGTTCACCTCGCTGCTGTTCTGCGTGCTCATCGGCCTGCCGCTGGGCGTGTGGCTCGCGGCCAGCGAGCGCGCGCAGCGCATCACGCGCCCGATCCTGGATGCGATGCAGACCACGCCGGCCTTCGTCTACCTGGTGCCCGTCGTCATGCTGTTCGGCATCGGCAACGTGCCGGGCGTGATCGTCACCATCGTCTTCGCGCTGCCGCCGCTGGTGCGCCTGACCAACCTCGGCATCCGCCAGGTGCGGCCCGACCTGATCGAGGCCAGCCGCGCCTACGGCGCCTCGCCCGCGCAGCTGCTGCTGAAGGTGCAGCTGCCGCTGGCCATGCCGTCCATCATGGCCGGCATCAACCAGTCGCTGATGCTCAGTCTCTCCATGGTCGTCATCGCTTCGATGATCGCCGTCGGCGGCCTGGGACAGATGGTGCTGCGCGGCATCGGACGCCTGGACATGGGCCTGGCGACCGTCGGCGGCCTGGGCATCGTGCTGCTGGCCATCGTGCTCGACCGCATCACGCAGGCGATGGGCGAACCGCAGCGCGGCGGCCAGCGCTGGTGGCACGGCGGACCGTTGGGCGCGCTGCTGCGCATTACCCATAAACCATAGCTTTCAGCGCTTGCCAGATAAGCGCTGGAGCCACTTTTCATTCAAATTTTTGCCCAAGGAGAACACCATGTTCCAACCCTCCCGCATCCGCCGCCTGCTGGTGCTTGCCACCCTGGCCAGCACCTTCGCCGTCGCGGCCAGCGCGGCCGACCTGCCCGGCAAGGGCGTGAAAGTGCTGCCGCTCAAGAGCTCGATCGCCGAGGAGACCTTCCAGACGCTGCTGGTGATGAAGGCACTCACCCAGCTCGGCTACGACGTGCAGCCGATTAAGGAGGTGGAATACCCCACGGCGCACATCGCCATCGGCAACGGCGACGCCACCTTCCTGGCCGACCACTGGAACCCGCTGCATGCCGATTACTACAAGAACGCCGGCGGCGACGCCAAGCTGTTTCGCGAGGGCATCTTCTCGCCCAACGCCGCGCAGGGCTATCTGATCGACAAGAAGACCGCCGACGAATACAAAATCACCAACATCGGCCAGCTCAAGGACCCCAAGCTCGCCCAGCTGTTCGACAGCGACGGCGACGGCAAGGCGGACCTGACCGGCTGCAACCCGGGCTGGGGCTGCGAAGCGGTGATCGAGCACCAGCTCACCGCCTTCGATCTGCGCAAGACGGTGACGCACCAGCAGGGCAGCTATTCGGCGCTGATCGCCGACACCATCACGCGCCACAAGGCCGGCAAGCCCATCCTCTACTACACCTGGACGCCCTACTGGGTGAGCAACGTGCTCAAGCCCGGCCAGGATGTGGTGTGGCTGGAGGTGCCGTTCTCGTCGCTCCCCGGTGAGCAGAAAGACATCGACACCAAGCTGCCCAACGGCAAGAACTACGGCTTCGTGGTGAACAACCAGCAGATCGTCGCCAACAAGGCCTGGTGCGAGGCCAACCCGGCGGCGGCCAAGCTGTTTTCGATCATGGAGCTGCCGATCGCCGACATCAACGCCGAGAACTACCTGATGAGCCAGGGCCAGAACAAGGCCGCGGACATCGAACGCCACACCGACCAGTGGATCAAGGCGCACCAGCAGACCTGGGACGGCTGGCTCAAGCAGGCGCGCGCGGCGGCCAGGTAAGCCCGCCACAACCATCGCGAGACATCTGAAACACCCGCCTCGCCGCACGCGAGACTTCAAGGACCGATATGGATTTCAATGCCTTCACCCATGCCCTGCAGCAAGCGCTGGGGTCGCAGACCCCGCAGGTGCTCGGCGCCCTGGCCATCCTGGTGGTGGGCTGGCTGCTCGCCGTCATCGTGCGCGCCGCCACGCGCCGCGGACTCAGGATGCTGCGCGTCAATGAACGCATCAGCGCCGGCACCCACGCCACCCTCCGCATGGAGGAGGCCGCCGCCACCGGCGTCTTCTGGCTCGTTCTGCTGGCCACCCTGGTCGCCACGCTCAATTCGCTGGACCTGACGCTGCTGTCCGCGCCACTGGCGCAGATCGTGCAGGACGTGGTGGGCTACGTGCCGCACCTGGCCGCCGGCGCGGTGCTGGCGCTGGTCGCCTGGCTGCTGGCCACGCTGCTGCGCGCCATGGCCGCCAAGGCCCTGGGCGCCACCACGCTGGACGAGCGCCTGTCACAGGAAGCCGGCATGGCGCCCATGAGCCGCCATGCGGCCAACGTGCTGTTCTGGCTGGTGATGCTGTTCTTCCTGCCGGCCATCCTGGGCGCCCTGCGTCTGGAGGGCGTGCTGGAGCCGGTGCGCAGCCTGCTGGCCCAGCTCCTCGGCTACCTGCCCAATGCCTTTGGCGCGGCGATGATCGCGCTCGCCGGCTACGCCGTGGCCCGCATCCTGCGGGCGCTGGTGGGCAACCTGCTGGCCGCGGCGGGCGCGCAGCGGCTGAACGGCAGCATCGGTCTGGACAAGAGCGTGCAATTGCCCCGCCTGGGCGGCACGCTGGTGTTCTTCCTGGTTTTCGTGCCCTCGCTGATCGCCGCGCTGGATGCGCTCAGGATAGACGCCATCTCGCGCCCGGCCACGCAGGTGCTGGAGCAGGTGCTGGGCGCCACGCCGCACCTGCTCGCGGCCTGCATCATCCTGCTGCTGACCTGGTACGTGGCGCGCTTTGCCGCCGGCCTGCTCGCCCGCCTGCTGGCCAGCGCCGGGGCCGACGCCCTGCCCGGCAAGCTCGGGCTGGGCGAAGCGCTGTCCGGCGCATTGCGCCCATCGCAGCTGGCCGGCCGGCTGGTGATGTTCTTCGCCCTGCTGTTCGCCGCGGTGGAGGCCGCCTCGCAACTGGGGTTCGACCAGGTCAGCGAGGTGGTGACCACCTTCATCGGCTTTGGCGGCGACATCATCCTCGGCAGCGCCATTCTGATGGCCGGTTTCTGGCTCTCCAGCCTGGCCGCCAGCGCCATTGCACGCACCGGCAAGGAAGGCAGCACCTTTGCCTCCCATCTGGCGCGTTTTGCTATCCTGGGCCTGGTCACCGCCATGGGCCTGCGCGCCATGGGTATCGCCAATGAAATCGTGCAACTGGCCTTCGGCCTGACGCTGGGCGCCGTGGCCGTGGCCTTCGCCCTGGCCTTTGGCCTGGGCGGACGCCAGGCCGCCGCCACGCTGCTGGAGCATGGCGTCACCCAGCTGCTGCGCAAGAAGGATTAGGCGTTCCATCCCCGGCGTTGCCCGCGCGGGCGGCGCCTTTCCCTGGGCGCCGCGCGCGCCCGCCGTCGACCTCGCCGACCCGTTCGGCATGAAAGGAAGCACCCCGCATGCACCTGCTTTTGCAGAGAAACCCATCCCCGTCATTTTTTCTTCAGCCGCTGCGCCCCAGCCTGCTGGCCGGCGCCCTGGCGCTGGGCATGGCCCTGGGCGGCGGCGCCAGCTTCGCCGCGGATCAGCCCGGCAAGGGCATCCAGGTGCAGCCGGTCAAAAGCTCGGTGGCCGAAGAGCTGTTCCAGCACATCGTGGTGTTCAAGGCGCTCGAAGCACTGGGCTATGAAGTGCTGCCCTACAAGGAGGTGGACTACCCCACCGCCTACATGTCGATCGCCAACGGCGATGCCACCTTCATCGCCACCCACTGGAACCCGCTGCACGCCGATTACTACAAGAACGCCGGCGGCGACGCCAAGCTGTTTCGCGAGGGCATCTTCTCGCCCAATGCCGCGCAGGGCTATCTGATCGACAAGAAGACCGCCGACGAATACAAAATCACCAACATCGGTCAGCTCAAGGACCCCAGGCTCGCCCAGCTGTTCGACAGCGACGGCGACGGCAAGGCGGACCTGACCGGCTGCAACCCGGGCTGGGGCTGCGAGGGTGTGATCGAACACCAGCTCACCGCCTTCGACCTGCGCAAGACGGTGACGCACCAGCAGGGCAACTACTCGGCGCTGATCGCGGACACCGTGACGCGCCACAACGCAGGCAAGCCCGTCTTCTACTACACCTGGACGCCGTACTGGGTCAGCAACGTCATGAAGCCCGGCAAGGACGTGGTGTGGCTGGAGGTGCCGTTTTCCTCCCTGCCGGGCGAAGGCAAGGGCACCGACACCAGGCTGCCCAACGGCAAGAACTACGGCTTCACCGTCAACAACCAGCAAATCGTCGCCAACAAGGCGTGGTGCGAAGCCAATCCGGCGGCGGCCAGGCTGTTTGCCATCATGCAAATCCCGCTGGCCGACATCAACGCCGAGAACTACCTGATGAGCCAGGGCGAAGCCAAGCCCGCGGACATCCAGCGCCACGCAGAACAGTGGATCAAGGCCAACCAGAAAACGGTGGACGGCTGGCTGGCGCAGGCGCGCGCCGCCGCGCAATAGCCCGCCCACTGCACCGTTTTCCCTGAAAAAAAGGAGTCCCATCCATGCACACGCATACCAACATCCTCCGCACGCTCCCGCTCTGCGCGGCGGCGCTCCTGCTCGGCCTGCCCGGTGCGGCATCGGCCCAGTCACAGGTCCGGCTCAGCGGCTTTCTGGACGTCGGCGTCTACCACGGCTTTGACCGCGCCACGCATGTCGGCACCATCCAGCGCAGCAATGTCTCGCTGTCGGGCAGCGAAGACCTGGGCGGCGGCCTGAAGGCCGGTTTCCGCTTCAGTTCGCGCTTTGAAATGGGCACCGGCGCCATCGAGGGCGACGGCGCCAAGCCGTTCTGGCACGACGAAGCCACCCTGGGCCTGAGCGGCAGCTGGGGCAGCCTGCGCATGGGCCGCGCCCTGACCGCCCTGTGGGCCTACGACTGGGAGTTCGACCCCTGGGCCAACTTCAACCGCATTGCCTCGCCCGCCTGGTACTACTGGCACGCCCTGGCGCCGACGGACCGCGTGAGCAACAACGGCAGCGCCGAATACGGCCGCATGAACAACGGGTTTTTCTATGATTCGCCCGCGTTTTCCGGCGTGACGCTGCACCTGAGCGCGAGCCCTGACCGCACCGCAGCGCCGGGCAGCCAGGGGCGCGGGTATTCGGCAGCCATGCGCTACCACGGCGGTCCCATCGCCGCCATGCTGGCGCATGAGCGCAACGGCAGCGGCGACAAGGCCACCTTCCTCGGCGGCAAATACGCGGCCGGCGCCTTTGCCGTGATGGCGGCCTTGGACTATTCCCGTACCGGCGGTGGCGGCGCCAGCGCACGCGCCCTGACGCTGGGCGCCACTTACGCGACGGGCGCCACCACCCTCAAGGCAGGCTACGGCCGCCAGCGCACGGGCGGCGTCACCAACCATTTCGCTTCGCTGGGCGCAGACTACGCCCTGTCCAAGCGCAGCACCGCATACGTGAGCCTGGGCCACCAGAAGCCCTCCGGCGCACGTTCAGCGACCGCCTTCGGCGTTGGTCTGTCCCACGCGTTCTGACCCGGTTCCGTGCATTGCCGCCATCCCCAGTTGAAGGAATCCATCCCAGTGTTTCAATTGTTCTCCCACCTGTGCCGTTCGTGGCTGCTCGCGCTGGTCGCCACGGTATGCCTGCTGCCCTTGCAGGCCCATGCCGCAAGCTATGTGAGCGTCAAAGGCGCCACCGTGAACGTGCGCGCGCAGCCCACCACCCGGGCTGCCGTGCAATGGCAGCTTGATCGCGGCTACCCGCTGCGCGTGCTGCAAAAGAAAGGGCAATGGCTGCAGGTGGCCGACTACGAGGCCACGCTGGGCTGGCTCTTCGCGCCGCTGGCAAGCACCACGCCACACCGCATCGTGACCGCACCCAAGGCGCGCCTGCGGGCAGGGCCCGGCACCAGCCACCGCATCCTGACCACCTTGCAGCAAGGCGAAATCCTGCGCACGCTGGAAACCCGCAAGGGCTGGGTACTGGTACGGCTCGCCGGTGGAACGCAGGGGTGGATGGCGCGCAGTCTGACGTGGGGTTGGTAGCCCACGGCGAGGTGCTGCATTTCGCCAAGTTCCTTGCCTTGCGCAACGCCCCTTCCGCCGCCCAACAGGCGGTAAAACAGGACGCCGCCACCTTCCACGCACGCCATCAGGCTGATCTGTCCGGCTACCGCTTCGACCACGACGAGGCCAATACCCGTTGAGGCTCAGAACCCGCCGAGCACGGCGTCCATGGCCCCCATGATCTCCGCCGAGCGATGGGCCAGCGATCCGGCTGGCTTCTTCAGGAGCCGCAAGGACAAGGGCGCTGCCAGATGCGGCATGAGCACCAGCGGCTCGCCCGCCACTTCCAGGAGAGGGCACAGATTGAGCGGCAGCCGCGCCTGCTGCACCCCCACACGTGACAGCGGCATCACCAGTCGGGTGCCCAACTGGTCAATGAGCGCGCTTTGCACGTCCAACACGTAGGGCACGAAGCGGCGCGAATCCGGCTGCGGGTTCGCATAGACATCGAACTGCGCCATTCAGGTCGGCTCCTGCCAAGCCACCAGCCCTTCGCACCACAGGCCATGCGCCTCGTGGTGCGCGTTCTGCTCGGCAATCCAGTCCTTGTATGTTTCGTTGAACTCGCGCTTGCGCTGCGCCAGGGTCTTCTTCTGCTCCAGCGCGGCCAGCTCGGCATAGCGCGCGGCCGACACGATGACGCCCGCCACGCGGTCGTTCTTGAGCACATGCACGGGCTCGCGCTCGGCCTGGCCGAGGTAATAGCCAAAGCGGTTCTTGGCTTCGGTGGCGGTGACTTGCATGGCGGCTCCCGGATAGCGATTCAGATAGCCATTTTAGCCATTACAAATAAACAAGGGCGCCCGAGGCGCCCCTGTTGGTGAGGGAAATCATCCGGCCGGCGGATCAGCCCGCTTTCAAAGCGTCAGGGTTGCGCAACCGGATATGCAATTCACGCAACTGCTTCTCGTCCACCGGCGACGGCGCCTGCGTCAGCAGATCCTGCGCACGCTGGGTCTTGGGGAAGGCGATCACGTCGCGGATGGATTCAGCGCCCGTCATGAGCGTGATCAGGCGATCCAGGCCGAAGGCCAGGCCACCGTGCGGCGGCGCGCCGTACTGCAGGGCGTCGAGCAGATAGCCGAACTTGGCACGCTGGTCTTCCGGGCCGATATTGAGCGCTGCAAACACCTTGGCCTGCACGTCGGCGCGGTGGATGCGCACCGAGCCGCCGCCCAGCTCCCAGCCGTTGAGCACCATGTCGTAGGCCTTGGCGACGCAGGCGCCGGGGTCGGTGTCCATCAGGTCTTCGTGCCCGTCCTTGGGCGAGGTGAAGGGGTGGTGCACCGCCACCCAGCGGTTTTCCTCCTCGTCGCGCTCGAACATCGGGAAATCCACCACCCACAGCGGTGCCCAGCGGTTGTCGAACAAACCGTGCGTCTTGCCGAATTCGCTCAGACCCACCTTCAGGCGCAGCGCACCAATGCTGTCGTTCACGATCTTGGCCTTGTCGGCGCCGAAGAAGATCAGGTCACCATCCTGCGCGCCGGTGCGCTGGAGGATTTCCGCAATCGCCGCATCGTGGATGTTCTTGACGATGGGCGACTGCAGGCCCTCGCGTCCCTTGGCCACTTCGTTGACCTTGATCCACGCCAGGCCCTTGGCGCCGTAGATCTTGACGAAGTCGGTGTAGCCGTCGATCTCGCCGCGCGAGATGGCAGCGCCGCCGGGCACGCGCAGCGCCACCACACGGCCGCCCGGCGTGGTCGCGGGCGTGGAAAACACCTTGAAGTCCACGTCCTTCATGACGTCGGTGAGTTCGGTGAATTCCAGCTTCACGCGCAGGTCGGGCTTGTCCGAACCAAAGCGCGCCATCGCCTCCGCATAGGGCATCACCGGGAAGTCACCCAGGTCCACCTTCAACTGCTGCTGGAACACTTCCGTGATCAGGCGCTGGAAGATGGCGCGGATTTCCTCCTCGCCCAGGAACGAAGTCTCGCAGTCGATCTGCGTGAACTCGGGCTGGCGGTCGGCGCGCAGGTCTTCGTCGCGAAAGCACTTGGTGATCTGGTAGTAGCGGTCGTAGCCGGCCACCATCAGCATCTGCTTGTAGAGCTGCGGCGACTGCGGCAACGCGAAGAACTGGCCGTCATGCACGCGGCTGGGCACCAGGTAATCGCGCGCGCCTTCGGGTGTGCTCTTGCCGAGCATGGGGGTTTCGATGTCGATGAAACCTTCCCTGTCCAGGAAGTTGCGCACCTGCAGCGCGGTGCGGTAGCGCAGCATCATGTTGCGCTGCATCACCGGGCGGCGCAGGTCCATCACGCGGTGCGTGAGGCGCGTGGTCTCCGACAGGTTGTCGTCGTCCATCTGGAATGGCGGCGTGACCGAAGGGTTGAGCACCACCAGTTCGTGGCACAGGATTTCGATCTGGCCACTGGTGAGCTTGTCATTCGTCGTGCCCTCGGGGCGCGCGCGCACCAGGCCCTTGACCTGCAGACAGAATTCGTTGCGTATGCCTTCGGCCACCTTGAACATCTCGGGGCGGTCGGGGTCGCAGACCACCTGCACATAGCCTTCGCGGTCGCGCAGGTCGATGAAGATCACGCCGCCATGGTCGCGGCGGCGGTTCACCCAACCGCACAGGGTGACGGTTTGGCCCATCAGGGCTTCGGTCACGAGACCGCAGTAACTGGTACGCATGGACATGGCTGGTTCTTCCTGCGCCCTCGCAGGGCGCCACTTCGGTTCAAGGGTGCAGCTGGCTGTCGGCCTGCACCGGATCGTGGGGCGCGACGACCCCCATCGAGACAATGTACTTGAGCGCTTCGTCGATGCTCATTTCCAGCTCAATGCAGTCGCTCTTGCGCATGAGCACGAAATAGCCGCTGGTCGGGTTGGGCGTGGTCGGCACGTAGACGCTGACGAATTCATCGCGCAGGTAGCCGGCCACCTCGCCGCTGGGGCTGCCGGTGACGAAGGCCACCGTCCACATGCCGTCGCGCGGCCACTGCACCAGCACGGCGGTGCGAAAGGCGTTGCCGCTTTCGGAAAACAGCGTGTCCGACACCTGCTTGACGCTGGAATAGATGGAGCGCACCACCGGAATGCGGCTCACCAGCGCATCGCCCATGGCGACGAGCTTGCGCCCGAAGAAGTTGCTCGCGATCGCGCCGACGATCAAGAGGATGAGCAGCGTGAGCACCACGCCGAAGCCCGGGACGTGAAAACCCAGCAGCTTGTCCGGCTGCCAATCGGCCGGCAGGATTTCCAGGGTTTGATCGAGCAGCCCCACCACCCAGGACAATACCCAGGCGGTGATGATCAGCGGAACAATCACCAGCAGGCCGGCGAACAGCCACTTGCGCAAGGCAGCCATTCAAGCCTCGGAAGTGGCTTTTGCGCTTGCTGGTGCTGCGGCAGGCGCTTCTGTTTTCGTAGTATCTGGCGCCTTGGCTGCTTCGGCCGGAGCGGCGGCTGGCGTGCTTTCGGTGGCCGGGGCGCTGCTCTTGCGCCCGCTGAAATCCGTCTCGTACCAGCCCGAGCCCTTGAGCTGGAAACCCGCTGCCGTCAGCTGCTTGACGTAGGATTCCTGCCCGCATGCCGGGCAGTGCGTGAGTGGTGCATCGGACATTTTCTGCAGCACGTCCTGGGCATGGCCGCAGTGACTGCAGCGGTAGGCATAAATGGGCATTTTGGGCAGCGCGGATTTCTTGCAAAGCCCACGATTATAGGTAGCCGCTCAAGCGGCTGCGCCGCGGCACGGCGGTTCAGGCCGCCGCGGTTTCGTAATGGTGCGTGCGCCCCTTCTGGTCGGCGATGAACTGCGGCAGCAGCGAGCCGCCCAGCATGCCGGCAAACGATGCCATCAGGCCGGCAAGCTGCTGCGGAAACGCCTCGTGGAGCACCGGGCTGGCCACGAACCAGAGCCACACGCCCATGCCCATCGCCACGGCCAGCAGTGCGCCTTGCGTCGTTGCGCGCTTCCAGTAGACGCCCATCAGCAGCGGCACGAACGCACCCACCAGCGGCACCTGATAGGCGCCCGAGACCAGCTCATAGATGGAGGAACCTTCCATGGTGATGGAGTACACCAGCACGCAGAAGGTGAACACCACCACGCTCACGCGCATGGCCTTGAGTGTCTGCTGGTCGCTCATGCCGGGCTTGAGGTTGCGCAGGATGTTTTCGACAAAGGTGGTCGAAGGCGCCAGCAGCGTGGCCGATGCGGTGGACATGATGGCCGAAAGCAGCGCGCCGAAGAACGCCACCTGCAGCCCCACCGGCATGTGCGTGAGCACCAGCGTGGGCAGCACCTTCTGCGGGTCGTCCTCCAGCAGTGCCGCCGTGCCCGGCAGCACCAGCAGCGCCGCCATCACCACGAACATGGGCACGAAGGCGAAGGCGATGTAGAGCAGGCCGCCCACGATGGGGCCATTCTGGGCCGTGTTCGAACTGTTGGAGGACATGACGCGCTGGAACACGTCCTGCTGGGGAATCGACCCCAGCATCATGGTGATCGCGGCGGCAAGAAAGAAGGTCCACTCCTTGGCGCCGCCCGTGGGCAGGAAGCGCAGCTTGCCTTCGCTGGCCGCATAGGTCACGACCCGCTCGGCACCGCCGGCGATGTCGGCGGCGTACCAGGCAATCGCCAGGAGCCCGGCGACGATGACGATCATCTGCACGAAATCCGTGAGCGCCACCGACCACATGCCGCCGTACAGCGTATAGAGGAGCACCACCGCCGTGCCGATCACCATGCCCCAGGAGAGCGCTATCGCGCCCTGGCTCAGAATGTTGAACACCAGGCCCAGCGCGGTGATCTGCGCGCCCACCCAGCCCAGGTAGCTCAGGATGATGATGGTGGAGCACAGCACCTCCACCACGCGCCCGAAGCGGCGGCGGTAGTAATCGCCGATGGTGATGATGTTCATCGCATACAGCTTGCGCGCGAAGAACAGGCCCACCAGCACCAGGCACAGGCCGGCGCCGAACGGATCTTCCACCGTGCCGTGCAGCCCCTCCTTGACGAACTGCGCCGGCGCCCCCAGCACCGTCTCGGAGCCGAACCAGGTGGCGAAGGTGGTGGCGATCACCACCGCCAGCGGCAGGCTGCGCCCGGCGACGGCGTAGTCGGCGGTGTTCTTGACACGCCGCGCAGCCAGCAGGCCGATGGCGATCGAGGCCAGCAGATACAGGACGATGAAGGTCACCAGCATGGGCGGCTCTCCGGCAAACGAGGGCTGAAAACGGCGACGCGGATTATCCGGGCAAGCCGCCGAGAAACGCTTTCACCGCACGCTTCGCGCTGTATTTACAACACCCGGATGCGGATCACGAGCTGCACCACGATGAGGCCGAGCACAAAGCCCAGACCCGAATACAGCAGGCCCTGCAGGAGCCGGTTGGTGCGCTTCTGCTCCGCCAGCAGCTGGCGGATGGGCTCGGACTGTGTCTGCTGCGGCCGGCCCAGGTAGCTGTGCAGCAGGCGCGGCAATTCCGGCAGCATCTTGGCGTAGTGCGGCCCCTGGGCCTGCAGTTCGTTCCACAGGCGCTTGGGGCCGAGCTGCTCCAGCATCCACTGCTCCAGAAACGGCTTGGCGGTGCTCCACAGATCCAGGTCAGGGTCGAGCTGGCGCCCCAGACCTTCGATATTGAGCAGGGTCTTCTGCAGCAGCACGAGCTGCGGCTGAATCTCGACATGAAAGCGCCGGGAGGTCTGAAACAGGCGCAGCAGCACCATGCCCAGCGATATCTCCTTGAGCGGGCGGTCGAAGTACGGCTCGCAGACCGTGCGGATCGCGCCCTCCAGTTCGTTCACGCGCGTATCCGCCGGCACCCAGCCGCTTTCCACATGCAGCTCGGCGACGCGCTTGTAGTCGCGGCGAAAGAAGGCGGTGAAGTTCTGCGCCAGGTATTCCTTGTCCACCTCGGTGAGCGAGCCGACGATGCCGAAATCGAGCGAGATGTAGCGCCCGAAGGTTTCCGGCTGCGTGCTCACCATGATGTTGCCCGGGTGCATGTCGGCGTGGAAAAAGCCGTCGCGGAACACCTGGGTGAAAAAGATGGTGACACCATCGCGCGCCAGTTTCGGAATATCCACGCCGATGTCGCGCAGGGTATCGATCTGGCTGATCGGGACGCCCTGCATGCGCTGCATCACCATCACATCGCTGTGGCACCAGTCCCAGAACACTTCGGGTATCAGCACCAGATCAAGCCCCGCCATGTTGCGCCGCAGCTGCGCCGCGTTGGCCGCTTCGCGCACCAGGTCGAGCTCATCGTGCAGATAATTGTCGAACTCGCCCACCACCTCGCGCGGCTTGAGGCGCTTGCCATCGGCCGAGAGGCGGCTGACCCAGCCCGCCACCATATGCATCAGCGCGAGGTCTTTCTCGATCGCCGCGAGCATGCCCGGCCGCAGCACCTTGACGGCCACTTCCCGCTCCTGGCCTTCACGGTCGCGGATGACGGCAAAGTGCACCTGGGCGATCGACGCACTGGCCACCGGCGTGCGATCGAACGAGACAAAAATCTCTTCCAGAGGCTTGCGGAAGGACCGCTCTATCGTGGCCACCGCCACCTCGGGGTCAAACGGCGGCACGCGGTCCTGCAGCAGCGCAAGTTCGTCGGCGATATCCGGCGGCATGAGGTCGCGGCGCGTGGAGAGCACCTGACCGAATTTGACGAAGATCGGCCCCAGCTCTTCCAGAGCCTCGCGCAGGCGCTGGCCGCGCGGCGCATCCAGCCGCCGCCCCAGGGTCAGCAGCCGTGTCAGCGCGCGAACCCAGGGCCGCGAAAAACCCGACAGCACCAGCCCATCGAGGCCGTGGCGCAGCGCCACCCAGCAGATGGCGATTCCGCGAAAAAATCGGCTCATGAATAAAGGTGGTCAGCCGCCCCGCGCCGGCCGGCAAAGCCGTGCAGCGCCACCAGCACACGGCGCACGCCGATGCCGATAAAGTGGGCCGGGGCATCGCCGACGATGCGCGCCAGGTCTTCCTCGATATCCCAGCGCAGGTTCTCGGCGAGCCAGTGAATGTCGCTGGCCAATTGCACATCCCCCTCGACGTGCACCTGCGGCCGATCGCCTGCCAGCGCCGAGCGCGCCAGATCGGCAGGGGAGCCCTGGAGCAGTTCGGCACGCAGGTCGGCATCCGCGTGCGCTGGCGCCACATCCAGCAAGCCCGCCGGCGTCATCTGCAGCGCCACGACAAACTGGCGCCACTGCACTCGCGCCACGCGGCCGCTGTGGCACGCAAGGCGCTCCATGGCCTGCGGCTCCTGCATCAGCACGTGGTTGAGCAACAGCACCAGGCGGTGCTGCATGCCCTGCACCAGCCATTGCGGGGCCTGCGGAGGGCCGGGCAGGCGGCTTGCGAGGTCTTGCAGAAAAGAAAAAGGGGACCGTGTTTTCATGGTCCCCGATTATTCCCTGAATGCAGCTTATTGCAGCGCCTGCAGCCCCGCGACCAGCCAGCCGCTCTTGCCGTCCTTGGGCTTGGTCATGTTCCAGACTTCGCGGAAGGGGCTGGGGCCGGCCGAGGCCTCCTCGCGGATCATGCCGGAGAACTCCACGCTGGCCATGTACTCGCCGTCGAGCTCTTCAATGCCCAGCAGCTGCGCCTCGAGCATCAGCACATCGGTCTGGTTGGGCGCGGTCGCGCCGCGCTGCTGCTCGCGCTCCTTGAGCTGCGAGCGCACCTGGTCCAGCATGCCGTCGGTCATCATGGAGCGCAGCATGTCCACGTCCGATCTGTCCCAGGCCGATTGCAGCGTGGTGAAATTGCGCTTGGCCGCCTGCAGGAAGCCTTCTATATCAAACCCTGCCGGCACGCCCCAGCCCTGGGCTCCGGCCAATGCGGATCCGATGGCCACACCTGCGCCCGCGGCCGCAGGTACGCTGTCGAAATCCACGCGCGAATCCTCCCAGGGGCGGGCGGACGCGTCATTGCCCACCTTGGCCGGGTTGTACTGGCGCGCCGCGTTCACCGGCGCCGCAGGCGTCGCGCCTGCGCCCTGGAAGGCAAAGGGCGAGGCTGCCGCCTGCGGGGATGGCTTGGGCCGCATCACCATGCGCAGCACCGCGAAGCCCACCAGCACCAGCAGCGCGATCAGCAGAAACTGGCCGAACTCGGCACCCAGGCCCAGCGAACTGGCAAGCCACGCCAGACCCAGACCTGCGGCCAGGCCGCCCAGCATCCCCGCCCACGGCTTGCGCGTTGCCGCGCCGGCGGCGTTGGCTGCGCTGGCCTGCTTGGCGGCGCTGGCGTTGTTCGCCGCATTGGGTGCCGCGCTGGGCGCCGGTGCCGGGGCACGGACGGCATCGCGTTGCGTCACATTGGCGGATTGCCGGCCGGCCGAGCGCCCGCCACCCAATCGGGCTGCCTCTGCGTCGGCGTACACCAGCGTCAGCAGCGTCACCAGGACCACAGACCACAGATTTTTCATCGCTTCCTCATTGGTTACGTTGGTTGAAACAAAACATCAGCACTTCACACCGACATGCAAGGCCACGACGCCACCCGTCATGTTGTGAAAATCCACATGCCCGAAACCCTGATGCTGCATCAGCGCCTTTAGTTCCTCCTGGCCCGGATGCATGCGTATCGATTCGGCGAGATAGCGGTAACTGTCTGCATCACCCGCCACCCACTCTCCCAAACGCGGCAGCACCTGAAAGGAATACAGGTCGTAGATTTTTTTCAGCGGCGCGGCGACCTTGGAAAATTCCAGCACCAGCAGGCGCCCACGGTTTTTGAGCACGCGCGCCATCTCGGCGATGGCCTTGTCCTTGTGCGTCATGTTGCGCAGGCCAAAGGCTACGCTCACCAGGTCGAAGTGGCCGTCGGGGAACGGCAGATGCTCGGCATCGCAAACCACCGTGGGCAGCACGACTCCCTTGTTGATGAGCCTGTCGCGCCCGGTATGCAGCATGGCCTCGTTGATGTCGGTATGCACGACCTGACCACTGGCGCCGACTTTTTTCGAGAATGCCAGCGCCAGGTCGCCCGTGCCGCCCGCAATATCCAGCACCCGATCACCCTCGCGCAGGTTGGCCACCATGACGGTGTACGCCTTCCAGACCCGGTGCAGGCCACCGGACATCAGGTCGTTCATCAGGTCGTAGCGCGGCGCGACGGAATCGAAAACACCGCGCACCCGCCGCGCCTTGTCACGCTCATCCACCGTCTGAAATCCGAAATGCGTCGCTGTCATGGCGCAATCGTAGGCGAGACGCCCCGGCCGAACGGCATCACCCTCGGGTATCCCTCGGAAATCTGTCGCTATTTGGATGAATTCAAGTTGTAACTGCGGTGCGGGCCATCAGCCGCTGCAGCCGCAGTTGCCGTCGCCGCAGTTTTCATCCGCAGAGGCGTGGGCCTTCTTTTTGGTGATCGTCGTGGCCGGCTTGCGCCCCATCGCGGTATCGCGGTTGGCACCTGCTGCCTCCAGCCGCGAGAGGTAGTCGTTCCAGAGCTCGTCCTGGTCGTGCCCCAGCCTGTAGAGCAGGCTCCAGGTGAACAGGCCGCTGTTGTGCCCGTCGGAGAACGTCGGGCGCACGGCGTAGTTGCCCATGGGTTCGAGTTCGGTGATCGTCACTTCGCGCTTGCCGGTCTGCAGCACCTCCTGCCCCGGGCCATGGCCGCTGACTTCGGCCGAAGGCGAATACACGCGCATCAGCTCGAACGGAATGCGGTAGCGCTCGCCGCTGGAAAACGCGATTTCCATCATCCGCGAGGTTTCATGCAGGGTGATTGCCGTCGGGACCGGAGCGGCGGTGGTCTGTTCAGCCATGGCGTTGCAAAATCAGTTCAAGTACCAAACAAGCCATTTGCGCTTATGCAGCAAGCGCGAGCAGCTATTCATTTAATTGCACACCAGCCCAATCCGTGAGCCGCGCGCGCAAGGCATCATGCACCAGTGGCTGCTGCTGTGCCAAGGCCGCAATGCGCGCAGTGTCTTGCGCACGCCGCGGCGGTGCCCAGACGGCATCCGGAAAGTGGCTGTCCCAGTCAAAGCGCGCGATCACATGCCAGTGCAGGTGCGCCACCTGGTTGCCCAGCGCCGCGAGGTTGATCTTGGTGGGTGCAAGCAGTTCGCGCAGCACCTGCTCCACCAGCGCCACGGCCTGCAGGCAGTGCACCCGCTCGGCGTCAGAGAGGTCGGTGAACTCCGCCGCATGCGCGTTCCAGACGACGCGGTAGAACGCGGGAAAACCCGCCTCGTCTGCCTGGATCACCCGCAGCCGGGCGCCACGCCAGACAAGCTGGCCACCCTCACCCTCGCACAGCGGGCAGTGCATCCGCGCTCGGCCTTTCAGCTCAGAACAGCACGCGGGTACGGATGGTGCCCGGCACCTTGGCGAGCTTTTCCAGCGCCTTGTCCGACGAGCGCGCATCCAGATCGACCACCACATAGCCGACGTTGTCGCGCGTCTGCAGGAACTGGGCGGAGATGTTGACCTCGCCGTCCGAGAGAATGCGGTTGATCTCCGACATCACGCCCGGCACGTTGCGGTGGATGTGCAGCACGCGGTGCTTGCCGGGGTGCGCGGGCAGCGCCACTTCGGGCAGGTTGACCGAGCTGGTAGAGGTGCCGGTATCGCTGTAGGTGATGAGCTTGTGCGCCACCTCCAGGCCGATATTGGCCTGCGCCTCCAGCGTCGAGCCGCCGATGTGCGGCGTGAGGATGACGTTGTCCAGGCCCCGCAGTGGCGAGACGAACTCGTCCTTGGTGCTCTTGGGCTCGGCGGGAAACACGTCGACCGCCGCGCCGATGATGCGCCCGGCCTTGATGGCGTCGGCCAGCGGCTCGATGCGCACCACCGTGCCGCGCGAGGCATTGATCAGGATGCTGTGCTCCTTCATCGCGGCAATCTCGGCCTCGCCGATCATCCATTGCGTACTGGGCAGTTGCGGCACATGCAGCGTGACGATGTCCGATTGCGCGAGCAGCGCCCTGAGCGATTCCACCTGGTGCGCGTTGCCCAGCGGCAGCTTGGCGATCACGTCGTGAAAAATCACCTGCATGCCCAGGCTTTCGGCCAGCACGGACAGCTGCGAGCCGATCGCGCCATAGCCGACGATGCCCAGCGTCTTGCCGCGCGCCTCGTGGGAGTTTTCAGCCGTCTTGAGCCAGCCACCGCGGTGCGCCGCGGCGTTGCGGGCCGGAATGCCGCGCAGCAGCAGGATGGCCTCGGCCAGCACCAGCTCGGCCACCGAGCGGGTGTTGGAATACGGCGCGTTGAACACCGCGATGCCCTTCTCGCGCGCCGCGTTCAGGTCCACCTGGTTGGTGCCGATGCAGAAACACCCGATGGAGACCAGCTTGTTGGCATGCGCCAGTACCTCGGCGGTGAGCTGGGTGCGCGAGCGGATGCCGATGAAGTGCACATCGGCGATCTTGCTCAGCAGTTCCTGCCCTTCGAGCGCGCGCGGCAGCAGCTCCACGTTGGTGTAGCCGGCGGCATGCAATGCATCGACGGCGCATTGGTGGATGCCTTCCAGCAGCAGAAACTTGATCTTGTTCTTGTCCAGTGACGTTTTGGGCATGGTGCGGGTCTCGGAAAAATGAAAGCCTGCGAAACCGCAAGCCCTGTGGGACAGGCCCCGATGATTGTGCACTGCACAAAACCCCGGGGCAAACAGGGTGAATTGTGCACCTGCTCCGCATGCACCCGCTCCGGCCCGCCCGGTGCCAGAATGCCATTCATGACAATTTCCGCCCACCCCGCCTGGCCTTATCCCTTCTGGATTGCCCACCGCGGGGCGGGCAAGCTGGCGCCCGAAAACACCCTCGCGGCGTTTCGGCTCGGCGCAAGCCGCGGCTGGCGCATGTTCGAATGCGACGCCAAGCTCAGCCGCGACGGCGTGCTGTTTCTGCTGCACGACGATAGGCTGGAGCGCACCAGCAACGGCCAGGGGATTGCGGGCCAACAGCCCTGGGCCGCGCTCTCGCGGCTCGATGCCGGCGCCTGGCATTCGCGCCAGTACGCGGGCGAGCCGCTGCTCACGCTGGAGCGCCTGGCGCACTGGTGCCTGGCCAACCATCTGCTGCTGAACCTGGAGATCAAACCCAGCCCCGATACGGATGCCGACACCGGCCAGGCCGTCGCGCAGGCCGTGGCGCGGCTGTGGCAGGGGCAAGGCGTCGCACCGCTGCTGAGCTCGTTTTCCACCACGGCGCTGCAGGCCGCCCGCATGGCCGCCCCGGCGCTGCCGCGCGCCCTGCTGCTGGATACCCTGCCAGCCGACTGGCTGACCCAGGCGCAGGCCCTCGGCTGCATTGCGCTGGTGGCCGAGCATGCGCTCTGGACTTCCGAAACCGTGGGCGCGGCCAAGGCCGCCGGTCTGCGCACCCTGAGCTACACCGTCAACGAAGCTGCCGAGGCCGACCGCCTGAGGACGCTTGGCACCGACGGCATCATCACCGACCGCGTGGATTTTTTCAGCCCCGCGGCTTGAGGGTGTCCGGCATTACCCGCTGGTCAGCGCCAGGCGCGCAGCCAGAGCCAGTGCGCGCCGGCCGTGGCAAGCACCAGCACGCCATAGGTCAGCATCTGCCCATCCCTGCCCAACAGCAGCACGCCGCCCACCAGAACGGTGCTCCCCACTATCGAAAGCAGAGCTATTGGCACAGTCCAGCCATGCGCTACAGCCATTTTTCGCATGAATAATTGGCTGCCAGCCACCTGCAGCAGCGCCAGCACCAAAGCCGGCGCGATGAAATTCAGCAGGTGATTGATGGCGGTCAAAAAGCTCATGGGCGACACAATGCGGTACAAATTTTATAATCGCTCCCCATGGCAGTCTGGGCCCTGGGCATCAACCATCAAACCGCACCGCTCGATCTGCGGGGCCGCTTTGCCTTCGCGCTCGACCAGATCGCGCCCACGCTGCAGGGGCTGCGCCAGTCGTTCGGCAGCGCGGGCACCCAGCACAGTGGCGTGGAATCGGCCATCCTCTCCACCTGCAACCGCACCGAGGTCTACTGCGCCGCCGAGCATGCGGCGCTGGACCACACCCTGCAGTGGCTGGCGCAAAGCGGCGGCATCAGCGCCCAGCAGCTGCGCCCGCACGCCTACCTGCTGCAGGGCGACGGGGCGGCGCGCCACGCCTTTCGCGTCGCCAGCGGGCTCGATTCCATGGTGCTGGGCGAGGCGCAGATCCTCGGCCAGATGAAAACCGCGGTGCGCGCGGCCGAAGGCGCGGGCGCGCTGGGCAGCACGCTCAACCAGCTCTTTCAGCGCAGCTTTGCCGTGGCCAAGGAGGTGCGCACCAGCACCGACATCGGCGCGCACAGCATCAGCATGGCCGCCGCCGCCGTGCGCCTGGCGGGGCAGCTGTTCGAAGACCTGGGCCAGATCCGCGTGCTTTTCGTCGGCGCGGGCGAGATGATCGAACTCTGCGCCACCCACTTTGCGGCCCGCAGCCCGCGCCAGATGGTGATCGCCAACCGCACGCTGGAACGCGGCGAAAAGCTCGCCACGCGCTTTGACGCCAGCGTGATGCGCCTGGCGGAGCTGCCCGAGCACCTGCACGAATTCGACGCCGTCATCAGCTGCACCGCCAGCACCCTGCCCATCATCGGCCTGGGCGCAGTGGAGCGCGCGCTGAAAAAGCGCCGCCACCGCCCCATCTTCATGGTCGATCTGGCCGTGCCGCGCGACATCGAGCCCGAAGTCAAGCAGCTGGCCGACGTCTACCTCTACACCGTCGATGACCTTGCCAGCGTGGTACAGACCGGCCAGGCCCAGCGCGAAGCCGCCGTGCAGCAAGCCGAGGCGATCATCGATGTGGGCGTGCAGAACTTCATGCACTGGATGGACCAGCGCGACCCCGCGGGGGGCGTGGTGCCGCTGATCCAGCAACTCAACAGCCAGGCCGATGACTGGCGCGCGCAGGAAATCGCTCGCGCAAAAAAGCTGCTCGCCAAGGGGCAGGACATCGACAGCGTGCTTGAAGCCCTGTCGCGCGGTCTCACGCAGAAAATGCTGCACGGCGCGATGGCCGAGCTGCATGCGGGCGACCTTGAAGCGCGCACGCAGACCGCTGATACCGTCTCGCGGCTGTTCCTGCGTTCCGCCCGCGGCAATCGCGAGCGTTAGCGGATTCAAACCAAAATCTGCCTCCAGCGCTTGATGCACAAGCGCTGAAAGCTACCGTACTGGTAGCAAACCCTTCAATTTCCGCATGAAACCCTTTCTCCGCCAGCAACTGCAGCGCCACACCGAGCGCCTGAAGGAACTCGACTTCCTGCTCTCGCGCGAAGACATCATGGGCGACATGGCGCAGTACCGCCTGCTCTCGCGCGAGCATACCGAAGTCACCGCCGTCGCCAGCCGCTGGGCGCGTTACCAGCAGCGCGAGGCCGATCTTGAGGCCGCGCAGGCACTGCTGCAGGACGCGGACATGGCGCAGCTGGCGCAGGAGGAAATCGACGGTGCCACCGAAGAAATCGCCCGGCTGGATGACGAACTGCAGCGCCTGCTGCTGCCCAAAGACCCGGATGACGCGCGCAACGCCTTCCTGGAGATCCGCGCCGGTACCGGCGGGGATGAATCCGCGCTGTTCGCCGCCGACCTGGCGCGCATGTACACGCGCTACGCCGCCACTGCCGGCTGGCGCGTGGAGGTGATGAGCGAACACGAGAGCGAGCTGGGCGGCTACAAGGAAGTGGTGCTGCGCATCGACGGTGAGAATGCCTTCGGCCGCCTGCGCTTTGAATCCGGCGGCCACCGCGTGCAGCGCGTGCCCGTGACCGAGACGCAAGGGCGCATCCACACCAGCGCCTGCACCGTCGCCGTGATGCCAGAGCCCGACGAGCACGAGGCCATCACGCTCAACCCGGCCGAGCTGCGCATAGACACCTTCCGCGCCAGCGGCGCGGGCGGCCAGCACATCAACAAGACCGATTCCGCCGTGCGCGTGGTGCATCTGCCCACCGGCATCGTCGCCGAATGCCAGGACGGGCGCAGCCAGCACGCCAACAAGGCCCAGGCGCTGCGCGTGCTGCAGGCGCGGCTGCAGGAAAAAGAGCGCAGCGAGCGCGCCGCAAAAGAAGCGGCCCTGCGCAAGGGGCTGATCGGCAGCGGCGACCGCTCCGACCGCATCCGCACCTACAACTTCCCGCAGGGGCGCCTGACGGACCACCGCATCAACCTCACGCTCTACAAGCTGCAGATGGTGATGGATGGCGACCTGGGCGAGGTGCTGGACGCGCTGCAGCACGCCCACGAGGCTGAATTGCTGGCGGAGCTTGAAACCGCCCATGCCTGAGGCCATCCCCCCGCGGCGGCTGGACGCCGCCCTCGCCTGGGCCCAGCAACTGCGCCTGCCGCGCCTGGAAGCGCAGATGCTGCTGCTGCACACGCTGGGCCGCGGCCCGCACGACCGCGCCTGGCTGCTGGCACACGACGGCGAGCCTCTGGCATCCGGGGCATGGACGTCCTTCGAACACCTGTGCCGCCGCCGGCTGTCCGGAGAGCCCGTCGCCTACCTCATCGGCCACAAGGCCTTCTACGGACTGGACCTGCGCGTCAACGAACAGGTACTCGACCCGCGCCCGGATACCGAAACGCTGGTGGACTGGGCGCTGCAAGTGCTGCAAGCACAGACAGCACCGCTCATCGTGGATCTGGGTACCGGCAGCGGCGCCATCGCCCTGGCCCTCAAGGCGCAGCGCCCGGACGCCAGCGTCACCGCCATCGACGCCAGCCCACAGGCCTTGGAAGTGGCGCGGCACAACGCCCGGCGATTGAACCTGCCCATCACCGTGCGCCAAGGCAACTGGCTTGCCGGCGATCATGGGCGCTTCGACCTCATCGCCGGCAACCCACCCTACATCGCCGAGGATGACCCGCACCTGGCCGCGCTGCGGCACGAGCCCCGCATGGCGCTTGCCAGCGGCGCCGATGGGCTGAACGCCATCCGCGCCATCATCGCGCAGGCTCCGGTGCATCTGCGCCCGGGCGGCTGGCTGTTGCTGGAACACGGCCATGAGCAGGCCTCTGCCGTCTGCCAGCTGTTGCAGGCGGCCGGCTTCACGCAGGTGCAAAGCCGATCGGACCTCGCCGGCCACGCGAGGTGCAGCGGAGGCTGCTGGATGGAATCTCCGGCGCCCTGAAAAGATTCTGACGTTCCATGCAAGAATGCCTGGCCCGAATCAAGAAGCGGCGGAAATGGCTGCCGCCAACGATTCAGGGATCCTTTCAACGCAAATTCAAGGAGCACGCACGATGGGCGCACCAGTCATATCCGGAGATGGCGTTTTTTCGCACACCACGGTCGGGGCAAACGACCTGCAGAAATCCACCATTTTTTACGACGCAGTGCTGGCAACGCTGGGCATCAAGAATCTTGGGCCTTTTGGCGACAACTGCTTTCTCTATTCTATGGCCGTGACAAACCGGATTTGCTCGTCCTGCGCCCGTCAGCCGGCGGCCCGGCCAGCAGCAATGGCGTGACGATCGGCTTCGCCGCCAAAAGCACGGCGGAAGTCGATGCCTTCCACGCCGCCGGACTGAAAGCCGGCGGTGCCGACGAAGGCGCGGCCGGTGCCCGCACGCACCTGCCGGGCGCCTATGCCGGTTACCTGCGCGACCCGTCAGGCAACAAGGTCTGCGCCTACTATTTTTCCTGAACTGCAAAGCCGCATTCCAATGCCCGGCTCCAACGGAGCCGGGCTGCCGAATACGCCGCAAGGCACAGGGACATGAAGAAGATGAAATAATCCGCCATCTTCACGCCTTTCTGTTTCAGGGTATCTCATGAGCGACGTCCAGCAACGCATAGACCAACTGGTCAAGAACAACGACATCCTGCTTTTCATGAAGGGCGATGCGCAGTACCCGATGTGCGGCTTTTCCGGCCGCGCGGTGCAAATTCTCAAGGCCCTGGGCGTGGATCTGGAATCCCTCAAGACCGTGAACGTACTGGAGGACGAGGAAATCCGCCAGGGCGTGAAGGAATACAGCAACTGGCCGACGATCCCGCAGCTCTACGTCAAGGGCGAACTCGTCGGCGGCGCCGACATCATGATGGAAATGTACGAATCGGGCGAGCTCAAGACCCTGCTTGCCCCGCAGGCCTGAACCGGCTGCCGACACAGCTACGCATAGCGTAGCGCGTACGGCGGGCGGCACTGCGCCCACAGGTGCATCCCGGCCTCGCGCGCCAGTTGCAGCGCCAGGGCGGTCGGCGCGGACACCGTCGCCAGCAGCGCTATATTCAGGCGCGCGCATTTGCGCACCAGCTCATAGCTGGTGCGGCTGGTCATCACCACAAAGCCGGGTTCCTGCAGGCGCCCCGTGCGCGCAAGCCGCCCGAGCAGCTTGTCCAGCGCGTTGTGGCGGCCCACATCCTCCAGCACGTCCTGCAGTTGCCCATCGGGCGTTGCCCAGCCGGCGGCATGCAGCGCACCCGCATCGGCATTGAGCCGCTGGCGCTCGCGCAGCACGCCAAACGGCCGCAACACCTCTGCCACACCCAAACCCCCACGCCACGCCGGCGCGGGCATGGGCACGGCGCGCAGATCCAGCGCCTGCAGGCTTTCCACGCCGCACAGTCCGCAGCCGGTGCGGCCGGCCAGTGTCCTGCGCCGCTGCTTGAGGCGCTCGAAGTGCCGCGGCGCAATGTCGATCTCCGCCACGCACGCGGCCTCAGGCGTTCCCGCGCCGTGGTGCCGCACCTCGATGCCGCGGCATTCGCCGGGCTGATCGATGATGCCTTCGCTGAGCGCAAAACCAAGCGCGAAATCTTCCAGATCCTGCGGCGTCGCCATCATCACCGCATGCGAGATGTCGTTGAAGACCAAGGCAACCGGCACCTCGCTGGCCACCCATGCCTCGCGGTGTGCCGGCTCTGCCGCCCCATCGGAGCACATGCGCAGCGCCTGCACTGCCGCCAGCGGCTCAATCCGTGAGCGCGATGCGTTGACCGCTTCGGGAATGTTGATGTCCATGAAATGCCCTGAAACCTGCTCGCTTCCAATTGTGATCCAGCACGCCTGCGTGTCACCACTGTCTTGCTGGCATATAGCATAAGCAATTACGTATAAACCCTAGTTGCCCAGGAAAAAAACTGCCTTCAATATCAGGCGCAGGTGATGCTATGTCGCTCGCCACCATTTCAGGAGACCTTTCATGACGTTTCCCCGAGTTCACACATTGGTCCACGCTCTGGTCATCGCGGGCCTGGCAACCCTGGGCGCTGCAGCCGTCACGAGCGCATCGGCCGACGAGACCTGCAACTCCCCCTACACCGCCAACCTGATCAAGGGGCAGGAAGACTTCGTCCACGTCTGGACCCTGGGCATCAAGGGCATGGGCGATGGCAACGACAAACTCGTCACCATAGACGCGAATCCCAAATCGAAGCATTATGGCAAGGTCATCGACAAAATCTCCCTGCCGGGCCGCGGCGAAGCGCACCACATGGGCTTCTCCGATGACAGGCGCTACCTGTGGGGCGGACGGCTCGATGACAACAAGATCTTTGTCTTCGACCTGATCAACCCGGCCAAGCCCAAGCTGATCAAGACCATCGCCAACATCGAATCCAAGACCGGCTTCGTCGGCCCGCACACCTTCTATGCCATGCCTGGCCGCATGCTGGTACAGGCCCTGTCCAACAACAAGGACCACGGTGGTCAGACCGGTCTGGTGATGTTCAACAACAAGGGCGACATCGTGGACAGCTACCCCATGCCCACGACCGAAATCGGCGGCGTGAAGGGCGATGGCTACGGTTACGACATCGCCATCGACCCTGGGAAAAACGTCATGCTCACCTCCAGCTTCACCGGCTGGAACAACTACATGATGGACTTGGGCAAGATGGTCAAGGACCCGGATGCCATGAAGCAGTTCGGCAACACCATGGCCGTATGGGACGTGAAATCCATGAAGCCCACCCAGGTACTCAGCGTACCCGGTGCGCCGCTGGAAATCCGCTGGTCGCTCAACCCCAACGACCACTGGGCCGTGACCGCCACCGCGCTCACCTCCAAGATCTGGCTCATCAAGCAGGACGCCAGCGGTCAATGGGTCGCCAAGGACGTTGCCGACATCGGCGACCCGTCCAAGGTACCACTGCCCGTGGACATCAGCATCACCGCCGATGGCAAAGGCCTGTGGGTCAACACCTTCCTGGATGGCAAGACGCGCTACTTCGACATGACCGATCCGGAGCACCCCAAGGAAACCTACTCCATCACGACGGGCCCGCAGGTCAACATGGTCTCGCAAAGCTGGGACGGCAAGCGCGTGTACCTCACCTCCTCGCTGCTGGCCAACTGGGACAAGAAGGGCAAGGACAACGAACAGGTGCTGCGCGCCTTTGACTGGGACGGGCAGAAGCTCACCGAAAAATTCGAAGTGGATTTTGCCGCGCTCAAGCTCGGCCGCGCGCACCACATGAAGTTCAGTGCCCGCCCAGCCGGCAAGACGCTGGCGGACCTGGGCAATCTATCGGTCGCCCAGGCACCGCAGCAGTAATGCTGGCTCGGCGCACGCTTCTGGGTGCCGCGGCGCTGGCCCCCTTGTGGGCGCGCGCCGCGAGCGACGCATCGAACCAGACCTTGCGTGCCGCTCCGGTCGACATCGGTGCGCTGCCGGCGCCCGGCACCTACAAGCTGGCACGCATCGACACCGCGCCCACCGGCGCGGTACTCGATACACAGGCCCGCACGCACCAGCTCAACGCTCTGCTGCGCGGCCGCATCAGCATCGTCTCCTTCATCTACACCTACTGCCGCGATCCGGAAGGCTGCCCGCAGGCCTGGGCGGCTCTGGAGCAGCTGCGCGACTCGCTTGGCAAGGATGAGCGCCTTGCCAGACGGGCCCAGATCGTCAGCATCAGCTTCGACCCATCGAACGACACGCCGCAGACCATGCGCCTGTTCGCCGGCGCGTACGCCACCGACCCACGCGTTCGCTGGCAGTTCTTGACGACCGCATCCGTACCCGCCCTGTTGCCGCTGCTCGATGGCTTCGGTCAGGACGTGAGCGTGGAAATGGGCACCGACGGCAAGCCCACGCGTACGCTCAACCACCTGCTCAAGCTCTTCCTGGTGGACGCCAGGCTGCAGGTGCGCGAGATCTACAGCATCGCCACACTCGCGCCCCAGGCGCTTCTGAACGATATGCAGACCTTGCGCATGGAGGAATCCGGGGCATGAACAGATACCGGTTGCTGGCCACTCTTTGCACGTCGTTTGTCCTTGTTTTTGCAGCCGCTGCGGAGAAAGTTCCAGCACTGGGCCTGCCGCCGCTGGCCACGCCGCCTGCCGCACAGGTGGCACTGGGCAAGAAATTGTTTTTCGACCGCCGCCTGTCCATCAATGGCACGCTCTCCTGCGCCATGTGCCACGTTCCCGAGCAGGCCTTCACGGTCAACGAAATTCGTACCGCGGTCGGCATGGAAGGGGTCAGCCTGCGGCGCAGCGCGCCTTCGCTGCTGAACGTGGCTTATGCCACCTCGATGTTTCACGACGGACGCGCAAAGACGCTGGAAGACCAGGCGCTTCAGCCCATGCTCGAAGATGACGAAATGGCCAACCCGGACATCGAAACGGTCATGCGCCGGATCAACGCGATGAAGGAATACCGCGGACCGTACAAAAAGGCCTTTGGCAGCACCCGCGCCACGCCAGAACGCACAGCGCGCGCGCTGGCCGCCTATGAGCGCACCCTGATCGCGGCCAACAGCCCGTTTGACCGCTGGCACTACGGCAAAGACGCCGGCGCCATGCCGGAACAGGCCCGGCGCGGATTTGCCCTCTTCGTGAAAAATGGCTGCGCCAGTTGCCACACGCTGGGCGAAAGGGATGCCCTCTTCAGTGACGGGCAGTTCCACAACACCGGGGTGCAGGCGCGTACCGAAGCGCTCAATAAGCTAAGCGTGACCTACACCCTCGTGCCGGGCCTGCAGTCCACCATGGACCCGGAAACACTGGCGCGCGTCGGCGTTCCCGACCAGGACGACCTCGGGCGCTACGAAGTCACCAAACAGCGCCGCGACCTGCGCGCGTTCAGAACACCCACCTTGCGCAACGTCGGTGTGACAGGACCCTACATGCACGACGGTTCCCTGACCACGCTGGGAGACGTTCTGGATTTCTATGCGGCGGGAGGCATCCCGTCAGACAAGGCGCAAGACCCATTGATCCAACCCTTCGCGATGACTGTGCAAGACCGTGAAGCTATGCTTGCGTTCCTGGATGCCTTGACTTCTTCGGATGCCCGCACATTCCCGCGCTGAATATCCGCGCGCGCGGTTCTCCCGCATCGCGACCATGATCGAAAGCCTTTGAGCCATGCGCCTGAATGCAGATGTTTCCCGGCGTGCCGTTGTCCACTCGGCAGAACTGCCCTGGCTCGCGTCCCCCTTGCCCGGGGTGGAGCGCCGCATGCTGGCGCGCGACGGCGACGAAGTGGCTGTAGCCACCTCCATGGTCCGCTACGCCCCGGGCTCACGGTTCTCGCGGCACGTGCACGAGCTGGGGGAGGAATTCTTCGTGCTGGAAGGCGAGTTCTGCGACGAGGCGGGCAACTACGGCCCAGGCACCTATGTGCGCAATCCGCACGGCTCGTCGCATGCGCCCTGGTCGGTCACTGGCTGCACCATTTTCGTGAAGCTGCGGCAGATGCTGGCGCACGATCAGCAACGGGTGGTGGTCGATACGCGTACCGCGCAATGGCAACCCGGCCTGGTCCCCGGCCTCGCCGTGATGCCTCTCGCCACTTTCGAGACGCGCCACACGGCCCTGGTGCGCTGGGCGCCCGGGACGCAATTTCAATCGCATCGGCATTTGGGCGGTGAGGAAATTCTGGTACTGGCCGGTGTCTTCGAGGACGAGCATGGCTGTTATCCTCAAGGCACCTGGCTGCGCAACCCGCATCTGAGCGAGCACCGCCCTTTCAGCGCGCAAGGCTGCACCATTCTGGTCAAGACCGGGCACCTGGCTCAGGCTGCCAATGGCAAACCCGGCACCGACGGTCACGCCTACGCAGCCAGCCGCTGAATATCCACCCACTCCATCCACCAAAGGACGCCCATGAAATCCCGCGCCGCCGTAGCCTTCAAAGCCGGAGAGCCCCTGCAAATCGTCGAGATCGACGTCGCCCCGCCCAAGAAGGGCGAGGTGCTCATCAAGATCACCCATACCGGCGTGTGCCATACCGACGCCTTCACGCTCTCGGGCGATGACCCCGAGGGCGTGTTCCCCGCCGTGCTCGGCCATGAAGGAGCAGGCATCGTCGTCGAATGCGGCGAGGGCGTGAGCAGCGTCAAGCCCGGCGACCATGTGATTCCGCTCTACACCGCCGAATGTGGCGAGTGCCTGTTCTGCAAGAGCGGCAAGACCAACCTGTGCACCGCCGTGCGCGCCACGCAGGGCAAGGGCATCATGCCCGACGGCACGACGCGCTTCTCCTACAACGGCCAGCCCATCTACCACTACATGGGCTGCTCGACGTTCTCCGAATACACCGTGGTGGCCGAGGTGTCGCTGGCCAAGGTAGACCCCCAGGCCAACCCCGAGCAGGTCTGCCTGCTGGGCTGCGGCGTGACCACCGGCCTGGGTGCGGTGAAGAACACCGCCAAGGTGCAAGAGGGCGACAGCGTGGCGGTGTTTGGCCTGGGCGGCATCGGCCTTGCCGTGCTGCAGGGGGCCAAGCTGGCCAGGGCCGGGCGCATCATCGCGATCGACACCAACCCCTCCAAGTTCGATCTGGCGCGCACCTTCGGCGCCACCGACTGCGTCAACCCCAAGGACCACGACAGGCCCATCCAGCAGGTGATCGTGGAGATGACCGGCTGGGGCGTGGATCACAGCTTCGAGTGCATAGGCAACGTCAACGTCATGCGCGCGGCGCTGGAATGCGCGCACCGCGGCTGGGGCCAGAGCGTGATCATCGGCGTGGCAGGCAGCGGGCAGGAGATTTCCACCCGTCCGTTCCAGCTCGTCACAGGGCGCAAGTGGCTGGGCACGGCCTTTGGCGGCGTGAAGGGGCGCAGCGAGCTGCCCGGCATGGTGCAGGACGCGATGGCCGGGCGCATCCAGCTCGCGCCTTTCGTGACCCACACCATGGGCCTTGCCGACATCAACCAGGCGTTTGACCTCATGCACGAGGGCAGGTCGATACGTTCGGTGGTGCATTACGCCTGATGGCGCCCGCGCGAGAGGTGCGGCGGCGCCCCTCGCGCGCAATGCTGGACGAACTCCGCCGTGACGGCTATTCAGGCATGGAGCAATGTCCGCCCTTGGTCGCCTGGCCCGATCCGGCGGCAATGGGCGCAAGCTCCCAGCGCAAATCCACCGTCGGTGATACCTTGTAATCCCAGACAATGAAAGTCGAAAAAAGCACCCAGAAAATGGTGCGCAGCATCGCGGGTTTCATTGCTTAGCCCCCACTCAGTAGCCCAGCCGCCGGCGGATGCGCAGGCCGAAAACGGTGCCCGCAAAGGCCATTGGCGCCCAGATCCAGCCGTGAATCGAACCGGTGGAAATGCCGGAGAACATCGCGCCGATATTGCAGCCAAACGCCAGGCGCGAGCTGTAGCCCAGCAAAAGCCCGGCACACAGTGCCACGGCCCATTGCTTGCCCGTCATGGCCTTGTGCGACGCGGGTTTGCCGGCACCCACCCACAGCGCACCGGCAAGGAGGCCGATGTTGGTGACCGTGGTCACGTCCAGCAGCACCGTCTGTTGCAGGATGGCCGCGTTGTCGGGCAGGCTCCAGAACCAGTTGTGGGCAGGATCGATCACGCCCGCAGAATCGGCGATCTTCGCGACCCACAGCCCCGGGCCGTAGATGATGCCCCAGGGGTTGCCCGAGACGAACAGGGCCAGGGCGGCAAACACCGCAATCAGGATGGCACCCACGACCCACTTGCGCGTGAACAGCCTTGGCGCCACCGCCCCACGCGATCGGTGCCAGAACCGCGTGTACCAGGCTACACCCGCGCCAATCAGGGCCAGGGCCGCCAGCGTGCCCGCCAGCGCCTTCTGCCAGCCCCATTCGGTGACGAAGCCCACAGGATCGGTGTGCCCCAAATCGAGCCACCAGCCCAGATGCCAGCTCCCCAGGAAACTCCCGATGCAGAACAGCGGCAGGATGGCGGTATTGAGCGGTATGCCCAGGCCCGCCTTGTAGAACACGCCGCTGCCGCAGCCATCGGCCACCTGCATGCACAGACCGAAGACGAAGGCGCCCACGAGCAAACTCACACTCGGGGGGCCGAGCGCCGCCGTCAGCTCCGGGTAATACCCCAGCAGCGGCATGCAAAGAATAGCCGCGAGACCGAACGCGATGAGCTGCCCGATGACACCGCTCGGGTTCTTGTCCTCCACGAGGATGCGCCACGCGGTGGTAAAACCAAAGCGCTGGCCGGCCAGCGCCACGCCCAAGCCTATGCCGACGAGGAACAGCAGCGCCTGGCGCATGGAAACCGCCCAGAGCATCCAGGCAAAGAAAGCCGCCATCATGGCGACGAGCGGAAGGCGTTTCATTGCTTGAGATTCTTCCAGGCCCGCTCAAATGCCTGCGCGATCTGCGTGCGGCGGCTGGGGGCGTTGAGCATGGGCAGCGGCTCGGGTGCCTGCACCCAATCGACCATGGAGCCCGGGTAGATTTTCACGTCCTTGATGCCCAGCACCTCGTGCATCTCGAACCAGACGAGCGCCGACCACACGCCGGTATTGCAGAACAGCACCAGATCCTGTCCCTCGGGGCGTTTGATTTCGCTGGCAAGCGCGCGCGCGGCGTCTGTCGATACCGCGTTGGCCGAACCGTTTTGCACCCAGCGGGTGAAATCCTGCTGCACCGCCCCCGCAATCGTGCCCGCCATAAGCGCCATCGGCGCCTTGAACCGACCCTCGTAAAAGTTCTCGGGGCGCACATCCAGCAGCACCGCATCGTGCTTCCTGACATGCTCCAGCACCTGCTCGCGCGTCGCGGTCCACCGGTCGCTGAAGCGGGGCTGCCAGTCGGTCCTTGCCTGCGCCGCCACGGATTTGGTGGTCTCCTTGCCATCGAAATCCCAGGACTGCATGCCGCCATCGAGAATGAAGAGCTCTTTCACACCGAGTGACTTGAGCATCCAGTACACCCGCGCGGCGGCGCCAAAATCCGTTCCGTCGCTGCCTGCGGAGATGACGGCCACAGGGTTGTCCGGCGTCAGACCCAGGCGCTGCACCAGCGCCACCATGGCCTGCGCGGGCGGCAGGATGCCAAAATTTTCAGGCGGGCCCAGCCATTCGTTGTAGGGGGCATTCTGCGCGCCCTCGATATGCCCACCCGCAAAGCTCTGTGCATCGCGGATATCGACAATGCGCATCTGCGGATTGGAAAGCAGTGGCTCCAGTCCATCCGAAGTCAGCAGTGGCGGCGCTGCGGCGGCAGCGCCGCACCAGAGGAACAACGCGAAAATCCAATACTTCATGCTGGTATGGCCCCGGATTGGCCTTCCATTGTCCGACAGGGGAAGCGGACCATCAACGACATTTTCCTGTTATGCATATGACTGAAACGCCTGAAAACACACCGAACCTACCGATCACCGTGCCCTGCCCCACCTGCGGCCGTCCCGCGCTCTTCGCCCGCTCCAACCGCTACCGGCCCTTCTGCGGCGAACGCTGCAAGCAGATCGATCTGGGTGCCTGGGCGGCGGAAGACTTTCGCATACCGACTGAAGCACCGCCCGATGATGCGCCTTACGGCGACCCGAAGCAGCAACCGTGAATTCTAGAAAAATACGGCTCCAGCGATTATCCAGCATGTGATAGCAGCTATTTTTTCAGGAGTATTCACGCCCCCAGCGCCGCCGCATCGAAAGGCACGCCCCACTCCTCTGCCAGCATTTCAAGCACCGGAAATGCCCCCGGCAGCAGCGGACGCACCGTGGGTGGCCAGGCCTGCCAGGCCATGCGCTGGCCTTCGCGCATCTCGAACTCGCCCTGCCAGGCCAACACCTTGCACCAGTGCAGACGCACGAGCGCATGCGGGTAATCGTGCTCGGTCACCTTCCAGGGGTGGGCCGCCGCGATCGTGATGCCCAGTTCCTCCTGCAGCTCGCGGCGCAGTGCCTGTTCCACGCTCTCGCCCGCCTCCAGCTTGCCCCCTGGAAATTCCCAATAGCCTGCATAGGCCTTGCCTTCAGGGCGCGAGGTCAGCAGCATGGTGCGATCGGCCCCGAGCAGAATGCCCGCGGCCACCTCGGTGTAGCCGCGCGTCACTGCGCGCGCCCCGCATAGTCGCGCGCGAACTGGTAGGCCACGCGGCCGCTGCGCGAGCCGCGCTCCAGGGCCCAGAGCAGCGCCTCGGCCCGCGCCGCCTCGATCGCGGCAGGCGCCGCGCCAAAATGCGTGAGCCACTGCGCGGCAATCGCGAGGTATTCGTCCTGGTTGAAGGGATAGAAGCTCACCCACAAACCAAAGCGCTCGGAAAGCGAGATTTTTTCCTCCACCACCTCGCCCGGATGCACCTCGCCATCGTCGGTGTGGGTGTAGGTGAGGTTTTCCTTCATGTACTCCGGCAGCAGGTGGCGCCGGTTGCTCGTGGCGTAGATCAGCACATTGGGCGTGGCCGCCGCCACCGAGCCGTCCAGAATGCTCTTGAGCGCCTTATAGCCCGGCTCGCCCTCGTCAAAACTCAGATCGTCGCAGAAGACGATGAATTTTTCGGGACGCTCGGCCACCACTTCCACAATGTCCGGCAGATCCGTCAGATCGGCCTTGTCCACCTCGATCAGACGCAGGCCACGGGCCGCGTAGGTGTTGAGGCAGGCCTTGATGAGCGAGGATTTGCCCGTGCCGCGCGCACCGGTGAGCAGTACGTTGTTCGCGGGTTTGCCCGCGACGAACTGTTCGGTGTTGCGCTGGATTTTTTCCTTCTGCGGCTCGATTTCCTTCAGGTCGGCCAGCTGCAGGTTCGCCACGTGGCGCACCGGTTCGAGCGCGCTGCCGCCGCTGGCACGGCGCCGGTAGCGCCAGGCGATCGAGGCGTTCCAGTCGGGGGCGCCCAGGGGCTTGGGAAGGATGGCCTCGATGCGTGCGATGAGCTGATCGGCACGCGCGATGAGAAGATCCAGTTTATCTTTCATTTTGGCTTGCGAAGCATACCAGGCAAGCGCCGGCAGCTATTGATTCAGGAACGGTAATCGGCGTTGATGGTGACGTAGTCGTGGCTCAGGTCGCACGTCCAAACGGTATCCACCGCCGCTCCACGTCCCAACTGCACGCGCACCGTGATCTCGCTTTGCTGCATCACGCGCTGACCGTCTTCCTCGCGGTAAGCCGGGTTGCGCCCGCCGCGCGTGGCCACGTGCACATCGTCCAGGAAGAGTTCGATCTTCGTCTGGTCCAGATCGGCAATGCCCGCATAGCCCACGGCCGCGAGGATGCGGCCCAGATTCGGGTCGCTGGCGAAGAAGGCGGTTTTCACCAGCGGCGAATGGGCAATCGCATAGCCCGCCCTCAGGCATTCCTCCACGCTGGAGCCCTGCTCCACGCGGATGGTGATGAACTTGGTCGCTCCCTCGCCATCGCGCACGATGGCCTGCGCCAGCCGCTGCGCCACGCTGCGCAAGGCGGCCATCAGCGCCTGTCCATCGGCGCTTTCCAGCGACGTGACGGGCGCATGCGCCGCTTTGCCCGTCGCCATCAGAATGAAGGAATCGTTGGTGGAGGTGTCGCCGTCCACGGTCACGCGATTGAAGGACTGATCGGCCAGGGTGCGCACCGCCTGCTGCAGCAATTCGGGCGCCATCGCGGCATCCGTCGCGACAAAACCCAGCATGGTCGCCATGTTGGGGTGGATCATGCCCGCACCCTTGGCGATGCCCGTCACGGTCACCGTGGCGCCGCCAATCACTGCCTGCGCGCTGAAGGCCTTGGGTACGGTGTCCGTCGTCATGATGGCTTCGGCCGCGCGCAGCCAATGATCGGCCTTCGCATCGGCAATCGCGGCAGGCAGGCCCGCCACGATGCGATCGACCGGCAGCGGCTCCATGATCACGCCGGTGGAAAACGGCAGGATCTGCTGCGGCTGCACGCCCAGTTGCGCGGCAAGCTCCAGGCAGGTGCGGCGCGCATCCAGCAGGCCCTGCTCACCCGTGCCCGCGTTGGCCACGCCGGTGTTGACCACCAGCGCACGGATGCCGCCGCCCGATCCATTGCCCGATGCCAGATGCTCGCGGCAGACCTGCACCGGCGCCGCGCAAAAGCGGTTTTGCGTGAACACGCCCGCAACGGCGGCGCCCTCCTCCAGCAGAAACACCGTCACATCCTTGCGATGGACCTTGCGCACGCCCGCTTCGGTACTGCCGATGCGCAGTCCCGCCACGGCATGCAGATGCTCGGCCACGGGGGCCTTCAGATTCACGGGCACGGTGTTCCTCTCGATCAGGCCAGCTTGCCGTGGCAATGCTTGTATTTTTTGCCGCTGCCGCAGGGGCAGGGATCGTTGCGTCCGACGCGCGGAAACTCCGCCGCCGCAACAGCGCCGGCAGTGGCCGCCGCCGTCACCTGCGCCTCGCCGGTTTCACCCGGAGCGCTGTAGGTCACGTTGGTGACGTTCTCGCTGCGGGCACTGACCGCCTGCGCCGCCTCGTCCACCTGCGTGGGGGACTGCACCTGCACCGTCATCATCACGCGCGTGACTTCGTTGCGGATGTGGTCCAGCAACTGGCGGAACATCTCGAACGATTCGCGCTTGTACTCCTGCTTGGGCTGCACCTGCGCGTAGCTGCGCAGATGGATGCCCTGGCGCAGGTAATCCAGCGCCGTGAGGTGGTCGCGCCAGCTGGTGTCCATGCTCTGCAGGAGCACGGCCCGCTCAAAGCGCTGGAAGTTCTCCACACCCACCAGGGCCACCTTGGCATCAAAGGACTCGCGGGCTGCCGTCACCACCTTCTCGACGATGTCTTCCTCCGAGAGAATTTCGGAGGCATGCACCTCCTTCACCAGTGGAATCGCAAGCTGCCAATTGCCCGCCAGGTCCTTTTCCAGCCCTGCCAGGTCCCACTGCTCTTCCACCGACTCTGCCGGCACATACAGGCGCACCACATCGGTGATCGCGCCATCGCGCATCGCGGCAATCATCCCCGACAGATCATTCGCATCCAGAATCTCGTTGCGCTGCTGGTAGATCACCTTGCGCTGCTCATTGGCCACGTCGTCGTACTCGAGCAATTGCTTGCGCATGTCGAAGTTGCGGCCCTCCACCTTGCGCTGCGCGCTCTCGATGCTGCGCGTGACCATGCCCGCCTCGATGGCTTCGCCGTCGGGCATCTTCAGGCGCTCCATGATGGCCTTGACGCGGTCGCCTGCGAAGATGCGCATCAGCGGGTCGTCCAGGCTCAGGTAGAAGCGCGAAGACCCCGGGTCGCCCTGCCGGCCGGAACGGCCACGCAGCTGGTTGTCGATGCGCCGGCTCTCGTGGCGCTCCGTGGCGATGATGCGCAGGCCGCCGAGTGCCACCACCTTTTCGTTGCTGGCTTTCCATTCGGCACGCAGGTCGGCAATCTTGCGCTCGCGCTCCGCTGGCGCGAGGGACTCATCGGCCTGCAGCGCGGCGACACGCTTCTCGACATTGCCCCCGAGCACGATGTCGGTGCCGCGCCCCGCCATGTTGGTGGCGATCGTGATGGCGCCCGGCTGCCCCGCCTGCGCGATGATGTCCGCCTCGCGCTCGTGCTGCTTGGCGTTGAGCACCTGGTGGGGCAGCTTGGCTTTGACGAGCAGGTCGTCGATGATCTCCGAATTCTCGATCGACGACGTACCCACCAGCACCGGCTGGCCTTTTTCGTGGCACTCGCGGATGTCGGCGATCGCCGCCTCGTATTTCTCGCGCGTGGTCTTGTACACCCGGTCCAGCTGGTCGTCGCGCCTGCTCGGCTTGTTCGGCGGAATGATCACGGTTTCCAGACCGTAGATGTCCTGGAATTCGTAGGCCTCGGTATCGGCCGTGCCGGTCATGCCCGAGAGCTTGGTGTAGAGGCGGAAATAATTCTGGAACGTGATGGAAGCCAGCGTCTGGTTCTCGGCCTGGATGTTCGCCCCTTCCTTGGCCTCGACGGCCTGGTGCAGACCTTCGCTCCAGCGCCGTCCCGACATCAGACGGCCGGTGAACTCATCGACGATGACGACTTCGCCATCCTGCACCACATAGTGCTCATCCCGATGGAACAGATGGTGCGCGCGCAGGGCCGCGTAGAGATGATGCACCAGCGAAATATTGGAAGCGGCATACAGCGACTGGCCATCGCCAATCAAACCCTGGCTGGCCAGAATGCGCTCGGCATTTTCAAAGCCCTGCTCGGTCAGCGTCACCTGCCGCTGCTTCTCGTCCACGGTGAAATCGCCCGGCGTGACCACGCCCTCGCCGGTACGCGCGTTGGCCTCGCCCTCCTGGCGCTTGAGCAGCGGCACCACCTTGTCCATCGCCACGTAGAGCGCGGTGTGGTCTTCCGCCTGGCCACTGATGATGAGCGGCGTGCGCGCCTCGTCGATCAGGATCGAGTCAACCTCGTCAACAATGGCGTAATTCAGGCTGCGCTGCACCCTGTCCTGCGTCTCATACACCATGTTGTCGCGCAGGTAGTCAAAACCGTACTCGTTGTTCGTGCCGTAGGTGATGTCGGCGTTATAGGCTGCCTGCTTTTCCTCGCGCGGCATGTTGGGCAGGTTGATACCCACCGAGAGGCCCAGGAAGTTGTACAGCTGCCCCATCCACTGCGCGTCACGGCCGGCAAGGTAGTCATTCACCGTGACCACGTGCACGCCCTTGCCCGCCAGGGCATTCAGATACACCGCCAGCGTCGCCGTCAGCGTCTTGCCTTCGCCCGTGCGCATCTCGGCAATCTTGCCGTAGTGCAGCACCATGCCGCCGATGAGCTGCACATCGAAATGGCGCATTTTCATGACGCGCTTGGAACCCTCGCGTACCACCGCAAACGCTTCGGGCAGCAAGGCGTCCAGCGTCTCGCCCTTGGCCAGGCGGTCACGAAACTCCTGCGTCTTGCCCTGCAGGGCCTCGTCGCTCAACTTTTCATATTCCGCCTCCATCGCGTTGATGCGCTGGACCGTCTTGCGGTATTGCTTGAGCAGCCTGTCATTGCGGCTGCCGATGATTCTGGTGAAAAAGTTGGTGCCCATGCGAATCCGACCACGCCCACACGCCATGCGGCGGCAACGCGGTCTTTGACCTCAAAGAGAAAACGAGCGCAGATGCAGGCTGTTGGCGCCAATTGCAAGTGTCTGCAAAGGGTGCTCGCCAACCAAACAACGCCCAAACGGCGCATTTTACTGTCGCGGCGCGTCTACCAGATGTTCGCGTCCCGCCACCATCTGTACCGGTGCCCTGCCGCGCCCGCCAAACAGGAAATCGCCCGGGTTCTGCCACGCACCGTCCTTGAGCACCTCAAAATGCAGATGGGGCCCGGTGACCCGTCCGGTGGATCCGACCTCGGCAATCTTTTGCCCCTGCCGGACCAGATCGCCAGCCTTGACGAATACCCTGGACGCGTGGGCGTAACGGGTGATCAGCCCGCTCCCATGGGCGATCTCCACCATGTTGCCGTACTCGCGATGGAATTCCTGCGTGACCACGACACCGCCTGCAGCCGCCGAAATCACGGTACCCGTCGGTGCAGGGAAATCCAATCCGGTATGCCGCGCCGCATGCCCGCTGATGGGGTCGATGCGCGTGCCATACGGCGAACCCACGGGCCTATCCTGAACGGGCGGCAGCGAAGGCACCAGTGCGGTGCGGACCTGCCGATCCACCAGGCGCGACTCAATGGTGAGCATGCGATCGTGCTGCGCCTTGGCGCGCGCACCCAAATCATCGAGCACGCCGCCCAATTCCTGCCTCGACAGCGGCCTGTCGTCCAACAGGACGCCACCCTGTCCGGCACGCGGCTCCCATTTCACGGGTGGCAGGCCCGCGAGCCCACGCACCCGCTCATCCAGCGATTCCAGTTGCATCAGCCGCGCCTGCATCTCGCCCACCTTGCGCGCCATGGCATCGATGCTGCTGCGCACGGCCTTTTCCTGCTGCTCCATCAGCCGATCCGGAGACGGCCAGCGTGCGACGGCGCGATCGATCACGGTCTGCGGCAAAACAGCGGCCCTGGGCATGAGCCAGGCCAGCGTGGCAGAGAGCGTGAGCAGCAGCAGCACGACGGCCAGCACATGGGCCCAACCCACGCGCAGCACGCGGCTACGGGCCATGCGGACATCGGTAATGATCAGGTGCACAATGCACGCTCCTTGCAGTCCATTCGAGCCACAATGCAACGTCGCCACCACGCGATCACCCTGGAGCAAGCCAGCGAAGAATCGCCGGTGCTCGCCCGGCTGGCCGGCCTGGCGCGCGAATCTGGCGCCCGCCTGCAATCGTTGAAGGCCTTGATTCCCGCCCCACTGCACTCGCAAATTGCGCCAGGGCCCATTGAAGGCGACGCTTGGTGCCTGCTGGTCAACGGCAACGCCGCCGCCACCAAAATCAGGCAGCTAGCCCCTGCGCTGGTCACGCATCTGCAGGAACAAGGGTGCGAGATTAACGCGATCCGGGTAAAAATTCAATCCATGGCTCCGCCCGGCCGCCCATGAAATCCAGGCTGGTGCCGGTTGTCTGGCTCGAACAGACGACCTTCCGCTTACAAGGCGGGTGCTCTACCAACTGAGCTAAACCGGCAGGTGGCGCATTTTATCTGGCGCCAGCAGTGCAAAATGCCGCAGAACTACTTGATGCGCTTGAGCGCTGGACGGCGGCCATGGGGGTCGGAAGGCTTGGGCGGATCACCCTGCGGCTTGGTTGGTGCCTTGGTGTCTTTCACCGATTGCAGGCCTGCGGGTTGCGGCAAGGCATCCGGCGTCTGCTGCAGCAACGCTGGCCCCTCTTCCACGGGGAACGCCATGCCTTGCCCGTTTTCCCGTGCGTAAATGGCTGATACACGGCCTATCGGCACGGCAATGTCACGCGGCTTACCACCGAAACGCGCCTTGAACACGACGAATTCGTTGGAAATCTGCAAGGCACTCGTCGCTTCATCGCTGACGTTCAGCACGATCTCCCCGTCCGTCACGTATTCGCGCGGCACCTGGACGGAGTCGTCGACACGCACCACGATGTAGGGCGTCAGACCACTGTCGGAACACCACTCATGCAATGCCCGCAAAAGATAAGGGCGTGTGGATACATCCTTCGCATCGCCATCCATGGTGCAGCCCCCGTTATTTGCGCATGACCTTTTCCGAGGGCGTCAATGCCTCGATGTAGGCTGGCCTCGAAAACACGCGCTCTGCATATTTCAGCAAGGGCGCCGCGTTCTTGGAGAGCTCGATGCCGTAGTAATCAAGGCGCCAGAGCAAGGGTGCGATCGCCACGTCAAGCATCGAAAAGCCATCGCCCAGCATGTATTTGTTTTTCAGGAATACCGGCGCAAGCTGCGTGAGCCTGTCCCGAATATGCCCGCGCGCCTTCTCCAGGGCTTTCTCGTTACCCTTGGAAGCACGCGATTCAAGCGTATGCACGTGCACGAACAATTCTTTTTCAAAATTCAGCAGAAACAAGCGCACGCGCGCCCTGTCCACCGGATCGCCCGGCATGAGTTGCGGGTGCGGGAAACGCTCGTCAATGTACTCATTGATGATGTTCGATTCGTACAGGATCAGGTCCCGCTCCACCAGGATAGGCACCTGACCGTACGGATTCATCACGCCGATGTCTTCCGGCTTGTTGTACAGATCAACATCCCGAATCTCGAAATCCATGCCCTTTTCGAACAAGACGAAACGGCAGCGGTGTGAGAACGGGCAGGTCGTACCCGAATAAAGCACCATCATGTGCGCAAACTCCTCAAAATCAAAAGAGTGGGCACGCCGGTGCCCACTCCCCATTCATGCAATTTTCCGTGCAAATACGCGCACAGGCCGTTATTTGACGTCTTTCCAGTACGCGGCATTCAGGCGCCACGCGATCAGAATGAACAGTGCGATGAACATCAGCACCCAGACGCCTACGCGCACGCGCGTCCGCTGCGCCGGTTCACCCATCCACTGAAGGTAGTTGACCAGGTCGCCCACGGTCTGGTCGTACTGGAGATTCGTTTGCGTGCCCGGCGTCAGCTGCTGCCAGCCCTTGAAGGCATGCACCTTCTCACCGTGGTGCTCGACTTCTTCATAGACGGGGCCGCGCTCGCCCTGCAATTCCCACAGCACATGCGGCATGCCGACGCTGGGGAACACCATGTTGTTCCAACCCGTCGCCTTGGTGTCATCCCGATAGAAGGTGCGAAGGAAGGTATAGAGGTAATCGGCGCCGGAGCCGCCGTTGCCGGCGCGCGAACGTGCGATGACCGTCAAGTCTGGCGGATTGCCTCCAAACCAGTCCTTGGCTTCCTTGGGGTTGATCGCCGCCACCATGGTGTCACCCACCTTTTCGGTGGTGATCAAAAGGTTGTCCTTGATCTGCTGCTCGGTCAGGCCAATGTCGGTCAACCGGTTGTAGCGCATGTAAGCGGCCGAATGGCAGCTCAGGCAGTAGTTGACGAAAGTGCGGGCGCCGCGCTGCAGCGAGGCATTGTCCGTCAGATTCACCGGCGCCTTGTCGAGAGGGAACCCGCCAGTGGACGCCTGGACGCCTGCAGCCAAGCCGATGGTTGCGATCAATGCAAGAATGAATTTTTTCATTGTCTTTCTCCAGCTCAGTGCGCAACAAAGTTGATGCGCTCAGGCACTGGCTTGGATTCGCCCAGGCGGCTCCACCATGGCATCAGCAGGAAGAAACCGAAGTAAAAGAGCGTCCCCACCTGGGATACGCGCTCGCCCAGCGGAAAGGGCGCCAGCATTCCGAGGTAGCCCAGAACGAAGAAAACGATGACGAAGATCACATACAGCCACTTGTGCCAGCTTGGCCGGTAGCGAATGGAGCGTGCCGGGCTGCAGTCAAGCCAGGGCAGGAAGAACAGGATGACCACGGCAGCACCCATCGTCACCACACCCCAGAACTTGGCGTCGATGGTCAGCATCAGTGCAATCACGATGACGCCTGCCACCGTCACTGCGCCCTTGAGTACCCCGGCCAGTTTGGACTTCAACACGCCATAACCCACACCCAGCACCACGCAGGCGATGAGCGCATACATCATTTCGCTGGTCACGGCACGCAGCATCGAATAGAAAGGCGTGAAGTACCAGACCGGCGCGATATGCGACGGCGTCTTCAGCGGATCGGCCGGAATGAAATTGTTGGCCTCCAGGAAATAGCCACCCATTTCGGGCGCCAGGAACACGATGGCCGAGAAGACAAACAGGAACAACCCGACGCCGAAGATGTCGTGCACCGTGTAATACGGATGGAAAGGCACGCCATCGAGCGGATGCCCCTTTTCATCTATCGGCTTGCCCGGGCCCTTGATCTCTATGCCGTCAGGGTTGTTGGAGCCCACGTCATGCAGCGCCAGCAAATGCGCCACCACCAGGCCCAGCAGCACCAGCGGCACGGCGATCACGTGGAAGCTGAAGAAGCGGTTCAGCGTGGCATCCCCCACCACGTAATCGCCGCGGATGAAGATGGACAGATCGGGGCCGATGAACGGGATGGCGGAGAACAGGTTCACGATCACCTGGGCGCCCCAGTACGACATCTGGCCCCAGGGCAACAGATAGCCCATGAAGGCCTCGCCCATCAGCGCCAGGAAGATCGCGCAGCCAAACAGCCAGACCAGTTCACGCGGCTTGCGGTAGCTGCCGTAGAGCAGGCCGCGGAACATGTGCAGATACACCACCACGAAGAAGGCCGATGCTCCGGTGGAGTGCATGTAGCGGATCAGCCAGCCCCAGGGCACGTCGCGCATGATGTATTCGACCGACTCGAACGCCTTGGCGGCATCCGGCTTGTAGTGCATCACGAGGAAGATGCCGGTGACGATCTGGATCACCAGCACCAGCAGCGCAAGTGAACCGAAGATGTACCAGAAGTTGAAATTCTTCGGAGCGTAGTACTCCGACATGTGCACCTTGTAGGCGTCAAACGCCGTCGGGAAACGGTTTTCCAGCCAGTTGGTGAGCTTCGCCGTCGCAGAGGCGTTGGGCGAAATTTGCTTGAATTCGCGATAAGCAGCCATGTGTATCCCCTCAAGCCTTCTTCGTGTCGTCACCAATCAGAAGCCTGGTGTCCGACAGGTACATATGCGGAGGCACCGGCAGATTGTCCGGCGACGGCTTGTTCTTGAAAACACGGCCGGCCAGGTCGAACGTGGAGCCGTGGCACGGACACAGCCAGCCGCCCGGCCAGTCGTTGGGCAGCGAGGGCTGCGCGCCGGTGGTGAACTTATCGGTGGGAGAGCATCCCAAATGGGGGCAGATGCCAATCACCACCAGGTATTCGGGCTTGATGGAGCGCCATTCGTTGCGCGCATAGGGCGGCGTGAATTCGTCCGGATGGCGCTTGGATTCCGGGTCGGCCAGTTCGCCATCGTGCTTGGGCAGCGCATCAAGCTCTTCCTTGGTGCGCTTGACGATCCACACCGGCTTGCCACGCCATTCGACGGTGAGCTTCTCGCCCTCTTTCATGGCCGAAATATCGACCTCCACCGCAGCGCCGGCGGCCTTGGCCTTCTCTGAAGGCTCAAAACTGCTCACGAAAGGAACGGCTGTGGCCACGCCACCCACCGCGCCAGCGCAACTGGTAGCGATCAGCCAAGTGCGCTTGCTGGAGTCGATCGGAGTTTCACTCATGGGGTTCCTTGCTGTATGTCGACCTGCGTGCATCAATCTGTATGCCGGTCAACCGTAAATTGTAGCGGACGCTGCTGCCCGTTCCGGCGCTATCAAAGTTCCAAAGACGCGCGATACTTCACCCCCCGAAACCACCACAAGGAGTCACACACCATGAGCATGATGCAGGAATTCAAGGAATTCGCCGTCAAGGGCAACGCGATCGATCTCGCCGTCGGTGTCATCGTCGGCGCCGCATTCGGCAAGATCGTCGATTCGATCGTCGGCGACCTGATCATGCCGCTGGTCGGCAAGGCAACGGGCGGGCTGGACTTTTCAAATTACTACATTGCCCTGGCCGGACAGGCTGCCGGCCTGACGCTGGAAGAAGCCAAGAAAGGCGGTGCCGTCTTCGCCTATGGCAGCTTCATCACCATACTCGTGAATTTCATCATCCTGGCGTTCATCATTTTCATGATGGTCAAGCAGATCAACCGGCTCAAGAAAGAAGCACCCGCGGCCCCGGCGGAGCCAGCTCCGACACCCGAGGACGTCGTGCTGCTGCGCGAAATCCGGGACAGCCTGAAGAAAAGCTGAGCGCCGAGCGTCGGACGTTGCGCGTTGCCGCCAACGTTCAGTGCCGAGCGCTCAGGGCCCTGGCCATTCTCACCGCCTCGATCAGGCTGCCGGCATCGGCAATCCCCTTGCCAGCAATATCAAAGGCGGTTCCGTGATCGGGGCTGGTGCGCACCAGCGGCAACCCCAGCGTGACATTCACGCCGCGCTCGACGCCCAGATACTTGACCGGGATCAGCCCCTGGTCGTGGTACATCGCCACCACCACATCGAATTCACCCTGCCGATCCATGGCGTGGCGCGCGCGCATGAAAACGGTATCCGGTGCAAAGGGGCCGTCGGCACATATTCCATCTGCCCTGGCAGCTTCAATTGCAGGAGCAATCACGTCGATTTCCTCGCGGCCGAACAAGCCTCCTTCGCCCGCATGCGGATTGAGGCCGGCCACACCGATGCGCGGTGCGTGGCCCAGGCTCTTGCCCAGTGCAGCATGGGTGATGCGCAAGGTCTGCAGCACGTTTTCCGGCGTCACGGCGGCGATGGCGTCGCGCAGCGATACATGGATGCTCACCAGCACGGTGCGCAGCTCGTCGTTGGCGAGCATCATGCGTACCGGCATCCGCCCCAGTGCCACCCCTGCATGGCGGGCAGCCTCCGCCTGCAGCAGCTCGGTGTGTCCGGGATAAGCAACGCCCGCGGCCGCGAGCGCCTCCTTGTTCAACGGGGCCGTCACCATCGCCGCCACTTCGCCGCGCAGCGCGGCGCGCGCCGCCCAGACCACGCAGGCAGCCGCATCGCCGCCTGCCTGTGCACTGCTGCGCCCCCACTGCGCACCGCCATGCAAGCCTGCCAGAGGCCACACCGGCAGGCAGCGCGGCGGCATCTCTCCCGCTTCTGCCAATGAGTCCAAAACAGCAACGGGCAGCGAAGGCGTGCCGGACCGCTCGATGCAGGCTGCCGCACGCCGCAGGCACGCCACATTGCCGACGGCGAAGCAGCCGGCCAGCAGGTCTGGCGCATCGCGAAACGCCTTGGCGATGATTTCCGGCCCTATGCCTGCGGGATCACCCTGAGTGATGGCGATGGGGAGCGTCGGCTTGCGGTGCATGGCTCAGGCCGGATTGGCGATGTCGATGAATTCGTGCGCAAGCCCGAGCCGTTCAGCCACATGGCTCGCCACCGCGGGCGCGCCGTAACGCTCCGTCGCATGGTGGCCGGCAGCGATGAAGGCCACGCCGGTTTCGCGCGCCAGATGAACCTGGGGTTCCGAAATTTCGCCCGTCACGAAAGCATCGGCACCCGCTGCAATGGCGGCCTCGAAAAAGCCCTGGGCGCCACCGGTGCACCACGCAATGCGGCGCACCGGCCGCAGCCCGGACGGCGCCACCAACAGTACCTGGCGCGCCAGCACCTGCTGCAGATGGCTGGACAGCGCCGCCGCATCGGCATAAGCCGCCACGCCAACGCAGCCCAAGTCCTGATCGCCAAAATGCGCCTCTGTCCGCCAACCCAGGCGCAAGCCGAGCTGCGCGTTGTTTCCCAGCTCCGGATGGGCATCCAGCGGCAGGTGGTAGGCAAACAGATTGATGTCGTGCGCGAGCAGGCGCTGCAGACGCTCTTTCATCCAGCCGACGATGCGGCCATCCTGGCCGCGCCAGAACAGACCGTGGTGCACGAACAAGGCATCGGCGCGAGCGGCTATCGCCGCGTCAATCAGCGCGCGGCTAGCGGTTACGCCGCTCACGACGCGCTCGATGCGCGCCTTGCCTTCCACCTGCAGGCCATTGGGCCCGTAGTCCTTGAAGCGTGCGGGCTGCAGTAGCGCATCAAAATGCGCCAGCAGTTCCTGTCGATCAATGCTCATGCGGGGCATTGTGCCCCCGGAAACCCGCGACAATGCGGGTTTGACATACCGGCGTGCTCGATGAAGCGTTTGTGGCTCCTCTTTTCCCAGGCCGTGACGGTCTGCATGGCCGTCTGGTTTGTCATTGCCACATTGCAACCGGCCTGGCTCGGGCGCGGCGCGGTTCACCAGACCAGCGGCATCACGCTGCACGAGGCACCGAGAGAGCCCCATGCCGGGCAGGAAGCGGCGCCCGGGAGCTTCAGCCCCGCTGCACGCAAAGCATCGCCAGGCGTGGTCAGCATCATGACCAGCAAGGAAGTGCGGATTCCGTTCAACGGCGACCCCTTGTTCCAGCGCCGGTTCGGCAATCAAACCCAAACCGGACTGGGCAGCGGGGTCATCGTGAGCCCGGACGGGTACATCCTGACCAACAACCATGTGGTGAAGGACGCCGACGAAATTCAAGTGGCGCTCGCCGACAGCCGCCACGCCCAGGCCCGCGTCATCGGCACGGACCCGGAGACCGATCTTGCGATCCTCAAGATCGACCTGGAGAGCCTGCCGGTCATGGTGCTGGGCGATTCGGACGCGCTGGCGGTTGGCGACCGGGTGCTGGCGATCGGCAACCCGTTCGGCGTAGGGCAGACAGTCACCAGCGGCATCGTCTCCGCACTCGGGCGCAGCGAGCTGGGCATCAACACCTTCGAGAACTTCATCCAGACCGATGCCGCCATCAATCCCGGCAATTCAGGCGGCGCGCTGGTGGATGTGAATGGCAATCTGATGGGCATCAACACCGCCATCTATTCACGCACCGGCGGCAGCCTGGGCATAGGCTTTGCCATTCCGGTCTCGACGGCCAGACAGGTGCTGGAGAGCATCGTGCGCGACGGCCAGGTGACGCGCGGCTGGATCGGCGTGGAGCCCAACGAGCTCTCGCCCGAGCTGGCGCAAACCTTCGGCGTGCACGCCAGCGAGGGGGTGATCATCACCGGCGTGCTGCACAGCGGGCCCGCCGCGCAGGCCGGCATCCTGCCCGGCGATGTGATCGAGCAGGTGGCCGGCAAGCCGGTGCACTCGGTGCCGCAGCTGCTGTCCGTGGTCGCCGGGCTCAAGCCAGGCGCTGCAGTGGAATTTCAGGTGCAGCGCGGAGACAGGCAGTTGCAGCTGGCGGTCACGCCGGTGAAAAGACCGCGCCAGCTTTCACGCCGCTGAACCGCGCAGCCGCACCTTTCAAGTGGCCGATTCCGAGTTCTTTTTGGCGTCGGGCTCTTCCTTGGGATGGTTGCGCACAAACAGCTGCGCCGCCCAGATGCCGAGTTCGTAGAGCAGGCACATGGGAATCGCCAGCGCCAATTGCGAAACCACATCAGGCGGTGTGATGATGGCGGCGATGATGAAGGATGCGACCACGAAATAGCCGCGCGCCTGCTTGAGCTTTTCGACGCTGATCACGCCCAGGCGCACGAGCACCACCACCGCGATGGGCACTTCGAACGCCACGCCGAACGCCAGAAACATCGTCATCACAAAGCCCAGATAGGCCTCGATATCCGGTGCTGCCGTGATGCTCTTGGGCGCAAAGCTCTGGATGAAGGCGAAAACCCGCCCGAAGACGAAAAAATAGCAGAACGCCACCCCGAGAAAAAACAAAATGGTGCTCGATACCACCAGCGGCAGCACCATCTTCTTTTCGTTGGAATAGAGCCCGGGCGCCACAAACGCCCAGATCTGGTAGAGCACCACGGGCAGCGCCACCAGGAAGGCCGCCATCAGCAGGATTTTGAGCGGAACCATGAACGGCGAGATCACCGAGGTGGCGATCATCGTCGCGCCCTGCGGCAGGTGCGCCACCAGCGGTGCGGCCAGAAAGTCGTAGAGCGCGCCAGGACCTGGGTAGAGAAAGAGCACGCCAGCCACCACGCCTACCGCCAGAACCGCCTTGATCAAGCGGTCGCGCAGCTCCATCAAGTGCTCGACAAAGGGCTGTTCTGTGCCGGCAAGTTCGTCTTCGGAATTGGGGGTCTGGGCCATGGGGTCTCAGGTGATGCGCCAGCGCGCATCAAAATTGCCAGGCATGCAGGCAAACGCGGCCTGGCAAAAAATCAATAGGGCTTGGGCGGACGAAAGCGCGCCACCCGCGCAGCGCCCGACTGCACTCGCGCGCGCATGCCAGTGCGCGCCTTGTACCAGTGCGGCACGGCGCCGCGCCTGGCGCGCCAGTGCTTGTCCGGACGCTTGTAAGCAGGCACGACCAGCGCCAGGGCCGCGGGATCGTCGGGCAACGGGTCGGCCGAAGAATCCGCGAGGCCCGCGGTGGCATCCTTCCAGTCCTTTTCAAAATCGCTGGCGGTGGTCGCCACGCTTTTTTCCACATCGCGCGCGGCGTTTTCCACCGTGTCCTTCATCTTGCGCAGCTCATCAAGCTCCATGGAGCGGTTGACTTCCGCCTTGACGTCCGCCACGTAGCGCTGCGCCTTGCCCAGCAAGGTGCCTACCGTGCGCGCCACGCGCGGCAATTTTTCGGGGCCGATGACGACAAGCGCCACCACCCCGATGAGCGCCATCTTGGACAGGCCGATATCCAGCATCGCCGGCGATCCGTGGCGGCTCAGCTCTTTTGCCTGGCCTCGACGTCTATCGTGGTCTTTTCGGCAGCAGCCGCATTCGTGACCTGCCCGGCGGGCGCTGCCGCGGCACTGTCGTCGCCGCTGTTGCCGCCTTCCTTCATGCCGTCCTTGAAGCCCTTGACCGCACCGCCCAGATCGGAGCCGATGTTCTTGAGCTTCTTGGTGCCGAAGACCATGACGACGATGAGCAGCACGATCAGCCAGTGCCAGATGGAAAACGAACCCATTGCAAAACTCCTGAGGTGAGAGGATGATTTTAGGTCAAGCCCGATGCGAGCAATGCCGCTTCACGCCTTGAACCAGGGGCGCGAGCCACCCACGACGTGCAGGTGCAGGTGATAGACCTCCTGACCGCCCTCGGCGCCGGTATTGATCTGCAGCCGGTAGCCGCCTGCCGGATACGGATTGCAGCCCTGCTCTTTCGCCAGCCTGGGCGCCAGCAGCAGCATGTGGGCCAGGAGCTTTTCATGCTGCGGGCCCGCCTGCTCCATGGACGCGAAATGTTCCTTGGGCACGATGAGAAAGTGCACGGGCGCCCACGGATGGATGTCCTTGAAGGCGTACACGAGCTCGTCCTCATGTACTTTTTGCGAGGGGATCTTGCCTTCGATGATCTTGCAGAAAATGCAATCCGGATCGTGGTGCATTGTGTGTCTCCAGAAATTGCCGTCAGGCGTCGTCCGCCGATTTCACGGTGCAGCGCACACCCACATCGTGGCCGTGGGCGTGCAGCCAGCGCTTGCCCTCTTCGCGCCCGAGACCGAAGAGCTGGCGCAGGAACATGAGGTCCGCGCGCGTCTTGCTGGCCGCGCCGAAGGGCGCAAGGGACGCGCCGCCATCGATGCGGTGCACGCGCATGTCCTTGTAGCGCTTGGGGTCGAGCTTGCCTTCGGCCAGCAGCCGGCGCACGAATTCGATGGCGCGCAGTTCGGCCAGCAGACTGGCGTTGAACGTGACTTCGTTCATCCGGTCCATGATGTCGCTGGCGTTGTCCGGCACGGCCTTGTGCTGCACCGGGTTGATCTGCACCAGCAGCACATCGCTGGACTGCGTGCGGTAGATGAGCGGGTGCAGCGCCGGATTGCCGGAGTAGCCGCCATCCCAGTAATACTCGCCCTCGATCTGCACCGCCTGGAACATCATCGGCAGGCAGGCCGACGCCATCACCGATTCCATGCACAACCGCTTGCCGGTGAAGATTTCACCCCGCCCGGTACGCACATTGGTGGCGCAGACAAAGACCTTGGGCACATGCGCGGCCTCATGCGCCAGCAGTCCGAAATCCACCGTGTCGCGCAGCAGATTGCGCAAAGGGTTGATGTCCAGCGGGTTGGTCTGGTAGGGCGAGAACCACTGCGTCATCAGGCTCATCAGCGGATTGCCCTGCAGCGGCACACCCCACATGAGAGCGCCGAGGGCGCCGACACCTTCCCAGAGCTTGCGCAGCGTGTCGCGGGCCAGCGCGCAGCCGTTGACGTGGATTTCCTCGCGCTCCTTGCCCTGGCTTGCCGCCAGCGCGAAGCCGTGGGCGAGCGCCACGGCATTCATCGCGCCGGCGCTGGTGCCGCTGATGCCATCCAGGTCAAACCGCCCATCTTCCAGCAGTGCATCCAGCACGCCCCAGGTGAACGCACCATGCGAGCCCCCGCCCTGCAGGGCCAGATTCAGGGGTTGCCGCGGCTTGCGCTCAGGCATTGACCGCCTTTGCATCGTTCATCGCCACCATGCCGCGCACGATGCGGTACAGGAACCAGATCGACACCACACCCCAGGCCAGCATGCCGGGCAGCAGGAAGAAAAACCACAGCGGGCTCGTCACCAGGTACCAGAAGCCGGCCCACAGCACACTGCGGATGCGCCACGAAAAATGGCTGGCCTGCCAGGTTCCCTCGGCGTCGCCCTTCTTCACCAGGTCGATCACCAGGGCCAGCAGCAGCAGCGCCAAACTGGGCTGCGCGCCCGGCACCACCGCGGCAATCGCCACGATCACGTGCAGCACATAGCTGACCCAGCCCCAGGCCTTGAGGCCCTCGGCACGCGGATCCGGTCCCACGTCGATGATGTCGTCGCCCATGTCAGCTCCCTTCCTCCTGCGCGCGCTGCGCCTGTTTGCGCAACGCCTTTTCCTCAAGCCCGCTCACGCCTTCGCGCCGCTCCAGCTCTTTGACGACATCCGCGGGCGCAAGTTCGAAATACGCCAGTGCCACCATGCAGTGAAACCACAGATCGGCCATTTCATAGACCAGCTTGCCGCGGTCTGCGCCCTGCGCCACGTCCTTGGCCGCCATCACCACTTCGGTGGCTTCCTCGCCCACCTTCTTGAGAAAGCCATCCGGCCCCTTGGCCAGCAGACGCGCCACATAGCTTTTTTCAGGGTTGCCGCCGTTGGCCGGCTTGCGGCTCTCGATCACCGCCGCGAGGCGTTCGAGTGCATCGTTGCTTGTCATGGGTTTCATTTGTAGATGCTGGACGGGTCTTTCAAGACCGGATCGACGGCCTGCCACTCGCCATCCCTGAGCAGGCTGAAAAAGCAGCTGTGCCGCCCGGTATGGCAGGCGATGCCTGGCTCATGCCCCGTCTGCGTGACCTTGAGCAGCACCACGTCCTGGTCGCAATCGAGGCGGATTTCATGCACCAGCTGTACGTGGCCCGACTCCTCGCCCTTGTGCCAGAGCCGGCCGCGCGAGCGGCTGTAATACACCGCCTGCCCGGTAGCGGCCGTCTGCGCCAGCGCCTCGCGGTTCATCCACGCCAGCATCAGCACGTCGCCCGTGCCGGCCTCCTGCGCAATCGCCGGCACCAGGCCTTGCGCGTCCCAGCGCACCTGGGCCAGCCAATCGGTATTCAATTCAGCCATGCAAATTTCAAAAATAGGAGCTGACCGCACTTTTATATCAAGCGCTACAGCCTTTTTTCATTCAAATTCTTACCGCAATGCCGCGCGCCCGCATGTGCTCCTTGGCCTGGCGCACCGTGAATTCACCGTAGTGAAAAATGCTCGCCGCCAGCACCGCATCCGCCCCCCCGGCGCTCACGCCGTCCGCCAGATGGTCGAGGTTGCCCACACCGCCCGAAGCGATCACCGGCACATCCACCGCATCGCTCACCGCGCGGGTCAGCGCAAGATCAAAGCCCGATTTGGTGCCATCGCGGTCCATGCTGGTGAGCAGGATCTCGCCCGCGCCGCGGCGCGCCATCTCCACCGCCCACTGCACCGCGTCCAGGCCGGTGTTCTTGCGCCCGCCGTGGCTGTAGACATCCCAGCCCGCGCCGCGCGCAGCCACTTCATCACCCTTGCGCTGCTTGGCATCGATGGCGACGACGATGCACTGCGAGCCGTATTTGGCAGAGGCCGCGCTGATGACGTCCGGATCGGCGATCGCCGCCGAATTGAAGCTGGTCTTGTCAGCCCCGGCGTTGAGCAGCCGGCGCACATCGGCTGCCGTGCGCACGCCGCCGCCCACGGTAAGCGGAATGAACACCTGGCTGGCCACCGCTTCGATGATGGGCAGGATCAGATCGCGCCCGTCGCTGGTGGCGGTGATGTCGAGAAAGGTCAGCTCGTCGGCGCCCTGCTCGTTGTAGCGCGCGGCGATCTCCACCGGGTCTCCGGCATCGCGCAGTTCGACGAAATTCACGCCTTTGACGACGCGGCCGCCGGTCACGTCCAGGCAGGGAATGATGCGTTTGGCAAGCATGTGAATTGGCACAAAAGGGGTGCGCAAGATACCACGCATGGCGCTCCTTGCGCGCAAACCGCCTCTGCGCTGGGTATATTCCCCGGCTGCGCGCCATAAGTCCCCGATAGTGCGCAACACTACACTGACGTCCGATGGTTCCCCCTGAAGCAAGCGACAGCCCCCCTCTTCCCTCCGAAACTTCCGCCCCCTGGCTACCCTCGCATTACCAGCGCGCCGTGCTTGCGGTCTGCGAGCGCTGCGTCGTGACCACGCGGGAGGCGGTCTACACCACCAGGGACGCCAAGCTGGTGGGTGCCGGTACCCGGATGACGCCAGCGCTGTTCGAGCGCCTGATGAAGCACGAATTGCGCACGCCGCTGGAGCATCTGCTGGCCATGGACGGCATGGTCAGCCAGGCATCGCTGGCGGCACAGGCCCATCAGATGTGCCTGCAGGATCCCCCCATCGAACTGCTGGTGCAGGACGACGCCGGCGGCGTCGCCGCCGCCACGCTCGCCGCCCCCCTGCACGCCATCAGCCTGCCTGCCGCACTGGCCTTCATGCTGACGGTGATGCGCGAACTGGCGCCCGCACAGCTCGCGCATGGTCTTCGGGCAGCGCTCGTCGCCACCTACCTGGGCATGCGCCGCGGCTGGAACAAGAGCGAATGCACCCGGCTGGCGGCCGCCGGCCTGCTGCACGACATCGGCCTCCTGCATCTGGACCCGGCCTGGCGCGACACGGCCCGCCCCATGGCGGCCAGCGAGCGCCAGCAACTGGCCGCCCACCCCACCCTTGCCGCGCGGCTGGTGCACGGCTGGGAGGTTTACCCCCAGTCGGTGGCCGTTGCCATCCTCGAACACCACGAACGCATGGATGGCAGCGGCTACCCGCGCGGCATCCGCGGCGAGCAGATTTCCGACATGGGCCAGATGCTGCTGCTGGCCGAAGTGGTGTCTGCCTTTTTCGAGAAATATGCCAATGATGGCGCCTCGGTGCGCCTTTCGCTGGCGCTGCGCATGGACCGCCAGAAATTTCCGGAGTCGCTTGCAGCGCTGCTGCTGCCCCTGCTGCAATCGAGCGCCATCCAGCCGGGCCATGCGGGCGATCTGGCGGAAATTCGCGGCGCAAGCAGCCGCCTGGCCCAGGCACTGCGGCACTGAAGCACGCTGCAGGCAGCCCTGCCCGCCGGCGACCCGCCGGTGCCGGAGGACAGTCCCGCCGCCTGGATGGCGCGGCGCCTGGCCACCCTGCAGACCAGCTTGTTCGATACCGGCGCCCACCCGGACCACCAGACCGAACTCCTGCCGCTGCTGCAGGCTGATCCTGCCGGTGTCAAAGAGCTGCTGTTTCTCATGCGCGAGGCCCTGTGGCAACTGCAATCGATCGCCAGCACCGCGCTCACGCGCTGGCCCGCCTTGGGCGCAGAGGGTGATCCGCGCGACGCTGCCGCGCGCGCCTGGTGCGACGCGCTGCTGCGCAGCCTGCCGGCAGGCGAACCCTGACGCAGCCAGGGTTTGCTACGGTGCCGCCAGTTCGTCCGCGCGCACCTGGCCCGCGGCGAAGTCGAGATCACCGGAATAGATCGCACGCCCGCAGATCACGCCTTCGACGCCCTCGCCCTCAACCGCGCACAGCTGTTCGATATCGGCCATGCCGGACAGCCCGCCCGATGCGATCACCGGAATGCTCAGCGCCTGCGCCAGCTTGACGGTGGCCTCGATATTGATGCCGGTGAGCATGCCGTCGCGGCCGATGTCGGTGTAGATGACCGATTCGACGCCCCAGTCCTCGAATTTGCGTGCAAGGTCCACCACCTCATGGCCGGTCAGCTTGCTCCAGCCGTCGGTCGCCACCTTGCCGTCCTTGGCATCCAGCCCGACGATGACATGGCCGCCAAAGGCGCTGCAGGCGTCCTGCAGGAATCCCGGGTTCTTCACGGCGGCCGTGCCGATGATCACGTACTCCAGCCCCGCATCGAGGTAGAGCTCTATAGTGTCCAGGTCGCGGATGCCTCCGCCCAGCTGCACCGGAATTTCGTTGCCTACCGCCTTGAGGATGGCCTTGATGGCTCCGCGGTTCTTGGGCTGGCCGGCAAATGCGCCGTTCAAATCCACCAGATGCAGGCGCCTGGCGCCGGCATCGAGCCACTTGCGCGCCATCTCGGCCGGGTCATCGCCGAAGGTGGTGGCCTGGTTCATGTCGCCTTGCTTGAGGCGTACGCAGTGTCCGTCTTTGAGGTCGATGGCGGGTATCAGCAACATTTTGGAGAGGTTGGGGCGTTGGGGGCTGGGCATGGAATTCAGACTTCGCGCTCAACGCCCAACGCTGAACGCTCAGCCTGTCTTCACGGTTTCCAGTGCAGGAAGTTGCGATAGAGCTGCAGCCCTTGGGCCGCACTTTTTTCAGGATGAAACTGGGTGGCAAAAAGATTATCACGTGCGATGGCCGCTGCAAAGGGCCCGCCATAGCCGGTTTCGCCCGCACAGTGCAGCGCATCGGCCGGGCGAGCATAGTAGCTGTGCACGAAGTAGAACCAGCTCTCATCGGGCACACCCTGCCACAGCGGGTGCAGCCTGCCTGCCTGCGGTAGCTGGCGCACGCGGTTCCAGCCCATGTGCGGCACCTTGTAGCGGCTGCCGTCGTCCTGCCGGCGGCCCGCAAGCTCAAATCGCAGGACCTCCCCGGGAATGAGGCCCAGGCCATCGACATCGCCTTCGGCGCTGTGCGAGAGCAGCATCTGCATGCCTATGCACACGCCAAACAGCGGCTTGCGCGCGGCGGCTTCCAGCACCGCCGCGCGGACCCCCGAGGCATCGAGCTCGCGCATGCAATCGGGCATGGCGCCCTGGCCCGGCAGCACCACGCGATCGGCCGCGTGCACGGCGTCGGCGTCGCCCGTGACGAGCACCCGCCAGCCTTCGCCCTCGGCCGCGGCCCGCACGGCCTGCGACACCGAGCGCAGATTGCCCATGCCATAGTCCACCACGGCCACCGTTTTTACTTTATTTTGCATAGCTGTCAGCGCTTATCCAGCAAGCGTTACAGGCCTTTTTGATTCAAATTACAGCGCACCCTTGGTCGACGGGATCACCCCCGCGGCACGCGGATCGGGCTCTGCCGCGGCGCGCAGCGCGCGCGCAAAGGCCTTGAAAATCGTTTCGCACTGGTGGTGCGCATTCACGCCCTTGAGGTTGTCGACGTGCAGCGTGACACCCGCGTGGTTCACGAAGCCCTGGAAAAATTCATGCACCAGCTGCGTATCGAAGCCGCCGATCATCGCGGCCGTGAAAGCCACGTCCAGGTGCAGCCCGGGCCGGCCGGAAAAATCCAGCACGACGCGCGAAAGCGCTTCATCCAGCGGCACGTAGGCATGGCCGTAGCGGCGAATGCCCTTCTTGTCGCCGATGGCACGCGCCACGGCCTGGCCGAACGCGATGCCCACGTCTTCGACGCTGTGGTGGCCATCGATGTGCAGATCGCCATCGCACTGCACCTCCAGGTCGATCAGGCCGTGGCGCGCGATCTGGTCGAGCATGTGGTCGAAGAAGCCGATGCCGCTGTTCAGCCGCGTCTGGCCGGTTCCATCCAGGTTGATGGCTACGCGGATGCGCGTTTCGGCGGTCTGGCGGCTGACCTCGGCGGTGCGGTCGGTTCGGCTGGAGGCAACGAGAGCAGAAGAAGTCATAGCGAGGCGCGCAGCGCTTGCAAGAGGGCGGTATTTTCGTCAGCGCTGCCCACGGTCAGCCGCAGGCAGTTGGCGAGCAATGGGTGCATTGTAGAAACGTTCTTCACCAGCACCTTGCGCTCGCGCAAACCGGCGAAGGCGCGCGCCGCATCGGGTACGCGCACCAGGACCATGTTGGCCTCGCTCGGGAAGGGTCGCACCCCGGGCATTTGCCCCAGTTGTTCCAGAATGCGAGCACGCTGCGCCCGTATTTCCTGCGCCTGAGCGGCAAAAACATCTTCATGCTCCAAGGCAAACAGCGCGCATTCGCTGTTGAGCACACCCACGTTGTAGGGCGGACGCACCTTGTCGAGCTCGGCGATCAAACCAGCCTCACCCAGCAGATAGCCAATCCGCACACCCGCCAGACCGAACTTGCTGAGCGTGCGCAGGATGAGCACATGGCGGTGCATCTCGGGCGCCGAGCGCACGTTTTCCATCCAGCTGCGCGCGGCAAACGGCTGGTAGGCCTCGTCCATCACCACCAGGCCGCCGGCCGCGCCCTGCGCGGCGATGATGCGGGCGATGGCGCCCTCGTCCCACAGCGTGCCGGTGGGGTTGTTGGGATAGGCCAGGTAAACGATGGCCGGGCGGTGCCGCGCGATGGCCGCCAGCATAGCCGCTTCATCCAGCTCGAAATCGGCCGTGAGCGGCACGCCGTGAAAGGCCAGGCCCTGCAGCTGCGCGCTCATGGCGTACATCACGAAGCCGGGCAGCGGCGCGAGGATGGAGGCGCCCGGCACGTCGCAGGCCAGCGCCAGCAGGCTGATCAGCTCGTCCGAGCCGTTGCCCAGCATCAGCGACCAGCCCGCCGGCGGCTGCGCCTGGCCCTGCAAGGCCGTCCTGAGCTGTTCGGCACCCTCACCCGGATAGCGGTTGACCGCCACCTGCCCCAGCCGCTTTCCCAACTCGGCCTGCAAGGCGGCCGGGAGGCGATAGGGGTTTTCCATCGCGTCCAGCTTGACCATGCCGCGCGAATCCTGCACCGCATAGGCATGCATGCCTTGCACGTCATGGCGCAGCCGGGCCAGGGGATGGACAGAAACCTCTTCAGTGGTCATGGGATAAAGGCATTCGTTGGATTGAAAAAAAGGAAGGGAGCACCTGCACCGCCTCGCAACACGGCAGGCGCGGCAGGTACGTCCGGATAACGGGCCGTCAGGCGGACCGTGCGCCTGTCACGCCTGAAAGCAGGGCACGCATTGCACGGCAACGGCGCTCATCGAGCGCCTGCGGGCAAATTTACCCGAATTCAGCGGCGCCAGAGACAAACGCTTCAAGCACTCGTTCCGCCAAAGCGTGGCGCCAGCGCATTGACGATGAGCGACAGCACATAGATGCCCGCCAGGCTCAGCACATACGAAACCACCATGTTGGCCAGCCCCACCAGGAAGGGCATGCGCACCGTGGCGCCGAGGCCGCCCATGCCGATCAGCGTCATGCCGATGAAGCCGCAGAGGGCGGGAATGGCGGCGAGCCACGCCAGGTAGCCGGGATACAGCCCGGCCGCGGTGGCAGGCTCGGCCGCGATGGCCGCCCAGGTGGGCTGGGGACTGAGCAACAGACTCTTGACGCGATCGACGATGGCCATGGCGACGCTCCTTGACGGGCATGGTGCCCGAACCCGGGCCCGCAAAAACCCATGCCGTCAATGTAACTATTTCCCGGCGGGTGCGAAAGCCTCGGTGCCGCCCGCAGCCACGGCCATTGGCGTGCATCCCGAAACGCACCACACGCTCATGTGCCGCTTCGCCCTGCGCGATCGGCCAGTACGCTGGCGCGCGACGTCAAGGATCTGGTTGTCCGCTGCGCCCATCGAGTGGGACGACGGACGCAGCCCGCCAAGCGGAAGGCGTCAACCCTGTCAACTGCCGAAAACGGCTGGAGAAATGGGCCGGGGAAGAGAAGCCGAGATCCAGCGCCAGTTCGGTGATCGACAGCCGGCTTTCGCGCAGCAGCGCCTTGGCGCGCTCCATGCGCATCTCGCTGAGCACCTGGTATGGCGGGCGACCCGTGCTGGCCTTGAAGGAGCGGCTGAAGTGGTCGGGTGACAAGGCGACCGAGCGCGCCAGTTGGGCCACCGACAGGCCGTGCCCCGCGCCATCGATCGCCTCCATGGTCTTGCGCAGACGCCAGGCAGGCAGGGCTGGCACTTCCTTGCGTCCGGCGTCATCGGCAGCGGGGCTGGCTTCGAGCAGCAGTGCGAGGATCGCCCCCAGGTAGTTGGGCGCATAGCTGCCGCCTTCGCCCGCACCGCTTCCGGAGTCCCACAGGCGCCTGGCGATCTGCCCGACCAGCGGCTCATTCAGCTGCCGCCGGGCGAGTTGCTTGATGCGGCTTTCAATCAGATCCGCGTTAGCGCCGAGCAATTGCGCCAGCGGATGCAGTGCAACGCCCAGGTGCAGAACCAACGGGTTGCCCTCAAAGCGCCAATAGGAGCCGCAGCTCGGCGGCGTCAGCAGCACCTGGCCAGGCATTGCGTTGAAGCGTTGAGATCCGCAGCCAATGTCGCGCAGTACCGGCGCATGCCGAGCGCGCAGCACGATGCTGATGATCAGTTCCTGAACGGGCCTGTATTCGATGCCGTCCGCCGGCGCGTGCTCGACCAGCGCCATGGTGAGAGGGGTGGACTCAAGCGCTCGCACGTCGGCCCGGCGAATGGGCAAGGTCCGGTCATTCAGATAAGCAGTGAAGCCCGGCTGACCCGCGGGGCGGGTGACTGCATCCATCGTCGTCCATCCTCCCCAGTCAGCGGCATGCAGCAAAAAAAATGCGCTGCCGATTCAGGCCGATCGTGAGCCGGCCCCGATTCAGAACTGGTACGAAAGCACAGCGGAAATGATTTGCGCCTTGCGTTTGCTGTCCACGCCGTGGCGCAGATTGTATTCAAGGTCAAAGCGATAGGGGCCGCCCACCACCGCCAGGCCCAACGACGCCAGGACGTAGCGCCGATCCCTCAAGCGCAGGTCCACATCGTTGGCGTATTCCGCTTCAAGCCCAAGCGAAAGACTCGGCAGAAATTGCCACTGCGGGCCAGCTGCCTGCTGTTTTTCAACCCGGGCGCGCACCCAGGCCGCGCCGTAGTCCTCGTGCTTGCCGTGCAGCACCGAGGCGCTGGCCGTATTGAAAAAGCTGCGCTGGTAGTTCGCACCGACGATGGGGCGCAGCAACCAGCCCGGCGGCAGCAGACCAATATCTTGCGTGCTGAACGTCCCAATCCATTCCACCTGCGCATAAAACCGGTTTTCATCGTAGTCCTGCCGTTGCCGCATGAACAGGTTGGACACCGTGTAGCTGGCCTTGCCCCGTTGATAGTCCAGGCGCGCGGCCAGGCCCCAATGCGGGGTGTAAACCTCGGCGTAGCGCAGTTGCAGGCCCCAGGCGTTGCGCCGCGATCGGCCCAGGGTGTTGACCGGGTCCTGGGGGTAGCGCAGATCGTAGCCGTCGTGCTCAAAGCTCAGCCCGATGCCGAGCAGTCGGCTGGGAATCGGCGCATGGAAATACTGCAACTCGACCTTGGGGCTGTTGCCCACGGGTTCAACCGGCAGGTTGTTGCTGCCGACAACCCGGGTGGGTTCCACATTGATGCGCAAGAAATGGGCGCCGGTGGCTGCTGGCAGTTCCTTCATCATGGAAATCGGCAGCACGAAGACACGGGCGCGATCCCGGAACGCGGGCCAGGCGGGCGGCGGCACGCCTTGGCCGATCAACGCGTCGTTGACGTAGCCGGCGGTGGCCCTGGAAGCGCCGATCTTGGTCTGCGTGTTGCCATAGATTTCATTGGAAAACAGGGGATTCATCAACCCGGCCTGTCCCAGCGTCATCATGCTGACCATGCCGGGCGTGGGGCTGAAACCGCCGGCCGGCTGCTCCGTCCCGGCCGCCGCGACACCTGCCAGCAGGCCCGCGAAGGCGAGCGCACACGGTATTCTCATCACCCTTGTTTTCATCACGATCTCCCGTCTCCGTTGTTCTGTACGCCGCGATGGCAGAGCCGCACGCGCCAACGCATGCGCGTGGCCCGGGCCACGCCTGCGCGCTGGCTGGCGATGAAGCTTGCCGATCGGGCTTGCGGCTTCAGCCGCGGGGCGTCATCCCGCGCCGCGCCGCGCCGCATCAATGGGTGGGCTCGCCCGGTGCGGCGCCCGACAGGCGCTGCAGCATGGGGATATCCATGTGGTACATCGGCTCGTCGTTGGGCCCGAGGAAGGCAGACGCGCCCTGGCACACCATCAGCAATTCCGTCTCTTGGTCAAACGGCAGGGCATCATGGATCGCCCCCTTGGGTTCGGAGACGTAGTCACCGGCCTGGAAAGGTCCGGTCTGCCGGTGCACGCCCGTACCCTTGAGGATGTAGATTTCGGCGCTCTCCAGGTGCTTGTGCCGCGGCAGGACGCCCCCGGGCTCGGCACGAATCATGACGCTGAAGGCGCCGGTTTCAGGGACCAGCTTGATCACCTTGACGAAAACCCGCGGCGCCAGCGGCAGCCAGGGCAATCCATCGCAGTGCACCGTCGCTCCGCCCTTGTATTCATTCATTTCCCGTCTCCTGGTCTGATCTGATGTAGTGCCCGCTCGATAGCGAGCCTGATCAACAAGCCTGGGCAGCTATTGACCACGACCAGTTTAGGAAACAGGACTCTGCGCCGCTTTCAGTTTTCCGACGCGGCTATCGGAAAAGCGTCCGTGCATACGAACGCCCGCACCCACAACGAAGAGGCTATGAACTCTTCAGCCGCATCTCCGCCGCCCGCGCATGCGCCTGCAGGCCCTCGCCGTGCGCCAGCACGCTGGCGATGCGGCTGAGCACCTGCGCGCCCTGTTCGCTCACCTCGATCAGGCTGGTGCGCTTCTGGAAGTCGTACACCCCGAGCGGACTGGAAAAGCGCGCCGTGCCGCTGGTGGGCAGCACGTGGTTGGGGCCGGCGCAGTAGTCGCCGAGCGACTCGGTGGTGTAAGCGCCCATGAAGATCGCACCGGCGTGGCGCAGCAGCGGCTCCCAGCGGTGGGGCTCGCGGCTGGAGATTTCCAGGTGCTCTGGGGCGATGCGGTTGGAGATTTCGCAGGCTTCCTGCATGCTGCGCGTGTGGATCAGCGCGCCGCGCCCCGAGAGCGAGGCGGCGATGATTTCCGCGCGTGGCATCTCTGGCAGCAGCCGGTGCATCGCCTGCGCCACCTGCGCTATGTAATCGGCATCGGGGCACAGCAGGATGGACTGCGCCAGCTCATCGTGCTCGGCCTGGCTGAACAGATCCATCGCCACCCAGTCGGGCGGCGTCGTGCCATCGGCCAGCACCAGGATTTCACTCGGCCCGGCGATCATGTCGATGCCGACCTGGCCGAACACCCGCTTCTTGGCGCTGGCCACATAGGCGTTGCCGGGGCCGGTGATCTTGTCCACCTTGGGCACCGTGGCCGTGCCGTAAGCCAATGCGGCAACCGCCTGCGCGCCGCCAATGGTGAAGCCGCGCGTGACGCCCGCGAGATAGGCCGCCGCCAGCACCAGCGGGTTCTTCTCGCCACCCGGCGTGGGCACCATCATGATGATCTCGGGCACGCCCGCCACCTGCGCGGGAATGGCGTTCATCAGCACGCTGCTCGGGTAGGCCGCCTTGCCGCCCGGCACGTAGATGCCCACGCGGTCCAGCGGCGTCACCTTCTGCCCCAGCAGCGTGCCGTCTTCGTCGCGGTAACTCCAGCTCTCGCCGCAGGCCTTTTTCTGCGCCGCGTGGTAGCGGCGCACGCGGTCGGCGGCGGCGGCCAGCGCATCACGCTGCACCGTGGGCAGACTGTCGTGTGCGGATTTCAGTTCAGCTTGCGTGAGCTCAAGCTCGGCAACACTTGCGGCAGTCAGGCGGTCAAAGCGCGCGGTGGTCTCCAGCACCGCCGCATCGCCGCGCTGCTGCACGTCGGCAAGGATGTCGGCCACGCGCTGCTCGATCGCCGCATCCTGCGCGCTGGACCAATGCAGGCGCGCGGCGAGTTCTTGCTCAAATGTGCCTGAAGCGCTTGACAGCCGTGCGGGATCAGCTATTAATTTCACCAGTTTCTCCTGAACCTGCGATGCAGCCGCTCAGGCGGCCACTGCGCTCGCAAATGCCTCGATGATGCGTTTGAGCCGCGCCTGCTTGAGCTTGAACGCGGCCTGGTTCACCACCAGATGGCTGCTGATCTCCATGATGCGCTCAACCTCCACCAGCTGGTTGGCCTTGAGCGTGTTGCCGGTGGAGACCAGATCGACGATGGCATCCGCCAGGCCCGTGAGCGGCGCCAGCTCCATGCTGCCGTAGAGCTTGATGAGGTCCACATGCACGCCCTTGCCGGCAAAGAATTCGCGCGCGATATGCGGGTACTTGGTGGCCACGCGCAGGCGCGCGCCCTGGTGCACCGCCTGCTCATAATCAAAATCGGCGCGCACCGCCACGCTGACATGGCATTTGGCGATACGCAGATCCAGCGGCCTGAAGAGACCCTGCCCGCCATGTTCGATCAGCGTATCCTTGCCGGTCACGCCGATGTCGGCGCCGCCGTATTCCACGTAAGTGGGCACATCGGTGGCGCGCACCAGCACCACGCGCACATCGTCCTGGTTCGTCCGCAGGATCAGCTTGCGCGTCTTTTCCGGGTCTTCCAGCACCTCGATCCCGGCGGCAGCCAGCAGCGGCAGGGTTTCATCGAAGATGCGGCCTTTGGAGAGGGCCAGGGTAATCACGGTATTCCTTCCTGATCTCTGATGACGAAATGACCTCGCTGCGCTTCGATGACGGCGCTGCGCCGCCATGACCCCGAGAGTCATTTCGTCATGGCTGCCGCGCCAGCGGCGCAGTCATTCTGTCATCGGATGCGCTCGATATCCGCACCCAAACCCCGCAGCTTGTCTTCCATCGCGTCGTAGCCGCGGTCCAGGTGGTAGATGCGGTCCACCACCGTCTCGCCCTCGGCCATCAGACCGGCGATCACCAGGCTGGCGGAGGCGCGCAGGTCGGTGGCCATCACCGTCGCGCCGGTCAGGCGCGCGCCGCCTGCCACCGTGGCCACTCGGCCATCGACCATGATCTCGGCGCCCAGGCGCATGAGCTCGTTCACGTGCATGTAGCGGTTCTCGAAGATGGTCTCGGTCACCGTCGTCGTGCCCTGCGCCACCAGGTTGAGCGCCATGAACTGCGCCTGCATGTCGGTGGGAAAGCCCGGATATTCCATGGTGCGAAAGCCCTGCGCCGTGAGCTGTGCACCGCCCGGGCTCTGCACCCGCATGCCCGCGGCTTCGGCGCTGACCGTGGCGCCTGCACTGCGCAGCTTGTCCACCAGCGCCTCCAGATGGTCGATGCGCGCATGTTCCAGCAGCACATCGCCGCCGGTGGCCGCCACCGCGCAGGCAAAGGTGCCGGCTTCGATGCGGTCGGCCACCACCTGGTGCGTGCAGCCCTGCAGGCGATCGACGCCCTGGATGCGGATGCTGCTGCTGCCGTGGCCCTCGATGCGCGCGCCCATCGCGATCAGCATCTCGGCCAGATCCGCCACCTCGGGCTCCTGCGCGGCGTTTTCCAGCACCGTCTCGCCTTCGGCGAGGCAAGCAGCCATCATCAGGTTCTCGGTGCCGGTGACGGTGATCATGTCGGTGGTGATGCGCGCGCCGTGCAGACGCTTGTGTCCCTCGGGCAGGCGCGCGACGATGTCGCCGTGCTCCAGCGTGATCTGCGCGCCCATGGCCGTCAGGCCCTTGATGTGCTGGTCCACCGGGCGCGCGCCGATGGCGCAGCCGCCGGGCAGCGACACGCGGGCATGGCCGAAGCGCGCCAGCAGCGGACCCAGCGCCAGCACCGAGGCACGCATGGTCTTGACCAGCTCGTACGGTGCCACCGGTTGCAAGGCATCGGGCGCGACGAAGCTCATGCCGCCACGCTCGCCATGCGTTTCGCTGCGCACGCCCATGTGGTCCAGCAATTGCCGCATGGTGCGCACATCGTGCAGGCGCGGCACGTTCACCAGGTGCACCGGCTCAGCAGTCAGCAGCGCCGCGCACATCTGCGGCAGCGCCGCGTTCTTGGCGCCCGAGATCGCGACCCGCCCAGTCAAGCGGCGTCCGCCACGGATCAGAAGTTTGTCCATATCATTAAAATCAGCCTGCAGCGCAATACTACAAAGCGCTGGCAGCTATCAAAATCAATTATTCTGCTGCTGGGCCTGCACCCATTCGGCGGGCGTGAAGGTCTTCATCGAGAGCGCATGCAGCGCTTCGCTGTCCATGTGCTCGCGCACGGTGCCATAGACGAGCTGGTGGCGCTGGATAGCCCGTTTGCCCTCGAACGCCGGCGAAACGATGAGCGCATACCAGTGGTGCCCATCGCCATCGACCACCAGATGCTCGCAGGCAAGATGGTCGGCAATGCATTGCTTGATGTCGTCAGCGGTCATGGGGCACCCTTGCAGAAAAATGCTCAATTGCGAATCTTGTAGCCAATGCGCAGCAGATGCAGCGTGAGGCCGCTGATGAGCAGCCACGCCAGCCCCACTACCGCCAGACTGATCCAGGGGGAGATGTCGCTCACCCCGAAGAAGCCGTAGCGAAAGCCATCGACCATGTAGAAGAACGGGTTGAGCTGGCTCACGCCCTGCCAGAACGGCGGCAGCGTGTCGATGGAATAGAACACGCCCGAGAGAAAGGTCATGGGCACGATGACGAAATTCTGGAACGTCGCCATGTGGTCGAACTTGTCGGCCCACAGGCCCGCGATCACGCCCAGCGACGCCAGCAAACCGGCACCCAGCAGGGCGAACACCAGGCTCCACAACGGCGCCACGAATCCCGGATTGGCGTAAAGCAGCGTGACGATGAACACCCCCAGGCCCACCACCAGCCCGCGCAACACCGATGAACCCACATAGGCGGTGAACCAGGCCCAGTGCGACAGCGGCGTGAGCTGGACGAACACCAGGTTGCCCATGATCTTGCTCTGCACCAGGCTCGACGAGCTGTTGGCAAACGCGTTCTGCAGCATGCTCATCATCACCAGGCCCGGCACCAGAAAGGCCGTATAGCTCAGGTGTCCATAGACCTGGAGGCGATTTTCCAGCACGTGGCCGAAGATCAGCAGGTAGAGCATGGAGGTGACGATGGGCGCCACCACGGTCTGGAACGCCACCTTCCAGAAGCGCAGCAGTTCCTTGTAGAAGAGGGTCTGCCAGCCGTTCATGCGGCAACCCCGGCGGCTTCGTCGCGCACGGTTTCCATGACGTGGATGAATACGTCTTCCAGGTCGGCCTTTCGGATTTCCACGTCCTCCACACGCACGCCCGCGGCGCGCAGCATGGCAAGTTGGCGTTCGATTTCCTGGGCGTCGCGCGCCGGCAGCTGCGCCACGCGCCCCGTCACGCGCGCCAGCGGTGCCAGCTCGGGCGGCAGGGCATCGTCCGTCTTGAAGCGCAGCACCTGGGTCGAAGCCTGCGCCAGCAGCTCGGACGTCTTGGCCAGCGCCACCACATGCCCGTGCTTGAGCATCGCCAGGCGGGTGCACAGCGCCTCGGCCTCTTCCAGGTAGTGCGTCGTCAGCAGCACCGCATGGCCCTGCTTGTTCAGCTGCGCGACGAACTGCCACAGCGTCTGGCGCAGCTCCACGTCCACGCCCGCCGTCGGCTCATCGAGCACGATGACCGGCGGCTTGTGCACCAGCGCCTGCGCCACCAGCACGCGCCGCTTCATGCCGCCCGAGAGCTGGCGCATGTTGGCATCCGCCTTGTCCGCCAGGCCCAGGTGCGCCAGCAATTCGTCGATCCAGGCGTCGTTGTTGCGCAGCCCGAAATAGCCCGACTGCAGACGCAGCGTCTCGCGCACGCTGAAAAACGGGTCGTAGACCAGTTCCTGCGGCACCACGCCCAGCAGCTTGCGCGCGGCGGCGTAGTCGCCCTGCACATCGTGCCCCATCACCTTGACGCTTCCGTGCGTGGCGCGCGCCAGGCCGGCGAGGACGCTGATCAGCGTGGTCTTGCCCGCGCCGTTGGGGCCCAGAAGCCCGAAAAATTCGCCTTCCGCAATCTCGAAACTCACGCCGGAGAGGGCCTGGAACGGACCATGCGGCGTGGCAAAGGTTTTGGAGACGGATTGAAAGGAGACTGCGGTCATGGCAACCGCGCATTTTAATCGGTGTGGCCCTGGCCCGCTCCCGTACCCATCCCGAGACACACGACCCGGTTGCGCCCCTGCTGCTTGGCCGCGTAGAGCGCCCGGTCGGAACGCGCAAAAATCTGGTCGAAGCGCTCATCGCCCGCAACAAGGCTGGTGACGCCAAAACTGGCCGTCACCTTCATGCCCAGGCCGGAAAAAGCGGCGTGCACGGCCAGGTTCTGGCACAGCCGTCCCGCCAGCTCGGAGGCGGCAGCCAGCTCCGTCTCGGGCAGGAGGACGCAAAACTCCTCGCCTCCGGTGCGTGCCAGCAGGTCATTGCCGCGCAGGCTGCCCTGCACGCACTGCGCGATGGTCCGCAGCACCTGATCGCCCACGGGGTGGCCGTGGCGATCATTGATGTCCTTGAAATGGTCGACATCGATGGCCATCAGGCTCAAAGGCCGCGCATAGCGGCGGCTGCGTTCGAACTCCGCCTGGGCCGCCTCCTGGAAGCTGCGCCGGTTGGCAACGCCCGTGAGCGCATCGGTGCGTGCCTGGCGCTGCAGCTCTTCCTTCAAATCATGCAGCTCGGTGATGTCGGTGCTCAGGCCGATCACCGCGCGGCTGCCGTCGGCCTGCTGCCAGGGGACGACCACGCTCCAGTAGTGGCGCATGCGCCCATCCCTGCCCTGCATGGCCTCCTCGCTGACCGAACGCTGGCCGCTGGCCAGGATTTCCTGGTCCTTGCGCCAGAACCGTTCCGCCGCCTCGGACGGCATCAGTTCGCCATCGAGCTTGCCGACCACCTGCTCCGCCGGCAGGCCAAAGGCATCGGCGGCGCGCTGGTTGGCGTAGCGAAAGCGCCGGTCTTCGCCTTTCATGTAGACCAGCGCATCGACGTTGTCGAGTACCGCGGCAAGCAGCGCCTTCTGCTCGGCCACTTCGTTTTCCAGCCGCTTCTTGTCGGTGATGTCGTAGGACACGCCCACCATGCCCGAAATCGCGCCCGCGGCATCCCGCAAAGGACGCTTGATGGTCCAGTAGGTGCGCACCTCGCCGGTATCCGGAATCACGTTCGATTCCTCCCGTGACACCACCTCGCCGTGGATCAGCACCCGCCGGTCTATCGCCGCGCGGTCTTCGTCGTGCGCGAGCTTGATGAAATCGTCAAACGTCCTGCCCAGCACCTCCTGCAGGCTTCGCCCGAGCAGCCGCAGCACCATGGGATTGGCATACACATAGGACCCCTGCAAGTCCGTGGCAAACACGAAGGCGCCCATCTCGTCGAGGATTTCGCGAAACGGATCGGCCACGAAAGTGGCGGTGGCGGGATGGGCAGGCGCGGCGCAGGCGACGCCCTCGGGCCGATCGCCCCCCGGAGGCGTCATTGCGGCGCCACCAGCAAGGCCTGCACGCCGTACAGCTGCGCCAGACTCTGCAGCGCCTGCGGCATGGCCCGGGCGGTCAACGCCTTGCCGTCGTAGAGCGCGGCGCGGCGGCACTCCAGCAGCACCGCCAGCGCAGAGCTGTCGAAGGTCGCCAGTGCCGCGCAATCCACCACCACCTCGGCGCCTGCCTCGGCCTCCAGCCCCTGCAGCAGCAGTTGCAGGCAGGCGCTGGCCTGGGGGTGCGTCAGCGTGGCGGGCAGGACAAGCACGGACAGCCGCTCCTCACTTGCCGGCGGCGTTGGCCTTGTTGCGCGCCACCAGTGCCTCGATCAGGCCATCGACACCCTTGGCGTTGATCTCGGCGGCGAACTGGCTGCGGTAGGTTTCCACCAGCCAGACGCCCATGACGTTGATGTTGTAGATCTTCCAGGCCTCGCCGGGCTTCTGCGCCAGGCGGTAATCGAGCTGGATTGGGTCGCCCCGCCCGCGCACCTCGGTGCGCACCAGCACGTCGGTATCCGCGGGCGCGGCCCGCAAGGGCTTGACGACGATGGTCAGATCGGACACCTCCGCCAGGGCGCCCGCGTAGGTGCGCACCAGCAGCTGCTTGAACTCGTCCTGCAGGCGCTGCTGCTGCTCAGGCGTGGCCTTGCGCCAGCCGGGGCCGACGCTCGCCGCCGTCATGCGCTTGAAATCCAGGTGCGGCAGGATGATCTTGTCCACCAGCGCCACGATCCTGTGCACGTCCCCGGCCTTGATCTGCGGATCCTTGCGCACGGCATCCAGCACCTCGCTGGACAGGCGTCCGACCAGGGCATCGGGCGCCTCACCGGCCGCCCAGGCGCGGGCCAGGCCGGCACTGGCGCCCAGCGCCCCCGCGGTGCGCAGCAGCGCCCGGCGATCCATTTTCCAATCCATGTGAGCCATCAATCATCCTCCGGCAGCTTGCCGTCATCGTCACTGCCTGCCTTGTCCGCCGCATCGCCGCGCACGCCAAGGTACACATCGCGCGTGAAGGTGTAGGGGTCCAGCGCCGCCGCATCGCGCACCCCGGTCACGCCCAGCAGGCTGGCACGCCTGTCCACCACGCGCAGGCCGTACAGGCTGTTGCGCGTGGAGACCGGGCGCGCGTGCCAGGCCAGGTCGCCCCAGGTGTCGGCCGGCAGCGCCACCGTATCGCGCAGCGTGGAAGGCCCGAACAGCGGCAGCACCAGGTACGGCCCCGTCGGCACGCCCCAATGCCCCAGCGTCAGCCCGAAATCCTGCTTGTGGCGCGGAATGTTCGCTTCGCTCGCCACGTCGAACAGGCCGCCGATGCCGATGAAGCTGTTGATGCCAAAGCGGGCCAGGCTGTCCGCGGCCGCCTGCCCGCGGGCCTGCAGCACATTGTTCACGAACGACCAGAGATCGCCGAGGTTGGCGAAGAAATTGCCGATGCCCGCGCGCACCGGCCAGGGCAGCACGTTCTTGTACACCGTGGCCACCGGCGTCATCACCACCTTGTCCACCCCGTCGTTGAACTGGGTCATCGCCCGGTTGTAGGGCTCCAGCGGATCCTGCGGGTGGGCGCCAGGCCCCGTCGCGCATCCCGCCACGGCCAGGCACAGCGCCGCCGCGGCAAGCCAGCGCCCGCCGCGCAGGCCGCCATGCCAGCGAAGTTTGTTTTTTTTCATTTCTTGCCGGCAGCCGGTGCCGGACTGCCCCCTTCCTGTGCCTTGCCATATAAAAACTGGCCAATCAGATTTTCCAGCACCACGGCCGATTGCGTCGAGGTCACGCTGTCGCCATTCACCAGATTCTTCTCGTCCGCGCCCGCCTCGATGCCGATGTACTGGTCTCCCAGCAGGCCGCTGGTGAGGATTTTCAGCGAGCTGTCCTTGGGAAACAGATAGCGCTTGTCCATCTCCAGCGCCACCTTGGCCTGGAAGGTGCTGTCGTCGAAGGTGATGGAGCGCACGCGCCCCACGACCACGCCGGCGCTGCGCACCGCCGCCTTGGGCTTGAGGCCGCCGATATTGTCGAACTTGGCGCTGATCTCGTAGCCCGACTGCCAATGCAGATTGAGCAGATTGGCCGACTGCAGCGCCAGAAACACCAGCGCCGCCAGCCCCAGGATCACGAACAGGCCCACCCAGACATCATTCTTTGAACGTTCCATGCCACCACCCTCTACAAGCTGAACATCAAGGCGGTGAGCATGAAGTCAAGCGCCAGCACCGCCAGCGACGCAATGACCACCGTGCGCGTCGTCGCGCGCGAGACGCCCTCGGGCGTCGGCCTGGCCACATAGCCCTGCAGCACCGCGGTGAAGGTCACCGCCAGGCCGAACACCAGGCTCTTGACCACGCCGTTGCCCACATCCTTGAACACATCCACGCCGCTTTGCATCTGGCCCCAGAATGCACCGGCATCCACCCCGATCATCACGACACCCACCAGCCAGCCGCCCAGCACGCCCACGGCATTGAAGACGAGCGCCAGCACCGGCATGGCGATGACGCCGCCCCAGAAGCGCGGCGCCAGGATGCGCTGCACCGGGTCCACCGCCATCATCTCCATCGCGGCCAGCTGCTCGCCCGCGCGCATCAGGCCGATTTCGGCCGTGAGCGAAGTGCCCGCGCGCCCGGCAAACAGCAGCGCCGTCACCACCGGCCCGAGCTCGCGCACCAGGCTCAAGGTCACCATCAGCCCGAGCGAACTCTCCGAGCCATAAAGCTGCAGCACGTTGTAGCCCTGCAGCGCCAGCACGAAGCCGACGAACAAGCCCGACAGCGCAATGATGACCAATGAATGGTTGCCCAGGAAATGCACCTGGTCGCGCAGCAGCGCCGGGCGGCGCAGCGTGGCACCCAGCAGCGCCAGGAGGCGGCCCAGCAGCCGCGCGCCGCTGCCCAAGGCGGCAAGCTCGCTGCGCACGGTGAATCCGATATCCGAAGGACGCCACCAGCTCATCGCCTGCCTCCCACCGGGCCGAAGTCCTGCTCCACCGTCGGACCCGGGTGATGAAACGGCACCGGCCCTGTCGGCAGCGCATGCACGAACTGGCGCACCAGCGGATCGTCGCTGGTGCGCACCTCGCCCGGCGTGCCCTGCACCGCCACGTTGCCCGCGCCCAGAATCACCACATGGTCCGCCAGCGCGAAGGTTTCCTGCAGATTGTGCGAAACCAGGATGGTCGTCACGCCCATCGCATCGCTGAGCTGGCGTATGAGCTGCGCCGCGGTACCCAGCGAGATCGGGTCCAGCCCGGCGAACGGCTCGTCGTACATGATGAGCTCCGGATCGAGCGCAATCGCGCGCGCCAGCGCCACGCGCCGCGCCATGCCGCCGGAAATCTGGCTCGGCATCAGGTCGCGCGCGCCGCGCAGGCCCACGGCATGCAGCTTCATGAGCACGATGTCGCGGATCAGCGCCTTACCCAGGCTGGTGTGCTCGCGCAGCGGGAAAGCGACGTTGTCGAACACGCTCATGTCGGTGAACAGCGCGCCGAACTGGAACAGCATGCCCATGCGCCGCCGTGCGGCATACAGCTGCGCCATGTCCATCGGGCCGATGTCCCGGCCGTCCACCAGCACCTGGCCCTTCTGCGCCCGCTGCTGCCCGCCGATCAGGCGCAGCACCGTGGTCTTGCCGCCGCCCGAGGCGCCCATGATGGCCGTGACCTTGCCGCGCGGCACCGTCAGCGAAAAATCGCGCAGGATCACGCGCTCGCCATACCCGAAGGTGACGTCGCGCAGTTCGACAAACGGTTCTGGATGCAAGGGTTCGCTGGAGGGCATGCTGTACGGCCAGGGCAGCGGCCTACAGGTGCAGGGAAGACTGCGATCATAAAGGCGCGCGCCAAAGGCTGCTCGGCCCCGTTGGCGGCGCGCCCGGACGGCCGGCACGGCCATTCGCTATAGTCGCCCTCTTCCCTCGTCGCACGAATCTGCTGTCGCCGGGCCTGTTCACGCAGCCGGCCGTACAGCCTTTGAGCATGGATGAAAGGCTTTCCCACGATGAACCAGGCTGTCGCCACCTCTCCCGCCCCCCGCGCCAACCACCGGCTTGCCACCGGGCTGCATCTGATCGGCGACCTGTACGGCTGCCGCTGCGACGCCCGCCTGATGCTGGATGCCGACCACCTCGAAGATTTCTGCAAACGCCAGGTGGCCGGCGCGGGATTGACCGCCGTCGGCTCGCTGTTTCACAGTTTTGGCGAGGACGGCGGCGTGACGGGCGTGGTGGTGCTGGCAGAGTCGCACCTTTCCATCCACACCTGGCCCGAATCGGGTTACGTGACGCTGGACGTCTACGTCTGCAACTACACCGCGAACAACCGCCCCAAAGCGCAGAAACTGTTCGACGGCATCAAATCCGCCTTCAACCCGAAGGAGCCGCGCCTGCACCGCGTAGACCGGGCCTGACGGACATGGCAGGCCCCACGCAGCGCGCCCTGGCCGAGCGCCTGAACGCGCATTTCGGCATCTATCTCACGCACTGCCGCCTGCTGGCGGAAGTGCGCTCGGACTGGCAGCACATCGAGATTCACGAGCACCCCCAGTTCGGGCGGCTCATGCGCATCGATGGCTGCTTCATGACCAGCGAGCGCGACGAATTCTTCTACCACGAGCCCATGGTGCACCTGCCCGCCATCGCCCACCCCGGCGTGCGCCGGGCGCTGATAGTGGGCGGCGGCGACGGTGGCGCGGCCGAAGAGCTGCTCAAGCTGCCGGACATGGCGCAGGTGACGCTGTGCGAGCTCGACGGCGCCGTGATCCGCCTGGCGCACGAATGGCTGCCGGCCATCCACCGCGGCGCGTTCGACGATCCGCGCCTGCGCCTGCAACTGGGCGATGCGCGCGCCTTCATCGCCGCCACCGAGGAGCGCTTCGACCAGATCGTGCTCGATCTCACCGACCCCTTCGGCCCGGCGGTCGAGCTCTATACCGTGGAGTTCTACCAGGCCTGCCGCCGCATCCTGGCGCCAGGCGGTGTCGTGTCGCTGCACCTGGGCTCGCCCATCCACCTGCAGAACAGCCTGCGGCGCCTGCATGCCTCATTGCGGGCGGTGTTTCCCATCGTGCGGCCTTATCTGCAGTACGTGCCGCTCTACGGCACGCTGTGGTGCATGGCGATGGCGTCCGGCGGCACGGACCCGGCGGCGCTCTCGGCGGCCGAAGTGGATGCGCGCATCGCGCGGCGCGGCCTTGCCGGCCTGCAGCTGTACAACGGCGCCACGCACCAGGCCCTGCTGGCGCAGCCCAATTTCGTGCGGGAGCTTTTCGCCGCCCCAGCCCGCCCGCTGCACAGCGGCGACACGCTGGGCGACGTGGTGGATCCGGCCGGGCTGCCGCCGATCACCATCATCGAAGGTTGAGGCGCCGCGCAGAGGCTTGCGCCACGCCAATTCGCGTCAAATTCCGGCGAGGAAAAAAGGGCACAATGCGTCAACGCCGCTGTGCCCGCACCCGTTGTGCTCAGCGCAACGCGGCGTTTCGCGCTGCATCCGCAGACAGGAAATGGCAACCATGAAACAACTTTTCGCACTCATCACCGCAAGCCTCTTCGCCGTGGGCGCTTTCGCCCAAGGCACCCCTGCTCCGGCAGAGCCCCTGGCGCCCGCAGCGGCTGCTGCTCCTGCCGCCGCGGCGGCCGCACCGCAAGCCAAGGCGAAGAAAACCGCCAAGGCGCACAGGAAGGCCAGCAGCAAGCACGCCAAGCGCCACGGCAAGAAGGCTGCCAAGACGGCCGCCTGAAGCCGATCCGGCTGCAGCGCCACCAGCGTTCTTGCAGCCCGCCGCGCAACAGCCCGCAAAATAGCCGTTTTGCGGGCTGTTGACCTTTCCGACCCATGCTTTTGAAGAAAACCACCACGCTGCTGGCCCTGGGCCTGGCCTTCGCCTGCGCCTGCGCCTGCGCCGCGGCCCAGCAGGGCGAGCCCCAGATGAACCTGCCCCGCACCGAACTGCACGCGGGCATGTACCGCATCAGCGCGCAGCTGGCCGCCGCGCCGCGCGAGCGCGAAATCGGCCTGATGTACCGCAAACAGATGCCGGAACACGAGGGCATGCTGTTCGCCTTCGAGGTGCCGGGCGTGCAATGCTTCTGGATGAAGAACACGCTGCTGCCGCTGACGGCGGCCTTCGTCGCCGATGACGGCACCATCGTGAACCTGGCCGATATGCAGCCGCAGACCGAAGATTCGCACTGCTCGGCCAAGCCGGTGCGCTTCGTGCTGGAAATGAACCAGGGCTGGTTTGCCAGAAAAGGGCTCAAGAGCGGCACCCGGCTGACGGGTGCGCCCTTTACCTCCCGCTGAACGCGCGCGCCGAATCCGCGCGCCACCCAGGCTCCTGTTGATTCGCCCCCGTGAGGTTTCTACTGCTTGTGGGAGCGGCTTCAGCCGCGAACAGCTGCATTCGCGGCTGAAGCCGCTCCCACAACTGGAGATTGCATAGCGCCGGAGCGATAGTCTCAGTCGCGCACGACGAGGATGGGCACCTTCACCACCCCCAGCACGCGCTGCGTCACGCTGCCCAGCACCAGCTTCTCGATGCCGCGGCGCCCGTGCGAGCCCATCACCACCAGGTCCGCCCCGATGCTCTGCACGGTGGCGAGCACGCCTTCGTGCACGGTGTGGCCCTCGCCCACCACCGTCTCCACCTTGGCGACACCGGCGGCGGTCACCGCGTCGCGCGCGGCGTCCAGCGCGGTACTGGCCTCGGCATTGGCCGCCGTCAGGTACTGCGCCTGGCCGTAGGCAAAGTCCGCGCCCACGCCGGTGAAGGGATAAGGGTCGATCACATACAGCAGCGTGATGTCGCTGCCGAACACCTGCGCCAGCGCCGCCGCGCGCGCCACCGCCTTCATCGAGGTGTCCGAACCATCGACGGGAACCAGAATGTGCTTGAACATGTTGTGCTCCTTTCGCGGCGTCACGCCGCTGTGCCATCAAGAATTATGACCATCCTCACCGAGGAAATGATCTCGCCGGCAGGTCAGAACCAAGGTGTCGCGCCAGCCCTGCCCGGCCAGCGGCTGGATCGGCGTGGTTTCGTGGATCATGCGGGCATCGTCCAGCAGCATCACCGACCACGGTTCATCGAGGGTAAAGCGCTGCCCCGCCGGGCTGGCTGCCTCAAAAATCCGCGTCTCGCCGCCCTTCACGCCCTCGCGCCCCACCAGAAACACCGCCACCAGATCCACGCCATCGCGGTGCGCGCCCTCGGGCGTGGGGCGGCCCAGGCCCCCTTCGGTGTCGATGCGGAACTGGTGCGCCTCCACGCACCAGCGCGCCGGCGGCGTCTGCAGCGGCAGCAGCGCCGCCTGCGCGGCACCCGCGGCGGCGCGCACCAGCGCCTGCCAGGCGGGGCTGGCCACCGTGGCCGCCAGCATGGGTGCAAACCAGCGCTGCATGCCGCCGTGCAGTGCGTTGTACTGCACCGGCTGCCAGTGCGCGCGGTGCGGCGCCTGTTCAAGGCGCTCGCCCTGCACCACGAAGCAGGCATGGCGCCTGCGCCGGTAGCGCCCGCCATCCTTGAGGTAATCGTCCGGCGGCAGATCGTCCCAATCCGCGCGCAGCCCCTGCAGCTGCGCCAGCGGCGCGTCCGCCCAGGCCGCCATGTCCTGCGGCGCCAGCACCGCATAACCGCGCTCGCGCAGGTGCTGCGCCAGTTGCGCCGCCGGAACATAAGGGGGAGAAAAATGCGTGATGGCCATGGGTGCCCAGCTTAGCGCAGCCGGCTGCTTTGCGCGGCTGGCCCTTGCGCCAAAATGGCCAGGCCGCGCCACCCGGCACTATCGCAATAAAAACCGGCTCCAGCGCTTTGCCAGAAAGCGCCAGCAGCTACATATTTAATATCTCAATACCACCTGCAATGACGCCACACGACTTCATCGCCCAATGGGGCCCGGGCGGCAGCAGCAGCCACCTGAACGAAGAACAGGGCGCGCAAAGCCACTTTCTCGGCCTGTGCGAGCTGCTGGGCGTTCCCAAGCCCGGCAGCCCCGAGGTGGCGGGCGAGTACCTGTTCGAGCGCCGCTCGCTCGTGCTGGGCGAAGCGCGCGGCTACGCCGACGTGTACTACCGCGACCACTTCGCCTGGGAGAACAAGGCGCCGGGCAAGAACCTGGACGCCGCCCTGCGCCAATTGCTGCAATACAGCCTGGCCCTCAGCAATCCGCCGCTCTTGGTCGTCTGCGACCGGCTCACCATCCGCATCCACACCCAGTTCAACGGCCACCCGAGCGAGACGCACACCGTGCGCATCGAAGAACTCGCGCAGCCTGAAAAACGCGCGCTGCTCGCCCGTCTTTGGCTGGATCCAGAAAGTTTTCGCCCGCGCCAGACCAGCCGCGACATCACCGAAGCCGCCGCCAAAAGCTTCGCCCAACTGGCCGCCCAACTGCGCGCTCGCGGCCATGCCGGCGAGGCGGTGGCGCACTTCCTCACGCAATGCCTGTTCTGCTTCTTCGCCGAAGACGTGGGCCTGCTGCCCGGGCGCATGTTCGAGCGCCTGGTGGACAACCGCCAACTCACCAGCGACAAGCTCACCGCCGGCCTTGCCAGCCTGTTTCACACCATGCAGACCGGCGGCCTGTACGGCGCGGACGACATCCCCTGGTTCAACGGCGGGCTGTTCGCGCGCATCGCGGTGCCCAAGCTGGAGATCGTGGATATCACCGAGCTGCGCAACGCCGCCAGCCTCAACTGGAGCGCGATCGACGTCAGCATCTTCGGCACGCTGTTCGAGCGGGGCCTGGACCCCGCCAAGCGCAGCCAGCTCGGCGCGCACTACACCGATCCGGCCACGATCAACCGCATCATCGAGCCCGTCATCACCCGCCCGTTGCTGCAAGAATGGGAGCTGGTGGCGCAAGACCTGCAAGCGCTGACAGCCAAAATCAAGAAGAACGGCGACGCCGCCTACAAGAAGGCGCACCAGCGCCTGGTGCAATGGCTGGAGCGCCTGCGCGCCTGGCGCGTGCTCGACCCGGCGTGCGGCAGCGGCAACTTCCTCTTCATGGGCCTGAAGGCGCTGAAAGACGTGGAGCTGCACGCCATCACCGAAGCCGCGCGCCTGGGGCTCGATCGCGAGCAGGACCTGGTCACCGGCGTGCACAACCTGCTGGGCATAGAACTCAACGAATACGCCGCGGAACTCGCCCGCGTCTCGGTCTGGATAGGCGAAATCCAGTGGCGCATCGCCCACGGCTACGCGGCCAAGACCAACCCGGTGCTGGAGCCGCTGGAGCAGATCGAATGCCGCGATGCGCTGCTGCAGTTTCTCCCTCCCCCTCTGGGGGAGGACGGAGGTGGGGGCGTTTCACCCCTTCCCCCGCCGGGGGAAGGCAGGGATGGGGGCATTTCTCTCCCTCCCCCGCTGGGGGAGGGCAGGGGTGGGGGCGCGGGCGCATCCGCATCCACCGCGCCCGATTCCGGCCCCGCAAGCCCCCCCCCCCACCCTCCCCCAGTGGGGGAGGGAGTGAAAGAAGCGCAATGGCCCAAGGCCGATGCAGTAGTGGGCAACCCGCCCTTTCTGGGCGACAAGAAAATGCGCCGCGAACTGGGCGATGCCTACGTCGATGCCCTGCGCAAGACCTACGCAGGCCGCGTGCCCGGCGGCGCCGACCTGGTCTGCTACTGGTTTGAAAAAAGCCGCGCAGCCCTTGCCAGTCAAGCGCTGACAGCTTCTGGTTTGGTAGCAACCAACTCCATCCGCGGCGGCAAGAACCGCGCGGTGCTCGACGCCATCGTGCGACAAACGCGCATCTTCGACGCCTGGGCCGATGAGCCGTGGGTGAACGACGGCGCGGCGGTGCGGGTGTCGCTGGTGGCGTTTGGAGCGGCTGAAACGCACGATCACCTCAACGGTCAGCAAGTCGCACACATCCACGCCGATCTGACGGCAGGGGACGCTGGGGACTCAACGCTCGATCTCACGGCAGCGTTGCGCCTCCAATCCAATGCCAATTGCTGCTTCGTGGGCACGTCCAAGAAGGCCTCTTTCGACATAACGGGTGAACTGGCGCGATCGTGGCTCGCACTCCCCAACCCCAACGGGCGCAGCAGTGCGGAGGTCGTGAAGCCCTGGATCAGTGGCGCGGACATCGTGCGCCGACCTTCAGACACTTGGATCGTTGACTTCGGCGTGGACGCATCCGAGCAGGAATCTGCGTTGTTCGAGGCACCGTTCACCTACGTTCTGCGTGTCGTGAAGCCCGAGAAGGACGCCGTGCGCAGCGCGGCAGAACGGCGACGGTGGTGGCTGCACGCACGCACCGCGCCGGACATGCGCACCGCGCTACGGCAACCGCAGCGCTTCATCGCAACCTCCATCGTCGCCAAACACCGCCTGTGGGTCTGGTTCGACAAAAGCGTGTTGCCAAGCCATGCAACCGGCGTCATCGCCCGCGCCGACGACACCACCTTCGGCATCCTGCACAGCCGCTTGCACGAATGCTGGTCGCTGCGCATGGGCACCTCGCTGGAAGACCGCCCGCGCTACACCCCCACCACCTGCTTTGAAACCTTCCCCTTCCCGCTCGGCCTCACCCCTGCGGACACCGCCCACCAGCGCACCGAGCTGCTGGAGAGCGGCGCGCTGATCCCCGCCGATCTGCCCGCCACGCTTGACAATTTCAAGCCAAATCCGGCCCTAACGCAGGCAGGGCAGGCGCCAGCAGCTATCAAACCCATACCACCGCGCGATGCCGCAACCGCCATCGCCGAGGCGGCGCACCGGCTCGACATGCTGCGCTGCAATTGGCTGAACCCGCCCGAATGGACGCGCCGCGTGCCCGAGGTGGTGCCGCTGGGCATGGCGCATTCCCCCTACCCCGACCGCATCGAGCCGCGCCACGATCTTTCGGAGCAGGATGCCAAGGCGCTGCAAAAGCGCACGCTGACCAACCTCTACAACGCCCGCCCCGCCTGGCTCGCGCAGGCGCATGAGGCACTCGATGCTGCCGTGGCCGCTGCCTACGGCTGGAGCGACTACCGCGCCGACATGCCCGACGATGAAATCCTGCGGCGGCTGCTGGCGCTCAATCTGGAAAGGGCGTCAGCGACGCCCAAGGGGTGAAAGGCAAAAAAACAAGGGCACGCCCATGACGGGATGCCCTTGTTGCCTGGTGTTCATCCCGGGCGGTCGCCCGGCGCCACATCAGGACAGATTGCCGTAGGCCGGGCGGAAGCCATCCGCCAGCGCCTGGCGCGTGGCTTCGCGCACCTCGGCGCGGGTCAGGCTGCTCTCCACCGCGGCTTGCGCCACCGGCATGTTGCCGGCCTCGGGCGCCTGGGCGATGGCCTGGGCCTGCACATCGGCACGCTGGGCCTGGTTCACGACCACGTCTTGCGGCTGGAACAGCGGGAAGGCGCCAGCGGCGGGCTGCGCATCGGCGGCAAAGGCGGTACCCGAGACGAGCACGGCTGCGGCAACGGCGGCGAAAGCGAAATTCTTGCGGATCATGATTTTCTCCTTACGGTGTGGTAAACCAAAAAAACAAACAAAACCTATGAGGTAAACAGGTGGCCTGAGCCACTTTCCTTACCGGAGGTGCATCGGGTGATGTCCTTCGATGGCTTGTATTGTGCGGGTTTACCCTAGTTTAAAAAAGCCTCTTAAATGGATATCACCGTTTCGAATTTGGAAACAATGCCCAAAGCCCTGGATCGACGCTGCCCGCGCCGAAGCGCTTCAGCCGGCCTGTTCGGCCAGGTGAAAGGCCCGGTGCTCATCCCATGGCGGCTGATGAGCGCCGAGGGCGAGCTGATTGGGGCGTTCTGGGAAGAGGCCGGGCGCACGTATCATTGCGCCGGTTGGCGGTGCTCCCACTTGGTGATGGGCTCAGATGTCCCGGTTCGAATCCGGGCCCGCCAACTCCCGACAGCCCACGCTACCCCACGGATTGCGTAAACAACAGATGCCGGTTGCGCTTGTGCGCGGTCACGCTAGCATGCGTGCGCTGGATGGTCGGTAGATGCGCTCCCTGGAGGCGCGGTGGTGCGATGCATTGACTGGCTGGGTTCAAGTCCCTCGCCGATCGTCCAGCACCCTTCGTTCAAAAGCTGGCGTTGCGCGGGATGAGGCTGACAACCCAGGCTGCCCCATCGACGTCTGTCATTTCCAACACGCTTGACTTCTTACCATCCGCACATGCCACGCGTCATTCTGTTCATCGCCTGCTGCGCCGTGCTCGCCATGGGCGGCGGCATGGTGCGCAGCGCCATGGTGCTGGCAGCGCTGGCCTTTGCCAGCCTGTGCGCCTGGATCGCTTGGCAACTGGTTCGCATATTTCTCGGCAGGCCATGAACTCCATCGTGCTCAAGGCTTCGCTCATCCTGCTGCTGGCCGGTCTGCCCACCGCCATCGCAGGCATTGGCCTGGGTGTGTACCTGGTGCTGGCCGGCATCGCCGCGTACGGCTTGTGGTTCGCCTCGCTGTTGCTGGCGTAACGACCTGGCGGATGTGTCGGTCGCAGTCTGGAAAGGGAAAACGCCATGAGCACCGCATTCGACAGCATCAAGCAAGGTCTTCAAGAGGCCATCTTTCACGCCCAGGACGACGAGCGCGGCGTGCGCGTGCACCGTCCGCGCGCCATCGACGTGAAGGCCGTGCGCGCCAAGGTGGGCATGACGCAGGAACCATTTGCCGCCCGTTTTGGCTTTTCCACGGCCACCCTGCGGCACTGGGAACGCGGGGATCGCAACCCGCGGGCGGTCATCGAGGCGTTGGCGTGACCGAATCCGGGCTCAACCGACCTGCACCCAGTCGCGCCCCGCCGGTGGTTTGAAGCAGACCTTCCAGGCGCGGGCTGCCTGCAGCGCCTTGGCGATGGCGATCTGTTCCTGTTCGAGCAGGCGCGGCCGGTGTTCGTCGCGCAGATGACCCGGCCCAACGGGCGCAATGCAGTCGCGCTGCCAGGCCGCGATGCGCCGTATCAGCGCGAGCGGCAGTTCGATCTGCTCGTAGCTGATCGGCTTGCCCCTGGCGTCCTGCAGGCCACTGCGGCCAAAGCCGATGCCCAGGCGGATTTCGTCGAGCTGGTGCGTGAAGGCGGCGCGTTCGGCCTGGCGTGCGGCCGCCCGCTCGGGCACGCCGCGCTTTGACAGGGTGGCCTCGGGGTTGGACAAGCCCCAGCCGTCTATGCCGTGGTAGCCGACCTTGACGCCGAGCCGCAGGGCCAGCCACAGCAGATCCTCGGCGTGCTCGGACAGATTCAGGTGGTATGAAAACCGGGCGTCGTTGGCGATGATGCGCACCTCATCGGCCGTGGCCAGCAGCTCCACCGGGCGCTGCAGCCAGTCGTCCTGCGGCAGGCAACGTGCGCTGCGGCAACGCGCGCCGGCGCGGCGCATCCATGCTGGGGTGGCGAGTTCGGGCGGTGCGACGAAGCTCACGTCCGCGCCGATGTGCTCGGCCACAATCATTTGCGCCACGTCGCGCGCGTCGATGGTCGCAAAGACGACCACCAGGACCTTGCGGGCCTGCGGCGGCAGGTAGCGAAGCGTGCATGAACGCCTGCTCCAGAGCCGTTGCCCCAAGTCCAGTTCGAACGGGTGGGCGTAACTGGCTGGCGCGACCAGCGCCGCCTTCAATTCGTCTGCGTGACGGGCGCCGCTGGCCTGAAGCAGGTAGCGCACGAAGCCGGAATCGGGCCTGTGGGTGCAGCACCAATGCAGGATGAAAAAGCGGTGCGCGAAGTCGATCTGACCATCGTCCTCGGGGTCGTCGGGCATGACCTCGTGGTCGTCGAAGTGGTACAGCGCGCGCCCCAACGTCTGCTCCAGCGCCTGCGCGATGGGGCGCATGGTCTGGCGCCAGGCGATGAAGGCCGCGTCCCAATCTGGTACCTCGCCCTCTTGCTCGCACCATGGGGCGTGGAAGAACGTGAACTGCTCCCAGGGGCGCGGGTGTGCCGGCAACTGCTGCAAGGAAATCCGGGGCATCGGCGTCGCAGGCCCGCTCTGGTCGGGCCGGAATATCGGAGCACTTGCCGCCACCTGCCCAGCCTGCTCCAGAAAATCGAGCGCTGCCGCAGACAAGCTCTGTTGCGTGGTGCGCAGCCAGTCGACGAAGTCGGTCACCGGGATGTGCTCTGGCGGATGGGGGTCGCGGGGACTGAAATAGCAGGCCCGGCGTGCGGGCGCCGAATCACCCAGCATTCGCGCCACGATCTGGGTGGCCTGCGCCTGGGGTGTTGCCGCGCCTTCGCTGCGCAGCAGCGCCGCCAATGCCTGTACGGGTTCGAGGAAGGGCACGCAATATGCGCCCGGTGGTTCGCGGAGCCGGATGTAGCGGTTGCGCCGCACCGTGTCGTCGGCGTCGTCAGCGAACCCGTCGATGTACGCGAGGGTTGCCGGTGCCAGCGCCGAGCGGGGCAATGCACGCACCAGCGCGGCAAGATTCATCGCCATGCCCAGGCCCGGTTCAACTTTGCGGTGTCGGCATGCGCGCAATACGTGAAAGGACATCCCGCAGTGCCGGGCGTGCAATGGCCATGTCGTAATCAGACTGCAGGCCCAACCAGAACTCGGCACTGGCGCCGAAGTATTGCGCCAGGCGCAGTGCCGTATCAGCGGTCACGGAGCGGCGCTCGCGCACGATGTCATTGATGCGCGGCGCGGGCACCTGCAGCGCGTTCGCCAGCGCATGGGCGGTGATGCCCATGGGTTTGAGGAATTCTTCGCGCAACACCTCGCCGGGGTGTATGGGGCGCATGCCATTGGTGATAGTTTGCATGGCGGTTCTCCGTCAGTGATAGTCCACGATCTCTACTTGCGCTGCGTTGCTGCCCGTCCACACGAAGCACACGCGCCACTGATCGTTGATGCGGATGCTGTGCTGACCTTTACGATCGCCTTTGAGCGCTTCCAGGCGATTGTTCGGAGGAATGCGCAGATCGGCCAGACAGGTGGCTCGGTGCACCATCTGAAGCTTGCGTTCGGCGACAGCGCGCAGGTTGGCAAAGCGAGCCGCTGCCTGCCCGGCAAACAGCGCCTGGGTCTGTGCACATCGAAAGCTCTCGATCATTGATCGTCAGTATATAACGCGTCGCGTTAAATCGCTAACACTGTGTCGTATGTGGCGTTTTCGAAGCAGACCCGCAGACTCGCCCTGTTAGGCCAAGTACGCACCTGGATACATCTGCCGCGCACCGGTATTCAGAATAGTTGAAAAAAAGCGTCAGCACGAATTCCATTCTGATTTCAAGACATTGGCAAAACACATGTTTACAGAAACAATCGTGTCATGAATCACATCGAATATCGTGCTGTTCATGACCACGACATCGGTTGAACAACTGCTGGCAACACTGCGCCGCAAACCCCAGTCCAGCGCGCCTGAAGTGGCCGCCGCCCTGGGGGTAAGCGTGCCCACCGCGCAGCGCCTGCTGCGCACTGCGGGCGATGCGGTCGTGAGCCTGGGGCGCGCTCGTCGCACCCGCCACGCCGCGCGCCGCAGCCTGCGCGGGCAGGCGCAAGACCTGCCGGTGTATCGCATCGACGCCGAAGGTATCGCCCACGCCTTTGCCACGCTGGCGCTGGTGGCGCCCCAAGGCTGCGCGATGGCGCTGCAAGAGGGCGGCTGGCCGCTGCCCGATGCATCCCGCGACGGCTGGTGGCCGGGGCTGCCCTATCCACTGCAGGATATGCGGCCCCAAGGCTACCTGGGCCGGCAGTTTGCGCGCGCCGTGCACGACGATCTGCAACTGCCGCCCGACCCGCGCGCTTGGGGGGATGACGAGGTGCTGCTGGCGCTGGCGCACGCGGGCCATGACATGCCCGGCGACCTGGTCGTGGGCGAGCGGGCCTTGCGCCTGTGGCAGGCGCAGCGGTTGGCAGCGCCGCCTGCGCTGACTGAGGAACGATTGCTAGAAGCCTACGCGGCGCTGGCCGAGCTGGCGTTGGCGGGCGGCGCAGCGGGTTCGAGCGCCGCGGGGGAGTTCCCCAAGTTTGCGGCGCTGCGCAGCCTGCCGTTGGCGCAGGAGGGCGGGCCCGATGGCGTGCCGCGCAGCGCGCATGTGCTGGTCAAGTTTTCCGGCGCGGGAGTGTCACCGGCAGAGCGCCGCTGGGCCGATCTGCTGCGCGCTGAGCATCTGGCGCTGCAGACGCTGGCCGAGCACGGCGTGCCGGCGGCGCGCAGCCGCATCCTCACCGGCGCGGGGCGCACCTTTCTGGAGGTGGAGCGCTTTGACCGCCACGGCCTGTGGGGCCGCAGCCCACTGGTAAGCCTGGAGGCAGTGAACGCCGCGTTCCTGGGCCAGCCGCAACGCTCGTGGGCCGTGCTGGGCGCAGGTCTGGTGCGCCTGGATGTGCTTTCTGATCCGGCGCTGCAGCACATCGCCCGGCTGGAATGGTTTGGCCGCCTGATCGGCAACACCGACATGCACCTGGGCAATCTGGGGTTTCGCCCACGGGCCGATGGTTTTTCGCCCGCCCCCGCTTACGACATGCTGCCGATGCGCTATGCGCCGCTGCCGGGCGGCGAGCTGCCGGCGCTGCGCCCGCTCGATCCTGCCCTGCCGCTACCGGCCGAGCGCAGCAACTGGCAGGCAGCGGCTGGCGTGGCCATGGCGTTCTGGCAGCAGCTTGCCGATGACGTGGGCACTGCGCAAGACCTGCGCGCACTGGCGGGCACCCATGCCGGGCAGCTCACGCAATTGCGTGCGGTGGTGGGCTGAGAGGCGCAGAGGCAATCCCCCACATGCCGCGTGCGCAACACCGCGCCTGCGCTACAACTGCCCCGCGTCCTGCGCCTCCTGCAGCTGGCGCCACATCACCTTGCCGCTGCCGCTCTTGGGCAGTTTGTCGGCAAAGCGCACCTGGCGCGGCGCCTTGTAGGCGGCCATCTGTTCGTGGCTCCAGGCGATGATGTCCTGCTCGCTCACCTGGCCCTGCTGGCCGGGGCGCAGCACCACCACGGCCTTGACGGTTTCGCCGCGGTAGTCGTCGCGCGCGCTGATGACGCAGACTTCCTGGATCGCGGGGTGGCGGTACATCAGCGATTCGACCTCGGCCGGCCAGACCTTGTAGCCGCTGGCGTTGATCATGCGCTTGAGGCGATCGGTGATGAAGAAGTAGCCCTCCTCGTCCACGCGGCCCAGGTCGCCGGTGCGAAAGAAGCGCTTGCCGTCGAGCATGAAGAACGCCGCCTCGGTTGCGTCGGGGTGCTTCCAGTAGCCGTCGAAGACCTCGGGGCCGTGCACCACGATCTCGCCCTGCTCGCCCTGGGGCAGCTCCTTCAAGGTCTGCGGATCGACGATGCGCGCATCGGTGCTCATGAAGGGGATGCCCAGGCACTGCTGCTTGGGCCGGTCGGGCGGGTTGCTGTGCGAGGGCGCGGCGGTTTCGGTCAGGCCGTAGCCTTCGGCGTATTTCAGTCCGTATTGCTCCAACAGCCGCTGGGCCACGGCCTGCGGCATCGCGGCGCCGCCGCCGCCGATATTCTTCAGGCTGCTCAGGTCGAACTGCGCGAAGTTGGGGCTGGCCATGAGGTCGATGATCATGGTCGGGATGTTGGTCCACACCGTGACCTTGTGGCGCGAGATGAGCCGCCCGGCCAGCTCGCGGTCCCAGCGCGGCATGAGCACCAGCGTGGAGCCGCAGTACAGCGCCGCGTGCATCACGCTGACCATGCCGGTGATGTGGAACATCGGCACCACGCACAGCGCCACGCCTTCGGCGGTGGCCGTGCCCCACAGGCTGCTGGCCACGGCGTTGTGCATCAGGCTGCGGTGCGGGTGCATGCAGCCCTTGGGCCGGCCGGTGGTGCCGCTGGTGTAGGGCAGCGCGGCCAGATCATCGGGGCCCGCGGTGTGCGCCGGCGCGGCAGCGGTGCAGGCGATTGCTTCTTCCCAGCCATGCACCGCACCGCCGGCCAGCAGGGGCGGCGGATGGCGAGTGCACAGCCAGTCCTGCCAGGCGGCGGGCATGTCGCCGGGCTGCAGCGCCCGCGGGTCGAACGCATCGGTGTATTGGCTGACGAGCAGGTGCGCGAGCCGCTGCCCCTCGGGCAGCTGGCTGCTGGCCTGCGCCAGCTCGCCCGCCAGATCGCCGGTGGTGATGGCGATGCGGGCGCCGGAATCCTCGATGTAGTGCGCCAGCTCCTGTGCCTTGTTCATCGGGTTGACGGGCACGACGACGGCATTGGCCCGCAGGATGGCGAAATGCGCGATGACCCACTGCGGGCAGTTCTGCATGAAGAGCAGCACCCGGTCGCCCTTGCCCACGCCCCAGGCCGCCAGCTGCGCCGCCAGGCGTTCGGCCGCGTCGTGCAGCGCGCGGTAGCTGGTCTGCCGGCCCATGAAGACCAGCGCCGCCTTGTCGGGGTAGCGCTGCGCGTTGACCGCGAGGTTGACCCACAGCGAGGTGGCGGGCGTGGCGATGGCGTGGGGCAGGCGCGCGGGCCAGTGGGCATGGTGGGCTTGCATGCAGCTTCCTTGGTCAGCTATCTTTGTTGCGACGGGCTCAGGGTACGCAGCGCCCGCGGCGCTGGCAACCGGGCCAACCCCGGGCCGCAGTCGCCCACGCGACCGTGCACACCTGGTTACCCTGAAGGTGCTGGTGCGGGCCGCACCATCAACGACAATCAGGGGCGGCGGCATGGCCGCCATCACTGAACCCATTTGACGCCCTGGCGGGAAACCAGCCGGCGCTGACCCATTTGCCTGCAATGAATATCGTCATCCTGGACGACTACCAGGACACCGTGCGCAAGCTGCGCTGCGCCGAACGCCTTGCGGCCCATTCCGCCAAGGTCTATACCAACACCGTCAAGGGGCTGGGACAGCTGTCGGTGCGGCTGCGCGACGCCGACATCCTCGTGCTCATCCGCGAGCGCACGCACATCACGCGCCAGCTGGTCGAAAAACTCCCGCGCCTGAAATTCATCGCCCAGACCGGACGCGCGGGGCCGCACATCGACCTGGCCGCCTGCACCGAGCGCGGCATCGCCGTGGCCGAGGGCACCAGCTCTCCCGTGGCGCCGGCCGAGCTGACCTGGGCGCTGATGATGGCCGCCATGCGCCGCCTGCCGCACTACATCGCCAGCCTCAAGCACGGCGCCTGGCAGCAGGCCGGGCTGCGCGCGGGCTCGATGCCGCCCAACTTTGGTCTCGGGCAGGTGCTGCGCGGGCGCACGCTGGGCATCTGGGGCTATGGACGCATTGGCCAGATCGTCGCGGGCTATGGCCGCGTCTTCGGCATGAACGTGCGCATCTGGGGCAGCGAAAACTCGCGCGCCAAGGCGCTGGCCGATGGCTACCAGTCCGCCGCCACGCGCGCCGAGTTCTTCGAGCAGTGCGACGTGGTCTCGCTGCACCTCAGGCTGAACGAGGCCACGCAGCACCTCATCACATTGGAAGACCTCTCCCTGATGAAGCCGACGGCGCTGCTGGTGAATACCTCGCGCGCCGAGCTGCTGCAGCCCGATGCCCTGATCGCCGCGCTCAACCGCGGCCGCCCCGGCATGGCCGCGATCGACGTGTTCGAGAGCGAACCCATCCTGCAGGGCCATGCGCTGCTGCGGCTGGAAAACTGCATCTGCACGCCGCACATCGGCTATGTCGAGCAGGACAACTACGAGCTGTACTTTGGCGCCGCGTTCGACAACGTGATCAACTACATGAAGGGCACGCCGACCAACATCGTCAACCCCGGCGCGCTGCAGATGCGCCGCTGACGCGCGATGGCGGAACCCGTCGATTGGCTGGCCGACGGCACCCCGGCCAGCCCGCGCTTTGGCGACCGCTACCGCAGCAGCGCGGGCCATGGGCTGGACCAGGCGCGCGGCGTTTTCCTGCAGGGCTGCGGCCTGCCGGCGGCCTGGGCGGGGCAGGCGCGGTGGCGCATTCTGGAAACCGGCTTTGGCCTGGGGCTGAATTTCCTCGTCGCCTGGGCCGCCTGGCGCGCCGACGCGCAGCGCCCGCAGCGGCTGCACTTCGTCTCCTGCGAGGCCTGGCCGGTCAGCGCCGAAGATCTGCTGCGCGCCGCACCGCCGGATGCACAGCTGCAGGCGCTGGCCGCAACCCTGGCAGCACGGTTTCACGGTCTGGTGCCGGGCGTGCACCGGCTGGCGTTTGAAGGCGGGCGGGTGCTGCTGACGCTCCTGGTCGGCGATGCGCAAACCATGCTCAAGGCGCAGCGTCCGCAGGCGGACAGCGTGTTTCTGGATGGCTTCGCGCCGCGCCTGAACCCGGATGTGTGGAGCCCGCACACGCTCAAGGCCGTCGCCCGCTGCTGCCGCCGCGGCACCCGCCTGGCGACCTGGAGCACGGCGCGCAGCGTGCGCGATGCGCTCACCCAATGCGGCTTTGCGGTGCAGAAAGTGGCGGGCGTGCCGCCCAAACGCGAGAACCTGCACGCGGTGTACGACCCGCCCTGGGAGCCGCGCGCCACGCGCCCGGCCTTGCCTGCCGTGCGCCCGCCCGCAGGCCGGCGCTGCGCCGTGGTGGGCGCGGGACTGGCGGGCGCGGCCGTGGCCTGGCAACTGGCCCAGCGCGGCTGGCAGGTGGCGGTGATCGATGGCGCCACGCACCCCGCCGCTGGCGCATCGGGCGTGCCTGCTGCGATTTTCGCGCCGCACCACTCGCCCGACGACAGCGTGATCTCGCGCCTCTCGCGCGCCGGGGTGCGTGCCACGCTGCAGGCGCTGCACCAGCTGGCCAGCGATCTGCAGGGCACGGCCTGGGACATGCACGGCGTGCTGGAACATGCCGTGGAGCCAGGCGCCCGCCTGGCCGGGGACAGCGGCGCATGGCAGCCCTGGACGCACCCGGCCAGCGCCGCAGAACGCGCCCAGGCCCGGCTGGATACCGATGCGCCGGCACTTTGGCACGCCAGCGCCGGCTGGCTGCGCCCGGCGGCATTGGTAGCGCGACTGCTGGCGCAACCGGGCGTCACCGTTCGCGCCGGCCTGGCGGTTGCGAAAATCGAAGCGGCCGATGCGCGCTGGCGGCTGACCGATGCGCGGGGCGCCCCCATCGCCGAGGCGGAGTGCGTCGTGGTGTGCGCCGGCCCCGCCAGTGCCCGGCTGATCGGCCGCCGGCTGCCGCTGCAGCCGGTGCGCGGCATGGCCAGCTGGGGCCTGCATACGCCGCACACCGCCGCCGCGCCCTGGCCCGAGGTTCCCGTCAACGGGCACGGCAATCTGATTCCGCGCGTGCCGCTTGCGGGAGGTGAGGCCTGGGTCTGCGGCTCGACGTTCGAGCGCGATCAGGCATGCTTGCCTTTGAGCGAGGGCGAAATCACCGCCGCGCACCGCGCCAATTTCACCAAGCTGCAGCTGCTTCTGCCCGCGCTGGCAGTGGCGCTGCAGCCCGTCTTTGCCGCGCCCGTCGCACCGCGACTGCAGGCATGGTCCGGCGTGCGCTGCACCACGCCCGATCACCTGCCGCTGGTCGGCCCGCTGGACGGCGCCGTGCAGCCGGGCCTGTGGCTCTGCACCGGCCTGGGGGCGCGCGGCGCCACGCTGGCGCTGCTGTGCGCCGAGCTGCTCGCCGCCCGGCTGCACGATGAGCCGCTGCCGCTGGACGCTGCGCTGGGGCGTGCGATAAGCACCGAACGGCTGGCGCGCGCGGCACAATCCACCACCGCTGCCCCCTCTTCGCGCTCTTGACCCAGCCCTCACGCCCCGTCGCCTTTGCCTGCCTGGCGCTGAGCATGGTGCTTGTGGGCAGCTACGTGGCGCTGTCCAAGCCGCTGGCGCTGGCCTTTCCGGTGGTGCTGCTGGCGTGGCTGCGCTTTGGCATAGGGTCCGTGGCCATGCTGGGCTGGCTGCGCAAGCCGCCCGGCGAGCCGCCGCTGAGCCGCCGCGCCAAGGGGCTGCTGTTTCTGCACGCGCTGCTGGGCAATTTCCTCTTCACCGTCTTCATGATCTATGGCGTGAGCCTGACCAGCGCGACGACGGCGGGCGTGATCATGGCGTCGATTCCCGCCTGCGTGGCGCTGCTGAGCCGGTTCTTTCTGCACGAGCGCATCAGCGCCCGCACCTGGGCGGCGATTGCCTGCGCGGTGGCGGGGATCGTGCTGTTTTCACTCCATAAACAGGAGCTGCCAGCGCTTGAACCACAAGCGCTGGAGGCCAAAAACGGTCAAATTCTGCAATGGCTGGGCATGGCGCTGCTGCTGGCCGCTTCACTGTGCGAGGCAGCGTATTCGGTGATCGGCAAGCACCTTACGGGCACGCTCGGGCCGCGGCGCATCTCGGCGCTCATCAACCTCTGGGGCTTTGCCCTGGCCACCCCCGCCGGCCTGCTGCTGGCCCTGCGCTTCGACTTTGCCGCGGTGAGCGGTCCCACCTGGCTGCTGCTGCTTTTCTATGCCCTCGCCGCCTGCATGTGGTCGGTCTGGCTGTGGATGACGGGGCTACGCGTGGTGCCTGCCTCGCAGGCGGGCGTGTTCACCGTGCTGCTGCCGGTCAGCGCCGCGCTGGTGGGGGTGCTGGCACTGGGCGAGCAGATGAACATGCTGCAGATGCTGGCATTCGCGCTGGCGCTGGCCAGCGTGGTGCTGGCCACGCTGCCCGCCACCCTCTTCAGCCGTCTTGGCCATGCTCGGCGCGATCGCTGACGACGATGCCGTCCGCGTCGGCATAGAGCCAGTCGCCCGGGCGCACCCAGACGCCCTGCACCTGCACCGGCACGTCGACCTGGCCGGTGCCGCGCTTTTCGGTCGCCATCGGGACCAGCGCCAGCGCGCGTATGCCCACCGCCTCGGCATTGAGCTCGGCCACATCGCGCACGCAGCCGTTGACGACGATGCCCGCCCAGCCATTGCGCGCCGCCGCCGCGGCCAGATTGCCGCCCACCAGCGCACGCCGCAGCGAAGCGCCGCCATCGACCACCAGCACGCGCCCCGCGCCGGCCTGGTTGACCGCCGCCTTCACGAGCGCGTTGTCCTCGAAGCACTGGAGCGTGCTGACCGGGCCATGAAACGCCGCACGCGCGCCAAAGGAGAGAAAGACGGGCGGCAGGACGCGAAACGCGCCGCTGGCGTCGCTTTTATGTGCGTCGCACAGGTCGCAGGTACTGACGTTGCGGGAATGTGGCATGGGAGAAATTCTGAAAATTGAACGGCAAAACGCCGATTTTGCGCCGCCACTGTTGCCGCCATGCCGCAACGTGCGGGGCGCCGCCGCAAAAAACCGCGCGGCCCCTTGGCAAGCGCCGAATTCCCGCTAGTATGCGTGGGCCAGTGGAGCCGTCGCTTGACGCTGGCGCCACCTATTTGACAACACAAGGAACACCGAACATGGCCACCGCAGCAAAGAAGGCACCCGCCGCAAAAAAGCGCACCCCCAACGCCGCCTTCATGAAGCCCCTGACACCGGACGCCGCCCTGGCTGCTGTCGTCGGCGCCAAGCCGCTGGCACGTACCGAAATCGTCAAGCAGCTGTGGGTCTACATCAAGAAGCACAAGCTGCAGGACGCCACGAACAAACGCATGATCAACGCCGACGCCAAGCTCAAGGAGCTGTTCGGCAAGTCGCAGGTCTCCATGTTCGAGCTCGCCGGCCTGATCGGCAAGCACGTCAGCTGAGCCGCGGCGCATGCACCGCGAAAGAACCGGTCGAGGCCGGTTTTTTCATGCCTGCAAAAAAATCGGCAAGACTATTTGAATGCGACAGATTCTCATTTATACTCGCAGCCAAACGAGCTTCTGAGCTGCCGCCATGATCGTCTGTGTCTGCCACCGCATTTCCGACCGCGAAATCGCACGCCATGCGCGCGCCGGCCTGAGCTTCGACGAAATCCAGATGGAGCTCGGCGTAGCCACCCAGTGCGGCTGCTGCGAGCAGACGGCGCGCGAAGTGGCGGCGCAGTGCGGCACATCAGCCGCCGTTGCCGCATTGCACAACGAAGCCGCGGAAGCGGCCCGGCACACCATCGCCGGCTGAACCGTCCCCCACTGCTGCCCTTGGCGCCTTCATTGAATCGGCCGGTAATGCAGGCCGGGCGGGCGCTGCCAGCTATTCTTTCATGAGCCACTTCGAGCAATACGCCCCTACTGGCGGCCTCAGCCGCAACGCAGCCATCGTCGGCTCGGTCGTGGCATTGCATATGCTGGCACTCTGGGCGGCACAGAACGGTCTGCTGCGCCAGGCCGTGGAAGTGATCGTGCCGGTGCAGGTGATAAGCAACCTCATCACCCCCGCCCCGCCGCCGCCGCCACCGCCCGCACCGCCACCGGCACCACCCATTCCTCTTCCCCCGCCACCGCCCGCGCCACCCAAGCCCAAGGCACCGCCGCCTCCCGTGCGCCACGCGCCATCGCCACCCAAGGCCGTGGCGCCCCAACCAGCGCCCATGCCGGTGGCGATTGCAGACGCGGCGCCAGCGCCGGACGCACCCGTGGGCGTGATCGAACCGCAGCCGCCGGCGCCGCCCATCCTGGCACCCGTGGCGCCGCCGCCGCCCGCACCACCGGTCCCGCCGGCGGCACCGGCCATGGTGGCGCCTTCCAGCAACGCGAGCTATCTGAACAACCCGCCGCCCACCTACCCCGCCGTGAGCCGGCGCCTGGGCGAGCAAGGCCTGGTGGTGCTGCGGGTGCTGATCGGCACCGACGGCCTGCCGCAACAGGTACAGGTGAACCAATCCAGCGGCTTTGAGCGGCTGGACCAGGCGGCGGTCAAGACCGTCTCGCGCTGGCGCTTCGTGCCCGGCACCAGGAATGGCGTGCCCGAAGCCATGTGGCACCTGCAGCCCATCAATTTTGTTCTGACTCACTGAAGACACACCATGGAATCACAACTCGGCCTCTGGCACCTCTGGGAACAGGGCGACTTCGTCACCCGTGCCACGGCAGCGCTGCTGCTGGGCATGTCGCTGCTGACCTGGATCGTGATCATCGTGAAGGCGCTGAACATCGTGCGCTTCAAGCGCGATGCGCGCAATGCGCGCGACTTCTGGCACAGCGAAGACTTCGCCGCCGGCCTGACCAAGCTGGGCAACCGCCCGGGCAACCCCTTCGTTTACCTGGCCCTGGAAGCGCGCGAAGCCAACGCGCACCACCGCAACACCCAGACCCATCTGCACGATACGCTGGACGTGAGCGACTGGATCACACGCTGCCTGCGCAACTGCATCGACGAGTTCACCGCCAGCATCCAGTCGGGCCTGGCCGTGCTGGCGTCCATCGGCTCCACCTCGCCCTTCATCGGTCTGTTCGGCACGGTCTGGGGCATCTACCACGCGCTGATGGCGATCAGCAGTTCGGGCGCCTCCACCATCGACAAGGTGGCCGGCCCGATCGGCGAGGCGCTCATCATGACGGCGCTGGGCCTGGCGGTCGCCATTCCCGCCGTGCTGGGCTACAACGCGCTGGTGCGCGGCAACAAGTGGATCCTGAACCAGCTCGGCAGCTTCGCGCACGATCTGCATGCCTACTTCGTGACCGGCGCACGCGTGAGCCCGCCCGGCGAAGCCGGCAACGTGCTGCCGATGAAGAAGGGCTGAGGCCATGTCCTTCGGAACGCAGGACGACACCGACGAGGTGATGAACGAGATCAACGTGACGCCGCTGGTGGACGTCACGCTGGTGCTGCTCATCATCTTCATCATCACCATCCCGGTGATGAACCACGCGGTACCGGTGCAGCTGCCGCGCGCCGTGAGCCAGAAAGAGATCATCCAGCCCGAGACCATTCGCCTGGCGATCACCGCGGATGGCCGCTACCACTGGAACGAAACCGACGTCACGCCCGAAGACCTGGAAGCACGCCTGCGCCAGGAAGCCGCCAAGGACCCGCAGCCCGACCTGCACATCCGCGGCGACAAGGACGTGCGCTACGAATACGTGGCCAAGGCGATGTCGGCGGCGCAGCGCGCGGGCATACGCAAGATCGGCTTCGTGACCGACCCGGAAAAATAGCCCGCCAACGAAAACGGCCTCCAAAGAGGCCGTTTTCATGCCAGACACGCGGCTCACTTGACCCGACGCAGGGTGTTCTTGTCGGTGTGGTGCATTTCCTTGCCGATGGCGGCGAGCTTGAGCACCAGCTCGGACGTATAGCTCATCGTGCCATCGTCATGGAAGGTGAAGGCACTCTTGAAATCCTTGAGTTCTGCGCGCTCCAGCAGGTACTTGTTCTGCAGGATGCCGAACGACGGGTCGCCTGGCTTGGCATTGAAATGCAGCACCTTGTCGAGCGGCTTGGCGATGCTGCCCGCCAGAATCGAGATGCCGCGGCCAAACACCACCGGCCGCATGATCTGCCCGGTCGCCTTTTCCCACAGCAGATAGCCGACCTCATCGTGAAACGGGTCCATGGCTTCCTCGCCATGGCGCCAGGCGGTCATCTGGTAGGTGAGGCCTTCAAGACGCTGCTTGCCGTTCGTCTGCAGCGGAATCGGCCTGAACCAGGCCTTTTCGAAGTAGCCGGTTTCGCCCGTGTGATCGTCTTCGTTGTGGTAGGAAAGATCGACACCGACGTTGCCTTCCCATTCGCCGACAAACGGCGTCAATGGCCCGAGGCGCTGCGGTCCGTGAATTTCAGCCATGCCTTGTACTCCTTTTCGTTGCTACGCACTCTAAGAAAAGAAAAGCGGCATGTCACAAGGGCTCGCCGCCCCATCCGTGTGTCGCGGGTGCGACCACCGGCCCAGTATAGGCACTTGGGCCATGGCCTGCATTCGAAAAATCAATGGGTCCGATAGCCTCAAGGCTATCGGCCGCAGCCGCCCCAAGCCGCCCTACAGCCCCAGCGCCGCAATGCCGGCCCGCGCCACCTGCGCGTCCTGCACCGATTTCACGCCGCTCACGCCGACGGCGCCCATGCACTGGCCGTCCTTGAGGATCGGCACGCCGCCTTCCATCAGGCCGTCGAGCTCGGGCACCGACAGAAACGCGGTGCGCCCGTTGTTGATCATTTCCTCGAAGTTCTTCGTCTCGCGCCGGCCCAGCGCGGCCGAGCGCGCCTTGGCCGGCGCCACATAGGCCGACATCTGCGCGCAGCCATCCAGGCGCTGCAGCCACAGGGGATGGCCGCCCGCGTCGACGATGGCGATCGCCACCGCCCAGCCGTTCTTCAGCGCCTCGGCCTCGGCGGCCGCGGCAATCTGCTTCACATCGGACAGTTCAAGGGTGGATTGGTTTTTCATGGAATGCCCTGGTATGGTTTGGAAACCTCCAGCATAGCCCGATACGCACTTCAGTACACAACATCTGCATGCAAAACACCCTTGACCTGCGGCAACGCAATCCGGGGGTATTGCATCGGGCACTTTTCACACCACATAGAATCAACCGGTCAGCGGCATGTGCCGCGTGGAGGAAACCAAGACCATGAACACCGACATTACCCGCATGGGTTCCGCTGCCGGCTACGGCGTTTCCAGCGAAGAGCGCCACCGCGTCCTGCGCAATACCTATTGGCTGCTCGCACTGAGCCTCGTGCCCACCGTGCTGGGCGCCTGGGTCGGCGTTGCCACCGGCATCATGCAGGCCATGCGTGGCGGCGTGGGCCTGATCGTCTTTCTGGGCGGCGCCTTCGCCTTCATGTTCGCGATCGAAAAGACCAAGAACTCCGGCAAGGGCGTGGCCGTACTGCTGGCCTTCACCTTCTTCATGGGCCTGATGCTGTCCAACCTGATCGGCATGGTGCTGGGCAGGAGCAACGGCGCCAGCCTCATCATGACGGCCTTCGCAGGCACCGCCGGCGTGTTTTTCGTGATGGCCAGTATGGCCAGCGTGATCAAGCGCGATCTCTCGGGCCTGGGCAAGTGGCTGTTCGTGGGTGCCCTCGTGCTCATCGTTGGCGCGGTCATCAATGTCTTCGTCGGCTCCACCGCCGGCATGATGGCGATCTCGGTGGCCGCGATCGGCATCTTCAGCGCGTTCATGCTGTACGACATCAAACGCGTGCTCGACGGCGGCGAAACCAACTACATCAGCGCCACGCTGGCGCTGTACCTGGACATCTTCAACGTGTTCCAGAGCCTGCTGGCGCTGCTGGGCATCTTCGGTGGCAGCAGCGACTGACGCCTGCGCCCCGCGCGAATGCCCCGCCCGGCGGGGCATTTTCTTGCCCGTGCTCAACTAATGGCCGCGGCTGCCGATAACCAGGACATGCCTGATACCGCCCGCCGCCATCGCTCCGCCACCACCGCGCGCGCCGCCCTGAGCGCGATGGTGCTGGTGCTGCTGGCGGGCTGCGACATTCCCGGGCTCGGGCCCGACCCGCGCGTGCAGGCGCGCGAGGCGGAAGCGCAGGCCATAGGCGGCGCCTGCCGCCATGCGATGCGCGGCCTGGAAGACTGCTACACGCTCAACCCCAGATCGTCCAAGGCCAGCATCTACGCCGGCTGGAAGGAAATGGACGCCTACATGCGCGAGAACAAGGTCGAAGGCGTGCCGTCGGTGCTCACGCAGGCGCCCAGCGACGCACCCAGGGCAGCACCGGACGGCGACGAAAAGCCCCCGAAACCCGCGTCCCGCAACCGCGGCTGAGGGCCCTCACGCGGCTCGCTCGAACACCGCCATGCTCTCCACATGCGCGGTATGCGGAAACATGTTGATCACCCCTGCCGCCGTGCAGCGATAGCCCGCCTGGTGCACCAGCAGACCGGCATCGCGCGCCAGCGTCGCCGGGTTGCAGCTCACGTAGACGATGCGCTCGGGCGGCCGCCATGGCTGCGCCTCGGGCGGCAACGCGGCAGCGCCCTCGGCGCCTGTGCGCGCCTGATGGATGTCGGCCAGCGCTTTCACCAGCGCAAACGCGCCCTCGCGCGGCGGATCGATCAGCCAGCGCTGGGCGCTGCCATCCGCCACCAGCGCCTGCACCGTGATTTCAAAGAGGTTGGAAACTTCAAATTCAGTAGCTGCAAGCGCTTGTCCCGCATGCGCTGTTGCCTGATTTCTATCAAAATTTTCCCTGGCCCTGGCAATCAATGCGCGGCTGCCCTCCACGCCCAGCACCTTGCCCGCGCGCGTGGCGATCGGCAGCGTGAAATTGCCCAGGCCGCAGAACCAGTCGATCACACGGTCGGTCTTGCGCGGCGCCAGCAGGCGCAGTGCACGGCCCACCAGCACCCGGTTGATGTGCGGGTTGACCTGCGTGAAATCGGTCGGCCTGAAGGCGATCGTGATGCCGAATTCCGGCAGGCTGTAGCTGAGCGGCACGCCGTCCGCCTGAAGCGGATGCACGCTGTCCGGCCCCTTGGGCTGCAGCCACCATTGCACGCCATGCTGCTGCGCAAAGGCGCGCAGCAGTTGCAGATCCGCATCGGCCAGCGGTTCCAGATGGCGCAGCACCAGCACCGTCACGGCGTCGCCGCAGGCCAGCTCGATCTGCGGGCAGGTATCGCGCGCCGCCATCGCGGCTATCAGGGCGCGCAGCGGCATCAACAGCGCATCAACGTGCGGCGGCAGAATCCTGCAGGTCTGCATGTCCGCGATGTAGCGGCTCCTGCGCTCGTGAAAGCCCACCAGCACGGTGCCCTTCTTCACCACATGGCGCACCGCCAGGCGCGCGCGGTAGCGGTAGCCCCAGCTGGGCCCGTGGATGGCGGGCAGCAGGGTTTCGGCCCGCACCTTGCCCAGGTGCCAGAGGTTGTCCTCCAGCACGCGCTGCTTGGCCGCCACCTGGGCCGAGGCCTCCAGATGCTGCATCTTGCAGCCGCCGCAGGCACCCGCGTGCAGACCAAAGTGCGGGCACTGCGGCCGCACCCGCTGGCTGGATTCGCGGTGGATTTCGGTCAAATCCGCCTGCTCCCACTGCTTCTTGCTGCGGCGCGAGACGGCGCCGACCCATTCGCCCGGCAGGGCGCCGTCGACGAACACCACCTTGCCGTCCTCACGGTGCGCAACGCCCTGCGCCTCCATGTCCATGGAGGTAATTTCAAGCCAGCCGGGGGGAAGGTGCGCGTGGTCGTTGTTCGGGCCGTCGTTCATGGGCCCGATTGTCGCAGCGCGGCGATGTCAGGAGCCGGAAATCAGCCGCTCGGGCGCCTGCTTCCCGGCCTTCTTGGCGGTGGCGGCGACCTTCAGCGGCAGCTTGTTCACCGGCAGTTCGCAGCCGAAGGTATCGAGCGAAAACACCATGGTGCCGCCCGGCGCCACCAGCGGCAGCGTTTCATGGACCTGGCGCGACATGTCCACGGGCGGCGTCTGGTTGCGGTAGACCACCTGCTGGTCGGGGCCGTACACCACATAGCAGCCGGCCCAGGCGCCGCTGGTGAACAAGCCTGCCAGCATGGCGGCAGCGATGGTGGCGGGGAGGCGGATCATGGCAAGCCCTCGGCGTTGGAAATACGCTGGCAATTATTGCGTGCTTTGTGCCTTGTGCATACTGGATGCAAAGGAGATTGCCCATGGAATCCACCCTGCGCCTGGGCCCGCTCGCCCTGCCGCTGGCGCCGCTGCTGCTGATCTTTGCCTGGATCGTCGGCAGCACGCTGCACGAGCGCCTGGCGCGCCGCGCCGGCAGGCCGGCAGGCGCGCGGCACAGCTGGCTCATGCTGCTGCTGGTGCTGGCGGCCGCCCGGCTGGGCTATGTGCTGAATTTCCGCAGTGAATACGGCGCCGCGCCCTGGTCCATGCTCGACATCTGCGATGGTGGCTGGGCGCCATGGTGGGGCGTTTCGGCGGTCGCCGCCTATCTGCTGTTCCTGTGGGCCGCGCGCAGCCCCTGGCGCAAGACGGCCAGCCTGGGCGCCGCAGCCGCCCTGGCTCTGTGGCTGGGCGGCATGGCGCTGCCGCAGGTCGTCCCCGTGGGTGCGGGAGCCACGCAAGCCGCGCAGCGCAATGGCCTGCCCGAGTGGCAGGCCACCGCCTTGGACGGCACCGTGGTTTCGCTGCCCGCCCTCAAGGGTCAGGCGGTCGTGGTCAACCTCTGGGCCACCTGGTGCCCGCCCTGCCGGCGCGAAATGCCGGTGCTGCGGGAGGCCAGCCAGCAGCATCCGCAGGTGCGATTCTTGTGGGTCAACCAGGGCGAGGACCAGGAGAAGACCGCGCGCTACGCCGCGCAGCAGGGCCTGCCGGCGGGCAATGTGGTGCTGGATACCGGCTCCGAACTGAGCCGCATGCTGGGCGCCAATGGCCTGCCCACCACCCTTTTCTACAACGCCGAAGGCACGCTGGTCGCACGGCGCACCGGCGAGCTTTCGGCCGCCACGCTCGCCGAGCGCCTGGCGCTGATCAGACGTTGATCGCCGTTGCCGAGCCGGCGCGCTGGCGCAGCTCGAACTTCTGGATCTTGCCGGTGCTGGTCTTGGGCAGCTCGCCAAACACCACCGCCCGCGGCACCTTGAAGCCCGCCAGGTGCTGCTTGCAATGCGTGACGATGTCCGCCTCGCTCACCTTGGCACCCGCTTTCAGCTCGACGAAGGCGCAGGGCGTCTCGCCCCATTTCGGATCGGGCCGCGCGACGACGGCGGCGGCCAGCACCGCTGGGTGGCGATACAGCACATCCTCCACCTCGATCGAGGAGATGTTCTCGCCGCCCGAGATGATGATGTCCTTGCTGCGGTCCTTGATCTTGATGTAGCCGTCCGGGTACTGCACCGCCAGATCGCCGGTGTGAAACCAGCCGCCGGCGAAGGCCTCGTCGGTCGCCTGGGCGTTCTTCAGGTAGCCCTTCATCGTGATGTTGCCGCGGAACATGATCTCGCCCATGGTCTCGCCGTCCTGCGGCACCGGCTGCATGGTTTCGGGGTTGATCACCATCGCCGCGCGCTGCAGGTGGTAGCGCACGCCCTGGCGGGCGTTCAGGCGCGCACGTTCGCCGATGTCCACGGCGTTCCAGGCCTCGTGCTTGACGCACACCGTCGCCGGGCCGTAAACCTCGGTGAGGCCATAGACATGAGTCAGATCAAAGCCCATCTGCTCCATGCCTTCGATGAGCGACGCCGGCGGCGCGGCGCCCGCCACCATCGCCTTGACGCCGGCAGGAATGCCTTCTTTCATGGCGGCTGGCGCATTCACCAGCAGCGATTGCACGATGGGCGCGCCGCAATAGTGCGTGACGCCGTGGTTGCGGATGGCATCGAAGATCGCCTGCGCCTCCACGCGCCGCAGGCAGACGTTGACACCCGCGCGCGCCGCCACCGTCCAGGGAAAGCACCAGCCATTGCAATGGAACATCGGCAGCGTCCACAGGTACACCGCGTGCTTGGGCATGTCCCATTCCAGGATGTTGCTGATGGCATTCACCGCCGCGCCGCGGTGGTGGTAGACCACGCCCTTGGGGTTGCCGGTGGTGCCGCTGGTGTAGTTCAGCGCGATCGCGTCCCACTCATCCAAGGGCAGCTCCCAGGCGAACTGCGGATCGCCCTGGGCAATGAAATCCTCATACGCCGTGCCGCCCAGGCTTTGCGCAGGCGGGCCGTAGAGCGCATCCGCCGTCTCGATGAGAACGAGCGGCGCCCTGGACTGGCGCAGCGCCAGCGCCCTGGCCATCACCGGCGTGAATTCAGGATCGACGATCACCGCCTTGGCCTCGCCGTGGTCGAGCACGAAGGCCACGGTCTCGGGATCCAGACGCGTGTTCATGGTGTTGAGCACCGCGCCCGCCATGGGAATGCCGAAATGCGCCTCCATCATGGGCGGGGTATTGGGCAGCATCACCGCCACCGTGTCGTTCTTGCCTATGCCCGCGCGCTGCAGGCTGCTGGCCAGCTGGCGGCAGCGCGCGTAGGTCTGGCTCCAGGTCTGGCGCAGATCGCCATGCACGACAGCAAGTTGTTCAGGATAGACCAGCGCGGTGCGCTCGATGAAGGACAGAGGCGAAAACGGCGCGAAGTTGGCGCCATTGCGATCCAGATGCTGGTCAAAAATGCTCATGTGAAAACTCCGACAAGAGAGGGCAGCCCTCGGGCACGACCCACCAATGTACGCTCCTGCCGGGCGCTCGCGGCGCACAGGCGCCGTTTCGGCCAGCCGCCATCGCCACCACGAGACACCCGGCCCGGCGCCGAAGCGCCGGGCCGGGTGTTCGAGGACGGGCTGTGCCAATTCAACCCTGCATGCGGCTGAACGCGGCCCGAATTCGTCAGCGCGATGTCTCGAACCGACGCGATCAGACAAGGTTTCAGACCGATAGCGCCAGCAACTCTTTCAGGTGGCTGTCTATCTGGGCAATCGCATCGGGGTCGGTTCCGAACAAGCCCAGATGGCCATCGACGGTCCGGATCGGCCGAAACTCGCTGCCTGGCACCAGCTTCTGCTCTTGCTCGGCGTCTGACGGGGGGAAGAACATGTCGGAAGAGATGGGCATCACGAACATCCTGGCCTTGACGCGCCCCAGTGCCTTGACCCTGTCGCCACCGGTGTTGCGGCTCACGTCGCCGCGCTGCCACTTCCAGGCCATGCACAGCAGGTCATTGGGGTCCATCGGAGCAAAGTAGCCGATCATGAAGCCGTCCACGAACGCCTGTACGCTGTCGAAACCCAGCGCCTTGTGGCGGTTGAGGCGGAAGAACTCGGTGCTCCAGCCCATCACCGTCCACAGCTTGGCCTGGCGCTTGAGGCCGGCCGCCACTTCCGCCGGCGAGCCGTAGTGGCCGCCCTTGAAACCAGGATCGGTGGTGATGGCCTCGTTCAGCGTCTCGGCGAACTGGAAATCATGCTCGGTATTGCAGGCGGTGCCGGCGATAGGCGCGGCGCGCTGCACCATGTCGGGATAGCGCACGGCCCATTCGTAGGTCTGCTGCGCGCCCATGGAGCCGCCCGTGACCAGTGCCAGGCGCTGGATGCCGAAATGCTCGGTCAGCAGGCGATGCTGGGCCTGCACGTCGTCTTCGATGCGCACCTTCGGAAAATTCGGCCCGGCCTGCGCGCCCTTGGCGTTGTGTGGCGAGGTGGAAAGTCCGCTGCCGATCTGGTTGACCACGATGATGAAATATTTGGTCGGATCCAGTGCGCGGCCAGGGCCGATATAGACCTGCTCCATGATCTTGCTCGTGCCCGAATACCAGGTGAGCACCAGGATGGCATTGCTCTTGTCCGCATTCAGCGTGCCGTGCGTGGCCACGGCAAGTTCGCAGTGCTCCAGCACACCGCCTTCGGCCAGTTGCAGGCGGCCGATGTCGATCATCTGATAAGGCCCGTGGCCTTCTTGCGAGTAGTAGTCGCTCATGGTTTCGTCTCCAGGTGGGTGAAAAAGGATGTTCTCTTGCCAATGCCGGCTCAGCGCATCTGGAACCCGGGGTAGCCCGTGCTCGCCTGCTCTTCGCACTTGGCGCGGTAGGTGGCGACCCCGCCGATGTAGGACAGCAGACGGCGCGGCTTGCCGTCGATATTGGAGCCCATGTACCACGAGACGGTATCCGCCACCAGGGTCTGGTTGACCAGTTCGTCGTGGTGCTTGACCCACGCGTCCTCGAATTCCGCGGTGGGTTCGATGACGTTCTTGCCTTCCTTGCGGGCATGGGCGATGAGGTCGCTGATCCAGTCCACCTGCTGTTGCAGACAGGTCGGCATGTTGCACAGGGCCGCGGCGGGGGCCAGCGGGGCGCCGGTGGTGAACAGATTGGGGTAGCCGTGCACCTGCAGTCCCATGGACGTGCGCAGGTCCTTGCCCCAATCCTGGGTCAGCGAACGCCCCCCGCGGCCATGGATGCCCATGCGGGTCAGCGAGCCCGTCGCCCCATCGAAGCCCACGGCCATGACGATCACGTCGACTTCATGCACCTTGCCGTCGGCCGTCCTGATGCCCTCGGGCACGATGGACTCGATGGGGGTCGCGCGGCAGTCCACCACTTCGACGTTGTCCTGCAGATAAACCTCCAGGTATTTGTTCTCCAGAGGGACCCGGTGCGTGCCGAACCCGTAATCGTCCTTGGTGGGAATGAGCAATCGGCACAGCTCGGGGTCATGCTTGAGGCGCGCGCGCATTTTCTCGCGCACGAATTCGGAAACGACGTCGTTGACCGCCCTGTCGAAAAACAGCTCCGGAAAGCCGCCGACCCAGAACGAGAGCGAGCCATCGTCCCAGATTTTTTCCAGGATTTCATTGCGCTGCTCTGGGGTGAGATCGGCCCAGGGCGGGCTTCCGAAGTCATAGTCAAAGCCGGCAAACGTGTGCTGCACCTTCTGCTTCAATACGTCGTAGTTGTCCGCGAACTGGTTCCAGTCGGCCTGCGAATACTTTGGATTGCGCATCGGGACGACGTACTGCGGCGTGCGCGCAAAAACCGTGAGCGAATCCACTTTCGGGCCGATGGTCTGGATCACCTGGATGCCGGTGGCGCCGGTACCGATCACCGCGACGCGCTTGCCCTTGAACTCCACGTTTTCCTTGGGCCAGCGCCCGGTGTGGTGGATTTCGCCGCGAAACGAGGACTGGCCGGGAAAACGGTCGGTCAGCGGCGCCGAAAGCATGCCGGTGCAGGCGACGAGAAGCTGTGTGTTGAAACGTTCGCCGCTTTCGCAAGTCACCTCCCAGCGGCCTGTGCCTTCGTCGTAATGCGCCGCCGTGACCCGGGTGAGGAACTGGATGTCCTTCTTGAGGTCGAGCTGGTCGGCGACGTGGTTGAGCCACTGCTCGGTCTCGGGCTGGGCGGGAAAACGCTCGCTTGGCGTCCAGGACTTGTAGAGCGCCTTGGAAATCCAGAACTGATAGACCTCCGCCTGGGAGTCAAAACGCGCACCGGGATAACGGTTCCAGTACCAGGTGCCGCCGACGCCGCTGCCGGCCTCCAGGGCCAGCACCTTCAGGCCCATCTCGCGCAGGCGGTGGAGTTGGTAGAGGCCGGCAACGCCGGCACCAACGACGATGGCGTCGTAGCGGGCAATGCCGTCGGCGCTCTGGGAACTGGCCGCCGGGGCGGTCCAAGTGGCTGTACTCATGGATGTCTCCTGCTGTTCTGACAATGAAGCCGGCGGCTTTGCGCACCGGGGTCCGATCGGTGCTGCAGCGCTCTGTTCATCCGCCGCCGCTGCCGATCTGGGGACACTGTAGGAGCCGGGTGCCATGGTGGCCTTGTCAAATCCGGGCAAGTTTTTGAACGAACCCGGCGATCGGCGCGGCAGGCGATCGGCCTGCCCGCCGCCGGCCTGGACGGGAGCCATCAAGCGGTCTTTCGCAGCCGGGCGGGAGTGGTTCCCAGCTGCCGCCGAAACACGCGCGTCATGTGCGCCTGGTCGGCGAAACCGCACGCCGCCGCAACCTCCTTGAGCGCCAGCAGGCCTTGACCGAGCAGGCGCCGGGCGCGATCCACCCGGCGCGCCAGAACAAACTCGTGCGGCGCCTTGCCCACCGTTGCACGGAAATGCCGCGCGAAGGTCCAGACGCCCAGGCCTGCGACCGCCGCCATCTGTTCGATCGAGATTGCTTCATGCAGGTGCGCTTCGACGTATTCCTCCACACGGCGCAGACGGGCGGGCGCCAGCGGCCCCGCCGGGCGGGCGTCCCGGTAGGTCACCGATGCATAGCTGCGCAACAGACGCACCGACAACTGCATGGCCAGCGCCTCGGCGTATATCGCACCGCCCAGCCCCCGGTGCTCCGCCTCGAAGGCGATGGCGTCCACGATCGCCGATACACCCTGGTCGCGCGCGCGCAGCAGATCGTGCAGGCGCACCTCGGCCACCGAGCGCCCCAGCACGTCGGACGCCACGCGCGACACAATCGACTCGGACAGATAGGTATGGGTCACGTCGATGCCTTCATTCCAGCACCAATGCGATTGCTCCGACCGGGTCAGGAGGGAGAAATCGCCCGGCGTGCACTGGGTCTTGACCCAGCGCCCATCGACACGGCGCTGCATCGGGGTCGCACCGCTGCGGTATCCCACGATCATGAATTGGTCCATGGCCGGCACCGGCACGTCCAGGCCGGTGTAACGGTAAGTGCGGTGGCCCACGCCCTTCCAGCCCAATCCGTCGCTGGCGGAGAGCACCTGCCCGGGAACCCAGGTGGGCAGGTCACGGGGAGAAATCAACAACGACATCGCATCACGGACGGCGAGCCGCCGCCTTACGCCTTCAGGCCGCGGTACACCGCACTCTCGAAATCGACGTACCCGGGGTAGGAGGCAGCATCCTGGAACGGCAGAATCTGCGTTGCCCAGTAGCCGCCGACACCGGTCTGGCGGTCGATCCAGTAGTAGCAATTGGCCAGACCCGCCCACGCCACCTGGCCAGCGGGCCGCCCGGTGGGCGCCGGTTCGCGGTTGAACTGAAAGGTGTAGGCCCAGCCCTTGTCGAGCCCCGGGAAGAGATCCCCCGAGTTGCTCAACGAGGGGATCGAAGTCGTCCAGCCGCCCGACGACAGCCCCATCGGCTTCAAGCCATCCTGGCACATGCGCTGCACCGTCTCGGCCTTGAGCACGCGGCCGTTCGGGCCGTTGCCGTCGTTCAGGATCATGCGGATGAATTTCATGTAATCGCCCACCGTGCCGTAGAGACCACCGCCGCCAGAGTCGAACTCGGGCGGCTGGGGCAGCGCCAGATCGGGCAGCGGCGTGAGCTTGCCGTCGGCCGCGCGGTCGTGGATCGTCACGCGGCGCGCCTTCATGGAATCGGTCATCGTGAAGGCGGTGTCGGTGATGCCCAGCTGCGCAAAGATGCGTTCCGCCATCACCTCGCCCAGGCGCTTGCCGCGCTGCTGCTCGACGATCATGCCCAGCCAGTCGATGTTGACGCCGTAGCTCCAGCGCTCGCCCGGATCGAACAGCAGCACGGACTTGAAGGCTGCTCTGGTGCTCGAAACGATGGTGGGGATGTTCTTCGCGGTGCGGTATCTCAGGTCATCGGCCGAGAAGAACTCGTAGCTGAAGCCCGCCGTGTGCAGCATCAGGTCGTTGATGGTGATGTCGCGCCTGGGCGGCCGCGTCTGGGGCTGGCCATTGGCGTCAAAGCCCGTCAGCACGCCGACCTCGGCAATCTCGGGCACGTATTTCCTGGCCGCGTCTTCGAGACGGACCTTGCCTTCTTCGACCAGTTGCATCATCGCCGTGCCGGCGATTGCCTTGGTGGTGGAGAAGATCGCGAACACGCTGTCGGCAGTCATCGGCTGGTCCTTGCCCAGTTCACGCTTGCCGGCGGCGCCTTCATAGATGTTGCCGTCGCGGTCGGTCACCATCGCAACGACGCCCGGTGCGCCGCCGAAGCGCTGCGTCGTGTACTCGAGGACGGTGTCCAGGGATTGCTTGAGTTTTGCCTGTGGCATGTTGTCTCCTGTCTGAGCGGATTGAATTGAGTGCCGAATTCCCACGCCCGCCCTGCGGATGCCGGGAAGCGGGGTGCGCGCACCGGACCTTGCGCATGAGCTGCGCCATGACCCTTGTGCACCGGAAAATTGAAGCAGAAGCCGGCGCCGCCGCGGTTCGAATCTGGCAGCGGGCTGTCTTGATCTGGCAAAAATGCGCAGCGGGCGCGGTGGCGGCGCCCGATGGCGTGCTAGCGAAGCGCCGGTCAGCGCCGGGCGAGCGTGGCAGATGGCGTTTCGTCGAAGCGCCGGCGGTAGTCGGCCGCAAACAGCCCGAAATTGGCGTAGCCCCATCCCGCCGCCACGCCGCGCACCGTGGCGCCCGGAGGGGCGCTGAGCAGCTCGGCGCGCACGCCGGTGAGCCGCGCCTCGCGCAGCGCCTGCATCGGCGTGCAATCGCGGTACTCGCGAAATGCCGCGTTCAGCGTGCGCACACTCACCCCCGCGGCCGCGGCCAGCGCGCTGAGCGTGGGTGCATCGCTGGCATGCTCGCGGATATGCTGCTCGGCAGCCAGCACATGCCGTGGCGTCAGCCGGTGCAGGGTGGGCGCTTGCGGCTGCTGCAACTGCTGGCGCCAGAGCGTGAGCAGATGCACGCCGATCGCCTCTTCCAGATGGCGGCCCAGCGGCCCCTGCTCCACCATGTCGGGCATCTGGGTGATGCACTGGCAGACGTAGGTCAGCAGCGCAATCCAGCTCGACTGCAGGCCGCCGAACCGAAACGCGCAGGCCCACATGCGCTCATCGGCCGGCTGTCCAAACCAGCGCTCGTGCAGCGCTGCCATCGCGTCGTGCCGGAAGGTCAGGTTGATCTGCAGATGACCGGGGTCGGCGTCCAGCCCGTAGTGCGTGCGCGTGTTGTCCACCAGAAACGCCTCGCCCGCACCCGTGTCGCTGAACGCCTTGCCATGGGTCCAATGGCGGATGGCGCCATGCAACGTGGTCAGCACCACGCCTGTCTCGCCCGCCTGGAACTGCGACAGGTGCACCGGGATGCCATATTTGAAGCGGCTGAGGGTGAAATGCCCGATCTGGATGGCATCGAGCACCGAATCCGGATGGAGCGCAGGACCGGAGGGTGCCGCCTCATAAGGCATGTAAATCTGGCGGCAGCAGTGCTGGACCTCATCCCAATCCGCCGATTGCAGCAGACGGTAACGCGTGCTCGGCGCACCGCTGGCATCGGTGATCAAAACATTGCGTAGCGCGTTCATTCTGCCTGCTCCATCGCGAGCCCCAGCGCGGCTGCGGCGCCATGACCCAGCGGCAATGGTAATGCACGGGTCATAGGAATGGTTCCGTGCAGGCGCGGCTGGGCCAAAATCGGCAGGTGGCCATCCCTCCGTCATTCCTGCAGGAACTGCTCGACCGCACCGACGTGGTCGAGGTCGTCGGGCGCTATGTGCAGCTCAAGAAAAGCGGCGCCAATTACATGGGGCTGTGCCCGTTCCATGGCGAAAAATCGCCCTCGTTCAGCGTCAGCCCCTCCAAGCAGTTCTTCCATTGCTTTGGCTGCGGCAAGAGCGGCAACGCCATCGGCTTTCTGATGGAGCACCAGGGCATGGGCTTCATCGAGGCGGTGCAGGACCTGGCGCAGCAAGCCGGCCTGCAGGTGCCCGAGGAGGAGCGCTCGCCGCAGGAGCGCGCACGCGCCGCCCAGCACAAAGAGCAGCAATCCACCCTCACCGAGGTGCTGGCCAAGGCCGGCCAGGCGTATCGCCAGCACCTGCGCGAGGCGGCCCACGCGATCGAATACCTCAAGGGCCGCGGCGTGAGCGGCCAGATCGCCAAACGCTACGGCCTGGGCTACGCTCCCGCGGGCTGGCATGGCCTGGCCAGCGTGTTCCCCGAGTACGACAGCCCGCTGCTGGTGGAAGCGGGACTGGTGATCCAGAGCGAAGAGGACGGCAAACGCTACGACCGCTTCCGCGACCGCGTGATGTTCCCCATCCGCAACGTCAAGGGCGAATGCATAGGCTTTGGCGGGCGGGTGTTCGGCGATGAAAAACCCAAATACCTGAATTCACCCGAAACCCCGGTGTTCCACAAGGGGCGTGAACTGTACGGGCTGTTTGAAGCGCGCCAGGCCATCCGCGAGGCCGGCAGCGTGCTGGTGACCGAGGGCTACATGGACGTGGTGGCGCTGGCGCAGCTGGGCTTTGGCAATGCCGTCGCCACGCTGGGCACCGCCTGCACGGCGGAGCATGTGCACAAGCTGTTTCGCTTCACCGAGCAGGTGGTGTTCAGTTTTGACGGCGATGCGGCCGGACGGCGCGCGGCGCGCAAGGCGCTGGATGCCGCCCTGCCCTACGCCACCGATACGCGCTCCATCAAATTCCTGTTTCTGCCGCCCGAGCACGATCCGGACAGCTTCATCCGCGCCTTCGGCCACGACGCGTTCGCGCGCCAGCTGGGCGATGCGCTGCCGCTGTCGCGCTTTCTGCTGGAAGCCGCCCGCGACGGATGCGACCAGGGCACGGCCGAGGGAAGAGCGCATATGCTGAGCAACGCCGAGTCGCTCTGGAATCTGATGCCCGATGGCGCGCTCAAACAGCAGCTCCTCGCCGAATTGGCGGAGCTCGGGCACATGGAAGCGCAGCCGCTGTTGCAGCTATGGAAACAAAAGCATTCAGCGCAGCATCAGCAAGTGCCAGAGGCCGATTCGACTGGATACCGCTCCTGGCGCAAGGGCAACGATTGGCGCGGCTCCCGCCATGCCGGCGCACGTGTGGCAACGCAGGCGCCGCTGCCCCGCGGCACGCCGACGCGGCGCAGCGACCACGCGCTGCGCCTGCTGCTCTCGCACATGGCATTTCTGGAATCCCTGGAGCAGGAAGACCGGATGGCGCTCGCCAACCTCGCCGAGCCCCACGGCCCGCTGTTCGTCTGGCTGGAAGGCCAATGGCACGAACACGGCGTGCTGTCCTGGGCGCAGTTGCGCGAAGCCTTGCAAAACCATGCCTGCCAGCCGCTGGCCGAACGCATCATGACCGGCTCGCACGCACAGACCGAGGGCAACGAGGCCGAATGGCACGCCGAGCTGCACGACGTGCTGCGGCGCCTGCACATCGAGGCCATAGAGCAGGAGCAAAGCGCCCTCATCGCCGCCAGCGGCCAGGACCCGCAGGCGCTGGAGCGCTACCGCCAGCTTGAAGAGCGCCGCCGTGCGCTGAAGGCGCCAGCCAACGCGCAATGAAGTGATTTTTGCCTCTTGAACTCGGCAAAATCGTTATAATGTACGGCTTGACAGGCAAGAGCGACAGCAGTACCTCCGGTCCGGGCAGCACGAACCAGCGCAGCAAGGCGCATCGCCCAACACCACCCGCAAGGGCTGCACACCAAATGTTCGCCCAGACATCTTGCCTTTCGGGAACACGCGCTGAGGCGTGTCCCACCGGTGCGCGCCAAGTGCTGCACCATGCCCATTTCGCATCGACGATGTTTGTGACCCTGCCCTGATCTCGAGGAATTTCATGCCCGCTCGAAAATCCGCCATGCCCGCTGCCACTGCCGCCAAGGCCGGTGACACGCCCGCCGAAGAAAAGACGAAGAAATCCGCCGCCGCCAAGGAGGCCGCCGCGGAATCCGCCACCAGGAAGCGCGCCAGCAAAAAGGCTGACGCCGCCGCGGCCAAGCCTGCCAAGGCAGGAAAGGCAAGCGGCAAGGGCGCCGTGAAGGGCAAGGGCAAGAAGGGCGTGGAAGAAGACGATACCGACCTGTCGGATGTCGAAGCGGACCTGGAAGGCGAACCCGAAGCCGTAGAAGCCGCGGTTGAGACACCCGTCGAAAAGGTCAAGCCGCTGCGCATGAAGATCAGCAAGGCCAAGGAGCGGGCCTTGATGAAGGAATTCGGCCTGGATGAAACCATCCTTTCCGAAGAAGACATGGCCAAGCGCCGCGCCCAGCTCAAGAAGCTGATCACGCTGGGCAAGACGCGCGGCTACCTCACGCAGGGCGAAATTTCCGACCACCTGCCGGACAAGCTGGTGGACGCAGAAACCATGGAAGCCGTGGCCTCGCTGCTCAGCGACATGGGCGTGGCCATCTACGAACAGACCCCCGACGCCGAAACGCTGTTCCAGAACAACGTCACGCCCACGGCCACCACGGTCGAAGAGGCCGAGGAAGAAGCCGAAGCGGCGCTGTCCACCGTGGACAGCGAATTCGGCCGCACCACCGACCCGGTGCGCATGTACATGCGCGAGATGGGCACGGTGGAGCTGCTCACGCGCGAGGGCGAGATCGAGATCGCCAAGCGCATCGAGGGCGGCCTGATGGACATGATGGAGGCGATCAGCGCCTCGCCCGCGACCATCGCCGAGATCCTCAACATGGGCGAGGAAATCCGCGCCGGCAAGGTCGTCATCAACACGGTGGTCGATGGTTTTGCCGACCCTGAGGAAGCCGACGACTACGTGGCCGAGGAAGACTTCGACGAGTACGACGAAGAGGACGACGACGACGGCAAGGGCGGCTCCAAGGCGATGACGCGCCTGCTGGAAAAGCTCAAGGGCGATGCGATGGAGCGCTTTGACGAGCTGCGCGCGCACTTCGAGAAGATGCACAGGATCTACGACAAGGAGGGCTACGGCACGCCTGGGTACATGAAGGTGCAGCGCGAAATTTCATCCAAGCTGATGTCCATCCGCTTCACCGCCAAGACCATCGAAAAATTGTGCGACATGGTGCGCGCGCAGGTCGACGACGTGCGCAAGAAAGAGCGCGAACTGCGCCGCATCATCGTGGACAAGTGCGGCATGCCGCAGGAAACCTTCATCAAGGAATTCCCGCCCAACCTGCTGAACCTGCACTGGGTGGAAAAGCAGGCCGGCGCCGGCAAGCCCTGGAGCACCATCATGGGGCGCAACATCCCCCCGATCCAGGAACTGCAGCAGAACCTGATCGACCTGCAGACCCGCGTGGTCGTGCCGCTGCTGGAGCTCAAGGCCATCCACAAGCGCATGAACGACGGCGAGCGTGCCAGCCGCCATGCCAAGAAGGAAATGATCGAGGCCAACCTGCGCCTGGTCATCAGCATCGCCAAGAAGTACACCAACCGCGGCCTGCAGTTCCTCGATCTGATCCAGGAGGGCAACATCGGCCTGATGAAGGCGGTGGACAAGTTCGAATACCGCCGCGGCTACAAGTTCTCGACCTACGCCACCTGGTGGATCCGCCAGGCCATCACGCGCTCGATCGCCGACCAGGCGCGCACCATCCGCATCCCGGTGCACATGATCGAGACCATCAACAAGATGAACCGCATCTCGCGCCAGCACCTGCAGGAGTTCGGTTTCGAGCCCGACGCCTCGCTGCTCGCGGAAAAGATGGAGATCCCCGAGGACAAGATCCGCAAGATCATGAAGATCGCCAAGGAGCCGATCTCGATGGAAACCCCCATCGGCGACGACGACGACAGCCACCTGGGCGACTTCATCGAAGACAGCGCCAACACCGCGCCGGTCGATGCCGCCATGCAGGCCGGCCTGCGCGACGTGGTCAAGGACATCCTGGACGGCCTCACCCCGCGCGAAGCCAAGGTGCTGCGCATGCGCTTCGGCATCGAGATGAGCACCGACCACACGCTGGAAGAAGTCGGCAAGCAGTTCGACGTGACGCGCGAGCGCATCCGCCAGATCGAGGCCAAGGCGCTGCGCAAGTTGAAGCACCCCAGCCGCAGCGACAAGCTGCGCAGCTTCATCGATTCGCTGTAATCGCGCCAGGCAAACCGCGGCGCACTACCACGCGCCGCGGTGCTCCGGCACCCGCGCCACCACCGGCAGCAGCAAGAGCGACATCAGCGCCAGCACGGCATAGCTCGCGGACAGCACATCGGCCTGCGCAGGCGATGCAGCCATGGCCGAGGTGATGATGGCCAGCGCCACGATCACCCCCACCTGCTGCGCCGTCGCGCGCAACGCCGACATCGTGGCCGCGCGCTCGGGCACCAGCTGCAGCGCGGCATTGCGGCTTGCCGGCCCCATCAGGCCACTGGCAGCACCCGTGAACACCGTGGCCGCCGCCAGCCACATCCACGGCGAAAGGCCCAGGCGCGGCGCCAGCGCCAGCATCAGCATGCCGATCGCCACCAGCACGCCGCCGACATAGAACGGCAGGCGGTAGCCGCTCCAGCGCAGCGCCCATGCCGCCAGCGGGCCGATCACCAATCCCACCACAGCCTGTGCCGTGAGCAGCGTGCCGGCATCCAGCGCATCCAGACCGTAGCGCAGCGCCGCGTACAGCGGCACCAGCGTGAGTGCGCCGGTCACCGCACCGCCATAGGTGGCATTGAGCAGGTTGGTTGCGGCAAAACCCTTGCCGTAAATCAGACGTGGCGGGAGAAAAGGCTCGGCCACCCGTGCGATATGCCGAAAGAAGGCCCAGCCGCTGGCGATGGCGAACAGCAGCGGCACAAGGAACGACCAGGAAAGCAATTGCACATCGCCATTGCCCAGCAGGCTCGCCGCAAGCATGCCCGCAACGACGGCGGCGCCCAGCAACAGCACGCCGGGCACATCCATGCTGCGGCGCAAGCGGTCTTCGGTGCGGTCGGGCGGAATCAGCCACCAGCCAAGCAAGGCCATGAGGCAACCTATGGGAACATTCACGAAGAACACGTCGCGCCAATGCGCGTAGGTGACGAACAGCCCGCCCAGCACCGGCCCCGCCAGACTGCCGACCGAAAACACCGCACCAAACAGTCCCAGGACGCGATCGCGCCCACCGCCGAACCACGCCACCACGATGCCGGTGGCCGCAGGCGTCAGCCCGGAGCCGCCCATGGCCTGCAGCGCGCGAAACAGCACCAGCGCATAGATGTTGCCCGCCAGACCACAGGCCAGCGACGCCAGCGCGAACGCCAGGGCCGAGAGCAGAAACACGCGCCGGTTGCCAAAGCGCTCGGCCAGGCGCCCGCTGACGGGCAGCATCACCACATAGCCAAACCAGTAGGCGGTGATGGTCCAGCCCGTCCAGTTGATAGGCGCATCCAGGTCGCTCGCCAGCGCATGCAGCGCGGTGGCGACGATGGTGGCGTCGATGGACATCATCATCAGCGCAAACGCTATGACAATGAATACCATAGCGCTTTGCGCACGTCCCATGGGCGCTGGAGCCATATATTGCTTGAAAATTCTGGGTTGGAAAAGCAAACGCCGGCAAGTGCACCGGCCGGCGTCACGCCGCAACGGTGCGGCGCACGCGGCGATTGTCCGTGCTGGCGTTGGTGTATGAAGAGCTTCTACACTTCAGCCCCCATGAATACTCCGGCATCTGCTGCGTGGCTGCTTGCCCTGCTCACCTTCGCCGCCCTGCCCTGCGGGGCGCAGCAGCCGCCTGCCAGCGCGCCTGCGGTGGCGCTGAGCTACGAACAATCCTCATTGCTGCTGGCGCAGCGCTCCGATGCGCTGCAGGGCGCGGGCCGCAGCGTGGAGGCTGCGCGCCAGCAGGCCGAGGCCCTCAAGGCGCTGGCCATGCCGCGCCTGAACCTGGACGTGCAGGGGCTTCACTACCAGAAGACGGTGACGGTCTCGCTCGACGATCTGCGTGGCCGGGCGCAGGGCGCAGCGGCCAACGTGCTGGGCGGCATCGCGGGCCAAGGCGTGCCGGGCGTGGACAGCGGCGCCGTCGGCCAGGTGATCGACCGCGTGCAGGCGGCGCTGCCATCGATGTTCCGGCCGATACCCGATGAAATCAGCGCCCGCTCGCGCCAAAGCCTGATTCATCCCACGCTCTCCACCATCGTGCCGCTGTACACCGGCGGCGCGATCGCGGCGGCGCAGGCGGCAGCGCGATCGGGAGTGGACGTGGCCGAGGCGGCAGGCGACGGCGTGCGCGAGGCCCAGCGCCTGTCGCTTGCCAAGGCCTACTTCGGCCAGGTGCTGGCGACGCAGGTGCTGGCCGTCTCGCGCGAGACCCTGGCCGGCTTTGAGGGGCACCTGGCCAACTCGCGCAAGCTGCAGCAGCAGGGCCAGATCAGCCAGGCACGCGTGCTGCAGGTGGTGGTGGCGCGCGATAGCGCGCAGCGCAACCTGCAGCGCGCTGAAGGCGAATACGCCGCAGCAGTGCAAACGCTGCAGCAGCTGCTGCGCAGCACGCAGGCCGTGGACCCGACCAACACCCTGTTCGTGCTGAGCCAGCCGCTGGCACCGGTGCAGGACTACCTGAGCCATGCTGAGGCCTCCCACCCCGCGCTGCGCCAGGCGAGAGCCCTGGAAACCACCGCGCGCCATGGCACGGAGCTTGCCCAGGCGGCCAGGCGCCCGACGGTCTTCGCCTTCGGCAGCATCAACCTCAACCGCCGCAACGAGCTGCTGACCGAACCGGACTGGATCGTCGGCATAGGCATGCGCTACACCCTCTGGCCGCAGGTGGACCGCAGCAGCAACGAGGCTGCCGCACTTGCACGCGAAGAAGCTGCCGAGTCCGCCACGCGCGAAGCCTGGACACAGATTCAGACCGGCATCCATCAGAGCTGGCAGCTCACCGAATCGGCACGGCGCGAATATCTTTCGCTCGCCTCGAGCATTGCGGCAGCCAGAGAGTCGCTGCGCGTGCAGGAAGTTTCCTTCAAGGAGGGCGTAGGCACGATGAGCGAGCTGATCGATGCACGCAACGCCCTCGCCCAGGCGCGCACCGAGCGCGCGATGGCAGCCTACAAATACGATCTCTCGCTTGCGTCGCTGCTGCTCGCCAGCGGCCAGGGCGAGCAATTCCAGGACTACCTGCTGCGTGCGGATGAGCACGTCAACACCCCATGAGCCAGAGCACCTTGCCCCCCGCCTCGCGGCGCATCCTGCGCGGCGTTGCCGCGTTCCTCGTCTTTTGTGCCTTCCTGGCCTTCATCGCCTGGGGCCTCAAACAGGCGCTGCAGCCCGTGCCGCAGCAGATCCAGGGCATGGTCGATACCAGCCAGATCAACGCCGCCACGCGCATGACCGGGCGCGTCGCCGAGGTGCTGGTGCACGAGGGCGACAAGGTTGAGGCCGGGCAGCTGCTGGCGCGCCTGGCCAACCCCGAGATCGCCGCGCAGGAAGACCAGGCACTGGCGTCGCTCGGCAGCGCGCAGGCGCTGCAGGAGCGCACCGATGCCGGCGCGCGCGCGCAGGACATCGCCTCGCTCAAGGCCACCTGGCAAAGCACGCAGGCGCAGGCCGATCTGGCGGCGGTGACCGCGCGGCGCATGCAGAACCTGTATGCCGAGCAGGTGATCTCCGAACAACGGCGCGACGACGCCGTGGCCGCGCAGAAGGCCAGCGCCGAAATGGCGCAGGCCGCGCTGCAGCAATACCAGAAGGCGCTGGCCGGCACGCGCGTGGAAGACAAGAAGGTGTCCGCCAGCCAGGTGGCCGGCGCCCAGGCGCGCGTGCGTGGCGCCCAATCCATCAGCGCCGAGCTGGAGCTGCGGGCCCCCGCCAGCGGCGAGGTGGACAAGGTCTTTGCCCATCCGGGCGAAATCGTGCTGCCCGGCGTACCCGCCATCACGCTGGTGAACCTGGACAGGCTCTGGGTGGCCTTCAATGTGCGCGAAGACCAGTACGGCGCGCTGGCCGAGGGCCGGGAGCTGCGCGGCAGCATCCCGGCGCTGCAACTGCAGCACGTGGCCTTCAAGGTCAGCCACATCCGCGCGCAGGGCGACTTTGCCACCTGGCGCGCCACGCGCCAATCCAGCGGCTACGACGTCAAGAGCTTCGAGGTGCGCGCCGTGCCGGTGCAGGCCATCCCCGGCCTGCGCCCGGGCATGAGCGTGCTGTTCGCGTGGCCGCAGAACGGCTGAGCGGCCTGGCGGCGTTCACGGCTTCGCTGCGCCGTGAACTGCGGCTGCTGGCGGCCAGCCGCTGGGACCAGTTCCTGCTGATCGCCCTGCCGCTGCTGGCCGTGCTCACGCTGGCGGTGATGTTCCGGCCCGGCGGCTTCAACCAGGTGCCGATCGCGGTGGTCGATGCCGACCATTCGCTGCTGAGCCGCGCCATCGCGCGCCAGCTTGCCGCCACGCCCAAGCTGCAGATCACGGCCCACCCGGTGGCACTGGATGAAGCCATGGTGCTGATGCGCCGGGACCAGGCCTATGCGGTGGTGTACCTGCCACCGGGGCTGGAAGACCAGCATGCCCGCCATGAAGACGGCGCGGTGGTGATCTATTTCAACGCCGCCTTTCAGACCGTGGCCTCGCAGGCGGCGGACGCGGCGCAGGCCGCCGTGCAGCAGGCGCTTTCCAGGCCCGGGCTCAAGACCGTCGCGCACCTGGCCGGGCTGCAACCGCCCAAGGTGCAGGTCACCATCGTCGGCAACCCGCAGGCCAGCTTCGAGCTGTTCCTGCAAACGCTGGCCACGCCGCTGGTGCTGGCCATGCTACTGGGCTGCGCTGCCGTGTTTGCGGTGGGGCGCGAATGGGCCGATGACCAGCTTGCCGCCTGGCTTGAAGGCAGCGGCGGGCACACGCTGGCAGCGCTGCTGGGCAAGCTCGCGCCCTATGTCACCGTGTTCTGGCTCTGGTGCGTGGTGTTCACGCTCTACATGGCTGGCCTGCGCGGCTGGCACGTGGCGGGCTCGCTGCCCTTTTTGCTGCTGGTGCAGCTCGTGTTCTTTGCGGGCATAGCGGCGCTTTCCGCCCTGCTGGTGGCGCTGCTCAAGGATCTGGATACCGCGCTCTCGGTCTCGGCCTTCTACCTGGGCTCGGGCCTGTCGTTTGCCGGGGCCACGCTCACGCTCAATGGCAGCCCGTGGTGGGTGCGTGCCTGGTCGGCCCTGCTGCCCAGCACCAGCTATGTGCAAATTCAGGAGCAGCAATGGGTGATGGCCTCGCCCCTGGCCAGCAGTGCGCTGCCACTGGCCATCCTGCTGGCGTTTGTGCTGGTGCCGCTGCTGGTGGCGGTGCCCCTGCTGGCGCGGCTGGCGCGCTCGGGGGCGCAGCCGACACCGTTGCACGCACCACCGACACCCGAAAGCTGGTTGGGCAGCCTGCTGCACACGCTGCACACCGTGGCGATCAACCGGCCCATCGCGCTCACGGTGGTGGCGGCGGTCGTCCTCTACGGCTTTTATTACCCCTCGGCCTACTCCATCCAGACGGTGGTGAAAATCCCCGTGGCGGTGGTCGATCTGGACCATTCGCCACTCAGCCGCAGCCTGCTGCGCAAGCTGGACGCCACGCGCGTGGTGCGGATCGCCACCCAGGCCGATTCCATCGCGCAGGCCCAGCAACTGCTGCAGGCCGACAAGGTGGATGGCGTGATCGTCCTCACCGACCGGCTGCAGGCCAGCGTGCTCAAGGGCGAGCCCGGCGGCGTGAGCGTCTACCTCAAGGGCGCCTACCTGGTGCGCGCACGCTATGTGGGCGAGGCGCTGCGCGGCGCCATCGGCGGGGCGGTGCAGGAGATCGTCCACCCGGTGGCCGCCGTGGCGCACATCGGCCAGATCAGCGTGCAGCAGCGCGCGCTCTACAACCCCGACAACGGCTACGGCAGCTATGTGGTACCGGGCGTGGCCTCCATCATCCTGCAGGCCACGCTGCTGTTTGGCGTGGCGATGTTCATGGGTTTGAAGCGCGAGCGCGGCCCCTGGCACCTCACGCACCGGGCGTTTCTGGGCACCTGGAGCGCGTTCACGCTGCTGGGCAGCCTGATGGGCTGGTTCTTCTTCGGCTTCATCTTCTGGTGGCAGGACTACCCGCGCGGCGGCAACCTGCCCGGCCTGCTGCTCTGCGTGCCGCTGTTTGCCGCCAGCGTCTCGGCGCTGGGGCTGCTGCTGGGTTCGCTGTTCGAGCGGCATGAACGCAGCATGCAGATTCTCTCGGGCACCTCGATCCCGGTGTTTCTGCTCTCGGGCCTGTCCTGGCCCTTCCTGGCCATGCCCGCACTGATGGTGGCGCTGGCCAAGCTCATACCGTCCAGCACCGCGGTGCTGATGTTCGTGCAGCTCAACGCCATGGGCGCCTCGCTGCGCGACATCGCGCCCAAGGCCACCACGCTGCTGCTGCTGACCGCGCTGTACGGCGCCGCTGCCTGGCTGCGCCTGACGCACACCCAAGCTGCAACCCCGCCGCCGCCACGGCCATGCGCGCCACAGGGCGACGCGCCCGCACAGACTGATAAGCTTGAATGCCCACCCCTTCTGCCCACAACAAGCACGCCCATGACCCTGTTGAACGAAACCCACGACGCCCAGCTGCGCAGCTGGCTGGCCTCGGCCCACCAGCCGGGCTGCGACTTCCCCATCCAGAACCTGCCGTTCGCCGTGTTCCGGCGACGCGGCAGCACCGAGCCGGCGCGTGGCGGCGTGGCCATTGGCGATCAGATCATCGATCTGGCCGAACTGCACCAGGCCCGCCCCTTCAGCGGACGCGCGGCCGAGGCGCTGGCTGCCGGAAGCCAGAGCACGCTGAACGCGCTGATGGCCCTGACTCCCGCGCACTGGAGCGCGCTGCGCCTGGCGCTCTCGCGCGCGCTGCGCGAGGGCGCGCCCGAGCAGGCGGTGCTGCAGGTCTGCCTGGTGCCGCAGGCGCAGGTGGAATACCAGCTGCCGGCGCGCATCGGCGACTACACCGATTTCTATACCTCCATCTACCACGCCACCAACGTCGGCCGCCTGTTCCGCCCCGACAACCCCCTGATGCCCAACTACCAATGGGTGCCCATCGGCTACCACGGGCGGGCATCCAGCGTGGTGGTTTCGGGCCATAACTTCGCGCGGCCCTGCGGCCAGCTCAAGGCACCGGACAGCGAGGCGCCGGTGCTGGGTGCCAGCAAGCGCCTGGACATCGAACTGGAGCTGGGCGTGTTCCTGGGCCAGTCCAACGCGCTGGGCGAGGCGGTACCGATCACGCAGGCCGAAGACCATGTGTTTGGCCTGTGCCTGCTCAACGACTGGTCGGCGCGCGACATCCAGGCCTGGGAATACCAGCCGCTGGGGCCGTTTCTTGCCAAGAATTTCGCCACCACGATCTCGCCCTGGGTGGTGACCATGGAGGCCCTGGCGCCCTACCGCACGGCCTTTGCCCGGCCCGCCGAAGACCCGCAGCCCCTGCCCTATCTGGACAGCGAGCACAACCGCGAGGCGGGCGCGCTGGACATCCAGCTCTCCGTCGGCCTGCAGACACCCGCCATGCGCACGCAGGATGGTGCCGTCGAAGTGACGATCTGCCAGACCAGCTACCGCCACGCCTACTGGACGCTGGCGCAGATGGTGGCGCACCACAGCGTCAACGGCTGCAACCTGCAGGCGGGCGATCTGCTGGGCACCGGCACGCTCTCCGGCCCCACGCTGGACCAGGCGGGCGCGCTGCTGGAACTGACTGCGGGTGGCAAGAATCCGCTGAAACTGCCCAATGGCGAGGAGCGCACCTTTCTGCAGGATGGCGACGCGGTGGTGTTGCGCGGCTGGTGCGAGAAAGCGGGCCATGCGCGCATCGGCTTTGGCGAATGCCGCGGCCAGATACTGCCCGCGCGCAACCTCTGAAAAAGATGCGCCCCATGAAGCTCTACAACTACTTTCGCAGCGGCACCTCGCACCGCACTCGCATCGCGCTGGAACTCAAGGGCCTGCAGGCCGAATACATCGCGGTCGATCTACTGCACGAGGAGCACCTCAAAGGCAACTTCCATGAGGTCAACCCGCAGGCGCTGGTGCCCGCGCTGGTGCTGGACGACGGCACGGTGCTGACCCAATCGCCCGCGATCATCGAATGGCTGGAGGAAACCCACCCCGAACCACCGCTGCTGCCCAGGGAGCCCAAGGCCCGCGCCCACGTGCGGGCGCTGGCCGCCATCGTCGGCTGCGACATCCACCCGATCAACAACCGCCGCATCCTGCAATACCTGCAGCACCAGCTGGGCGCCGACAAGGCCGCCGTCGAGCGCTGGTGCGGCGAATGGATCACCAAGGGCTTTGACGCCTATGAAAAACTGCTCGCCGCCGACAGCGCGCGCGGGGATTTCAGCTGGGGCGGCCGCCCCACCGTGGCCGATTGCTACCTGATCCCTCAAATCGCCAGCGCCCACCGCTTTCATGTGGACATGGCGCGCTGGCCGCTGATCAGCGCGGTGGATGCCGCCTGCGGCCAGCTGCCCGCCTTTCAGCGCGCCGCGCCTGCGAATCAGCCGGACGCAGCCTGATCAACGCAGCAAGGCGCACAGCGCGTCCAGGTCGGCCACCGTGGCCTGCGGCGGCTGCGCGTGCTCGGGAGGCCACGCCCTGCCTGCGCGGTTGACCCAGGCCGCCTGCATGCCTGCATCGAGCGCACCGCGCACGTCCAGCAGCACATCGTCGCCCACATGCAGCACCGCGTCGGGCGCCACGTCCGCCGCTTCGGCAGCCGCCCGGAAGATGCGCGCATCGGGCTTGGCAAAACCCAGCTGCGCCGCACCAAGATGCGCATGGAAAAAACGCCCTACCCCCGCGGCATGCACATCGGCATTGCCATTGGTCACCGCCACGATGGGGTAGCGGCCTGCCAGGAATTCCAGCGCAGCCAGCGCATCTTCAAACAGCTCCACCTTCTGGCGCGCCGCGTAGAAGCAGGCGTAGGCCGGCTCCGCCAACGCCGGGTCGTCTCCGGCCTGCTGCAGCGCCAGACGTATCGACTCGCGCCGCAGCGCGCCCAGATCCACGCGCAATTCAGGCTGCTCGCTCCAAAGCTGCTTGACCAGCGCGCGCAAGGCGGATCCGTCGGGAAACCGCCGCGCTGTGGCCGGCGCATGCAGGGCCAGCCAGACACACAACTCGCCTTCGGCACGTGCAATCACCGGCCAAACGGGCCAGAGCGTGTCGTCCAAATCCAGACTGATAGCACGAATGCGATGTACATCAAGCGCCATGGGTGCCAAGCATAACTGCCACAATCGCCAGCATGACGGCACCTGCCCCCACCACCGCCATCCTGCTGTGCAATCTCGGCACGCCAGACGCTCCCACGACCCCCGCGCTGCGCCGCTATCTGGCGGAATTTCTCAGCGACCGCCGCGTCGTTGAAATCCCGCGCATCGCCTGGTGGCCGATCCTGCACGGCATCATCCTGCGCACCCGGCCGGCAAAGTCCGCCGCCAAGTACCAGACGATCTGGACCAAGGAAGGCTCGCCCCTGCTGACGTGGACACAAAAGCAGGCCACCCTGCTGCGCGGCTGGCTTGGGCAGGCGGGATGCCTGATACCAGTACTGCCCGGAATGCGCTATGGACAACCCGCGATTCAACAGCAGCTGCAGGCATTTGCACATCAAGGAGTGCGGCGCATCCTCGTCCTTGCGCTGTACCCGCAGTATTCCTCCACCACCGTGGCCAGCGTTTTTGACGGCGTCACCACCTGGGCGAGCCGCCAGCGCGTCTTGCCGGAACTGCGCTTCGTCAACAGTTATCACGATCACCCCGGCTACATTGCCGCGCTGGCGCAAAGCGTCCGCCGGCACTGGCAGCGCGAGGGCTCCAGGGCCGAAAAGCTCGTCATGAGCTTTCATGGCATCCCCGAGCGCAATGTGCGTCTGGGCGACCCGTACCGCACGCAATGCGAAGAAACCACCGAACTGCTGGCCAGGGCACTGCAGCTTGCGCCCGATCAGTACCAACTCACCTTCCAGTCTCGCTTTGGCCGCGCGGCATGGCTGCAGCCTTATACCGAGCCCACGCTGATGGCGCTGGCCAAAGGTGGCACACGCAGCGTGGACGTGATCTGCCCCGGTTTCGCTGCCGATTGCCTGGAGACACTGCAGGAAATCAACCAGGAGGTACGCGAAGCCTTCATGCGCGCCGGAGGGGAACAGTTTCGCTACATTCCCTGCCTGAACGACGACAACGCGTGGATCACGGCGCTATCGCAAATAGCGCAGCAGCATCTGAACGGCTGGACGGCCTAGGTTCAAAACGGCAGGCAACTCACACCCCAACCACGCAAACTGTCCATTGCACCAATAAAAATCCGCACATGCGTGAACATGTGCGGATCGTGAAATGGTCGGAGCGATAGGATTCGAACCTACGACCCTCTGGTCCCAAACCAGATGCGCTACCAGACTGCGCTACGCTCCGATGCTGAATTTGCCGCGTGCAGCAACAACCACGGCCATGCCGCCGACGGCGCTCAAGCGCCCGGCGCCGGCCCGCGTCCTGGCAGATGGCGGAAAGTGATCCGGCCCTTGGTCAAATCATAGGGCGACATTTCAAGCGAAACCTTGTCGCCCGCCAGAATGCGGATGTGGTGCTTGCGCATCTTCCCGCCGGTGTAGGCGATCAGCTGATGCCCATTGTCCAGCGTCACACGAAAACGCGAATCGGGCAGCACTTCAGTGACGCTGCCCTGCATTTCGATGAGTTCTTCCTTTGCCATAGAGGTCTGTTCTTCTCAAGATAAGTCGCCGCTGCGCCCAAGCCAACCCGGCTGCACAAGCAAAAAGCGAACTGCGTATTGTACAGGGAGACCGGTTTTTGCTGGGACACGATTACACTGCGCGCTTTTGCCCTTGTTGCCGTGCCTGATCAACTAGCCACTGCTCTCCAATACCTGGCACCCAAGCTGCTGATGACCCGGCTGGCCGGACGCTGGGCCAATGCGCAGGCGGGGCGCTGGACGACCGCAACGATCCGCTGGTTCATCCAGCGCTACCGCGTGGACATGGGCGAAGCGGCAGAACCGGATCCGTCGGCTTACCCCACCTTCAATGCATTTTTCACACGCGCGCTGCGCCCTGGCGCAAGACCGCTGGCGCCCGCTGCCCTGACCTGCCCCGTGGACGGCGCCATCAGCCAGGCCGGCGCCATCCAGGATGGCAGCATTTTCCAGGCCAAGGGCCACAGTTACACGGCGACCGCCTTGCTCGGTGGCGATGCATCGCTCGCGGCAAGGTTCACCGACGGCAGTTTTGCAACGCTGTACCTGAGCCCGCGCGACTACCACCGCATCCACATGCCTTGCGATGGCCGCCTGCTGCGCATGCTGCACGTCCCGGGCAGCCTGTTTTCGGTCAACCCGACGACAGCGCGCAACGTGCCGGGGCTCTTTGCCCGCAACGAACGCGTGGTCTGCCTGTTTGAGACGGCCTTCGGTCCCATGGCGCTGGTACTGGTGGGCGCAACCATAGTCGGCAGCATGGCGACCGTCTGGCACGGGCAGGTCAACCCACCGCGCACCGGACAACCGCGCCAGTGGGATTACGCGGAGCAGTCCATGCACCTGCGTCAGGGAGAAGAAATGGGACGCTTTCAGCTCGGCTCGACGGTGATCGTGCTGCTGCCCCGCGGCGGTCTGCGCTGGACCGGCGGCTGGTCTGCCGGGCGCCCCATCCGCCTGGGAGAAGCCATGGCCTACAGCCCTGAGGTATAGCCGATGTTTTCCGCCGCGGGAACGCGCTCCGTGGTGAACAGCGTGGGCGCCAGCTCCAGTTGCCAGGTAGAGACCGGCTCGGCATGGCCGACCAGAAACACGGCCATTTCCAGACGGCGCAACTGCACGTAATCGACGGTTTCCCAGCGGCCCGCGTGGCGCACCTGCGTGCCGCGCTGAAACAGCGGCATGATGAAGCGCTTGCTCCAGCCTTGCGGCGTGGCATCCGGGAGTTGCTCAGCGGTATCGGCCTGGATTTCCATATGCCTGATTCATCGGCAGATTGCACCAAAACTTGAGCGCCCAGCGCAAAAGAGCCACTCTGCGGTGGCCCTCTTGCTTCAGTCACGCGGCAGGCAAGGTGCCTGCACTGCGGCGCTTCAATGGAACTGCGCCTCCTCGGTCGAGCCGGTCAAGGCCTTGACGCTGGACGAGCCGCCCTGGATCACGGTGGTCACGTCGTCGAAGTAGCCCGCGCCCACTTCCTGCTGGTGCGAAACGAAGGTGTAACCCTGCTCGCGCGCGGCGAACTCGGGCTCCTGCACCATCTCGACATAGTGCTTCATGCCCTCGCCGCGTGCATAGGCGTGCGCGAACTTGAAGGTGTTGTACCAGTTGCTGTGGATGCCCGCGAGCGTGATGAACTGGAATTTGTAGCCCAGCGCCGAGAGGTCTTCCTGGAACGTGGCGATCTGCTTGTCGTTGAGGTTCTTCTTCCAGTTGAAGGACGGCGAGCAGTTGTAGGCCAGCAGCTTGCCAGGATTGGCAGCCAGCACGGCCTGGGCGAACTCGCGCGCGAAGCCGATGTCGGGCACGCCGGTTTCGCACCACACCAGATCGGCATAGGGCGCGTAGGCCACGCCGCGGCTGATGGCCTGCTCCAGGCCGTTCTTCACGCGGTAGAAGCCTTCTTGCGTGCGCTCGCCGGTCAGGAAGGACTTGTCGTTGGCGTCCACGTCGCTGGTCAGCAGGTTGGCGGCCTCGGCATCGGTGCGCGCCAGCACGATGGTGGGTACGCCCATCACGTCGGCGGCAAAACGCGCGGCGATCAGCTTCTCAACCGCTTCGCGCGTCGGCACCAGCACCTTGCCACCCATGTGACCGCATTTCTTGACGGCCGCCAACTGGTCTTCGAAGTGCACCCCGGAGGCCCCGGCGGTGATCATGTTCTTCATCAGCTCGAAGGCGTTGAGTACGCCGCCGAAGCCGGCTTCGGCATCCGCCACGATGGGCAGGAAGTAATCGATGAATTCCTTGTCGCCGGCATTGACGCCACGGCCCCATTGGATCTCGTCCGCGCGCTGGAAGGTGTTGTTGATGCGGCGCACCATGGTCGGCACCGAGTCGTACGCGTACAGCGACTGGTCGGGATACATGGTTTCGCTGGTGTTGCCATCGGCGGCGACTTGCCAGCCCGACAGATAGACGGCCTCAAGCCCCGCCTTGGCCTGCTGCATGGCCTGGCCGGCGGTGATGGCGCCGAAGGCATTGACGTAGCCCTTCCTGGACTCGCCGTTGATCAGTTCCCAGAGCTTCTCGGCGCCGCGCTTGGCCAGCGTGTGCTCCACCTGCAGGCTGCCGCGCAGGCGCACCACGTCGGCGGCGCTGTAGCCGCGCTTGACGGTCTTCCAGCGGGGGTTCTGCGCCCAGTCCTTCTCGAGGGCGGCGATTTGTTGTTCACGGCTGAGCTGGGCATTCAGCGATTGCGGCATGGTCTTCTCCGAAGGTTGAAAAAAGGACGGTACCCGTCTCGGTACAGTGGCTCCAGTTTAAGTCTTATAGAAGACTGTCGCAATGTCTTGTGTCTTATATAAGACATAAATTTAATTAATATAAATCAATATCTTACGTTTGAAATATCGTATTGAAAAATAGAATTTTTGCATTTGGGAAAATTTGGTGCGCTGCAACATGCTCGCATCTCGATCAATAGAATTAATTTCCATAATATGGAAATTAATACTTCCACCACCATGAAGCATCCGCGCTACGATGGCCAGCCGATTTCAAATTTCCGGCATTCCAGAGGCACCATCCATGACCGACCCCCTTGCGCCAACGGCCCCCTTGTCCTTCGCCATCATCGGTGCCGGGGCCGTGGGATGTTATTTCGGGGCCATGCTCGCGCGCGCGGGCCATGCCGTCACGCTGATCGGCCGTCCCCACCATGTACAGGCCATTGAAACACACGGGGTGCGCCTGCAAACCGCCACTGAAGACACCTTCATTTCGCTGCGCGCCAGCACGCAGCCTGGCGCAATACAGGGCGCGGACGTTGTTTTTCTGTGCGTAAAGTCCGGCGATACCGAAACGGCGGCGCGGGAGATCAAACCCTACGTCGATCCAGACACCCTGTTGCTCACGCTGCAGAACGGCGTGGACAACGACGCGCGCGCACGTGCCGTGCTGGGCACGGCCTGCAGCGTGGCAGCGGCAGTGGTCTACGTGGCCACGGCGATGGTCGGCCCCGGCCATGTGCGCCACTATGGTCGGGGAGACCTGGTGCTGGCGCCCTCCCCGCTCAGCAGCACCGTTGCAACCCAGTTGCAGGCAGCCGGCATACCCACGCAGGTATCGGACAACGTCCGCGGCGCACTCTGGGCCAAGCTCATCATCAACAGCGCCGTCAACGCACTGTCCGCGCTGCTGCAACAGCCCTATGGCTGGTTGATGCAGCAGCCCGGCGCCGCGGAAGTCGTGCAGGACATCGTCACGGAATGCCTGGCGGTCGCCCGGGCCGACGGCGTCCAGATACCGGGCGACATCCATGCGGCCTTGCGCAATATCGTCGCCACCATGCCCGGGCAGCTATCGTCAACTGCGCAGGATATTGCCCGCGGCAAGCCGACGGAAATCGAACACCTCAATGGCTACGTCGTCCAGCGTGGCACGCAACTGGGCATTGCCACGCCGGTCAACCGGACGCTGCTGGTGCTGGTGCGCATGATGGAAAGCCGCGGCGCGTCACAGCGGCAATCTTGAACCTGCAGCATTGATAGCTGTTGGCGCTTTGTCCATGCCGCCAGCAGGCCGAAAATGCCGAAAAACAACAGAAACCCGGACCACAACCCGCAGACCAGGGCGGCCTGATCGGATCGCCGATGGAAAATTTGGCATGGCACGCGTTTCCACGTTACCATAGCGCTATCCTTTTTAGCTGCTTTTGCCACGGCATAGACAGCTGAACACCGTTTCGCACCGGGAGACAGTCCATGGGTTCCAAAGAAAACGTCGCCGTCAACCTACTTCTTGAACGGCTGGAACGCCGTTACGCACTGCGCGTACTCTGGGCACTGCGTGATGGCCATCCGCAAACCTTTCGCCTGCTGCAGGACAGCGTCGGCGGCATCACGCCCAACACGCTCAACACCCGCATCAAGGAATTGCGCGAGGCCGGCTTTCTGGACCACGGCAGCGACGGCTACATCGTCACCGCCTCCGGCCAGGATCTGCTCAAGCGGCTTTCGGACATCCAGGCGTTTGCGACGCGCTGGTCGGCAGCGCGCGCCAGAAAATAAGACCCTCCCATTCACCAAAGGAACCTCCACAGTGGCATTGACAACCACCGCCTCCGGCCTGCAATTTGAAGATGTCTGCGCGGGTGCAGGCGAACCCGCCCGAAAAGGCCAGACGGTGCGCGTGCACTACACCGGCTGGCTGCACGACGCGGGCCAGAAGGGCGCGCGCTTCGATTCGAGCCGCGACCGCGGCCAGCCCTTCGAATTCGCGCTGGGCGCGGGCATGGTCATCCGCGGCTGGGATGAAGGCGTGCAGGGAATGCAGGTGGGCGGACAGCGCACACTCATCATCCCGGCCGATCTGGGCTACGGCCCGCGCGGCGCTGGCGGCGTGATCCCGCCCAACGCAACGCTGCAATTCGACGTCGAACTGCTCGCTATCGGCTGACGCGCCGCGACAGCAGGCTGACCAGCCATCCGGCCAGCGCCCCCACAGGGGCGCCAAAGGCTCCGGCAGAAATCGGCTCTATGCCCCACCACAGGCCCGGCACCAGCAATCCGCTGGGCAGCCATGCGCGCGCCGCCGGGTTGTGGATCACCAGATAGTACAGCGTCAGCCCCAGGCCAACCGCCATGGCCGCAACCGCTCCGTGGCGGGTCATGCCGCGCCAGTAGATTCCAAGAATCATGGCGGGCACAAAGGTTGCGGCAGCAATCGAAAACGATGCGGCCACCAGCGGCAGGATTTCCGAGGACTTGAGCGCAGCGACGAAAGCCGCGGCCAGCGCGACGGTGAGCAAGGTGAACTTCGTCAGAATTACCCGCTGCTCCGGAGAGGCCTTGCGCCTGCCCGGCTGGAAATAGAGATCGCGCACCAGCGCATTGCTGATCGTGAGCAACAGGCCGTCCGCCGTCGAAAGAGCCGCCGCGAGACCGCCGGCCGCCACCAGGCCGGACACGACATAAGGCAGGCCGCCAATCTCGGGCGCGGCCAGCACCAGCAAGTCCGCCCCCAGCCGGATTTCGCCAAACTGCACAATGCCGTCGCCATTGACATCCTGCACCGACAGCAGGGAGGAGTCCACGCTCGCCCATTGCGCAATCCAACTGGGCAGCGCATCGAAACGGCTGCCCACGAGATGGCTCATCACCTCGAACTTCACCAGTGCCGCCAATGCCGGAATGCTCAGGTACAGAAGCGCGATGAAGACCAGCGACCAGGCCACAGAGGCGCGCGCCGCGGCAACCGTCGGCACGGTGTAGTAGCGCATCAACAGGTGCGGCATGCCGGCTGTTCCCAGCATCAGGCAGAACAGCAATGCGATGAAATTGCGCCGTGACAGGTCGTACTGCGCCTGCTGCGTCTCGTCGCCCACCGGGTCACCGACAAACGGCTGGATGTGCCGCGGCAGCCCCCCCAGCGGCTGTGCGCGCTGCTGGTTCTCGCGCAGATCGCGTGTCCAGCGTGCACGCGCCTCGGCCTCGTCGCGCGGCATGGCCAGCAGTTCCCGGCTGGCGGCCACGATCAGATCCACATCGGCATTGCGCGAGCGCAGCAGTTGGATGCGCTCGCGCGCTTCACGCCGCTCGCGCTCAAGGGCCGCAGGCACGTCCGCCAGGCGCTCGGCATCTTCACGCATGCGCTGTTCATAGGCGGCGATGACCTGGCGCTCGGCAGCAGACGCCAGCAGCACGCTTTCACGTTCCGCGATCTTTCCCAGTTGCTGCCCATAGGCCAGCGGCGCCATCGGGTTGCCCAGCTGCTTGTACGCGAGCCACGATACCGGGATGAGAAAAGCCAGCAGCAGCACCACGTACTGCGCCACCTGGGTCCAGGTGATGGCGCGCATGCCGCCCAGGAACGAGCACAGCAGCACCCCGCCCAGGCCCAGCATGATGCCGATTTCGAACTGCACGCCCGTGAGCCGCGAGGCGATCAGACCGACACCGTAGATCTGCGCCACCACATAGGTGAACGAGCACAGCACCGCCCCCAGGGCGGCGAGAATGCGGGGCCAGCGGCCGCCAAAACGTACCTGGAAAAAGTCCGGGATGGTATAGAGTTCCATTGCCCTGAGCGGCGGCGCAATCAGCATGGCCACGAGCACGAAGCCACCCGTCCAGCCGAGGATGTAGGCCAGACCGCCGGGGGCCCCGGGCGTACCTGAAAATCCCTGCAGATAAAGCGCACCGGACAAACTGATGAACGATGCGGCGCTCATCCAGTCGGCAGCCGTCGCCATGCCGTTGTAGATCGGCGGAATGCGCCGTCCCGCGACGTAATACTCGGCTGGATCCGAGGTGCGGCCATGCACGCCGATGGCGGCATACGCCATCACCGTGAGAAACAGGAAGATCGGCCCTATCCAGTGCCGCGACAGGCCCTGCTGCTCGGCCCAGGCCATCGTGGCAATGAAGCCGATCAGGCCGATAACATACAGCCCCAGGATGTGGCGGATGCGGCTGCTGTAGGAGCGCTCGGCGCTGGCCGGATCAGCCATGCGACTCGCCCTCGGGGGCCGCGCCCGCTCCCATCCCTTGCTGGCGTTCAAAACGCTGCATCGCCCAGCAGTAGCCCCATGCCAGGACGATGAATACCAGCACCCCGCCCTGCGCCGCGACCCAGTAGCTGAAAGGCCAGGGGCCAACCGAAAATTGCAGATCTGCGGCGAAATAGCCCACGCCAAAAGATACCGCGGCCCACACGGCCAGCAAGGCCAGTTTCAGTCCCAGGTGGTGCAGGTCCGCCAGTGCCGGGTCCAGCGGCACGCCCACCCGCTCGGCGTCTGAGTCAGGCGTGGCGGCCGTGGGCATGCTCGGCGTGGGCCGGTAGCGTCAGCGGGCGAGCTGTTGCCAGGTAGCGACCACGGTGTCGGGATTGAGCGAGATCGAGACGATCCCCTCGTCGGCCAGCCATTGCGCAAAATCCGGATGATCACTGGGGCCCTGTCCGCAGATGCCCACGTATTTGCCCTGCGTCTTGCAGGCCGCAATCGCCTGTTTGAGCAAGGCCTTCACGGCCGGATCGCGCTCGTCAAAGTCATGCGCCAGCAGTTCCAGCCCGGAATCGCGGTCCAGCCCCAGCGTCAGCTGCGTCAAGTCGTTGGAACCGATCGAAAAGCCGTCGAAGTATTCGAGGAATTCGTTGGCCAGGACGGCATTGCTGGGCACCTCGCACATCATGATGGTCTTGAGGCCGTTCTCGCCACGCTTGAGACCGTGCTGCGCGAGCAGTTCCGTGACCCGCCCGGCCTGACCAAGCGTGCGCACGAAAGGCACCATCACCTGCACATTGGTCAGGCCCATCTCGCCACGCACGCGCTTGAGCGCATCGCATTCCATCGCAAACGCTTCGGCGAAATCTTCGCTGATGTAGCGCGCCGCACCGCGAAAGCCCAGCATCGGATTTTCCTCGTCGGGCTCGTAGCGGCTGCCGCCGATGAGCTTGCGGTACTCGTTCGACTTGAAATCCGACAGGCGCACGATCACGGGCTTGGGCCAGAACGCGGCCGCGATGGTGGCCACGCCTTCGGCCACCTTGTCCACGTAGAACGCGCGGGGCGAAGCGTGGCCGCGTGCCACGCTTTCGACGGCCTTCTTCAGGTCGGCATCGACGGCCGGATAGTCCAGAATGGCCTTGGGGTGCACCCCGATGTTGTTGTTGATGATGAATTCCAGCCGCGCCAGGCCCACGCCCTCGTTGGGCAGCTGGGCAAAGTCAAACGCCAGCTGCGGGTTGCCCACGTTCATCATGATCTTGGTCTTGATGGCAGGCATCTCGCCGCGCTGCACTTCGGTCACTTCGGTTTCGAGCAGGCCGTCGTAGATCTTGCCGGTATCACCCTCGGCACAGCTCACGGTGACCAAGGTGCCTTCCTTGAGCAAATCGGTCGCATCGCCGCAGCCGACCACGGCCGGGATGCCGAGCTCGCGCGCGATGATGGCCGCGTGGCAGGTGCGCCCGCCCCGGTTGGTGACGATGGCCGAGGCCTTCTTCATCACCGGCTCCCAGTTCGGGTCGGTCATGTCGGTGACCAGCACATCACCCGCCTGCACCTTGTCCATCTCGCGGATGTCGTGCACCAGGCGCACCGGGCCGGTGCCGATCTTCTGGCCGATGGCGCGCCCTTCCACCAGCACGGGGCCGGTGCTCTTGAGCTTGAAGCGCTGCTCGGCCTGGCCCTTGGACTGGCTCTTCACCGTCTCGGGGCGGGCCTGCAGGATGTAGAGCTGCCCGTCGGTGCCGTCCTTGCCCCATTCAATGTCCATGGGGCGGCCGTAGTGCTGCTCGATCGTGAGCGCGTAGTGCGCCAGCTGCTGCACCTCGGCGTCGGTGAGCGAATAGCGGTTGCGCTGTTCGGTGGCCACGTCCACGGTCTTGACCAGCTTACCGCTTGCTGCCTTTTCCTCGGGCGTGGAGAACACCATCTGGATCAGCTTGCTGCCGAGGTTGCGGCGGATCACGGCCTGGTTGCCTGCCCTGAGCATGGGCTTGTGCACGTAGAACTCGTCGGGGTTCACCGCGCCCTGCACCACCGTCTCGCCCAGGCCGTAGCTGCTGGTGATGAAGACGACCTGATCAAAGCCGCTCTCGGTGTCGATGGTGAACATCACGCCAGCTGCACCGAGATCGGAGCGCACCATGCGCTGCACACCGGCCGAGAGCGCCACCACGTCGTGCGCGAAGCCCTTGTGCACGCGGTAGCTGATGGCGCGGTCGTTGTACAGCGAAGCGAACACTTCCTTCATCTTGTGCAGCACATCCTCGATGCCCACGACGTTCAGGAAGGTCTCCTGCTGGCCGGCAAAGGAAGCATCGGGCAGATCCTCGGCCGTGGCCGAGCTGCGCACGGCGAAGCTGGCCTGCGCATTGCCAGCGCTCAAGGTGGCGAAGGCGACGCGTACGGTCTGTTCCAGATCTTTCGGAAAGGGCTGGTTCTCGACCCAGCCGCGGATTTCGGCGCCGGCCGCCGCCAGCGCGCGCACGTCGTCCACGTCCAGCCTGGCCAAGCGATCGCTGATGCGGCCGTGCAGGCCTTCGTGTTTCAGGAACTCGCGAAACGCGTGCGCCGTGGTGGCAAAACCCGTGGGCACGCGTACCCCTTGGGGCAATTGCGAAATCATCTCGCCAAGGCTGGCGTTCTTGCCGCCAACAACCTCGACGTCGGTCATCCTCAGGTTTTCAAACGGTACGACCAGGGCGGTCGCCTCAAAGCGTGCAGACATGGGAAAGCTCCAGAAGTTGAAACCGGGTCTGCCGCCACGCCCTCGAAAACGGGCAGGCAAGCGCCCATGCGGCCTGCAAGGCTTTGTCGTTGGAATTGTGGGCCAGCGTGCTGCATGGTGAGAAACAGGAATAATCGGGCGATTGTAGGCGCTGCCCAGGCCGCGCCACCCCATGCCCAATCCGCACTCCACCGAACGCATGAACGCCCGCACCGTATTTTTCGTCTCCGACGGCACCGGCATCACCGCCGAGACCTTTGGCAACGCCATCCTGGCCCAGTTCGACATCGAGCCGCGGCGCGTGCGCCTGCCCTTCATTGACTCGGAAGACAAGGCCCATCAGGTGGTACGCCAGATCAACCACACGGCGGAAGTCGAGGCGCGCAAGCCCCTGGTGTTCACGACGCTGGTGGATATGCAGGTGCTGAAAGTCATCCGCGAAGGCTGCAAGGGCATGATGCTGGACATGTTCGGCACCTTCGTGCAGCCGCTGGAAGACGAGCTGGGGATCAAGAGCCACCACCGCGTGGGGCGGTTTTCGGACATCAGCCAGAACAAGCAGTACCACGATCGCATCGAAGCCATCAATTTCAGCCTGGCGCACGACGATGGCCAGACGCACGACGACCTGGCAGGTGCCGACGTGATCCTCGTCGGTGTCTCGCGCAGCGGCAAGACGCCGACCAGCCTCTACCTGGCGATGCAGCATGGTCTGAAGGCGGCCAACTACCCCCTGATTCCGGAAGACTTCGAGCGCAAGCAGCTGCCGCCGGCGCTGATGCCGTTCCGCAAGAAAATCTTCGGCCTGACGATCAGCCCCGAGCGCCTGTCGGAGATCCGCAGCGAGCGCCGCCCCGGCTCGCGCTACGCCAGCCTGGAGAACTGCCGCGCCGAGGTGCATGAGGCAGAGTCCATGATGCGCCGCTCGGGCATACGCTGGCTGTCGTCCACCACCAAGTCGATCGAGGAGATCGCCACCACCATCCTGCAGGAAATACGGCCTGAGCGGCTGAGCTATTGACGGGCGCAGTGACTTTCGGCACTTGGCAGGGAGAGGCAATTGACGTCACATAAGAAACCCTTCAGGACGACGCCCCTCATGATCCCCACCCATTCCGAGGCATTCGCCTCCGTCGACAGGCGCCCTGCGCCGCGCGGTGCGGGGCGCGACCCATGCGCCATCCTTCTGGTGGACGACCACGAACTGGTGCGCCTGGGGTTTCGGGCCCTGCTGGCGGAGCAGCCGCGCGAAGCGGGCCAGCCGGCGCTGGCCATCCACGAAGCGGACACGCTCGCCCAGGCCCTCGCGCTCTACCAGGGCAACGCAGCCGACATCGCCGTCGTGGTGCTGGATCTCACGCTGCGCGACAGCCACGGGCTGGATACGCTGATCGCCCTGCGCCAGGCCTGTCCGGATGCCACGGTGGTGGTGCTTTCGGGCACGGCAAGTCCGTCGACGGCCCGCGATGCACTGGCGCTCGGCGCGGTCGCGTTCTTCCCCAAGACCGGGGATCTCAGCCACATGCTGGAATTCGTGCGCACCTGCGCGCTGCGGGGTGCGCAGGCCGCGCAGCGAATGCAGCGTGCGCCCCTGCATCCCTGCGACAGCCTGACCCGCCTGGCCACCTCGCCAGACCCGATGGCAGATGCGGGCAGCCAGCTCACCGCGCGCCAGCTGCAGACCCTGCAATGGGTGCTGGAAGGCAAGTCCAACCGGGAAATCGGCGAGATCACCTGCCTGTCGGAGGGCACCGTGAAAAACCACGTCTCCATGCTGCTGCTGTCGTTTGCCGTGCGCTCGCGGGCGCAGCTGATCGCCAAATTGCGCGGCTGATCCTTGCCGGCCAGCCCGCACCCATGGCGATCACTGCAGATCCACCGCCCGCCAGCCAGGCCGCCGGCGACCGGCTGGAGCGGCTCGTCCTGCGCGAACAGGTGGCGATGCTCTACTCCACGATCCGCGCAGCCACGCTGGGCGACGCGCTGCTGGCGCTGACCTTCGGCGCCGCCATGTACTGGCAGGCACCGCACTGGCTGGTGCTGGCCTGGATGCTGCTGCACCTGTACAACACCTCGCGCCTGCCGATGCTGACGGCGTACTTCAAGGACCAGGCCGCGGACGGACACCTGACGCATTGGGCCGACACCTATTGCCGCGAACTGCGTCTCAACAGCATCACCTGGGGGCTTGCGCCCCTGCTGTTCCTGCCGGACACCCTGCCGCTGACGGCATTGATGATGCTGATCATGATGGGTTTGTGCGCGGCCGGGGTTTCGGCCGTCTCGCCGCTCAGGCGCGCGGCCTGGAACTATCTGCTGCCGATGATGCTGTGCCTCACGCTGGCGCTGCTGCTGCGTCCCAGTGTGATGAATGCCGTCCTGGCGGTCTGTTGCCTGATTTTTCTGGGCTCGGTGCTGCGCTTCGCCGGGGCCCAGTCGGACTTGATGGCGCAATCGCTGCGCTCACGCTTCGAGAAGGAAGCCCTGGCGGAACAGCTCGCGGCGCAGGTGAAGGCCACCGAGGAGGCCAGCCGGCAAAAAACGCGCTTTCTTGCCTCGGCCAGCCATGACCTGCGCCAGCCCCTGCACGCCATCAGCCTGCTGGGGGCCGCGCTGCAGCACCAGCTGCACGGGCAGCCCGCCGGCATCAACGCCGATCGCCTGATGCAGGCGGTGGGCACGCTGGGCCATTCGCTCGATTCGATGCTGGACATCTCGCGTCTGGATGCCGGCGTGGTCGCCACCGAACGCCGGCCGATCGCACTGCAGGATCTGTTCCAGTCGCTGAACCAGAGCTTCGTGGACGCCGCCAGCGAAAAAGAGCTGGCGCTGCGTGTCCGCGCCACCGGGCTCTGGGTCGACAGCGACCCGCAACTGTTGCTGCGCCTGCTGTCCAATCTGATCGACAACGCGATCAAATACACCGCGCGCGGCGGGGTGCTGGTGCTGGCGCGCCAACGCCGGGGCCAGGCCTGCATCGAAGTGCACGACACCGGCATCGGCATCGCGCCAGAGCAGCAAAAGCTTATCTATCAGGAGTTCTACCAGGTCAACAACCCGGGGCGCGACCGCGCGCTGGGCCTGGGGATAGGGCTGTCCATCGTCGCCCGGCTGTCGCAGTTGCTCGGTCATCGCCTGCAGCTCGATTCCAGCCCCGGGCGCGGCAGCAGGTTCCGGCTGCACCTGCCGCTGGCACAGGCGCCCGTTGGCATCGACCTCGCCTTGGCGGCGGCGGTCACCCACTACACGCCTTCGCTACCGCCGCCTGCGCGGCCCATCCTGATCCTGGACGACGAAGCCGACGTGCGCATCGCCATGTGCGAGTTGCTGCTCAGCCACGGGGTGCAGGCCCGGGCCGCCAGCACCGAAGCCGAGGCGGCCGCCATGCTGCAGGCAGCACAGGCGAGGGGTCAGCCGTTTGGGCAATTGATTTGCGACCTGCGGCTGGCGCACGGCGTGGATGGACTGCGCTGCGGTCTGGCGCTGGCGCGGCGCTTTGCCCCACTGGCGCTGCTGCTCGTCACCGGCGAGACCGCGCCCGAACGGCTGCGCTACGTGCGCGCCGCCGGCGTGCCCGTGCTGTTCAAGCCGGTGAACACGCAGCAGCTGCTGGCGGCGATCAGTGCGCAGCCCACGCCCGTGGGCAATACAAACGGAAACACTTCTGCCGCGCTTGCGTGACTTTCGGCACTGTCGCCCTCCGACACCGCCTGCGATGCTGCAGACAAAGCACGGACAAGAGGGTTGGAGAGAGGTCAGCACCCAAACGCTGCACAAGCACAAGCGGCGAGCCATCGTGGCAATCGCCGGGCCATCCTCCTGGTGGGTAAGATGGCTTTGCGTCGCAGGCCCACGGTTCTCGGGCATGCAGCGATTCACGGGCCAGCAACGTCTGGCCCTTTTTTTGCTCGGATCAACGCCGGACGCGGACCGGGCACGTCGTGCTACTGCCGCAGAAAATCGATGACGATGGCACCCTGCTCGCGCTGGCGGTATTCGATGGCCACGCCGTCGCCATAGCGCATCTCGATCTGGCTGAGCAGCGGCAGCGGGTCGTGGTCGTTCATGAAGCGCATGGTCTCGCCGGGATGCAGCGCATCCAGCGCGCCGAAGATCGCCGAATGGCGAAAGCGCCGGGCAATGCCGCGGGCATCAAACGGGTAGATCGCTTCGGCAGTGGTGTGGTCGTGCATGGGAATCAAAAGTGCATTGAAAATGACACTTCAGTGTACGGCGCCGCCCTGGTGCAAGCCAGTCTCGGCCCTGCTGCAAACGCGGGCAAGCATCAAGCCTGCGCCATGAAACGGCGCAGGTGCGGCAGCGCGGCCTGCGCGGCCCTCCGGCCCTCTTCGATCGCTTCGGCCGAGCGGTGAAAATCGAGCAGGCCCAGATGCGCCAGGCTCGGGCTGATGACCAATTCCGGCGGATCACCCGCCATGCGGCTGCGCGTGATGCGCATCTGCATGATGGCCACGCTGGTCATGACGACATCCAGCACCGAAGGCGTCTTGGGCCCGTGCCTGGCATCATGGGACGGCAGCCACTGGCGCAGGCGCGTTTTCCAGCCCGCAGGCGGCGCCGGCTCCGCGCCGGCGTCAGGCTCGGCGGCTTGCGGCTCGGCAATGGGCTCCTCCACCGCCAGCGGCTGCATGTGGCGCTGCAGAATGTCGGCGTTCAGGTCCACCGCAATCACGATGTCCGCCCCCATCGCGCGCGCCAGCGACGTGGGCACCGGGTTCACTATGCCGCCGTCCACCAGGATGCGGCCATCCTCGCGCTGTACCGGCGTGAAGAGTCCTGGCAAGGCAATCGAGGCACGCACCGCGTCGGCGATCGAGCCCTCGCGCAGCCAGACCTCGGCGCCGGAATGCAGGTCGGTGGCCACCGCGGCGAACGGCACCGGCGAGGCTTCGATGCCGAAATCGGCGAAATTGCGGCGCCAGAAGGCGATCAGCTTCTCGCCCTTGAGCATGCCGCCCGAAAGATTGAAGTCCATGAAGCCGAAGACCTCGCGCATGCCCAGGCTCTGCACCCATTGGGCAAAGCGCGGCAGTTCGCCCGCCGCATAGGCCGCGCCGACGAGTGCGCCTATGGACGCACCGCAGACCACGTCGGGCCGCAAGCCCTCTTCCTCCAGCACTTGCAGCACACCAATGTGCGCCCAGCCGCGCGCCGAGCCACTGCCCAGCACCAGACCAAGACGAGGGGCGCGGCGCGCGAGCGTCATCGGATCACGTCCTCCGAGGGGTTGAACAAGGCCGTCCCGGTGGACAGGCAATCCGCGGCATCGCGGCGGGACAGCATCAGGGCGGTCATGCGGGGATCATAGAACGGCAAAAGGGTTGCAGTGCGCCACTGCAACCCTTTGTCTGCCTTGCCGCGCGCCGCTTTCCAGTGCCGGCCCCCAATGATCAGATGGCCTTGCGCCGGCGGCGCAGGGCTGCCATGCCGCCCAGGCCGCTGGCCAGCAGCAGTGCCGCGCCAGGCAGCGGTACCGTGGAAACGGGTGGTGCCTGGTTAGCGACCAGGAAAAAGGATTCAGCGCCGTCGCTCATGCCGCTCAGCTTCATGTCAAACGAAACGATCGAGGCCAACGACAAATCGGCAAGGCTGGTGAAGCCGGAAATCACGTAATCGGCCCAACCTGCGCCCTGGTGGGTGAACGGGATATTGCCCGACGTACCCGTGTAGCTATCGACGACCGTGTTGTCGACGAGCATATGGAAATAGTCCAAGGTCTGAACCTGATTGCCAGCCTGATTGACATCCAACCCGACAAAAAAGCCGTTGACGAACCTCGAAAGGAGGTCCCCCACGGTGTAGTTGGGCGACGTCTGTGCCGTCGTCACAATATTCCCGCCGTTTGGATACTCCGTGTAGGCAAAGTCACCGGGCTGTCCCGGGCAATTCTAGCCTGCGATGATGCAGGGCGAGTCCCCACTTTGCTGGTAAATATCCTGGGGCACAGGGATCAACGACAGCGTCGCCGCGTTGGCAGCCACGCCCGCAGCCACCAGCGCCGCACTCAGGGCCGTCTTCTTCAAAGCTTTGATCATCTCGCCTCCTATTGCAAAAACCAATCCATTGAAAAGAGCCGATAAACAGCCTCTTTTCTTCATTGTTGCAGGCGCTGGACGATTCGTCCATGGGTCATTCGGACTAGTCCGGCTCTTTTGCCAGCAAACGGCGCAGCCCCTCTTCGTCGAGCACGGGCAGGCCCAGCGCCTGCGCCTTGGCCAGCTTGCTGCCCGCCTCGGCGCCCGCCACCACGTAGCTGGTCTTCTTGCTGACCGAACCGGCCACCTTGGCGCCGGCGGCTTCCAGCAGGTCTTTCGCCGCGTCGCGCGAGAGCGTGGGGAGCTGGCCGGTGAGCACCACCGTCTTGCCCACCAGCGGCAGCCGCGCGGCGGCCGCGGGCGCGGCCTCGCTCCAGCGCACGCCGGCGGCCCGCAGCTGCTGCACCACCTCGGTATTGTGCGGCTGGGCGAAAAAGGTGCGAATGGATTCGGCGACGACGGGGCCGACATCGTTCACCTGCATCAGTGCATCCACGTCGGCCGCCAGGAGCGCATCCAGTTGGCCGAAATGGCGCGCCAAATCCTTGGCGGTGGCCTCGCCGACGTTGCGGATGCCGAGCGCGTAGAGGAAGCGCGCGAGCGTGGTGTGCTTCGATTTTTCGAGCGCGTCGCACAGGTTTTGCGCGGATTTCTCGCCCATGCGATCGAGGCCCGCCAGCTGATCCACCTGCAGGCCATAGATTCCGGGCAGGCTGTGGAGGATGTCCTGATCGACCAGCTGGTCGACCAGCTTCTCGCCCAGGCCTTCGATGTCCATGGCCTTGCGGCTGGCGAAGTGCAGCAGCGCCTGCTTGCGCTGCGCACCGCAGAACAGCCCGCCGCTGCAGCGATGGTCCGTCTCGCCCGGCTCGCGCACCACGGCGGAACCGCACACCGGGCAGGCGCGCGGCATGTGGAAGTTGGGCACGTAAGGCTGGCGCACGGCGCCCTCCTCCACACGGCCGAGCACCTCGGGAATCACATCGCCCGCGCGGCGCACGATGACCGCATCGCCCACGCGCACGCGCTTGCGCCGCAGTTCAAACAGGTTGTGCAGCGTGGCATTGGTCACCGTGGCGCCGCCGACGAACACCGGCGCCAGGCGCGCCACCGGCGTGAGCTTGCCGGTGCGGCCCACCTGCACGTCGATGGCTTGCACCGCCGTCACCATCTCCTGCGGCGGGTATTTGTGCGCCACGGCCCAGCGCGGCTCGCGCGTGACGAAGCCCAGCTGGCGCTGCAAGGCCAGGCCATTGACTTTGTAGACCACGCCGTCGATGCCATAGGGCAAACCCGCGCGCTGCTCGCCCATTTCGCGGTGAAACGCCGCCAGCTCGGCGGCGCCATGGGCGATGCGCGCTTCGGCCGCGACGGGAAAACCCCAGCTTTTGAGCCGCTGCAGCAGCGCGTAGTGGGTGGCAAAGCGCGGGCCGCCCTGCTCCGGCGGCGTGACCTCGCCCAGCCCGTAGGCAAAGAAGGACAGCGGGCGCTGCGCGGCGATGCGGGCGTCGAGCTGGCGCACGGCGCCGGCCGCCGCATTGCGCGGGTTCACGAAGAGTTTCTCGCCGGCGGCCTGCTGGCGCTGGTTCAGGCGTTCGAAATCCGCCCCGCGCATATAAACCTCGCCGCGCACCTCGATCACCGGCGGCACCTGTTCGCCCTGCAGGCTCAGCGGAATCTGGCGGATGGTGCGGATGGCGTGCGTGACGTCTTCGCCCAGCTCGCCATCGCCGCGCGTGGCGGCCTGCACCAGGCGGCCCTGCTCGTAGCGCAGGTTCATCGCCAGGCCGTCGAATTTGGGCTCGGCGATGTATTCCACCGGCGGATCGCCCTCGGCCAGGCCCAGCTCGCGGCGGATGCGGGCGTCGAACGCCTGCGCGCCGCTGGCTTCGGTATCGGTCTCGGTGCGGATGCTGAGCATGGGTACCGCGTGGCGCACGGCAGCGAGGCCAGGCAGCACGCTGCCGAGCACGCGCTGGGTGGGCGAATCGGGCGTGATCAGCGCGGGGTGGGCGGCCTCCAGCCGCTCCAGTTGCTGGTAGACGCGGTCGTATTCGCCATCGGGCACGCTGGGCGCATCGAGCACGTAATAGGCATGCGCCCAGCGCGTGAGTTGCGCCCGGAGTTCTTCAATTTGCATAGCTGCCAGCGCTTGCCCATCCTGCGCTGGAGCCGAAAAAAGCTCAGACTGCCCAGACATGGCTTTCAGCTGAACAAGCGCCGTGCGAGCACGGAGCCGGCGGAAAGCTCGCGTTCATCGAGCTGGTCATAAAGCTGCTCCAGATCGGCCGCGATCGGGTCCATGGCCATCGCCGGGATCATCTGCCCGTCGGGATCGCAGAGCACGCCATCCATGGCTTCTCCCAAGGCCTTGGCCACCTCGCGCAGCCGCGCAAAGGGCTGCTCGCCACGCGCCACCTGCGGCACGTCCAGCGCCAGGCTTACCTCGCGCAGCGCCGAGCGCTCGGGCTCGTCGGACATCGCGGCCTGCGCGTCGTAGGAGAGCGTGAGCAGCGGCGGCAGGCCGGCGTCGGCGGCGGGCAGCACCAGGCGCCCCGGCATGCTGCCGACGATGAAACCCAGCGGCGCGGCGCTTTGCTGGATGTAGCCCGGGCTCCAGGCGGCCTGGCGCGCGCGCAGGGCGAAGGACAGCTGCGCATCGTGAGCGCTGGCGAACTGGTCGAGCTCGCGCGCGCGGCCCACCTCGTGCAGCATGTCCGGAAACTCCGGCGCCGCGTTGATCGCATCGGCAAAGGCCTGCACCTTCGCGACGAATTCGGAAAACTCGATGTTGTTGAGCGCACCCAGCCGATTGGCCAACTGCACGCCGGCCTGAAACTGCCGGTAGCGTGCGCCGGGCTGGGGCGCTTCCCACTGCTGCGTTGCCTCGTTCAGGCCTTCGACCGCAAACGGCTTGCTGCCGACGCGGCGCGTGGCCGGCAGCGCGGCCAGCGCCGCATCACCCGAGACCAGCTGTTCGGCCGCCAGCGGCACGATGGCATCGATCAGCGCATCCAGCGCGCCGCGCTGCTGCGGCGCGGATTCATGCGGCGCGGCGGCCACGGGGTCGATCCGCAGGTCCTGCCAGGCGGGCGCCGGAGCCGTGCCCTCGTGCCCGCCCAGGTCGGCGATCGCACCGTCGAGCAGCGGATCGCGGCGCACGGGTGCTTCCGCCCCCTCGCCCGGCGCGGCCTGCGCGACCTGGCGCGCGCGGCGTGGCGCGTTGCGGTGGTTGTTCCAGGCGTTGTAGGCGACGACGACGATCAGCACGACGGCGCCGACGATGGCAAGAGCGGTTTGAAAGGAACTCATGGGTAATCGTGGTCAGCGTAGTCAGGCTTCGGCCATCGCCATCGCGCCGGCCATGTCCACCGCAACGATACGCGAAACGCCCTGCTCCTGCATGGTCACGCCAATGAGCTGCTCGGCCATTTCCATCGCGATCTTGTTGTGGCTGATGAAGAGAAACTGGGTGCCGCGCGACATGCTGGCCACCAGCCTGGCATAGCGCTCGGTGTTGGCATCGTCCAGCGGCGCATCGACCTCGTCGAGCAGGCAGAACGGCGCCGGGTTGAGCTGGAAGATGGCGAACACCAGCGCGATCGCGGTGAGCGCCTTCTCGCCGCCCGAGAGCAGGTGGATGGTCTGGTTCTTCTTGCCCGGCGGCTGCGCCATCACCTGCACGCCGGCATCCAGGATTTCGTCGCCCGTCATCAAAAGCTGCGCGCGCCCGCCGCCGAAGAGTTCGGGGAACATGCTGCCGAAATGGCGGTTCACCGTCTCGAAGGTGCCCGAGAGCAGCGTGCGCGTCTCGGCGTCTATGCGCCGGATGGCGTCCTCCAGCGTGGCCATGGCCAGCTGCAGGTCCTCGTTCTGCGCCGTGAGAAAGCCCTGGCGCTCGCGCGCGAGCGTGAGCTCTTCCAGCGCCGCCAGGTTGACGGCGCCAAGCTGCTCGATGGCGCGCTGCCACTGCTCGATGCGCGCCTGCAGGTCTTCGCCTTGCACCTGCCCGTCGGCAATCGATTGCTCCACCTGCGCCAAATCCGCTTCGGCTTCGGTCAGCAAGGTTTCGTATTGCTCCAATGCCAAACGCGCGGCCTGCTCCTTGAGCTGCAGCTCGGTGATGCGCGCGCGCTGGGGGTCAAGCTGGCGCTCGGCCTGCATGCGCAGCTCGTCGCTGGCGCGCAGGCGGGCGGTCAGGCCGTCGTACTCGCCGCGGCGCTCGCCCAGCTGCTGCTCGCTCGCCAGCTTTCTCTCCAGCGCCTGCTGCAGACCGCCCTGGGCGGCGGCGTCGGACAGGCGCGAGAGCTCATCGCGGGCGCGCTCAATCTCCGCCTGCAGGCTGGCGCTCTGCTGCCGCGCCATCGCCACCGCGCGCGTGAGCTCGTCGCGGCGCGCCTGCAGGCTGCGGCGGGCAAACTGCGCCTCCTGCGCACGGCGCTCCAGCTGGCGCTGCTGCTCGCGCCACTGCGTGAGCTGCTGCTCGGCGGCGATCACCCGGTCGTCCAGCTGGGCGTGGCGCTCCTGGCTGTCGGCCAGCTGCATGTCGAGTTCTTCAAACCGGCCCTCGGCGACGGCGCGGCGCTCGGTCAGTTCTTCCAGCAAGGCCTGCACCTCGGCCAGGTCGCTTTCCAGTTGGCGGCTGCGCTCGCGCGCCTGCTCGGCCAGCTGCGTCAGGCGCAGCAGCTCCACTTCTTCGTCGTGCGCGCGCCTTTGCGCCTCGGCCGCTTCGCGGCGCGCCTGCTGCAGCCGGGCGCTCGCATCCTGATAGCTGCTTTCGGCGCGCAGCAAGGCGGTGCGCGATTCTTCGGCAATCAGGTTCTGGGCACGCACTTCTTTTTCGAGGTGTTCGATCTCCTGCGCGCGCGCCAGCAAGCCGGACTGCGCGGAATCCGCCGCATAAAAATCCACGCCATGCGCGCTCACCGCATGGCCCTGCGGGGTGTAGATGGCCTCGCCGCCGTGCAGGCTGGCGCGGCGCGCCAGCGCGTCGTCCAGCGTGGCGGCCGTGAGGCAGCCGTGCAGCCAGTCGTGCAGCAGCGCACGCAGGCCGGCATCGGCGATGCGCAGCAGGTCCACCAAACGGCCCTGGCCTTGCGCCGGCAGCGACGCGCCGGGCGCGCTGTAGAAGCTCAGCCGGGCTGGCGGAGCGCTGGCGCCGGCAAAGCCGCGCAGCATCTCCAGCCTGCCCACGGGCAAGGCACCCAGGCGCTCGCGCAGCGCGGATTCGAGCGCGTTTTCCCAGCCGGGCTCGATGTGCAGCTGCGTCCACAGGCCCTGCAGGCCATCCAGGCCCTGCTCGGCCAGCCAGGGGGCGAGCTTGTCGTTGCTCTTGAGCTTTTCCTGCAAATCCTTGAGCGCCGCCAGGCGCGCGGCCAGGTCGGCCAGACGCGTGCCTTCGGCCGCCACCGCCTGCTGGCGCGTCCGGCGTTCATCATCGAGCGCGGGCACGCTGTCCTGCAGCTGGGCCAGGCGCGCCTCCGCCTCCTGCGCCGCGGCGGCAGCCATCCCGTGGCTTTCACGCAATTGGGTCAGGCGCTGTTCATCGGGCAAGGCCAGCGCGCCCTGGTCGCCGCGCAGGCGCTCATGGCGCAGCTCGTGCTGGCGCGATTGCTCGCCCATGCTGCGCTGCTCGGCCGCCAGCACCTGGATCTGCTGCTGCACCTGCGCCACCAGCGTGCGCTGCGCCTCGCTGCTGCCGCGCGCCTGGTGCAGCGCGTCTTCCAGCTCGGGCAGTTGCGCGGCCTGCTCTTCGGCCTGCGCGGCCAGCAGCTCGGCCTGTTCCTCGGCATCGTCGCCGGCACCGGTGAGGCCCGCCAGCTCGGTCTCTGCCTCGCTGCTGCGCGCCGCCCATTCGGCGATCTGCGCCGCCAGCTGCGCCAGGCGCAGTTCCACGCGCGCGCGGCCTTCGACGACGTAGCGGATTTCGGCCTCCAGCTTGCCGACCTCGGCCGTGGCCTCATAGACCTTGCCTTGCGCCTGGTTGACGGCGTCGCCCGCCGCGTAATGCGCCTGGCGCAGGGTTTCCAGCTCGGCCTCCACATGGCGCATCTCGGCCATGCGTGCTTCCAGGTCATTCACCGCCTGCAGACCGTCGGTGCGCACGCGCTCCAGCTCGGTGGCGGCGTCGCGGCGCCTGAAGAACCACAGCTGCTGGTGCGCCAGCTGCACCTGCTGCTGCAGGCTGCGGTAGCGCGCGGCCACCTCCGCCTGCTTTTCCAGCTTGGAGAGATTGGCGTTGAGCTCGCGCAGGATGTCCTGCACGCGCGTGAGGTTCTCGCGCGTGTCGGCCAGGCGGTTTTCCGTCTCGCGCCGGCGCTCCTTGTATTTGGAAACGCCCGCCGCCTCTTCCAGGAACAGGCGCAGCTCCTCGGGCCGGCTTTCGATGATGCGGCTGATCGTGCCCTGGCCGATGATGGCGTAGGCGCGCGGCCCAAGGCCCGTGCCGAGGAACACGTCGTGCACGTCGCGCCGGCGCACCGGCTGGTTGTTGATGTAGTAGCTGGAATTGCCATCGCGCGTGAGCACGCGCTTGACGGCGATCTCGTTGAACTGGTTCCACTGCCCGCCCGCGCGGTGGCTCTGGTTGTCGAAGGCCAGCTCGACGCTGGCGCGGCTCGCGGGTTTGCGGTGCGTGGTGCCGTTGAAGATCACGTCCTGCATGCTCTCGCCACGCAGCTCGCTGGCGCGCGACTCGCCCAGCACCCAGCGCACCGCGTCCATGATGTTGGACTTGCCGCAGCCATTGGGCCCGACGACGCCGACGAGCTGGCCCGGCAGCTGGAAATGCGTGGGCTCGGCAAACGACTTGAAGCCGGAGAGTTTGATGGAGGTCAGGCGCACGGCGGGCGGTGCAGGGAAAGCGAAAAAACGGCGGGAGCGGCAATCATACTGTCCCGTCGCAGGCTGAATTGTTACATATAAAAACAGGCTCCAGCGCAATACACACAAGCGCTGGCAGCTAGCAATTACAAAGCAAGTGCCGGCTACAGTGGCGCGCCCCACTGCGATACCGGCTCGGAACGCTCCAGCACCAGCGCCTCGTAGTCATCGGCCGCCACCGGTGGGCTGAGCAGGTAGCCCTGCCAGAGGTCGCAGCCATTGCTTTGCAGAAAGGCGCGCTGCTCCTCCGTCTCGACGCCCTCGGCCACCACGTCCAGCCCCAGGCTGGCGCCCAGCGCGATGATGGTGCGCGCGATCGCCGCCTCGTTCGGGTCGGTGAGCACGTGGCGCACGAAGCTCTGGTCGATCTTCAGCTCGTCGAGCGGCAGGCGCTTGAGGTAGGAGAGCGAGGAGTAGCCGGTGCCGAAGTCGTCGAGCGAGAAGCTCACACCGTACTCCTTGAGCTGGCGCATCTTGGTGATCGTGCCCTCGGTATCCTGAAGCAGCATGCTTTCGGTCAGCTCCAGCTTGATGGCGCGCGTGGGCGCGCCGGTTTGCGCCAGCAGCGCCAGCAGCCGCGGCGCGAACTGCGCCTGGCGAAACTGCAGCGCACTGACGTTGACCGAGACCGTCAGGCGCCCCAGCACCGGGTGGCCGGCCCAGTGCGCCAGCTGCTCGCAAGCCATGCGCATCACCGCATCGCCCAGCGGCAGGATCAGCCCGGTTTCCTCCGCCAATGCGATGAATTGCGCCGGCGGGACCATGCCGCGCTGCGGATGGCGCCAGCGCACCAGCGCCTCGGCGCCGATGATGCGGTCGCCCTCGGCCTTGGGCTGGTAGAACAGTTCGAACTGGCCCGCCTCCAGGCCCTTGCGCATATCCGTTTCAAGCTGCACGCGCTCGGCCACCTGGGCCTGCATCTGCGGGGTGAAGAAACGCAATTCGCCGCGCCCCTGGGCCTTGGCGGCATAAAGCGCCATGTCGCTGCGCTTGAGCAGCTCGTCGGCCGAACGCTCGCTGCCGTCGAACACCGCCACGCCAATGCCGAGCGTGGCGCGCAGCAACTGCCCCTGCCCCAGATCGCACGGCTGGCTGGCCGCCTGCATCAAGGCCTGCGCCAGCGCCTGCACGGCCGCCGCCGCCCCGTCCGCATCGCCCGGCACCCTGGGAAGCACCACGGCATAGACATCGCCGCCATGGCGCGCGACCAGCGCGCCGGCGGGAACGCCCGCGAGCAGCCTGCGGGCGACGAGGGCGAGCAGGCGGTCTCCCACCTCGTGCCCGCTGGTTTCGTTGATCGCCTTGAAGCCGTCTATGCCCAGCATCAGCAGCGCGCCCCGCGAATGGCCCTGCGCTGCCTGCGCCAGCGCCTTGCGCAGGCCATCCTGCAAGGCACTGCGATTGGCCAGGCCGGTCAGCACGTCGGTCTGCGCCAGATAGGCGATCTGCTGCTCGGCCTGGCGGCGCTGGGTCTGGTCCACCAGCACCGCGATATGGGCGCTGCCCAGCGCCATGCCGGAGAGCTCCACGTGGCGCCGGATGCCGCCCTTGGCCGTCAGCGCGAATTCAATCGGGCCAATGGCTCCTTCGTCACCCAGATCGGCCGCCGCACGCGCCGCACGCCATTGCCCCCGCACCCGCTCGCGCTCCTGCTCGTCAGGCATGACGGCGCGCCACCAGGCATTCACGTTCGGAGCCTCGTGCGCCGCATAGCCGCAGATGTGCGTGAACCGGTGGTTGATGAAGCGTATTTCGCCCTGGTCCACCAGCGACACCCCCACCGGCAGCTGGTTGAACATCTCGCGGTAGCGCTGCTCGCTGCGCGCCAATGCATCCTGCGCGTGCTTGGTTTCAGTGATGTCGGAGATGACGGACACGTGGCAGGCCGTGCCCGGTATCTTCACCATGCGCAGGTTGGCCCAGATGGTCTTGCCGTCCTTGCGCAGGTAGCGCTTTTCCATCTGGTAGCTGTCGATCTCGCCGCGCAGCATGCGGTCGCGCATCGCCATGCTCCTGGACAGGTCGTCCGGGTGCGTATAGGCCTGGAAGTGCGCCTGCATCAGCTCCTGGGCGCTGTAGCCCAGGATGGCGCACAGGGCCGGATTGACGTAGAGGCGCCGGCCGCTCGCCGATTCGCTCTGGCTGATGCCGACCGGCGCATGCTCGAACACCGCCTGCAGCTTGGCTTCGTTTTCCTGCAGCGCCTGGCGCGCCGTGGCGGCCTGCTCCTGGGCACGCTGGCGCCGCAGCCCCAGGTAGGCCATCCAGGCGGCGATCACGAGGGTGATCAACCCCGTGATGCCGGTGTTGACCAGCGGGCGCTGCCCTTCCGCGCGGCTGAGCAGCCCGGCTTCGGGCATGAAGCGCAATTGCCACAGCCGGCCTTCCACGGGCAGCAGCACTTCGCGGCCCACCGTCTCGTTCCATGCGGTGTCGCCATAGGACACCAGTACATGCGAGGCATCGGCATCGGGGGCCGCCGCCAGCCCGTGATCGCTCAGGCTGAAAGACAGCCCTCTGAAATTATCCGGCCCCGCCAGCCCCGCCAGCAGCGTGGACATGTCCACGGTCAGCGCCACCAGCCCGGCGGACCCCGCCTCGCCCTCACGCCCACCCATCTGGTGATCCAGCGGCATGAACACCATGATCCGCGCGCCGCCCTTGCCGGGCAGCGCGGCGGTGGCGGCCGCCTGCCCCTCGGCAATGGCGCGCTCCGCGCCTTGCAGCACCTCGGGCAGCGCGTGCAGTTCCTGCCCCAGCAAGGCCTCATGGCCCGCGGGCGGCCAGACGAAGTCCGTGACCAGGTAGCGGGGCAGGCTGGTGCGCGGGTGCACCGCGAAATCCAGCGGCAGCGCACCGTTCAGATGCGGGTCCGAGGCGGTCTGCGACTCGAACAGGGGCAGTTGCCCGGCCTCCACGCTGCGGATGAGCTGGATGTTGCTGATCGCGGGCAGCACCCGTTCGATATCCATGCGCCCCATCGCCAGTTCGAAATTGCGCCGGCTGATGCGGGGGCTTTGCTCCACCAGATTGCGCAGGCTCATCAGCAGGCCGACCTGCGTGTCCACCTGCTGCAGCAGATCGCTTCTTGCCGTATCGGTGCGGAGCATGAAGCGCTCCTGCGCCAGGTCATGGACCTGGCGGCTGCTGTACATCCATGTGGCAAGCGTTCCCGCCACCCCGGCGACAAGCACCAGCAGCGCTGGCAGCCAGTGCCACCATCCGGTGCGTGAGAGCGAAGCGTGCGGCAAACCGATCTGTCGTGAAGGAGTCAGGCCCGCCTGAGAATATATGAAAAATACTGCATCGATGCCCCGGAACCGGGGGGAAATGCCGCGCCAATTCACCGCATCAGGCCGCCAGCCGCGGCCGCAGCCTGGCCGCCTCCAGCTGCCCCACCTCCTTCAGGAACGCCCACACCGCCTGGATGCGCGCCTGGTGCTTGCCCTCGGCCGGCATGCTCATCCAGAAGGTGCGCGTAAACCGGGCCTCATTGGGCAGCACGCGGGCCAGGGAGGTATCGCCATCGGCCAGGAAGGCCGGCAGCACCGCCAGGCCGGCGCCGGCGCGCACCGCCTGGTACTGCGCCATGATGCTGGTGGAACGCAGCGAGAAGCGCCGGGGCGGAAACACATCCTCCAGAAACTGCAGTTCCTTGGTGAAGAGCAGATCGTCCACGTAGTTGACGAAGACATGCCCGCTCAGGTCCTCGCGGCGCGTGATGAGCGCGTGGCGCGCAAGGTATTCGCGCTGGCCGTAGAGCAGCAGCGCGTAGTCCGTCAGCCGCGTGACGACGACCGAGCCGCGCTTGGGACGTTCGAGCGAGATCACGATGTCCGCCTCGCGCCGGGACAGGTGCAGCATGCGCGGCACCGCCAGCAGGTCCACCGACAGGTGCGGGTATTTCTGGGTCAGCCGCGCCAGGTGCGGCGCCAGGATCAGCGTGCCGAAGCCCTCGGTCGCGCCCACGCGCACCAGCCCGGCCGGCCCGCTGCCCGCCGCATCGGGCGCCACCAGCTGCTGCGCGCCCAGCACGGCCGCTTCCATCGCCTCCACCGCGGGCAGCAGCTGGCGGCCGGCCTCGGTCAGGCGATGGCCCGCCGCCTCGCGCGCAAACAGCGGCACCGCCATGCTTTTTTCCAGCTGCAGGATGCGCCGCGCCACCGTGGTGTGCTCCACGCCGGTGCGCCGCGCGGCCGCCGCCAGGGTGCCGGTGCGCGCCAGCTCCAGAAAGTAGCGCAGATTGTCCCAATCGTTGCCTGCGGGCTTAGTCATGTGCAAATTTGCAAAGCCAAAGTGCAGTATTGTCTATTGCATATTCAATTTTGCACAACTAACATGCACGGGTTCTTCACCCCTTTTCACCAGGAGACCAGCGCAATGGACGCATCCACCTCGCAGGGCGTGCTCGCCCCCACCGTCAAGCTGCTCATCGGCGGCAAGCTCGTCGAATCCAAGACCACCAAGTGGCGCGACGTGGTCAACCCCGCCACGCAGCAGGTGCTGGCGCGCGTGCCCGAAGCCACGCCCGAAGAAATCAACGCCGCCGTGGCAAGCGCCAAGGAGGCCTTCAAGACCTGGCGCAAGACCTCGCTGATGGCGCGCGGGCGCGTGTTCCTCAAGCTGCAGGAGCTGATCCGCCTGCACATGAAGGAGCTGGCCGCCATCCTCACCGCCGAGCAGGGCAAGACGCTGCCGGACGCCGAGGGCGACGTGTTCCGCGGCCTGGAAATCGTCGAGCACGCAGCCAGCATCGGCACGCTGCAGCTGGGCGAAGTGGGCAACAACATCGCCACCGGCGTCGATACCTTCACGCTGATGCAGCCGCTGGGCGTGTGCGCCGGCATCACGCCGTTCAACTTCCCGGCCATGATTCCGCTGTGGATGTTCCCGATGGCGATCGCCTGCGGCAACACCTTCGTGCTCAAGCCCAGCGAGCAGGACCCGATGGTCACCATGCGCCTGTGCGAACTGGCCATCGAAGCGGGCGTGCCGCCCGGCGTGCTCAACGTCGTGCACGGCATGGCCGACACGGTGAACGCCATCTGCGACCACCCGGACATCAAGGCGATTTCCTTCGTCGGCTCGACCAAGGTCGGCACCCACGTCTACCACCGCGCCAGCCTCGCCGGCAAGCGCGTGCAGTGCATGATGGGCGCCAAGAACCACGCCATCGTGATGCCCGACGCCAACAAGGAGCAGGCGCTCAACGCGCTGCTGGGCGCCTCGTTCGGCGCCGCCGGCCAGCGCTGCATGGCGATCTCGGTGATGGTGCTCGTGGGCGAAGCGCAGCAGTGGATTCCCGACGTCGTCGCCAAGGCCAAGGGGCTGAAGGTGAACGTCGGCACCGCCGATGGCACCGACGTCGGCCCGCTGATCACCTGCGCCGCGCGCGACCGTGTCGAAGGCCTGATCGAGCAGGGCATCAAGGAAGGCGCCAAGCTGGAACTCGACGGCCGCAACCCCAGCGTGCCCGGCTACGAGAAGGGCAACTTCGTCGGCCCGACCATCTTCAGCAACGTCAAGCCCGGCATGAGCATCTACGACCAGGAAGTCTTCGGCCCGGTGCTGTGCATCGTGCCCGCCGACAACCTGGAGCAGGCGATCGAATTCATCAACGCCAATCCCAACGGCAACGGCACCGCGATCTTCACGCGCTCGGGCGCCGCGGCGCGCAAGTTCAAGGAAGACATCGACGTCGGCCAGGTGGGCATCAACCTGCCCGTGCCGGTGCCGGTCTCGCTCTTCTCCTTCACCGGCAGCCGCGGCTCCAAGCTCGGCGACCTGGGCCCCTACGGCAAGCAGGTCGTGCTGTTCTACACGCAGACCAAGACCATCACCGAGCGCTGGTTTGACGATGAAGAACACCACGCGATGAATACCACCATCAGCCTGAAGTGACCTGCTCCTTCCCCCGCTGGGGGAAGGCCGGGATGGGGGCCTGCGGCGCTGGTTCAAGCACCGCGCTGCGGCAAGCCCCCACCCTACCCTCCCCCGGAGGGGGAGGGAAAATACAAGCAAAATCTGGCTCCAGCCCTTGCCAGTCAAGCGCTGACAGCTACAAAACAACAAGCAGGAGACGCCCCGCATGGATTTCGAACTCACCGAAGACCAGCGCGCCTTTGCCGAAACCGCGCGCCAGTTCGCGCAAAGCGAGTTCGCCCCGCATGCCGCGCAGTGGGACGAGGAGGCCGTCTTCCCGCGCGAGGCGATTGCCAAGGCCGGCGAACTGGGCTTCTGCGGCCTGTACGCACCCGAGAACGCCGGGGGGCTTGCGCTGCCCCGCCTCGATACCACACTGGTGTTTGAAGAGCTCGCGGCCGTCGATCCATCGACCACCGCCTTCATCTCCATCCACAACATGGCCACCTGGATGCTCGGCACCTGGGCCACCGACGCAGTGCGCGCCGAATGGGGCGAGGCACTCACCAGCGGCCAGAAGCTCGCCAGCTACTGCCTGACCGAACCCGGCAGCGGCTCGGACGCCGCCAGCATCAAGACCCGCGCCGAACTGCAGGGCAGCGAATACCTCATCAACGGCGGCAAGGCCTTCATCAGCGGCGCGGGCAGCACCGACCTGCTGGTGCTCATGGCGCGCACCGGCGACGCGGGCGCGGGCGGCATCAGCGCCTTCGCCGTGCCGGCGCAGCTTCCCGGCATCAGCTACGGCAAAAAGGAACACAAGATGGGCTGGAACAGCCAGCCCACGCGCACCATCAGCTTTGACAACGTGCGCATCCCCGCCAGCCACCTTCTGGGGCGCGAGGGCGAAGGCTTCAAGATCGCGATGAAGGGGCTCGATGGCGGGCGCATCAACATCGCCACCTGCTCGGTCGGCGCGGCGCAGGGGGCGCTGGCTCATGCCCAGCGCTATCTGCAGGAGCGCAAGCAGTTCGGCAAGCAGCTTTCGAGCTTTCAGGCGCTGCAGTTCAAGCTGGCCGACATGGCCACCAACCTGGTGGCCGCGCGCCAGATGGTGCGCCTGGCCGCCAGCAAGCTCGATGCCGGCGCGCCGGATGCCACCACCTATTGCGCCATGGCCAAGCGCTTTGCCACCGATGCGTGCTTTGAGGTCATCAACGACGCGCTGCAACTGCACGGCGGCTACGGCTACCTGCGCGACTTCCCGCTGGAGCGCCTGTTGCGCGATGCGCGCGTGCACCAGATCCTGGAAGGCACCAACGAAATCATGCGCGTGATCGTCGGCCGCAGAATGCTGGACGGCGATGCGCCCGATGCGATCCGATAGAAAACCCATGGCTGCCGACGCTTGCTTCACCAGCGTTTGAAGGCGTTTTATCCACATGCCTGCACGCCCCATCGCCCCCGAGACCCTGCAGCTCATCGCCGCGGTGCAGGACGCGCTGGCCGGGCACCTGGGTGCCGAGGCGGATGTGCGGGAGCGCCCGCTGTTCGGCTGCCACGCCTTCATGGTCAACAACAAGCTGTGCCTCGCCGTCAGGGGCGAAGACCTGCTGGTGCGCCTGCCGCCGGCACAGCATGCGCGCATCGCCGAGACCCCTGCCGTGCGCGAGCTGGACCCCCGCGGCGGTATGCCCGGCTACTTCTGGATAGAGCCCGCCGCCTACGCCACACGCACGCAGTGGCGGCACTGGATCACCGCCGCGCTGGCCTACAACCCCGCAGCCCGGGCCACGCCCCGGCGCCAGAAAAGTACAAGCCATTCATTGCCGCAGCGCCCAATCCACAAGCGCAAGCAGCTCACGAATCCATAGTTCACGCTTACCCACCACAGGAGACTCCATCATGCAGATCGCTTTCATCGGTTTGGGCCACATGGGCGGCCCCATGGCCATCAACCTGCACAAGGCCGGGCACAGGATTCACGCCTTTGACCTCGTGCCCGCAGCCTGCGAGGCCGCCAAGGCCGCCGGCATCGCCATCGCCGCCAGCAGCGAGGCGGCGGTCAAGGGCGCCGACATCGTCATCAGCATGCTGCCCGCCAGCCACCACGTCGAAGGCCTGTACCTGGGCCGCGACGGTCAGGGCGGGCTACTCAGCCACATCGCCAAGGGCACGCTGGTCATCGACAGCTCCACCATCGCCGCCGCCACCAGCCAGAAGGTCGCCCAGGCGGCGGAAGCGGCCGGCATCGCCTTCATCGACGCGCCGGTTTCCGGCGGCGTGGGCGGCGCGGTGGCCGGCACGCTGACCTTCATGGTCGGCGGCCCGGATGCGCACCTGGAACGCGCGCGCCCGGTGCTTGAAAAAATGGGCGCGAACATCTTCCACGCCGGCGCCGTCGGCGCGGGCCAGACCGCCAAGATCTGCAACAACATGCTGCTGGGCATCCTGATGATAGGCACCAGCGAAGCCATGGCGCTGGGCGTGGCCAACGGGCTCGATCCCAAGGTGCTCGCGGAAATCATGCGCCGCAGCTCGGGCGGCAACTGGGCGCTGGAAAAGTACAACCCCTACCCCGGCGTGCACGAAAACGCCCCGGCCAGCAAGGGCTACGCCGGCGGCTTCGGCACCGACCTGATGCTCAAGGACCTGGGCCTGGCGCAGGAAGCCGCCACCGCCGTGCGCGCCGCCACGCCGCTGGGGGGCCTGGCGCGTGCGCTCTACGCCGCGCACAGCCTGGCGGGGCACGGCCCGGAGGATTTTTCCAGCGTGATCAAAATGGTCCAAAAGCGTTCCTGACGCAACGCCCTGCCCCGCTGCAGCGCGGAAACCGAGACTCGGAACCCTGGCGACCTTCAACGTCCCGGTACCTCCCATTGGATGTACCGGGCACTGTCCATCGCCTGCGGCGTCCTGGTGATGAACACCACCAGCCGCTCGCCATCGGTGAAATACGGGTCTTGCGTCAGATTGGTGCGCGGTGCACCACGGCTGGCAGCGCCGACGCCGCCTACATAGCCCCAGCGCTCCACATGGCCATTGCGCAGCAGGGTTTCCAGCAGTCGAAAGCGCGCATGGTCCACCTGCGGATCGATGACGTGGGTGGTGAGCGTCTTGGACAAGGTCGTCAGCTTGACGCCGATATCACGGCTGATCTGCCCAATCCACACCGGCTGCCCCGTGATCCGCAGCGAGGTCAGCCACAGCCGCAGATGGCCGCGCTGCGAAATATCGGCGCGCGCACGCTGCATCGCCAGGTCCTGCGGCTGGCCTTTGAAATACAGCGGACTCACCGGCGAGTTGCGGTACGCCCGCCCGAACGCGAACGCCGACGCCATATGCGTCACGCTGTCGGCGTTGATGGTTTCGGTGAAGTCCCAGCCCGAGCGGTCCAGGGCAATGAGCACGTCATTTTCCTCGCCGACCAGCGCGATATTGAGCGGATCGCCCTGCCCCGTGCCTGCGGCATCCGTGGTGCAGCAGGGCATGGTGCGCAGCGCCTGCGCCAGCTCAGGCAAAGCCACCGTGCGCTGCGTGGCGTGGCGCTGCGCGCGTTGCAGGCGGCTGGCGCGGAAATCAAAGCCATCCCCGGGCAGCTCTTCTGCAAGGTCAAAGCGCAGCACCTTCCCCAGGCCCAGCAGCTCCACATTCATCAGCTTGAACCCGCGGTCCACGCGGGTGTAGACAAAGCCCTTCACCGTCTGCCCCGCCGGCACATGCAGCCGGATGGCACCCTCGATCAGCTGGCGTTCGGCGGCCTGCAGTACGTCCGGGGCGGTCTGCCCATGGAACAGCCGCGCCACTTCGCGCGGCGCGTAGTAGCTGTCGTCCATGAAGGAGCGCATGAGCCAGTACGGCCGGTTGCCGCGGTTCTCGATTTCCAGCCACACCGGCTGCACCCCTTTGTCCTCAAGCTGCAGCCCGAAATGGGCGGCGCTCTCCAAAGGGCGCAATACGCTGGCGCGTACCGTCACCCCGTCCTGCATGCCGGTCTGCGTGCGGGCACGCATCAGATAGGCGTCCGCACTCGCCGCTGTCGCGGCGGCCTCGGGCGCGGAAGCCGCCCTGTCGCCCAATGCGCCACAACCCGCCAGAAACAGAACCGCCAGAAGGACAGCCATTCCCTTGCCGGCCAGGAATGAAAAGTGTGGAGCGTGTCTGTGGTTCATCGTTTGAAGCCCGGAAGTTGATGGTCTACGGCGGTGACGGCCGCCAGCACCAGATCGGCGCGCGGCACATCATCCGTGAACATCCCGCGCAGCAGCGGCAGCTGCTGCGAGAGGGGAATCTGCAGCGGTCCCAACGGCGGGTTGGCTTGCGCAGCCAATGAGCATGGCAGACAGGGCAGCGCCCAATACCCAGCCGACGGCATGGAAGCGGCGGGCAGCGCGGGAAACCGCCCCGCGGGATTGCCCGGGCTTCGCGCCGGATCTCGCGTCATGGATTGATGAAAAAGCGAACAATCCACGCCACCTGATAGGTTAAAAGCGCCGCAACGAACAAGGCATGCAGGCCTGTGCGGCGGGTCTTGACGGCTACGGCGCAGAGAACCAGCAGTACAGGGGTGCGGATCAGATATTCCCGTCCGAATTCCGCGAAATGCGCTTCACCCTTGATCCAGGTATCGACCACGTCCAGCAGGTAACTGACGGCCAGCAGGCCGAAAAACCAGACACGCCGGGCAAGGAAATAGTCCCGATATCCCGCATAGTCATTCATGCTCGCCGGAAACAACAGAGCGCAGAGCAGAAACAGAACGATCGCGTACCCGACGAGGAAGGCATAGGTGCCGAAGCTCCAGTGGCTCACCGCATACAGGCCGAACTGCCACCACCAGAAATGAACCATGGCGAGCAACATCGACAACACCCAGGCCAGATGAATGGCGTCCGGGCGATTGCTGCGCGGATGCTGGATGATGCGCGCCACCCCGGACAGCAGCGTCGTCACCCCAAGACCGATCACCATGCCCATCACGATGCGCACGTGCGGAAAGATTTCGCTCGCCGGCAGTGCGCCGGCCAGCACGGGGAACACGGAACTCATCGATGGATTGCCAGAAAAAATCACTGCTGATTGTTACAAATGCGCACTGGCTGGCGCTTGGAATCCAGGCGTTCTACGGCAGGCAGCTTGACCATCGCGACGATTTTTGACAATCGCTGGCGTCGGGGTTTCAGGCACCCTCAACCGGAAAAGCGAAAGGCCGCATGTAGCGGCCTTTCCATTTGGTGCATCTTTCAGCTTGTTAGCGTCCAGAGCGCATTTCCCAATCGTGTAACGAAGGATATGCTAACACAACGTGTTACAACGCGGCCATCACGCTTTAGTGGAGGAACGGATGGGCAAGATGCGTTACCGACTGGCACTGGACTTGGGCAGCACGTCGCTGGGCTGGGCCTTGGTCCGGCTGAGAGAGGATCAACCCGTGGCCGTCATCAAGGCCGGCGTGCGCATCTTCAGTGACGGCCGAAATCCGAAGGACGGTGCGTCGCTGGCCGTGAGCCGTCGTATGGCGCGCGCCATGCGCCGGCGCCGCGACCGCCTGCTCAAACGCAAAAATCGCATGGCGGCGCTGCTGGTGCAACACGGCTACTTTCCCATCGATATGGCGCAGCGCAAGGCACTGGAGCCGCTGAACCCCTACGAGTTGCGCGCCAAGGGGCTGGATTCGCCACTGAGCCCCGCCGAATTCGCCCGGGCGCTGTTCCACATCAACCAACGCCGCGGCTTCAAGAGCAACCGCAAGACCGACAAGAAGGACAACGACAGCGGCGCACTGAAAACCGCCATTAGCGCGCTGCGCCAGCAACTCGACACCACCGGCCTGGACGGCAAAGCACGCACAGTCGGCGAACTGCTGTGGCGGCGCATGCAAAACGGCACCGGCGTGCGTGCGCGCTACCGCGAACAACGGGTGGCAAAAGACGACGGCAAGACCCGCATCGACAAGAGCTACGACCTGTACATCGACCGCGCAATGATCGAGTCCGAGTTCGATGCGCTGTGGTCCAAGCAGGCAGCGTTGAACCCTCAGCAGTTCAACGACGCGGCACGTATCGCCCTGAAGGATTGCCTGCTGCACCAGCGCCCACTCAAACCCGTCAAGCCCGGCCGCTGCACCCTGCTACCGGATCAGGAGCGCGCTCCGCTGGCCCTGCCCAGCCAGCAGCGCTTTCGCATCTACCAGGAGGTGAACCACCTGCGCATCCTGGGCGACGGACTGCAGGACACAGTGTTGACCTTGGCGCAACGCGACGCCATGGTCGAGGCTCTGGAGCGCAACAGCAAACGCAGCTTCACGCAGATCAGAACCTTGTTGAAACTTTCCGGCCCGACACAATTCAACCTCGAAGATCCCAAGCGCCAGGAGCTCAAAGGCAACGCCACAAGCACCCTGCTTGCAAAGAAAGATTTCTTCGGCCCGGCGTGGCATGAATTCGACCTAGCACAGCAAGACGCCATCGTCATGCGCCTGCTGACCGAGGAGAGCGAGGCGGCACTTGTCTCCTGGCTGCAAAGTGAATTCGACGTGGACGAGGCACGTGCCGAAACCATTGCCAACGGCAGCCTGGCCGAGGGCTACGGCAGCCTCAGCGCCCAAGCATTGGCGCGCATCCTGCCAACACTGAGCGCCGACGTCCTCACCTACGACAAGGCCGTACAGGCTGCAGGCTTCGAGCACCACAGCCACATCAGCCACGCGGCAAGCACGGGCGAAATCCTGCCCGCACTGCCGTATTACGGCGAATATCTGCCGCGCCACGTCGGCTTCGGCACCGGCAGCCCGCAAGACCCGCCCGAAAAACGCTTCGGCAAGATCGCCAACCCCACAGTGCACATTGGCCTGAACCAGGTACGCACGGTGGTCAACGCACTCATCAAGCGCTACGGCCACCCGAGCGAAGTCATCGTGGAAGTGGCGCGCGAACTCAAGCAGAACCAGGAGCAGCGCAAGGAGCAGCAGCAACAACAGGCCCAAAACCAGAAGCGCAACGAGCGCCTGCGCGCCGACGCAGCGGCCATTCTGGGCGCTTCCACCGAACGGGTGCGCCACGCGGATATCCAGAAACTGATCCTGTGGGAAGAGCTCGGCCGCGACCCGGCCGAGCGCCGCTGCCCTTACAGCGGCGTACAGATCAGCGCCGCCATGGTGCTGTCCGACGAAGTGGAGATCGAACACATCCTACCGTTCTCCATGACGCTGGACGACAGCCTGAACAACAAGACCGTGGCCCTGCGCCGCGCCAACCGCGTCAAGGGCAACCGCACGCCATTCGACGCGCGCGCCGACTTGGAACGCCAGGGCTGGGCCTACGACGCCATGCTGGCGCGCGCCGAGCTGATGCCCAAGAACAAACGCTACCGCTTTGGCGTGGACGGCTACCAGAAATGGCTGCGCGAGGACGAGGACTTTCTGGCCCGCGCGCTCAACGACACGCGCCACCTGAGCCGCGTGGCGCGCGAATACCTCAGCCTGATCTGCCCGCAGGGCACCCGCGTCATCCCCGGCCAGATGACGGCCATGCTGCGCCGGCAACTCGGGTTGAACAACATCCTGGGGCCGGACGGCGAAAAAAACCGCAACGACCACCGACACCATGCAGTCGATGCCTGCGTGATCGCCGTCACCGATCAACCCATGTTGCAGCGCTTTGCACGGGCCAGTGCCAGCACACGCGAGCGGCAGCTCAATCGATTGGTGGAAAACATACCTCTGCCCTGGGACACCTACCGCGAGCATGTGGCGCGCGCGATTGGCAGCATCTGGGTCAGCCACAAGCCGGATCACGACTATCAGGATGAGTTATTCGATCAGACCATCTACAGCCCCGGTGGGTTCAGCAAGATTGCCGCAAAAACTCGTGCCGTGATTCCATTTAGAGCCCGCGCAGGCACAACCGCAGAACAACGTCATACCAACAAAAACGGCCAACCGAAGGCCTACAAAGGGCTCCTCTCCAACAGCAACTACTGCATCGAAATCGTTCGTATTGAAGGCAGATGGGAGGGGAAAGTAATTCCAACTCATCAGGCCTACGCATTTGTGCGCAACTACAAAAAGCGCCACCATGGATGCGCGGAAGTTGATGCATTGCGAAGCCTGCGGAATCCGCATCAAAGTATTTCTGGCAAACCTCTCGTGATGCGCCTAAGCATCGATGACACGATTCGAGCCGAAGTGGACAGCGCAGTGGAGACGCTGCAAGTCCTGAAGATCAACAGCAGCGGCTCGATCACCTTCATACGTGTGAATGAAACAAACATCCCTGCTCGCTACACAGCGAAACTTGCCGCGCAAAAGTTATCTGCAGCAGGCGAGGTTTGCGATCAGATTGCACTGAACGACAGTTTTTTCCAAAAAGCCATTTCCGCGGGAAGCCTACGCTCCATGAAAGCCCGCCGCGTGACCATCACCCCCATCGGCGAACTACACGACCCCGGCTTCCGGGAGTAAGCCCCATGATCGGCCGCATCGTCGAAGTGGCGGACGACCGGCGCCACCTGTCCATGCACCGCGGATTCATGGTGGTGCAGGACACCGAGGGCGAACGCAAGGAAATCGGCCAGGTGCCGCTGGACGACATTGCGGCCGTGATCGCCAATGCGCACGGCCTGTCCTACACCAATAACCTGCTGGTGGCGCTGGCCGAACGCGGCGCGCCCTTCGTGCTGTGCGCGGCCAACCACAATGCCGTCGGCATGCTGCTGCCCATCGAGGGCAACTTCGAGCAGTCGCGCCGCATCGAAGCGCAGATCGCCGCCAGCCAGCCCACGCACAAGCGCCTGTGGGCCGCGGTGGTGCGCTCCAAGCTGGAGCAGCAGGCGGCGGCGCTTGAAGCCGCGGGCGGCCCCACGGCGCCCCTGCTCGCGCTGGCGCGCAAGGTTCGAAGCGGCGACCCGGACAACCTGGAGGCCCAGGGCGCGCGCCGCTACTGGGGTCTGCTGTTTGGCGAAGGCTTTCGACGCGATCAGAACGGCGGCGAGCGCAACGCCCTGCTCAACTACGGCTACACCGTGCTGCGTGCAGCCACGGCGCGCGCGGTGATTGCCGCCGGCCTGCACCCGGGGATTGGCCTGCACCACAGCCACGACAACAACGCCATGCGCCTGGTGGACGATCTGATGGAGCCGTTTCGCCCCGTCATCGACCTCAAGGTCTGGCAACTGTGGCGCAATCAGGAGCGCGAGGTCACGCCCGAAGCCAAACGCGCCCTGGTGCGCACCCTGTACGACGACATGCAAAGCGACGTCGGCGCCACACCGGTCATGGTCTGCGCGCAAAAACTCGCCACCTCGCTCGCGCAGGTCTACCTGGGCCAGCGCGACAGGCTCGATCTGCCCCTGCCCGGCCTGCCTCTGGCGCTGGCCAGTTCGCTGCAAGACGACTGACGGAGCGTCCAGGTGCCACCATGCTCACGGGATACCGGCTGATGTGGATGGTGGTAATGTTCGACCTGCCGGTGGTGCTCAAGGCCGAGCGCAAGGCCGCAACAGAGTTTCGCAACACCCTACTTGACCTGGGTTTCGAGATGAGCCAGTTCAGCGTTTACATGCGCATGTGCACCAGCGCGACGCAGGTGGACACCTATTGCAAGCGCGTGGAAGCGGCCCTGCCAGCAGGCGGTAAAGTCAACATCCTGCAGTTCACCGACAAGCAATACGAACGCATCATCAGCTTCCGCGGTCAGACCAAGCAGCCAGCCAACAAAACGCCCGATCAGTTCGACCTTTTCTGAGCCCAGCATATGTATTTTTACGTCCCGGAAGCGAAAAACCCCCTGAAAAATCAGGGGGTTATCGCGCACAGAGTCTAGACGATTGGGAAATGCGCTCTGGCCGGAACCCATTCCAGGACTCCTTGTAAGCTGAGCGGAGTCTAGACGATTGGGAAATGCGCTCTGGCCGGAACATGAAGTCCAAGTTCAATACGAACGACTTGCAGTCTAGACGATTGGGAAATGCGCTCTGGCCGGAACATCCGCTCGTAGGCGAACCCGTAGGCCGCCAGTCTAGACGATTGGGAAATGCGCTCTGGCCGGAACCTGTTCATGCACTCCCCTCAGTCGTTGGTTAGTCTAGACGATTGGGAAATGCGCTCTGGCCGGAACCGCGGCAACCAGCAGCACTACCACGTTGCAGTCTAGACGATTGGGAAATGCGCTCTGGCCGGAACGCCGGCAAGCGGCTCATTGCCGTCGGCGCCGAGTCTAGACGATTGGGAAATGCGCTCTGGCCGGAACATATGGCACGGCCTGCTGCAGGCGGTTGCCAGTCTAGACGATTGGGAAATGCGCTCTGGCCGGAACTCAGGAGTTTGAGGCCACCATGCGCGCCGCAGTCTAGACGATTGGGAAATGCGCTCTGGCCGGAACACTTTCCCAGTGGCGAAAAATCGGCGGCGCAGTCTAGACGATTGGGAAATGCGCTCTGGCCGGAACCTTCTCGGACGCCGTCGCTCTTGAGCTTCTAGTCTAGACGATTGGGAAATGCGCTCTGGCCGGAACAGAAAGTGGCGATTGCCGTCCACCCGCCCAAAGTCTAGACGATTGGGAAATGCGCTCTGGCCGGAACTAAGCAATCAAGCCGGTCCAGTTTGTATATAGTCTAGACGATTGGGAAATGCGCTCTGGCCGGAACCGGGGGGCCATGGGTTCGACGTGCGAAGCCAGTCTAGACGATTGGGAAATGCGCTCTGGCCGGAACGAAGCCACCGGCGCTGAAGAAATCAACGCAAGTCTAGACGATTGGGAAATGCGCTCTGGCCGGAACCGGCTCGATCATTCGGCGACAGGATGTCCCAGTCTAGACGATTGGGAAATGCGCTCTGGCCGGAACCTGTTCCATGGTCTGCTGATTTTGCCAGGTAGTCTAGACGATTGGGAAATGCGCTCTGGCCGGAACCAGGCGCGTGCACGCCGCCGCGCAAGAGCTAGTCTAGACGATTGGGAAATGCGCTCTGGCCGGAACTACACCAGCGGCGGCGCTGTCAAAACCTGAGTCTAGACGATTGGGAAATGCGCTCTGGCCGGAACCGTCGGCGCTGGATGGCACGGGCGCCTGTGAGTCTAGACGATTGGGAAATGCGCTCTGGCCGGAACGTGTCGTCGGTGTTCTTGCCATGGCGGCTGAGTCTAGACGATTGGGAAATGCGCTCTGGCCGGAACCTGGTCGATCAGGGTGCGCCGGGTGTGCGCGAGTCTAGACGATTGGGAAATGCGCTCTGGCCGGAACATATACGCATGTGGAAAAGTCTTTAAAAATAGTCTAGACGATTGGGAAATGCGCTCTGGCCGGAACGCAACAGCCACACACTCCCAGCCGAGGGGAGTCTAGACGATTGGGAAATGCGCTCTGGCCGGAACAGAGACTGCCATTCGGATGCAGCGCGACGAGTCTAGACGATTGGGAAATGCGCTCTGGCCGGAACTGAAAGGTCAAAACCATGTCCGACTTGAAAAGTCTAGACGATTGGGAAATGCGCTCTGGCCGGAACGGGCGCGGTGGAGGCCATCAGCCAGGCGGCAGTCTAGACGATTGGGAAATGCGCTCTGGCCGGAACAGCGCATGCGCTTGAGCGCTTCTTCGGCCTAGTCTAGACGATTGGGAAATGCGCTCTGGCCGGAACCGGCGCAGGTGCATTCCGGCGCGGTCATGCAGTCTAGACGATTGGGAAATGCGCTCTGGCCGGAACATAATCGCTCTTGTAGGCGACGGTGCTGGAAGTCTAGACGATTGGGAAATGCGCTCTGGCCGGAACCGCTCTCATCCCACCGCTGCAGGCGGAAGAAGTCTAGACGATTGGGAAATGCGCTCTGGCCGGAACGGCCGCGCGGCGTTTCTGCCAGTTGCCCGGAGTCTAGACGATTGGGAAATGCGCTCTGGCCGGAACTCCTTTGGCGCTGGCCTGCAGGGCGCGACGAGTCTAGACGATTGGGAAATGCGCTCTGGCCGGAACGACACCGACGAAGCAGGGCAGAAGGGCGCTAGTCTAGACGATTGGGAAATGCGCTCTGGCCGGAACAGGTTTCCCATATTGACGGGAATGCCGAAAAGTCTAGACGATTGGGAAATGCGCTCTGGCCGGAACCCGTGACGCCTTCACTCCAGCCGTCCGATCAGTCTAGACGATTGGGAAATGCGCTCTGGCCGGAACCGGATCGACCTTGACCTGAACGCTGTTGAGAGTCTAGACGATTGGGAAATGCGCTCTGGCCGGAACCTGGCGCGAATCGTCGTGTAGGGACTGGAAAGTCTAGACGATTGGGAAATGCGCTCTGGCCGGAACTAGAGCACGGCACCAGCAAGATGGCCGCGCAGTCTAGACGATTGGGAAATGCGCTCTGGCCGGAACACAAGCGCTACCTGGGCGCCAAATCGAGCGAGTCTAGACGATTGGGAAATGCGCTCTGGCCGGAACAGGGCGGGCACGCCAGATACAAGGCCGGGCAGTCTAGACGATTGGGAAATGCGCTCTGGCCGGAACTGCGCCACGAATTGCTCGAAGGTAGAAAAGAGTCTAGACGATTGGGAAATGCGCTCTGGCCGGAACACGGTCATTATTGAATCACAAAAGGGCGGCAGTCTAGACGATTGGGAAATGCGCTCTGGCCGGAACTGCTTCTTTAAGCGCCTTGGCCGCGGCCAGAGTCTAGACGATTGGGAAATGCGCTCTGGCCGGAACAGATAGAGGGTCGTGGTGTCGTGGCGGAGTAGTCTAGACGATTGGGAAATGCGCTCTGGCCGGAACAGCCCACTGGAAATCACGCTGGATGGCGTGAGTCTAGACGATTGGGAAATGCGCTCTGGCCGGAACATGAGCACCACTTCCCCGCGCAACCCACGGAGTCTAGACGATTGGGAAATGCGCTCTGGCCGGAACGTGACGTTGAACACCTGCAGGCGCGAGCCGAGTCTAGACGATTGGGAAATGCGCTCTGGCCGGAACGGAAGAAGCGACCGCATGAACATTTGGCCAAGTCTAGACGATTGGGAAATGCGCTCTGGCCGGAACGGTGGCGCCGATCATGTGCGGCGGAACACCGAGTCTAGACGATTGGGAAATGCGCTCTGGCCGGAACCGGCCAGCGAAAGGTGAGCGAGTCCCGTGTAGTCTAGACGATTGGGAAATGCGCTCTGGCCGGAACACGGCAGGCAGGATCAAGCGGCGTAACGGGAGTCTAGACGATTGGGAAATGCGCTCTGGCCGGAACATGAAAACTCCGCGCCGCAGTGGGCACAGAAGTCTAGACGATTGGGAAATGCGCTCTGGCCGGAACTCCGTGCAAGTTCGCCAGCGTACAAACCTCAGTCTAGACGATTGGGAAATGCGCTCTGGCCGGAACCCAGCATCCGCCGCACCGGCACTGGTGGCTTAGTCTAGACGATTGGGAAATGCGCTCTGGCCGGAACCCATCGGCGATACCAAAGCTCGTCAATGGCAGTCTAGACGATTGGGAAATGCGCTCTGGCCGGAACCGGGCATGGTTCAGGAATAAAAGCGCCCACAGTCTAGACGATTGGGAAATGCGCTCTGGCCGGAACCGGAGAAGTCACCGAAAACCGAGACATCCGAGTCTAGACGATTGGGAAATGCGCTCTGGCCGGAACGCTGCCATGCGGGATCGCTGTACTTCTGCAAGTCTAGACGATTGGGAAATGCGCTCTGGCCGGAACTGTACCCAGCTCCTTGGAGAATCACGTCGGAGTCTAGACGATTGGGAAATGCGCTCTGGCCGGAACATGTCGCTGCGCCTGCCGGATGTCGAAGCCAGTCTAGACGATTGGGAAATGCGCTCTGGCCGGAACTCAGCATGTTCGACACGGACAGGCTTTCGACAGTCTAGACGATTGGGAAATGCGCTCTGGCCGGAACCGGATGCGGGCGGCCATGTCGCGCAGCAGCAGTCTAGACGATTGGGAAATGCGCTCTGGCCGGAACCCAAGGTGGCGATGGACATGGAGCCGCAGGAGTCTAGACGATTGGGAAATGCGCTCTGGCCGGAACAAACTGACGCCAAACGAATCGAGCACCTCGGAGTCTAGACGATTGGGAAATGCGCTCTGGCCGGAACGTATTCGGATGGGCCTTAAGACCCATCCGAATACGTCGCGCCTGGCGGCGCATTGCTCAACAAGAAATTTTCAAATCCGAGAAGTAGAGCGAAACGAATAATCCGGCGACGCCATCTTTTAGAACGGACCCAATGCTCACGCAAACACCCCCGCCGTCTCCTGCATTCTGCTGGAAACTTCACCCAGATGGTGCAGCGTATCGCCCCAGGTCATTTCCAGTTGCGTCAGTGTCTTGAAGTAGTGGCTGCCTATGTATTCATCGGTCACGCCGATGCCGCCGTGCAGCTGCACCGACTGCTGGCCGACGAAGCGCATGGATTGCCCCAGCTGCACCTTGGCGCGTGACAGGGCCTGGCGGCGCTCCTGGGCCGGCGCGCCGAGCTTGAGGCTGGCGTAGTAGCTCATCGAGCGCGCAAGCTCCAGCTGCATCTTCATGTCCGCCATGCGGTGGCGCAGCGCCTGAAAGCTGGCGATGGGCACGCCGAACTGCCTGCGCTGGTTCAGGTAGTCGGCCGTCAGCCGCACGGTCTGGTCCATCACGCCGACGGCGTAGGCGCAGCTGGCGGCGATGCCGATGTCCTGCGCCAGTTCCAGTGCCGCCAGGCCGTCCTGGGTGACCAGCGTCGCGGGCGCATCGGTGAGTTGCAACTCGGCCGCACGGCCACCGTCCTGCAGGCCGTAGCCTTGGGTCTTCACGCCGCTGGCGCCTTTTTCGACAAGGAACAGAGCGATGGCGCCACCCAGCTGTGCAGGCACCAGCCAGGCATCGGCCTGGTCACCGGCGATAACTATGTTTTTATGAGCGGTCAGCGCATATCCAACCTGCGCTGAAGCCGCTTTTGATTCGCAGACATCCAGACGGTAGCGCGCCTTTCTCTCCTGCTGCGCCAGCACCACCAGCGCCGCGCCGCTGGCGATGCGCGGCAGCCAGGCGGCCTGCACGGCATCCGCGGCGCAGCGCGCCAGCACGCCGGTGGCGATGAAGGTCTGCGCCAGCGGCTCCAGCACGATGCCGCGCCCGAGCTCTTCCATGGCCACCATCGCATCGACCGCGCCCTGCCCCAGGCCGCCATGCGCCTCGGGCACGGTGAGCGCGGTCAGGCCGAGTCCTGCCAGCTCGCCATAGGCGGCGCGGTCAAACCCGCCGCCCGCGACGATGGCGCGGCGGCGCTCGAAGCCGTAGGCCTTGTCCACCCAGCGGCGCACCGCGTCGCGCAGTTGTTCCTGGTCGTCGGAAAAATCAAAGTCCATGTCCGTCTCCGTTCAGCCCAGCACCGTCTGGGCGACGATGTTGCGTTGCACCTCGTTGCTGCCACCGTAGATCGTGGTCTTGCGCAGGTTGAAGTAGGTGGAGGCCAGCGGCGCCAGGCCTGCATCGCCGCCGGGGAAATCGCCCTGCCAGCCGGCGTCCATCGCCTCGTGGATCAGCGGCAGCGCGAACGGCGCGGCCGCGAGCATCATCAGCTCGGCGTAGCGCTGCTGGATCTCGCTGCCGCGGATCTTGAGCAGGCCGGCAATGTCGAGCGGGTTTCTGCCGCTCTTTTGCGCCGCCAGCACGCGCAGCACCATCATTTCCAGCGCCACGATGTCCACCTCCAGCAGCGCGATCTGATCGCGAAAGCGCAGGTCGTCCCACAGGCCTTCGCGTTTGGCGATGCGCTTCAAACGCTCAAGCTCGCGCTTGCTGCGGTTCACGTCGGCAATGCCGGTGCGCTCGTGCGCCAGCAGAAATTTGGCGTAGTTCCAGCCCTTGTTTTCCTCGCCGATGAGGTTTTCCGCCGGCACCTCGACGTTGTCGAAGAAGACCTCATTGACCTCGCATTCGCCGTCCAGCAGCCGGATCGGGCGCACCGTGACGCCGGGGGATTTCATGTCCAGCAGCAAAAAGCTGATGCCGGTCTGCGGCTTGCCTTCGGTACTGGTGCGCACCAGGTTGAACATCCACTCGCCGTACTGGCCCAGCGTGGTCCAGGTCTTCTGGCCGTTGACGATGTATTTGTCGCCCTGGCGCACGGCGCGGGTCTTGAGGCTGGCCAGATCCGAGCCCGAGCCCGGCTCGGAATAGCCCTGGCTCCACCAGACCTCGCCGCTGGCGATGCCGGGCAGGAAGCGCCGCTGCTGCTCGGGCGAGCCGAACGCCATGATGACCGGCGCCACCATCACCGGCCCGAAGGGCACGATGCGCGGCGCGCCGGCCAGCGCGCATTCTTCCTCGAACAGGTGCTTTTGCACCGCGCTCCAGCCCGGGCCGCCGAACTCCCTGGGCCAGCCGTAGCCCAGCCAGCCCTTCTTGCCGAGAATCCTGGCCCAGCCCTGCATGTCGTCCCGCGTCAGCCGCAGGGCGTTGTGCACCTTGTGCGAAATCTCCGGCGGCAGGTGGGCGCGCACCCAGCCGTGCACCTCGTCGCGGAAGGCCTGTTCTTCGGGGGTGAATGCCAGATCCATAAGGGCGTCTCCTTTGCAGCGGCGGTTGTAGCACGCACCAGGCGTGGCACCTGTCAACGGCAGGACAGATGCCGAGCCAGCCTGAACGCTTGCAGGCAGGAGCAGAACGACCATAATCGACCCGATATCGCCCTGACAAATCGGGGAGCCCTGCCATGAAAACTGCCCTGGACCCGCGCATCTCCGAGTTCGAGACCCAGGAGCAGGCCGACAACTACGACCGGTGGTTTCGCGCCAAGGTGCAGGAAGCCATAGACAGCAAGAAGCCGCGCTTGCCGCACGATGAGGCAATGGCGCGCGTGGACCGTTTGCTCGAAGAGCGCAGGAAGCAGCGTGCTGCCGGTTGAGTGGTCGGACGAAGCCCAGTTCGACTTGGCGGATATTCAAGGCTACATCGAACAATCCTCGCCGCAGCATTGAAACCGGGGTCGAGCGGCTGCCACACATGCCTTACGTTTTTCGGCCAGGCAGGGTGGCAGGAACGCGGGAATATGTGGTTCACCCCAACTACATCGTTGTCTATCGTGTGACGTCTTCCGCGATCGTCGTCGATCGCGTGCTGCACGCTCGGCAGGAATACCCATAACCCACATTACGGCTTCGCGCTGCCAGCATGGCGCTGGTCAAGCGCAATCCACCCCTCAAGCCCCCAACTGCTCGCTCAGCCACCGCACCCGGTCTCTCAACTGCGCCACCTCGGCCTCCAGCGCCTGCACGCGCTGCTCCAGCGCATCGCCGCCGCGCGGCGCGGGTGCGGCCACCGCCAGCGCCTGCACATCCACCGGCCCGCACAGCAGTTGCGCCCAGCGCGGCTCGCGCGCGCCGGGGGCGCGCGGCAGCAGCAGCACCAGCGGGCCGCCTTTTTCATCGCTGCGCTCGGCCAGCTCTTGCAGAAAGGCTTCGACCGACGAGGTATCGGCAAACCGGTGCCAGCGCTCGGCATTGATGCGCAGTTCGGCGGCGGTCTGCGGGCCGCGCAGCAGCAACAGGCCCAGCAGCGCCGCGGATTGATCGGGCACGCCGATGCCGCAGCTGAAGTTGTGCTCCCAGCGGGCCACGCGCGCACCGCCGATTTCCACCACCAGCGCGCGAGCGCGCAGGCTGTCGAGTGCCTGCTGCACCTCGGCGTCAGGCAGTTGCATCACCGGCTCGCGGCTGGTCTTCTGGTTGCAGCCCAGCACCAGGCTGTTGAGGGTGAGCGGGTAGCTGTCGGGCACGGTGCGGGATTTTTCCAGCAGCGTGGCCAGCACGCGGGCCTCGATGGCGGACAAGGGCTGCAGGCGTGGATCAAAGGGCATGGCGGGGATAATCCTGGGGTGACGAAAAACATCGTGATTCTCATCTCTGGCACGGGCTCCAACATGGCGGCCATCGTGCGCACCGCCCAACAGCAGGACTGGGCGGCGCGCCTGGATGCGCGCGTGGTTGCGGTTTTGAGCAACCGTGCCGATGCCAAAGGCCTGGCGTTTGCGCAGCAGCATGGCATTGCCACCGGCGTGCTGGAGCACCAGGCTTTCGCAAACCGCGAGGCGTTCGATGCCGCGCTGATGCAGCGCATCGACGGCTACCAGCCGGCGCTCGTCGTGCTGGCGGGTTTCATGCGCATCTTCACGCCGGGTTTTGTGGCGCATTACGCGGGGCGGCTGCTCAATATCCACCCTTCGCTGCTGCCGGCCTTCCCCGGGCTGCACACGCACGAACGCGCGATCGATGCGGGCTGCAAATTCGCCGGCTGCACGGTGCACCAGGTGACGGCGGAGCTGGACGTGGGGCCCATACTCGACCAGGCCGTCGTACCCATCCTGCCGGGCGATAGCGCCGAGCAGCTGGCCGCGCGCGTGCTCACGCAAGAGCACCAAGTCTATCCGCGCGCCATTGCCCAATTTCTCTCTCATTGATAGCTGCAAGCGCACGTCTGTCATGCGCCAACGCCTGATTTCATTGGTATTCCATGCACCCACAAGCCCTGGTTGAAGCCTGCAGCGATCTGCTGCGGCAAGTCCTGACCTTCGAGCACCCGGCGGACGCCGTGGTCTCGCGCTTCTTTCGCGAGCACCGCCACCTGGGCCCGCGCGAGCGCGCCACGCTGGCCGAGACCACCTACACCGTGCTGCGGCGCAAGCTGGCGTTCGAGCGCCTGGCGCGCTCGGGCAGCGGGCCGCGCGAGCGGCGCCTGGCCATCCTCGGGTTTGCCGGGGTGCGCGGCTTTCTGCAGGGCGCCTTGTCTGCGCAGGAGTCGGACTGGCTCGATGCCTGCAACGCCGTCCCGCCCGGGGAATGGTTCGAGCCCGAGCGCCACAACCTGCCCGCCTGGCTGGCCGAGCGGCTCAAGGCGCAGGTGGGCGATGGGTTCTGGCCGCTGGCCGAAAGCCTGCTGGAGGGTGCGCCGCTCGATCTGCGCGTCAACACCTTGAAGCTGAAACGGGCGCTAGCGCAGGAACAGCTTGCGCAAGCAGCTATCAAATCCGAAGAAACCCCGTATTCGCCCTGGGGCCTGCGGGTGCAGGGCAAGCCCGCCATCAACCGGCTCGCGCTGTTCACCAGCGGCGCCATCGAGGTGCAGGACGAAGGCTCGCAACTGCTGGCGCTGCTGCTGGACGCCAAGCGCGGCGAGATGGTGACCGATTTCTGCGCCGGCGCCGGCGGCAAGACGCTGGCCATAGGCGCCACCATGCGCAGCACCGGACGGCTGTACGCCTTCGACGTGTCGGCGCACCGGCTGGACGCGCTCAAGCCGCGCCTGGCGCGCTCGGGTCTGTCGAACGTGCACCCTGCCGCGATCGCGCACGAGCGCGACGAGCGCGTGAAGCGCCTGGCGGGCAAGATGGACCGGGTGCTGGTGGATGCGCCCTGCTCGGGCCTGGGCACGCTGCGGCGCAACCCCGATCTGAAATGGCGCCAGTCGCCCGACAGCGTGGCGGAACTGGCCGTGAAGCAGCAGGCCATTCTGGCCAGCGCCGCGCGCCTGGTGAAATCCGGCGGGCGGCTGGTCTACGCCACCTGCAGCCTGCTGGCCGAAGAGAACGAAGCCATCGCCGAAGCCTTCGGCGCCGCGCACCCGGATTTCACGCCGCTGCCCGTGGGCGAGCTGCTGGCGCAACTGAAAGTGGCCGATCCGCAAAGCCTCTGTGCCGGCGGCCCGGATGGGCAGCAGTACCTGCGCCTGTGGCCGCACCGCCACCGGACGGATGGCTTTTTTGCGGCAGTGTGGCAGCGGCGCTGATCACCCCTCCCCCCGCTTCCACCACTCGCTGCCGAACTGCCCCTGCATCCAGCTGATGAACTGGCGCACCTTGGCCGGCACCAGGCGCGGCGAGGGGAAGACGGCATGCACCTCCTGCTGCGGCAGCTGCCAGGCATCCAGCAGGCTCACGACGGCGCCATCGATCAGCGAGCGCTGCGCCACGTAGCGCGGCAGCGCGGCAATGCCCATGCCGCTGCGCGCGGCCAGCAGCAGCATGGAGAGGTTGTTGGAGCGCAGCCGCCCGCGCACCGCCACGCTGCGGTGCTCGCCGGCGCGGCCGCTGAAGTGCCAGCGCTCATCGCCCTGCACGCTGCTGTAGATCAGCACGCCGTGGCGCGCCAGATCCTCGGGCTTGCGCGGCGTGCCGTGCTCCTTGAGGTAGGCGCCGGACGCCACCAGCACCCACGGGTTCACCCCCAGCCAGGCCGCGCCCAGCGTGGAATCGGCCAGCTTGCCCAGCCGCACCGCCACATCCACGCCCTGCTCCACCAGGTTCACGTAGCGGTCGTCGCACAGCAGCTCGATCTGCAGCTGCGGGTTCATGCGCATGAATTCCAGCACCAGCGGCGCCATCACGCGCCGCCCGAAGGCGACCGACGAGCTGATGCGCATGCTGCCCTCGGCCTGGGTCTGCAGCAGCGTGCCGACCGAACTTGCCTCGTCGGCATGCAGGCAGATGAGCTTGCATTTTTCGTAGTACAGCAGGCCGATTTCCGTGGCACTCACGCCGTGCGTGGTGCGGTGCAGCAGGCGTGCGCCCAGCTGCTGCTCCATGCGGTTGATCTGCTTGGTGGCGGCCGGCTGGCCTATGCCCAGCTCCTGCGCGGCCTTGCTGAAGGAGCCGAGGTCGACGATGCGGATGAAAAGGCGGATGTCCTGGATGCGGTCCATAGTTCTATTCCACCACGGAATAAGCGTCATGCGCAATCGCCACCTTCCCTTGCGAAGCCTGCGCGGCGACGATAGCCGCCAACGCAATCGAGGTTTCCAAGGAGTAATGGCAATGGCAAAGATGAAGGCGGCGATGGCCGCGGTGCTGGTGATGGAAAAGGAAGGCATCACGCAGGCCTTCGGCGTGCCGGGCGCCGCCATCAACCCGCTGTACGCCCAGCTCAAGGAGCGTGGCACCATCGCCCACGTGCTGGCGCGCCATGTGGAAGGCGCATCGCACATGGCCGAGGGCTATACCCGCGCGGTGGCCGGCAACATCGGCGTGTGCCTGGGCACCTCGGGGCCGGCCGGCACCGACATGCTGACCGGGCTGTATTCCGCCAGCGCGGATTCGATTCCGATTCTGTGCATCACCGGCCAGGCGCCGCGCGCCCGGCTGCACAAGGAAGACTTTCAGGCGGTGGACATCGCCAGCATCGCCAAGCCCGTGACCAAGATGGCCACCACGGTGCTGGAGCCCGCCCAGGTGCCTCGCGTGTTCCAGCAGGCGTTTCACCTGATGCGCTCGGGCCGCCCCGGGCCGGTGCTGATCGACCTGCCGTTCGACGTGCAGATGGCCGAGATCGAGTTCGACATCGACACCTACGAACCGCTGCCCGCCTACAAGCCGGCGGCCACGCGCAGGCAGGTGGAGAAGGCGCTCGCCATCCTGAACGCATGCGACAAGCCCTTGATCGTCGCCGGCGGCGGCATCATCAACGCCGATGCGTCCGATCTGCTGGTCCAGTTTGCCGAGCTCACCGGCGTGCCCGTGATCCCGACGCTGATGGGCTGGGGCACGATCGCCGACGACCATCCGCTGATGGCCGGCATGGCGGGCCTGCAGACCGCGCACCGCTACGGCAACGCCAACATGCTCGCCAGCGACTTCGTGCTGGGCATGGGCAACCGCTGGGCCAACCGCCATACCGGCTCGACCGACGTGTACTGCAAGGGCCGGCGCTTCGTGCATGTGGACATCGAGCCGACGCAGATCGGCCGCATCTTCGCGCCCGAGCTGGGCATAGTCTCCGACGCCAAGGCCGCGCTGCAGCTCTTCGTGCAGGTCGCCAGGGAATGGAAGCAGGCCGGCAAGCTGCGCGACTTCAGCGCCTGGGCGGCCGAATGCCAGGCGCGCAAGAAGGACATCCAGTACCTGCGCAAGACGAATTTCGACACCGTGCCGCTCAAGCCCCAGCGCGTGTACCAGTGCATGAACAACGCGTTCGACCGCGACACCTGCTATGTCTCCACCATCGGTCTGTCGCAGATCGCGGGCGGGCAGTTCCTGCATGTGTTCAAGCCGCGCCACTGGATCAACGCCGGGCAGGCGGGCCCGCTGGGCTGGACGCTGCCGGCCGCCCTGGGCGTGCGCGTGGCCGACCCCAAGCGCAAGATCGTCGCGCTCTCGGGCGACTACGACTTCCAGTTCCTGGTCGAGGAGCTGGCCGTCGGCGCGCAGTTCAAGCTGCCCTACATCCACATCGTGGTGAACAACAGCTACCTCGGGCTGATCCGCCAGAGCCAGCGCGGTTTCGACATGGATTACTGCGTGCAGCTGGCCTACGAAAACATCAATTCGCCCGAGGTCAAGGGCTACGGCATAGACCATGTGAAGGTGGCGGAGGGCCTGGGCTGCAAGGCGATCCGCGTGCACGAGCAAAAGGAGATTGCTCCCGCCATCAAGCAGGCCGAGGCCTGGATGGAGCAATTCCAGGTGCCGGTGGTGATCGAAGTGATCCTGGAGCGCGTGACCAACATCGCGATGGGCACGGAGATCGACAATGTGAATGAATTCGAAGCACTGGCCGGCAGCAAAGCCGACGCGCCCACTACCCTGGCCCTGCTGGATTGAAAGGACCACCATGCCCCAATTTGCCGCCAACCTCACCATGCTCTTCACCGAGCGCCCGTTTCTGGAGCGCTTTGCCGCGGCCCGCGCCGCCGGGTTTGATGCGGTGGAGTTCCTCTTTCCCTACGCCCACAAGGCCGAGGAGATCAAGGCGCTGCTGGAGGAATTCCGCCTGAAGCTGGTGCTGCACAACCTGCCCGCGGGCGACTGGGATGCGGGCGATCGCGGCATTGCCTGCGACCCGGCGCGCACCGCCGAATTCCGCGAAGGCGTGGCCAAGGCCATCGCCTACGCCAAGGTGCTGGGCGTGCCGCAGCTCAACTGCCTGGCCGGCAAGGTGCCCGCGGACGCCGACGCGCACCAGGTACAGCAGACCTTCGTTGAAAACCTGCGCTTTGCCGCCGGCGAGCTCAAGGCCGCCGGTCTGCGCCTGGTGATGGAGCCCATCAACACTTTCGACATTCCCGGCTTCTACCTGAACCGCACGGCGCAGGCACTGCAGGTGATCGAGCAGGTTGGTTCGGACAACCTCTTCATCCAGTACGACATCTACCACATGCAGCGCATGGAGGGCGAGATCGCCGCCACACTGCAAAAGCAACTCAAGCACATCGCCCACATCCAGCTGGCCGACAACCCCGGGCGCAACGAGCCGGGCACGGGCGAGCTCAATTACCGCTTCCTGTTCCAGCACCTGGACAAGATCGGCTACGACGGCTGGATAGGCTGCGAATACAAGCCCGCAGGCACCACCGAAGCGGGCCTGGGCTGGATCAAGGCGCTCACCGCATAACGACCACGCACAACAACAAGGAATCAGCACCATGGGTACACAGCAACTCAACATCGGCTTCATCGGCCTGGGCATCATGGGCACGCCGATGGCGGGGCATCTCCTCAAGGCCGGGCACCAGGTCTTTCTGCACACGCGCGGCCAGGTGCCGCAAGAGCTGACGCAGGCCGGCGGCAACGCCTGCGCCAGCGGCAAGGAAGTGGCGCAGAAGGCCGACATCGTCATCATCATGGTGCCGGACACGCCCGACGTGGGCAAGGTACTGTTCGCCGAAGGCGGCGTCGCCGAAGGGCTTTCCAGGGGCAAGGTGGTCGTGGACATGTCGTCCATATCGCCCGTCGAAACCAAGGAATACGCTGCAAAGATCGAAGCACTGGGCTGCGACTACATCGACGCCCCGGTCTCCGGCGGCGACGTGGGCGCGAAGAACGCCACGCTCTCCATCATGTGCGGCGGCAAGCCCGAGGTGTTCGAGCGCGTGCAGCCGGTGCTGGCCTGCATGGGCAAGAACATCACGCGCGTGGGCGGCACGGGCGACGGCCAGACCTGCAAGGTGGCCAACCAGATCGTGGTGGCGCTGACCATCAACGCCGTCTCCGAAGGCCTGCTGTTCGCCGCGCGCGCCGGCGCCGATCCGGCCAAGGTGCGCGAGGCGCTGCTGGGGGGCCTGGCCACCTCGCGCATCCTCGAAATCCTGGGCGAGCGCATGATCAAGCGCACCTTCAACCCGGGCTTTCGCATCAAGCTGCACCAGAAGGATCTGAATCTGGCGCTCACGGCCGCACGCCAGCTCGGCCTGGCGCTGCCGGCCACGGGCACGGCGCAGCAGCTCTTTTCCGCCTGCGTGGCCAACGGCGGCGAAGGCTGGGACCATTCCGGCATGGTGCGCGCGCTGGAAAAGCTCTCCAACTTCGAGATCGGCCAGCAGGCCGGATGAATTCCATGACCGAGGGTGCGCTGATGCGCGCCATGTTCGATGCGGCCATCGCATCGGCCCAGCCGGCGCTGTGCGTGCCGCCGCACCTGCCGCGGCCGGAGGACGTCAAGGGCCGGCTCGTGATTCTGGGCGCGGGCAAGGCATCGGCGGCGATGGCGCGCGCGGTGGAAGACCACTGGCCGGGCGCGCTCACCGGTCTGGTCGTCACGCGCTATGGCTACGGCGTGCCCTGCGAGCGCATCGAAATCGTCGAGGCTGCGCACCCCGTGCCCGATGCCGTTGGGCTGGCCGCTGCCGAGCGCATGCTGGCGCTGGCCGAGAACCTCGGCGCCGACGATGTGGTGCTGTGTCTGATCTCGGGCGGTGGCTCATCGCTGCTGCCCCTGCCGCTGCCCGGCCTCACCCTGGAAGACAAGCAGCAGGTGAACCGCGCGCTGCTCGCCAGCGGCGCCAGCATCAGCGAAATGAACACCGTGCGCCGGCACCTTTCGGCCATCAAGGGCGGGCGCCTGGCGGCTGCCTGCCACCCGGCGCGCGTGATCACGCTGCTGCTCTCGGACGTGCCGGGCGATGCGCCGCGCGACATCGCCTCCGGCCCCACGGTGGGCGATGCGAGCACCTGCCAGGATGCGCTGGACATCGTGCAGCGCTACGGCATCGCCCTGCCCGCGCAGGTGCGCCAGGTGCTGGAGAGCGGCGCCGGCGAATCAATCAAGCCCGATGACCCGCGCCTGGCAGGCATCAGCACCCACATCGTCGCCGCGCCGCAGCAGGCGCTGCAGGCCGCCGCCACCGTAGCCGGCCAGCACGGCTATACACCCCACATCCTGAGCGACGCCATCGAAGGCGAGGCGCGCGATGTCGGCAAGGTGCTGGCGGCGCTGGCCCTGCAGGTGGCCGAACGCGGCGAACCGTTCAAGGCACCCTGCGCCATCCTGTCGGGCGGCGAGACCACGGTCACCTTGCGCGGCAAGGGCCGCGGCGGGCGCAATGTCGAATGCCTGCTGTCGTTTGCCATAGCCACCCGCGGCCATGCGCGCATCCATGCGCTGATGGGCGATACCGATGGCGTGGATGGCATGGAGGAAATCGCCGGCGCCGTGGCCAGCCCCGACACGCTGGCACGCGCGTTTGCGCAGGGCATCCGGCCACAGCACAGCCTGGACGCCAACGACGGCCACGGCTTCTTCGAGGCGCTGGGCGATTCGGTCATCACCGGCCCCACGCTCACCAACGTCAACGACTTCCGCGTCGTGCTCGTCACCGCCTGAGCACGATGCGCCGCCTCACGCCTCACGCCTCACGCCTCACGCCTCACGCTCAACGCTCAACGCCAACCCCCCACCATGCACCGCACCCGCCGCGCCAAGATCGTCGCCACCCTCGGCCCCGCCAGCTCCAGCCAGGACATGATCCGCACGCTGTTTCTTGCCGGAGCCGATGTGTTCCGCATGAATTTCAGCCACGGTACCAAGGAAGACCATGCCGCGCGCTTTGCTGCCGTGCGCGCGGTGGAGCGTGAAACCGGGCGCCCCATCGGCATCCTGGCCGACCTGCAGGGCCCCAAGCTGCGCGTGGGCGTGTTCGCCAGCGGCCCGGTGCAGTTGCAGACGGGGCAGAAGTTCCGCTTCGACCTGGAAAAAATGCCCGGCACCGCCGAACGCGTGAACCTGCCCCACCCCGAGATCTTTGCCGCGCTGGTACCCGGCGCCGAACTGCTGCTCGATGACGGCAAGCTGCGCGTGCGGGTTGACCGCTGCGACGCGGCATCGGCCGACACCACGGTGCTGGTCGGCGGGCGCCTATCGGAGCGCAAGGGCGTGAACGTGCCCGGCGTGGTGCTGCCGATCTCGGCGCTCACCGCCAAGGACCGCGCCGATCTGGAAACCGCGCTGGAGCTGGGCGCCGACTGGATCGCGCTGTCCTTCGTGCAACGGCCCGAAGACCTGATCGAGGCACGCAGCCTCATCAACGGCCGCGCCGGTTTGCTCGCCAAGCTGGAAAAGCCTTCCGCCATCGAACGCCTGGAAGATGTGGTGGCCGCCACCGACGCGGTGATGGTGGCGCGCGGCGACCTCGGCGTGGAGATGCCGGCCGAGCAGGTGCCGGCCATCCAGAAGCGCATCGTCAAGCTCTGCCGCAAGCTCGGCAAGCCGGTGATCGTCGCCACGCAGATGCTCGAATCGATGATTGAAAGCCCGGTGCCCACGCGCGCCGAAGCGTCCGACGTGGCCACCGCCATCTACGACGGCGCCGACGCGGTGATGCTCTCGGCCGAATCGGCCGCCGGCAAGTACCCGGTCGAGGCCGTGACCATGATGAACCGCATCATCGAAGGCACCGAGGCCGACACGCAGTACCGCCAGCTCATCGAGACCTCGCAGGCCGCGGCCGAGGCGAACGCCCGCGACGTGACGCAGGCGGTGTGCTGCGCCATGCGGCGCGCCGCAGAGCTGCTGCAGGCCGACGCCATCGTGAGCTGCACCAGCAGCGGCCGCACCAGCCTGCGCGCCGCGCGCGAGCGGCCCGGCTCGCCCATCCTCAGCCTCTCGCCGCACCTGGGCACCGCGCGCAAACTGGCGCTGGCCTGGGGCGTGCATTCGGTGCATGTGGCGGATCCGGCGTCGCTCGACCAGCTCGCGCCCATGGCCACCGAAGTCGCGCGCAGCCAGGGCTTCGCCCAGCCTGGCCGCCCCATCGTGATCCTCGCGGGCCTGCCGTTCGGCGAAAGCGGCACCACCAACATGATGCGCGTGGCGATCGCCTGAACCTGCATCACTTCGGCTCACCGGGCGCCGCGCCCGCGGCACCCGCATTGCGCGCACGCAGCTCCCGCAGCTTCTCGCCGATTTTGATCTCCAGCCCGCGCGGCACCGGTTCGTAAAACCCAGGCGGCGCCATGCCCTCGGGCAGGTAGGTCTCGCCCGCCGCAAAGCCGCCCTCCTCGTCGTGCGCGTAGCGGTAGCCCTTGCCATAATCGAGCTGCTTCATGAGCTTGGTCGGGGCATTGCGCAGGTGCAGCGGCACCGGCCGCGTGCCGTCCTGCGCCACCAGGGCGCGCGCCTTCTTGTAGGCGGTATAGCCGGCGTTGCTCTTGGGCGCCACGGCCAGGTAAATCACCGCCTGCGCCAGCGCGAGTTCCCCCTCGGGGCTGCCCAGGCGCTCGTAGGTCTGCGCCGCCTCGTTGGTGATCTGCATCGCGCGCGGGTCGGCCAGGCCGATGTCCTCCCAGGCCATGCGCACGATGCGCCGCGCCAGATAGCGCGGATCGACCCCGCCGTCGAGCATGCGCACCAGCCAGTACAGCGCCGCATCGGGGTCCGAGCCACGCACCGATTTGTGCAGCGCGCTGATGGTGTCGTAGAACTGCTCGCCGCCCTTGTCGTAGCGGCGCATCTGCTGGCCCAGCACCTCCAGCAGCCAGTCGTCGGTGATCTGCTGCACCTTCGCCTGCCGCGCGGTGACGGCCAGCTGCTCCAGCGTGTTCAGAAGGCGCCGCGCATCGCCGTCGGCATAGGCCACCAGACGTTCGATGGCATCGTTTTCGATAGCTGGAAGCGCTTGCTGCGCCTGCGCTCGCGCCACTATTTCCTTCAATTCATCGGACGTCAGCGGCTGCAGCACATACACGGTGGCGCGCGAGAGCAGCGCGCCGTTCACCTCGAACGAGGGGTTCTCGGTGGTCGCGCCGACAAAGGTGAACAGGCCGCTTTCGACATGCGGCAAAAACGCATCCTGCTGGCTCTTGTTGAAGCGGTGCACCTCATCGACGAAGACGATGGTGCGCTGCGGCGCCAGTCCGTGGCGCACGCTTTCTGCGCGCTCCACCGCCTCGCGGATGTCCTTCACGCCGCCCAGCACCGCGCTGATGGCGATGAACTGCGCATCGAACGCCTGCGCCATCAGCCGCGCAATCGTCGTCTTGCCGGTGCCTGGCGGCCCCCAGAGGATGCAAGAATGCGGCTGCCCCGATTCAAACGCCAGTCGCAGCGGCTTGCCCGGCCCCAGCACCTGTTTCTGCCCTATCACTTCATCCAGCGTGTGCGGACGCAGGCGCTCGGCCAGAGGGATATGCGGGCTTGCCGGGTTCATGGCTGGTGTGGACGGGAGTAGTGGTGTCTGCGATGGTAGCGACCCGCGGCCTTTGCGGGCGGGACAATGCGCGCATGGCTTCCCAACGATCGCTCAACCAACTCCTGCGCGAAATCCGCGCCTGCACCGTCTGCGCCCCCTTTCTGCCGCTGGGCCCCCGGCCCGTGCTGCAGGCCGGGCATGGCGCGCGCATCCTGCTAGCCAGCCAGGCGCCCGGCATCAAGGTGCACCAGAGCGGCATTCCGTTCGATGATGCCAGCGGCCGGCGCCTGCGCCAGTGGCTGGGCATGAGCGACGAAATTTTCTACGACCGCGACAAGGTCGCCATCGTGCCCATGGGCTTCTGCTACCCCGGCCGTGCGGCCCAGGGCTCGGGCGATGCGCCGCCGCGCCCCGAATGCGCGCCGCTGTGGCGCAAGCGCGTGATGGCGCAGCTGCCCAATATCGAGCTGACCGTGCTGATCGGCCAGTACGCGCTGGCCTGGCACCTGCCCGAGGCGCGCAGGATGGGCGTGACCCGCGCCGTGCAGGAATGGCAGCGCTGGTGGCCGCACACACTGGTGCTGCCGCACCCCAGCCCGCGCAACAACGGCTGGCTCAAGCACAACCCGTGGTTCGAGGCCGATTTGCTGCCCAGGGTGCGCGAACGTGTCAGTTTGTTGCTTTGAGCATTTTCATTGCCGACCGGTAATCCAGTCGTAACAACGGTCACGCGCGCAGCAGGCGGCTTCACAGGTCTTTTCACAATCACCGAAGGCACGACCAGCCGACAAGGCTGCTGTTACACGCCGCGTTGCTGCCGCGCAGGCGCGTTTTGATAATGGAAACGCAGCGCCACAGCCAAACGCGAGCCGGGTGCCGCCAGGGGGTTGAGGGCTCAGCCCGCCTGCAACCACCGGGAGACTATTCATGCTCAACAGAACGATGAAGCGAAGCGCTTTTGCTCTGACGGCGGCGGCATCGGCGCTTCTCTTTGCCGCCAGCCTGGCGAACGCCCAGGAATGGGGCACGTATGGCGGCGACGCCGGCAACACACGCTTCAGCAAGGCCGCGCAGGTCACGGCCAAAAACGTCGGCAACCTGCATGTCAAATGGACACTGCAGCTCGGCTCGCTGCGCTCGCAGGAATCCACGCCCATCGTCATCGGCGACACCATGTACGTGACCTCCTCGTTCGGTCCCGCCACGGTATTTGCCGTGGATGCCAGGACCGGCGCACTCAAATGGCGCTACCAGCCCGACGTGCCCAAGGGCATAGACCAGTACGCCTGCTGCGACGTCGGCAACCGCGGCGTGACCTACAGCAACGGCAAGATTTTCGTCGGCCGCCTGGATGCCAACGTCGTCGCACTCGATGCCAAGACGGGCAAGGAACTCTGGAAGACGGCCATCACCGACTACAAGAACGGCTCGGTCATCACCTCGCCGCCCACCGCGGTGAAAAACCTCGTGATTTCCGGCTACGGCGGCGGCGAGTACGGCGCGCGCGGCTCCATCGTCGCGCTCGACCAGGCAACCGGCAAGGAGGTCTGGCGCACCTACACCGTGCCGCTGCCCGATGAACCCAACGGCAACACCTGGAAGGGCGATTCGGCCAAGAACGGCGGCGGCGCCGCCTGGTATGTCGGTTCCTACGATCCGCAGCTCAATCTGGTGTACTACGGCACCAGCAACCCCTCGCCCTGGGCTGCCGTGGTGCGCGGCAGCGACACCTCCGACATCGGCGAACAGACCAACCTCTACACCGCGTCCGTGCTGGCGCTGGATGCGGGCACGGGCCAGATCAAGTGGCACTACCAGTTCACGCCGCACGACGCCTGGGACTACGACGGCGTGAACGAAATGGTGCTGAGCGACCTGAACATGGCCGGCAAGAAGACACCGGTGCTGATGACCGCCAACCGCAATGGTTTCTTCTACGTGCTCAACCGCAGCGACGGCAAGCTGATTTCCGCCGAACCCTTCGTTGACATGAACTGGGCCAGCAAGGTGGATCTGGCGACGGGCCGGCCGGTGGAAATCCCGGGCAACAAGATGCGCCCCGGCATGGACCGCAAGGCGGTGGACATCTGCCCCAGCCTGCTGGGCGGCAAGAACTGGATGCCCATGACCTACGACCAGTCCACCGGTCTGGTCTACATCCCGACCAACAACCTGTGCATGGACATGGTCGATACCCAGCCGGAGTACAAGCGCGGCGCCTTCTACCTGGGCAACGATTTCCAGATCAAGAAACCGGTGAAGGGCGACTACATGGGCGGGCTGACGGCATGGAACCCGGTGACGCACAAGCAGATCTGGCTGGACAAGAACCCGCTGCCATGGACGGGCGGCACGATGTCCACCGCCGGCGGGGTCGTGTTCCAGGGCAATGTGCAAGGCTGGTTCAACGCCTATGACGCCAAGAGCGGCAAGCAGCTCTGGGGCTTCAACACCGGCTCTGGCATCTCGGCCGCGCCTATGACCTACACCCTGGACGGCAAGCAGTATGTCGCCGTGGTCTCGGGCCGCACCGAAAGCATCCCGGCCTTCATGGGAGACATCGGCGCGGACGTGGTCAACGCGAGCTCTGAAGGCGGCACCCTGTTCGTCTTTGCCCTGAACTGATGAAGAAGGTGTGAAACCATGAACCTCAAGACAGCATGGATCTGGGGCCTGGTTTCTGCAGTGCTGGCAGCTGGCGCCCTGGCGGCGCCGGCTGCATCCGCCGAAACCTTGCGCATCTGCAGCGACCCGGACAATCTCCCCTACAGCAAGGCCGAAGGCGCCGAGCACGGCCTGTACGTGGATCTGGCCAACCTGGTGGCGCAGAAGCTCGGCGCGCAGCCGCGATACGTCTGGTGGCTTTCGATGAACCAGCGCAAGGCGCTGCGCAACACCATCCTCGCCGGCAAATGCGATGCCTATTTCGCTCTGCCGGCCGACAAGGACTACGGCACGCGCGGCATGAAGCGCACCCAGGCCTTCCTGGATGTCGCCTACGCCGTGGTGGCGCCGCCATCATTCAGCTTCTCGCGGCTGGCCGACCTCAAGGGCAAGCGCATCGGCGTCGGGTTCGCGACCACCCCGCAGATCGTCCTGGCGGCGCAGGGTGGCTACACCACCGTCACCTACCGCACCGACGCCGAGATCCTCGCTGCGCTGGACAAGGGTGAAATCGATGTCGCCTTCATGTGGGGGCCCGCCGCGGGCTACGACAACCTCACCCGCTATCACGGCCGCTGGCGCGTGACGCCGGTCGCGGGTGAACACATGGACCACCAGGTCGCGGTCGCCGTGCCGGCAAAAGATGCCGCGCTGCTGGCACGCATCGACGCCGCACTGACCGAACTGCGCCCCCAGATCACGGCACTCGCTGATAAATACGGCTTTCCGCAAGGCCAACCCGTGGCGGTAGGCATGGCACAGGTCCAGGCCGGGCCCGCCGACGTCGCACTGGTGCCGACGGCTGCCGGTGGTACACCCTACGGGCAGCCCTCGCCCTATCGGATGATGGCGGTGGCTGCCGCCGACCCGGCGGCAGCCGGGCGCGAGCTGTTCAACAGCACCTGCTCACACTGTCATTCGCCCAACGGCGCCAGCCCCATCCGCGCGCGCGACCTGCGCCGGCTCAAGGGCAAGTACGGCGATGACTGGCTGAAAGAGGCCAAGCAAACCATCGAGGAAGGCCGCCCCGACGCCGGCATGCCGACCTGGGGCGGTACGCTGAAGGAAGACCAGATCAACGACATTCTGGCGTTCTTCAAGACCATCCAGAACAACTGACAGGCCGCGGATTCAGGGTGCTGCGCCGAAATAACGCCGCTTCAGCGCTTCCACCCGCCCTCGGTCCAGTGCGCCCAGCACGTCCAGGGTCAGCGGCACGGTGAGCGCGCTGCTGCGCGGCAGGGCAAAGCCATAGCGGTCGCGGTTGAACACCCGCCCCACGACCGCCAAGCCGCTACCCGGGTTGGCGTGCACGTGGTATTCCAGCACTGGCGCATCGGCAATCACCGCGCGCACCTGGCCCCCGCTCAGGGCGCGGCTGGCCTGCGCCAAATCCGGATAGGTCCGCACCGCCAAGCCTTGGTCGCGGGCATAGGATTCCTCCACGGTGCCAGCGAGCACGCCCACCGGTTCACCGCGCAGATCGTTCACGCCGCTGATCTGGCTGCGCAGCGTCTGCGCCGTCATCACACTGGTGACCGACGAGGTGACGAAGGCCGCCACCGCAATGCCGCACAAAAGCAGCAGCGCCTGCCAGATGCGCCCCAACCAGCCAAACCAGTTCTTGCGCACCGGCGTCTGGCCGCTGACGGCAAATTTCATCGCGGTATAGAAACTCTCGGCCAGGCCGTCAGGCCAGCGGCGCGGAAATGCCTTGTCGAAGCGCCGGTCGAACAGCGTGAACAGCAAGGTAGCCACCAGCAACGCCAACGCAATCCATGCATACGCCCTGGCATAGCCCGCGCGCTGCATGCCACGCACAAACCCCAGCCAGCCGCTACCTTGTTCGGTGCTGACCATGATGCGCATGCCGCCATCGAACCACGGCTGGGTGAAGTCCATGCGCCGCGCGCGCTCCTGGTTGATCGTCAGGCTGCTGATGGCCAGATCCACCTGGCCGGCGCTCACGGCATCCAGCAGCTCGCCGAAGCTGGCGTAGCGGCGGTATTCAAAGGCACGGCCGTCACGCGCCGCCAGTTCTTCCCACAGCTCGATCGCCAGGCCCGTGGTGCGCCCGCCCTCCTCCATCACGAAAGGCGGGGCGATGGCGACGCCCACCATCAGCGTCTTGCCAGACGCCGTTTGCGCCCCTGCCGCCCCCGCGGCCAGAACCAGCACCAGCAAGGCCAGCCAGACGCCCGCGAGCCATGCAGCAGGGCGGCGGCGCCGAGGCGGATGCATCATTTCATCGCAGGCCCGGGCACCGCGCACTGGGCCGCCGCCTGTTCACCGCCCTTGTAGCAGGCCAGATGGTCCTGCAGCTCGATGTTGCGCGTCCGCGTCAGCCCGGCCATGCAGTCGTTCATCATCATCGGGTAGATGCTGCCATCCGCCACACGCATCGCGGTGAAGCTGCAGGCACTGCCGCGAAACCGCAACCAGTCGCGCTCGGCATGCGTCAGCAGGTCGCGCGCCTTCTGGTCCGCGCCCAGACGATCCATGATCTGCCGGTAGAGCTGGTTGAGCTGATCGTCCTCGCGCTTGAGCGCGGCCGAGGCGCAGGCGTTCAGCTGGGCCTGGGTTTGCGCCTTCTGGTAGCACGCATCGTCCGCCGCCCGCGCGGCCGGCGCCAGCAAAAGGGTGAGCGCCAGACCGGCGCTGGCCACCCACATCGTTTTCATGGTCATGCGACCTCCACGTGGTTCTGGGTTTGAATGGCGTGCTGAATCGGCACGCAGATCGGCGGCCACCGCGCTAGCGCCGAAATTCAAGTTGTCCGGGCTCGGGAGGCGCGTCACCACCCTGGCGCCGCAATTCAAGCTGCCCCGGCTCGGGCGGCGCGTCGCGCCGCCCATGGCTTTGAGTGCGCGGCGGCTCATCGTTACCGCCAGACAGCACGGCACCCAGTACCGCACCCAGCACCAGGCCGCCAACGACGACGCCTACGTCCTCGCCCCGGCTGCTGTAGTGGCGCGCGCCCTCGTCCCAGGTATCGCCACGGCCGTGGTGGTAGCCGCTCGATTCGCCAAACCGGCCTGAGCAGCCCTCCGCCACCCACAAATAGCCCCGGTTCGGGTTGAAGCCCCAGGTGCGATTGAGGATGCAGGAGCTGCTGGAAATCTGGTAGATCAGCTGCGGCGAACTCATGCCGCGGGCACTGCATTCGTTGTACCGGTAGTCGACCGAGCGGCATTCCACCGTCGTATCGGCCAGCACCGATGCCGACCCCGCCAGACCCAGCACCGCCGTCGCTACGGCGGCAAGACAGGACACACGCATCACGGAACTCCCCGGTTGGCTGATGAGCGGAAAAAACGTGTAAATCCTAATGCAAGCCAAATCCTGCGCGACCGACGCCGGGTGTGCACATTGCCCGCGCGCCGCGTTGGGTGCGGGCACCCAGCCCAGCCTGCCATTTATTTTCAATAGCTGACTACGCTTGCTCTATATGCGCTGGAGACACTTTTCGCCCCGAATCAGCGAAACAAGAGTGCCATGGGGAAGCTGTCCCAGACAGTGGCGGCGCAGTGGCGGGAATCTAACCGAGCAAGTCCAGGCACTGCATCGGGTGTTCCACGCTGGCATCCGCGCCCCAGCCCTGCGCATTCGCATCGACGCCAAGGTAGCCATAGAGCGCCGCCACCGTCCCCATGCCCGCCGAACGCCCAGCCAGCATGTCGCGCTCGTCATCACCCACGTAGATGCAGTCTGACGGCGCAAGCTGCAGCCGCCTGCAGGCCTCCAGCAGCGAAGCGGGATGCGGCTTCATGTGCGCCGTGGTATCGCCGCTCACAAACGCGCTGCTGGTCGCAAAAAGGGGCAGGCGCGCAGCAATCAGGCGGGTGAACCGCTCGTATTTATTGGTGACTACACCCCATGGCAAGCTCCGCGCCTGCAGCGCTTCAATGAGTGGCAGCACCCCCTCGAACACCTGCGTGCGGTCGTGGATGCAGGCCTCGTAGCGGTCGAAGAATTCCTCGCGCAGCGCGGCAAACGCTGGCTGATCGGGCGCCACGCCAAACGCCACGCCCATCATGCCGCGCGCGCCCATGCCGGCATAAGCCCGATAGGCGGCCAGCCCCAGCGGCTGCAGCCCCCGCGCCAGGCGCATCTGCTCGGCGGCGGCGCCCAGATCCGGCGCACTGTCGATCAAGGTGCCATCCAGATCAAACAGCACCGCCCGGATGCCGTGAAACACCGCGCCGCTCATGCCGCCGGCCGCTGCGTGGCAACGAGGTAGTTCACGCTGGTATCGCCATCGAGCCAATAGCGGCGCGTGAGCGGGTTGTACTGCATGCCGCGGGTGTGCAGCACGTCCAGACCGGCCGCGCGGCAGGCGCTGGCAAGTTCACTGGGGGTGATGAATTTGTTCCACTCGTGCGTGCCGCGCGGCAGAAGTTTGAGCACGTACTCCGCGCCCACGATGGCGAATGCGAACGACTTCGGATTGCGGTTGATGGTGGAAAAAAACACCCAGCCGCCAGGCTTGACCAGGCGTGCGCAGGCGGCAACGACCGAGGCCGGGTCGGGCACATGCTCCAGCATTTCCATGCAGGTTACGACATCAAAGCCAGCCGGGCTTTCCTCCGCCAGCGCCTCGGCGCTCACCTCGCGGTACGCCAGATTGGTCATGCCCGCCTCCAGCGCATGCAGCTGCGCCACCCGCAGCGGCTTGGTGGCGAGATCGATCCCCGTCACCTGCACCGCCTTGCCGGCCATGGATTCCGCCAGAATGCCGCCGCCGCAGCCCACGTCCAGCACCTGCCTACCCGCCAAGGGCGCAATGCCATCGATCCACGCCAGGCGCAGCGGGTTGATCTGGTGCAGCGGGCGAAATTCGCCGTCGGCATCCCACCAGCGGTGGGCAAGCTCAGAAAATTTTTCGAGTTCGGCCGGATCGGCGTTCACGGAGGTCGTCATGTCCCGATTGTCCCATTCACAATCATGCTGCATTGCATCAAATTTCGCCAGAAGCCAACGGTCTGGGCTGCAACCGTTTAAAATGGGCGGCTTTCACACACAACAGTCGCCCGGCAGCATCCCAAGCAAGCTTCACGAAACCGCGCTCAGGATGCCATCCATTCCGAGCGCGACCGGGCGACCCGAGCTTTTTTCGGAGAACCCCGTGCTTTCGTCACTCAAGCAAACCTTCTCGCCCGCGATCCTCGCGCTGGCCGATGGAACGGTCTTCACAGGCAACTCAGTGGGCAGCCCAGGCAGCACCAGCGGCGAGGTGGTGTTCAACACCGCGATGACCGGCTACCAGGAGATCCTCACCGATCCCAGCTATTGCCGGCAACTCGTCACCCTCACCTACCCGCACATCGGCAACACCGGCACCAACGAAGAAGACAACGAAGCCGGACAAGTCTGGGCCGCCGGACTCATCATCAAGGATCTGCCGCTGCTGGCGAGCAACTGGCGCATGATCGAAACACTGCCCGCCTACCTCACGCACCACCGCACGGTGGCGATCGCCAACATCGATACGCGCCGCCTCACGCGCCACCTGCGCGAGCACGGCGCGCAAAACGGCGCCATCCTGGCGCTGGCCGCGGATGAAGCCATCACCAGGGAACGGATTGCCGAGACCATCGCCGCCGCCAAGGCCGTGCCCGACATGACCGGCATGGACCTGGCCAAGGTGGTCAGCACCAAGGAGCCTTACGTCTGGAACCAGACCAAGTGGCGACTGGGCACGGGCTATGGCACGCTCGATGAGCCGCGCTACCGCGTGGTGGCCTACGATTTCGGCATCAAGCGCAACATCCTGCGCCTGCTGGCCGAACGCGGCTGCAGCGTCACGGTGGTGCCCGCGCAGACGCCCGCCGCCGAGGTGTTCGCGATGAAGCCCGACGGCATCTTCCTCTCCAACGGCCCTGGTGACCCCGCCGCCTGCGACTACGCGGTGACTGCCGTGCGCTCCATCATGGCGGGCGACATTCCGGTGTTCGGCATCTGCCTGGGCCACCAGATCATGGCGCTGGCCAGTGGCGCCAAAACCTTCAAGATGACGCACGGCCACCACGGAGCCAACCACCCGGTGAAGGACCTGGACAGCGGCCGCGTGGCCATCACCAGCCAGAACCACGGCTTCGCGGTGGACATGCAGCAGCTGCCGGACAACCTGCGCGCCACGCACATCAGCCTGTTCGACAACACGCTGCAGGGCATGCAGTGCAAGACCAAGCCGATGTTCAGCTTCCAGGGCCACCCCGAAGCCTCGCCCGGCCTGCACGACGTGGACTACCTGTTCGACCGCTTCGCCGACCTGCTGCACGCGGCCAAGGCACAGTGAACGGCCGCCGCGCAGCAGCACGATGAAACTCTTCAGCTTCCCGCAGGCCATGCTGGAAAAAGCGATCGCCAAACGCATCCTCTCGCTGCAGGGTGAGGAGCGCACATGGTTCACCGCCCACTGGCAGCAAAAGCCCTACAAGAAGGCCTTTATCGAACGCAAGGCCATGCCGCTGGTCACCCTGGTGGCGAAGGGCAAGACCTGGGACGTCGCCACGTTTGATGAAGCGCTTGCCGAGTGGGACGTGAGCTTTCACGAAGCCGAAGCCGCCGTGCTGCGCCCGCTGATAGAAGGCGACGGCCTGCTGCAACTGATGCAGAAAAACCTGCCGCCCGAGCGCGCCGAAAAACTCCTGCAGCACCTGGCCCGCCGCCCCGCCAGCCTGCCCATTACCGAATAAAGCAAGAACACCATGGCAAAACGTACAGATCTCAAAACCATTCTCATCATCGGCGCCGGCCCCATCGTCATCGGCCAGGCCTGCGAGTTCGACTACTCCGGTGTGCAGGCCTGCAAGGCGCTGCGCGAAGAGGGCTACCGCGTGGTGCTGATCAACAGCAACCCCGCCACCATCATGACCGATCCGGCCACGGCCGACGTCACCTACATCGAGCCCATCACCTGGCAGACGGTGGAGAAGATCATCGCCAAGGAACGCCCCGACGCCATCCTGCCCACCATGGGCGGGCAGACCGCGCTGAACTGCGCGCTCGATCTGTGGCGCAACGGCGTGCTCAACAAATACCGCGTCGAACTGATCGGCGCGCGCCCCGAGGCTATCGACAAGGCCGAGGACCGCCTGAAGTTCAAGGACGCGATGACGCGCATCGGGCTGGAGTCCGCGCGCTCGGGCATCGCGCACAGCATGGACGACGCCTGGACCGTGCAGAAGCAGGTGGGCTTTCCCGTCGTGATCCGCCCCAGCTTCACACTCGGCGGCACGGGCGGCGGCATCGCCTACAACCCCGAGGAATTCGAGACCATCTGCAAGCGCGGCCTGGAGGCCTCGCCCACGCACGAATTGCTGATTGAAGAATCGCTGCTGGGCTGGAAAGAGTTCGAGATGGAAGTGGTGCGCGACCATGCGGACAACTGCATCATCATCTGCTCGATCGAAAACCTCGACCCCATGGGCGTGCACACCGGCGATTCGATCACCGTGGCACCGGCGCAGACGCTCACCGACAAGGAATACCAGGTGATGCGCGACGCGAGCATCGCCATCCTGCGCGAGATCGGCGTGGATACCGGCGGCTCCAACGTGCAGTTCTCGGTCAACCCGGCCAATGGCCGCATGATCGTGATCGAGATGAACCCGCGCGTTTCGCGTTCCTCGGCGCTGGCCTCCAAGGCCACGGGTTTCCCCATCGCCAAGGTCGCCGCCAAGCTCGCCGTGGGCTACACGCTCGACGAGCTCAGGAACGAGATCACCGGCGGCATCACGCCCGCCTCGTTCGAGCCTTCGATCGACTACGTCGTCACCAAGGTGCCGCGTTTTGCCTTCGAGAAATTCCCCGCTGCCGACAGCCACCTCACAACGCAGATGAAGTCCGTGGGCGAAGTGATGGCCATAGGCCGCACCTTCCAGGAGAGCTTCCAGAAGGCGCTGCGCGGCCTGGAAGTGGGCGTGGACGGCATGAACGAGAAGACGCAGGACCGCGAGCTGCTCGAAAAGGAACTCGGCGCCCCCGGCCCCGAGCGCATCTGGTATGTGGGCGATGCGTTTGCCATGGGCCTGTCGATCGCCGAGGTGCACCAGCTCACCAAGATCGACCCGTGGTTCCTCGCGCAGATCGAGCAGATCGTAAAGATCGAGCTCGAACTGGACCAGCACACCGAGCAGTACGGCGTGCAGGCCGTCGAAAAGCTATCAAAAGAAGAGCTTCTTGCGCTTAAATCAAAAGGGTTTTCGGACAGAAGGCTGGCCAAACTGCTCAAGACCAGCGAGAAAGCCGTGCGCACCGCCCGCCACGCCGTGGGCGTGCGCCCGGTGTACAAGCGCGTGGATACCTGCGCGGGCGAATTCCCCACCAACACCGCCTACATGTATTCGAGCTACGACGAGGAGTGCGAGGCCGAACCGACAGACAAGAAGAAGATCATGGTGCTGGGCGGCGGCCCCAACCGCATCGGCCAAGGCATAGAGTTCGACTACTGCTGCGTGCACGCGGCGCTCGCGATGCGCGAGGACGGCTACGAGACCATCATGGTCAACTGCAACCCCGAAACCGTCTCCACCGACTACGACACGTCGGATCGCCTGTACTTCGAGCCGCTGACGCTCGAAGACGTGCTGGAGATCGTCGATAAAGAGAAGCCCACCGGCGTGATCGTGCAGTACGGCGGGCAGACGCCTTTGAAGCTCGCGCTGGCGCTGGCCGCCGAGGGCGTGCCCATCATCGGCACCAGCCCCGACATGATCGACGCCGCCGAAGACCGCGAACGTTTTCAGCATCTGCTGCAAAAGCTCGGCCTGCGCCAGCCGCCCAACGCCACCGCGCGCACCGAAGCCGAGGCCATTGAAAAGGCGACAGCGCTGGGCTATCCGTTGGTGGTGCGCCCCAGCTACGTGCTGGGCGGGCGCGCGATGGAAATCGTGCACGAGCAACAAGGCCTGGAGCGCTACATGCGCGAGGCCGTCAAGGTCAGCAACGATTCGCCCGTGCTGCTCGACCGCTTCCTCTCGGACGCCATCGAGTGCGACGTCGATGCCGTGCGCGACACCGATGGCAAGGTCTACATCGGCGGCGTGATGGAGCACATCGAGCAGGCCGGCGTGCACTCGGGCGACTCGGCCTGCTCGCTGCCGCCCTACTACCTCAAGCCCGCCACCGTGGCCGAACTCAAGCGCCAGACCGCCGCCATGGCCGAGGGCCTGCAAGTCGTGGGCCTGATGAACGTGCAGTTCGCCATTCAGGAAAAGCCCCTGGAAGGCGGCGGCACGCAGGATGTGATCTACGTGCTCGAAGTGAACCCGCGCGCCAGCCGCACCGTACCCTTCGTCAGCAAGGCGACGGGCGTGCAGCTGGCCAAGGTAGCGGCGCGCTGCATGGTGGGCGACACGTTGGCCAAGCAGGGCATACACCATGAAGAGCCCAAGCTGCCCTACTTCTGCGTGAAAGAGGCGGTCTTCCCGTTCGTCAAATTCCCCGGCGTCGACACCATCCTCGGCCCCGAGATGAAGTCCACCGGCGAGGTCATGGGCGTGGGCAAGACCTTCGGCGAGGCCTACATCAAGGCCGAGATCGGCGCGGGCGAGCGCCTGCCGCATCCGCCCAAGGCCGGCGAAACCGTCGGCAAGGTCTTCCTCACCGTGAAGAACCACGACAAGCCCCAGGCGGTGGCGATTGCACGCGATCTGGTGGCCATGGGCTTCAGCCTGATCGCCACGCGCGGCACGGCGGCGGCCATCACGGCGGCGGGCATCGCCTGCGCCACGGTGAACAAGGTCACCGAAGGCCGCCCGCACGTGGTGGACATGATCAAGAACGGCGAGATCAGCCTGGTCATCAACACCGTGGAAGAGCGGCGCAACGCGATTGCCGACAGCCGCGCGATCCGCACCAGCGCGCTGGCCAACCGCGTGCCCACGATCACCACGATCTTCGGCGCCGAGGCCGCGGTGCAGGGCATGCAAGCGATGCAGCAGCTCGGCGTGATTTCGGTGCAGGAGATGCACGCGCAGCTGGCGCAATAAACCCGCGCCACGCAGTACAACGCAACGGCCACCCGCGGGTGGCCGTTTTTTGCCGATTCAGAACCAGCGGATCACTCCCGTGGCCACATCGTGCATGGCGCCCACCACCTTGAGCTGCCCCGCCTGAAGGCGCGCGGCCAGCACGGGGGCCGCGGCCACCCGCGCCACGTTGTCGTGCACATTGCGCTCGGCCACGCGCTGCACCAGCGCCTTGTCCTTGGAGCTGGGCACGCCTTCGTATTTCAGCGCCGTGAGCGCGGGGCGGATCTGCGCCAACAGCCCGGTGAGATGGCCCAGCCTGGCGTCGTCCACCGCACCCTTGATGGCGCCGCACTCGGTGTGGCCCAGCACCACGATGAGGCGCGCACCGGCCAGCTGCGTGGCAAATTCCAGACTGCCGAGGATGTCGTCGTTCACGATGTTGCCCGCCACGCGCGCGGCAAAGATATCGCCTATGCGCTGATCGAACACCAGCTCGGGCGGCACGCGGCTGTCGATGCAGCCGACCACGGCGGCAAACGGCGCCTGGCCACCCGCGGTCTCGCGCACCTGCCGGCGCAGGTCGCAGTGCACCGTTTCACCGGCCACAAAGCGCGCATTGCCCTCCTGCAGCCGCTTGAGTGCGGCATCGGGCGCTACCTGCTCCTGCGTCTCGCGGGTGAATACGGCGCAATCGCTGCGCGCCAAGGCCGGGCCTGCAATGGCGCCGGCTGCCGCGCAAGCGGCCACCTGCAGGACACGCCGGCGATGAAGATTGCTGTGCACGCTTGTCTCCTGTCTTGGGGTTGCATGAAGGCGCGACGGTACAGGCCTGTCCCCGGACGGTCAATCACGGGTGGCACACGCACGGGCATCTATCGACGGATTGCTGTGTGCGGCGGGCTTTGCCAAACGCGGTCACAATGTAGATAATCAATTCAGCAATTGCTTATACAAATGGGGTGAATGATGGTCGAGAGACTGAATCGGCGAAGGTTGCTGCAATGGTCGCTGCTGACGGCGGCGGGCACGGGTTTTGCCCGCCACAGCCTGGCGGCATTGCCGGAGATGAAGGCCCGCGAGGCCTCGCCAGGCTGCTGGTATGTCGAAGGAGTGTCCGAGATGGGCTCCTCGTCCAATCAGAATTTCATCTCCAACGCCGGTTTCATCGTCACCAGCGACAGCGTGGTGGTGGTGGATGCACTGGGCTCTCCCGCGGCGGCCGAACGCTTCGTCGCGGAAATCCGCAAGGTCACGCCCAGGAAAATTTCCACGGTCATCCTCACGCACTACCACGCGGACCATATTTACGGCCTGCAGGTCTTCAAGGCGCTGGGAGCGAAGATCATCGCGCAGCAAGCAGCGCGGGAATACCTTTACTCCGAAACCGCCCGGCTGCGCCTGCAGGCCTCGCGCACCGAGCTCGCGCCCTGGATCGATGAAAAGACCGAACTGGTGCCCGCGGACCAATGGATCACCGGGCCCACCAAGCTGACGGTGGGAAATACCGAGATCCAGCTCCTGCCGGTGGGGCCGGCGCACACCGCGGACGATGTCGCCGTCTGGCTGCCGCAGCGCAAGACGCTGTATTGCGGCGACCTGGTGTTTCGCGGCCGCATTCCCTACGTCGGCGACGCCGACAGCGGGCACTGGATCCAGTCGCTCGATGAACTGCTGAAACTCGGTGTCCAGGTCGTGGTCCCGGGGCATGGCGACATCTCCACCGACGCCGCCAGGGACATGCAGTTCACGCGCGACTACCTGCTGTACCTGCGCAAGACCATGGGCCAGGCCGCCGAGGACATGACACCGTTCGACGAGGCCTACAAGGCAACGGACTGGAGCCAGTATGAACACATGCCGCTCTTCGGCGCCGCCAACCGCATGAACGCCTACAACACCTACCTGCTGATGGAGCACGAAGCCCAATGAAACCCCTGGGTGTGCAGGCGATGGTGAACCGGCGCCATCTGCTGCTGGCCTGCATGGCCAGCGTCGTTCCGCTGCAAAACGCCCTGGCTGCGGGCCGCACCCTGCCCGCGTCCGCCAACCTGCCGCAGGAGCTGAAACAAGCCTTGGCGAAGCACGAGCCACTGGTGGTCATGGTGAGCCTGCATGGCTGCCCGTTTTGCGAAGTGGTGCGCAACAACTACCTCGGCCCCATGCACGAGCGCGAAGGCCTGCAGGTGGTGCAGATCGACATGCTGGAACAGCGCGCCACCGTCGATCTGGCGGGCCAGGCGACGACGCACGCGGCGCTGGCACGCGCCTGGGACATCAAGGTGGCGCCTACGGTGCTCTTCTTCGGCCAAGGGGGCAGGGAAGTGGCGCCCCGCCTGGCAGGCGGCGACAACGATTTCTATTCCGGCCTGCTCGATCGGCGCCTGGAAACCGCACGCAGGGAGCTCAATGGCTGATACTGCGGCATTCCAGATCCAGGAGACATCCACCATGCACCCCGCACCCCGCACACTGGCCTTCATGTTCGGAATGCTGCTGGCCACAGCTTCGCATGCACAGGTGCCGGCACTCTTCAAGGACGCGAAACCCGTCGACGGCGGCAAGCTCGTGGCCGCGCACCAGTGCGATGCATGCCATGCCATGAAATGGGCGCGCGACGGCAAGGACATCTACCGCCCGGGGCAGGCCATCAAGAACGCCAGCCAGCTGCAGAGCAAGGTGGAGCAGTGCAATGCAGGCACCAATGCCAATCTGTTTCCGGAAGAAGTGACGGACATCGCCGCATGGCTGAACGAAACGTACTACCACTTCAAGAACTGACGGGCAGTGCCCGATCCGGGCGGGGAAACCCCAATGCGAAAAGAGTCTGTTAGCATTTAATATAAGCAAATTCGAATATCGACCTATCGACCAACGGACCATGACAGACCTCCAACCCCAGCCCGCGCCGGCCAGCCAACCCCGTGGGCTGGTGCGCAAGGCGCCCGAAAACTTCCTGGACCGTGCCAGCGTGCGTGAAGTCGAATCCCACGGCATTCAGGGGCGACGCGGCTTCATTCGTGGCGCGTTTGCCGCCGCGATGGCTGGTGGCGCGGTCCTGCACGCGACAGCCCAGCCGGCCGATAGCGGCGACGGCGACCCGGCCATCCTCAAGCTGCCCAAGCACAGCACCAGCCTGGGTCAGCCCGTGGCCGCACACCCCTACGGTCTGCCCTCCAAGTACGAAGGCAACGTGCAGCGCCGCCAAAGCCCGGGCCTGACGCAGACCAACCAGGCATCCGTGTCATTCGCGCCGATCCAGTCGCTGCTGGGCATCGTCACGCCCAGCGGCCTGCATTTCGAGCGCCACCACCAGGGCTGGTGGGACATCGATCCACAGCAGCACCGCTTCATGATCAACGGCCTGGTCAAGACCCCCAAGGTCTTCACCATGGATGATCTGATGCGCCTGCCCGCCGTCTCGCGCTTTCACTTCATCGAATGCGGCGCCAACACCGGCATGAACTGGGGCAACGTGGCCGTGCCCACCGCGCAGTACACCCACGGCATGCTCTCGTGCTGCGAGTACACCGGCGTGCCGCTGATCACGCTGCTGGAGATGGCGGGGGCCGACCTCAAGAAAGGCAAATTCATCCTCGCCGAAGGAGCCGATGGCTCGTCCATGACGCGTACCATCCCAATCGAGCTCGTCACCAGCGGCCAGGTACTCGTGGCCTACGGACAGAACGGAGAAATGCTCCGGCCCGAGAACGGCTACCCGCTGCGCCTGGTGGTTCCGGGCGTGCAGGGCGTGAGCTGGGTCAAGTACCTGCGCCGCGTGGAACTGGGCGACATGCCCTACGCCACCAAGGATGAAGCGGTGCACTACATCGACCTCATTCCCGACGGCCAGCACCGCCAGTACACCAGCATCCAGGAATGCAAGAGCGTGATCAGCACGCCGTCGGGCGGCCAGGTGCTGCTGGACAAGGGCTTCTACAGCATCTCGGGGCTGGCCTGGTCCGGGCGCGGCAAGATCAAGCGCGTGGATGTATCGGTGGATGGCGGGCGCAACTGGCGCACCGCCCGGCTCGAAACGCCGGTGCTCGACAAGTGCCTGACACGCTTCAACATCGACTGGGTCTGGGATGGCAAGTCCACCATCGTGCAGAGCCGCGCCATGGACGAAACCGGCTACGTTCAGCCCACCTACAAGCAGCTGCGCGCGGTGCGCGGTTCACGCTCGATTTACCACAACAACGCGGTCCAGTCGTGGCTGGTGCAGGAAAACGGCGAGGTGAAAAATGTCCAGGTTGCTTGAGGCCCTCGCCATCGGCGCGCTGACCGCCGCCCTCGGCCTGCCCGCATGGTCACAAGGCAAATTCCCCAGCGTCGGGCGTGATGCCACCCCCAAGGAAGTCGCCGCCTGGGATATCGACGTGCGCCCGGATTTCAAGGGCCTGCCCGCAGGCAGCGGCTCGGTGGACCAGGGCCAGGATCTGTGGGAGGCGCACTGCGCCACCTGCCACGGCATCTTCGGGGAATCCAACGCCGTCTTCAACCCGCTGGTGGGCGGCACCACCGCCGACGACATCAAGACCGGCCATGTGGCCACCCTCAAGCGTCTGGATTTCCCGGGGCGTACCACCTTCATGAAGGTGCCGACGATCTCCACCATCTGGGATTACATCCACCGCGCCATGCCCTGGGACAACCCCAAGTCGCTGGCCCCCAACGATGTCTACGCGCTCACCGCCTATCTGCTGAACCTGGCCAACATCGTCCCGGCGGATTTCACGCTGTCGGACAAGAACATCGGCGAAGTGCAGCAGAAGATGCCCAACCGCAACGGCATGACCACGCAGCATGCGATGTGGCCGGGCAACGAATTCGGCGCCGGCAAGGTCAAGCCCGACACCCAGGCCACCGCCTGCATGAAGAACTGCGGCGGCCCCACGCCCGAGATCACCTCCGAGCTGCCGGAGCACGCGCGCAACGTCTGGGGCAATCTGCGGGAACAGAACCGTACCGTCGGCCCGCAGCGCGGCGCCGATACCTCCAAGCCCGAGGGCAAGCTGGGCGACGCCGCCGGGCCGGTCAACGTCGTCGGCCCTGCAGGCAACGACAGCCCCAACGCCAAGGCCTTCGCGCTCACGCAGGAGCTGGGCTGCACGGGCTGCCACAATATGGATGGCAAGCTGGTGGGTCCCGGCTTCACCGACGTGGCCAAGAAGTACGCCGGCAAGACCGATTACCTTGAGGGCAAGATCAAGGCCGGCGGCTCCGGCGTCTGGGGCGAAACCCCGATGCCGCCGCAGAACATCCCGGATGCCGACCTCAAGACCATTGCCGAATGGCTTGCGGCCGGGGCCGGCAAGTGACGGACAGGCGGGCCGGACATACCCAGACACGCCTATAGCGCCGATACGACAGACATTCCATTACCATCCAACCTTTGAAGGAGAAGACGACCATGCAAACCCGCAGGCAAACCCTCAAGCAGAGCGCCGCCGTGGCCACCCTGGCCGCTGGCGCCGGTCTGCTGCCCACCAGCGTGATGGCTGCTGAATTCAACAAGGCTGCGTTCGAGGCCAAAGGCATCAAGGACACGCTCAAGGCCTTGGGCATCAACGGCGACCCAACGGCCAGCCCTGACGTGACGCTGACCGCGCCGGACATTGCCGAAAACGGCGCCGTCGTGCCTTTCGCGCTGTCCACCAAGCTGCCCGACGTCAAGGAACTGATCCTGATGGTCGAGAAGAACCCGAACGCGCTCGTCGCGGTGTTCAACGTCACGCCGGAAGTCGAAGCCAAGTTTGCCACCCGCAGCAAGATGGGCGAGACCTCGGACGTCTACGCCATCGCGCTGACCAAGGACGGCAAGGCCCTCTTCAGCAAGAAGGAAGTCAAGGTCACCCTCGGCGGCTGCGGCGGCTGAATCCGCCGACCCCGCCACGAACACATTCACAGCAATTGATCAAGGAGTTGAACCATGGGTGATCCGATGCGAATCCGCGCGCAGGCCAAGGACGGCAATGTCCTGGTGCGCATTTTGATGAGCCACGAGATGGAGTCCGGCCAGCGCAAGGACGCCAGCGGCAAGATCGTTCCCGCCTGGTGGATCCAGGAAGTGACGGCCAAACTGAACGACAAGCAGGTGTTCTCCTGCGAATGGGGCCCCGCCGTCTCCAAGAACCCTTTTCTGGAGTTCACCGTCAAGGGCGGCAAGGCCGGCGACAAGGTCAGCGTGAGCTGGAAGGACAGCAAGGGCGACACCCGCACCGACGAAGCCACGGTATCCTGAGCGGCAACCCGCCACACGGATACAGGCAGGGGCGCCACCAGACGAACCTGCCTTTTTTCTTTTGCACAGAACAGGAGACAACACAATGACCGTGCACAAGCTGGCCGCCGCGGCAGCGGCTCTGGGCCTGATCGCTGCCACCACCGTGGCCATCGCCCAGAAAACCTCGACCGAAGCCATCGAGGAATACCGCGAAATGCTGCAGGACGGCAACCCCGCCGATCTGTACGAGATGAAGGGCGAGGAGCTCTGGAAAAAGGCCCGCGGCCCGAAGAATGCCTCGCTCGAAAAATGCGATCTGGGCTTGGGCGCCGGTGTGACCAAGGGCGTCTTCGTCCAGTTGCCGCGCTACTTTGCCGACACCAACCAGGTGCAGGATCTGGAATCGCGCCTCGTCACCTGCATGAGCACGCTGCAGGGCATAGACCCCAAGGAAGTCATCAACGGCCAGTGGGGCAAGGGCGAGCGCGCCAACGCCACGGCACTTGCCACCTGGGTGGCGGCGCAGTCCAAGGGCATGCAATTCCACCTGCCGCAGTCACAGCCGCAGGAACGCATTGCCTATGAAATGGGCAAGCGCGCGTTCTTCCAGAGCGGCGGCTCGCATGATTTTTCCTGCGCCACCTGCCACGGTGAAGAAGGCAAGCGCATCCGCCTGCAAGATCTGCCCAATCTCACCAAGAACCCGGGCGATGGCATCGGCTTTGCCGCCTGGCCCGCCTACCGCGTTTCCAACGGCCAGATGTGGACCATGCAGCACCGCCTGAACGACTGCTACCGCCAGCAGCGCTTCCCCGAGCCCACCTACGGTAGCGCCATCACCATCGCGCTGGGCGTGTACATGGGCGTGAACGCGCAGGGCGCCAAGTCCGCCGTACCCACCATCAAGCGCTGAGCAGGAGGCACAACACCATGAAAAAATCCACCCTGTTCACCGCAGGCCTGAGCACACTGGCCGTCGCCGTACTCGCCGGCTGTGCCGGCAACAGCAGTTCCAACCTGCCCAGCAACGCCGAACTGGACGCCATGGCCTTGAAGATGGAGCAATCGAGTTTCCACGACAAGGGCATCGTCAAGGTCAAGGAAGCCCTGACGCTGGACGACACGCTGCGCGCCTGCGACGCCGCCGCCGTGGCCGGCCACCCGCTGGACCCGGCTACCGCCAAGAAGCTGGAAGCGGAAAACCTCAAGGCCATCCAGTGGCCCACCGACGGCAAGTACCTGGGCGACTGGAAATCCGGCGAAAAAATCGCCCAGAGCGGCAGAGGCCGCACCTGGAACGACAAGGCTGACGCCGCCAACGGCGGCAACTGCTACAACTGCCACCAGATCGACCCCAAGGAAATTTCCTACGGCACCATCGGTCCCAGCCTCTACCACTACGGCAAGCTGCGCGGCGTGACCGACCCGAACAGCCCGCAGGCGCAGGAAGTCGTGAAATACACCTGGGGCAAGATCTGGAACGCCAAGGCCTACAACGCCTGCTCCAACATGCCGCGCGCGGGCTACAAAGGCATCCTCACGCAAAAGCAGGTGGCCGACATCATGGCGCTGCTGCTCGACCCCAAGTCCCCCGTCAACCAATAACCAGCGCACATTCCAAACCCGGCGGCCCTGGCCGCGATGGATGCGGCGGCACCCTCGCCTGCGCCATTGCCGCCCGGGCCGTTGTCATTGCAGCTTCAAGAGAACCCCCATGAACCTCACCAAACGCGAATTTCTTCAAGTGCTGGGTGCTGCCAGCGCAGCCGGCATGAGCCTGGGCAGCTATGCAAATGCGAGCGCCGCCACCGCCGCCGAAGGGCTGTACGACATCCCTAAATTCGGCAACGTCTCGCTGCTGCACATGACGGATTGCCATGCGCAGCTCAAGCCCGTCTATTTCCGCGAACCCAGCGTCAACCTGGGCCTCGGCGACATGAAGGGGCGCCTGCCGCACCGGGTGGGCGAGGAACTGCTGAAGGCTGTCGGCGTGAGTGCCGGCACGCCCACCGCGCACGCCCTGACCTACCTCGACTTCGACCAGGCCGCTCAGCGCTACGGCAAGGTCGGCGGCTTCGCGCACCTGTCCACGCTGGTCAAGCGCATGCGCGCCAGCCGCCCCGGCTCTCTGCTGCTCGATGGCGGCGACACCTGGCAGGGCTCGGGCACGGCACTGTGGACCAAGGGCCAGGACATGGTCGACGCCTGCAAGCTGCTGGGCGTGGATGTGATGACCGGGCACTTTGAATTCACGCTCGGCATGGACCGCGTCAAGGAAATCATCGAGAAGGACTTCGCCGGCAAGGTGGACTTCATCGCGCAGAACGTCAAGACCACCGACTTTGGCGACCCGGTGTTCAAGCCCTACGTCATCAAGCAGATCAACGGCGTGCCCGTGGCCATCATCGGCCAGGCCTTCCCCTACACCCCGATCGCCAACCCGCGCTACATGGTGGCCGACTGGGAATTCGGCATCCAGGACGAGAACCTGCAGAAGATGGTTCATGAAGCGCGCGGCAAGGGCGCGCAGGTGGTCGTGGTGCTGAGCCACAACGGCATGGACGTGGATCTGAAGATGGCCAGCCGGGTAACGGGCGTGGACGCCATCCTGGGCGGCCATACGCACGACGGCATGCCCGTGCCCACCATCGTCAAGAACCAATCCGGGCAAACCATCGTCACCAACGCGGGCAGCAACGGCAAGTTCCTCGGCGTCATCGACTTCGACGTGAAGAACGGCAAGGTCGCCGACTTCAAATACCACCTGCTGCCCATCTTCGCCAACATGCTGCCGGCCGACAAGGAGATGGACGCGCTCATCACCAAGATCCGCGCGCCCTACGAGGGCAAGCTCGCCGAGCAGCTCGCCATCACCGAAGGGCTGCTGTACCGCCGCGGCAACTTCAACGGCACCGGCGACCAGCTCATCGTCGATGCGCTCATGGACGTGCAGGGCGCGGACCTCGCCTTCTCGCCCGGTTTCCGCTGGGGCACCACGCTGCTGCCCGGCCAGCCCATCACGCGCGAATGGCTGCTGGACATGACCGCCACCACCTACAGCTACGCCACGCTCACCGAGATGAAGGGCGAAATGATCAAGACCGTGCTGGAAGACGTGTGCGACAACCTCTTCAACCCCGACCCCTACTACCAGCAAGGCGGCGACATGGTGCGCGTGGGCGGTCTCGCCTACGCCTGCGACCCGACCGCGGACATGGGCAAGCGCATCAGCGACATGCGCCTCAAGGGCGAGCTGATCGACCCGAGCAAAACCTACAAAGTGGCCGGCTGGGCGCCCGTGGCCGAAGAGGCCAGCAAGGCTGGAAACCCCATGGTGTGGGACCAGGTGGAGCAGTGGCTCAAGGCCCGGGGTGGCAAGGTGGCGCCGCGCAAGCTCAATACACCAAAGCTGACGGGAGGGCTGCCCAATCCGGGGTATGCCGCGTAAACTGCCTTGCAATCAATGCGCAGCGGCGATGGCGGGCCTTTGGATCATGGCCAGTTCCTCGTCCGTCACGATTTCCCTGCGCCTCTCCCTTGGGATGTACTGGCAAGGCAATGTGTTCGCCAAGTCGCCGCGTGGCACACTTGCCGGCTTTTCCGCTTGAGCCTTTCCCTTCCCCATGCAACAGATCCTGCGGCAGATCGCCGCTGAAATCCACGCCTCCGAATCCCAGGTCAAGGCCGCCGTCGAATTGCTCGACGGCGGCGCCACCGTGCCCTTCATCGCCCGCTACCGCAAAGAGGTGACTGGCGGACTGGACGACGCGCAACTGCGCGCGCTGGAGACGCGCCTTGGCTACCTGCGCGAACTGACCGAGCGCCGCGAAGCCGTGCTCAAAAGCATAGAGGAACAGGGTAGGCTCACGCCCGAACTGCGCACCGCGATCGCAGCGGCGCCGACCAAGCAGGAGCTCGAGGACCTCTACCTGCCCTACAAGCCCAGGCGCCGCACCAAGGGCCAGATCGCGCGCGAGTTCGGCATCGAACCCCTGGCCGATGCGCTGTTTGCCGACCCTGGCCTCGATCCGCAGCAGGCCGCCACGCCCTACGTGAAGGCGGAAAAAGGCGAAGGCGGTGAAGACTTCACCAGCGTGGCCGCGGTGCTCGATGGCGTGCGCGACATCCTGAGCGAGCGCTGGGCCGAGGACGCCGCGCTGGTGCAGCACCTGCGCGAATGGCTCTGGGCCGAGGGGCTGCTGCAAAGCAAGCTGGTGGCGGGCAAGAACGAAAACGATGCGGAAGTGGCCAAATTCCGCGATTACTTCGATTACGACGAGCCGATTGCCCGCGTGCCCAGCCACCGGGCGTTGGCGGTATTTCGTGGGCGGCAACTGGAAATTCTGGACGCCAAGCTGGTGCTGCCCGATTCCACCCCCTCCCCCCTTGGGGCTGAAGGCCGCGGCTCCAGTTCCGCCAATGCGGAACTGGACGGCCGGAAGAGCGGCGGCGTCTCGCCGCCAGCACCGGGGTCAGGGTGGGGGCACGCAGCGCCCGCCAACAGCGCAACGCCCCCATCCCAGCCTTCCCCCAATGGGGGAAGGAGCAACAGCCCCAGCCTCGCCGAAGGCCGTATCGCGCTGCACCTGGGCTGGAGCCACCAAAACCGCCCAGCGGATGACCTGCTGCGCAAATGCGTAGCGTGGACCTGGCGCGTGAAGCTCAGCCTGTCGCTGGAACGCGACCTCTTCGCCCGCCTGCGCGAAGGCGCGGAAGCCGTGGCGATCAAGGTCTTTGCCGACAACCTGCGCGATCTGCTGCTGGCCGCGCCCGCCGGGCAGAAGGTGGTGATGGGGCTCGATCCCGGCATCCGCACCGGCGTGAAGGTCGCGGTGGTGGACGCCACCGGCAAGCTGCTGGAGACCGCCACCATCTACCCGCACGAACCGCGGCGCGACTGGGATGGGAGCCTGGCGACGCTGGGGCGTCTGGTGACCAAACACGGCGTCCAGCTGATCGCCATTGGCAACGGCACCGCCAGCCGCGAAACCGACAAGCTCGCGGGCGATTTGATCAAATTAATACGAAAAACGCCTCAAACGCAAACAGAACAAGCGCAGGCAGCTATTACAAAGGTAGTAGTAAGCGAAGCCGGCGCCTCGGTCTATTCCGCCAGCGAATACGCCTCGCAAGAGCTGCCCGACGTGGACGTGAGCCTGCGCGGCGCGGCCAGCATCGCGCGGCGCCTGCAGGACCCACTGGCCGAACTGGTGAAGATAGACCCCAAGAGCATAGGCGTGGGCCAGTACCAGCACGACGTGAACCAGGGCCAGCTGGCCCACACGCTGGGCGCTGTGGTGGAAGACTGCGTGAACGGCGTGGGCGTGGACCTGAACACCGCCAGCGCCCCGCTGCTGGCGCGCGTATCAGGCCTCACGGGCACCACGGCCAAGGCCATCGTGCGCTGGCGCGAGCAGCACGGCGCGTTCGCCAACCGCCAGCAACTGCTCAAAGTCACCGGCCTCGGCCCCAAGACCTTCGAGCAATCGGCGGGCTTTCTGCGCATCCGCGGTGGCGACAACCCGCTGGACGTGACCGGCGTGCACCCGGAAACCTACCCGGTGGTGGAGCAGATCCTCGTCCAGACCGGCAAGCCGATAGACCAGCTCATGGGCAGGAGCGATGCGCTCAAGGTCCTCAAGCCCGATCAGTTCATCACGCCGCAGTTCGGCGCGATCACGGTCAAGGACATCCTCGCGGAACTGGAAAAGCCCGGCCGCGACCCACGCCCGGATTTTCAGGTGGCGCGCTTCAGCGAAGGGGTGGAAGACATCACGGATCTGAAGGAAGGCATGGTGCTGGAGGGCACGGTAAGCAACGTCGCCCAGTTCGGCGCCTTCGTCGATCTGGGCGTGCACCAGGACGGCCTGGTGCACGTGAGCCAGCTCTCCAACAAGTTCGTGCAGGACGCGCGCGAGGTGGTGAAGACCGGCCAGATCGTGAAGGTGAAGGTGCTGGAGGTGGACACGGCGCGCAAGCGCATCAGCCTGACGATGAAGCTGGACGCGGCGCCTGCGCGGCGCGACGCTCCGCGCGAGAACCGGTTTGAAGCCGCAGGACGCAGCCAGCAGCGCTCGCGCGCGCACGAGGCGCAGGCCCCGTCGGCCATGGCGGCCGCGTTTGCCAAGCTGCAGGGGCGCGGCTGAGCCCAAAGCCGGTCGGAGAAAGCCACAAAGGAACGGGCGCCTTGCCGGCGCCCGTTTTGCTTCATTGTTTGCCGAATTTCCCTACCATCCAGGTCATGGTGCGTCCGACTCAGGCCGCGTCACATCGGTGTTCAAGGTAGCCTGAACCGCAGCCCATGAGCTCCATCAGCGCATGCTGCAGGTGCTCGGCTTCGATGGTTTCCGGTTTGCCGTCGCCGCCCAGCGCCTGCTCGCGCTCGGCATAAGCACGCACGGCGCCAATCATGCGATGCGCCATCTGATCGGCATCGATTTCACCGCGCAGAAACGGCGGCGCTGCCGCCACCGCCTCGCCAATCGCGGAGCGCATCCGCGCCACCTGCCCGCTTCCAGAATCCGCCGTCATTGCACACGCTCCTCGCATCGCTTCAGCACCAGGGCATTGTGCGCCCCAAGAGCGCTGGTCGGCAGCGCAGCCATGAAACCTGCGAAGGCCGCATTGTCTTGCCCTGCAAAATCAGTGCCGGTGGCGCTGCACCGAGAGCGGCGCCATGATGCCCTGCCCCGGCGCCGTGCAGCCATTGTCGCAGCACTTGCCGGGTTCGCGGTTCTGCGTGATCGGGCGCTTGGGGTCGTGCAGCACGCCGCGCTCCAGCAGGCGCTCGACCAGTTCGACCTTGCTGCCCACCGGGTAGTTGCGCCAGATCTCCTGCTTCATCGCCGCCGGCGAGCCACCGCCGTGCAGGCTGATGAGCGAGTACCAGCCGCCCTGGTAGGACGCGGTGAGATCTTCGATCAGGCGCGCGGCCTCGATGCGCTTGTCGTAGGGCACGGCCGGGTTGGCGCGCAGCACGTCCGAGAGCTTGGCCGCCGTCTCCGGGTTGTGGTCTTCATCGGGCCCCGGCAGCGCCACGATCAGGCCGCCCGAGACCTCGTGCGCCAGCCGGTGCATGTCGTAGATCTGCGTGGCCAGCAGCAGCTTGCCGATGTTGGCGAACACCGGTTCGGGCATGAAGGTCTGGCTGTATTTATCGGGCGCGGCATAGACGCTCGCGGCCACGCCGCAGGCATAGAAGCCTTCGACGATCTTGATGAGCTCCACCATGGGCTCGCGCAGGCTGCCGACCTTGCCCGGGTCGGACACGCCATTGGCCTCGCACATCAGTGCCCCGGCACCGATCAACAGGTCGCCAAAACCCGCGCGCGCGGCGATGCAGCTGTGGCGGTGGTGCGTGGCGTAGCTGTAGGTGAGGATGTGGCTGCGCTCCCAGTCATTGGCGTAGAACACGCGCTCCCACGGCACGAAGACTTCCTCGAACAGCACCACGGCGGTAGCTTGCCCATACTTGCGCGAGAACAGCGGCGCGCCATGCTCGGGCGTCTCGCCCGGACGCCCCGCCACGCGCGAGACCATGGTCAACCCCGGTGCATCCACCGGCACCGCGCAGCACACGGCAAACGCCGCATCCTGCGGTCCCATGTTGCGGCTGGGCATCACCAAGAGCTCGTGCATGTAGGGCGCACCGGTGACGATGGCCTTGGCGCCGCTGATCCACACGCCCTTGCCGCTTTGGCGCACCACGTGCACGTAAGCGTCAGGATTCGCCTGCTCGTGCGGCTTCTTCGTGCGGTCGCCCTTGGCATCGGTCATCGCGATGCCGATGGCAAGGTCGTTGTCCTGCGCATGCACCAGGTAGTTGCGAAACCGGTCGCCCGCCGCGTTCGTTCCCGTGGCATCGTCGATCGCCGCGCAGGCCTGCGCCAGGCCGTTCAGCGCGTCGTGCGCCAGGTAGCGCTGGGCGCAGCCGGTCTCCTGGCAGAGCACGCGCACGGCTTCGAGCTTGTTGAGCAGATCGCCCGCCGCCTCGTTCACATGCAGCATGCGCGGCACCATCTTGCCGCGGCTGGTCTGCGTGGCCAGCGCGATCGGCGCCAGTTCCTCGCGCAAGGCAAAGTCGTAGGTGTAGGCCAGCGCGTTCACGCCGGGCGCGAGCTGCGGCGCGTCGGCCACGCTCTCGATCCGCTGGCCATCGACGAACACGCGGGGTGCAAGCCGCCTGAGCGACTCGCGGTAGGCATCGCCGGACATCAGCGGCACGCGCGCCGGCCCAGGGGTTGCGGTGGTGTCCATTTGCTTCTCCAAAACAATCGTGTCGTTATTTGAACACTGTTCAATTTTTTAGTCAACGCTATGATGCGGCCCATGACAGCCATGACGGAGAACGCCGCTTCGGCCGGCACGCGCGCCAGCACGCCGCGCGCCGCGCGCCGCCGCAAACTGGCGGACGTGCGCCAGGAGCTGGTGCTGCAGGCCGCACGCTCGGCGTTCGTCGAACTCGGCATGGAAAAGGCCAGCCTGCGCGAGATCGCGCGGCGCGCCGGCTACACCCCCGGCGCGCTCTACAGCTACTTTCCGAGCAAGGAGCACATCTATGGCGCGCTGCTCGGCGAATCGCTCGAACGCCTGAACGCGCAGGTGGCGCAGGCCCTCGCGGCCGAACCGGGCCATGGCGCACGGCTGCGCGCCGCGGCCACCGCCTTCTTCGAGTTCTACCGCGCCAACCCGCGCGATCTCGACCTGGGCTTCTACCTCTTCCAGGGAATGGCGCCGCGCGGCCTCACGCCCGAGCTGGACGCCAGCCTCAACCTTCGCCTGCGCGACGCCTTGCTGCCGTGCCATGCCGCGCTGCAGGGCCTGGGGAAGGATGACGCAACCGCCACCCGGGAGGTCGCGGCCCTGTTCGCGCACATCGTCGGCCTGCTGGTGCTACGCCACACCGGGCGCATACGCATGTTCGGACAATCGTCGCGGGAACTGTTTTCCGCCTACCTGGCGCAGCTGCTCGAACGCGCGCAGCGTGAGACGGCCGGATGACGCCTGAACGAACTGCTGCGCGCAGCGCTCCATGCGGCCGCGTCGCAAGGCCCGGCGCCTGCCTATCCACCTTCACTGGGAACGCCATGAACCAACCCAAGCCTTTGCAACCCGGCCTGCGCCACACCGAGCGCATGGTCGTCACACCGGCCCACACCGTGCCCCAGGTGGGCGGCTGGCCGGGCTTTGCCGACATGCCGCCGGTCTTCGCCACCGCCATGATGATCGGCTTCATGGAGCAGACCTGCATCCAGGCGCTGCGCCCCTATCTGGCACCGGGCCAGCACACGGTGGGAACGCAGGTGGACATGAACCACGTGGCCGCCACGCCGGTGGGCATGGCGGTGCAGGCAGAGGTGGAACTGGTCGCCGTCGAAGGCCAGTCGCTGACGTTCAAGGTGACCTGCTCGGACGACGCCGGGCTCATCGGCGAAGGCACGCACCGGCGCGCCATTATCGACCCGCGGCGCTTCGAGGAGCGCCTGGCGGCGAAGGCGGCGGCGCATTCGGGCGCTTCCGGGATTTAAGCCAAATTGACCTCCAGCGCCCGGCCAGCAAGCGCTGACAGCTATCACAATAAAAGCAAAGTCCCTGCAGGCCACAGACCTGCAGGGGCTTGCTTTCGAGCCGCTGGCTCAGAGCACTTCGAAGACGCCCGCGGCGCCCATGCCGCCGCCGATGCACATGGTGACGCACACACGCTTGGCGCCACGGCGCTTGCCTTCGATGAGGGCGTGCCCCGTCAGGCGCTGGCCGGTCACGCCGTAGGGGTGGCCCACCGCGATCGCGCCGCCGTTGACGTTCAGGCGATCGGCCGGGATGCCCAGCTTGTCGCGGCAATAGATGACCTGCACGGCAAAGGCTTCGTTCAGCTCCCACAGGTCGATGTCATCCACCTTCAGGCCCAGCTTGGAGAGCACCTTGGGAATGGCGAACACCGGGCCAATGCCCATTTCGTCGGGCTCGCAGCCCGCGACCGCAAAGCCAAGGAAGCGCCCCAGGGGCTTGAGGTTCTTGCGGCTAGCATAGTCTTCGCTCACCACCACGCAGGCACCCGCGCCATCTGAAAACTGGCTGGCATTGCCGGCCGAGACCAGCCCGCCGGGCAGCGCCGGCTTGATGCCGCTGATGCCCGCCGCCGTCGTGCCCTCGCGCAGGCCCTCGTCCTTGGTCACCGTCACCTGTTTGGTGATCAGCCCCAGGGTCTTGTCGGCGATGCCGGCAGTGACGGTGATGGGCACCATTTCCGCATCGAACAGGCCCGCCGCCTGCGCCGCGCAGGCCTTCTGCTGGCTGGCGGCGCCGTACTCGTCCATCACCTCGCGGCCAATGCCGTAGCGCTTGGCGACCTGCTCGGCGGTCTGCAGCATGCTCCAGTAGATCTCGGGCTTTTTCTTCTGCAAGGCCGGGTCGAAGATCATGTGCATGTTCATCTCCTGCTGCACGCAGGAGATGCTTTCCACGCCGCCAGCCACGTACACCTCGCCCTCGCCCGCGATGATGCGCTGGCTGGCCAGGGCAATGGTCTGCAGGCCCGAGGAGCAGAAGCGGTTCACCGTCATGCCGGCGGTGGTGACGGGCAGATCGGCCATCAGCGCGATCTGGCGCGCGATGTTCATGCCGGTCGCGCCCTCGGGATTCGCGCAGCCCATGAGGACGTCCTCGACGGCGGCGGCCTCGATGCCCGCGCGCTCGACGGCGGCGCGCACCACATGGCCACCGAGCGTGGCGCCATGGGTCATGTTGAAGGCGCCCTTCCAGCTCTTGGCAAGCGGGGTGCGGGCGGTGGAAACAATCAATGCGGAAGTCATGTTCAAAATCCTGTTGTGTTGCATGTGAGGAGCGAGGCGTGAGGCGTGAGGCATCGGGTTCGCTCAACGCTCAACGCCGAACGCTCGACCTCAAAACTGCCTGCCCTCTGCCGCCAACCTGGCCAGCAGCGGCGCCGGCTGCCAGAACGCGGCATCGTCCAGCGGGTTCTGCGCAAAGCGCTGCATCGCCTGCACCACGTTGAACAGGCCAACCTCGTTGGCGTAATTCAGCGGCCCGCCGCGGTACACCGGGAAACCGTAGCCGAAGATGTAGACGATGTCGATATCGCTCGCCTTGTTGGCGATGCCTTCCTCAAGAATGCGCGCGGCTTCATTGACCAGGCTGAACACCAGGCGCTGCACGATCTCCTCATCACCGATCTTGCGCGGCGTGATGCCCAGCGCCTTGCGGTGCTCGGCCACCATCTGCTCGACCTCGGCGTTCGGGATGGCATCGCGCTTGCCGGGCAGGTAGTCGTACCAGCCCTCGCCCACCTTCTGGCCGAAGCGTCCCTGCTCGCACAGCAGGTCGGCGGTCTTGCTGTATTTCATGCCGGGCTTTTCCACATAGCGGCGCTTCCTGATGGCCCAGCCGATGTCGTTGCCTGCCAGGTCGCCCATGCGGAACGGCCCCATGGCAAAGCCGAATTTCTCGATCGCCTTGTCCACCTGGCTGGGCGTGCAGCCTTCGTCCAGCAGAAAGCCGGCCTGGCGGCCGTACTGCTCGATCATGCGGTTGCCGATGAAGCCGTCGCACACGCCGGCGACCACCGCGGTCTTGCGGATTTTCTTGGCCACCTGCATCACGGTGGCGAGCACGTCCTTGGCGGTCTTCTCGCCACGTACCACTTCCAGCAGCTTCATCACGTTGGCCGGGCTGAAGAAGTGCAGGCCCACCACGTCCTGCGGGCGCTGGGTGAAACCGGCAATCTTGTTCACGTCCAATGTGGAGGTATTGCTGGCCAGGATGGCGCCGGGCTTGGCGACGGCATCGAGCTGCTTGAACACCGCCTCTTTCACGCCAAGCTCCTCGAACACCGCTTCGATGATGAGATCGGCATCCTTGAGGTCGTCGTACTTGAGCGTGGTCTTGAGCAGCGCCATGCGCTCTTCGTACTTCTGCTGCTTGAGCTTGCCCTTCTTGACCTGCGCCTCGTAGTTGCGGCTCATCACCTCCACGCCGTGGTTGATCGCCTCCTGCTTCATCTCCAGGATGGTGACCGGGATACCGGCATTGAGGAAGTTCATCGCGATGCCGCCGCCCATGGTGCCGGCGCCGATCACCGCCACCTTGGCGATACTGCGCAGCGGCGTGTCGGACGGCACATCGGGAATTTTGCTGGCGGCGCGCTCGGCAACGAACAGATGGCGCAGCGCGCGCGATTCGCTGGTCCACATCAGGTTGATGAAGTGCTCGCGTTCGTACGCCATGCCGTCGGCAAATTTCTTCTTCGTGGCCGCTTCCACCGCATCCACGCACTGCAGCGGCGCGGGGAAGTTCTTCGCCATCCCGCGCACCATGTTGCGCGCGAACTGAAAGTAGGCATCGCCCTGCGGGTGTTTGGCCGGCAGGTTGCGCACCAGCGGCAAGGGACGCGCATCGGCCACGCCGCGCGCATAGGCCAGCGCCTCGTCCATCAGCGATTCAGCGGACGCGGCCACCTTGTCGAACAGCTTCTGGCCCGGCAGCATCGCCAGCATCTCGCTCTTCACCGGCTCGCCGCTCACGATCATGTTGAGCGCCGCCTCCACCCCGACGACGCGCGGCAGGCGCTGCGTGCCGCCGGCGCCGGGGATGAGCCCGAGCTTGACCTCGGGCAGCGCAATCTTGGTGCCCGGCGCGGCGATGCGGTAATGGCAGCCCAGCGAGAGCTCCAGCCCGCCGCCCATGGCCACGCTGTGGATCGCGGCCACCACCGGCTTGCTGCAGTTTTCCACCGCCAGAATGACCGAGAGCAGATTCGGTTCCTGGATCGCCTTGGGCGTGCCGAATTCCTTGATGTCCGCGCCGCCCGAGAAGGCCTTGCCCGCGCCGGTGATGACGACGGCCTTCACCGCCGCATCCGCCTGCGCCTGCGCAAGGCCCGCGACGATGCCCTGGCGCGTGGCCAGACCGAGGCCGTTGACCGGAGGGTTGTCGAGCGTGATCACGGCCACATCGCCGTGCACCTGGTAGCTTGCCGTCATGCTGTCTTCCTTGTGAAATTAAAAAAGTACGACCGTGCTTTTTTATGGAGTCTAAGCGTCCTGTCTGCCAGTGTTTGTCTCTTGTGGGACAAAACAGCACCGGATCCATTGCGGCATGCCCCGGCGCCGCACCCGCGCACCAAATCAGTGCGTCGCGCCTCCCCATTGTGGTGCAAAAACTGCGCTGTCCGCCCTGTCTCTCGGTGATGCCGGGCTGGCACGGTTTCTGCGATGACACGGCATACACCTCACCCTCCAATGGAGTCTCGCCATGGCAAAAAAAGTTTCCGACGTGATGAAGATGGTGGCCGACAAGGCCGTCAAGTTTGTCGATCTGCGCTTCACCGATACGCGCGGCAAGGAGCAGCACGTGACCGTGCCGGTCTCGCATTTCGACGAAGACAAGTTCAGCGCCGGGCATGCGTTTGACGGTTCGTCGATCGCCGGCTGGAAGGGCATCGAGTCTTCGGACATGCTGCTCATGCCCGACCCCGCCACCGCCAACATCGACCCCTTCTTTGAAGACCCCACGCTCATCCTGCAGTGCGACGTGCACGACCCGCTGGACGGCAAGCCCTATGAGCGCGATCCGCGCTCGCTCGCCCGCCGCGCCGAGGCCTACCTCAAGGCCAGCGGCCTGGGCGATACCGCCTACTTCGGCCCCGAGCCCGAGTTCTTCGTGTTCGACAGCGTGCGCTGGCAGTCCGACATGTCCGGCTGCTTCGTCAAGATCGAATCCGAGGAAGCCGCCTGGAGCAGCGGCACCGAATACGCGCACGGCAACAGCGGCCACCGCCCGGCGGTGAAGGGCGGCTACTTCCCGGTGCCGCCGGTCGATGCGACGCAGGACATGCGCTCCGAAATGTGCCTGCTGCTGGAAGAGCTGGGCGTGCCCGTGGAAGTGCACCACCACGAGGTGGCCACTGCCGGCCAGATGGAACTGGGTACCAAGTTCTCCACCCTGGTGCAGCGCGCCGACTGGCTGCAGCTGCAGAAGTACGTGATCCAGAACGTCGCGCACCGCCACGGCAAGACCGCCACCTTCATGCCCAAGCCCATCGTCGGCGACAACGGCAGCGGCATGCACGTGCACCAGTCGATCTGGAAGGACGGCAAGAACCTGTTCGCGGGCGACGGCTATGCCGGCCTGTCGGAATTCGCGCTGTACTACATCGGCGGCATCATCAAGCACGCGCGCGCGCTCAACGCCATCACCAACCCCGGCACCAACAGCTACAAGCGCCTGGTGCCGCACTTCGAAGCGCCGGTCAAGCTCGCCTACAGCGCGAGGAACCGCTCGGCCTCGATCCGCATCCCCTATGTGGCCAACCCCAAGGGGCGGCGCATCGAGGCGCGCTTCCCCGATCCGCTGATGAACCCCTACATGGGCTTTGCCGCGCTGATGATGGCGGGGCTGGACGGCGTCGAAAACCGGATCCACCCCGGCGAGGCCGCCACCAAGGACCTCTACCACCTGCCACCCGAGGAAGACGCCAAGATACCCACCGTCTGCCACAGCCTGGAGCAGGCGCTCGATTACCTCGACGAAGACCGCGCCTTCCTCACGCGCGGCGGCGTGTTCTCGGATGCGCTGATCGACGCCTACATGGAACTCAAGATGGGCGAGCTCACGCGCTTTCGCATGACCACGCACCCGATCGAGTTCGACATGTACTACAGCCTCTGAGCACGCTGAACCATGCGTTTCACCAAGATGCACGGCATCGGCAACGATTACGTGTACGTCAACACCTTCGAGGAACAGGTGCCTGACCCGGCGGCCCTGGCCGTGGCGATGAGCCGCCCGCATTTCGGCATAGGCGCCGACGGGCTGGTGCTGATCGGCCCATCAAGCGAGGCCGACTTCCGCATGCGCATGTTCAACGCCGATGGCTCCGAAGGCGAGATGTGCGGCAACGCCGTGCGCTGCATCGCCAAATACGTCTACGAGCGCGGCCTGACCACGGCATCCACGGTGAAACTCGCCACCGCCAGCGGCATCAAGACGCTTGAGCTGCAGATCGACGCCGGGCGCGTGCGCCAGGTCACCGTCGATCTGGGCGAGCCGCAGCTCGCGCCCCAGGCCATCCCGGTGAACCTGCCCGGCGCCAGGGTGCTGAACCACCCGATCACCATCCAGGGCCTGACGCTGCAGATGAGCTGCGTCGGCATGGGCAACCCGCACGCGGTGATCTTCGTCGATGACCCGGAGCACTTCGACGTGCACGGCATCGGCCGGCAGATCGAACACGATGCGCTGTTTCCGAAGCGCACCAACGTGGAATTCGCGCGCGTGCGGGCGCGCGACCGGATCGAGATGCGCGTCTGGGAGCGCGGCAGCGGCGAAACCCTGGCCTGCGGCACCGGCGCCGCGGCGGTGCTGGTGGCCGCCGTGCTCAACGGCTTGACAGAGCGCAGCGCGCGCGTGAAGCTTTCCGGCGGGGAACTGCAGGTTGCCTGGAACCCCGACGACAACCATATTTACCAGAGCGGCCCGGCGAGCTTCGTGTTCGACGGCGTCTGGCTTGAAGACTGACATGCACCTCAACACCCACCTCATCCACATGCCCGGCAACTATCTGTTTGCCGAAATCGCGCGCCGCGTGAGCGCCTATGCGCCCAGCGCGCCGCGCCCGCTGATCCGCCTGGGCATAGGCGACGTGACGCAGCCGCTCGCGCCCGCCATCACGCAGGCCATGGCGGCGGCTTCGCTCGAAATGGGCACGCCCGAAGGCTTTCACGGCTACCCGCCGGACCAGGGCTACGACTTCCTGCGCCAGGCCATCCTGGACGCCGACTACGCGCCGCTGGGCGTGCAGCTGGCGCTGGACGATGTCTTCATCACCGACGGCGCCAAGACCGACACCTCGGCGCTGCAGGAGCTGCTGGCACCCGACGCACGCATTGCGCTGACCGACCCGGTGTACCCGGTCTACGTCGATTCCAACGCCATGGCGGGGCGCCTCGGTAACTATGAAAATGATAGTTGGAGCCGCTTGGCCACCCTGCCCTGCAACGCGGAAAATGCCTTCGTCCCCGAGCTGCCGACGGAGCCGGTGGACATGCTCTACCTGTGCTACCCCAACAACCCCACGGGCACGGTGCTCACGCGCGCGCAGCTCAAGCGCTTCGTCGATTACGCGCTCAAGACGCAGACGCTGATCCTGTTCGACGCCGCCTACAAGGCCTACATCACCGACGACGCCGTCCCGCGCTCGATCTACGAAATCGAGGGCGCGGAAAAGATCGCCATCGAGTGCTGCTCGTTCTCCAAATCCGCCGGCTTCACCGGCACGCGCTGCGCCTACACCATCATCCCGCAGGCGCTGACGGCGCAGGTGGACGGCCAGGCGGTGTCGCTCAACGCCTTGTGGCGCAGGCGCGTGGCGAGCCGCCAGAACGGCGTGTCCTACCCGATCCAGCGCGCGGCCGCGGCGGCCCTCTCGCCCGAAGGCCGGGCGCAGGTCGATGCCCAGGTGCGCGGCTACATGGACAACGCGCGCCAGATCGTCACGGCGCTCACCGGCGCCGGTCTGCAGGTGTTCGGCGGCGTGCACGCGCCCTATGTGTGGCTGCGGATTCCCGGCGGGCAGAGCTCGTGGGATTTCTTCGACCGGCTGCTGCACGAGGCCCAGGTGGTCGGCACGCCCGGCTCGGGCTTTGGTCCGTCGGGCGAAGGCTATCTGCGCCTGACCGCCTTCAACACGGCCGAAGCCACGCGCGAGGCGCTGGCCCGCATTCTGGCCATCCTCTGATCCGTCCGCCGACAGGCCGAGCCTCCGGGTGACAATCCTTCCCGCACACCCATGGCTCTCGCGTCCGATCCCCATGCCCAGGAGGCCTATGACCGGCTCGCCACGCTGGTGGCGCTGGTGCGCGCGGACGGCACCTGTCTGATGGTGAACATGGCGCTGGAAAACACCCTGCGGCTGCCGCGCAGCCGGCTGGTGCACAGCCAGGCGACGCACTGGTTCAACGAACCGGCGCTGCTGCGGGACGCGCTGCGCCGCGTGATCGAGGACGGCGTGGTCGTCAGCCGTTTTGCCGGCAGCCTGCGCTGCGTGCCGCCGGGGCCGCAAACACTCGCGGTGCATGTGGCCGTCAGCCCGCTCGCGCGCGATGCCGGCGAGGCCCGCGCACTGGTGGAAATGACCGAAGTCGAGCAGCAGTCGCGGCTGGACCGCGAACGGCGCGCGCGCGACCTCGCCGCCGCCCACAAGGAGCTGCTGCGCAACCTGGCGCACGAAGTCAAGAACCCGCTGGGCGGCATCCGCGGCGCCGCCCAGCTGCTGGCGCTGGACCATCCCGGCGGCAGCGCGGGCGAATACGCCGGCGTGATCGTGCGCGAGGTGGATCGCCTGCAGGCGCTGGTCGATCGCCTACTGGCGCCGCACCAGGCCGCACCCCGCTGGGCGGCGGTGAACATCCACGAGGTCTGCGAGCATGTGCGCACGCTGGTGCTGGCCGAATTCCCGCAGGGGCTGGCGATCCAGCGCGACTACGACGCCTCGCTGCCCGAGCTGCGCGCCGACCGCGAGCGGCTCATCCAGGCCCTGCTCAACATCGTACGCAACGCGGCGCAGGCCCTCGCCGAACGCATGGCAGTGGGCGACGCCCGCATCGTGCTGCGCACCCGCATCGCCCACCAGGCCACGCTGGCCGGGCGGCGCCACCGGCTGGCGCTGGAGCTGGAGGTGGAGGACAACGGCCCCGGCGTGCCGCCGCCGCTGCGCGAGCGCATCTTCCAGCCGCTGGTCACCGGCCGCCCCGAGGGCACCGGGCTGGGCCTGACGCTGGCGCAAACCCTGGTGCAGCAGCATGGCGGCAGCATCGCCTGCGACAGCCTGCCCGGCGCCACCCGCTTCACGCTGGTGCTGCCGCTGCCCGAAAAACCCTAGACTGCCCACGCATGCCACGCGCCACAGCCCCCCGCATCTGGATCGTCGATGACGACGCCTCCATCCGCTTCGTGCTCGAACGCGCGCTGGAGCGCGAGCAGCTGCCGGTGCGCGCCTTCGCCAGCCCGCAGGAGGTGCTTGCCGCGCTCGACGCGGATGCGCCGCCGCAGGTGCTGGTGAGCGACATCCGCATGCCCGGCGGCGACGGCCTGGCGCTGCTGGCCGAGGTCAAGCGCCGCCAGCCCCGGGTCGCGGTCATCATCATGACGGCCTACACCGATCTGGACAGCGCTGTCGGCGCGCTGCAAAGCGGCGCCTTCGAATACCTGCCCAAGCCCTTTGACCTGACCCGCGCCGTCGAGCTGATCCGCCGCGCCGCCGAAGAATCACAGGCGCACGGCACCTCGGACAGCGAGGACGCCGCCCTGCCGCAGATGCTGGGCCAGGCGCCGGCGATGCAGGACGTGTTCCGCGCCATCGGCCGGCTCAGCCCGAGCCACGCCACCGTGCTCATCACCGGAGAAAGCGGCACCGGCAAGGAACTGGTGGCGCACGCGCTGCACCGCCACAGCCCGCGCGCCAGCGGCCCCTTCATCGCCATCAACACCGCGGCGGTGCCGCGCGATCTGCTGGAGAGCGAGCTCTTCGGCCACGAGCGCGGCGCCTTCACCGGTGCACAGACCCAGCGGCGCGGCCGTTTTGAGCAGGCCGCGGGCGGCACGCTGTTTCTCGACGAAATCGGCGACATGCCGCTGGAGCTGCAGACGCGGCTGCTGCGCGTGCTCAGCGATGGGCAGTTCTACCGCGTCGGCGGCCAGGAGCCGCTGCAGGCCAGCGCGCGCGTGATTGCCGCAACGCATCAGAACCTGGAAGAGCGCGTGCGCCAGGGCCGCTTCCGCGAAGACCTGTACCACCGCCTGAACGTGATCCGCCTGCGCCTGCCGCCGCTGCGCGAACGCCGCGAGGACATTCCCGCGCTGGCGCGCCACTTTCTTGCGCGCAGCGCGCAGGAGCTGGGCATGGAGCCCAAACGCCTCACGGATGCGGCCCGCGACCGCCTGGCGGAGCAGGCCTTCCCCGGCAACGTGCGCGAGCTGGAAAACCTCTGCCGCTGGCTGACCGTGATGGCGCCCGCGCAGGTGATCGCCCCGGAAGACCTGCCGCCGCAGGGCGATGCCGAAGGCGCGGCTGCCAGCCCGGCTACTGCCGCCACCGGCGGCACCCCCGACTGGCGTGCACTGCTGGAGCGCGAGGCGCGCCGCCGCCTGCAGGCCGGCGACACCGATGTCTGGCAGCGCCTGAGCGAGCAGTTCGAAGCACAGCTGCTGCGCACCGCGCTTGCCGTCGCCGGCGGGCGCCGCGCCGAAGCGGCGCACCAGCTCGGCATCGGGCGCAACACCATCACGCGCAAGATCCAGGAGCTGGGGCTCGATGACTGACCCTGGCCTCAGCGCACGGCGCACGGCATAACCGCATCGCCCGCCATGGCCCGTCTGCCCCGCCTCGTCATTCCCGGACAAGCGCACCTGCTGATCCAGCGCGCGATCGACCGGCAGCCGATCTTCGAGGACGCCGAGGACCTTGCCCTGCTCACCGAAGTGCTGCGCCTGGCGCTGGTGGATGAGCAGGTGCAACTGCACGCCTACGCGCTGCGCACGCAGGAACTGCTGCTGCTGGCCACCCCGGCGCAGCCGCAGTCGCTGGCCCGCCTGATGCAAACCATAGGCCGGCGCTACGTGAGTGCCTTCAACCGCAGGCACGGGCGCGGCGGCACGCTCTGGAACGGGCGGTTTCGCGCAGCCCCCGTGGAACCGGGCGAACCCTTGCTGGCCGCCATGGCCTGGATCGAGCAGGACGCCGAGCCCGGCGCCGCCACCAGCGCCGCGCACCACCTGGGCAGCGGCCGCGACCCGCTCGTTACCGACCCGCCCGCCTACTGGAGCCTGGGCAACACGCCTTTTGCGCGTGAAGCCGCCTGGCGCGAGCGGCTGAGCCGGGGCAGCACCAGCGCGCAGGACGCCCGCCTGCGCCGCGCCGCCCGCGGCGGCTGGGCGCTGGGCTCGGCAGGCTTCATCGCGGTTGCGGGTGCCGGCGGCCGCCCCGCGGCGCCGCGCGCGCCTGGCCGGCCAGCGCGGTGCGACGCGGACAGCTGACAGCCGGAACACGGGCAGTCAATTTGTTTCAACCCGTTGAATGGATTGCATTTTGATATGTCCCCTATTTGATGAGCCAATTGTTTTTTCTAATTTAATAATGATCTGACCCCGTTTTATTTCTATTGAAGCCTGTCTTGGTCGATGCTAATCTATGTCTGTTTTGCATACTTTGATGCAATTTGATATGAGGCCCGCCTTGAACCACTTCGCCACCCCTTCTGCCGAGGAAATCCGCGCCGCCGCAGCCACCGGGCTGTACGACCCGCGCTCCGAGCACGATGCCTGCGGCGTCGGCTTCGTGGCCCACATCAAGGGCGCCAAGAGCCACGCCATCGTCACCCAGGCACTCAAGATCCTGGAGCACCTGAATCACCGCGGCGCCGTCGGCGCCGACCCGCTGATGGGCGACGGCGCCGGCATCCTGCTGCAAATTCCCGATGCGCTCTACCGCGCCGAACTCGCCACGCAGGGAGTGGAACTGCCGCCCTTGGGCGAATACGGCGTGGGCATGGTCTTCCTGCCCAAGGAGCACGCCAGCCGCCTGGCCTGCGAAGAGGAAATGGAGCGCGCCATTCGCGCCGAAGGCCAGGTGCTGCTGGGCTGGCGCGACGTGCCGGTCGATCGCGAACTGCCGATGTCGCCCACGGTGCGCGCCAAGGAGCCGGTGATCCGCCAGGTCTTCATCGGCCGCGGGGCCGACGTGATCGTGCAGGACGCGCTGGAACGCAAGCTCTACGTGATCCGCAAGACCGCCAGCGCCGCCATAGAGCGCCTGGAGCTCAAATACAGCAAGGAATATTACGTTCCGAGCATGAGCAGCCGCACGGTGATCTACAAGGGGCTGCTGCTGGCGCACCAGGTCGGCGCCTATTACTTCGACCTGCAGGATGAGCGCTGCGTCTCGGCGCTGGGCCTGGTGCACCAGCGCTTTTCGACCAACACCTTCCCCGAGTGGCCGCTGGCCCACCCCTACCGCTACATCGCGCACAACGGCGAGATCAACACCGTGCGCGGCAACTACAACTGGATGAAGGCACGCGAGGGTGTCATGAGCTCGCCCGTCCTGGGCGCGGATCTCAAGAAGCTCTATCCGATCAGCTTCGCGCACCAGTCCGACACCGCCGTGTTCGACAACTGCCTGGAGCTGCTCACCATGGCCGGCTATCCGCTGGCGCAGGCCATGATGATGATGATTCCCGAGCCCTGGGAGCAGCACACCACGATGGACGAGCGCCGGCGCGCGTTCTACGAGTACCACGCCTCGATGCTCGAACCCTGGGACGGGCCGGCGGCCATCGTCTTCACCGACGGCCGCCAGATCGGCGCCACGCTGGACCGCAACGGCCTGCGCCCGGCGCGCTACTGCGTGACCGACGACGACCTGGTGGTGATGGCCTCCGAATCGGGCGTGCTGCCGATTCCGGAGCACAAGATCGTCAAGAAATGGCGCCTGCAGCCGGGCAAGATGTTCCTCATCGACCTCGACCAGGGCCGCATGATCGACGACGAGGAGCTCAAGTCGCAACTGGCCAACGCCAAACCGTACAAGCGCTGGATCGACAACCTCTGCGTGCGCCTGGATGACGTGGTGCAGCCGGTGGCGGGCGCCGACGCGCACGAACTGCCGATGGCCGCGACCGAACCGCAGAGCGCCGGCGTGGCTTCCGCCTCGCCCGACCTGCTGGACCTGCAGCAGGCCTTCGGCTACACGCTCGAAGACATCAAGTTCCTGCTCAGCCCCATGGCGGTGAACGGCGAGGAGGCCATAGGCTCGATGGGCGACGACAGCCCGCTGGCGGTGCTCTCCGATCAGAGCAAGCCGCTGTACAACTACTTTCGCCAGATGTTCGCGCAGGTGACCAACCCGCCGATCGACCCGATCCGCGAGGCCATCGTGATGAGCCTGGTGAGCTACATCGGCCCCAACCCCAACCTGCTGGACATCAACCAGGTCAACCCGCCGATGCGGCTGCAGGTGAGCCAGCCGATTCTCGATCCCGAGGACATGGCCAAGCTGCACGACATCCAGCGGCGCACGCATGGCAAATTCAGCTCGCATGTGATCGACATCACCTACCCGCTCGCCTGGGGCGCCGAGGGCGTTCAGGCGCGTCTGGCCAGCCTGTGCGCGCAGGCGGTGGACGCGATCCACAACGGCCACAACGTGCTGATCCTGAGCGACCGCGCGGTGGCGCGCGAGCGTGTGGCCATTCCCGCGCTGCTGGCCTTGTCCAGCGTGCACCAGCACCTGGTGCGCACAGGGCTGCGCACCAGCACCGGCGTGGTGGTGGAGACCGGCAGCGCGCGCGAGGTGCACCACTTCGCGGTGCTCGCGGGCTACGGCGCCGAGGCCGTGCACCCCTGGCTGGCGATGGAAACGCTGGCCGCGATGCACAAGGATTTGCCCGGCGAGCTGAGTGCCGACGAGGCCATTGCGCACTTCATCAAGGCAGTGGACAAGGGGCTGTCCAAGGTGATGTCCAAGATGGGCGTCTCCACCCACATGAGCTACTGCGGCGCGCAGCTGTTCGAGGCCATAGGCATCAACACCGACACCATTGACAAGTATTTCAGCGGCACCTCCAGCCGCGTCGAGGGGATTGGCATTTTCGAGATTGCCGAAGAGGCGCTGCGCTGCCACCGCGCCGCCTTTGGCGACGAGATGGTGCTGCGCCAGCGCCTGGCCGCCGGCGGCGACTACGCCTGGCGCGAACGCGGCGACGAGCACATGTGGACGCCCGACGCGATTGCCAAGCTGCAGCACGCCACGCGCGCGGGCAACTTCGGCACCTACAAGGAATACGCGCAGATCATCAACGACCAGTCGCGCCGCCTGATGACGCTGCGCGGGCTGTTCGAGTTCAAGGTCGATCCGGCGAAGGCGATTGCACTGGACGAAGTCGAGCCCGCGAGCGAAATCGTCAAGCGTTTCGCCACCGGCGCGATGTCGCTGGGCTCGATCTCCACCGAGGCGCATGCCACGCTGGCGATCGCCATGAACCGCCTGGGCGGCAAGAGCAACACCGGCGAAGGTGGCGAGGACCCGCAGCGCTACCGTGAAGGGCGCCAGCCCATCACCGTGCGCAAGCGCAAATCGCTGGCCTCCGTCATCGGGAAGGAGGTGGTCGAGGTGGACATGCCGCTGGAGGACACCGACAGCCTGAGGAGCCGCATCAAGCAGGTGGCCTCGGGGCGCTTTGGCGTGACGACCGAATACCTGGTCTCCAGCGACCAGATCCAGATCAAGATGGCGCAGGGCGCCAAGCCCGGCGAAGGCGGGCAGCTGCCCGGCGGCAAGGTCACGGACTACATCGCGCGCCTGCGCCACAGCGTGCCCGGCGTGGGCCTGATCAGCCCGCCGCCGCACCACGACATCTACTCCATCGAAGACCTGGCGCAGCTGATCCACGACCTGAAAAGCGTGGCGCCGCACGCCAGCATCAGCGTCAAGCTGGTCTCCGAAATCGGCGTGGGCACGGTGGCCACCGGTGTGGCCAAGTGCAAGGCCGATCATGTGGTGATCGCCGGGCACGACGGCGGCACCGGCGCGTCGCCCTGGTCGTCCGTCAAGCGCGTGGGCAGCCCGTGGGAAATCGGCCTGGCCGAAACCCAGCAGACGCTGGTGCTCAACCGCCTGCGCGGGCGCATCCGCGTGCAGGCCGACGGCCAGATGAAGACCGGGCGCGACGTGGCGATCGCCGCGCTGCTGGGCGCCGATGAATTCGGCTTCGCCACCGCGCCGCTGGTGGTGGAAGGCTGCATTCAGATGCGCAAGGGGCATCTGAACACCTGCCCCGTCGGCATCGCCACGCAGGACCCGGAGCTGCGCAAGCGCTTCACCGGCAAGCCCGAGCACATCATTCACTACTTCCTCTTCGTTGCCGAGGAGGTGCGCCAGATCATGGCGCAGCTGGGCATCCGCAGCTTCGACGAACTCGTCGGCCGCAGCGACCTGCTGGACATGCAGCGCGGCATCACGCACTGGAAATCGCAGGGGCTGGATTTCTCGCGCCTGTTCGCCCAACCGCAGGCCCCCGAAGAAGTGGCCCGCCACCATTGCGAAGCGCAGGACCACGCGCTCGAACGCGCGCTGGACCACCGCCTGATCGCCAAGGCACGGCCCGCGATCGACGCGGGCGAGCGCGTGCGCATCCTCGACACCGCGCGCAACGGCGACCGCTCCGTCGGCGCGCTGCTCGCGGGCATGGTCACCCAGGCCCATCCCGAGGGCTTGCCAGACGACAGCATCCACGTCCAGTTCGAGGGCACCGGCGGGCAGAGCTTCGGCGCGTTTCTGTGCAACGGCATCACGCTCTACCTGATCGGCGATGCCAACGACTACACCGGCAAGGGCCTCTCCGGCGGGCGCATCGTGGTGCGGCCCAGCCTGGATTTTCGCGGGGCCTGGCACGAGAACATCATTGTCGGCAACACCGTGCTCTACGGCGCCACCAGCGGCGAAGCCTTCTTCGCCGGCGTCGCGGGCGAGCGCTTCGCGGTGCGCCTCTCGGGCGCCACCACGGTGGTCGAAGGCACGGGCGACCACGGCTGCGAATACATGACCGGCGGCACCGTCGCCGTGCTGGGCGGCACCGGGCGCAATTTCGCCGCCGGCATGTCGGGCGGCGTGGCCTATGTGTACGACGAGGACGGGCGCTTCGCGAGCCGCTGCAACCACGCCATGGTCCGGCTCGACCGCGTGCTGCCGAGCGCGGAACAGGCCGCGCAGGAAAGCGCGGCGGCGATGCACCGCGGGCGCACCGACGAAGAGCAGCTCAAGGCCTTGCTGGACGACCACCTGCGCTGGACCGGAAGCCGGCGCGCGCGCGAACTGCTGGACCAGTGGGAGCTGGCACGCCACCGCTTCGTCAAGGTGTTCCCCACCGAATACCAGCGTGCGCTGGTCCATATCAGTGACCAGAAATCAGCTGCGGCGCAAGCTGGAACATCGCAGGGCGCTCCAAAAACAAGAGCGATCACCCATCCTTGAGCCACGCCTCGTACTTTGCCAAACCAAGCGACCCACCACAGGACACCAACACCATGGGCAAGATCACCGGCTTTCTGGAGTTTGACCGCATCACCGAGCCACATGCACCGGTGGCCGAACGCGTCACCAATTACCGCGAATTCGTCACCACGCTGACCGAACCGCTGGCGCGCCAGCAGGCGGCGCGCTGCATGGACTGCGGCATTCCGTTCTGCAGCCACGGCTGCCCGGTCAACAACATCATTCCGGACTTCAACGACCTCGTTTACCGGGGCGACTGGAAAAACGCCTTCCTGGTGCTCGATTCGACCAACAACTTCCCCGAGTTCACCGGCCGCATCTGCCCCGCGCCCTGCGAGGCCGCCTGCACGCTCAACATCAACAGCGAGCCGGTGGGCATCAAGTCGCTGGAGCGCGCCATCATCGACCGCGCCTGGATGGAGGGCTGGGTCGTCCCGCGCCCGGCGCCGCGCCAAAGCGGCAAGCGCGTGGCCGTGGTCGGCTCCGGCCCCTCGGGACTGGCGGCGGCGCAGCAGCTCGGGCGCGCCGGGCATGCCGTCACGCTGTTCGAGAAGAACGACCGCATCGGCGGCCTGCTGCGCTACGGCATCCCGGATTTCAAGCTCGACAAATCCCACATCGACCGGCGCATGGCGCAGATGCAGGGCGAAGGCGTGACGTTTCGCACCGGCGTGCTGGTGGCCGGCATGCCGGGCGAAGGCGTGGGCGCCACCATCACCAACCTCTCGCGCGAAACCGTCACGGCCGATCAGCTGCTGGCGGAATTCGACGCCGTGCTGCTCACCGGCGGCGCCGAGCAATCGCGCGACCTGCCGGTGCCGGGCCGCGAACTGCGCGGCATCCACTTCGCGATGGAATTCCTGCCGCAGCAAAACCGCATCGATGCGGGCGACAAGGTCAGGGACGCGATCTCGGCCAAGGGCAAGCACGTCATCGTGATCGGCGGCGGCGACACCGGCAGCGACTGCGTGGGCACCAGCAACCGCCAGGGCGCCAAAAGCGTGACGCAGTTCGAGCTCATGCCCATGCCGCCGCTGCACGAGAACAAGGAGCTCACCTGGCCCTATTGGCCGATCAAGCTGCGCACCAGCGACAGCCACGAAGAAGGCGCGCAGCGCGAGTTCGCCATCTCCACCAAGGCCTTCGTCGGCAGCGGCCGCGGCCAGGCGGTCAAGGCGCTCAAGACGGTGCAGATCGAATTCAAGAACGGCAAGATCACCGAAGTGCCCGGCACCGAAAAGGACTGGCCCGCCGAGCTGGTGTTGCTGGCGATGGGCTTTACCGGGCCCGCCGCCACCGTGCTCGATGCCTTTGGCGTGGAGAAGGACGCACGCGGCAACGCCCAGGCCAGCGTGGACGACGCCAAGGGCTACAAGACCAACGCCAAGGGGGTGTTCGCCGCCGGCGACATGCGCCGCGGCCAGAGCCTGGTGGTCTGGGCCATCCGCGAGGGCCGGCAGGCGGCGCGGGCGGTGGACCAGTACCTCATGGGGGAGACGGTGTTGCCGCGTTGAGCGTGAGGCGCACACTCCCTCCCCCTCTGGGGGAGGGCTGGGGTGGGGGCTTGGGGCGACAGAACAGGCACAGCGCTTGCAATTGCGCCAGCGGCCCCCATCCCCGCCTCCCCAGAGGGGGAAGGAGCCCCAGCTCAAACCTCCAGCCACTCCTTGCGCACCTGCGCATCGGCGCGCAGGGCGTCGGGCGTGCCTTCGAAGACGATGCGGCCGTGGCCCATGACCAGCACGCGGTTTGAAATATGCATGGCGATCGTGAGCTTCTGCTCGATGAGCAGCACGGCAATGCCGCGTTCCTGCAGGCGCTGCAGGTACTGCCCCACCTGCTCGACGATCTTGGGCGCCAGGCCCTCGGTTGGCTCGTCGATCAGGATGCAATCCGGGTTGCCCATCAGCGTGCGGCACAGCGTCAGCATCTGCTGCTCGCCGCCGGAGAGCAGCCCGGCTTCGACATTGCAGCGCTCCTTCAGGCGCGGGAACATCGCGTACATGTCGTCGAAATTCCAGCGGCCGGCGCGCCCGCCGCTCTTCTGGCCCAGCATCAGGTTCTGGTGCACCGTCAGGCGTGGAAAGATGTCGCGGCTCTCGGGCACGTAGCCCAGGCCCAGGTGGGCAATCTCGAAGGGCCTTTTGCCCAGCAAATTCTGCTCCTTGAAGCGTAGCTGCCCCTCGGCATGCACCATGCCCATGATGGCCTTGGCGCAGGTGGAGCGCCCGGAACCGTTGCGCCCCAGCAGCGCCACGATCTCGCCTTGCCGCACCGCAAGGTTCACGCCATGCAGCACATGGCTCTTGCCGTACCAGGCCTGCAGATCCGTCACTTGCAGCATCAGTGCGCCCCTCCCTGCGCCGCGGCGACGGGCGAGCCGAGATAAGCCTCCTGCACGCGCGGGTTGGCGCGGATGGCCTCCGGGGTGTCGAAGGCGATCACCTCGCCATAGACCACCACGGCGATCCGGTCCGCCAGGCCGAACACCACGCCCATGTCGTGCTCCACGGTCAGCAGCGTCTTGCCCTCGGTCACCTCGCGGATCAACCTGATGAAGTGCGCCGTCTCGGTCGTGCTCATGCCGGCGGTGGGTTCATCGAGCAGGATGACCTGCGCGCCGCCGGCAATCGTCACGCCGATCTCCAGCGCACGCTGTTCGGCATAGGTGAGGTTGACCGCCTGCACGTCGCGCTTGGCGGCCAGGCCCACCTGCGCCAGCAACTGGTCGGCGCGCGCATTCGCATCGTGCAGGCCCGAGAGAAAGCGCAGAAAGGTGTAGCGGTAGCCCAGGCTCCAGAGCACCGCGCAGCGCAGGTTCTCGAACACCGACAGGTGCGGGAAGATGTTGGTGATCTGAAAGCTGCGGGACAGCCCCAGGCGGTTGATTTCGTGCGGCTTCTTGCCGTCGATGCGCTGGGCATTGAGGTGCACCTCGCCACTCGTGGGCTGCAGCCGCCCGCTGACGAGATTGAACAGCGTGGACTTGCCGGCGCCGTTGGGCCCGATGATGGCCACGCGCTCTCCCGGGCGCACCGCGAGGTTGGCGCCGCGGATGATCTCCGTCCTGCCAAAGCTTTTGCAGAGGTTTTTCAATTCCAGTGCGTAGGTCATGCCGCCGCTCCCGCGCGCTGGAGCTCTGCCTGGATTTCCTCCTGCGCCCTGCCCCAGGCCAGCGCAAAGCGCCTGCCGGCCCGATGCACCGCCAGCGCGCCCAGCAGCGCCACCACCGCGCTGCCCACCCACGGTCCCGCGGTGGCGGCATCGAGCGGCATGCCGAAGAAGGTGATGGTGCTGCCCGCGCCCACATTGAGCTGCAGGTGATAGACCATTTCGATCAGCGGCGCGACGCCCAGAAACAGCAGCGCGCAGGCCAGTGCCAGCGCGCCGTACGGCCCGGCAAACCGGCCCAGCCTGCCGGTACGCGCCATCTGCACGTTCATCATCACGAGGCTGGCGATGCCCCCGGGGGCGTACATGATCATCAGCACGAAGACCAGCCCCAGATACAGCAGCCAGGCGGCGGTCAGCTCCGACAGCAGCACCATGGCCAGCACCATCAGCACCGCGCCGATGATGGGCCCGAAGAAAAACGTGACGCCCCCCAGGAAGGTGAACAGCAGGTAGGCGCCGGAGCGCAGGCCGCTGAGCGAATCCGCGGCGTTGAAGATTTCGAAATTGATGGTGCCCAGCGCGCCGCCGATGCCGGCAAAGAAGCCCGCGATGATGAAGCTGTACCAGCGCACCAGCTGGGTGTTGTAGCCCACGAACTGCGCCCGCTCCGGGTTGTCGCGCACGGCGTTGAGCATGCGCCCCAGCGGCGTGGCGGTGAACGCGTACATCAGCGCGGTGCAGACGAAGCACCAGGCCGCTATCAGGTAATAAAGCTGCAATTGCGGGCCGAAGCTGATGCCCGCCAACGGCTTGCCATAGGTACGGTTGATGGAGATGCCGCCATCCCCGCCGAAGAGATCCGGCAGCATGATGGCAAAGGCCACCACCAGCTCGCCAATGCCCAGCGAAATCATCGCGAACGTGAGCCCCGCCTTGCGCGTGGAGACGTAGCCCAGCGGCACCGCGATCAGCGCGCCCATGAGGCCGCCCGCCAGCGGCATCAGCACCAGCGGGACCGCGATGCCGTGCGCATCCACGTAGCTGATCGCCGCCACCGCCGCATAGCCGCCCAGCCCCGTGTACACCGCATGCCCGAAGCTCAGCATGCCGCCCTGCCCCAGCAGCAGGTTGTAGGAGAGGCAGATGACGATGAGAAAACCCATCTGCGAGAGCATGTTCACCGCCAGGCTGCTGCGGAACACCAGCGGCGCCGCGATCAGCACCGCGGCATAGCCGCCCCAGGCAAGCCACTTGCGGCGCGAAGAAGACACCATGGAAGCACCCACCTCAATCCTCCCGCGTGCCCATGAGTCCGCGCGGGCGGAAGATCAGGATCAGCACCATGAAAAGGTAGGGCAGCATGGGTGCAATCTGCGACACCGTCAGGCGCAGCGCCTGTTCCAGCGGGTTGCCGCTGGCCACCTGCACGCCGATGACGCGCAGCAGGTCGGCCAGCGAGGTGTCGATGGCCACGGCGAAGGTCTGCACCACGCCGATGAGGAGGGACGCCAGGAACGCGCCCGCCAGCGAGCCCATGCCGCCCACCACCACCACCACGAAGATGATGGAGCCCACGGCATAGGCCATGGCCGGTTCGGTCACGTAGGTGTTGCCCGCCACCACGCCCGCCAGCGCCGCCAGCGCCGCGCCGCCGCCGAACACCAGCATGAACACGCGCGGCACGTTGTGGCCCAGCGCCTGCACCGTGTCCGGGTGCGTCAGCGCCGCCTGGATGATGAGGCCTATGCGCGTGCGCGTGAGCACCAGCCAGATGCCGCCCAGCATCAGCACCGCCACCAGCATGATGAAGGCGCGCGATTTGGGAAACTGCGTGCCGTAGAGCGTGAACAGCGGCCCCTGCAGCTGCTCCGGCAGCCCGTAGGGCACCACATTGCGTCCCCAGACGAGCTGCACCACCTCCAGCACCAGGTAGGAAAGACCGAAGGTGATCAGCAGCTCGGGCACATTGCCGAAGCGGTGCACGCGCCGCAGGCATACCTGCTCGAACAGCGCGCCCAGCAGGCCCGCCGCCAGCGGCGCGATGAAGAGCGCCGGCCAGTAGCCTATGGAGGTGGACAGCGCATACGCAAAGTAGGCGCCCAGCATGTAGAAGCTCGCGTGCGCGAAGTTGAGCACGCCCATCATGCTGAAGATCAGCGTCAGCCCCGAGCTGAGCATGAACAGCATCAGCCCGTAGCTCAGGCCGTTGAGCAGCGAGATCGAGAAAAATTCCATCGTTTGGCGCGGCAACAGACCACGCCGGGCGCAGACGCCCGGCGTGTTTCAGACAAGGTGCATTCGAATCAGGAAGGCCGCTTCATCTGGCAGCTGGTGGGCGTGCTGGCGACGAAGGGCTCCAGGTATTTCACCGGCGCGAAGGTATAGCCCGTGTTCTCCACGTTGTAGGTGTTCTTGGCGTCCACCTTCTGCCACTTGGAAATCCACATGCCCATCTGCAGCTGGTGGTCAGTCGCGCGCATCTGCGCATCCTCGCCGTTGAAGCCCTTGAAGCGCAGGCCCTGCAGCGCCGCCGCCACCTTGACCGGGTCGGTGGACTTGGCCTTGGCCATGGCGTCGGACAAGGCCATCATCGCGTTGTAGATCGAGAGGGTGTAGAGGTCGTCGTTGTACTTGGCCTTGAAGCCATCGGCCAATTCACGCGTGCGTCCGCTGTAGTTGGAATGGCCGTAGGCAATCTGATAGACGTCGGTTTCCTTGCCCTGCGCCAGCGCCGTGGGCGTGCCCGATACGCTGGGGTAATAGGCGTAGATGGGAATGTTGAAACCCGCGTCGTTCATGGCCTTGACCAGCAGGGTGAAGTCCTGGCCCCAGCTGCCGGTCACCAGCGTGTCGGCGCCGGCGGCCTTGATCTTGGCCACGTAGGGCGCGAAGTCCTTGACCTGGCCCAGCGCGACGAAGTCGTCGCCGACGATCTTGACGTCGGGCCGGTTGCGCTCGATGCCCTCCTTGAAGTATTTGCTGACCTGGTGGCCGTGCGAGTAGTTCTGGTTGACCAGATACACCTTGTGGATGTTCTTCTGGTCCTTCATGAAGCTGGTCAGCGCCGCCATCTTCATCGAGGTGTCGGCGTCAAAGCGGAAGTGCCAGTAGTTGCACTTCTCGTTGGTCAGGGCCGGATCGACCGCGGCGTAGTTGATGTAGACCACCTCCTTGCCGGGGTTGCGCTCGTTGCTCTTGCCCACCGCGTCGGACAGCGGCACCCCCACGTTCGAACCGTTGCCCTGCGCGACGTAGCGGATGCCCTGGTCCACGGCCGACTTCAGCAGGTTCAGCGCCTCCTGCGGCGAGCTCTTGCTGTCCATGGGCACGACCTCGAACTTGATGCCGGCGGGGTTCTCGGCGGCATTCAGATGCTCGGCCACGTACTGCCAGCTCTTGAGCTGGTTGGTGCCCACCGGGCCCATGGGGCCGGACAGGCCCTCGATCATGGCGATCTTGACGGTTTGCCCGCTTTGAGCAAAAGCCGCGCCAGCGCACGCCAGCGCTGCGCAAGCAGCCATCATCTTGATAGTGAAATGCATAGTGTCTCCTGCAGGGGTTGGCATGGCGCCATAGCCTACAGGAGACCTCCGCTCCGGCATTTCAGGGTTTGCCCGGGTTTTGAACCGATTCAGTCACATGGATGACTGCAGGGCCGGGCAGGCCGCGCGCATCAAAGCCCCGGCAGCTTGTAATCCTTGAGCTGTTCGCGCAGCTTGCTCTTCTGCATCTTGCCGGTGGCGCCCAGCGGGATCGCCTCGACGAACACCACGTCGTCCGGAATCTGCCACTTGGCGATCTTGCCTTCGTAGAAGGCGATGAGCTCGTCGCGCGTCACCTGCGCATCGGGCTTCTTGACCACGGCGATGATGGGGCGCTCGTCCCACTTGGGGTGCGGCATGCCCACGCAGGCCGCCATCGCCACCGCGGGGTGCGCCATCGCGACGTTCTCGATGTCGATCGAGCTGATCCACTCGCCGCCGGACTTGATCACGTCCTTGCTGCGGTCGGTGATCTGCATGAAGCCATCGGCATCGATGGTGGCCACGTCGCCCGTGGGGAACCAGCCGCGGCCCTGCGCGTCCTTGACCAGCGGGCTGCCCTCCATCTTGAAGTAGTGGTCCATGATCCACGGCCCGCGCACCAGCAGGTCGCCATAGGTCTTGCCGTCCCAGGGCTGGTCCTCGCCGTTGTCGCCCACGATCTTCATGTCCACGCCAAAGATCGCGCGGCCCTGCTTGGTACGGATGTGCAGCTGCTCGGCCGCGGGCAGATGCAGCTGCTTGTTCTTGAGCGTGCAGACCGTGCCCAGCGGGCTGGTCTCCGTCATGCCCCAGGCGTGCAGCACGTCCACGCCGTATTGCTCGCGGAAGGTGTCGATCATCGCCGGCGGGCAGGCCGAGCCGCCGATGACGGTGCGCGTGAGCGTGCTGAACCTGAGCTTGTTGGCGCCCAGGTGCCCCAGCAGCATCTGCCAGATGGTGGGCACGCCGGCCGCCATCGTCACCTGCTCGGACTCCATCAGCTCGTAGATCGATTTGCCATCCATCGCCGGGCCGGGGAAGACCACCTTGCAGCCGGTGAGCGCCGCGCCATACGGCAGGCCCCAGGCGTTGACGTGGAACATCGGCACCACCGGCATCATCGAATCGCGCGCCGACAGGTTCAAGGCATCGGGCAGCGCGCCGCCGTAGGCGTGCAGCACGGTCGAGCGGTGGCTGTAGAGCGCGCCCTTGGGGTCGCCCGTGGTGCCGCTGGTGTAGCACAGGCCGGCGGCGGTGTTCTCGTCCAGCTGCGGCCAGGCGTATTGGTCGGACTGCCCGGCAATCCAGGCCTCGTAGCTCAGCAGGCCCGGAATGCCGCTGTCCGCGGGCAGCTTGTCGGCGTCGCACAGCAGCACCCAGGTCTTCACCGTCGGGCACTTGGCATGCACCGCCTGCACCAGCGGCAGGAAGGTGGCGTCGAAACACACCACCTTGTCCTCGGCATGGTTCACGATCCACACCAGCTGCGTGGGGTGCAGGCGCGGGTTGAGCGTGTGCATCACGCGCCCGGAACCCGCCACGCCGAAGTACAGCTCCATGTGGCGGTAGCCATTCCACGCGATGGACGCAATGCGGTCGCCCTGCTGCGTGCCGCTGGCCTCCAGCGCATTGGCCAACTGCTTCGAGCGCCTGGCCAGATCGGCATAGGTATAGCGGTGAATGTCGCCCTCGACGCGGCGCGAGACGATCTCGCCGTCGCCGTGGTGGCGCGCCGCGAAATCCAGCAGCATCGACGTCAAAAGGGGTTGGTTCTGCATCTGGCCCAGCAACATGGTGTCTCCTTGTAGGTTCGTTGGGTGGAATGAACGGCGCAATGGTAGCGCCGCGTCCGCGGCGCCGTGCGCGCAAACGCCCCTGTTGTCACCCACAGGACAAAATCCGCCCTCTGCGCCACGCGGCGTGGTGAAGGACAATGCCTGCATGTCCAGCACCATCGCCGCCCCCGCCCGCCCCAGTGACGCCGGCGCCGTCCTGCATTGGCAGCAAGGCTTTGCCGCGCTGGGCGAGGCCTTCTTCACGCGCCTGGCGCCCACGCCGCTGGACGACCCGCATTGGGTGGCGGCGGACCCCGACGTGGCCGCGCTGCTGGGCCTCTCGCCCGAGTGGATGGGCAGCGAGGCGGCGCTGGCCGCCTTCAGCGGCAATGCACTGCTGCCGGGCAGCGCGCCACTGGCCAGCGTCTACAGCGGCCACCAGTTCGGCACCTGGGCCGGACAGCTGGGCGACGGCCGCGCGCTGCTGCTGGGCGAGACGGAAGAGGGGCAGGAGATCCAGCTCAAGGGCAGCGGGCGCACGCCGTATTCACGCGGCGCCGATGGCCGCGCGGTGCTGCGCTCCTCCATCCGCGAATACCTGGCCGGCATCGCGCTGCATGGGCTTGGCGTGCCAACCACGCGGGCGCTGGCGCTGGTCGGCTCGCCCACGCCGGTGCTGCGCGAAGAAATCGAGACCGCCGCCGTCGTCACGCGCGTGGCGCCCAGCTTCATCCGCTTCGGTCACTTCGAACACTTCGCCGCCCGCGGGCAGATCGAAGAACTGCGCCGGCTGGCCGATTACGTCGTTCAGCGCCACTACCCCGAATGCCGCGCCGGCGAAGGCTTCGGCGGCAATGCCCATGCCGCCCTGCTGCACGCCGTGAGCGAACGCACCGCGCGCCTCATGGCGCAATGGCAGGCGGTGGGTTTCATGCACGGCGTGATGAACACCGACAACATGAGCATCCTCGGGCTGACGCTCGATTTCGGGCCGTTCCAGTTCATGGATGCGTTCGAGCCGCGGCACATCTGCAACCACACGGACCGCCTGGGGCGCTACGCCTTCGACCAGCAGCCCTTGGCCGCCCACTGGAACCTGCGCTGCCTGGCGCAGGCGCTGGTGCCGCTGATCGGCGACATGGCAAGCGCGCAGGCGGCGCTGCAATCGTATGCCGACACCTTCAATGCCCAGTACCTGCGGTGCATGCGCGCCAAGCTCGGCCTGCGCCAGCCGCATGCGGACGACGAGGCGCTGCTGGCCGAGCTGCTGCGGCTGATGGCGCAGGACGCGGTGGACTACCCGCTCTTCTGGCGCCGGCTGTCGGAAATGGTGGCCACCGGCAACCCTGCGCCGGTGCTCGCCCTGTTCAAGGACCGTGATGCCTTCCAGCACTGGCTGCTCTCGTATCAGAAGCTGCTGGCGCAAGACAGCCGTGCCCTGCAGGCTGATTTGATGCTGAAGACCAACCCCAAATTCGTGCTGCGCAACCACCTGGCGGAACAAGCGATACGCGCTGCGAAACTTGGCGACTTCCAGCCACTCCAAACCCTGCAGACGCTGCTGGCGCGCCCGTTCGACGAACACCCGCGGCACGCTGCCTGGGCCGGGCCGCCGCCCGACTGGGCTTCCTCCCTTGTATTGAGCTGTTCCTCATGACCTACCCCATCCAGAAATCCGAAGATGCATGGCGCGCCGCGCTGGCCGCCAAGCAGGCCGAGCCGGGCGCCTTCCAGATCACGCGCCATGCCGCCACCGAGCGGCCCTTCAGCGGCAAATACGAGCGCCACTGGGCCGACGGCAGCTACCACTGCATCTGCTGCGGCGCCAGGCTGTTTGAATCGGGCACCAAATTCGACGCCGGCTGCGGCTGGCCCAGCTTCTCCGAGGCCATCCCCGGCACCATCCGCGAAACCGTGGACCGCAGCCACGGCATGCTGCGCACCGAGACCACCTGCGCCCAATGCGGCGCCCACCTGGGCCATGTGTTCAACGACGGGCCCGCGCCCACCGGCCTGCGCTACTGCATGAACTCCGCCTCGCTGGACTTCGAGCCGCAATAAGCCGCAATAAGCAAGAACGCGCCACTACACTAGCCCGCCATGCGCCTGCTGCTCGACTTCGTCCCCATCCTGCTGTTCTTCATCGCCTACAAATGGCACGGCATTTACGCCGGCACCGCCGTGCTGATGGCCGCCACCTGCGTGCAGATGGCCATCGTCTGGTGGCTGGACAAGAAACTCAGCACCATGCACAAGGCCACGCTGGTGCTGATCCTGCTCTTCGGCGCGCTGACGCTCGTCCTGCAGGACGAGCGCTTCATCAAATGGAAGCCCACCGTGCTCTACGCCGCCATGGCGCTGGCGCTGGCCATCGCGCTCTGGGTCTACCACAAGAACTTTCTCAAGATCATGCTGGGCAGCCAGATCGCGCTGCCGGAGGCCATCTGGGGGCACCTCAGCGTGGCCTGGATAGGCTACTGCCTGTTCATGGCCGCCCTCAACGGCTACGTGGCCGCCTATTTCTCCACCGATGCCTGGATGGACTTCAAGCTCTGGGGCTATGTCTTCCCCGTCGTATTCATCATTGGCCAAGGCCTTTACATTGCACGCCACGTGAGTGAATCGCCTGAAGTGCCCTCGCCCGGAGCCTCCGAATGAGCATCCCCCCCGCACCGGCGGATACCGGCAACGCCGTGACCGCCCAAGCCATGGACGCCGCCTTGCGGCAATCCCTCGCCCCCAGCCAGCTGGAGGTACTGGACGAAAGCTGGCAGCACGAAGGCCATGCGGGCGCCAATGGCACCGGTTTCGGCACGCACTTTCGCGTGCGCATCGCGGCGCCGCGGCTCGCCGGCCTGCGCCGCGTGGCGCAGCACCGGCTTGTGTATGATGCGCTGCGCCCATTCATCGACCAGGGCGCCCACGCGATCGCCATTGAAGTCCTCTGATCCGTCCTTACCCCCGAGCGGCCCGCGCCGCTTTCTCCCTCTTTTCCCTCCTCGCATCATTTCCATGCACCACAAGCTCCTGTCCGGCCTGCTGGCCGTTGCTCTCGTTGGCGCCACGGCACTGCCGGCGGCCGCCCAGAACCTCGCCATCGTCAATGGCAAAGCGGTTCCCACGGCCCGTGCCGATCAACTGCAAAAGCAGGTTGAGCAGTCCGGGCGCCCGATCACGCCCGAACTCAAGAACCAGATCAAGGAAGAAGTCATCGCGCGCGAAGTCTTCATGCAGGAAGCCCAGAAGCGTGGCCTGCAGAACAGCCAGGACTTCAAGGACCAGATGGAACTGGCGCGCCAGGCCCTGCTGATCCGCGAGCTGTTCGCCGATTACCAGAAGAAGAACCCGGTGACGGATGCCGACGTCAAGGCCGAGTACGACAAATTCGCCGCCGCCAGCGCCGGCAAGGAATACGAGGCCAGCCACATCCTGGTCGAGAAGGAAGACCAGGCCAGGGACATCATCGCGCAGCTCGACAAGGGCGCGAAATTCGAAGACATCGCCAAGAAGGAATCCAAGGACCCCGGCTCCGGCGCCAAGGGCGGCGACCTGGGCTGGGCCAACCCGAGCAGCTACGTGCCCGAGTTCACCGAAGCCATGATCAAGCTCGAAAAAGGCAAGATCACGCAGGAGCCCGTCAAGAGCCAGTTCGGCTGGCACATCATCCGCCTGAACGACATCCGCGACGCACAGCTGCCCAAGCTCGACGACGTGAAAGGCCAGATCCGCCAGCAGCTGGAACAGCAGAAACTCGGGCAATTCCAGCAGGATCTGCGCTCCAAGGCCAAGGTCGAGTAAAACCGGCCGGCGGCAGGGCCGCCGCCTTCCCGGTCTTCTTGTTCACCACGTCCGATACGCGAGGACGGGGCAGCATCAGGATTTCTGCCGCTTCAAGTGATGCTGTTCGATCCACCCCGCCAGTTCGGTCATTAGCTGCTCCTTGAGCCGCCTGGTGTCATTGATCTGCTGTTGCGACGCCAGATACAGCCACTGGGCTTCTTCGTGCGGGAATCCCAACTCCAGGAACAGATTTTCTCCGGGTTTGGTCACGTGGCGGATTTCAGTGTCGATCTTCATGGTTTGCCTTTCCTTGCATTGGCGATGGCCCGGTAGCGGGCCTCGGCGATGCGCTTATCCTGTTGGCTGGTCGCCTGCGTTTTTTTCTGGAAGCAGTGCAAGACGTACAAGGCTTCCTCGAACTTGGCGACGTACATCACCCTGAATGCACCGCCAGATTCCCGGATGCGGATTTCGCGGGTATCAGTGCCAGTGCCAAGCAGCCGCTACTCACGGCTTGGGCATCTGCCCCGGCATCAACCCCGCTACCTGCTCCCGCGCCAGCACATGCCCGTGCGCGGCCGCGCGGCCCAGCCACATCAGCGCCAGCGCATCGCCCTCGGCGCCGCCCGCCCGGCCGGCCGCATGCAGCAGCGCCAGCCAATGCATCGCATCCGCCTCATCCTGCTGCGCCGCCAATTCCAGAAAATACCGCGCCGCCGCCACGCCGCCCTCGCTGCCCTGCGCCGCGTCCAGCGCCGCCAGCGCCAGCAGCGCCCCCACGTCCGCCTGCGCCGCCGCCTCGCCCCGGTCCGCGCGCTCCAGCAGCGGCGCATCCTGCGCCGCCAGCGGCGCCACCAGCTCCGCCTGCAGCGCCGCCCACGGCACCAGCGCCCGTCCATCGGCCTGGCGCGCCACCAGCCCCTGCTCCATGCGCCGCTGCCAGGTGCGCACGCTGCGCCCCGTCACGGCGGCCACCGTGTTGACGTGAAGGGCGACGCAAAGCGGGGGGTACTCCGTGGACATGCATGCATTGTCACCCCACCCACCCGACACCGCGCGGCGTGTCGCAGTTTTTTAGCGACAAGCGCCGATCTACCCCCGTTTCCACCGGCTCATCGCGCGTTTTCACCCCGGAACCTGGTTCACAGTTGCCTGGCACGATGCATGCTTGAAACCACACCGTGCGGCGACGCACCATGCGTAGTGTCTCCAAGGTTCAACCTCTACTTTGCAAGGGAATGGAAATATGAAAACGATGAAGAAAGTGCAGCAGGGCTTTACCCTGATCGAATTGATGATCGTGGTGGCGATCATCGGTATCTTGGCTGCAGTGGCGCTGCCGGCGTATAAGGACTACACAGTCAAAGCCAAAATGTCCGAGGTTATTTTGGCCACTAGCCAGTGCCGTACCACCATCGCTGAAACATATCAAACCGCTGCTGCAGGCACTACGCCCGGTGCAAACAACTGGGGCTGCGGCGAAGGCACTACTACTACTAAATACGTAGCGTCAGTTGCAACTGACGCCAACGGCGTTGTTACTGTCACATCACAAGGGTTCGGTGATACTGCAATTGACGGGAAAACCGTTACATTGACTCCGATCAAAACTGGTACTACGCCATTGGTCGTAGGTGATATTCCCGCACAAGTCTCTACGTTCAAATGTGCCGCTGACACCATGCCTGCGAAATATCTCCCAGGCTCCTGCAAATAAGCAATACCAATTTAGCAAGCTATAAAGCCGCTCCTCTGAGCGGCTTTTTTGATGGCGATCTCAACGACGCCCTTACCATGGGCAATGTACGCAGATAAAGCCGAGATACAAGCACAAGCAGCCTGATGCAGGGGCAGCTTGCCCCTGTCCCCGAACGGAGAGCCATTCAGCCACCAGACGGCCGGCATGATCGAGACCTGTCTTGGATCGCCCTGCTGGATCGTTATGTGACGATGGCAGCATTTTCAAGCAAAATCGACCGAAAACGCCCACCCATCCAGTGCTTTTAGCTATCAAATTCATAGATAAACGCAGGGACGAAGGCACCCCTCTTCCACCCGGCATCCGCCACGGGAGCCACCCCTGGCTGCCGCCGCGATCAACGCCACCCGTTCGCTTCACGGCCCGACGTGCTCCATCTCGCCCAGGAAGAACCCCTTGCTGCGGAGCGACCCATAGTATTTTCTAGAAGAGCCAGAAATCGGCCGTAAGCGCTCGCCCACCAAGCGCTGCAAGCTATCAATTTATATTCACCACGGCTCTTGACTTCTCGCGCATTGGCCTTGCGCGGGCGGATCGCCCGCTGCCCCCAAGCCGCCCAAACCCAGCGCGACGCCGCCAGCCCATCCGGCATCGATCCCGCCGGGCTGTTCTACCTGCCTCTCACCAGCAGCAAGGTCAAGGAATGGGTGGCGTTGCTGGATGGTGATATGAAATTGGTGGGGTATGCGCCGGTGGATGGGTTTTGAGGGATGACCCGGTCCGGAACTACTATCCGATCACCCTGGATACGTCAACTACTGATTGGAAAGACCCGCCTGATATGAAAATCTCCACCATCCTCGACCATATCGACAGCGGCCATATGGCGCTGCCGGAGTTTCAGCGCGGCTATGTCTGGAATCGTGACCAGGTGCGCGGCTTGTTCGATTCGCTCTACCGGCGCCACCCTGTAGGCGGCCTGCTGGTCTGGACCACTGAATCGAAAGCTGCCACTCATCGTGGCGATGGCCCGCTGGCCGCTGGCGTAGTGAAGTTGTTGCTCGACGGCCAGCAGCGCATGACTTCCCTTTACGGTGTGGTGCGAGGAAGGGCGCCGAAATTTTTTGATGGCAATGCCCAAGCGTTCACCGGTCTGCGCTTTCATTTGGATAGCGAAGTATTCGAGTTCTACCAACCCGTCAAAATGAAGGACGACCCCCTGTGGGTCGATGTGACAGAGTTGATGAAACGAGGCAACACAGGACTCGGGAACTTCATCGGGCGCTTGTCCATGCAGCTTAACCATGCGCCGAAAATTGATGACTATATAGGTCGGATATCTGCCCTGCTGAGCATCACTGAGGTGGAACTGCACATCGAAGAAGTGACCGGCACCGACAAGACGCTTGATGTGGTGGTGGACATCTTCAATCGTGTCAACAGCGGCGGCACCAAACTCTCCAAGGGCGACCTCGCTCTCGCCAAGATTTGCGCCGAATGGCCCGAGGGCCGCGACGAGATGAAGACCAAGCTCAAGGTGTGGAAGGATGCTCACTACAACTTCACCCTTGACTGGTTGCTGCGCTCGGTGAACACCGTGCTGACTGGCGAGGCCAGATTCCAACACCTACACCAGAAAACCGCCGATGAGGTCAAGGAAGCCTTGAAACGAGCGTCAAAGCACATTGACACTTCCCTGAATCTGATCGCTGGGCGACTTGGCCTTGATCATGACCAAGTGTTCTTTGGCCGTTTTGCCGTGCCCGTGATGGCACGCCATCTGGAGCTGCGCCAAGTTCAGAAGCTGGGCGCCATGAATGAGAGAGAGCGCGACAAGCTGCTGTTCTGGTACGTGCAGGCGGCCATGTGGGGGCGATTCTCGGGTTCGACCGAATCGTTCATCGATCAAGACCTCGCAGCGCTGGACGGCTCGGACGGCGGCCTCGATAAGCTGCTGGAGCAGTTGCGCCTCTGGCATGGCGGACTGCGTGCCGAAGCAGGGCACTTCACCGGCTGGAGCTTGGGGGCTCGTTTCTACCCCGTGCTTTATCTGTTGACGCGCATGGGAGCAGCACGCGATTGGGGCACGGGGCTGCCGCTGAAAGCCAACTTGCTGGGCAAGATGAGCCGTCTGGAAGTGCACCATATCTTTCCAAAGGCACAGCTCTACAAGCACAAGCACAAACGGCCTGAAGTCAATGCACTGGCCAATTTTTGCTTTCTCACCAAAGATACCAACCTCAACATCACTGACAGGCTGCCGGAAGAGTATTTCCTAGAGGTTGAGAAGGCCCACCCTGGTGCGCTTGCTTCACAGTGGATTCCCACCGATCCTGAGCTTTGGAAGATCGCGCGCTTCCGCGACTTTCTTGAGGCCCGTAAAACGCTGCTTGCCAAAGAACTCAATTCGCGCATGGAAGAGTTGCTTCACGGAGACACGGCTTGGCTGGGAACGACCGCTGCACCCACTGCGCCGCTGACAGCGGCCGGTAGCGGAATTGCCAGCGATGCCGAAGAGAAGGCACTCACTGACCTCAATGCGTGGATCAGTCAGCGCGGGCTACCACCCGGCGAATTGAACTATGACTTCGCGGATGCGAGCGGGTCGCAGGCGGCGGTGTTTGACCTTGCTTGGCCGAATGGCATCCAAGAAGAGTTGAGTCAGCCCGTAGCGATTCTGTTGAACGAAGAGGCGGTAACGCTCACGGTTGCCAGTCAGGCTGGGTTCCGGTGTTTCACAAATGTCGGATCGTTTCAGCACTACGTGGAAAAGGAACTACTCGGCGAAGCTGTCCTTGAAGGAATGGCACCAATCCCATCCGCAGCTGTTCCACAAGCGGCCATATGATCGTCCGGGATGCGACACCCTGGCTCGTCGCATAGTTCAGACAGCCGCCAGCCGCTGCACGGTATCGGGAAACTTCTCGACCAAACGGATCAGCAGAGCCGCCCGGGCGTTGGGCTTGGCCCGGCCTTGCTCCCAGTTTTCCAGCGTGCGGGGGTTGGTGCGCAGGTAGCTTGCGAATACGGGGCGCGACAGGTGCAGGCGCTCACGCAGGGCAAGCAAAATCCTGCATCCATATCGTCTTTCCATGCCCGCTCGTACGTTGTCACACGCTGCTTGCAGAGGCGATCAAATAGTTATTGCGTAATCTTGTGTAATTGTGCAAAACTACACACATGAACAGCGCAGCGCTCATCAAGCAAATCAAGGCGGATGGATGGGTGCTTGTGCATACCGTTGGTTCGCACCACCAGTTCAAACACCCGACGAAACCGGGCAAGGTCACCGTGCCACACCCGAAGAAAGACCTGCCGCTGCCCACCGTGCGCAGCATCCTCAAGCAAGCCGGGCTCCGCTGAGAAGGGGCTTTTTGAGAAAGGAAAACCAAGTGCTCTATCCCATCTACGTTCACAAAGACCAAGGCTCGGCCTATGGGGCGATCTTTCCGGACTTCCCCGGCTGCTTCACCGCAGCGGATGAGCTCAAAGACCTTCCCGCAGCAGCTCAAGAGGCTGCAGAAGCCCATTTCGGAGCCGATAGCGATCCGATCCCTGCCCCCAGCTCTCCGGAAGCCTGGGCAAAGAACAAAGACTATCGGGGCGGGTTCTGGCTCCTGGTGGATATCGATCTGAACAAGGTTCGCTCTCGTGCGGTTCGGGTGAACATCAGCCTTCCGGAATCTCTCGTCGGCCGCATCGATGAAGCAGCGCGCCGTCGCGGGCAATCTCGTTCAGCCTTCCTTGCCATGGCAGCAGAACGTGAGATGGCCCCAGCCTGATTGGTCGGCCCTGAATAATTGGCTTTTTCAGGCGATCCCTTGCGGCCGAGCTCGTAGATGGTGGGTTTACGTTTTAGCCAAATGGGTCGCAAACGCCCGTCCAGAAAGCGCCAACAGCTATTTAATTCGTAGTAGCGCGGAGCCGTCTTCTGCCCGGTATCGGCCATGGGAACTGTCCCTGCTGCCAGGCACTCCATCAGTTTGGCTTCGCTGATCCCTCTGAACCGCCCGCGCAGCATGTTGGACAGCTTGGGCTGCGCCATGCCCAGCACCTGCGCGGCCTCCTGCTGCGTCCAGCCGCGATGGGCGGTTCAAAGCACCGCTTCCAGCCCTTTGCGCTCGAGGATATCCAGCAGCTTCTGCGACGGCCCGCTGGGGCGCTTGTCGCCCACCTCCCACTTGCGGACAGTGGACGTGCTGGTGTTCAGCACGCTGGCCAGCACGGCCTGACTCAGGTGCAATCGCTCGCGCAGCGCCTTGACCTTTTCGGCGTCGTAGTCCTGTACCGGCTCCAGGCACAGCGCGTCGTATTTCTGCATCTTGCGCTTGTCGATGAATCCCAGGCGATGCAGATCGCTGGCCGTTTCGTGAACGGCTTCGAGGATGCGGCTCTTGGTCTTGGTGGTCATTGGCAAATCTCCTGCAAAGCGCCGTCGGCAACGGCTTCATCCAGTTGCGGGCCTGTTCGAGCCAGCAGGTCGGCGGCTATGGTCTGCAAGCCTTCGAGCTCCTCGTCGCTGACGTTCGCCCGTTCGTTCTTCTCGAAGCCGAACACGAAAAACCAGCGGTGGCCCTTGTTGGTGGCTACCAGCGTGCGTACGCCGCCACGCTTGCCGCGCCCCGCCAACCCGACGCGTTTCTTCACAACGCTACCCCCGAGGTCAGCGTCGATCAGACCAGCCGCCATCTCCTGAACGGCTTTGCACAGGACGGCATCGGTGAGCTCTGTCTTGCGCATCCATCGCTGGAAGTGGCGAGTCTTGAACACTCGCGTCATCAGACCTATTGTGCCACCGAGTGGCATAGTGCGTCTATCTCTGTTCTCCGATGCCTTGCCACCAGCCAACATCACCACGCAAAGTGGTCTGCAGTTGCAAGCATCATCACATTTCGTGTCTTCGGGAATACTCGCGCAGTCGCAAGTAACGGACATCTTGCGCAAGGTTTGGCACCGGTATTTGTCAACTTAGTTGTCCGCTTTTCCAAGCGGCAGCTGGCAGTTTTTTCATGAACTCCTCCGTGTTCCGTTCAAGGTTGAGCCACACCTCACGCACCGGCTGCCCCTGGCTCGCCGCATGGTGCGATGGAGGTGTGAAGGCGCGCGATCTGCTGCGCAAGGCATACATGCTCCTGATCGTCAGGCCATGCCTCGTGCACAAAAATAAATCAGGACAGGCTCCACACTTCAATTTCAGGCAAACACCACCTCGACCATGCCAGCCGCCTCGGGCTGCTGGTCAGGCCCCACCACAATCTGAACCCGCCGCCCCAGCCTTGCCAGGCACCCCATCAGTTTGGCTTCGCTGATCCCTCTGAACCGCCCACGAAGCATGTTGGACAGCTTGGGCTGCGCCATGCCCAGCACCTGCGCGGCCTCCTGCTGCGTCCAGCCGCGAGCCTTGATGATCTCCCTGATCTTCGTCACCAGCCGTGCCTTCACCAGCATCTCATCGGCATCCGCAAGGCCCAGATCGGCATACACATTGCCCGAGCCGCGCTCCACTTCAACGCCGTCAACGATCCGTTTTTGCATGTCGTAGCTCCTGTGCCATCGCCTCGGCCACTTTCAGCCGAGCGCGAACAATATCCATGTCTTCCTTCGGCGTGGCAATGCCGCGCCTGGACTTCTTTTGAAAGCAGTGCAACACGAACACCGCCTCAGAGAACTTGACCGTGTACACGGCGCGATACGTCCCGCCTTCGTCGCTCTCCACCACCTCCAGCACGCCAGCGCCGCCAAAGCCCTTGAGCACCTTGGCGGCATCGCCCTTGTCGCCCGTCTGGGCCAGGTGCAAGGCATACCCGAACGTGTCTTGTACCTCTTCGGGCATCGCCGCCAAGTCCTTCTTGGCCGAAGCAATCCACTCCAGTGGCTTGAGGTTTTGCTCTTGCATGCGGTTGATTATACCAATTTGGGTATTGAAAAACAGTGTGAATCCCAAGTAGCGACGTCCACTTCCGGTATTTGTCAAGGTAGTTGAGGGACTTGCAGAATTCCCGGCACCCGGCACCGGCCATGGGGCTGCCCCTGGCTCGCCGCATGGTGCGATGGAGGTGCCCTTGGCTCTGAAGGCGCGCAACCTATCAGGCAAGGCTTTCTTATATTTCCGCGAACGGGTTGATGATCTCGAACCCCAGGGTGGTGAAATCTGCCACGTTACGGTGGTCGTCATGGGATTGTGTATCCGGGCGGTGGCAGCGGCCACGGCGTCTTCGTACGCTGCGCCAACATCTTCGCCGTTGTATTCAGACAGCCGCCAGCCGCTGCACGGTATCGGGAAACTTCTCGACCAGACGGATCAGCAGAGCCGCCTGGGCGTTGGGCTTGGCCCGGCCTTGCTCCCAGTTCTCCAGCGTGCGGGGGTTGGTGCGCAGGTAGCTTGCGAATACGGGGCGCGACAGGTGCAGGCGCTCACGCAGGGCAAGCAGTTCGGCGGCCGCGATATCGGGCGCGGGCTTCACTTGCACCTCGTGCGTGCGCAGTGTTTGCTTTCCCTGGCGCTCGTCCGACAGGGCCTCGAAGCCTTCGGTCAGTTCCGCAAACAGGTTTCGCTTTTTCATCGACGGGCCTCCAGTTCGGTTTTCAGCATGTTCCTGAGCGCCTTTTTCTCGTCGGGGCTCAGGTCATCCATTTCGTCCTTGTCGTATAGGGTGAACAGCCAGAATTGCGGACCGCCATCCCACCAGTAGTAAATCACCCGCAGGCCACCGCGCTTTCCCTTGCCGCGGCGCGGGTCGCCGTGCCTCAGCTTGCGCAGGCCGCCAGTGCCTTCGATCACGTCGCCCGCTTCGGGGTTCTTCATCATGGCGGCCTGCAGACCTCGAAAGCCGTCATCGTCCAGATAGCCCGCCCTGTGGCGCGCAAAGGCGGGCAATTCAACGAAGACAGCTTTCATGGAATGAGTATACGCAAATTGCGTATAAAAACAAGGATCCAAGTTGTCATCTGCAATTCAGGTCCAATTCAGGGTCAGGTCAAAGAGGCCGTTTCTAGCAAGTGGGAAGGGGACGTTGCTACTTGGGATCCCATGCAGACAACTGCCGCCCTTGCCGTAGGCGACAGGCGCCACGATAGCGCCATTCACAAGACGGGTCGTTTGGGCGGCGAAATCATCCCAGTTTGGCTTGATCAACATGTTGCTGATGGCAGTTTTGCGTTGTAAGCCAAATAGGTCGCAAACGCGCGTCCAGAAAGCGCCATAAGCTATTGAATTCGCAGTTACGCGGAACCTCTTCCGCCCGGCATCGGCCATGAGGGCTGCCCCTGGCTCGCCGCATGGTGCGATGGAGGTGTGAAGGCGCGCGATCTGCTGCGCAAGGCATACATGCTCCTGATCGTCAGGCTACGCCTCGTACACAAAAATAAATCAGGACAGGCTCCACAACTTCAATTTCAGGCAAACACCACCTCGACCATGCCAGCCGCCTCGGGCTGCTGGTCAGGCCCCACCACAATCTGAACCCGCCGCCCCAGCCTTGCCAGGCACTCCATCAGTTTGGCTTCGCTGATCCCTCTGAACCGCCCACGCAGCATGTTGGACAGCTTGGGCTGCGCCATGCCCAGCACCTGCGCGGCCTCCTGCTGCGTCCAGCCGCGAGCCTTGATGATCTCCCTGATCTTCGTCACCAGCCGTGCCTTCACCAGCATCTCATCGGCATCCGCAAGGCCCAGATCGGCATACACATTGCCCGAGCCGCGCTCCACTTCAACGCCGTCAACGATCCGTTTTTGCATGTCGTAGCTCCTGTGCCATCGCCTCGGCCACTTTCAGCCGAGCGCGAACAATATCCATGTCTTCCTTCGGCGTGGCAATGCCGCGCCTGGACTTCTTTTGAAAGCAGTGCAACACGAACACCGCCTCAGAGAACTTGACCGTGTACACGGCGCGATACGTCCCGCCTTCGTCGCTCTCCACCACCTCCAGCACGCCAGCGCCGCCAAAGCCCTTGAGCACCTTGGCGGCATCGTCCTTGTCGCCCGTCTGGGCCAGGTGCAAGGCATACCCGAACGTGTCTTGTACCTCTTCAGGCATCGCCGCCAAGTCCTTCTTGGCCGAAGCAATCCACTCCAGTGGCTTGAGGCTTTGCTCTTGCATGCGGTTAATTATACCAATTTGGGTATTGGAAAATAGTGTGAATCCCAAGTAGCAACGTCCCCTTCCCACTTGATAGAAACGGCCTCTTTGACCTTTGAGGGGTTCGAGGTCATCAACCCGTTCGTGGCAACGCAAGAATGCCGATCAGCAAGACGAAGATGAAGAATGCGGCGATCGCGGCCAAGTCTGCGGTGCTGTCCAAGATTTCCAAGGAGCTACTTGACCAGTTCGTGAGTGGGCCGATGGCAGGCGAGGCGGTCATCTGTGTCACAAGCGGGGCCATGGGATCGTCGGGGATGCGACATCTAAGCCAACTGCACAATCTTATTTAACACCAGGCACCGTGCCCCACCCGAAGAAAGACCTGCCGCTGCCCACCGTGCGCAGCATCCTCAAGCAAGCCGGGCTCCGCTGAGAAGGGGCCTTTTGAGAAAGGGAAACCAAGTGCTCTATCCCATCTACGTTCACAAAGACCAGGGCTCGGCTTATGGGGCGATCTTTCCGGACTTCCCTGGCTGCTTCGCCGCAGCGGATGAACTCAAAGACCTTCCCGCAGCAGCTCAGGAAGCTGCAGAAGCCCATTTCGGAGCGGATAGCGATCCGATCCCTGCCCCCAGCTCTCCGGAAGCCTGGGCAAAGAACAAAGACTACCGAGGCGGGTTCTGGCTCCTGGTGGATATTGATCTGAACAAGGTTCGCTCTCGCGCGGTTCGGGTGAATATCAGCCTTCCAGAATCTCTCGTCGGTCGCATCGATGAAGAAGCGCGCCGCCGCGGGCAGTCTCGTTCAGCCTTCCTTGCCATGGCAGCGGAGCGCGAGATGGCCCCAGCCTGATTGGCCGGCCCTGAAAAATTGGTTTTTCAGGTGATTCTTTGTGGACGAGATCGCAGATGGCGGGTTTATTTTTTAAGCTAAATCGGCCGCGAACGCCCGTCCATAAAGCGCTATATGCTATTAGGTTCGTAGTTACGCTCGGGATGCATCGTCTGCCCGGTATCGGCCACGGGGCCTGACCAGTAGCCCGAGGCGGCTGGCATGGTCGAGGTGGTGTTTGCCTGAAATTGAAGTGGTGTGCTGGCGCATGCATGGCGCCCGCAAGCCACGCCGACACCGACCCAACCAGCCTGCTCTACCTGCTGCTGGACGCCGGTGTATGGGTTCTGATCAAGGATCAAATCAGCCGCTTGTGCCCGGCTGGCAAGCGCAGGAAACTATTTAAATCGAAGCGATACGGGAATGTATTGCCGACGGCGATGGCTACAGCGCAAACCGCTCGCGCAGGATGCGGTTGACGCGGGTTTGCCAGCCGTCACCGGTGGCGCGCAGCACGACCAGCAAGTCGGGATCGAGGCGCAGCTTGACGGCTACCTTGGTGGCCGCTGCCTTGGGACGTCCGCCCAGTTTGGCGCGCAGCGGCGCGGGCAATTGATCAGCCCGCAGTGCGTGGGCCACTTCGGGCGCGCTCCATTCGGGGTTGTCCGCATCGACTCGTTCAGGCTTGGGTTGCTTGTTCATACCTTTTGACCTCTCGCGCATTGGCCTTGCGCAGGCTGATGACCCGCACGCCCCGGGCCGTTTCCGTGAAGACCAGCGCATGCACGCGCTCGGCCAGCGGTTTCCATGTTCGCCTCAGTTCACTTTTCCCATAACCAGGCCAATGGGGCGGCCAAGCTGCCGTAGGGTAAAGCAAATGCACTGTTGCCAGCATGCAGCAGCAGGCCGCCTTGCCAATCCTTGCCGCATTGTTCGGCTAGGCGGCGCAACCCTCGGCCATCTGACGGCGTGACGGTGGCCGATGCCTTGACTTCCACGCCCCAGGTGGCGCGCCCACGGGTGATCACCAAGTCCACTTCCACCTGATCCTTGTCGCGGTAGTGCCAGAAACGCAGGTCAGGGTCCGTCCAGCCCGACTGGGCCATCAACTGCTGCACCACGAAGGTTTCCAGCAGGTGGCCGAAGCGTTCGCGCCTGGCTGTCCAGTCGCTGGCCGTCAGGCCCGCAAGGGTGGCTGTCAGGCCGCTGTCAAGCACATGGATCTTGGGTGTCTTGACCAAGCGCTTGGCCTCATTGCGATGCCATGCTGGCAGGCGCCGGATGAGAAACAGGCGCTCGCACACGATCAGAAAGTGTTCCAGAGTTTCACGGCGCACATCCAGTTCGTTGGCCAGGCTGGATACGTTGAGCAGCTCGGCAGTGCGCAAAGCCAGCAGCTCCAGCAGCCGGGCTATGGCTTCGGTGTCGCGCACGCGAGCCACGTCGTGCACGTCGCGCTCCAGCAGCGTGCGTACATAGGCCCGGTGCCAGGCCCGTGCCCGGGCCTCGGTGCGGCGCAGCGCTTCGGGAAAGCCGCCCGCAACCACATGCCGGGCCAATTGCGCACCACCGTCGCCTTGGGTTGTTGCCGTAGCCAGGCTGGGCCGCAGCTTGCCTTCCACCAGCAGGGCCAGCAACTGCCCCGCAGACCTTGCCTGTTCGGCCACGGTCAGTGGTTGCAAGGCAAGCACCTCCATGCGGCCGGCCAGCGAATCGCCCAAAGTGGGCAGCATCAGCAGGTTGGCTGAGCCCGTCAACACAAAACGGCCGGGCTGGCGGTTGTTGTCCACCGCCAGCTTGAGACTGCGCAGCAGTTGCGGCACGCGCTGCACTTCATCAAGAATGGCATATGTGGGCAAGGCTGCGACGAAGCCGGAGGGGTCATCACGGGCAAAAGCCAGTGTGGCCTCGTCGTCAAAACTCAGGTAGGCGTGACCGGGTTCCAGCGTGCGTGCCAGTGTGGTCTTGCCGCACTGACGCGGGCCGAGCAAGCAGACCACGGGTGTGTCTTGCAGGGCAATATGCAGGCTGGCGCTGAGGTGGCGGGGGAACATGAGGCACGAATTTTAACGTCTGATGAACGATTGTTGTATCGTCTAATTGTCTATTAATAAATCGTCTGATCACCTATTAGAGGAAAGTCGCCACGCCTGTGGTGAAATCCGCTTCACCGCCGTTGGCTTGGTTGGTGAGCGCGTGTACGTGATGGTCTTCAACCTGCGCGAGACTTCCGTTCGAATCATCAGCCTGCGTAGGGCAAACAATCGTGAGGTTCGCCGCTATGCAAATCACATCTAAGTCGGGGCGCAAGCTCCACGTACCCACCGAAGCAGAAGATCAAGCCATCAACGCCGGGATCGCTCAAGACCCTGACACCCCCGAACTCGGTGCCGAGTTCTTCGCCAAGGCCAAGCCCGCGCCTGAAGCGCTCGGCCAACAGGTTGTTGCGGCGCTCAAACGCGGTCGCGGGCGGCCTGTTGGCAGTGTTGCCGAGCAAACCAAAGAGAAGGTGAACCTTCGCCTTGATCCTGACGTTCTGGATGCCCTGCGCGCTTCTGGGCGAGGGTGGCACACCAAGGTGAACGACCTCTTGCGCGCGGACATCAAGGCCGGTCGTCTCAAGGCAATGTCTTGATCCAATCAGCCGCCTGCGCCCGACTGGCAAGCGCAGGGAGCTATTCAAACCGAAGCGATGCGGGAATGGATTGCCGACGGCGATGGTTACAGCGCAAACCGCTCGCGCAGGATGCGGTTGACGCGGGTTTGCCAGCCGTCACCGGTGGCGCGCAGCACGACCAGCAAGTCGGGATCGAGGCGCAACTTGACGGCTTCCTTGGTGGCCGCTGCCTTGGGACGTCCGCCCAGTTTGGCGCGCAGCGGCGCGGGCAATTGATCAGCCCGCAGTGCGCGGGCCACTTCGGGTGCGCTCCATTCGGGGTTGACCGTGCTGGAGCACATGGAGAAGTGCGACGCCGAAGATTTCATCGAGAGCCCCGCCATCCTGCGCAACCTCATCGCCGGAGGCTGGGCGTGATGCAAGCCTCCACTCAACGCGAATGCTGCGCCACGTACTTGCGCAGCACGCCATCCATGCGCGACTGCCAGCCCTCCCCGGTGCTGCGGAAGAACTCGACCACCTCCGGAGACAACCGGATCGTGGTTGACACTTTGGTGGGTGTCTTTTGCGGGCCGCGCCGACGGATACCCAGCGTCTCCTGCAGCGCCAACGGCAGCACCTCATGGGCAGGCCGGAACTTGGCCAAGTCCTCTGCCGTGAGTTCGCGAACCTCGCCGTCCGCATCAATCAGTGGTGCGCGCTTGCTCATATGCCTTGACCTCCCGGCTGTTCGCCCTGCGAAAGCTGATCACACGAATGCCACCTTCGATCGGAGTGAAGCAGAGCATGTGCAAGCGCTGGTCCAGGTAGCCAGCAGCCACATAACGCACCTCCGGGTAGACCTTGCGGTCATCCACACCAACGATGGCGCTGCTGAAATCAAACTCGGCCGCCCGCTCGAACGACAGTCCGCGACCGGCGATGTTTCTCTCGTTCTTGACAGGATCGAATTCGATCAGCACGGGTTAATTGTGCATACGATCAGGGATCAAGGCAAGCAAATCGTATGTACGAATCTGTGTGATTTGACAGGCCCTCAGCCAAAAAAACTTCGGACTGGCAGCGTCAACTGCCAGCCCGACGTCCGAACCCACACGGCGCCAACCGTGTGATCTCTTGACCCGCAACCCTTCTCACAAGGAAACAGACTCCACAACACTCGCACCCGCACCGGCAATCCAGGCTGAAGGGAGCCAGACGATTGCTTCCGCCCCTCAGCAGTCCAGCGCTGGAACAATCGAACCAACCTCCAACCCGATCACCGCCTTCGATGTGTTAAGCCAGATCGAGGAAATCGGCATTCACTGGTGGAGCGTCATCGACGACACATTGGAAACACATCACGCACGATATGCTGCGTCGCCTGGATCCTAACGAACGCCAGGACCAGACTGCTACCAACAACTGATTGAACTGGGGCACTTGAAATGCCACCCAAGCGCGAACGCGCCAGCGCCCAGGGCTTGCTGCCGCTCATGGAAGCGCGGCCGTGGCGCAACGGCAAGACCATCACCTACCGCTACCACCCCATCGGCGGCAAACCGACCCGGCAACAACCACCCGCGTGTACGAGCGCAGCCGGGTTTCCAAGCGGAAGTCTCTATGAAAAAAGCCCCCGCGATTTCCCACGGAGGCCTTTAAATTTCCCACGGCTACAAACTATGTAGCAGCAGACTTAGCATTTATGGGGTGGCTGATGGGGCTCGAACCCAGCCGATTAGGGAACCAAAAGCAACCAACAGGCATCTCCCACAGGGAACAGCACCCGTGAGCTACTGTGGATTGCTGCGTTTTATCCCCGGTTTATCCCCGATCCGTCAGCCGATCGCGCAACCGAAAGCCCAGCAACGGCCAGATTTTCTCGACGGCTTTCTGCCGGGCAACCTTGCGGCCGATCTCGGCGCTGAAGTTCTCCGGGCTGACGCATGCCGATTCGCCGGTGACGGTGAAACCATTTTTCAGCACCAAAACGCAGAAGGTCAGCAGTTCCAGCGACTTGGCGCGGCCCGCCGGACTGGTGCCCATCTCGGATTCGCCGCGCACGCCATCGGCGGCGGTGAAATAGAACTCGCTGGCAATCTCGGCCTCAATGTCCTGCGGCGTCACGCGCGGCGCCACGTTGGCTTTGGCCTGAATCTCGCGCTCCAGCGAGCCTACGGGATCGCACTGCACCGGCTTGTAACTGCGCTCGAACACGTCCTTGGGCGACCACGAGATGTACCCCGCGTGCCGCGAATCGTTGGCCTTGCCACCGTCCACGTACTCGACGAGATAGCCGTCATCAGCAGGGTTCTCGTCGGCGGGCACCTCCCAGCCGCGATATGCGTTGTATTCGCCACGAGTCATGGGCTTGGCGTACAGGCGTTTTGTGCCTTCGTAGATTTTGTTCATGGTTGCCTTTCATCGACGCCCGCATCCGGCGGGCCCGGTTGCCCAAAAAGGGCCCTGTCTGCATCAATCTGCCCCCTCAAGGCTCTGACTTCGGCATCTCTGCGTTCAACAACGCTTCTGAGTTCAGCGACCACGCCGACGCCTTCTGCAAGACGTTCGTCGAGGGCTGTAGCCCGATGCGCGAGATCGCGGCAGGCAGCGGCCCCGGCTTCGGACATGGCACGGTAAGTGGCGGCTCTGCGGGACTCATCGAGGCGCAGCCGCTCAGCGCGAGCAGCAGCAACGAGAGCAACGTCGCGCTGCCGGGAAAGTGTTTCGAGCAAGTCACTGGCGTTCTCCTGTGAAGCGGTTGCGTGGGTCTCTTGCTTGGTCGTGTTGTCATTGACGGCCTTGAGCGCGGCGGCGGTGCGTGTCTGCCGGTCTCGTTCGACGCTCACTTGCAAGTCGCGGTGCGCCAGTTGCTCGCTGTGCAGGCGCCAAGTCTGCAAACCCAGCAGCACGATGAGTACCAGCGACAGGCCGGTCATGAGGTTCGCGCGCAGCCAGGTCAACATCACTGCACCCCTTTGAAAATCAACTCAAAGTGCGCGAAACCAAAAGCGCCAAGCCAGAACATGAGCCAGACGACATAGCCGGTCAACGTCGCCAGAAGGCGGACGAGGGTCATTGCGACTCTCCCATGCAGCGCCGATACTCGTCTTGGCGCCGGTTGGTCAAGCCCCGCAGCGGCTTGCCCTTGAACTTGTCCCAGCTCAAAATCTCAGCGCACGCGCCCGCGTAGTCGCCCGCCAGCAGGCGACGCACGAGCGTGGAGGGCTGGCCGCTCTTGAGCACGCAGAAGCCATCTTTCACGCCCGCCCGGCCTGGCCCGATGTTGTAGGCCAGGCTCACGTAGGCGTCGAACTCGCGCTGGTACATTGGCACCGGCGCGCAGCGCTGCACGATGCGCTCTGCCTCGCTCGCGTCGCGCGCCAGCAGGATCAGGCCGCGCACGGGGTCAACACGCTCGCCAGCGCGCATGGGGCCGGTCTCGCTGCGTGTGCTGCCAAAGCCAGCCGTGGGCACATCGCCGGGCACGGGCGGCGTGGCCACGGGCGCGTAGCCCTCGAAGATGGCAATGCCGATCAGACCGGCGGCGCTCAGAGATGCGACAAGCATGCGAGGTGAAGTCATGACTCTTCATCCTTCGCGACGTCACTCTCGCGCAACGCGATGCCCAGGTCTTGCGCACGCTGCGCCATGGCCGGTGAAATCGCGCCGCCTGCGGCGATGCACTGATCCCAGAACTCCATGCGGCGCGCGTGCTCCTCGTGCTCTTCATAGCGCTTGGCTTCCGCGCGCCGGTCGCCTCGAAGTTTGAAGTACACCGTGGCCCAACCACCCACCATGGCAACCAGTACGCCGATGATCGTCACCAGGCTGTCCAAGGTCAGCCAGCCAGCGCCCATCGTCGCAACTCCCGCAACCGTGATCTTCGGCGCGGCGGCGGCGATGGTGGCTTCAGCGGCTTCGCGAGTCACACTCATGCTTTGCTCCATGTTGGATGGCGCACCCACACCACACAAGCCCGCAGCTCGTGGCTCGGCAAGGGGTACCAGCACTGCACGCGACGGCCGCCGACCACGCCGAAGACGTTGCCGACCGCGTAGCCGATGTCGACCTTCATCTTGAGCGGCCCGAGCCACGGTACGACGCCGAAGATGTGCCACGCCGGGCCGCTGCGTAGCACCGTGATGCCGTTGCCAGACCACTCCATCGCCGTCGCACCCACGGGCGAGCCTCGATCCCACGCCGCGTACTCGCAGGCATTGCGGCGGTACCACGCTTTCCGTGCCTCGGGTGAGCGCGGGTGGTGGCCGGGCGCCCAGTAGCAGGCATCCACCGCCGCGCGGTAATCGGCACTCGTCGGATCAGGGTCAAGCCAGCTATCCTGGATCGGCCTGCCGCCGTCCGGCGTACTGACCCACGCGCCGTTATCGCCGTTGCTCGTGATGTTCAGCATGGGGGCAATGTCCCAGGCTGCAAGATCAGGATCAACATCGAGTAGACGGTTTGCCGTCCACGGGAGCATCTTGGCGATCTTCCCCGCCCTGAAGAACCTGACGAAATGCTTGCGCCAGGTCATCGCGCCCAGCGTGCCGCCGGTGGTCTCAAGCGCGCGGTCTAGACACGCCTGCGCCTCAGGCCATAGCGTCGGCGGCACACCAGCGTCTTGCAGCAAGTTGGCGATGTTCATCCCAGCACCTCATCCGCCCGGCCCGCCGCCAGCAACCCGGCAATTTCCAGCGCCTGCACCCCGGCTTGCGTGGCAGGATCATCCAGGTTCACCACGCGCGCCAGCGAAAAGCGGCGCATCCACGCATCCATCGCGGCATTGGCCCGCGCGGCGCCCGTCATCGCCTCCCATTCGGCAGAGGTGAAGCGCTGGATGAACTGCTCATGCGTCATCAAGCGCGGGGCGGGCACGGTCACATCGTCAGCCTGCCAAGTGAAGGCGTGCACGTCGGCAATGTCGGTCAGAGCATTCACCGCCGCCTCAGCCGCATTGCTCGATTGCCGCACCGCCTCGCGCACTGCCAGCACCGCCGCCACGTCAGCCACGTTGGCAAAGCCCGCCTGCTCGCGCTCCTGCGCGCGCTGCACTTGCCAATCGCTTTGCTCGATCAGCGCGGCAGCCTCTTGCTTGATGCGCGCGATGCGGGCCGTCTTGGCGCTGGCAAGGGCCAGCGCCGCGTCGTGCGTCAGGGCGCCGTCCTGATACACCCATTCCACAGCGGACTCGATTTCAAACTCGGCAGGCGCCGGGACAAGGCTCTGCCCCGGCTGCACCGCGTAGTCCGCGCTGTTGGTGTAGCCGACGATGGCGCCGGTGGTGTCAAGAAGAATACGCATAGCTCGACTCCTCAAACATCACAGCGCACGAGGCCGATGGCGTAGGAATAGCCACCAGCATCCTTGCCGGTAAACGGGCCGACGATGGGGATGGCAAGATCTATCGCCTTGCCGTCGCTGGATTGCTTGCCAGGGTTGAGCCCCGTGTTGGCAATCGATGAGCCACTACGTCGGGTGTCGACGCTGAGCGCAGCCCCCGCAACCCAATTACTTGAAGAAATGCCGACCACGATGTAGCTGGCGCCGCTCGTGGTGCCGCCTATCGTTACGCCAGAGCCGCTGTAAACCTGATTGGCGGAAAGCAAGTACCTGGCGGAGCCTCGCATGGCGGCAATCGCCGTCGCGCTGGCCTTGATGGCGTTGAGGGCGGTGTCGCTGGCATGTATCTGCATGAGCGCCGTCGAGCTTGCAGCCACCGCCTCCATCGCCGTCGAGCTTGCAGCCACCGCCTCCATCGCCGTCGAGCTTGCAGCCACCGCCGCCATCGCCGTCGAGCTTGCAGCCACCGCCGCCATCGCCGTGGCATTGGCCGCGACAGCACCGACAGCAGCCGGTGCAGCCATCAGTTGCTCAAACAGCGCCAGCTTGCCGCTGCCTGAGAGCCACGTCGCAAAGGACGATGGCGTCACCGCCGGATCGAGCAGCACGCTGATCGCCTCGGGCGAGCCGTTGAGCAGGGTGAAGTGCGAGCGCAGTTGCTCGATCTCGTCGAGCGTTGCAATGTCAAGATCAAGAGCCATGTGCTACCCCGAGGTGGATACGGAAGAAATCACGCCGCCTGTGCGCGTGTAGGTGCTGGTCTGCGTCCTGCCGCCGCTGGTGATGCTCGATGAAGACAACAGCCCGCCAGTGCGGCTCAGGCTGAACGTGCCCGCCGCGCCGTTGTGCACGAAGCTGCCGCCCGTGATGGCGCCGCCAGAGCGGGTGACGGAGAGGGCGGTGACGGGGGAGAACGGGCCACCGGTCGCCAGTTGCGCGGCGGCTTGTGCGTCCTGCGCGTATTTCTTGGCGCTGTACTCGGCGCCGTCCACCATCCCGTCTGTTTTCGTGGCCCAAGCCTGCGCGAGTTGCGCAGAGCCATCGGCGGCGGTTTTGCTGTCGTGCGCCGCCGTGGCGTGGCCCGAGGCGACCCCTGCGCTGCCTGACGCGGCACTGGCCGCCTGAACAGCCGTGTCGGCGGCGCCGACGAGCGAGCTGACGAGGGAGTCGATCGTGGTTTCCGTGTCGGCGTAGGAGAGCAGCAGTGATCGCGAAATGTCCGCCTTGATCTGCTGCACCAGCATGGTGAGCTTGTCCAGGGCGCGCTCGAGCACCTCGGGGTAAAACCCCCCTTGGTTCGGGATGGAGGTACCTTGCGTCGCCTCGACATCGCGCACCACGGTGATGTAGGTACCCGCCACCGAGGCCGTGACGTGCACCGTGCCCCCGGGCGTGCTCTCTTGATCCGGGTTGAGCGTGACGCTGTAATCCGTGCCTGGCGCCAGCGTCGCGTCGGCGTACAGGTCGCCCACCTTCGTCGTTCGAATCACCTTGACGGACGCGGCGTCGGGCGTCTGCAAGGTGAAAGGGTAATCAAGGCCGCCTGTATCCAGGAAGGGCCCCGCCTGGGCGATGGACGATGCGACAGTCATGGCCCCGCACTGTCCACCCTCCCGGGGGTTTCATGCGCCCGCTACCGGGGCTTCTGGTAGCCCAGCACCAGCGCGGCCGGGTTTTCGGTTTCACCTTCGGCCAGTGCCTTGGCCCCGGTGATGCTGCGGTTGATCTGGGCCGCAGGCAGGCCCATGGTGCTGCCCGCCGCGTTGACCAAGGCTTTGCGGAAGGCGTCGTCGAACTCGCCCTGCCTGGCCTGCTGGCTGAACTTGATGGCATCGGCCACCACGCGCAGCCCTGCGGGGCCGGTGTAGTCGCGCACGCCATCGGCCCCCGCCGCGATCTTGCCGATCTCGGCGAACTCGCGCCCCACCACGAACAACCCCAGCAGAAACGAAATCTGCTCGGCGATCAGCTTGCGCACCAGCTTCTCGTCATCGTCCCCGTCGTCGCCTGGCGTGATGGCATCCTTGAGCAACGCGCCCAGCACGGCGGGCACGGTGTACAGCAGCAGCATGTCGGCCGCCAGCTTGGCTCGCCTGGCCGGGGTATCAGCGGTCTTGGCCTGCACCACGCCTACATTCAGCGCGGTGTTCATGAAGCTGTAGAACACGGTGAACAGCCTTTGCACCGGCCCGCCGCGCTCGATGGCGGCAAGGTCCTTGGTCTCGCCGCCCCCCTGGCTGTCGATCACCGCCTGATCGGCCAGGGCGCGCGAGCGTTCTTCGGTCTCGCCGCTGGCCAGGGCTTTGTCGTAGGCGCCGTGCCAGGTGGGCACGTCGGCCACCTGCTGAAAGCGCATCATCAGCCAGTAGGCGTAACGTCCCACGTGCTCCTTGAAAGCCCCCTGATCCTGCACCTGGTTGCGCAGCTCGTTGAGTTCGCGAAACCGCGTGCGCGTGCGGTTGGCCATGAAGGTGGACATCTCATTGGCTTCGCGCGACAGGCGCACGGGGCTGGCGACATAGCGCAGCACTGCCTTCCCGATCCACGGCGCACCGACGCGCACGACGGACTGCGAAAGCCCCAACGGCTGCATGATGGCGCCCACAGCGTTGAACCCCAGGCCCGAAACGCTCACGCCCTGGCGCAGACGGCCCAGCGCCGCATCCATCGCCGCCTGCGCACCGCGATCGCCCTCGGCGATGTCTTGCGCCCAGGTCTTGAATTGCTGCTTGACCTCGGCGCCGTAGTGGCTGCGGATGGCCTCGTCGATGGTTTGCGAGCGCAGCAGCCGATTGGTGTCGATCAACCACTCGTGCCACGCCAGGTCGTGGATCACGTCGTTGACGCCCCCGTACACCCCATCGAGCGTGAGCAGCAGCGGACGGCCCTTCACCTGATCGGCGCGCGTCTTGGTGAAGCTGCGCCGCGTGGTGGCGCTGGTGTAGGCCCCACGCAGCTCACGCTTGGCGGCCTCGGCGTCCACGTGTTCCTCGGCGCGCTGGCTGCGCGCGGGGTCGTACTTGATGGGGTAGTAGCCACCGCGCAGCAGCACGTGGATGCCGTCCGCCGCGATGATGCTTGATGCTGCTGGTTGCACCCAGGCGGGCTCCTTGCCGTAGACCCTGATCTCCTTGGCCGCGATCAACGGGCGGTAGCTGTCGAAGTGGTCCCACAGGGCCTGCACGGCGTGCCACTCCACTGACGTGAGCGAATCCAGCACTGGTTGAATCTGCTCGCGTGTCCAGCCCTCGCCATCCAGGAGGCGCTGCAGGTTGCCTTCGTTGCCGGTGTTCAGCGCCAGCGCCAGGCGTTCCTGCCGGTTCAGGCTGATGCCCAGCGAAGGGAAGAATGCCCCCTTCCCGCTCATCGCGCCCAGCTTGCGCACCGGCGCGATGATCGCCGCCAGCTTCTGGGTGGCTTCGGCGCGCATGCCGGTTTCCATGTCGCCGCGCTCGTTGGCCCGGCGCACGAAATGCTCCCACACCGGCCCGCCGTCCTGCCCACCGTCCATGATGCGCGCCCAGCTCGCGACCTTGATGTGCGCCGCGCCTTGGGCCTTGAGCCACTTTCCCGCCTTGCCCCAGTTGGTGCTGGGCGTGCGGTTGTCGGCGTGCCGGTTGCCCGCATGCTGGTTGATGCTTTGCGCGATTTCGTCACGGATGGCGGCGTACTCGCGCGCATCCTGCGCCAGCAGGAGGCGGTTTTTCAGGCGCCCCAGGTGCTCGATCTGGCGCACGGTCTCGTAGAGCGCACGCAGGTCCTGCACCGTCAGGTTCTTGTAGTTCTGGCGATTGGCTTCGCTCACCAGGGCGTCCGGCACGTCCGGCTCGAATCCGGCCTCGCGTTGCTCGTCGAGCCATTTGGAGAAGGCCACGCGCTGATCGATGGCCTTGAGCGATCGCTCGCGCAGCTCGAAGCGCTCCAGAAGCTGTTCAATCTGATCGGCGTAGCCAACATCGAGCCCGGCCACCTTGCGGTCGAACTTGCGCAGGTACTGCACCATGCGCTGCACGTCCTCCCGCGCTTGCAAGGCCTCGCGCGCGGCCAGGGCTTGCAAGAGCTGGTTGCGCTTCTCGGCCGCCGCGCGGGCCACGTCGCCCGCCTTGCGCGCCTTGTCGGCCTCGCGCGCGGCCCGCGTTTGCGCCTGCGTGTAGCGGCTGGGGCGCAGATCGCGCACGCGCTGGCGGGCGATCAAGGCGGCCGCGTACTCGCGCGCGGCGCTCTCCAGCACGCGCGGCTTGCCGGTGGCCCTGGCCAGCGCCGCGTCCTCGGCAGCCACCATGCGCAGGCGCGCTCGGTTGAACACCGCCTCATCGGCTGCCCGCTCGATGGCCTCGGGCGTGGCCAGCTCGCCATGGGCCTCGAGCATGCGCACGTCAGTCAGCGCCTCGACCATCTCGCGCGGGGTCTCGGCCGCCGCCAGCTTGCGCACCAGCTCGTCGCCACTGGTAAAGCCGAATTGCTCGGCCACCAGATCGGGGTGCAAACCGTTCCTGGCCACCATGCGCCGCGCCTTCAGGCTGGCCAATACCTCGGGCTGCAAGCCCATGAGCTTGAGTTCGCCTTCATCCAGGCGGGCCGCGCCCAGGGTTGCGACGTCAACGCCTTCCCCCGCCCGGGGCTCAGTTTGGCCCATGCCCCCCAGATCACGCGCGAAGCTGTACTGAGGCTCGCCGTGCAGCTCGCTTGCCACCTTGTCTTCGAGCTGGTGCAGATCCACGGCGCCGGAAGCATCCGGCATCAGGTAGCCGTGCTCGACCAGCCGCTCGGCCATGGCATCCGCCGAGAGCCCACCCGTCTTGCGAAACACCGGCGCGCCAAAGACGCCAGAAGGCGCCCGGAAGTCATCCGCGTGCACGCCCAGGTGCGTGGCCGCCGATTCGCGCGTGATGCCGCCCAGCTTGGCAATCGCCACCAGCAGCGAATCCTGCGCCGGGTTCAGCGTCTGGCCGGTGCTGGTGCGCACTGGCTCGGGCAACTTGTCTTCCTCGGTCAGCTTGTTCGTGAGGAACCGCCAGGCCCGGTACAGCGGATCGCTGAAGACTTCCACCCGCGCCTCAAGCTCGTGCTCGGCGCGCAGGCCCTTGGCCTCATCTTGCAGACGCTTGAGCTCGCGTCCGCGCGCGTTGCGCAGCCATTGCATGTCGCGCAGACCGCGCGCCTGAAGCTCGTCTACCGCGTCGGCCGTGGCCTGTTGGCCACTCGCCTGGTAGGCGGCGAACTCCTCGGGCGTCATGCCCGCCTGCTCGGCATCCTCGAACAACGGCACCAGTGAGCGCCCCTGTTCGGCCAGAGCGATCTGATCGTCCGAGGCCAGCATGCGGTCGAACACCGCGCGCACTTCCGGATTGAGCGCACCCGCGCGCGGATTGCGAGCGAGAAACTCCTTGATCGAGCGGTATACGCCCGCCATCCAGGTGCGAAAGCGCTGAAAGTAGCCGGTCAACTCCAGGCTGGGTGCGCGCCCCTCGAACAGGTAACGCTCGAAAGACTCCGCGAAGCGCTCGTGGTGGCTGCGCTTTTCCTCGAAAGGCAGGTTGTGCCACTCGGCGAGCTGCTCGCGCACATCACCCTTCAGGCCGTGCCAGGTGAGCACCGTGCCTACGTCGCGCAGGATGCGCTGCTCGCCCTCGGTCGGTTCGCCCGTCTGGCGCGCGACGATCTCGCTGGCCAGGGCGACATCGTTCTCGAAGAAGAAGTGCCCCGCCTCGTGCAGCGTGGTAGAAAGATCGGCGCCCTTAAGCAGTGTGATCGCCAGGTGTTCGGGGCTGAAGGCGCCGCGCGCGCCCTGGTGCAAACCGCCGCCCTGAGATACACTGGCGTCCATGCCCCCAAGCGTTTCGGACGTTAGGCCGGAGGTGGCCCGTTTTAAAGCGGTCTGGGCATCGGTCGTTGGGGGATACTTCCACAAAGTCGCGCCTCGCAGGTCCTGGCGCTTGCGGTTTTGCACCGCCGTGTAAACCACCACCGCGTCCTCGTACTTTTTGGCAAATACAACGCCGCGCAGCGTCTGGCCACCCTGCTCATTCTTGATGGGCACGTCGGTATCGATGGCGTCATAGCTGGTAACAATTTCCGGAATACGGGCCAGGTCGTCCCCCGTCACGGCCACTTGCCCCCTGGCAGTTTCTGTCCCCGCGTCACCATGCTGCTTACGGATGTGGTCGGCGCGACTGCGGTCGAGGGAGTGTGAATACCCCGCAAGGTCCGGCGCGTCCTGCGCCAGCTTGCCCTGCAAATCCGTCCAGAACACCGCCCGCGCCTGCGTCTGGCCGTTGAACAGCGCCGCGGCATCCTGCCCACTGGTTGAATGCACCCAGTCCTCAGGCGGCTGCGTCGCGAGCGCTTGCCCCAGCACTTCGCCGTCCAAGGGCTCGGCGCCGATGCGCAGGCGCCGTTGCTCGAACAACTCGCTGGCCTTGAGGTCGAGGTCCTGCGCGCGCGTGGCATAGTAGGCGCCGAGCACCGCGCTCTCGGCGTCGGCCACGTCGGGGCGTCGGCCCGCATTCACCAGCTCGTCTTTCAGGATTTCGCGCACTGAGGCTACGTCGGCCAGGATTTGCTCGGCCCGCACCGAGTCGGTGAGCGCACGCACCATTTCCTGTTGCAGCTGCTCGCCCTGCGTCTGCAAGTAGACCTGCGCCTCGGCGCGGGAGAAGCCCTCGGGATCTGTCTTGAGGTGCTCGAGCAGTGCAGCGGCATGCTCGCTGGGCGCGATGCGCGCGGCGTACTCACCCACAGGGATCGCCACCAACCCCCCGGTCTTGGCCGCCTCGTCCGCCTGCGCGGCGATCGCGGGCGAGAGCTCGGCGAGCTGGGGCACGAGGCCCGACTGCATCAGCGTGTTGCCATCGATGTAAACCTGCTCGACGGGCCCATCCTCGGCCGCCTGCTGCACGAAGTCCTGGAAGGTCTCGGGCTCGCGCGCCAGCAGCTTGTCGGCCTGCGCGATCTGGGTGAGCTGACCCAGCAGCGCCGCCTGCTGCTGGCTGGCCAGGGCCTTTTCCGAGTCCTGATGCGCCTTGTAGAGCACGTGGCCCACGCCGCGCGCCGTACCCGCCTGCGCCGCGCCCGCGAACACCACGGAAAGCGCCGTCTGCACAGCCGCCGCCGGACGTTCGGCCAGGTAGTCGGTGAAGGGCCTTTCCGGGTGCAGCGTGGCCCATTCGTTCAGGTCCTGCAAGTGCGTGGCGAGCTGTTCGCCACCCTGCTCCTTGAGCATGTACTCGGCCGCCTTGGCGGCGAACTTGCCGGGCTTGAGCAACGAGAACAGCGCGGGCATGCCAATCATTTCGGTACCCGCCTCGATCACGCCTTGCGACGCGCCGAATGCCAGAGAGGGCAGCACCCCCACGCCTCTGTCGCGTGCCTCGCCGTATGCCATGCCCCCCGTGGTGGCGCCCATGGACCACAGCACCGGCGCCATGCGCGGCGCCACCTGCTCGGCCACTGCGGTTGCCAGGGGCGTAAGCGATGTGCCAATGCGCGCGGCCACCGCCTCCTGTCCGCCGGGGATGAAAGCGAGCGGCAGGTTGAGGGCGTTGAGGCCGAAGGACTGCATGCCCGAGTACCAGCTCGCCCCCAGCAGGCCCTCAGCCTTGGGCATCAGCTTGTCGGCCAGGGCGCGCTGCGTTTGGCCCATGCGCGCCGCGAAGTCCGCGATGGGCTGGCCGATGGCGCTGGGCAGGATGTCGCCAGCGGCGCGCAGCGCGCCCCAGGCGCCTTCGTTGAACTTGGGAAGGGCCGAGGCCAGAGCGCTCAGGGTGCCGCCAGCGAAGCCCCCGGCGTCCACCAGCGCTTGCAATGCCTTCGGCCGGTCGAGGTCTTTCTTGCCGAGCGCGCCCAGCGTGCCCTCCACAGCCTGCAGGCTGCCCACGTCGTCGTGCGCTACGCTGGCCTTTTGCACGTCGGCCAGCAGCGCCGCCGTGGCGGGTGCGGTGGCGACCAGTGCGTCGAAGTCGATCAGGCCCATCGCGGCCTGGTGCTTCATGTCCGCGGGCCGCGCCAGCACGGTATCCACCGGCACGCCGGTGCTGGCCGCCACGCGCCGCGCCTCGGCGTAGGCGTCGGGGTCTTGCTGGCTGCCGACCAGGTACCCCAGGCGTGAGGAGATACCGTCTTGCGCCTGCTGGCCCAGCACCGCCTGGCTATATTCGTCGCCTTGCGCGCCGCCAGCACCGAGGATGGCCTGATCGTATTCGTTCACTTTGGCTCCAGAAGGCTGCGCGCGAAATCGAAGAATGCAGGGCTCAGCGCCTGCGACTTGGGCGCAGCCTTGGCGCTGCGCCGCGCCAGTTCAAGATTCCAGTACGCGCCCAGCACCTGCGCATCCGTGGGCGCGTCGTTGCCTGCGCGTTTGAACGCCGAGAGGATGTTTTCCCGATCCGCTGTCGGCATGTCGCCCGGGTTCTTCATGGAGAGCAGGGGCTTGCTGCTGTTGGAGAACCAGCCCTTGAACGTGGCGTTCTGCGCGAACAAGGCGTCGATATGCGTGGCCACCTCGGCATCGCTGAACTTCTTGCCCGCCTCTTTCTGCGCCGCCGTGAAGTACTGATCAACGAACTGGCGGATCGCGCCCACGCGCGCCGCATCCTTGCCGCCGTCGTCCTTGGGCGTGGGGTCGATCCCCAGTGTCCGCAGCCGCGTATCCAACGTGTTCTTGATGGCGCTGCTGTTGAGGTCTCCCGCCTTGCCCGCGTCGGGCAGCGCCTTGCCCTGCGCTTTGGCGCGCTCATTGGCGAAGTGCTTGAAGTCACCCTCCGAAAGCTCCTTGCGCAGCGCGTAAAACTGGTCATCACTCATGCCTGCCAGTTGCTGCGGGTTGCCCGCCAGCTTGGCGTACAGCCATTCACTGGTGCGGTCGTCGCCCTTGGCGATGCGGTCGGCGTAGCCATACAGATTGTCCAGCTCCTTCGGCGGCACACGCGAGCGCAGGGCGATCGGAAGCAGATCGACCCGCCCGCCATTGGCTTGCAGGGCGCGCATGGCATCGGCCACGGCCTGATCGTCCTGTGCCTTGAGCGCTTTCTCGATCACGCCGTATTGGTGCTCGGCGCCCTGTTGCGTCAGCTTGAGTGCTTGTGGCGAAGGGTTGGGGCCGAGCTGCGCCACAGCCGCCTGCGTGAAATCCTGCAACGTGGGCCGGGCGGGTGCCCCGTCGCCCGCCGCCAGGCGAGCCAGTCCGTTCTTGACGTAGGCGCTGTTCTCGGCAAAGGCCTCGGGGCTCTTGAAGTCGCGCAGGTGCTGCACCCAGTTGTCGGGATCACCCGCCTTGCGTGCGGCTTCTACGGCCCTGTCCACGTCTTTTGACCCGCCGTTGTAGGCGGCCAGGGCCTGGCCCACGTTGCCGTACTTCTTGACCAGCGCACCCAGCAGCTCGCGCCCGACGCGGTTGTATTCGGCTGCGCCGTCGTCGGCCGCGGGCCGAATGCCGAAGCCGGGGGCCTTGGCCGTTTCAGGCATCACCTGCATGGCGTACTTGGCGCCTGCCCTGGAAGTGAGCGGGTTGCCCTGGGCGTCCGTGTCGCGTCCGCCGCTCTCCAACCCCAGCACGATGCCGGTGAGCTTGTCCATGTCGGTCGGCTGGAACCGGTTGGCCATGGCCTTGACAGCCGCGCTCACGGCCGTTTGCGAACTGGCGGTGTCCACGAACTCGCGCACTTGCCCGTCCGCCTTGAGCACGTCGGTCTCGAGCATGTCGCCCTTGTGGGCCTGCAGGTATTCAATCGCCCGGCGGCTGTCGCCGTTGGCCAGTGCCTGCGCCAGCACGCCGACGTGTGCGCTGCTCACGGCCTTGCGTACGTCGTATTCGATCTCGAGGGCGGATTTGCCTTGCGCCTTGCCCAGCTCGTAGGCGGCCTGACGCACGCCGCCATAGCGCTCGTCGTCGCTGCCGGGAACCAGCGTGCCGTCGATGGCCTCGCGCACCTTGCCATCGTTCTGCCAGTCGGCGGCGGCGTTGTTGATGCCGATTTCGATCGCGCCTTGATACGTCGAGCGCTTCAGGCTCTCGAACTCGCGTTGCTGATGGCTGCGCACGCGCCCGGCAAAATCCGCCTCCGCCGTGCCACGCCAGACGGCGAACGCGCTGCGCTGAGCGTCGTTGCCGAAGCTGGCCGACACCTCATCCAGACGTTGCTTGAGCTTGTCAGCGTAGCTCGCGCTCAGATCCGCACCGTTGAGATCGCCCAGCGCCGCCTGCCCCTTGAAGCTCTGGAATCCGGGTTCGTCGCTGCCCTGCACGCCAAAGCTCAGCTCCTGGATGGCGCGCTGGGCATCATTCTGGCCCCTGATCACCTGCACGCGATTGGCCTCGCGCTGCATGTCGGTGGCGATCTGCAAACCCGCCTCGCCCAACTCGGCCATGCCGCGGCTGATCTGCTGCCCCTGCTCGATGGCCTGCCCCGCCAGGCGCGCGGTCATCGTCGGGTCGCCCCCCACCCCCGGCATTTGCGGCGTGGGCATGCTGCCCGGCTGCACCACCGACTGAAAACCGGGCACTGTGATTCGACCCACGTCAGTTCTCCTTGCTCCAGGCGTACCACGAGCGCATCAAGGGGCCCGAGCCCCCCAGCAATGAACCAAAAGCCGCCAGGCCCGCCGAAGGCCCCGCATAGGTGGGCGCCATCGATGCGCGCACCATGCCCGCCGCCGAAGCGTTGTTCACCATGACCCCGGCCATGGCGCGCTGGTAGTCACCCGCGGCCTGGGTGCTCACCAGCCCCGCCGCCGACAGCGCGCGCGTGGCGTCGGCGTTGATGCGTGCCATGCTCGTGCTGTACTGCGCTTCGGCCTTCGTGAGGCTCATTTGCGAGGCCGCACTGGCCACCGCCGCGCTGGCGCCGGCCCGCTTGGACTGCGCGCTGAGACTGGCCTGCGCGCTTTGCATGCGGTGACCGAACGCGGCCATCAGCGAGTCCTGCTGAATGGCGATGGCGTTGCGCTCGCTCATCAGATCCACGGAATTGCGCACGGCCAGGGCCGAGCCTTGTCCGAGGTCGAGCCCGCGCGCCGCCATCGAGGCCGTGGCCTTGCTCTTGGCTTGCGCGTATTGCAGGCGCGAACCCTGTTCCTTGCGTTCCCCCTGGAGCAGCGAGCTTTGCGCCTGAAGCTCCGACAAGCGTGCTTGCAGGTCATCCGCCTGCGCCGAGTATTCCAGTGCCGCCGCCCGCCCCCCGGCCTCCACCTGCGCGATGCTCGCCCGTCCGAGGGCCTGATCAGCCTGAGCCTGCGCGGAGAGCACCGAGAACTCGGCGCCGGTGAGCGTGGCGTTGTGCTGCGCCTGAGCGCTGATCCAGTCCAGATCAGCCTGGCCGGTGAGCGTCAGCGCCTGAGAACGCGCGTTGTAGACGTCCATCGCCGCCTGATGCTGGATGGCCTGAGCCTGCGTTTGCGTCTGGATTTCCCCGACCCGCGCGCCGTAGTAAGACCCCACCACGCTCGAGGACAGGCCGAAGGCCTGCGAGGCCAGCCCTGCCGTGGCGATCTGCGATGAACTGAAGCCCATGTCAGGCCCCTCCCAAGGTCACGTCCAGAGCCATGCTGGTCACCGTCAGGGGCAGCGGATCGGCCTGACGCAAGCAGATTTGCCCGGCGCGCGCCCAGGTGGGGTCGAGCGTCAGGCGCAGCTCGTCGGTCTTGAGCTCGGGCGGCGAGCCGTAGGCCTCGGTTGTGCGCTGCTTGGCCTCGGTGAGCTTGTCGAAAGTCGGGCCGGTGAAGATGCCGCCCGAGCGGTACACGCGCAACCACACCTGGTTGACGTTCTTCACCAAGCCTTGGCCGAAGCCTGGCGCCTCGAAAGACACGGGCAGTGTCTGCATCTCCGAGGTGATCGGCAAACCCACATGAGCCTTGGACACCGCGTGCGCCAGCGTGATCTTGCCGCCCGAGACTTTGCAACGCGGCATTACCGCGCCGTCGCCCAGCACGGCGACGGTCTCACCCTCGAGGTGGTCAAGCCCGGTGATTTCACCGGCGGGAACCCCGCTGTACGTGAGCCCACAATCTACGAAGTAGGCGTCTTGCGGATCCACGAAGTGACGCGGGCGCAGGAACTCGATGTACCGCTTGTCCACGCCCCCCACCGTACGGCGCACCACGAAATAGGGAACATCGTCCTGCCCCTCAGGCACGACCGTGACGGACTCGAAAGCGCCTTGCGTCTGGTGCTGGTGCCACGCGCCCACCTGCTGCTCCGGGAGGTAGGTCAAACCCAGCAGGTTGCCGCTGCTGGAAACAGCCCAGACGATCGGATAGGGCGCCTTGGCATAGGCCATGTCGCGGATCACGAGCTCGTCGAACAGGTGCGGGGCCCGCAAGCTCAGGTCGCCCGACACGTAACCGTTGGCGTCACTCGAGTACGCCATCTCGCGCAGGTGCCCGCCGCGCGCGGCGGCGTAGATGATGTTGTTGGCGATCACGACCGGCGTGACCTCGCTGCATCCGATGTAGGACTGCGGCGCGACGGCGATGGTGCTGGGCGTCACGGCGTCGGAATTGACCGACGTCACGCGCCATTCGGCGCCGCTGGTGAGCAGCAGCAGGTTCACCAGCGGCACGATGTGGCGCACCTGCGTGGCCTCGCGCGCGGCCACGCGCAACTGGATCGAGTCATCGTCGCGCACGGGCAACGAGTAGTTCATGTTCGACTCGGTGCCGCTCTTGGTCATCCAAAGGTTTTGAGGCTGGTTGATGGTGCCCGCGAACGCCCGGCGCTGCTCGAAATAGCTCACCGCGCCCGGATAGTCCCCCTCGGCGCCGAACAGGGTTTGCTCCACCGGCGGCGTTCGGCTGGTGTCGGCGGCGATGTTGTCGTCCACGAAAGTGGTGGAACTGGCCCGCCCGACGTAGCCGAACATGCCTCCCGAGAACTTGTAGACGCAATAAGTGGCCACGCCGCTCGCGGCGCTCCAGGTGATGGTGTTCTTCCCGCCCGAGGCGAAAAGATTGCCGTTGCACGTGGCTTCGGCGGAGGGGATGGACTCATCACTCTCCATTTCGCCCAGGCATGTCACGACATAGCGATAGGTGGTGCCCGTGCCCCCGGAAGCCGTCGCGCTCACCCCGGATGGCGGGGTAAGCCTGGAATTGAAGGCAATGGGCACCAGCACCCACTTGGCGGCGCCGAGGCGGCGCAGCTCCATGGGTGAGTGGCCCACGTGCACCAGCGTCATCACGTCAGCGCTCTGGGCGTACTTGATGTCATAGATTTCGCCCGCGAGGTAGGGCGTCGGGATTTCGTACTCACCCGACGCGGGCAGCGCATACCAATATTTGGCATCCGGGGGCGCGGTGCCCGTAACGCTCTTGATGCAGTAGTAGGTCACGCCGCCGGAGGCAACCAGGTCGCCCGTCTCGTAAGCCGTGCCCGCGTCGTAGGCCGGGGCGGCCGGATGCATGAGCGTGGCGCCCGTCGTGTGAAACCGCAGGTAACCCTCGCCCACCTCGAGCACCATGGTCTGCTCGGCCGAGAAGGTGAAGGGCATCACCCGCGTGGCCTTGGTGGAGTCCTTGACCTCGCGCACGAATACTGTTCCGGCACGGTTTTCCACGGGCCCTTGCGGCTTGACGATGAAATTCATGCACCGCGCGAGGCCTGTCTGGTAACGCGAGTCGTCGATTCGCCCCCAGAACTCGGGGGTGACCTCCCCGCCCCCGAAGGAGCGCTGCATGGTGCGCACGTTGCTCATCGCTGGGCCATCCAGGGGGCGACATGCGCGGGCTTGCCGCGCTGCTGGGCCACATCAACCCCCCGAGCGTGTGGCAGCTTCGCGGTGTAAAAGTAGTCCAGGCAGCGCTTGGCCGCGACGGCGCCCGCGTCGCCCTTGAGCAAAGGCCCGGCCAGCATCGACGCCAGCAGCCAGGTGAGCGCGTCGGTGAACGCCGCCGGGAAGCGCGCCGGATCGGTGACGAACTGCGTGTAGCGGATCAGCACGCCCTGCGCATTCGCGTAGAGCACCGGAAGACCATCATCCAGGGTTTCTACCGCGTAATCCAGCAGCGGCTCGCCTTGCTCGCCCACGACCTCGATCACGCGCGCCAGCTTGGGTGGCATCGCGTAGGCCACTTGCCAACCATACGACGGCACCCGGGTCAACTGCGCCAAGGCGTCGCGGCGCGTGCAGAAGCTCCACTCGTGCATGCTTTGCAGCATGGCGCGCGCCATCGGGTAGAAACGGGCGCAATGCGTGGCCTGCGGGCTGCCCTCGGGCGGGTCGATCGATGCCACCGTGGCATCGTCGCCCAGCAGCGCCAGCGCCAGATTGCAGATGTCGATTTCGGAGGCCACGCTTCAATCTCCAACAAAAACGGGGGCACGCTGGCCCCCGAACCCCATCAATCACGGGTGCGCAAAACTCAGGCCAGGGGGGCGTCCTTGGCGGGCTGCTTGTCGTCCTTTGCGTCCTTGGCGGGCTTGGCGGGCTTGAAGGTTTGCACCGGCGCCAGGTTCGGCCCGGGCTCGCCGTCGTACTCGACCTCCTCGCCTTCCTCGCGGATGGCGTTGTTGATGAAGGACTTTTGCAGCACGCGATACTTTTTCGCCATGTCTTCGCTCCTCAAATGACGGCGTAGCCCGCCGGGTAGAAGGTCTGGCCATCCTGGATGCCCACGGTCAGCGCGCCGATGTACGCACCCGCCGACATGGTTCCCGTGGGCACGAAGCGCGCGCCGAGGTAGCGCTGGCCCGTGTTGCCGATACTCGGGCCCAGCCTGCATGCCACGCGCGCGCCAGCGGTGAGTTGCGCCAGCGGCACGGCGCCGGTGGAGCCCACGACCTGCACATTGCTCGACAGCGCCGCGTCGTCGGCGGCGATGATCTGGAATTCCATGGCCGTGCCGCCTGCGGCTGCGGTCGCCACCTGGAAGGCGCCGTACAACGCGGTGCCCTTGCCCGCGTCGCGCTTGACGCGCAGGTCGATGGCGTTGTCGGACACCACGGCCGAGGCGCCCGTCACGGTCTGCGCCGAGATGGTGTTGTCTGCGTTCTGCGTGCCCGCGAGCAGTGTTTGCTTGTCGATGTACATGGTTCAATCTCCTTGTTCAGACGACGCGCGCTTCAGTGTTGAGGATCTGATCGACCTTGCGCATGGGCACACCGTCGAACGTGCCCCACACCTTGGCATTGCCGAATTGGTCGAGCCCTTGCTGCAGCGCCAGCGAGTTGACCGACTTTTCCATGGCGAGGCGACGCAGCAGCGAATGCACCGACCGGTTCATGTAGAACGCGGCGCGCCCCATGCCGAAATTCGGGATGCGATCCATCGCGCGGGCCATCAAGTGGATGATGTTGGTCGCCACCGCCGAGGTGGCTTGCGTGCCCGACATCGCGGCGAAGGTGGCCGTGTCGATATTGGCGATGCGCACCACGTAACGCCAGTCCTTGACCACGAGACCGTTCTTCCACTGGTAGTGGGTTTGCAATGCCTGGTAGGGGTTGCCACTCTCGTCGTAGACGGTCATCTCGCCCTGGTCCTTGTGGCTCAGGCCTGCTTGCGAACCCTTGGGGTAGTGGCAGAACGCCGTGTTCTCACCCCAAACCACCAGGAAGATCGAGGTATTGGCCGAGGCCGTGCCGCCCGCGTCGAGCACGTTCGCGCCGTTGCCTGCACCGGAGATGGCGCTGTAGCGCGGGGCCAGGCCCAGGTACTGGCGCGGATCGGTGGCCGGGTTGCCATACATCAGCGTCTGGGCCTGTGCCTGGTTCATGGCTTCGAGGAAGGCCTGATCCTCGCTCAGGCGAAACGCCGTGGTGTTGCCGTTGAGCGTGGCCAGGTCCTTGTCCACGCGCGAGTAGGCTTCGAGCATGCCCACCGACTCGTCCACCTGCGCGGTCGAGCTCTTGCCCACGGGCACGCCCGCGTTGATCGAGCGCCAGTACACGGCGGGCAGGCCGGTGCGGATCGTCACGCGGTGCCCCGTGGGCAGGTTGCCCTCGACGAACACCGCGTCATCGAGCACCTCGTTGGTTTGCGAAAGCAGTTCGGCCACGGCCGCCGTCTTCCCGTCCGGGTCGAGGCGCTTGGCCCAATCGGCCAGCGTCAACTGACCAAGGTTCAGGTTTGCCATGAGTGTTGCTCCTTAGTGGCGGCGGTCAAAAAATCATCCGTACAGCCGGTCGGCCAGGCTGCGTGTCGCGGCGGGCGCCTGCTTGCCGACGACGATCTTGTCGTCCGACATCGCCTTGCCCGCGCGGTAGAAGGCCCGAATCAGCTCCGGGTGGTTGCCGATGCCCGTCTGGTTCAGCCAGGCTTTGAGCTCGGGCGTGCCGAAGGTGTCGATCGCCTTGCGAGCCACGGCCACGTTCTCGTCGAGCTTCTCGCCGCCGAATTCCTTGTCGGCGTGTGCCGCCTCGGCCCACTGCGCGCGCGACGCGCTGACGGCCTTGGCCTGGAAATCAACCAGCTTTTGCGCGTCCTGCTGGCTCAGGTCGAGGTCCTTGGCCAAAGTGTTGAACGCGGTGAAGTCCGGCGCGGCGTCGCCAGTCAGCCCCTCGGGCAGCGTGAACGCCTCGTACTGCTCGGGCGCACGCGGCGCTGGGGCGGTGACAGGGGCGGTGACGGGGGCGGCGACAGGCGCCGCGGTTGCTGGAACCTGGGCAGCGGCGGGGGTGGCGACAGGCGCCGCTGGAGCTTGGGCCGCCGGGGCGGCGGCAGCGCCGGGATTGGAAACTTCTTCGGTCATGCGTTTTCCTCGAACATGCGCAGGTAGTCGTCGGGGCAGGCGGCGCGGATCCGCGCGACCAGCCGCAAGCCCACGTTGCGCATGCCCTCGTTGAAAATGGTCCCGTCCCCACCGGTGTAGGAGCTGCGAAACAAGCCGCTATCGACCAGCACGCTCCACAGCACACGTCGCCCAGGCAAGGTGGACACCACCGCCCGCAGGTGCTCGGCCGCCTGGCGCGCCTCGCGCTCGCTCTCCTGCGTGGCGCTGGCTGCCGCAGCTTGCTGCACCTGCAGCTCGAACGGGTCGTACGTGGACATGGGGGGCACTGTAGGAGCGTGTTTCAGAGTCATGCGCCCGGGCTGTTGTAGCCGCTGAACATGCCGATCACGTTCTGCAGTTGCGCCGGATCGATCTGGGACACGTCCTTGGCCGCCTGCGCCTGCTGGGGCATCGCAGCCTGCATCTGCGCCTGCTGCTGGGCTTGGGCGCGCTGTTGTCGGACGAGGGCCACCTGCTCCGCAGGCACCAGCAGGCGCGGATCAACGCCGAGCATGTCGCTGTAGGCCTCGGCCCAATGGTCGCTGTCCAGGTTGTCGAGCACCTCCGGTTTGATTTGGGCCACTTGACCCAGCGTGAACACGAAGCGATCGACGCTGTTGGTTCCCACGGCCTGCTGCGCCTGCGCGAGCATCGAAACGTACTCCACACGCAGCTCGCTGCCTTGCAGTTCCTGTGGGGGCGGTGGCAGCGCGCCGAGTTCGAACATGCGCGTGAACGTGATGCCCACCAGGGGATCGAGCATCTCGTTGTGCAAGCGCTCGAGCACAGGCCCGAGCATCAACATCTTCTCTTCGTGCCGCTCGGCCACCTCGGTCGCCGTCATGCGCGCATCCTGCTGGTTCGCCAGCATCAGGAACAAATCAGCGTAGAAAGAGCCGCGAATGCGCTGGCGCACGTCCTGGATATCGGCCAGCAGGTGGTTCAAGTCCAGGCGCACCTCAAAGCTCGGGCGCACCCCGCCCTGCGGCCCCGCCGCGTCCACGTAGGTCACGCCGCCGGGCAGCAAGTCCAACTCGTGATTTTTGGCCCCCGTGGGCAGCTGCACCGGCGGGTTCGTCATGTAGTCGATGCCCTGCGCCTTGCGCAGCTGTTCCTGCTGCAGCTGCTTGATGTCGCCCAGCGCCTCCATGGCCGGACTGTGGCCGTAGATATCGCCGCCCGAGACCTCCCAGCGCGGGCAAACCGCAGGGAATTCATCGAAGCCCGAATCGCGCAGGAACTGCCCCGGGCGCGCACCCTGCTCAAAGTAGGTGGAGCGAAACGCCTTGTTTGCCGAATCGCGCTTGCGCGCATCCCGATCGGCGCGCGGCTCGATCGCGTGAACCACCGGGATCCACTCTTCAAGCTGCCCTCGGTCGTACATGCTTTTCACCACAGGTGAAACCGCGTCGATGCCGAACTCAGCCACCAGCTGCGCCACCGTGGCCTGGAACTCGCGGTACAAGGCCGAGACCATGCCTGTCTCGCGCGTGGTGATGCAAAACTCACCCGCAGTGAGCGGCACGTTGTTGATGACGGTGGAGAAATCCGGGCTCACGATAGTGGCTGCGGTGCCGAACGCGCCCAGCTCCTCATACATCGTGTGCAACGTACGATAGGTGTTGGAGCGCTGGAACACCTGACGCATCGCTTCGGTGGCGTCGCGCAGCCACACTTTCACGGAGCCATACTTGGCCAGTTCGGGGTCGCTCGTGGTCAACCTGAACCAGGGGCGCGCGGGGCTGGTCATGCCTGCCATCATCCCGGCGGCCAGTACGCGCAGCGCCTGCGTGCCCGTGCTGTCGTAGATGTTGTTGTGCCTCTTCGCGCCTTGGTTCGGGCGTGCGTTTAGAAAGCGCCCCGAACGCGGCAGCAGGTGGCGGGATATGTCCTCCCAGTGCGCAAGCCAGCTCGCGCGCTCGCTCTTGAGTGACTGCCAGCGGGCGTCCAGGCGATCGCGGACGAGGGCAAGCGGATCGGCCAATTCACGCCCCCAGCAATGTGTTTTTGCCCAGGAGCAGGTCGTCTTTCTTCACGCCGCTTGGCCCCGTGAGCAACGTGCCGCCCTGCCCGGTACGTGCCGCCTGGCGGTTCTTCGCATCTATGCCCGCAAGGTCAGGCTGCTTTTGGTTTGCTTTGTTGAAGGATTGTTCCTGCAGCTTGAACTGCTGCTGCATGGCTCCAAGCTGCGCCGCCGACTGGGCAGCCTGCTGCTCGGCAGAACTCTTGGACTGCTCAAGAGCGGTTTTGAACTGATCGGCCTGCTGCTGCTGCGCCACACGCGCCTGCGAGAGCTGGTCGTTGTACGCCGCCTGCTGCATTTGCATGGCCTCGTTTTGCTTGTCGAGCTGGATCTGGAACTGCTCTTGCTGCTGTCGAAGTGCAGCATCAGCCTGCGCCTGCTGAGCTGCTTGGGCGGAGGCTTGTTGGTTGCGAGCCTCCTCGGCTTGATTGGCTGCACGGCGGCCGTTCTCATTCGCGACAGCCGCTCCAGCGACAACCGAGCCGATCACTGCGGAGAAAGCCATTTCAAAGCTCCTTGCTGTAGAGGATGTCCTGCACGCCATAGCCCATCTTGGGCAGCATGGCATCCAGAGCCGTGTCTGTTTTTGCGTGCCAAACCATGTAAGCCGCGCCGCGTTCCTTCGCCCGGCGCTCCGTTTCACGCAACAGGCGCAGCCCGGCACGGCCCTGCCGATGTTCGGGCAGCAAGAACAGCGCGTCGTTTTGCATCAGCATGAAGTCATAGTGCAAATGGCGCCCGAAGATGTTGATCGAGTAGCCCACCAGTTCGCCTTGCACGAACACGCCCAGCATCAAGAGCACGCCGAGCTTGGCCAGGGCCTCGAAGCGCGGCACGTCCGGCGCGCAAGGCCATTGCTTGATGCGGCAGATGTCGTCCCAATGCGCCTGCATCAGGTCAGGGCGCGCCACCACCTCGCCCGTGGTGATCTCGCGAATTTCAATGTCAAGGCTCATCCTGCCCTCCAACCGTGAACCACGGGGTTTGCACGTCGAAGATCAAGGAGATGCGATCGCCGGGGCCTTCGTTGCGCGCGCTGTGCGTCTGGCGATGGTCAAACCACCAGCACTCACCCGGGGCCATCGAATGCACCTCCTCACCCACGCTGAAGCGGAACCCCATCGTGCTGGCCAACACCAGGTGAAACCGGCTGTACGTTTTGGCGTAGGCACCTTGATCGACGTGCTCAGCCACCTGGCCCCCTGCGGGCAGGCGCACGATCACCGCACGCCCCAGCCGGGACACTCGAAGCGCCCGAAGCAAGGGCAGGAACACGCCTTGCAATGGCTCCCACAGCTGCGCGCACTCTGGCGTCGCTGTGGCCGTGAGGTCTTCCTGCAAGTCGCGCGGACAGGTCAGCGCGTTCTCCGGCAGGCGCAGGCAAATGGCCTGCGTGTCGGCGTGCGGGCTGCCCGGGTAGTCCTGGCGCAAGGTGCGCAGCGCCCACAGGTGCGGGCGCGCGGCGATCGCGTCCACCAGCGGGTGAACGTCGATGCGGGTGGCGATGCGCGAAGCGCTCAGGGCAAGGTGCACGGGTGGTCTCACATGTTGCGCAGGGGATCGTAGGAGCGCCTGCCCTTTTCATGCGCCCCCTCGATCGCGGCCATCAGGGCGGCGCGCTTGGGCGTGTCCATCAGCGCCAGCACGTAGGCGCTGGCGAAGTCGGGGCTGCGGCCCAACCGCTTGATGATGGCCTCGCGGCTCTCCACCTTCAGCACGCTGCCCGAGAGCTCCCAGCGCGGCGCGCACAGATCCGCCAGCAAGCTTGCCGAAGGTGGCAGCGCGATGCCTGTGTTCGCCTGCGGGTCGAGCGCCTCGCGCATCGCCCACCAAAGCTGGCTGCGCAGGTTGAAGAAGCGCAGGCGCCCCGACCGATCCAGGCGCGTGGCCGCCTCGGCCACGTTCACGCCGAGCACTTGCTGCTTGAGATCGCGCAGGTAGTCGTAGGGGCTCGCGCCGACGCCGATCACGTCCAGGTGGATCGGCGCCGCGTCGCGCAGCGCGGCAACCACCAACCCCGCCACCTTCGGGCCGTCCGGCGTGTCCGCACCAGCGTATGCCAGTGGCTCGTCGAACCACATGCCGTGGCGCCGGGCGATCACAGTCTTGTCGCGCCCACCGCGAGCCACGTCCACCCCCACGCTGTCCATCGGCTCCAGCCTGGCCGGGCGTGCCCACCGCTGCTGCGCCGCCTGCACCCATGCCGTGGGGATCACCTGCCAAGGATCGTCCTCGATCCCCGCCTGAAAATCACCGAACAGCATCTGCGAGCGCAGCGGCTCGGGTAGCGCCTGCAGCGTCGCCAGGTAGCCCGAGGCCATGTAGTAGGGGTTGTCCGTCACCCGCGCAGGGATGAAGGTGCGCGATTTGGGCGTGATGATCTGCTCGGGCGTGTACTCGGCCGGATCAAACACGTGGCAGGGCTTGCCATCCACCAGCACGAAGGCCTCGGGGCCATCCACCCAGGCGTCCACCATCTCGCCATCCGGCCCGGGCACCACGGCCGCCCAGCGCAATTGTCCCGGCAGCGTCGGGTACAGCGGGTGCTCGGGCTTGAGCCAAGGCGCGAAGAAATCGAGCACCCAGCGCCCCTCGGCCGAGGTCGGCGGGTTGAATGTCATCAAGACCCGGCAACGCTGGCCCGGATCGTTCGTGCGGTTCCAACCCATCACGAAGCGCACCTGCTGCTCGCGCTGCTCGGTCACCTCGTCAAAAGCCTTCAGGTCATGCGGCCTGCCCTGCCAGCGCCGCTCGTCGCCCGGGTTGTCCAGGCCGCCGAACTCCACGATGCCGCCCTTGCCCAGGGGCAGCTTCCAGATCGACTTCTGGCTGCTGTATCCGGTCGTAGTGCCCGTGATCTCGGTCAGGCGCTGCACCACGCCCTCGGTTTGCGCCTTCTCGCGGCGGATGATCAGCGATCGTTGATGCTCGCACAACGCCAGTCCCGCGAGCAGGTCGGTCTTGCCCCCGCCCGCCGCGCCGCCGTAGCCGATCACGTCGGCGTCGCTGGTGTATGCCTGCGTCTGCGGCCCCGGCAGCGGCAGCCAGGGGGGTGCTTGCGCCAGCAGGCGGTCGAGCTCGGCGCGCTCGGCGGGCTTCAGGTAGCCCAGCAGCCGCTCGACCTCGCCCGGGCTAGGTGAGCCCCTCAGCATCATGGTCCGCGCGGTGCTGCGCCAGCGCCAGCAGCCCCGCCACGCGGGCGCTGCGCTCGCCTTCGGTCAACTCGATCGGGCCACCGCCAGGGCCCGATATTTCGGCACGCTCGCGGTACTTCTCGGGCTTGCCGCCCTTGAGCAAAAAGATGAGCAAGGTGTCGCTGTACTCGCGCACCGTGTCGCGCACCTCGCCCTGGAACGTCACCGGCTTGTCGAAGCCCTCGAACGCGCGGCGCGTCGCCTCGTCCTCGAGCGCGTCCATGCCCTGTGCCTTCGCCACCTCCCACGCCTTGGCGAATTCCGGGCTGTTGCTGCGCCACTCGTAGGCCGTTTGCCGGGAGATGCCAACGGCCCGGCACGCCCGCGTGACGCTGCCTCCTGCTTCAGAAAGCGCAGCACAGAACGCAGCCAGTTTTTCGGGTGTCAGCATCAAAGCAGCCATGCACGCGATTGCAGCACCCGCAGGCAAAGTCATGCGCCCGCCCACTGTGCCCTCGTCCTGCCGCTCAGGATGTCGCGCACCGTGCGCCGAGGCATCTCCATCGTATTCGCGATGCGCCGCGAGCCCCACCCCTGCTCGGCCAGTTCCAGCACCAGCTCAGCTTCCCGGTCGGTGTACTTTGCCCGGGGATGATCCTGCCCGATCCGCCACCCGCGTGAATTTGTCATTTTTTGCAGACTGGGCATGAGACGCTGAACCCGTTGTTTTTCACACGTTCAGAAAGCGGCCAGTGGTGAAGGCGGGAAATCGATTTGGCTGCACCGCACCAACCCCCTGCACCGTTGCACCACAGCACCATCCCCATAAAGGGGGTCTGGTGCAGTGGTGCAATTCCGGGCTTGCACCCTGCACCACGGTGCACCACGGTGCATTTATTGGTGCGTGGTGCACCCCCGTATGCGCAAGAAAACGCGCGTTCTATTTGCGCAAAAACAACCGCGTTCACCTTGTCTGTAAAAATTTGCGCGTTCATTTCGTGCTCTTGTCGATGCACGCGCGGCACCGTTTGCGGTCAAAACTGCCCGAAGCATCGAGAATGGTGGCGCCAGGGGTCTTCACTTCAAACGCCTGATTGCACTTGGTGCAGTAGCCTCGCCACACCGCAAGTTCGGTCTCGGAACCATCCTTGCGGGTGTAAGGCTCGAAGCCAACAGCCCGCCAGACGCGCCCTCCGCGTAGGTACTCGTCCCCAATCCGGGTTTCACGAACAAAAGGCATCAAACCACCTCCAGGTAATCGTCCTCGATGAAATAAGGCGCATCGCCGCCCGTGCTCAGGTCTTGAAGGGCCCGGCGCAAGTGTTGACGCCGCGTATCGCGCTTGCCCTCTTCAGGCGCCGGGGCGCGCCCCAGGCACTCAGCCAGCACGTCAGCCACGGCCATGCGCGACTGCGCCAGGGCGAACTCGCCCACCACCTCCACCACCAAGGCCTGCCACTTGCCCGAGGCTGCAGGCCGACCGCGCCCTGTCGCCTGCGCCACCGGCACCTCGGCCTCGACCACCACGCAGGAGGTGATCACATCGCCGTCAGCATCCTCGCCCAGCGCCACCACCTCCAGGTCAAAGCCCCACTCACCCTGGTCGTCGCCGTCCTTTTGCTTCGTCACCTTCAGCACCCGGGCACCTGGCAGGCGCGTAACCTGCAGCTCCACGTCGGCCGCCGCGCGCAGGCCTGACCAGCCCCGGGCGCCCTTGCTCACGTCCTTGCCTGCGTGGTGCACCAGCAGCACCAGCGCCGCCAGCGCCTGGTGGATGGCCTTGCAATGCGCCAGCGCTCGGCCCACGTCCTCGGCGCTGTTCTCGTTGCCCCCGGGCGTGACTTGGGCGAAGGTGTCCAACACCACCAGCGCGATCTCGTCTCCTGGGAAGGCCGCGCGGATGGCGCGGATCAGCTCCACCGCGTCCATGCGCTGCAGCAAGTTGGGCGCCACGCTCACCACGCCCAGAGGCAGTCCGGCCAAGGATATGTCGTGCTGGCGGGCGTAGGCGCGCAAGCGCTTCCTGAAGCCCCCGCCGCCCTCGGCGGCGACGTACACCACGCGTCCCGGTTTCACGCGCATGCCGCGCCAGGGCTCGCCACGCGCGACCGACATGGCCAGGTCAAGTGCCATGAAGCTCTTGCCGCTGCCTGGCTCGCCGTACAACACCCCGAGCTCGGCACGCGGCAGCAAGCCCTTGATGATCCACTGCGGCTCGGCGCCCTGGCTGAACGCATCCGCGCTCTCGACGCGGAACTTCAGCTTGCGCTCGGGCTTCTCGCCCACCTCGTCCACCGAGGGCGGCTGGACTACTTCGCCGCTCACGTCATCAAACTCGTCCAGCGCGTCCAGCTCGCGCAGCACATCCGCCGCGCCCGAAGAGCCGTCCGCCAGGCGCACGCCGCCCTCCTTGCCCAGCTTGAGCAGGTAACGCGCCGTCACCGGTCGCCCGGCCTCGCGCCCGAAGCCCTGCCACTTGAGCGCGAGCTGCTCGGCGCCGTCGTACTTGCTGCCCTGGCTGCTCCAGGTGTCCCACAGCTCGAAACCCTCGCCATCCGTCTCGTGGTGCAGCGCCATGCCCACCGCCAGCCACTGGCCGTAGGGCATGTCCGCATCCAGCGCGCCCAAGAGCTCGCCGAGCTGCTCGGGGCTCAGGCCCACGGGGGGCTCGTGCTCCATCAAGGGATCAGCGTCGCGCTCGGGCGCCTGCAGCGGCTGCCCGCCGAAGCGCCGCGCGCTCAGTTGGTGCACCTCGCGCGAGACCGGCAGTACCGTGTCCTCGGCGCAAAGCATGTAGGTGCCATCAAGCGCGTCGCCCGTGAGTGTGACGAAACCGTTGGAGCTGAAAACCTCGAAACCCCAAGGCGCGTCCGCGCCCGAGGCGCTCTTGTGGTTGCCCAGATCGCCCAGCATGAAAGCGCGCACGCCCCGCCCGCTGGGCGAGACTTCGGCGTACGTGCCACTCACCAGGCGCTCGACGGTGTCGTCGATGCGCCCCTCCTCGTCCACGCAGCGGTCGAAATCGAGTGCCACCACGCCGAACTCGGGCAGCAGAGCCAGTCCTACGCCGCTGGCGCCGGTGCGCACTGCCGCGTCGCGCGCGGCGGCAAACGTCACCAGCTTTGCCCTGTCCTGCACGCTGCCCTGCTTGCCCATGCGCCGCCCACCACTGGCGTAGTAGGGCACCTTGCGCGGCTTGTCAGCCTTGGGGTTCGCCTCCTCGCGCCACACCAGCCAGCCGGGCAGCTCGACCAGGGGCGCGGGGCAGTGCAGCGCCTTCAGGCGGGGGTTGATGCTGCTCACGCCCGTCATGACAGATGGTGGCGCGCACTCACCGGAAACGGGTTGTGCGCCGTGGGGCCCTGCGAGGGCGCGGGCAGCGCGCTCGGCTGCTCGATGAAATCGGCGCGATCCTGGCCGGTGGCCTTGACGTAATCCACCTCGACCTTGGCCGTGTCCACCAGCACGCTGGCCACCTGCGCGATGGCGCGGGCGCGGTCCGGTTCCATCGGGTTCTCGCGGTTGCGCAGGTCGGCCAGCGTGGCCAGGAGGTGCTCGCGCAGGGTGTTGATATGGGGCGTGCTCATGGGTTACTCCTTGGCTTGCGCGGCCGCCTCGGCCTCGCGGTTGATGCGGTTGACCTGGCGCGTGATCGCGCCCTTGAGTTGATAGATGCCCGCCAGCTCGGGGCGGCGGTGCACGCTGTTGCGCTGGATGAGCTCGCGGCGCGTGATGCATTCGAGGCGATCGAGCGTGATCTCGCCCGCCACGGCGGTGCGCTGGCCGGGCTTGAACACCACGACGCGCCCGCGCGGCACGGGGCCGTGCGCTGCCTCCCAGACCAGCCGATGCACCGGCGTCCAGCGCCGGGCGGGGTACACGCTGGTGTCGTCGCTCATCTTGCGCTCGAGCACGCCGTCGTGATTCAACCGCTCGGAGCCGATTGGCAGGTAGTTGCGCGCTTCCTCGGGCTTGCGCCCGGGCTTGAACTGGTGCGCCTGCGTGTTGGGATGGTGGCCTGTCAAGCCCGGCTTGCCTTTGTTCCAAGGGGGCGAGCCCGGTTTGAACTGGCCGACGCGCATGCGTGGGTCTTGCAGTCCGCGCTGTATGCGCCCGGTGCGGTCGCTGGCCCAGAAGGCCGCGCTCTTGGTCAGGCCCAGTTTGTTCACCTGGCCGTAGACCGAGCTCACGCTGCGGCCAAGGCGGCGCGCGCACTCCGGCGCAGGCAGATCGGCGTAGAGCCGGGCGAGCAGCGCCTCTTCCTCGGGGTTCCAGAAACGTCGGGTCATCCGCGCCCCTTCCCCTCGGCATCCGACAGCAGCGGATTGCCCTGCAGCGTGCGCTGCACCACAGTGAGCTCGTCCAGGTAGCGCTTGACCTCGGCGGTGAGCACCTGCACCACGTAAGCGTTGCGGTTCGTGCCCTTGGCCATCGCGATCGCGTCCAGCGCCACCACCACATCCTGCGGGCACATGCCGCGCAGCTCGGCCATATTGGAGTCAGACATGCCAAAAAAGTCCGCGATGCAGCCACAACACTATCGCCAGCACCGGGCCGCAGGTGAAGACCAGCAGGAACCAGATGCGCCGGTCGGGCACCATCGCACTCACCAGCAGCGCGAGCATGTAGAGCGTGGCGAAGACTATCGCAGTGACTTCAGCCATGAGCCACTACCTCCCCCACCGGCGCGCCGCGCAACACCGTCCAGTTCACGTCCGGGCGCAGCTCCTCGCAGCGCACCCCCGTCAGGCGCTCGATGTCGGGACATCGCTCGGCGGGGATGCGCCTCAGGCCGTCGCGCCAAAAGCACACGGCCTGCACGGAGCATCCAAGCAGCGCGGCCAGTTTTGCCGGGCCACCGGCATTGTCAAGGGCTTGATGGAAAGCGTTCATGCTAGTAATTCTACGAGTGTAGAAATCAAAACTCAACACTTGTTCTTGCCTGATGTTCAACAACTGTTTAATTTAGAGCTATGGCACTAGGGTCAAACATCAGGCGCTACCGCACAAAAGCGGGGCTTACGCTTGAGCATCTCGCGGAGCGCTCAGGGGTCGAGGTCGGCACCATCAGCGCTTTGGAACTCAGAGACAGCAGCCGCTCGAAATATGCAACGGCGCTTGCAGCAGCCTTGGGCTTGACCGTCGAGGCCTTGGAGGGAGCGGAGGCCCCAAAAGCTATCGCCCTCGACGACAACCCCGACTACCCGGCGATCCGCCGCGTGCGCTTCAAGCTCTCGGCCGGGGCTTCCGGCTTTGGCGTCGAGTACACCGATGAGGATGCCGCGCCCATCGTCTTTCAGCGCGCGTGGTTTGCCAGCCACGGCTACAAGCCCGCCCGCCTCTTTGCCGTGCGCGTGGCCAATGGCTCGATGGAGCCGGGGCTGTACCATGGCGACACCGTCGTCGTGAACACCGAGGACAACCAGCCTTTTGACGGCGCCGTGTTCGCCGTCAACTATGAGGGCGAGCTCGTGATCAAGCGCCTGGTGCGTGACGCGGGCCAGTGGTGGCTATCGAGCGACAACCCCAACCAGGCCGCTTACCCGCGCAAGATTTGCGACGCGGGCAGCGTGATCCTGGGGCGCATCGTGCACAAGCAAAGCGAGAGGATATGAGCCCCGGAGCCCCTCACGACGAGCTACAGGCCATAGACCTGATCGAGTTCGGCCGCAGGACGGCCAAACAGGCGGCCCCGATCCGCAGCCTTGAACTGCACGCGCTCATCACCGTGGCCGCCGACTATTTCCGACACCCGCGCAACCCCGACGTTGGTCTGGATAGTGCAATTGGGTCTTTGCTTTCCCGCTGCAAGTGGCACACCTATTTTTGGAAGTTCAAGGTCCAAAGCTACCGACTTGACGATGGCGCCCCGGGATGCGCTGGATACATGAAAGCCAGCATTGTTGCAACCGCCGCACACTACGGCCGCGGCCTGCACGAATCGGACACCAATTTGGCGGCCATCTTGCGCAGCCAATTCGCGCACGGAGCTTGCTGGGCTTTCGCCCGTTGGGTGCACGAAGGGCAATGGCATGAGAAGGAAACCTTACCGTGGGTTCCTGCGTTCGAACCTTGGCACCGGCCAGCGGAGTGAAAACCGTGCACCAAAAACCCGAGGAGACCGCTATGCACCACCCTCTCAAGACGCTTATATTTCTTTGCGCACTCATCTTGGCGGGCTGCCAGGCCATGGTCTATGGCACCTCAGCCGACTTCGAAAACCTGCGCGTGGGTATGACCCGCGCCCAGGTCATCCATGCCTTGGGTGATCCGGTCTCGGTGGGCGCCGATGGTGACAAGCACGAGGAATACCTCGTCTACAAGCGCATGAAGCACGCCATCTCCACCTGGCCGCGCACCTACCAAGTCACGTTGCGCGATGGCGTGGTGGTGCGCTACGGCGAACAGTACGACGAACACAACGTCAATCACTACTAGCCATCCACCGAGGTTTTACGCTAATTTTATAGCTGCCCGAGCATGCCCAGTAAGCGCTAGAACCTTAAAACGCTACAAATAAAGCCGCCCATAGAGGCGGCTTTTTTGCGCCTGTAGAAAAATATTTCTACACGTGTTGACAATTTTGTTTCTACATTTGTAGAATCAACCACAACAACAACACCGCGAAAGGCGCAAACCCCATGTCAGCCACCCCTGTCATCCCCGGCCTGCTTTACCTCGTGCACGACCACCGCAAGCTGCACAGCGAAATGATCAGCGCCACCACCGGCGCCGATGCCATCGCCAAGTGTCTGCGGGAGGGCGCGCGATGACCGCCCCCGTGCAGCAAAACCGCTGGGAGTTCGTCCCCGGCGATGAGATCACCATCGCCCCAGGGCGCACCGGCAAGCGCATCCGCGCACTGGATGCCATCGCTGCCCTCGGCATAACACCGGGGACCCTCGGGGGCTATGTCGAAAATGAAAACAACCTCGCGCAGGTCTCCGGCAACGCGTGGGTCTCCGGCGACGCGCAGGTCTCCGGCGACGCGCAGGTCTTCGGCGACGCGCAGGTCTTCGGCAACGCGTGGGTCTCCGGCGACGCGCAGGTCTTCGGCAACGCGCGGGTCTCCGGCGACGCGCAGGTCTTCGGCGACGCGCGGGTCTCCGGCGACGCGCGGGTCTCCGGCGACGCGCAGGTCTCCGGCGACGCGCAGGTCTTCGGCGACGCGTGGGTCTCCGGCGACGCGTGGGTCTCCGGCGACGGCCTCATCTGCTGGTTCAGTCATGTCGGCTCTGAAAATGGCACGCTGTCGGTCTACAACACCAAGAACAACACGCTTGAAGTGACGCGCGGCGGCTTTCGAGGCACCGTTGCCGAGTTCTTGGCCGCCAGCGCTGAGAAACACGACGGGCGCATCCAGCACGAGTACCAGATGCTGCTGGAAGTCGCTACGTCGCGCATCGAGGCGGCGCGCACCAAGGGGCGGCCATGAACCTGCGCACCCTCACCGATGAGGAATTGCTCCTCTTCGCCGACAACGCGGATGACGCACTCACCACCACGCCGTTGGAACGCGAGCTGCGCGCACGCCTGACGCAGGCGCTGGAAGACGCACGGGAGCTCACCCCCTACACCGACCTGATCACCGAGCACGAGCCTTTCACGCCTGGCGAGCTTGCCGAACTGTGTGATGCATTGCCCGAAGGCGGCGTGCATGACCTGCTGAAGCATGCTGCGCTGTTGCATGGGGAGGGCATCGACAGCCCGGACGAACTCAAGACCCTGCTCGACATTGGCAGCCGCCTGCGAGCCATCACCGACGACCCCGCCGCCGCGCTGGACGCACTCGAAACCCTTTTCAACACCGCAACCGCATAGGAGCATACCCATGAGCCTCGAACTCGCCCTGGCCGAGAACACCGCCGCCCTCCACGCCCTGCACGCCCTGCTGGCCCACCTGCAAAGCGGCCTGGCCCTGAGCCAGCCCACGCCCGAAGAGGTGGACGTCAACATCAAGGCGCTTAACGCCGAGCAACCCCAAACCGAAGAGAAAACCGCGCCTGAAGCCAAGAAGCCCGCAGAACCCGAGACCCCGCCCGCAAAGGCAACCAAGCCTGCAAAAACCGAAGCCGAAGGCGCCCCCGACTACGCCACGACGGCCGCCGCCGTCAATGCGCTGGTGAAGGCCCGAGGCCGCCAGGTGGCCGTGGACGTGCTGGCGAGTTTCAAAGCCACAAGCCTCAAGGACGTCAAGCCCGAGCAGTTCGCCCAGGTCATCGCCGCCTGCCAGCAGGCCGCACAAGCCGAGGCCGTGCAATGAGCCAACACGCCCTGCTCTCCCCGTCCAGCGCACACCGCTGGATGGCCTGTCCGGCCAGCGTGCTCGCCAGCCAAGGCATCCCGGACGTGCCCAGCGAGCACGCTCTGGAAGGCACGCTGGCGCACGAAATCGCCGCGCAGGCGCTCACGCAACACCTGGACGTCACCGCGCTGGCCAGCACCACGCACGAGCTCGCCGATGGTTCGCACGTGGCCCTCAGCGAAGGCGACTTGCCCGCGCTGCAAAACTACGTTGACTTCGTGCGCACAGCCTCCGGCCCGCGCTCCAGCCTGGCGCCCGCCGCCGAGCTCTTCATCGAGCAGGCGCTCAGCATCGGCGCCATCACCGGCGAAGAAGGCGCCCAAGGCACCGCCGACGCCGTGGTGATCGAGGGCGAGCGGCTGCACGTCATCGACCTCAAGTGGGGCCGGGGCGTGCGCGTGCAGGCCGAAGACAACCTGCAGCTCGCGCTCTACGCGCTGGGCACGCTCGCTTCGCTCGACCCGCTGGGAGAGCTCGAGGAAGTGACGATGACCATCGTGCAGCCGCGTCTGGATCACGTCGCAAGCTGGACCCTGCCCGCCCAGAGTCTGCGCGCCATGGCACCGCGCATCCGCCAGGGCGGCGAGCACGCGCTGCGCCTGCTGCGCGACGGCGCGCAGGAAAGCGACTACCACCCTGGCATCGAGCAGTGCCGCTTCTGCCCGGCGCGCGCCACCTGCGCAGCGCTGGCCAAGCACGCTCTGGCAGCCGTGGTGGACGACTTTGACGTCGCCACGCAAGAACTGGCCCAGCCACTGCAGCAGGCCAGCACGTCGGTGGCCACGCTGGACGGCGCCGCGCTCGGGCGCTGCATGGCCAACGCGCCGCTGGTGGAAATTTGGCTCAAGGCCGTGCGCGCCGAAGTCGAAACGCGCCTGCTCGCGGGTGCGCCCGTCCCCGGTTTCAAGCTGGTGGCCGGGCGCAAGGGCGCGCGCAAGTGGGCCAACGGCGACGAAGCCGAGGCGATGCTCAAGGCCATGCGCCTGAAGACAGAGGAGATGTACGAGCTCAAGTTGATCAGCCCCACCAGCGCCGAGAAGCTGCACAAGGCAGGTGGTATCGGCCCTCGCCAGTGGCCCAAGTTGCAAGCGCTGATCACGCAAGACGATGGCGCACCCAGCGTCGCGCCCGAAGCCGACAAACGCCCTGCGCTGGGTCTCGCCGCCACGGCGGATGATTTTGCCGACGTCACGCAAGAGGCGCTCACGTGAGCCAGCCCACGCCCTTTCTGCCACCGCTGGCCCGCGTGCTGCCCGCGCCATGGGCCGAGCAACTGCGCCGTGCCAGCCTCACCGAAAACCCCCCGGGCGATCCCCTCGCCCGCCTCAAGGCGGTGGAGGAAGTCACCCGCCGCGCCAAGCTTTTCAACCCGCAGCACTTCAGGAGCCAACCATGAAAGTCAAACTCAGCAACGTCCGCCTGGCCTTCCCGGCACTGTACGAGGCCAAGACCGTCAACGGCGAGGGCAAGCCCGCCTTCTCCGCCGTCTTCCTCATCGATGCGGGCAGCCCGCAGATCAAGGCCATCAACCAGGCGATCGAGGCCGTCGCCAAGGACAAGTGGGGCGCCAAGGCCGACGCCTACCTCAAGCAGATGCGTGCGGGCGACAAGCTGTGCCTGCACGACGGCGATCTCAAGAGCGCCTATGACGGCTTTGCCGGGATGCTCTTCATCAGCGCCAGAAGCGCCACGCGCCCGCTGGTGCTGGATGCCGACAAGACGCCGCTCACCGAGAAGGACGGCAAGCCCTACGCTGGTTGCTACGTCAATGCCAGCATCGAGCTCTGGCCGCAAGACAACAACTACGGCAAGCGCGTGAACGCCAGCCTGCGCGGCGTGCAGTTCCTGCGCGATGGCGACGCCTTCGCCGGTAGCGCCCCCGCCAGCGACGATGAGTTCGACGACGTGAGCGAAGGTGCGGACGCCGAAGCCCTGACCTGACCTCCAAGCGCCCCGGCCCTGGCGCCGGGTGCTTTCAAGACGGCACAACGACGGCGCTGCTGGCGCCACAAAGTCTCCCAGCAGGAGAGCCCCGGATACGGGTTTGTGCTGCTTTGAAAGCGATAGCAAAGAAAGGAAAGTTGAAGTGGAAACTTGGCGAAATGTGCCCGGCCACGAAGGCCGGTACCAGGTGAGCGATGAAGGCCGCGTGCGCTCAATCCCGCACCGCGTGCGCGTGGTCGTGCGCGGCAGGGAAGCAACTCGCCTTTCGCCGGGTCGCCTTTTGCGTCCCGGGGCGCAGAAGTCAGGCCACCTTTCAGTCGCCATCGGCAAGGGCAACTCTCGGCAGGTGCATCAGCTTGTTTTGGAGGCATTTGTGGGGCCTCGCCCCGCAGGCCACGAAGTTCTGCACCTCAACCATACGCCAAGCGACAACCGCCTGGCAAACCTCGCCTACGGCACGCGGAGTGAAAACCTGCGTATGGACTACGCCGCGGGGGTCCGGAAGACCCCCGTATGGCTTGTAGGCGCCCGGTGGAGGCGAAAGTGAACACGCTCTGGTGTGATCTGGAAACCTTCAGCGACGTGCCCATCACCCACGGCACACACCGCTACGCCGCGCGAGCCGAGGTGATGTTGATCGCCTGGGCGCTGGACGACGCGCCGGTGCAGGTGGCCGATCTAACCACCGGCCACGCCATGCCGGCCGCCCTCAGCGGCGCCCTGCTGAGCCCCACCACCCGCGTCGTGATCCACAACAGCGCCTTCGACCGCACGGTACTGCGCCACGCGCTGGGCATCGATTTGCCGCCCGAGCGCATCGACGACACCATGGTGCAGGCGCTGGCCCACTCGCTGCCGGGTTCGCTGGGCGCGTTATGCGAGATTTTCAAGCTGCCCGTCGATCAGGCAAAAGACAAGGACGGTCGCCAGCTCATCCACCTGTTCTGCAAGCCTCGGCCCAAGACCAGCAAGATCGAGCGCGCCACGCGCGAGACGCACCCCGCCGAATGGGCACGCTTCATCGAATACGCGCGCCTGGACGTCGAGGCCATGCGCGTGCTCTACCGCAAGATGCCACGCTGGAACGACACCAGCGACGAGCGCGCCCTGTGGTGCCTGGATCAGCGCATCAACGACCGGGGCGTGGCCATCGATCTTGACCTGGTGCGGGGGGCCGTGGCCGCCGTCGCCACCGAACAAAAGCACCTGGCCCGCCGCGCCCAGCACCTGACCGGCGGCGCCGTGCAAGCGGCCACCCAGCGCGACGCGCTGCTGGCGCACCTGCTGGCCGAGCACGGCGTGCAACTGCCTGACCTGCAAAAAAGCACGCTCGAGCGCCGCCTGCAAGACCCTGACCTGCCCGCTCACCTGCGCGAGCTGCTGGCCGTGCGCCTGCAAGCCACCACCACCAGCACCGCCAAATACAAAACCCTGCTGGCCGCCACCAGCACGGACGGCAGGCTGCGCGGCACGCTGCAATTCTGTGGGGCCAGCCGCACCGGGCGCTGGGCCGGGCGCCTGTTTCAGCCTCAGAACCTCGCCCGCGCCAGCCTGCCCCAGGCCGAGATCGATGCGGGCATCGAGGGCTTCAAGCTCGGCTGCGCCGACCTGCTCACCGACAACGTGATGGAGCTGGCCAGCAATGCCGTGCGCGGCGCCATCATCGCGCCGCCCGGCCGCAAGCTGGTCGTGGCCGACCTGGCCAACATCGAGGGCCGGGTGCTTGCCTGGCTGGCGGGCGAGAACTGGAAGCTGAGGGCTTTTCGCGATTACGACGCGGGCACCGGCCCCGACCTCTACAAGCTCGCCTACGCCAAGTCCTTCGCCGTCACGCCCGACAGCGTGGACAAACACCAGCGCCAGATCGGCAAGGTGCAAGAGCTGATGCTGGGCTACGAGGGCGGCGTCGGCGCCTTCCTCACCGGGGCCGCCAGCTATGGCATCGACCTGCACGCCATGGCCGAAGCCGCCTGGCCCAGCATCCCGCCCAGCGTGCGCGCCGAGGCGGCTGATTTCCTCGACTGGCGGCGCGCGCAAAAGCTGGGCGACTTCGGCCTGGGCAGCGACACCTTCATCGCCTGCGACGGCATCAAGCGCCTGTGGCGCGCCGCCCATCCCGCCACCGTCGCGCTGTGGCGCGCGCTGCAAGACACCTGCACGCGGGCGCTGGAGCGCCCCGGCGTCACGCTCGAATGCGGCCGCCTGCTCGTGGCCAAGAGCGGTTCCTGGCTGCGCATCGGCCTGCCCTCGGGGCGCACGCTGTGCTACCCCGGCGCGGCCCTGAACGCAGAGGGCAAGCTCACCTATCTGGGCGTGAACCAGTACAGCCGCAAGTGGTCGCGCCTGGCCACCTACGGCGGCAAGCTGGCGGAAAACGTCACCCAGGCCGCCGCGCGCGACGTGCTTGCCGCCAGCATGCCCGAGGTCGAGGCCGCAGGCTACCGCATCGTGCTCACCGTGCACGACGAAGTGCTGTGCGAAGCGCCCGACACCCCCGAGTTCAACCACCCCCACTTGGCCGCACTGATGGCCAGCAACCCCGCATGGGCCGATGGCCTGCCGCTGGCCGCGGCGGGCTTCGAGGCCCATGCCTACAAGAAAGAGTGACATGATCGAAATCGAACTGTGCCCCGCCCAAGTGCTGCACGCGCTGGCGCGTTTTGCCAACCCCAAAGACCTGCGCTCGATTTTGCGCGGCGTGTGGGTCGAGAGCAGCCCGCAGGGCCTGATCCTGTGGGCCACGAACGGACAACACCACGCCGCATTGCGCTTGGGCGATGCCGCAGCGTGCGAACCCTTCAACCTGTTGATCCCCTGCGACACCATCGCCCAGCTACCCGCCAAGAACAGCGCCGCAGTAGCGCTCATCCCAGGCGAGCCCCCCGCGCTGCGCTTGGGCGGCAGCCAGCTCACCTGGCACGATGAGCAACTCACGCCGCCCAACTGGCGACGCGCCACCGCTACGCAAGGCGCTAGCCCCTCGCCCGCGCAGTTCGACCAGCGTCTGCTGGAGCCCTTCGTCAAGATGGCCGAGGCACTGGGCAAAAAGAAAGACGTTGCCGGGTGGCTTCGCGTGACCCCCTTCGGCCAAGCGTGCGCCCGCGTGCACATCCCAGAGCGCCCCGAGTTCTTCGGAGCGGTCATGCCTCTGCGCCCGGACGTTGTGGCGCTGGCGCCCGGGCAGCGCTTTACCCCCGAGTGGGCCGCCAGCGGCTTGCACGCCCGACGCTGCGGGGCTGGACGGGGCCCACGACGATGACGACGCGGAGGGCCTGACATGAACACCACCCGCCTCGCCCAATTTCGCCGAGCCTTTCGCACCTATGAATGGACGGCGCCGCAAAGGCGCCTGTACGCCCGCCGCTGGGTGCGCTGCGTGCGCCTGCTGGGCAGCCGCTGGAGGGCCATCCCGTCATGAGGGAATCCGTGGTCGAACGTTACCTGGTGCGCGGCGTGCAAGCCGCTGGCGGCCAGGTGCGCAAGCTGCAATGGCTGGGGCGCAACAGCGCGCCCGACCGCGTAGTGATGTGGCCTGTGCGCACAGCCGCTCCCGGCAGCATCGACTGCGCCTGGTGCAAGCCCAAGGGCCGCGTCGTCTGGGTTGAGCTCAAGGCGCCCGGCTGCAAACCCACCGCCGCCCAGGCGCGCGAGCACCAACGCATGCGCGCCGCCGGGCAAGACGTGCGTGTGCTGGGCAGCATCGAGGCGGTGGACGCCTTTTTGGAGGAACTGGCGCAGTGACCCCCGCTGAATTCACCCCGCGCCCCTACCAGCGCGCGATGATCGATCACATGCTGGACGTGCCGCGCTGCGCCCTGTGGGCGGGCATGGGCTTGGGCAAGAGCGTGGCCACCCTCACCGCGCTGCACGCCCTCGAGCTCACCGAGCCCGGCCCTGCGCTGGTGCTCGCCCCCTTGCGCGTGGCGCGCAGCACCTGGCCCGACGAGGCGGCCAAGTGGTCGCACCTGCAGGGCCTTGTCGTGCAGCCCATCGTCGGCAGCCCCGCCCAGCGCAAGGCGGCCCTTAAGCGCAAGGCAGACATCTACACCACCAACTACGAGCAGCTACCCTGGCTGGTGGAGCAGTTGGGTGAGCACTGGCCGTTTCGCAAGATCGTCGCTGATGAATCCACGCGCCTGAAGTCCTTTCGCACCCGCCAGGGCAGCCAGCGCGCCCGCGCGCTCGCCCGCGTCGCGCACCGCCACGCCAGTCGCTTCATCGAGCTCACCGGCACGCCGTCGCCCAATGGCCTGCAAGACCTGTGGGGCCAGGCATGGTTCCTGGACAAAGGCCAACGACTGGGCGCCAGCTTCAGCGCCTTCGAAAGCCGCTGGTTCCAGAGCATCCCGGTAGGCAATACGCCCGCCGCACGCGAGCTCAAGCCCCGGCCCTTCGCGCAGCAGCAAATGCAGGAGCTGCTCGCCGACGTGGCCCTGTCGCTGAACCCGGCCGACTGGTTTGACCTGCGCGAACCTATTGTCAGCATCGTGCGCATCGAGCTGCCACCGAAGGCGCGCGAGCAATATCAGGGCATGCAGCGCGAGATGTTCGCCCAGATCGGCGAGCACCAGGTGGAGGCATTCAACGCCGCCGCCAAATCTGCCAAGTGTCTGCAAATGGCGAGCGGCTTCGTCTACCTGGAAAGCCCCAAGGGCACTTGGGCCGAGACGCACGACCTCAAGCTGCAAGCGCTCGAATCCATCGCACAGGAAGCGGCAGGCGCGCCGCTGCTGGTGCGCTACCACTGGGTGCCCAGCCGTGAGTGCATCCTGCGCGCCTTCCCCCAGGCGCGCATGCTCGATGACGATCCGCAGACCATCCGCGACTGGAACGCCGGGCGCATCCCCATGCTTGTGGCCCACGCCCAAAGCGCCGGGCACGGCCTGAACCTGCAAGACGGCGGGCACCACTACGTCGCCTTCGACCACTGGTGGGACTTGGAGCACCACCAGCAGATCACCGAGCGCATCGGCCCCGTGCGTCAAGCCCAAGCCGGGCACGAGCGCGCGGTGTTCCACCACTACATCGTCGCCACCGGCACGGTGGACGAGCTGGTGATGGCGCGCCTCGAGACCAAGCGCAGCGTGCAAGACCTGCTGCTGGACGCCTTGCGGCGTACCGCGCATTGAGGACAGAACCATGGAAACCAACGCCGTCAACATAGCTCCGGCGCCGTACGTCACCATTTCCCTCGCCGCGGCGATCACCGGATTGACAGAAAAAGCCATCCGCAACAAGATTCAGGATGGTACGTGGCTTGAAGGGCGCGAGTATCGTCGAGGCCCCGACAGTCGGATCTACATCAGCGTCCAAGGAGTCAGCAAGTGGGTGGAAAGGGCATCGACATCCGCGCCCGGTCGATCCGGATCACGTTCACGCTCGGCGGCAGGCAGGAGCGGCGCACCGTCTACCTCAACGGAGCCCCACTGCCACCATCGCCCGGAAACATCCGCTACGCAGAGCGTCTAGCGGCAGAAATCCGCGAGAAGATCAGACTCGGCACATTCAGTCTGGCCGAGTATTTCCCCGTCGATGGCGACACCCATGCTGGCGTGACCGTGGCCGATCACCTCGACACCTGGCTTGCCAGCCTGCGAGTCGAGCAATCAACCAGAGCCGGGTACACCAGCGCAGTCAGATTCTGGCGGTCCTTGATTGGCGATAAATCACTCGTCGGGCTCAAGCATTCTGATGTTCTGCGAGCGATAGCCACACGGCCCGACCTCACGGGGAAAACCGTCAACAACTACGTTTCAGTGCTCCGCGAGGCCCTGGAGCTTTCGGTGCTTGATGGCATCCTGCAAGGCAACCCCACGGCTGACGTGCCACGAGCCAAGCACCAAAAGGCACCACCCGACCCATTCACGCGCGACGAGACCGAGCAGATCATCGCCAAGTTCAGCGAGCGCTACCCCGGCCAGGTCGCCAATCTCGTGGATTTCTGGTTTTGGACCGGCATGCGCACCTCGGAAATTTTTGGGCTGACTTGGGCCAACGTGGACTTGAACGACAAGACGACACTGGTCGCCGAGGCGCTGGTGCGCGGCAAACGCAAAAGCACTACCAAGACGGCGGTTGCCCGCTTGGTAAAACTCAACAGCCGAGCCTACACGGCGCTCGCGCGGCAACGCCAGTTCACCCAAGTGGCTGGCGGCCCGGTGTTCTGCGATCCGCGCTACAAAAATCAATGGGGCGACGAGCGTGCGTTTCGCCGATCCTTCTGGACGCCCACGCTCAAAGCGTTGGGTATTCGCTACAGACGCCCCTACAACATGCGCCACTCATACGCCACGGCCATGCTGATGGCTGGCATGACCCCCGCGTTCTGCGCCCGGCAGCTCGGGCACTCGGTCGAAGTGTTCCTGCGCACCTACGCCAAGTGGCTGGATGGCCAGCAGGATGACCAGGAAATGGAGCGTCTGGAGGCTGGTTTATCCCCGAGCTATCCCCGGAAAAGCAAATCAGGCACTTAGGTGCCTGATTTACAAGGGGGATTTCTGGGGTGGCTGATGGGGCTCGAACCCACGACAACAGGAATCACAATCCTGGACTCTACCAACTGAGCTACAGCCACCGTAGCCGGCGATTATATCTGGCAATTGTGGGCGCGACAGCGCAGCGTCACTCCTGTTCCGTCGGATCGGCAGAAGGCCGCGGCACCTTGATTTGCGCCTTGTAGCGCTGCTTGAGCAGGTCGTAGTATGCAAGGGCTTCAGCCTGAGTCCAGGCTTGGGCGTATTGCTGCTGCAGCGCCTTTTGCTGGGCCTCGCCTTCCGCTTCCCGGGGCACGATGCGCTCCAGCTTCACGACGGCATAGCCCTGTGCTCCCAGATCAACCCCAATCCAGGCCGGGAGCTTGTCCGCAGGGGCGCGCAGAACAGCATCCAGCAAACGCGGGGGCTGCTGCTGCGCCTGGTCTCTTGAAACCGTGATGGCCGGTGCAAGGCCGGTGGCGCTGGCTGGCGCCTGCTGCCAGGCAGCCAGCTTGGCGGCGCCATCCGCCTGGGCCATTTCAGCCGATTTCTGCGCCACATAGGCACTGCGCACGCGGTCCTTGGCCTTGTCGAAGGGCAAGGTCTCGGCCGGCTGGTAGGCGGTGATTCGGCCTGCGGCCATTTCATTGCTCCCCACTTCAACCGCTTCGGTGTTGCGCTTGGTCTGCAGCGATTCTGGCGAGAAAAGAGCGTCCAGAAAGCGTGGGTTCGCAAGCACGCCTTCGGCGCCCGGGTTGGGCGTTCGCGCGACGCCGGTGGCGGTCTGGATCTTGAGCTTGAGCTTTTCGGCCACCGGCTGCAGGCTGTCGGGCTGTTCGTACACGATGTTGGAGAAGGTTTCGGCCACTTCGGCAAACTTGCGCTGCGCCTGCTGCTGGCGCAGCTCGGCTTCCAGCTTGGGACGCAGCTCATCAAAACTCGGAATCTTGGAGGGCTTGATGTCCGTCAGCATGATGATGTGGTAGCCGAAATCGGTGTCCACCACGTCGCTGATGTCGCCCTTTTTCATGGAAAACACTGCTTCTTCAAACGGCTTGACCATGGCGTCACGGGTAAAAAAGCCCAAGTCTCCGCCCTGCGCGGCCGAGCCCGGATCCTGCGAATTCTTCTTCGCCACCTCGGCAAAGCTGGCCGGGTCCTTGCGCACCTGCGCCAGCAGTTCGTCGGCCTTCTTCCTGGCTTTTTCCCGCTCGGCGGCAGGCGCATCCTTGGGTGCGTTGATGAGGATATGGCTTGCGCGCCGCTCTTCCTTGGTACCCAGGCGATCCTGGTTTTCCTTGTAGTAGGTGCGCAGATCGTCTTCGCTGACGGTCAGCCCTTGCTTGATGGCGTCGATGTCGAGCACGACATATTCGATCGACGCTTCTTCGGTCTGACGAAAGAGTTCCGGATGGGCCTGGTAGAACGCCTGCAGATCTGCCTCATTGACCGTGACCTTGGATGCATAGCTGGCCGCATCGAAGCGCGCCACCTGAATTTCACGGCGCTGCAGCAAGGCATCCATGCCCAGGTTGCTTTCGGCCGGCGTGGCAAAAGCGGTGGAAACCACTCCGCCCATCACCTGCGCCACAGCAAGATCGTTGCGCATCTGCGCCTCAAAACCTTCTGGCGTCAAGCCCTGCGCGCCCACGAGGGCGCGATAGGCCTGCGTATCCAGGCTGCCATCCGGCTTGCGCAGCTGCGCGATGGCCGGAATATTCTGCAACTCGCGCGCCAGCTGGGCATCGCTGACCATCAGATGCAGGCGCTGCGCCGCGGTAGCCAGCACGCGGTCGCGCACCAGGCGCTCAAGCGTGGCATAGCGTGCCTGTGGCGAATCCAGCAGCCTGCTGTCCATTCCCGGCTGCTGGGCGCGCAGGCGATCGGCCTGCTCCCTGTGGGCATTGTCCCAATCGGTCTGCGTGATGGCTTTCCCGTCCACGCTCGCGACCGTCGGGCTTTTTTCGGAAAAATAATTGCCATCAATGCCGAAGAGCACAAAGGAAGGGATGATCAGCAGAAACAGCACCCCCATGACGATCTTGGAGTGCTTGCGGATGGCTTCAAACATGAACTGGTCTCTTAACGGCAGCAAAACAAAAGGCGAACCCAGGTTCGCCTTCGCGTCGTGAATGGTGGGTGCTGACGGTCTCGAACCGCCGACCTACGCCGTGTAAAGGCGCCGCTCTACCAACTGAGCTAAGCACCCCTTCATCAATCGTCCATCAATTCAAGGCATCCTTCAACGCCTTGCCGGGACGGAACTTCGGCACTTTCGCGGCCTTGATTTTAATCGTTGCGCCCGTGCGGGGGTTGCGACCGGTGCGCGCCGCGCGCTTGCCCACTGCAAAAGTGCCAAAACCGACGAGCGAGACCGTGCCGCCTTTTTTCAGCGTCTTCTTGACTGCGTCAATGGTCGACTCCAGCGCGCGCGTGGCGGCAGCCTTGGAGATGTCAGCGTGGTTTGCAATGTGCTCGATCAGTTCGGTCTTGTTCACAAGGTGCCTCTCATGGATAGAAGAAATGAAATGTCGTGTTCTGTGCAGTGGCTGCAATTTGCCGCGAAACCGCTCGCAGCACTTGCACGGCACAAGGGCAACTGCGCCTGGCAGCCGCCCCATTAAAGCCGTGGTGATTTCAGGTGTCAATCCGTCCCATCCCGATGCACGGCCGCGCGAATTCTAGTCGCATTTTTTCTCCTTTCCGCACACTTGCGCGACACCTGCTTCATCGCGTGCGCGCGCGGATTTCCGGCAGCGCGCGCTGCAGGTAGTACACCATCGACCATACGGTCAGCACCGCCGCGAGCCAGATCAGCCACGTGCCCCAGACGCCCGTATCAAGCACTCCAAACAGACGCCCGTCGTACAGCAGCAAGGGTATCGCCAGCATCTGCACGGTGGTCTTGAGCTTGCCCAGCATGTGCACGGCCACGCTGCTGCTGGCGCCGATATGGGCCATCCACTCGCGCAGGGCGCTGATGGCGATCTCCCGACCAATGATGATCAGCGCGACAAACACATCCACACGCCCGAGGTGCACCAGCACCAGCAGCGAGGCGCTGACCAGGAACTTGTCAGCCACCGGATCCAGAAAGGCGCCAAAGGCGGAAGACTGGTTCAGCTTGCGTGCCAGGTAGCCATCGAGCCAATCGGTTGCCGCAAACACCACGAACAGCACCGTTGCCACCAGATTGCGTTCGGCGCCGCTCAGCGGCATGTAGAACACCCCGACGATCAAGGGAATTGCAACGATGCGCGCCCACGTCAGGAGCGTTGGAATGGTCAGAAACATAGGCCTGGTGCAATAGCCTGCGGTGAATGGCCTCTGGTGCGAACGGTGTCAGGCCCCGCCCGGGCGCTGCCCGGTCTGGATCATCTTCATGGCCGACGTGATCAAGGCGGAGACTTCGGTCATGTTGCTCGGCACGACCAGCGTCGTCGTGGCATCCGTGGCAAGGCGGCCATAGGCATCCACCGCCTTTTCCGCCACCTTGAGCTGCACCGCCTGCTCCCCGCCCGGCTGGCGAATGGCTGCCGCCACCTGTCCGATCGCTTCGGCGGTGGCCGTGGCGACGGCCATGATGGCGGCGGCCTCGCCTTCGGCATTGTTGATCTGCGATTGCTTTTCGCCTTCCGACTTGGCGATGGCCGCCTGCTTCTGTCCGTCCGCGAGATTGATCTCCTCCTGGCGTTTGCCTTCAGACGTGGCGATCACCGCGCGCTTCTCGCGCTCCGCGGTGATCTGGGCCTGCATGGCCCGCAGGATTTCCGCCGGCGGCGTGAGGTCCTTGATCTCGTAGCGCAGCACCTTCACGCCCCAGTTGAGCGCCGCCTCGTCGATCGCGGCCACCACCTGCCCATTGATGATGTCGCGCTCCTCGAAGGTCTTGTCCAGTTCCAGCTTGCCGATCACGCTGCGCAGCGTGGTCTGCGCGAGCTGGGTGATGGCCACGACGTAATTGCTCGACCCATAGCTGGCACGCATCGGGTCGGTCACCTGAAAATACAGCACCCCGTCCACCTGCAGCTGCGTGTTGTCACGCGTGATGCAGACCTGGCTGGGCACATCCAGCGGGATCTCCTTGAGGCTGTGCTTGTAGGCCACCTTGTCAACGAAAGGAATGATGAATTTCGGTCCCGGGGCAAGCGTGCCGGCGTATTTCCCCAACCGTTCTATGACCCACGCGTTCTGCTGCGGCACGATCTTGACGGCGCGGGCGATGAAGATGACGGCAATGACAAAAATGGCGATGGCGACGTACATGACTGGTTCCTCTCTTCCCTTGTTGCGTTCATTCAGGCCTTGAGCGATTCCACCAGCAGGCGGCTGCCCACCAGTTCCACCACCCTGTGCGGGCCTGCCACGGGAACGGCCCCCTCGCGGTGTATCGCCGTCCAGTTGGCGCCGCGGTATTTCACCATGGCCGTTCCATCCGCAGCCCATTCGTTTATCTGGATGGTTTCTCCGACATCCAGATTGACGCTGCGGTCCGCCCGCGCGGACAGGTCGCCGGGGCGGCGGCGCTTGGCCCAGTATGCCGCGAACACCGCCCCCGCACCCACCACGGCGCATACCACGATCTGCCCAACCCCGGACAATCCAAGGTGGGCAGCGATGGCGCCCGCAGCCAGGCCAATGGCCAGCATCAGCAGGTAAAACGTTCCGCTGAGCAGTTCAATCACCACTGCCACCGCCGTCGCCAGCCACCACAGGGTGGATGCACCCAAATCCATGGACACTCCCTTTCATTGCTTGACGTGCAACGCCGTTTGCGCCGCTCGATTGTGGGTCAAACAGCCGATGATCTCCGAGGCCCGCCGATTTTTCATACACTTCGCGCCGTTTTGTGATTCCGAGCTTGCCGGAGGCAGCGCATGAAATTCCGTTTCCCGATTGTCATCATCGACGAGGACTACCGTTCCGACAATACCTCAGGACTGGGTATCCGCGCGCTCGCGCAGGCCATCGAGGCAGAAGGCTTCGAGGTGCTGGGCGTCACCAGCTATGGCGATCTGAGCCAGTTCGCACAGCAGCAAAGCCGTGCCAGCGCTTTCATCCTTTCAATCGACGACGAGGAGTTCACGCTCGGCGCCGGGCAGGACCCGATCGTGCACAGCCTGCGCTCCTTCATCGGGGAAGTGCGGCGCAAGAACGCCGACGTGCCGATCTACATCTATGGCGAGACCAAGACCAGCCGCCACCTGCCCAACGACATCCTGCGCGAGCTGCACGGCTTCATCCACATGTTCGAGGACACGCCGGAGTTCGTCGCGCGCCACATCATCCGCGAGGCCAAGAGCTACCTGGAAACCATCCAGCCGCCGTTCTTCAAGGCGCTGCTGGACTACGCCGAGGACGGCTCCTATTCATGGCATTGCCCGGGGCATTCGGGCGGCGTGGCCTTCCTCAAGAGCCCGATCGGCCAGATGTACCACCAGTTCTACGGCGAGAACATGCTGCGCGCCGACGTGTGCAACGCGGTGGAGGAGCTGGGCCAGCTGCTGGACCACAACGGCGCGATTGGCGAATCGGAACGCAACGCGGCGCGCATCTTCAATGCCGACCACTGCTTCTTCGTGACCAATGGCACCAGCACGAGCAACAAGATGGTGTGGCACCACACGGTGGCGCCGGGCGACGTGGTGGTGGTGGACCGCAACTGCCACAAGTCCATCCTGCACAGCATCATCATGACCGGGGCGATCCCGGTGTTTTTGAAGCCCACGCGCAACCACTTCGGCATCATCGGGCCGATTCCACAAAGCGAATTCGAGCCCGCGACCATACAGGCCAAGATCCGCGCCAACCCGCTGCTCAAGGGCGTCGATGCGAAGAAGGTGCGCCCGCGCATCCTCACGCTCACGCAATCCACCTACGACGGCGTGCTCTACAACACCGAGACCATCAAGGGGCTGCTTGACGGCTACGTGGACAACCTGCACTTTGACGAAGCCTGGGTGCCGCACGCGGCTTTCCACCCCTTCTACGGCAACTACCACGCGATGGGCAAGAAGCGCGCGCGGCCCAGGCAATCGGTGGTGTATGCCACACAGTCCATCCACAAGCTGCTCGCGGGCATCAGCCAGGCCAGCCACGTGCTGGTGCAGGACAGCCAGACCACCAAGCTCGACCGGCACCTCTTCAACGAGGCCTACCTGATGCACACCAGTACCTCGCCGCAGTACAGCATCATCGCCAGTTGCGACGTGGCGGCGGCGATGATGGAGCCGCCCGGCGGCACGGCGCTGGTGGAAGAATCCATCATCGAGGCGCTGAACTTCCGCCGCGCCATGCGCAAGGTGGAGCAGGAATTCGGCAAGGGCGACTGGTGGTTCAAGGTCTGGGGACCTGAAAAAATCGCCGAGGAAGGCATAGGCCGCGCCGAGGACTGGATCATCCGCAGCGACGGCAAGGGCAAGAAGAACGGCAGCAAGTGGCACGGCTTCGGCGATCTGGCCGACGGCTTCAACATGCTGGATCCGATCAAATCCACCATCGTCACGCCGGGGCTGGACCTGGACGGCAAATTCCACAAGGTGGGCATCCCGGCCAGCATCGTCACCAAGTATCTGGCCGAGCACGGCGTGGTGGTGGAAAAGACCGGGCTCTACAGCTTCTTCATCATGTTCACCATCGGCATCACCAAGGGCCGCTGGAACACCATGCTGACGGCGCTGCAGCAGTTCAAGGACGATTACGAGAAGAACCACCCGATGTGGCGCATCCTGCCCGAGTTCTGCCAGCAGCACCGGCGCTACGAGCACATGGGCCTGCGCGATCTGTGCCAGCACGTGCACGAGCTTTACGCACGCTACAACGTGGCGCGCCTCACGACCGAGATGTACCTCTCGCCGCTCACGCCGGCGATGAAGCCGAGCGACGCCTTTGCCCACATCGCCGCGCGCAAGACCGAGCGGGTGGAGATCGACCAGCTCGAAGGGCGCGTGACGACCAGCCTGATCACGCCCTATCCGCCCGGCATTCCGCTTCTGATTCCGGGCGAGGTATTCAACCGAAAAATCGTCGACTACCTGAAGTTCGCGCGTGAGTTCTCGCGCCTGTGCCCGGGGTTCGAGACCGATATCCACGGACTGGTGGAGATCGAGGATGAGAATGGCACGGTGCGCTACTTTGCCGATTGCGTGGCTTGAGGGCTAAAATTGCAGCCATTTCCCAGTCAACAAGGGCGAGAAAGGCAGATTCGGTTATGACACCGCGAACTACCACGGAGATGCAATTCAGCCAACGCGGCTGACGGTTCGCGCCTGTCCGGAAACCTGCTTCACCCTGCCAGCGCGGACCGAGTTCCGCGCTTTTTGTTGTCTTGACTCCCTATTCCAAGGATCACGCCATGCTTGAGATCACGCTTCCCGACGGCTCGCAGCGCCAGTTTCCCGGACCCGCCACGGTGGCCGAGGTGGCGGCATCGATTGGTGCCGGCCTGGCCAAGGCGGCCATCGCCGGCAAGGTGAACGGCAAGGTGGTGGACACGGGCTTTTCCATCACCAGCAACAGCGCGGTCTCCATTCTCACGGCCAAGGATGCCGAGGGCCTGGAGGTCATCCGCCACTCGACGGCCCACCTGCTGGCCTACGCCGTCAAGGAACTGTTCCCCGATGCCCAGGTGACGATAGGCCCGGTGATCGAAGACGGCTTTTATTACGACTTCGCGTACAAGCGCCCGTTCACGCCCGAAGATCTGGCTGCGATTGAAAAGCGCATGGCCGAACTCGCCGCCAAGGACGAGCCCGTGGTGCGCCGCGTGCTGCCGCGCGACGAGGCCGTGGCGTATTTCAAGGGCCTGGGCGAGCACTACAAGGCCGAGATCATCGCCAGCATTCCCGCGGGCCAGGACGTGAGCCTGTACCGCGAAGGCGGCTTCGAAGACCTGTGCCGCGGCCCGCACGTACCTTCCACGGGCAAGCTCAGGCATTTCAAATTGATGAAGGTCGCGGGCGCCTACTGGCGCGGCGACCACCGCAACGAGATGCTGCAGCGCATCTACGGCACGGCCTGGGCCAGCAAGGAGGATCTGCAGAATTACCTCACGATGCTGGAAGAGGCGGAAAAGCGCGACCATCGGCGCCTGGGCCGCGAGCTCGATCTTTTCCACATCGACGAGCATTCGCCCGGCACGGTGTTCTGGCATCCGCGCGGCTGGGCCATCTGGCAGGAGGTGGAGCAATACATGCGGCAGGTGTACCGCGACAACGGCTACCAGGAAGTGAAGGCGCCGCAGATTCTGGACAAGGGCCTGTGGGAGAAGACCGGGCACTGGGACAAGTACCGCGAAAACATGTTCACGACCGAGAGCGAAAAGCGCGACTACGCGCTCAAGCCCATGAACTGCCCGGGCCACATCCTGATCTTCAAGCAGGGTGTGAAGAGCTACCGCGACCTGCCGCTGCGCTACGGCGAGTTCGGCCAGTGCCACCGTAACGAGCCCACGGGCGGCCTGCACGGCATCATGCGCGTGCGCGCCTTCACGCAGGACGACGGCCACATCTTCTGCACCGAAGACCAGATCCACAGCGAGGTGCTGGCGTTCACGCGCGTGCTGCAGAAGGTGTATGCCGACTTCGGTTTCAAGGACATCATCTACAAGATCGCCACCCGGCCAGACGCACGCATTGGCTCGGACGAGGTCTGGGACAAGGCGGAAGCTGCGCTGATCGAAAGCCTGAACGCCTCGGATTGCAGCTACGAAATTTCCCCCGGTGAAGGCGCGTTCTACGGCCCCAAGATCGAGTACACGCTCAAGGATGCCATCGGCCGGCAATGGCAGTGCGGCACGATACAGGTGGATTTCTCCATGCCCGAACGGCTGGACGCCGAATACGTGGGCGAAGACGGCGCACGCCACCGCCCGGTGATGCTGCACCGCGCCATCGTCGGCAGCCTGGAGCGTTTCATCGGCATCCTGATCGAGCAGCACGCGGGCGCCCTGCCCGTCTGGCTCGCACCAGTGCAGATTGCGGTGCTCAACATCACCGACGCGCAGGCCGACTACTGTCGCGAAATTGCCGCACAACTGCAAAAAGCACTGCCGCATCAAGACCTTAGGGTAGTGACGGTACTCGGCAACCAAAAGATTACGTATAAAATACGCGAGCAGGCGATGCAAAAGCCGCCCTATATCCTCGTCGCTGGCGACAAGGAAAAGGCGGCGGGAGCAGTCGCAGTGCGCGCCCGGGGCAACGTGGATCTCGGCGTGATGTCCCTCGACGCTTTCGTCGAACGAATCGCACGGGACATCGCCTCCAAAGCTTGAATTCAAGTGGTCAAACCACGCTTTGGTGCGCGCCGGATGTGCGTGAGCGGCTACGCTTTTCGTAGTCAAACTGAATTGAGGTGAAAACCATCGCTACTGAATTCCGTGACCGTCGTCACCGCGAGGAACGCAAGCACCGGCTCAACCGTGAGATCATGGCCCCCGAGGTACGCCTGACCGGGCCGGACAACGAAGCCATAGGCGTCGTGAGCCTGCAGGAAGCCCTGCGCATGGCCGGCGACCTGGATGTGGATCTGGTCGAAATCGCCGCCACGGCCAACCCGCCCGTCTGCCGCCTGATGGATTACGGCAAGTTCAAGTACCAGGAACAGAAGAAGGCGGCCGAGGCCAAGGCCAAGCAGACCGTCATCGACATCAAGGAAGTGAAGTTCCGCCCCGGCACCGACGATGGCGACTACAACATCAAGCTGCGCAACATCCGCCGGTTTCTGGCCGATGGCGACAAGATCAAGGTCACGCTGCGTTTTCGCGGCCGCGAGATCACGCACCAGAACCTGGGTCTGGCGCTGCTCAACCGGCTGCGCGACGAGCTCGCAGACAGCATTCTGGTCGAGCAATTCCCCAAGCTGGAAGGGCGCCAGATGGTGATGATGATCGCCCCGGCGCGCAAAAAGGCAGCCGCCCCGGCAAAAGCACCTGCGCCCGGCAGCACGACGGCCGCCGCATGAGGCCGGAAATGGAATCGAATGTGGCGCGGCAGCTTGCTGCAGCGCCAACAGGCAGTGTGGTGAACGCACTGCCGCACGGGCAGCGCCGCGAGGCCTGATCGTCAAAAGTGGCTCGGGGCCTGCAAGGGTGCGCAAGGTTGCGCACACGCCTCACGAGCACAAATGAAGAGGAGCATGCAAATGCCCAAAATGAAGACCAAGAGCGGCGCGAAGAAGCGTTTCCGCGTTCGTCCAGGGGGCACCGTTAAGCGGGGCCAGGCGTTCAAGCGCCACATCCTGACCAAGAAGAGCACCAAGAACAAGCGCCAGTTGCGTGGCATGGTCGGGGTGCACGACGGCGACATGGGCTCCATCGCCAAGATGATGCCCATGGCCGGTCTGTAATTCACTGACGAACAAGGAGAAAACACATGTCTCGCGTCAAACGTGGTGTTACGGCTCGCGCCCGCCATAAAAAGGTTCTCGCTCTCGCCAAGGGCTTTCGCGGTCGCCGCGGCAACGTCTTCCGCATCGCCAAGCAGGCGGTGATGAAGGCGGGCCAGTACGCCTACCGTGACCGCCGCAACAAGAAGCGCGTGTTCCGCCGTTTGTGGATCACCCGCATCAACGCGGCCGTGCGTGCGCAAGGACTGACCTACAGCCAGTTCACCAACGGACTGAAGAAGGCCATGATCGAGATCGACCGCAAGATGCTGGCCGATCTCGCGGTGCACGACGAAGCCGCCTTCAACGGCATCGTGGAGCAGGTCAAGGCCAAGCTGGCAGCCTGAGTCGGCACGCAATTGCTATTTTAAACGTAGCAATTCGCGCACTCCCCACGAGGGCCAGAGCTTGCAAAGGCACTGGCCCTCGTTTTTATTTGCGAAGTTGTCATGAACGATTTGGATACCCTGGTTGAAAGCGCCCGTACGCAATTTGCCGCCGCCAGTGCGCCCCACGATCTGGAAAACGCCAAGGCGCAATTCATCGGCAAGTCCGGGCGCCTGACCGAGCTGATGAAAGGCATGGCGCAGCTCTCGCCCGAGGAAAAGCGTACGCGCGGCGCCGCCATCAACCAGGCCAAGCAGGCCATCGAAGCGGCCTTGAACGAGCGCCGCCAGACGCTGCAGGATGCCGAGCTCGCAGCCCATCTGAAGGCCGAGGCGCTGGACGTGACGCTGCCAGGGCGCCAGCGCGGGCGCGGTGGCCTGCACCCGGTGACGCTCACCATGGAGCGCATCGAGGGCATCTTCGGCTCCATGGGTTTTGACGTGACCGACGGCCCGGAGATCGAGACCGACTGGTTCAGCTTCACCTCGCTGAACAACCCGCCCAACCACCCGGCGCGCTCGATGCAGGACACCTTCTACATCGACGGCAACGGCGCCGACGGCCTGCCGCTGAACCTGCGCCCGCACACCAGCCCGATGCAGGTGCGCTATGCCCACGCCCACGTGCGCAGGTACGGCAAGGGTTTTGATCCGCGCTCGGGCCGGCTCTACGACGGCCCCATGCCCGACATCCGGGTGATCGTGCCGGGGCGCACCTACCGCGTCGATTCCGACGCCACGCACTCGCCGATGTTCCACCAGTGCGAAGGCCTGTGGCTGGGCGAGAACGTGAGCTTCAGCGACCTCAAGACCATCTTCACCGGTTTTTGCCGCACCTTTTTCGAAAACGACGACCTGGTGCTGCGTTTTCGCCCGAGCTTCTTCCCCTTCACCGAGCCCAGCGCCGAGATCGACATCCAGTTCCCCTCGGGGCCGCTGGCGGGCCGCTGGCTGGAGGTGGCCGGTTCGGGCCAGGTGCATCCCAACGTGGTGCGCCACATGGGGCTTGACCCCGAGCGCTACATCGGCTTCGCCTTCGGCATGGGGCCGGATCGCCTGACCATGCTGCGCTACGGCGTGAACGACCTGCGGCTGTTCTTCGATGGCGACATCCGCTTCCTGTCGCAATTTGAATAAGCAAAAAGAGGAGCTTGCAGCGCTCGCCCCTGGCCATTTTCAATGTGGTTTACATTTGGAATCGGCTTCCATCCAGCGCGAACAGCTCCTGTATCGAGAGCACCCAAGAGAAACCGACCATGCAATTTCCTGAATCCTGGCTGCGCGAATTCTGCAACCCGCCCCTCACCACCGAGCAGCTGGCCGACACGCTGACCATGGCCGGGCTGGAGGTGGAAGAGACCCGGCCGGTCGCTCCGCCCTTCTCCAGAATCGTCGTGGGCGAGATCAAGCAAGCGCTGCAGCATCCCAACGCCGACCGCCTGCGCGTGTGCCAGGTGGACGTGGGCGCCGCAGAGCTTCTCACCATCGTCTGCGGCGCGCCGAATGCGCGCGCGGGTATCCGCGTGCCCTGCGCGCTGGTGGGCGCCGAACTGCCGCCGGGCGAGGACGGCAAGCCGTTTCACATCAAGGTGGGCAAGCTGCGCGGCGTGGAAAGCCGCGGCATGCTGTGCTCGGCACGCGAGCTCCAGCTCTCCGAGGACCACGGCGGGCTGTTCGAACTCGCGGCCGACGCGCCGCTGGGGCAGAATATCCGCGAACACCTGCGGCTGGACGACACCCTGTTCACGCTCAAGCTCACGCCCAACCTCGGACATTGCCTGAGCGTGCATGGCGTGGCGCGCGAAGTGGCGGCGCTCACCGGCACGCCGCTCAAGACGCCGCAGTTCCCGAAGATCGCACCGACCAACGCCGACCAGCTTCCCGTGGCGATCGAAGCCACCGACCTGTGCGGACGCTTCTCCGGCCGCGTGGTGCGCGACATCAACCCGCGCGCCCAGACGCCGCAGTGGATGGTCGAGCGCCTGGCGCGCTGCGGGCAGCGCAGCGTGTCGCCGCTGGTGGACATCTCCAACTACGTGATGTTCGAGCTTGGCCGCCCGACGCACATCTTCGACCTCGAAAAGATCGAAGGCGGCCTCGCCGTGCGCTGGGGCCGCGCGGGCGAACAGCTCAAGCTGCTGAGCGGCGCCACCGTCACGGTCGATGACCAGGTGGGCGTGATCGCCGACCGCAACGGCCTGGAATCCCTCGCGGGCATCATGGGCGGCGACGCCACCGCCGTGAGCGACGGCACGCGCCACATCTTCATCGAGGCCGCCTTCTGGTGGCCCGAAGCCATTGCCGGGCGCTCGCGCCGCTTCAACTTCTCCACCGACGCCGGCCACCGCTTCGAGCGCGGCGTCGATCCGGCCCTCACCGTGGAGCACATCGAGCGCATCACCGAGCTCGTCATCGCCATCTGCGGCACGCCCGCCACCACCTGCGGCCCCATCACCGACCAGCAGACCGCCATGGCCGCGCCCGCGCCCGTGGCGCTGCGCGTGGCGCGGGCCGCCAAGGTCATAGGCATGCCGCTCACCCAGGCGCAGTGCGCCGATGCGCTCGCGCGGCTGGGCCTGCCGCTCACGCAGGGCGAAGGCACGATCACCGTCGCCCCGCCCAGCTACCGCTTCGACCTGCGCATCGAGGAAGACCTGATCGAGGAAGTGGCCCGCATCATCGGCTACCAGAACCTGCCTTCGGCCGCGCCGCTGGGCCGCACCGCGCCGCGCCTGCGCGCCGAGAGCCAGCGCGGACGCTACGCGGTACGCCGCGAGATGGCCGCGCTCGGCTACCAGGAAACCATCAACTTCAGCTTCGTCGAGGAACGCTGGGAACGCGAGCTGGCGGCCAACGACACGCCGATCCGTCTGCTCAATCCCATCGCCAGCCAGATGGGCGTGATGCGCTCCACGCTGCTCGGCTCGCTGCTGCAGGCGCTCAAGTTCAACCTGGATCGCAAGGCCGCGCGCGTGCGGCTCTTCGAGGTGGGCCGCATCTACCGGCGCGATGCCAGCGTGGCGGATACCGACACCACTGTGCAGGGCTACGCCCAGCCGGTGCACATCGCCGCCCTGGCGCATGGCAGCGCCAGCGCCCTTCAGTGGGGAACGAAAGAGCGCGCCGTGGATTTTTACGACGCCAAAGGCGACGTGGAGGCACTGCTGTCCCCCCTGACGCCCACCTTTCAGGCCGCCGAACACCCGGCGATGCACCCGGGGCGCTGCGCAAGCGTGTCACTGGATGGAAAGGTGATCGGCCACGTCGGCGAGCTGCACCCGCGCTGTCGCCAGTCATGGGGCCTGGCCCAGCCCCCCGTGTTGTTCGAACTCGACTTCGACGCCGTGCTGCAGCGCAAGGTGCCCGCCTTCACGTCGGTGGCGCGACTGCAGCATGTGGAACGCGACATTGCCGTCGTCGTGGCCGAGCGCATCACCCACCAGCAGGTCCTGCAGGCGGCGCAGGGCGCACTGGCCGCCGATCTCCTGCGCTCCTGCGTCCTGTTCGACGTCTTTCGCCCGCAGGGAGGTGCCTCCTCCGGCAGCATCGCGAGCGGCGAGAAAAGCCTGGCGATCCGCCTGACGCTGGAAAGCGGCAATGCCACCCTCACCGATGCCGCCATCGATGCCGCCGTCCAGCAGGTACTGCAGGCGCTGGCGCAACAAACAGGAGCCCGACTGCGATGAATCAACCCGCCGCGCCCTTCGAGATCGAACTCGCCGTCGAGAGCCTGGAGACACCGGCGCTCACGAAAGCGCATCTGGCCGAATTGCTGTTCGAGCAGATCGGCCTGAACAAACGGGAGGCCAAGGACATGGTGGACGCGTTTTTCGACCTGATCGTCGAAAGCCTGGCACGCGGCGAAGACGTCAAGCTGTCCAACTTCGGAAATTTCCAGATACGCACCAAGGCTCCGCGCCCGGGGCGCAATCCGCGCACCGGCGAGGTGATACCCATCGAGGCGCGGCGCGTGGTGACCTTCCATGCAAGCAACAAACTCAAGGAGCAACTGCAGGAGTAAGGCGGCTTCCCGCCATGGCGCCGCCTGTCGATGACTGCCTGCGGTACCCTATGTGGCTTGTGGCGCATCCTTTGATCTGACCGACATGAGTTCCGTGCTGCCCGCGATCCCCGCAAAACGCTATTTCACCATTGGCGAAGTGGCTGAACTGTGCAACGTCAAGGCCCATGTGCTGCGCTATTGGGAGCAGGAATTTTCACAGCTGCGGCCTATGAAGCGCCGCGGCAACCGGCGCTACTACCAGCACCATGAAGTGCTGATGATTCGGCGCATCCGCGATCTGCTGTACGAACAGGGCTTCACCATCAGCGGGGCGCGCAATCGGCTCCAGGAGCTGGCCCATGTGCCCACGGCGTCCGCGGTTCTCGCCACGCCCGAAGCGGCTGGCGCCACCCTGCCGCCACTGACGCCGGAGCAGATGCGCACCGAGCTCGAAGAAATCCGCAGATTGCTGCTGGACCAGTGACAGTCACGCTACAATTGCACGCTTCGGCGTGTAGCGCAGCCTGGTAGCGCACTTGCATGGGGTGCAAGGGGTCGCGAGTTCGAATCCCGCCACGCCGACCATACCTGGAGAGGGGTTGCAACTGTTGAAGTTGCAACCCCTTTTGCGTGCACTCGGAAACCACAGAGGTGAAGCACTGCGGGAGAGCCGCGCAACAGCACACGCCGGCTGAAGCACTCATCCAACCCGCTTTTGCACCCGCCCAGCCTGAGCAAAAGGTTTGGAAAACCCATGCTTCTGAATGCACTCCGGGAATTCTTCGCAGGCTTTCTGCGCACGCGCCACATCACACGGCACTTCCGGCGCCTGGCGCTGCTGGAGACGCTGGCGCGCCCTGACGCCAGCCGCGAACTGCCTGCCGCTCTCGGGCGCGCACTGGTCTCCGCGGCGCGCAGCGAAAGCGTCGAGCTGCTCACTCGCCTTGGCAGCCGCGAGGTGGGTTTGCCCGAGCCTCAGGCTGACCTGGTGCGCGCCCGCGTCGGCCCCAATCAAATCGAGCAGGAAAAGCCGCTGTCCTGGCAGCGCCATCTATGGCACTGCTACAGCAACCCCTTCAACCTGCTGCTGACGCTGCTGGCGCTGGTGTCCCTGGCCACGGCGGACATGCAGGCTGCCACGGTCATCGGCGCCATGGTGCTCATCTCGACGCTCCTGCGCTTCTGGCAGGAGGGCAAGTCCAACCGGGCTGCCGAAGCGCTGAAAAGCCTGGTCAGCAACACCACCACCGTTCTGCGCCCGGACGACAGTGGCTCCGCCCGCCGCCTGGAACTGCCCATTCGGCAACTGGTGCCGGGCGATGTGATCGCACTGTCCGCAGGCGACATGATCCCGGCCGACTGCCGGATTCTGAACGCCAAGGACCTGTTCGTGGCACAGGCCGCCATGACGGGGGAGTCTCTCCCGGTCGAAAAATTTGCGATCCAGCGCGACCTCGAGACCGTCAACGCGCTGCAGCTGGACAACATCCTGTTCATGGGCACCAATGTGGTCTCCGGCAGCGCCCATGCCCTGGTGCTGACCACCGGCAACGCAACGTATTTCGGCGCCCTGGCCAGCCGCATGAGCGCCACGGAGCGCGCGCCCACCTCGTTCCAAAGCGGCGTCAACCGCGTGAGCTGGCTGTTGATCCGCTTCATGCTGGTCATGGCACCAGCCGTGCTTTTCATCAACGGGTTCACCAAGGGCGACTGGATGGAGGCGCTGCTGTTTGCGCTCTCCGTCGCCGTCGGGCTCACGCCCGAAATGCTGCCGATGATCGTCACCTCCACGCTGGCCAAGGGAGCGGTGTTCCTCTCGCGCAAGAAGGTGATCGTCAAACGGCTGGATGCCATCCAGAACTTCGGCGCGATGGATGTGCTGTGCACCGACAAGACCGGCACGCTGACGCAGGATCGAATTTTTCTTGCACGCCACGTCGACGTCTGGGGCGAAGAATCCGATGAAGTGCTGGAGCTCGCCTACCTCAACAGCTACCACCAGACCGGCCTGAAAAACCTGCTGGACGTGGCAGTGCTGGAACACGCGGAAATGCAGCGCAAGCTCAGCCCGGCGAACCACTACCGCAAGGTCGATGAAATCCCGTTCGATTTCAGCCGCCGGCGGATGTCGGTGGTCGTGGCCACGCAGGCGCAGCAACACCTGCTCATCACCAAGGGGGCCGTCGAGGAAATTCTCTCTGTCTGCACCCGCGTTCGCCACGGCAGCGAAGAGGAGGAGCTCACCGCCGCGTTGCTTGAACGCATCCGCGCGGTGACCGCCACGCTCAACGAAGACGGCCTGCGCGTCGTGGCCGTCGCGGCCAGGGAGATGCCCCCCGCGCGCGAGGTCTATGGCCGCGCGGATGAAAGCGAGCTCGTGCTGATCGGCTACGTGGCCTTTCTCGATCCGCCCAAGGAATCCACCGCTCCCGCGCTCAAGACCCTGGCGGCGCACGGCATCGCCGTCAAGGTGCTGACCGGCGACAACGAGCGCGTCACGGCCAAGATCTGCCGTGAAGTCGGGCTGGCGCAGCAAGGTCTGCTGGTGGGCGATGAAGTCGAGCGCCTGAGCGATGCCGAGCTTGCCCGCGCGGTGGAAGAGCACAACGTTTTTGCCCGCCTCACGCCCGCGCACAAGGAGCGCATCGTCTGCCAGCTCAAGGCGGGCGGGCACGTGGTCGGCTTTGTCGGCGACGGCATCAACGATGCCCCTGCGCTGCGCGCCGCGGACATCGGCATTTCGGTGGACAGCGCCGTGGACATCGCCAAGGAGGCGGCCGACATCATCCTGCTCGAAAAAAGCCTGATGGTGCTCGAACAGGGAGTGCAGGAAGGCCGGCGCACCTTCGCCAACATGCTCAAGTACATCAAGATGACGGCCAGTTCCAACTTCGGCAATGTCTTCTCGGTGCTGATCGCCTCGGCGGCTTTGCCTTTCCTGCCGATGCTGCCGATGCAGTTGCTGGTGCTCAATCTGCTGTACGACATCTCGCAGATCGTCATTCCGCTGGACCACGTGGACGAAGAAATGCTGCTGCTTCCACAGCGCTGGCAGCCCGGCGACATCGGCCGCTTCATGCTTTTCTTCGGGCCGCTGAGTTCGGTCTTCGACATCATCACCTTCGCGATGATGTGGTTCGTCTTCGGCGCGAACACGCCCGAGCGGCAGACGCTGTTTCAATCAGGCTGGTTTGTCGTGAGCCTGCTCACGCAGACGCTGATCGTGCACATGATCCGCACCCCGAAGATCCCCTTCGTGCAGAGCCGCCCCGCGAATGCGCTGCTGGCGATGACCGGAATCATCGTGTGCATCGGCCTTTTCTTGCCCGAAGGACCACTGGCCGACTATTTCAAGCTGCAGCCGCTGCCCTGGCTTTACTTCGTGCTGCTGCCGTTCATCGTCTTCGGCTATGTGGCGCTGACCCAGGCCATGAAGGGGTTTTACCGCCGCCGCTGGGGATGGCAGTAAACCCACCCAATGGGGCTCGCCCTTAAAATCTGCTGCACTGCGATACAGCCTGCCTCCGCAGGCGATTGCCTCAAGGAGACAACGGTGCCAGAAAATACCGCCCCCCAGGAATCCAAAACCGCGCCGCGGATCATCAAGAAATACCCGAACCGGCGGCTCTACGACACATCCACGTCCACCTACATCACGCTGGCCGAAGTGCGCCAGCTGGTGATCGACGGCGCGCAGGTCGCGGTGCGCGACGCCAAATCGGGCGAGGACCTCACGCGCTCCATCCTGCTGCAGATCATCCTGGAAGAAGAAGCCGGCGGCGCCCCGATGTTCAGCGAGGCGGCTCTTGCCAACATCATCCGCTTCTACGGCCATGCGATGCAGGGCTTCATGGGCGCCTACCTCGAAAAGAACGTGCAGATGTTCACCGAGGTGCAGGCCAAACTCGCGCAGCAGACCAAGACCATCACGCCCGAGATGTGGAACCACTTCATGAGCCTGCAATCGCCCATGATGCAAAGCCTGATGGGCAGCTACGTGGAGCAGTCCCAGACGGTCTTTCAACATCTTCAGGAACAGATGAACAAGCAGACCGAGCAAATGCTGGGGGCTTTCGGGATCAAGCCGCGCTGATGTGCCATCGCCCCGGCGGCGATCGGGAGCGAAAAACCGGGTTCAGGCATCCAAGCGATATTGATGTTACCCTTTTTGGCTCCGGCCTTTCTCGTCAGACCATCCCATGAACCGAATCGACCCTGCCCTGCTCACGACGCCGCAAAAGCCCTTTTCTCTCGCTCGGCGCTTTGAGCTGAGGACCGACAGCCCGGAAGATTTCCGCCAGCGGCTGCGCCACTATTTCACGCAGACTTTTGACTGCACTGAATCGCTTTTCCGCACCCTGGCCTGCGAAGATGCGTGGTATCAGCGGCCGATCACGCTGCGCCATCCGCTGATTTTCTATTACGGCCATGTGGCCACTTTTTTCACCAACAAGCTGCTGCTCACGCGCATGATCAGCGAGCGCATTGACCCGCACCTCGAATCCATCTTCGCCGTTGGCGTGGACGAGATGAGCTGGGATGATCTGAACGACGCGCATTACGACTGGCCCAGTATTGCCAGGGTGCAGGCCTACCGCGACAAGGTGCGGGCCATGGTGCTTGATCTCATCGATCACGCGCCACTCAACGTGCCGGTGAACTGGGAAAACTCGTGGTGGGCGATCGTGATGGGCGTGGAGCATGAGCGCATCCACATCGAAACCTCCTCCGTGCTGATGCGCCAGCACCGTCTGGACTGGGTGCAGCCGCAGACGGATTGGCCCGCCTGCAGCGATAGCGGCAAGGCGCCGCACAACTCCCTGATCGACGTTGCCCAGGGGCATGTGCGGCTGGGCAAGCCGTTTGACAGCCCGCGCTACGGCTGGGACAACGAATACGGCCGCCACGAGGCCGACGTGCCGGCCTTCCAGGCCAGCCGCCTGCTGGTGAGCAACGGCGAATTCCTGGCCTTCGTGCAAGCCGGCGGCTACGCCAGCGATGATTGCTGGGACGATGAGGGGCAGCGCTGGCGCGACTTTGCCAAGGCCACGCACCCCACCTTCTGGGTACCGGATGGCGAGCATTGGCGGCTGCGCCTGCTGGCGCAGGAAATCCCCATGCCGTGGAACTGGCCGGTGGAAGTCAACTGCCTGGAAGCGCGCGCCTTCTGCCGCTGGAAGGCGGCCGAAACCGGCCAGAGCGTGCGCCTGCCCACGGAGGACGAATGGCAGCGCATTCTGGTGACGAGTGGATGGGAGTTGGCGCAGTCACAGCCAGCCAATGCCAATCTGTACCTGGAACATTGGGCGTCCTCCTGCCCGGTGGATCACTTTGAGCAGGGGCCGTTCTGCGATGTTGTGGGCAACGTCTGGCAATGGACCGAAACACCGACCTACCCGTTCGAAGGCTTCAAGACTCACCCGATCTATGACGACTTCACCACGCCCACGTTCGACGACCGGCACAACCTGATCAAAGGTGGCTCCTGGATATCGGCAGGCAACGAGGCCGAGCCCGAATCGCGCTACGCCTTCAGGCGCCATTTTTTCCAGCATGCAGGCTTTCGCTATGTGGTAGCGGATGCACCTGTTGCGCCACAGGCATCGCGGTATGAAACCGATGATCTGGTGACCCAGTACATGGAATTTCATTTTGGCGCCGAGTATTGGGGCGTACCCAACTTCCCCAAGGCGCTGGCGCAAATCGCCATCGAGGCCACAGGCGCGGGAGCGCACCGCCGCGCCCTGGATCTGGGCTGCGCCGTAGGCCGCGCCACCTTCGAGCTTGCCCGGCACTTCGATGGCGTCGTGGGCATGGATTTCTCGGCCCGCTTCATCGACCAGGGCGTGGCGCTGGCACGCGGCGACACCGTGCGCTACACCGCGACGGAAGAAGGTGATCTGGTGGAATACAAGGCGGCAAACCTTGCCAGCCTGGGCCTTGCGGACACGGCCGCCCGCGTGCAGTTCTGGCAAGGCGACGCCTGCAATTTGAAGCCGCAGTTTTCCGGCTACGACCTGATCCTTGCGGCCAATCTGATCGACAGGCTCTACGAGCCCGCGCACTTCCTGCAGATGATCCATGAGCGCCTGAACGTCGGCGGCATCCTCATGATTACCTCGCCCTACACCTGGCTCACCGAACACACGCCGCGCGAGAAATGGCTGGGCGGCTTCAAGAAGGATGGCGAGAGCTGGCGCACGCTCGATGCCCTCAAGCTCTCGCTGGGCGCGCACTTCGTGCTGCAGGGCGAACCGCGGGACGTGCCCTTCGTCATCCGCGAAACCAGGCGCAAATTTCAGCACACGCTCGCGCAGGCAACGATCTGGAAACGCGTGCGCTGAAATCCTCGCTGGCAAAGCAGCGAGTAGGGGCTTGAAGACACGCCACTGCGCGCGTCGCCGCATCGTCCTACCCTGCAGTCAACATTCGGACAGGAACCTTCATGGCGGACCTTGCATTTGAAGACCGCGCCACCGGCGCATTGATCGGTGCCCTCATCGGCGACGCGCTGGCCGTCGGCCCGCACTGGTATTACAACCTGGACGAACTGCGCACCGCCTACGGCCCGTGGATCAGTGGCTACACCACACCCAAGCCCGGGCGCTACCACGAAGGACTCAAGGCCGGCGAATCATCCCAGGCGGGCGTGCTGCTGGAACTCACCATGCGCTCGCTCGCCGAGCGCGGACAGTACGACGAAGCCGATTTCTGCCGGCGGCTGGACCACGATTTCTTCCCGCGGATCGACGGCACGCCCAACCATGGACCGGGCGGCTACACCAGCCAGTCCATCCGCGAAACCTACCGGCTGCGCGTCACGCTGGGCAGACCCTGGGGGCAGACCAGCGGCTGGGCCGACACGACGGAAGCCGCCGAGCGGGTGCTGGCGATCGCAGTGCGCGACGCCAGGAACGTCGGCGCGCTGGCCGAGCATGTGAGCAGCAATACCGCGCTCACGCAATGCGACGGCGTGGTCGGCGCGATGACGACGGCCTACGGCCTGGCGCTGGGCCTGCTGGTGCAGGGCGAGCGCTTTGACGGGCAGATCACGGACAAGCTGATGCAGCGCGTGCGCGCCGGCGCGCTGCCGTTTCACAGCGTGACCAAGGAAGGCGAGGACGCCGTGCCTGACGGACCCGAGCGTGCGCGCAAACCCGGGCAGTATCCATCGCCCGATGCGCTCATCGGCATGGGGCAGATAGCAGGTGCCGCGATCGATCCGGCGGTACGCATAGAGCCCGCGTGGAAGGTATCCGAGGTCTACGGCATGCCCTGCGCGGTGTACCACCAGTTCCCCGCGGCCTACCACCTGGCGGCGCGCTTTGCCGATGACTATGAGGCGGCGGTGCTCAACGCCGTCAACGGCGGCGGGCAGAACCAGGCGCGCGCCATCCTCACCGGCGCCCTGGTGGGCGCGATGGTGGGGGTGAGCGGCATCCCCAAGCGCTTCATCGAAGGTCTGGACCGGCACGAAGAGCGCCTGGCGCTGGCGCAGCGCATCGCAGCCCAGGCCAATGCCTGAAGGCCGGGAGAGCGCCGATGGTCGTCACCTATGACGTGCGCCTGCTGCACAAGCAGGAGGTGGCCGAAAACACCGTGGAATTCACGCTGGAGAAGCCGGCAGGCTTTGCCTACCGCGCCGGGCAGTTCGGCGACATGGTGCTGCCTGCCTCCACCGGCCTGACCGAGAGCAACAACAAGCACGGGTTTTCCTTTGCCAGCGCGCCGTTTGAAGACCGGCTGCGGATGACCACGCTGATGCGCGCGAGCGCCTTCAAGCAGGCGGCGGCCAAGGTGGCCGATGGCACCATGGTGCAGCTGCTGGCGCTCTGGGGCGAATTCGTGCTGCACAAGAACCCGGCAACACCCGCCGTGTTTCTCACTTCCGGCATCGGCATCACGCCGGTGCGCGGCATCATCGCGCAGGCCACGCACGAGAAGGCGCAGCACCGCATCACCCTCGTCTATGTGAACGAGCGACCCGGGCAGGCGGCGTATGACGCCGACTTCCGCCAGTTCGCCGCACGGAACCCACGCTTCACCTACGCGCCCGTCCTGGCCCCTGCGCTGGATGCCGCCGCGCTGCGCAGGCAGGCCGATGATCTGGCGCTGGCCCGCGTCTATATCTCCGGGCCGATCGCGACCGTCAACGCGCTGCGGGCCGTCGCGCTGGCGGCAGGCGCGGATGAAGACAATCTCCGCACCGAGGAATTCGAAGGGTATTGACTCAGAGCAGAACGGGTTCGTCGGGCAGTTCGTTAGCCGTGAATGCGCCAGGCTGGCGTGGAAAGCGCTCGACCAGCAGCGCGGAGATTTCCTCCAGCGCCTGCGTCAGGCCTTCCTCGAAGCGCCCGGCCTGCAGCGCCGCGCCCAGGCGCTGCACCATCGCATCCCACTGCGCCTGAGTGACCTGCGGCGCAAGACCGCGGTCGGCCACCAGCTCGATCGCATGCTCGGCCAGCAGCAGGTAGATCAGCACGCCGTTGTTGCGCTCGGTGTCCCAGACGGCAAGCCTGGAGAACATCATGAGCGCGCGCTGACGCCGCAGCCGCGCCATGGGCACGCCATGGCGCAGGTGGCGCCAGAGATAGCTCATCGGCAGGCTGCCTTCCATGCACAGGCGCACCTGCCCCGTGTGCCGCTGTTCGCTGGCCGCGACGCGCGCGCGCAGCCGCTGCAGCGCATCCGCGGGGACGGCGCGGCGCACCGAGCGCTCATCCATCCACCAATGGCGCCACAGGCGCAGCAGCGTCGTCAGCATGCTCACCAACTCCCGCTGGCGCCGCCGCCGCCGAAATCACCACCGCCACCGGAACTGAAGCCCCCGCCGCCGCCCGAGCCTCCTCCGAACCCCCCGCCACCAAAACCGCCATGCCCGCCGTAGCCGCCACGCGATGAGCGCGCAAGCCCGGGGCTGACGACCGCACTGAAGAGCGCAAACAGCATGGCGCCCAGTCCGACCAGCACGGCCAGCACCAGCCCCATGCCCAGCCAGAGTGCCAGCGCGCCGGCCCCGGCTCCCAACGCAAGCGATCCCAGATTGCGCCCCAGCACGCCGCGCAGCACGCTGCTGGCGAACGGCACGACAAACAGCCCCAGTACCAGCAGCTCCACGGGATCGAACGCGATGGACGACGGCGTGGAAGCGCCCCCGCCTGCCACGGGCGGAAGCGCCTCGCCGCGGATGCGCGCGGCAAGCTGGTCCACCGCGCCGTCCAGCCCGGCGGCGTAGTCGCCCCGGCGAAAAGCCGGCGCCATCACCTCGCTGATGATGTGGCTGGCGGCGATATCGGGCACGGCACCCTCCAGCGTCTTGGCCACCTCGATGCGCACGCGCCTATCGTCCTTGGCCACCACGACGATCAGGCCATCGCCCACATTCCCGCGGCCCATCTTCCACGCATTGCCGATGCGGTTGGCGTAGGCGGCAATGTCTTCCGGTGCCGTGCCTGGCACCATGAGCAGCACCACCTGCGCGCCCTTGTCGCGCTCCAGGGCAGCGAGCTTGTGCTCCAGCGCCTCACGCTGCGGCGCACTGAGCGTGCCGGTCTGGTCTATCACATGGCCCGTGAGCAGGGGTACCGGCGGCAGGCCCTGCGCCCAGGAACCACAGAGCAAGCCAACCATCAAAAAGATAGCTGTCAGCGCTTTAAGCATAAGCGCCAGAGGCATTTTTATCTAAATATTTTGCTTACTTGGCCGTACCCGTGCCAAAGTCCACCCTGGGCGGCTTGCTGATTCCGGCTTCATCCGCGACGCCGAAATTCTCCTTGGGCGCATAGCCAAAGACCTTGGCCGTGAGGTTGGTCGGGAACTCGCGCGCCAGCACGTTGTAGGCCTTCACCGCATCGATATAGCGCCCGCGCGCCACGGCGATCCGGTTTTCCGTGCCCTCCAGCGCCACGCGCAGATCGGCGAACGCCTTGTTGGCCTTGAGGTCCGGATAGCGCTCCACCGTCACCATCAGGCGGCTGAGGGCGCTGCCCAGCTCACCTTGCGCGGCTTGGTATTTCTGGAAGGCCTGCGGGTCGTTCAGCAGTTCGGGCGTCACCTGGATGCTGGTGGCCTTGGCACGCGCCTCGATGACCCTGGTGAGCGTCTCCTGCTCGAAATTCGCCTCGCCCTTGACGGTGGCCACCAGGTTGTCGATCAGATCGGCGCGGCGCTGGTACTGGTTGACGACCTCGCTCCAGGACGACTTGGTCGATTCATCCAGGCGCTGGAAGTCGTTGTAGCCGCAGCCCATCAGCAGGCTGGCCAGCAGCGCGGCCGCCATCAGTTGAAAAAAGCGCTTCATCACCGTTTCCTCAAGATCATGGCCACTCAACGCGGCATCGCTTCCCGCACTGCGCCGGCCTGCCAGATACGCCAGCGCAGCTCAAAACCCTCGGGCACGAACACCACCACCGGCAGCTTGCTGTTGTAGCGCACCAGCAGCGGCTCGGCCTGCACAAAGCCGGGCCTGGCGCTGCCCGGCGGGCACATCATCATGGTGGAGAGCACCCGGCCCTGGCTGCCGAACACCCAGTAGGAATAGCCCCAGCCCTGCACCTCACGCGCTTCGAAACGGCCGTCCATGCCGCGGCTGTTGCAATCGACCTGCGTGGTTTTGCCGCCTATCAATTCGAGTTTGTGCTCAGCCTCATCAGGCAGCTGCGGGAGTTCGATAACGTAACGCCGGTGGCCTGCCATCTCGCTGGGAAAGGCCTTGAGCTCCTTGGCGGCATCCGGATTGGAGGTGTTGGCCATGGGCTGCTGGGCGCAGGCTGCGAGCGCCGCGGCACCCAGCAGCAGCACCAGGCGGCGCTTTCCGAAATGATTTTTCATGGGAACGGCACTGTATCAGCCTGCCGCCAGCAGCGCGACGGCGCGCGCCTCCATCGCCAGGCCCTGCCCCACCGGCCCCAGGCGCTCGGCGGTCTTGGCCTTGACGCTCACGCAGCCCGCTTGCAGCCCCAGCACCTGGGCGATGCACTCGCGCATGGCGACGATATGCGGCGCCAGGCGCGGCGCCTGGGCGATCACGGTGCTGTCCACGTTGACGATCCGCCAGCCCTCGGCACGCACCGCCTGCGCCGCACCGGCCAGCAGCACGCGCGAATCGGCGCCCTTCCAGCGCGCATCGGTATCGGGAAAGTGGCTGCCGATATCGCCCAGCGCCGCGGCGCCGAGCAAGGCATCGGTGATGGCATGCAGCAGCACATCGGCATCCGAGTGCCCGAGCAGTCCCGCCATGTGGTCGATGCGCACGCCGCCGATCACCAGCGGCCGGCCGGGTACCAGCGCGTGGATGTCCCAGCCTTCGCCTATGCGCAGAAGTGTTGCAATTGGATTCATGTGGGGCTTGGGTGACAAATGACGGAATGACCTCGCTGCGCTCGATGACCCGCCGCTGGCGCGGCCGATGACGGCAGGCGGATACCTGGCGCACTGGTCATTTTGTCATTGCTGCCGCGCCAGCAGCAGTGCCTGGGCGACGGCGAAATCTTCTGGGTAGGTCACTTTCAGATTGAGTGCGCCGCCACGCACCAGCAAGGGCTGGCAGCCTGCCAGTTCCATCGCGCTGGCCTCGTCCGTGATGCCGGCAAAGCCGCCGGCCGCATGGGCTTGCAGCGCAGCGTGCAGGTGGCCAAGCCGGAACATCTGCGGCGTCTGCGCCAGCCATTTGCCGTCGCGCGCCATGGTCCGAACAGCACGCCCGCCCTGCGCCACCTTGAGCGTGTCGGGCAGGGGCAGCGCCAGCAACCCGCCTTCATCGCTCTCAAGGCAGGCATCGATCAGCGCATCGACCAGTGCGGGCGTGACGAGGCAGCGTGCCGCATCGTGCACCAGCACCCACTCCGTATCGGCGGCGCCGCTGGCCCGCAGATGCACGAGACCGTTGAAGACACTCTCGGCACGCGTGGCACCGCCACAATGCGCAGCCTCCACACCCGGCTGCGCATCCAGCGTGGCATCGTCCGGCGCCACCACCACCAGCACGCGGCTGATCCGGCCCACCGCCGCCAGCGCTGCCAGGGTGTGCTGCACCAGCATGCGCCCGGCGAGCGGCTGGTACTGCTTGGGCCGTTGCGCGCCCGCGCGCGCGCCGCTGCCGGCGCAGGGGACGAGCGCGATCAGCCGCGGCGCCTCATTCATGAAGCAGAGACCACAGCCGCGCGGGGCTGAGCGGCATCTGCAGCCGTGGCGCCGCTTCAGCACGGCCATTGCGCGCAAGCGCATCGGCTATGGCATTGACCACGCACGGGGTGGCGCCAATGGTGCCGAGCTCGCCCACGCCCTTGACGCCCAGCAGATTGTTCGCGCAGGGGGTGGATTCATCCATTTCCATGTGGAACCCGCAGGCAAAATTCTGCGCACGCGGCGCGCAGTAATCCATCAGGCTGCCAGTGAGCAACTGCCCGGTTTCATCGTCGTACACCAGCCGCTCCATCAGTGCCTGGCCTATGCCCTGCACCGCACCGCCCACCAGCTGCCCGCGCACGATGGTGGGGTTCACCACGCGGCCGATGTCGTTCACGCCGGTGTACGCAACGACCTCCACCGTGCCGGTCTGCGGGTCAATCTCCACCTCGCTCACATGCGCCGCGTTGGGCCAGGTCGGCCCGGCCACGGTGTGGGTATGTTCGACGTAGATATGGCCGCCCGCCTGCTTGCCCGCCAGCGCAAACAGGTCGATGCTGCGGTCAGTGCCTGCCACGGTGAAACGCGCGGCCTCGTAGCGGATATCGGCCTCCGACACTTCGAGCTCCGAGGCGGCGAGCTTCCTGGCCTCGTCCACCGTGCGGCGCGCGCCCGTGAACATGGCCGAGCCGCCTGTGAACAAGGAGCGCGAACCCGCCGTGCCGAAGCCGTTGCCGCGGTCGGTATCGCCCAGCACCACGCGTACCTGTTCGATGGGAACACCAAACGCATCGACGACGAGCTGCGCCAGCGAGGTGGCGATGCCCTGGCCCATCTGGTTCACGGCCGAGTACACCTCGATCACGCCGCTGGCCTGCACGTCGACGGTGACGCGCTCCTCAAACGCATTGCCTCCGGTCCATTCCAGAAACGTGGCGATGCCGAGCCCGCGCCACAGCCCGCGCGCCCTGGACTGCGCCGCGCGCGCATCGAACCCCGCCCAGTCGGCCAGCGGCAGCGCCTGGTCCAGCACATGCTCGAAGCGCCCGGTGTCGTAGGTCTGGCCCATCGGGTTGGTGTAGGGCATCTGCTGCGGCCGGATGAAGTTGCGCCGGCGCAGCTGCACGCGGTCGATGCCGATCTGGCGCGCGGCCTCGTCCATGAGACGCTCGATGTTGAAGATCGCCTCCGGCCGGCCCGCCCCGCGGTAGGCGCCGGTGGGCGCCTGGTGGGTCAGCACGGCGCGGAAGTGGAAATCAATCACCGGCACGTGGTAGACGCTGGTCTGCACCCAGGGGCCTATCAGCAACTGGATGACCACGCCGGTGGTCAGCGCGTAGGCGCCGATATTGGCCAGCGAATGCACGCGCAGCGCGAGGATGGCGCCATCGGCATCCAGTGCCAGCTCGGCATGCGACTGCAGATCGCGCCCGTGCATGGACGAGAGGAATTCCTCGCTGCGGTCCGCCGCCCAGCGCACCGCCCCGCCGGTGGCGCGCGCCGCCCAGGCGATCACCGCATCCTCGGGGTAGGAGCCGGTCTTCATGCCAAAGCCCCCGCCCACATCGCCCACGCGCACGCGCACCACCTCGGGCGCCAGGCCGAGGGTGCGCGCCACATTGCCACGCACCGCCGTCGGCATCTGCGAGGAGATGTGCATGTCCAGCCGCGCCGCGGTCGCGTCCCAGGCCGCGCGCACGCTGCGCGGTTCCAGCGTGAGCGCGGCCACGCGCTGGTGCGTCAGATCCAGCGTGACCACATGCGCCGCGCGCGCGAACGCCGCAGCGGCGGCCTGCGCGTCGCCATGGCGTGCCTCGCAGGCGATGTTGTCCGGCGCCAGCGGCGTCACCGCCGCCTGTGCGCCAAGGGCTTGCTGCAACGTGGCCGCCGCGGGCAATGCCTCGTAATCCACCAGCACGGCCTCTGCCGCATCGCGTGCCTGCTGCTGCGTATCGGCCACCACCACCGCCAGTGCCTCACCGACGAAGCGCACCGTATCGACGGCCAGCGGATAGCGCTCCGGCGTGGCGCAGGCCGTTCCATCCGCACGCTGAAACGGTGCCCCGATCTGCATCGGCGGCACGCCCGCAGCCTTCAGGTCCGCGCCGCCGAACACCCCGCGCACACCGGGCATGGCGCGCGCCTGGGCGGCGTCCACGCTGCGAATGAGCGCATGCGCATGGGGTGAACGCACGAACACGGCCCAGCCATCGCCCGGCCGTTCCAGGTCGTCCACGTAATGGCCGCGGCCTTGCAGCAGCGCCGCATCTTCGACGCGCTGCACGGCGCGCCCGCTGCCAAAGCGCGTCGCAATGGGCGAGGTGGATTCAGTCATAAGGAAAATGCGCGGCCCCACGGGCCGCGGATGCAAATGCAATCCCCTGACTATAGGGGGTCAGGCGCCGACCTGCAGACCTTGCTGTCGGCCATGCGAATCGGCCGCGCCGGAGAATATATTTTTGATAGCTGCAAGCGCACGCCAGTAAAGCACAATCAAGGTTTTTCATTCAAATCCATCCACCCCATCTCCTGGCCTAAAATAGCGCCTCTCGCACCCCCGCCCTTACCGCCGGGGGTTTTTGCCGTTTTCAGCCCGCCATGCAACTCCCTACCCTCACCGCCGGCAAGCGCTTCACCCTGCACCGCTGCGCCGGTTCCAGCGACGCCTTGCTGCTCTCGCGCCTGGCGCAGAGCGTGCGCGCCGACCGGCGCATCGCCGCCATCGTCTGCGCCGACGCCTCGGACGCACGCCGCCTGCAGGATGAAATCGCCTTCTTTGCCCCCGAGCTGCGCTGCGCGCTGTTCCCGGACTGGGAGACGCTGCCCTACGATCATTTCTCGCCGCACCAGGATCTGATCAGCGAGCGCCTCTCCACGCTCTGGCGCATCCGCGAGGCGGAAGCGGACGTGGTGCTGGTGCCGGCGACCACCGCGCTCTACCGGCTGGCGCCACCCTCCTTCCTCGCGGGCTACACCTTCCATTTCAAGACCGGGCAGAGGCTCAACGAAGCCAAGCTGCGCGCGCAGCTCACGCTGGCGGGCTACCAGCACGTGGGGCAGGTGGTGGGCCACGGCGAATACGCGGTGCGCGGCGGACTGATCGACCTCTACCCCATGGGCTCGCCGCAGCCGCTGCGCGTCGATCTGTTCGACGACGAGATCGACTCCATCCGCACCTTCGACCCCGACACGCAGCGCAGCCTCTACCCCGTGCCCGAGGTGCGCCTGCTGCCCGGACGCGAGTTTCCGATGGACGAGGAGGCACGCACGCGCTTTCGCAACCGCTGGCGCGAGCTGCTGGAGGGCGACCCGACCAAGAGCCGCATCTACAAGGACATGGGCGCGGGCCTGGCGACCGCGGGCATTGAATACTACCTGCCGCTGTTCTTCGAGCAGACCGCCACGGTCTTTGATTACCTGGGCGATGCCGCCACGCTGGTGCTGCATGGCGACCTGGAGGCGGCGTTCCACCGCTTCTGGCAGGACACGCGCGAGCGCCACCGCTTGCTGGCGGGCGACCCCGAGCACCCCGCGCTGCCGCCCGAGGCGCTGTTCCTCAGCGCCGAGCAGTTCTACGCCAGCGCCAGGCCGCACCCGCAGCTATCGCTCAGGCAGGGTTCACTCCCTCGCCCCTCCGGGGAGAGGGTTGGGGAGAGGGGCGCAGAAGGACAGGCTGCGCCCGAGACAGCCCCCACCCCTGCCCTCCCCCAGGGGGGGAGGGTGGAACCGGGTGCGCCCCCGCAGAGCGGGAGGGTGGAATTCACGGCGCTGCCGGATCTGACGGCCGTGCGCGGCGCGGAAGACCCGATTGCCAAGCTGCAGGCCCACATCCAGCGCACGCCGCACCGCGTGCTGCTGCTGGCCGAGAGTGACGGCCGGCGCGAGAGCCTGCTGGACTTCCTGCGCGCCAGCCACCTGAACCCGCCGGCCTTCGATTCGCTGGAAGAATTTCTCGGCGCGCAGGGCGAGCGCGTGGGCATCGCCACCTCGGTGCTCGCCAGCGGCTTCGCCTGGGTGGAAGAAGGCATCGACTTCGTCACCGAAACCGAACTGTTTGCAGCCGCAGGCGGCACCGTGCGCCGGCGCAGGAAGCAGGAGCAGACCAGCGACCTGGAATCCATGATCAAGGACCTCGCCGAGCTCCAGATCGGCGACCCTGTCGTCCATGCGCAGCACGGCATCGGCCGCTACCGGGGCCTGGTCAACATGGACATGGGGCAGAAGAACCCCGACGGCACGCCTGCGCTGCAGGAATTCCTGCACCTGGAATACGCCGACAAGGCCACGCTCTATGTGCCGGTAAGCCAGCTGCAGCAGATCAGCCGCTACAGCGGCATCGCGGGCGACGAAGCGCCGCTGCACAAGCTCGGCGGCAACCAGTGGGAAAAGGCCAAGAGAAAAGCCGCCGAGCAGGTGCGCGACAGCGCCGCCGAGCTGCTCAACATCTACGCCCGCCGCGCCGCGCGCGAGGGCTTTGCCTTCCGCTTCTCGCCACAGGATTACGAAGCCTTCGTGAGCGACTTCGGCTTCGAGGAAACCGCCGACCAGAACGCCGCGATCCACGCCGTCATCCAGGACATGATCAGCCCGCGCCCCATGGATCGCCTGGTCTGCGGCGACGTGGGCTTTGGCAAGACCGAAGTCGCGCTGCGCGCCGCCTTCATCGCCGTCACCGGCGGCAAGCAGGTGGCGCTGCTCGCGCCGACCACGCTGCTGGCCGAGCAGCATTACCAGACGCTGGTCGATCGCTTCGCGCGCTGGCCGGTGAAGGTCGCGCAGGTCAGCCGCTTCGCCTCGGGCAAGGAAACCACTGCCGCGCTCAAGGGCCTGGCCGAAGGCGCGGTGGACATCGTCGTCGGCACGCACAAGCTGCTCTCGCAGTCCACCAAGTTCAAGAACCTGGGCCTCTTGATCATCGACGAAGAGCACCGTTTCGGCGTGCGCCACAAGGAGGCGATGAAAGCCATGCGCGCCGAAGTGGATGTGCTCACGCTGACCGCCACGCCGATTCCGCGCACCATGGGCATGGCGCTGGAAGGCCTGCGCGATCTCTCGGTGATCGCCACCGCGCCGCAGCGGCGTCTGGCGATCAAGACCTTTCTGCGCGAGGAAAACCAGGGCGTGATCCGCGAAGCGGTGCTGCGCGAATTGAAGCGCGGCGGGCAGGTGTACTTCCTGCACAACGAGGTGGAAACGATAGAGCACCGGCGCGAGGCGCTCGCCGCCATCCTGCCCGAGGCGCGCATCGCCGTGGCCCACGGCCAGATGCCGGAGCGGCAGCTGGAGCACGTGATGCGCGATTTCGTGGCCCAGCGCACCAATGTGCTGCTGTGCTCGACCATCATCGAAACCGGCATCGACGTGCCGACGGCCAATACCATCCTCATCAGCCGCGCCGACAAGTTCGGCCTGGCGCAGCTGCACCAGCTGCGCGGTCGCGTGGGCCGCAGCCACCACCAGGCCTACGCCTACCTCATGGTGCCGGATGTGCACGGACTCAAGGGCCACGCGGCGCAGCGCCTGGAGGCGATCCAGCAGATGGAGGAACTGGGCAGCGGCTTTTACCTCGCGATGCACGACCTGGAAATCCGCGGCGCCGGCGAGGTGCTGGGCGAGAACCAGTCAGGCAACATGGTCGAGGTGGGGTTCCAGCTCTACAACGAGATGCTGGCCGAGGCCGTGCGCTGCCTCAAGGCCGGCAAGGAGCCCGACCTGCTCGCACCGATGCAGGCGACGACCGACATCAATCTGCACGCCCCGGCGCTGCTGCCTTCGGATTACTGCGCCGACGTGCAGACGCGCCTGTCGCTCTACAAAAAACTGGCCACCGCGCATACCAGCGCGCAGATCGACACGCTGCTGGAAGAAATCGTCGACCGCTTCGGCAAGCTGCCGGCCCAGGCGCAGACCCTGATCGACACCCACCGCCTGCGCGTACTGTGCGAACCGTACGGCGTGACCAAGGTGGACGCAGCCCCCGGCGTGATCAGCATCAGCTTCACCCCGCAGCCGCCCATCGACCCCATGGCCATCATCCGGCTGGTGCAGAAAAACCGCGACATCAAGCTGGCGGGCAACGAGAAACTGCGGATTGAGCGCGCGCTACCCGAGCCGAACCTGCGCGCGCAGATGGTGCGTGACCTGCTGCGCAGCCTGGGTCAGCCAGAACGCGAAGCCGTGGCGGCCTGAAAAAACGCCAGAAGAAGCCGCAGGGCGCGCATGGCACGCTGGCCTTATTTGCCCTTGTGCATGATTTCCTGTCGGCGCAGATCCTGGGCCTTGCGATTGCCGGGATCGCTCATGCCGACCGGCAGTTGGGCATCCAGCGCCACGGTGCGCTCGTCAATCTGCCGGTTGGTTGCATCCTGCAGCGCTCTTTTGGACATCGCATAGGCCATGTTGCAGTCGGGCGTGATGCAGCGCGCATAGCGGATGGCCGTCGGCAGCAGCTGGTCCGGTTCCACCACTTCATGAAAGAACCCCAGGCGCTCGGCCGCTTCCAGACCGTACAGCTCGCCCCGCAGGGTGGTCAGCGCGCCCACCTTGTCGCCCAGGGCGTACTTGATGATTTCCACGTAGGCGGCGGGCATGGGAATGCCGATGGGGACTTCGTTGAGGCCGAACTTCGCGCTCTTGCGGGCCGCGACGCGGAAATCGCAATCCAGCGCCGTGATCAGGCCCCCCGCGATGGCGTGGCCGTTGATGGCCGCCACCGTGGGCCGGGGGTAGCGGAAGATGCGCAGATTGGTTTGGCGGTAGGCCTTGTACCAGTCGCGGATCTTGTCGTGGCTGCCGCTGCCGAAGATCTCGAAGCTGTACTGGAAATCAATCCCCGCCGAGAACGCGTCGCCCTGCCCCGTCAGCACGACGGGCAGCGCGCTGAACTCGCGCTCCAGGCGGTCGAATGCCGCGTGCAGGTCGGCGAAGAACTGGTCGTTCTGGACGTTGACCTTGTTGGTGTTCATGCGCACGACGGCGCACGCATCGATGACTTCGATATCCCATGCCATGGGCGGCCTCCTTCAGTGGTTGATTCATGCTTCCAGCTTGAACGCGCGGCGTGCGTTGCCCGCGAGGAACCGGGGGAGCACATCGTCGCCGAGTTCCAGCGCCTGGATGTCCTTCAGGCATTCCGCCGGGGTCAGCATCGGGTAGTTGGTGCCGAACAGCACCTTGTGCCTGCCGGGGCCGCGCATGTAGGCCACCAGCTCCGGCGGAAAGCGGGACGCCTTGTAAGCCGAGGTGTCAACGTACACGTTCGGGTGCTTCATCATGAGCGAGATCATCTCGTTCACCCAGGGGAACCCGATGTGTCCGCCGACGATGCGCAGCTCCGGGAATTCGTGCGCGACGTTGTCCAGATACGGAATCGGCCGCCCAGGCTCCGAAGGCCGCATCGGCCCGGCATGGCCTACCTGCAGACAGAAGGTGACGTCGAGTTCGACGCATTCGGCATAGAGCGGGTAGTACCGGCGGTCGTCCGGAGGAATCCCCCACAGCCAGGGCAAAACACGCAGCCCCTTGAAGCCCAACTGCTTGACGCACCGGCGCAGCTCCCGCACCGCGTCCATCGGCCGGTGGATATCGACGGACGCCACGCCGACCACGTAGCCGGCGTTCGCCTTCACCGCCGCGGCCACTTCGTCGTTGGTGATCATCGGCCCGGCCGGCCCCCACCACGCGCTGGCGATCGCCCGCGTGACACCCTGCTCGCGAAAGGTCTGGAGCGCCTCGTCGTGCGCGATGCCGGGCTTGTCCTGCGCCAGCGTCCGCCAGGCCGTCGGCCAGCGGCGCAGCGAATCGAACATGGGGTCGAGCAGGTACGCCTGGTTCGGAAGCTGCATCCATGCGTCGATGATTTCGGTCATTTCATTGCTCCTTGAGCGGTTGCCAGCCACCCTTCTCCAAGGCTTCCCTGGCCCCGTCACGCACGACCGCGACGAGGGAATTCGGTTCCGGGTGCGCATCAACGATGTGCGCGCGTTTCATGACGTGCTCTCCATGGCCTTTCGGCGGCGGACGGTCACGTCGAACTCAGTTATTTCTTCGTCAATGCGTTGGCTCATGGGGAATTTCTTCCATGCGTGCCCGGCCCGAATGCCGACCCCTGCATTAACCGACACGACAGCCTCGCCGTACATTGGCGAAATTGACTTTATTCATGCGAATTTCGCCATTTACCGTGCAAAACCACCAGCACCATGCGAAGTGGCGAAAATAGCTCAAACCGTGCTATTTGCGACTCACCATGCCACGTGCCGCCATCCTCGCCTTCGACGGCTGCTACGCCTCCAGCGTGGCGGGATTTGCCGACATTCTTCAGATCGCCAATTCACATCTGAGGCTGGACCGGGCGCCCGCATCCGCCTTGTTCGATTGGCGTTTCGTCTCGCCATCCGGCGAGACGGCGATGGCCAGCAACGGCCTGCCGCTGCCAACCCACAAGCTGGGGCCACGCGAGCGGTATGACCTGGTGTTTGTGCCCAGCTTCCACTACGGCGGGCACCGGCAGTTCGACCAGTTCCTTGAGCGGCAAGCCGATGCCTGTGCCTGGCTGACGGCACAATGGCGCGCCGGAGCCTGGGTGGCCGCGAACTGCACTGGCACCTTCATCCTGGCGCAGACCGGTTTGCTGGATGGACGCACGGCAACCACCACATGGTGGATGGAGCGGCAATTCAGGGCCAAGTTTCCGCGTGTGGACCTGCAACTGCGTCCCGTGGTCACGGAGATGGACCGTCTGATCTGCGCAGGCGCATCAGCGTCATACCTGATTCAAACCGTATACATTGTCGAGCGCTTTGCAGGGCCGGCCATTGCATCGCAATGCGCCAAGGCGATGCTGATCGACGTGAGCCAAACCAGCCAAATCCCCTACCTTCCGTTGCTGGCACAAAAAAACCACTCCGACGCGCTGATCCACCGGGCCCAACGCTGGCTGCAAGGCAATATGACGAAGGACCTCAGGATCACCGAGCTTGCCGACGCGCTTGCGGTCAGCGACAGAACGCTGATCCGGCGCTTTCGCAGCGTGCTGGACCAAACGCCACTCGCCTACCTTCAGGATCTTCGCCTGGAGGCAGCGCGCGCGCTGCTGGAGACCAGTTCGCACAGCGTTGAAGAAGTGGCAAGCCAGGTCGGCTACAACGACGCCAGTTCCTTCTCCAGACTCTTTCGCCAACGCGTGGGCATGAGCCCCGGCAGCTATCGCAGCCGCTTCCAGAGGCAACCGTGACCACGCACGATCTGCTGCGCGGATCGAATCCACCGGAAAAGGCAGCCATCACCGCCCGAGGCGGGCCTCAGGAGGGATAGTCAAATTCCAGCAGCAGCTGGTTGCGCCCGGCCTCGCGGCGATAGTGCATGGCCCGCGTGTAGTGGCGTATCAGCCTCAGGCCATGTCCACCCGGCACGGCATCGTCCAGGCTGGCCGCCAGCTCGGGGCTTTCCTGCGCGGTCAGGTCAAACACCGCGCCATCATCGCTGACCAGCAGGCCGATGCCACCCGCCAGCTTGCCAAGGCGCAGTCCAATTTCGGCGGCCGATCCATCCGGTCGCCGCGCATGCGATGTCACATTCGCGAGGAGCTCATCGGCGCACAGGCCGATGGCCAGCGCGAGCTTGCCCGGCAAGGTCCATTGCCCGCACAGCGACTCGAGCCAGTCGATGGCCGCCTGCACTGCCTGCGCTCCGCGGCCTGGCGCAAACTGCGCCGGCTCACCCTGCCAATCGGGCCACGGGTGCCGGGGGGCGTGGACTGTCATCAGATACGCCGTTGCATATGGGAGTGCCGGCTACAACAGCCGGGCCAGCGCACCCTCGCGCGTGGGCTGCACGTCCAGGATCGCCAGAAAGCCACTGATATCAAACACCTCGTGCACATGCGAGCGCATGGCACACAAGACCAAATTTCCGCCTTCCTGCTTCAGCCGCTTGGCAAGTACCAGCACCAGCCGCAGACCCGCGCTGGAGATGTAATCCAGCCCGGCACAATCGAGCACCAGTTGCCGCGCCCCTGCATCGACCAGCGCCACCAACTGCACTTCCAGCGCCTGCGCATTGGCGCTGTTCACCTGCCCTTGCAGTGCAACGATGGTGGCGTTGCCCGTTGTTTCGGTAATGATGTCCATGACGGAAATTCCTCTGAACGCAAAGCAGCGTCTTGCAGAATGCAGCCCTGCTGAATCTTAGAGCCTGTTCATGATCTTTTCGTGGTGCCCGCAAGGCAGCAAACAGCCGCAATCAAGGCGCGCGCCGCAGGCCATGCTGGCGGCCTGGGCAAGGCGCGCAACGCCGAGTGCCGCTTTGGCGGGGCAACGGGCGCCATGAAAAGATCATGAACAGGCTCTTAACCATGCGATCCAGACACAGCGTTGCCACCCGCCTCGTCCTGGCCATAGGCCTGGGCACCACGCTGGTCTTCGCGCTGCTGCTCGCGTCCATCCAGTGGTATGCGCGGCACATGCTGGAGCAGGATGCGGTCACGGATGCCAGAAACCTGATTCAGTCCACCTCCAACCAGATCGCCGCCATCCTGGACGACACCACCTGGGTGGTCGAGAAGGCCGCCGTCCATCTGGAGGAGGACCAACCCGGCGGCACGGCATTGCACAGCCTGCTGCGCGGGGTGCTGGACAACAACCCGCAGATCTACGGCAGCGCAGCGGCATTTCAGCCCGCCGCGGACGGCGGGACGCCCGCACTCTACGCCCCCTATGCGTGGCGCCAGGGCGCGGAAATTGCCTTTCGCGATCTCGGCCAGAGCTACGACTATCTTCAGAAGGACTGGTACCGGCTGCCAGCGGATGAAGGGCGCGCCAGGTGGAGCGAGCCGTATTTCGACGCCGGCGGCGGCGACAGCCCGATGACCACCTACTCAGTGCCGTTCTACCGTGGGCGAGGCGAAGCGCGACAGCTGGCGGGCATAGTGACGGGCGACCTGGAGCTGGGCTGGCTGGCCAGGGCGCTCTCCAGCGTCAAAATCCTGGATACCGGCTATGTCTTTCTGCTGTCACGCGAAGGAAGAATCATCTACCACCCCGTGAGCGGGTACGCGATGCAGCGGATCACCCCATCCGCGGAGGAAAGCATTTTCGGCCCCGGCCTCGGCCAGCTCGCGGACCACATGATGAAGGGCGAGACCGGGTTCATTGCCCACACCACCCCCGGCGGCACCAAGGTGCGGCTCTACTACGGCCCGGTGTCCAGCGCCGGCTGGTCGCTCGGGATCGTGTTCCCGGAGCGCGAGCTGTTTCGCGGCGCCAACCGGCTCACCTTCGTCGCCGCCGTCATCGGCGCCATCGGCATCCTGCTGATTGCGCTCGTCATCCTGGTCGTCTCGCGCACCATCACCCAGCCGCTGCGCGATCTGGCCGTTGCGGCAGCGCGCATCAGCGGCGGGGATTTCAGCGCAGTGCCGCCGGCAGGGCGCGCCAGGGACGAGGTCGGGGACCTCAGCCGCGCCCTGATCAAGATGCAGAACGATCTGCAGCAGCACATCCGCGAACTGCTCAAGGCCAACTCCGCCCGCGAGCGCATCGCCAGCGAGCTGGGCGTCGCACGCGCCATCCAGATGGCCATGGTGCCCAGGGTGCCCCAGCCCTTTGCAGGTCAGGGCGTGGTCGATCTGTGCGCGGTGATGGAGCCGGCGAAGGAAGTGGGCGGTGACTTCTACGATTGGTTCTGGCTGGATGAACGGCGTCTGGGCCTGGCCATGGCCGATGTTTCCGGCAAGGGCGTGCCCGCGGCACTCTTCATGGCCATGAGCCGCACGCTGCTCAAGGCCCTGGCAGCCGACGAAATGGACCCTGCGCTGGTGCTGGGCAAGCTGAACGCTCAGCTTGCGGCAGACAACGAGCAGAACATGTTCGTCACGCTTTTTTATGCCGTGATCGACCTGCAAACACGCTGCATGACCTGGGTCAACGCCGGGCACAACCCGCCGGTGCTGGCGCCTGCCCAAAACGAGCCGCGTTTTCTGCAGGGCAAGCGCCAACTCGTCATCGGTGCGATGCAAGACTACGTCTATCAGAACGAAACAACCCAGCTCGATCCAGGCGACCGCCTGCTGCTCTATACGGACGGCGTCACGGAAGCGCAGAACCACTGGGGCGGGTTCTATGGCGAACAACGCCTGCTGGCCACGCTGGCGACGCTCGAGGACCGCAGCGCCGCGGAGACCACCGCCGCCATCGCCACCGATGTTCAGCAATTTGCGGCGGGCGCCACGCAGTCGGACGACATCACGGTAATGGCCGTCCACCTGCTCGCAGCGCCCCGCGAGCGCGGCGGCTGATGGCGTACATCGCCGCCCGCATACCCCAATGGCGCACGCGGTCATGAGCAGATGAACGCAGGACGCCCGCTAGACTGAATCTCGAAAAACCACCACGTCACAGAGGCTTGCCGATGAGAGTCCATTGCACTGCCACCGCACAGACCGATATTCCAGCGCCCGGGAGCGTGCAGCGTTTTTGTGAGCGCACCACGCCCTACCTGCCCGAAGCCCGGACCGAAGCCGATTTCATCACCGCCATGCGCGACATCACGCGCTGGCACCAGCAGCGCTCGCCCTGGTATGCCGCGCTGCTGAAGCAAAACGGCGTGCAAGTGGATGGGCTCACGACGATGGACAGCCTCATCGCCCTGCCACCGGTGCACGCCAACTTCTTCAAGCAGCACGAAGTCCTGAGCGTGCCCGAGAGCGCCATCACGCTGCACCTGACATCGTCGGGCACCACGGGGCAAAAGTCGCAGATGTTTTTCGATGCCTTCACCATCAGCCATTCGCGGCGCATGGTGGACGATTGCATGCAGGTGCGCGGCATGGTGAGTTCCGAACCCGCGCATTACCTGGTCAACGCCTACGAACCCCATGCCGGGCTGCGCGTGGGCACCTCCAACACCAACCAGTACCTGATGCGCTACGCACCACCTGCCGAGGTGTTCTGGACGCTGCGCGCGCTGGGCGAGGGCCAGCACGAATTCGATGCCTTTGGCGCGGTGGAGACCCTGCGGCGCTGGGCACAAGGCAGCACGCCGGTGCGCATCATCGGCTTTCCCGCCTTCTTGCATTTCACCCTGCAGCGGCTGGAAAGAATGGGCGTGCCGCCGCTGCAGCTGGCGCCGGGCAGCGCGGCGATTTTTGGCGGCGGCTGGAAGGGCCACGCCGATCAGGCCATCAGCAAGGAGGCCCTGCACGCCAGCCTCGGGCGCCAGCTTGGCATTGCGGCCGATCGCATCGTCGAGACCTTTGGCTCGGTGGAGCACAGCATTCCCTACATCAGCTGCACCCACGGCCATCTGCATGCGCCCATCTGGTCGCGCGTGCTGGTGCGCGACGTGGCCACCCTGGCGCCGCTGCCGCATGGACAGGCGGGGTTTCTGTCTTTTCTCTCGCCCTACATCACCAGCGTGCCGGCACACAGCGTGGTGATGGGCGATCTGGCGCTGCTGCACCCCGCTGGCAGTTGCGCTTGCGGCACGCCGACGCCGTGGTTCGAGATTCTGGGGCGGGCAGGTACGTCATCCAACAAGAGCTGCGCGGCGGCCGCTGCAGAGCTGTTGCCTGCCAGTTGAGTTTTCCAAGCCAAATCGGGCTCTAACGCTTGCTGGATAAGCGCAAACAGCTATCAATAATGAAAATTCAAGGATGCAAACCATGACTGCCTCCAACGCCCCCAGCGCCTGCTACTGGTTTGGCCAGTGGCTGCAGACCGACGAACTGCCGGCCGTCCTGCCCGCCCTGGCCGCGCACATCGACGCCACCCTGCCCCAGCCGTTTCCGCAGCAGGCGCTGCTGGCCGCCTGCGCCAGCGTCTCGCGCCAGCTGCAGGGGCAAACCGGCTGCCACGGCGCGCTGCTGCAAGAGGCGCTGCGCACCAGCACCGCATCGGACGCCAAGGCCATGCTGCAGGCCATGGCCGCCATCCTGGAGCCCGAGGCGCTGCATGAAAAACTGCGCAGCGAACTCGGCAGCCACTACCCCGGCTCGCTGCAGCGGCGCTACCCCGGGCGCCAGTACGAGGCCTGGATGGCCTGCGGCTGCGTGGTGCACATCGCCCCATCCAACGTGTTCACCGTGGCCGCGCTGGGTCTGGTGGAAGGGCTGCTCACCGGCAACGTGAATGTGGTGAAGACCAGCGCGCGCGATGGCCATGTGGCGCAGTTGTTTGCGCAGGCGCTGGTGCAGGCCGATGTCTCGGGGCGGCTCAAAAACTACATCGCGGTGCTGGCACTGCCATCGAGCCATCAGCAGGCGCTGCGCCAGATCATGGCCTGCGCCGATGCGGTATCCGCCTGGGGCGGCGAGAAAGCCATCGCCGCCGTGCGCGGCCTGGTGCCCGGCCACGCCCGCCTGATCCCCTGGGGGCACAAGGTGTCGTTCGGCTACCTGGCGGCCGAATGCCTTGAGGACGATGGCGCGCTGCAAGCCTTTGCGCTGGATGTCTGCCGGCTCGATCAGCAGGCCTGCTCCAGCCCGCAGACACTGATGGTGGAAACCGATGCCGCCGGTCTGCGCGCCCTCGCCCAACGTCTGGCCGCCCACCTGGCACGCCTGTCGCCCACCATTGCCCGGCAGCAGCCGGATGCGGCCGAGCAGGCCGAAATCACCAGCGTAGTGAGCGTGGTGCGCTGCGAGCAGGCGCTGGGCCTCACCCAGGTGATTGAAGACAGCGCCGGCGCCTGGCGCATCCTGCTCGATGAGCGCCCGGGCCTGCGCCCCTCGCCGCTGTACCGCACCCTCTGGCTCAAGCCGGTGCAGCGCAGCGAACTGGCCGCGCAACTGCGCCCCATGCGTGCCTGGCTGCAGACCTGCGGCCTGGCGGCAGGCCTGGCCAGCATGGCGCCGCTCACGCGTTTGCTGCTTTCGGCCGGCGTCACGCGCATCACCCGGCCGGGCGAGATGGTGGACAGCTACCTCGGCGCCCCGCACGACGGCATGTACGCGCTGCAGCAGCTGGCGCGGCGCATTTCGGTGGACGGCCCGGACGCACTGCGCCACTTCGGGCAGATCGACGTGCTGCAAGCCCCCGAAGCGCTGCCGCCGCCGCACGCGGCCATTCTGGACAAGACCGGGTTTCAGGCGCTGGACACCACGGACCCCCAGGCCGGCCTGGTCGTGCGCAGCGGCGGCTCCAGCGGCAAGGTGGCGTATTCCAGCTTTCGCTGGGCGGATTACGACGTGCAGATGGCCGCCACGGCCGATGGCCTGGTCGCCGCGGGGCTCGATCCGGAGCGCGACTGCGTGATGAACCTCTTTGCCGCCGGCAATATGTATGGCGGCTTCATCAGCTTCTGGAGCATTCTGGAGAGCCTGCGCGCCAAGCAACTGCCCATGGGCATGAGCGCGGATTACGAATATGTCGCCAGGGAAATCATCCAGCACCAGGCCACCACCCTGATCGGCATGCCGGCCCATATCCTTGCGCTCTTTCAGGCGCAAGGGGAGCGCCTGCGCGCCTGGGGCGGCATCCGGAAGATTTTTTACGGCGGAGAGCCGCTCTCCAGCGCCCAGCTGCGCCTGCTGACCGAAGATTACGGCGTCGCCCTGGTGCGCTCCGCCGCCTACGGATCGAACGACGCGGGCCCGATGGGCTACCAATGCCCGCACTGCACCGGCACCATCCACCATCTTTTCACCCGCTTGCAGCACCTCGAAATCATCGAGCCCGATCGGGATGCGCCGGTACAGGGCAACGCCCCGGGGCGGCTGCTGCTGACCCCGCGGGCGCGCAGCTTTCCACGCATTGAGCGCTACGAAATCGGCGACATGGGCCGCTGGGTGCCCGAACCCTGCCCCTGCGGGCGCCGGGAGCCGCGTTTTGAACTGCTCGGACGCCTGGGCGATGTCTTCAAGGCCGGCGGCCCATTGATGAATTACACCGAATTCACCACCACCCTGAGCACGCAATTCGGCTACGCCGGTGCGGTGCAATTGCATCTGCATGCGGATGGCCCGGGCACGCGGATTGAGGTCTGGGTGGATGAAGGTTGGCAAGCCAGCAGCAGCGATGCCGCTGTGCAAGCCATGTTCGCCAGCCACCAGCCATTGCAGGCGACACAGGCCTATGGCTTGCCCGTCTCGGTGCAAGTGTGTGCTCACCCACGCAGCGCATTCAGCACCAACGCGGTCAGCGGCAAGGTCCTGCACATCTGCGATCACCGCGTCCAGCGCTGAACCTTGGCGAAGAAAGCACCGTATGCCATCCACCCTCACGCACGCCAGCCATACGCTGGCCGATCTGCTCCCCTTTGTCCGCGCGCACTCCCCTTTTTACCGCGACTTCTGGAGCCAGGTGCCTGCCGGCAGTACGAGCCTGAGCGACTACCCCGTGCTCGACAGCCAGCGCTTCTGGGCCGCCAACACCATCGGGCACAACCGGGTGTTCACCGCGCCGCTGACCGATGGCGTCACCTACAAGAGCGGCGGCACCACCGGGCAGCCCAAGCATTCGGTCTTCACCAACCGCGAATGGCGCGCCTTTACCCACGCCTTCGGCCAGGGCATGCGCCGCGCCGGCCTGCAGCCGGGTCAGCGCATCGGCAATCTGTTTTACGCTGGCAAGCTCTATGCCTCGTTTCTGTTCATTGGCCGCTCGATAGAAATGGCCGATGCCGGCATCTGCTACCCGCTGGCCGGCGACGATCTGGAGGAAATCCTCGCCGCCTGGCGCCAATTCAACCTGAACGTTCTGGCCGGCGTGCCGACCACCTTCATGAAACTGCTGGAGCTGCTCAGCCCCGCCGACCGCGCCAGCCTGAAGCTGGACGCCTTCCTCTATGGCGGCGAGCCCATGTTTGCCGACCAGATCGCCGCGGTGCAAGCGATTTTCCCGGGCTGCCAGGTGCGCTCCATCGGCGTGGCCGGGGTGGACTACGGCGAGCTGGGCTGGGCCAGCCCCGGCGGGGAGCCCGGCGTGCACCACTGCTTTGACGAGAGCACCATCGTGGAGCTGCTCGATGACAACGGACAAGGCATCACGGCACCGGGGCAAGCCGGGCGCATCGTGCTCACCAATCTGCAGCGCCGTCTGATGCCCATCGTGCGCTACCCGGCAGGTGACCAGGGGGAATGGCTGGACCCTCCGGGCACGCCAGCGCGGCGGTTTCGCCTGCTCGGGCGCACCGAAGAAGGCGCCCGCGTGGGCCCGATGACGCTGTATGTGGACGATGTGCGCCAGGCCTTGCAAGCGTTGGCGGCGGCAGACCCTGGCCTCGCCATCAAGGATTTCCAGCTGATCATCACGCACCACGACCAGCGCGACGCCTGCTGCCTGCGCCTTGCCGTGGCCCACCCCGAGGCGCACAGCGCAGCAGCCAGCCAGCGCGTGGCAGAAAAAATCTATGCCGCCCGCCCGATGTTCGCCGATCTGCTGGCGCAATCGCTGGTGCACCCGCTGGCGGTGGAATGGATCACGCTGCAGGCGCTGCACACCAACCCGCGCACCGGTAAGCTGCTGCGCGTGGTGGACAAGCGCCATGGATGAGCACGCCTCTTCATGGATGCGGCTGGAACTGCCGGCCGCGCCGCAGGCACTGCAGCCCTTGCAGGCCCTGCTGCAGTCACAAGCGAGCCAGCATGGTTTTGCCCATGCCGCCCGGCAGCGCATGTCCACGGCTGCCGAAGAGGCCTTGACCACCCTGCTGCGACTCAGCCAGGAGGGTGGCGCGGATGCCGTGAACCTCCTTCAGGTGCATCTGGCCGTGGAAGGCACGGCCCTGGTGCTGCGCCTGTCGGACAACGGCCTGCCCTACGACACCAGCCTGCTGCCCGCTTACGATCCGCGCGAGGCGGCGCAGCTCGCGCAGTCGGAGGTGCAGGCTGCCGCGCTCGCGTCCTACCTGATGCAGAAGCTCTGCGACCGTTGCCAGGTGGTGAACCAGGGTTCCCAGGGCAACCACATTCAACTGGAATGGCTGCTGCCTCTTGCTGGCAGCAACAGCGCCAACGAGCCGGCCAGCGCCGCCCCGCCGCCTGCCGCCGAAGACGCAGCGCCCGGCCAGACGGCGCCCCATCGGCCCACCGCCATCCGCCCCCTGCAACCCGGCGACGCCATCCATCTGGCGCGCCTGATGTACCGCAGCTATGGCTACTCCTACGTCAATCCGGACATGTACGTCGCCGAGCGCATCCTCGCGCGCGTGCAGGACGGGCGCCTGGTCTCCTGGGTCGCCACCACCACCGATGCGCGGGGCACGGAGAGCATCGTCGGCCATATCGCCTGCATGAAGGCGCACCGCGACGACGACACGCTGGAAGTCGGCGCCGCCGTGGTGGCGCCCAGCCAGCGCGGCACCGGCCTGCTGGGCCAGCTGCTGGATGTGGCGACCGCCGCCCTGCGGGGCCGCCCCGAGCGCGCCGCCTTCGTGCACGCCGTGACCGCCCATCCCTTCACCCAGAAAACCTTTGGCCGCCTGGGCTATCTGCCCACCGCGCTGATGCTGGCCTACACCCCGGCCAGCCTGCACTTTCGCCATATCAGCGCGCAGGGCAGCGTGGAGCGTGGAAGCGTCTACTACGCCTGCAAGCTGCTGCGGCCCAGTGCCCCGCTGGCGGTGTATCTGCCGCAGCCCATGGCGGCGCTGCTGCTGCAAAGCGCCCGTGACATTCAGTTCCCGCTGCTGCCACAGCCGCTGAGGCCGGTGGCGCTGCGCGGCGCATCGCACCTGCGGATCGCGGTGGAAAGCGCGCTGAACGCGGCCTTCATCAGCGTGCACCACGTGGGCGAGGATTTTCTTGCCGTGCTGCGCCGCGAGCTGCGTACGCTGTGCCGCGCGCGCGTGGACGCAATCTACCTGAGCCTCGACCTCAGCCAGAGCAGCGCCCCGCCGGCGGCCCAGGCGGCGCAAGACTGCGGCTTCATCCCCGCCGGGCTCACCCCCTTCATGCCCTGGCCGGCAACGCTGTGCCTGCAGTACCTGAACAACCAGCGGCTGGAGGAAACCCACGTGTGCGCCGTTGGCCCCACGGCGCAGGCGCTGCGCGGCGGCCTCTTCAAGGCCTGGCGCCTGCGGGAATATATCGACTGACGGCGCCAGAGGCGCCCCTCTACCTTTTTATAGGCTACATGCCAACGCATGACGCCGCGGCCTTCGACGGCATCACTTCCCCCAGAAAATCCAGGAAACTGCGCACCGCCGGCGACATTCCCCGGCGCGAGGCGAACACCGCATGCACGATGGAGCGCGGCTGGCTCCATTCGGGCAGCAATCGCACCAGGCGGCCATCCTGCACTTCGGCGCTCACCATGTAATCCGGCAGCCAGCCCATCCCGGTGCCTGCCATGGCGGCAAATTTCAGCGAAAGCATGTCATCGATCACGCAGCGCGGCGCGATCTCCAAGGTCTGCGCCCGGCCCTCTGCATCCATCAGCCGGATGCCGACGCGGCCGTCGCCGCCGCTGGACGAGACCAGCATGTCCATGCGCTCCAGGTCTTCCAGCGCGGCTGGCGTCCCCTGGCGCCGCAGCTGCCCGGGGCTCGCCACCAGCACCTGGCACACCTCGTCCAGGCGCTTGACCACCATGGAGCCGCTTTCCTCCAGCGAGGCGCGCACGCGCAGCGCCACATCCACCCCTTCTTCCACCAGGTTCACCACGCGGTTGGTCACCTGCACGTCCAGCCGCACTTCCGGGTAGCGATCAAGGTAGAACGGCAATTGCTGCGCCAGCACCGATTGCATCAGCGTCACCGGGCAGGTCACGCGCACCGTGCCGCGCGGCACCGCCTGCACCTGCGCCACCGCATCCGCCGCGGCCTGAGCCGATTCACGTACCGCGTTGCAATGGGCCAGAAAGGCCTGCCCCGCGTCGGTGAGCGAGAGCGTGCGCGTGGTGCGCTGCAGCAGGCGCACATCCAGCTGCGCCTCCAGCTCGGAGATGCGGCGCGACAGGCGCGACTTGGGAATGCCCAGCGCCCTTCCAGCGGCCGCAAAACTGCCGCGCTCCACCACCTCGGCGAAGTACAACATGTCATTCAAATCGTGCACGGTTCTATTTTCAGGACAATTAAACGCAAATACCACTACCAATAAGGTATAGGCTCACGTTTGATAATACTGTTCATGCAAGTTCCCGGGTCAACACCACGGCTTGCACCCCATTCACATCCGTAATTTGAAGGAGAAACTCATGAACAAGGTCAAGCTCGCCATCGTCTACTACAGCGCCTACGGCACCAACCACGCCATGGCCGAGGTCGCCGAGCAGGCCGCCAAGGCGCTGGGCGCCGAAGTGCGTCTGCGCAAGGTGCAGGAAACCGCACCGCAGGCCGTCATCGACACCGTCGCCCCGTGGAAGGAATTCCAGCAGAAGACCGCTGGCGTTGCCGTGGCAACGCCGGACGATCTGGTCTGGGCCAATGCCATGCTGTTCAGCGCCCCCACGCGCTTTGGCACCGTGGCCAGCCAGATGCGCGCCTTCATCGACACGCTGGGCCCGATCTGGCAGCAAGGCCATCTCAACCACAAGGCCGTGAGCATGATGACCAGCGCGCAGAACCTGCACGGCGGCCAGGAAACCACCACCACCGGCATGTACACCACGTTTGCGCACTGGGGCTCCATCATCGTGCCGCCGGGCTTCACCGATGGCGTGATGTTCAAGGGCCGCGGCAACCCCTACGGCGCCAGCAACAACATGGGCCCCATCGATGAGGAAGTGAAGGACATCATCGGCTACCAGACCAAGCGCCTGGTGGAAGTCGCCGGCAAGCTGGCCGCGTAATCCAGCCCAGCCATCGGCAGCAAAGGGGCGTGGTTACCACGCCCCTTTGTGTTCCGGCACCTTGGGCGCCAGTGCCAGCACCGCAGCGGCCACCACCGCCGCCGCCACCACGTAAATCCAGGCCTGCGCCATGCCCGGGTCATCCACCGCGGCCAGCACCGCGGTGGCGAGTGAGACCAGCAAAATCGTGCCTCCCTGCATGAACATCGAGCGGATCGCCGCCAGCGACGAGGCGCTCTGCGGCGCCAGTTGCAGCCCGGCGTTGCGGCTGGCCGGGTTGGTGATGCCTATGCCCATGCCCACCAGCACCGCCGAACCCGCCAGCCACAGATAGGGCGATGCGCCCGCCTGCGGCGGCACGGCCAGCAGCAGCAGGCCGGCAGCGGCGCACAAACCGCCCAGCGCGATCGGCCCGCGGTAGCCGGTGCGCCGTATCACCACCACCGCCAGCACCGAAAACACCACCGACGCCAGCCCCTGCGCCACCAGCAGCGTGCCCGAGGACAGCGCGCTGATGCCATAGCGGTTGGTGGCATACAGCGGCGCCAGCGCGATCGCGCCCACCGGCAGCCCGCCGATGAGTACGTTCACCAGATTGACCACGCCAAAATCCGGCCCGAACAGCAGGCGCGGCGCAATGAAGGGCCGCGCCGCCCGGTGCAGATGCCGCACGAAGGCCCAGCCCGCCAGCACCGCCACCAGAAGCGGCAGCCAGACCCGCGGCGCGAGGAAGCCCACACCACGCTCGCCCAGATAGTTCACCCCCAGCATGCCGCCCAGCACGCAGGCGGCCATCAGCCCCATGCCGACGAGATCCAGCGGCTCATCGCCACGGTGGTTCTTGCGGTCGTGCGGAATCAGGCGCCACGCGGCCAGCAGGATCACGATGCCGATCGGCACGTTCACCAGAAACACGCCGCGCCAGTGCCAGTATTCGACGAACAGCCCGCCAAAGATCGGCCCCACCATCGCACCGATCGGGAAGATGCTGCCAAACAGGCTCACCGCCCGGTCGCGCGCACTGCCGAAATGATCGACGATGATGCCCGTCGCCGATGGGGTAAAACCCGCACCACCGGCCGCCTGCACTACGCGAAGCGCTATCAATGAATAGATATCGTTCACCAGCCCGCAGGCCAGCGAGGCAAGCGTGAACACCAGCACCGAGACCAGAAACACCCGCCGCCTGCCGTAACGTTCGCTGAGCTTGCCGGTGATAGGCACCGCCACCACAAAGCCCAGCGCGTACGCCGTGAGCGTCCAGCCCGCCCAGTTGATCGTGGTGTCCAGACCCAGCTGCATCGCGTGCAGCGCGGTGGCGACGATGGTCGAATCGAGCGACATCATCAACAGCGCGAGCGCGATCACGATGAAGATGCGTACGCGCGGCACGTCGCTTTCTGCCACAGCAGCGGCCAGTCCTGTCATGCGCAGCCCCCATGAGCAGCAGTTCTGGATACGTTGATGCAGGCACTCTTGGGCATCGGCGGATTTTGCACCGGATACGCCATTCACGGTTGGTCATCAAGCGCAAATTGCTACTTTTTATATAGCGAAATAACAGAAAATGGCCTATTCGGCGACTGCGTGCGCCAACACCGTGGTCATCACTGCGCAACGAATTGCCCGAAATCCATTATGGTTAAGGCCGCCCACCCAACCGCAGCACGTCCTGCACCGGCAAGTGCTCCATGGAAACACGATTGAACAAGAGAACCCGTCCATGAAAATCAGAAAAGCCGAGGAAAAAGACGCCGAGCAGCTTTGGGAGCTGATGAAGGACCTCGCCATATTCGAGAGGTACCTTGATTCGTTTGCCATCACGCCTGAAATCGTTCGTGAATCCGGGTTTCGGAAGAGCCCGCCCGATTTCCACAGCATCGTCGCGGAGGTCGATGGCGCGCTTGCCGGCATGCTGGTGTACTACTTCCTTCCTTACACGGCACAAGGGCGGCCAGCCATCTATCTGAAGGAATTGTTCATCGCCAAGCACCACAGAGGCAAGAGCATTGGCGAGAAGCTCATGCGCGCCCTGAACGACGAAGCAAGGAAGCATGGATGCACGACCATCAAATGGACTGTCGCGCCCTGGAACGAGCCGGGCATCAATTTCTACAAGAAACTGGGCGCACGAGAGAACACCGATTGGCTCAACTTCGAATGGAGCATTTGATCTTGTGCACAGGAGCGCCCGGAACGCGGCGCATACCCGCGACTCGCAAAGGAAAACCGCGATGCTGGCAATCACGTTGGCCCTGATTGCGGCGCTGGCCTACGGACTGTCTGACTTCCTCGGCGGTGCCCTGAGCCAGACGCGCTCAAGCTGGATGGTCGCCATGGTCAGCCAGCTCACTGCCGCCGCCGCCACCGCGCTCGCCGCGGCATTCCTGGCTGGCAGCCCCCAGCCGACCGACTTCGCCTGGGCGATCGCGGCAGGGGTTGGGGAGGGTGTTGGCATCGCGGCCCTCTACCGCGGCCTCAGCCAAAGCCGCATGGCCATCGTTGCCCCAATCTCGGGCGTAGGCGCTGCCCTCGCGCCCGTCGCCGTCGGGCTGGCCACCGGGGACACACTCGGGCCGCTGGCCTGGATCGGCCTCGTGATCGCGTTTCCCGCGCTCTACTTCATCCCGCAATCGGATCGGCGCGGCGCGGACTCCCGCTCGACGACCCGCGCCGGAATCGTCAACGGGGCCATCGCCGGTCTGGGGTTCGGCACCCAATTCGCGCTGGTCGGCCAGATCAGCGGCCAGTCGGGCCTGCTCCCAATCGCCCTGCTCTGGCTGGCGTCCGTGGGCACCATCATCATCGTCGCCATGGCACTGCGCCAACCGTGGCTCCCTCGCCGCGGCGACAGCCTCGGCCCTGTCCTGGCGGTCGGCCCCATCAGCGCGCTCGCAGTGGTGGCTTTCCTGCTGGCCACGCAGCAGGGGCTGCTGACCATTGTTTCGGTCATCACCGCCTTCTACTCCGCGGTCACTGTTGTCTTGGCCGTGCTCGTCCTGCGCGAGAAGATCGGGCGCCTTCAACTGGTCGGACTCGCATTGGCCTTGGCGTCCGTCGTCCTGGTGACGGCCGGCTAGAGGAATCCACCCTCTCATTCAAAGTGCCAGAGGCCAGCGGAATTGGAGATTCACGCCAGATGCACCCCAATACGAGCGTCCGATTCTTCGACGAGCAGTTCCAGCGCCAAGTGGCGGCGGCGGAGTTCGCACTGAACCCCTTCGAGTCCGCCGCGCTCCAGTACCTCACGGGCGAGGTGCTTGACTACGGCTGCGGCCTGGGAAATCTTGCCGTGGAGGCGGCGCGGCGTGGATGCTCGGTCACCGCCCTGGACGCGAGCCACACCGCCATCGAGCACATCGAAGCGGTCGCCCGGAAGGCGCGCTTGCGTATTTCGGCCACGGAAGCGGATCTTCGCGAGCACCGGATAGACAAGGACTACGACGCCATCGTCTGCATCGGGCTGCTGATGTTCTTCGACTGTCCCACCGCCTACCGAAGGCTCGCGGACATCCAGGCCCATGTGCGGCCGGGCGGCGTGGCCGCGGTGAACGTGCTGACGGAGGGCAGTACCTTCACGGACATGCTGGCGCCTGAAGGCCATTGCCTGTTCAAGACTGACGGCCTGATCGAGCGCTTCGCAGGCTGGCAGGTGCTGTACAGCAAAATCGAGACCTTTCCGGCGCCCCATGACACCCGGAAGGTCTTCGCAACTGCCATCGCCCGCAAGCCTTCGGAGTGGCCGCACTGACGCCTGATCTTTCCCGACAGGACTGGCAAACCGGCGAGGGCGTCATGCGGCGCCGGGCACAAGCCCCACCCCATCCACGCACATTGCCGGATGGCGCCTTGTTTTGATAGCTGCAAACGGTGCAACCACACCGTTTTCCGAGGGGGTTCACTCTGAAACATTTTTGCGTCCGGAAGGGCGCCGAAATTCCGTTATCCTCGCGCCCCATGTCCCGATGGTTCGCAATCCTGGTGCTCGCCTGCAGCACCGCCGCTTACGCCGCGCCCGATTCCCTCTCTGCCACGCCCCAGGAGCCCACGGCATGGACTGCGCAACTGCGCGACCACTGGGCCAGCCTGGGCCAGGGCGTTGCAGGCCAGGTGCACGATGTGGCAGACCACACCACCGACCTCGTCGCCACGGCCATGGGGTTCCTCGGCGTGCCCTACCGCCGCGGCGGCAGCAGCGCAGAGACGGGTTTTGACTGCAGCGGCTTCGTGCGCAGCATGTTCGAGCAGACGCGCGGCCTGCTGCTGCCGCGCCGCGCCGCCGAACAGGCCGCGCACACGGCAAAAATCGACAAGAAAGACCTGCAGCCCGGCGATCTGGTGTTCTTCAACACCATGCGCCACGCCTTCAGCCACGTGGGGATTTACATCGGCGACGGCAAATTCATCCATTCACCGCGCAGCGGCGAACGGGTGCGCGTGGAGGACATGGGCACCCGCTACTGGCGCTTGCGCTTCAACGGCGCACGCCGGGTCGCTGACCAGGCTCTTGGCGGCGACGCGCCGCGGGCGGACAGCGCCATGCGCTAGCCGCGCGGGCGGGCCGCGACGCGCAGGGCATGTGCGGCCCCCGCGGCGCGGCGCGCACAAGCGCCGTCAGCCACCGCGCTTGCGATCCAGCGCCCAGGCCCCGCCACCGGCGGCCGACAGGTACAGGAAGATGAAGCAGAACAGGGCCGCCGATTCGCCCTTGTTTTTCAGCGGCAACCAGAAATCCCCCATGGAGGCGTGCGCCAGAAAATAGGCGACGGCCATTTGTCCGGACAGAATGAAGGCGACGGGACGCACGAACAGCCCAAGAATCAGCAGTACACCGCCCACCAGTTCCAGCACCATGGCCACGCCCGGCAGCGAACCCAGCGGCACGCCGCCCTGGAATTTCATGACACCGTGCAGCAGGAACATATAGGCCGCCGTGATGCGCAGCAACATCAGCGCATAGGCACGCAGGTCGGGGGATGGCGTGTTGTTCACAGGCATGAAAACTCCTTCTGAGTGGGTTGATCCCTGATTGAATACCCGCGAGGGCCGCAGGGTATCGCAGTTTAGAGGCTTATGCCCGATGCTGCTGGGCAGCGCTCGCGTGCAGGCATACCGCAGCGGCGGCGGCCACATTGAGCGATTCCTCGCCCCCCGGCTGCACGATGCGGATGTGCTGCGCCGCACGCGCCTGCAGCGCGGGCGTTACGCCCTGCCCCTCGTGCCCCATCAACCAGCCGCAGGGCCAGGGCAGCGGCGCGCGGTGCAGCCATTCGCCTTGATGCGAACTGGTCGCCAGCAGCGGCACCTTCAAGGCTTGCAGATGATCGAGCGCCAGGCCTTCCAGCAGACGCAAGCCGAAGTGCGCCCCCATGCCCGCGCGCAGCACCTTGGGCGACCACAGCAGCGCCGTGCCCTTGAGGGCCAGCACCTGCGCAAAGCCAAAGGCCGCCGCGCTGCGCAGGATGGAGCCGACATTGCCCGCGTCCTGCACGCGGTCCAGCACCACGGTGGGCGCAGCGGGCAGCACCTCGGGCGCTGCAGGCAAGGTGAGCACGTAGCCCACGCCTTCGGGGGATTCGAGGGCGGTGAATTCGCGCCAGAGGGCATCGGTGAATATGACGGTTTTAATAGCTGCTTGCGCTTTGCCAAAAAGGGTTTCAGACTGATTTGAATGATGAAATTTTTGTCGCGCGCCTGGGAGCACGCCCTCACCCCCGTCCTCTCCGGGAGGGAGAGCGGGCAATGCCGTGGCCTGCGCTGGCCGCGCGGATTCTGCAAACACCACCACCTCCGGGCGCCAGCCGCGCAGCCGCGCCGCGCTGCACAGGTGCTCGCCCTCGATCCAGACTCGCCCCTGCCTGCGGTACGCCCCGCTCTCGTGCGCCAGGCGCTTGAGCTGTTTGAAGAGCGCGTTCTCGCGCGACTGGATCAGCACGGGTTCACGCACGGTCATCGCGCCTCCATGGCCCGCGCCACGGGCGCGAACGAGCGGCGGTGCTCCGGGCATGCGCCGTGCTCTGCCAGTGCCGCCAGGTGCTGCGCCGTGCCATAGCCCTTGTGCTGGTCGAAACCGTACTGCGGCCAGCGTGCATGCAGCCCCAGGCACCAGCGGTCGCGCGTGACCTTGGCAAGAATGGAGGCGGCGGAAATCGCCGCCACCTTGGCATCGCCCTTGACGATGGCCTCGGCAGGCATCGCCAGCAGCGGCAGGCGGTTGCCATCCACCAGCACCCGCGCGGGCTGCAGGCGCAGGCCCTGCACCGCGCGGCGCATCGCCAGCAGCGTGGCCTGAAGGATGTTGATGGCATCGATCTCTTCGCGGCTCGCCTCGGCCACATGCCAGGCCAGGGCCCGCGCCTGGATGAGATCGAAGAGCTGTTCGCGCCGCACGGCCGATAGCGCCTTGGAATCCATCAGCCCCGCGATCGGCCGCGCCGGATCCAGAATGACCGCCGCGGCCACCACGGGGCCGGCCAGCGGTCCGCGCCCGGCCTCGTCCACCCCGGCCACCCGCTCGCCCGGCGTGTCCCAGTTCAATATCGGCGGTTCAGCCAAGAAGCGCTCCCACCGCATCGGCCGCCAGCCGCGGGGTATCGCGGCGCAGGCTCTCGTGCAAAGCCGCAAAGCGCTGCGCCATGGCCTGCGCGCGCCCGGGGTCATCCAGCCACTGCAGCAGCGCATCGGCCAGTGCGCGCGGGGTCGCTGCATCCTGCAGCAGCTCCGGCACGACAAAATCCTCGCAAAGAATGTTGGGCAGGCCCACCCAGGGCTGCAGCTGCTTGCGCCGCATCATGCGCCAGCTAAAGGGGTGCATGCGGTAGGCGATGACCATGGGGCGCTTGAACAGCGCCGCCTCCAGCGTGGCGGTGCCGCTGGCGATCAGCGTCACATCGCAGGCCGCCAGCGCGTCGTGCGAGCGGCCGGTGACGATCGCGACCTGTCCGGCCATGCCGCATGCGTGCGCGGTCTGTTCAAGGCGCTGGCGCAATGCGGGCACGGCAGGAATCACTATCTTGACCGCTGGTTGCGCTTGTTTGACAAGTGCCGCCGCCTGAATGAACACCGAAGCCAGGTAGGCCACTTCGCCGCGGCGGCTGCCGGGCAGGACGGCCAGCACCGGCGCATCCAGCGGCAGGCCCAGCGCCGCGCGTGCCGCAGCCCGGTCGGGCTGCATCGGTATGACATTGGCCAGCGGATGGCCCACATAGGTGGCGGCAATGCCGTGCTGGCCCAGCAGCGCGGGTTCGAAGGGGAAGAGGCAGAGCACGTGGTCGGCCGCGGCGCGGATCCTGTGCACCCGCCCGGGCCGCCAGGCCCAGATCGAGGGGCAGACGAAATGCACGGTTTTGATGCCTGCGCCGCGCAAGCCCTGCTCCAGGCCCAGGTTGAAATCCGGCGCATCGACACCGATGAACACATCCGGGCGCTGCACCAGCAGGCGGGAACGCAGTTGCTGGCGTATGCGCCAGATGCCCGCCAGGCGCTGCACGACCTCCAGGCTGTAGCCATGCACCGCCAGGCGTTCACTGTCCCACCAGGCGTCAAAGCCCTGCTGCGCCATGCGGGCGCCGCCTATGCCCATGCTGGCGGCGTCCGGCCAGCGTGCCTTGAGCCCGCCCAGCAGCAAGCCAGCCAGCAGGTCGCCCGAAGTCTCGCCCGCCACCATGGCCACACGAGGCGCCGGCGCCATGGCCAGGGACCCGGTCAACGCACGATGCCGCGCTGCGCGCGGCGCAGGAAGCCGCCCAGCAGCACGAGGTCTTCTTCCGCATCCGGATGGCTTTCGGCCAGCTCATCGATCTGCGTGATCGCCGCCTGCAGCGTCAGCCCCTCGCGGTAGAGCACGCGGTAGGCCTGCTTGAGCGTGGCGATGCGCTCGGCGGAAAAACCGCGGCGGCGCAGCCCTTCGACGTTCAGGCCACGCACCGCCAGCGGATGGCCATCGACCATCATGAACGGCGGCACGTCCTGCGCAATATGGCTGCCGAAGCCCGCCATCACATGCGCGCCGATATGCGTGAACTGGTGCACGCCCGTGAGGCCGCCGACGATCGCCCAGTCACCCACGTGCACATGCCCGGCCAGCGTGGCATTGTTGGCCAGTATGGTCTGGTTGCCCACCACGCAATCGTGCGCGACGTGCACATAGGCCATGATCCAGTTGTCGTCGCCTATCGTGGTTTCGCTCCGGTCCTGCGCGGTGCCGAGACTGAAGGTGCAGAACTCGCGGATGGTGTTCCGATGGCCGATCACGAGGCGCGTCGGCTCGCCCGCGTATTTCTTGTCCTGCGGCACCCCCCCCAGCGACGCAAACTGGAAGATGGCGCAGTCTTCACCGATGGTGGTGTGCCCCTCGATCACGCAATGCGCGCCCACGCGGGTGCGCGCGCCGATGGCGACCTGCGGGCCGATGACGGCATACGGCCCGACGCTGACGCTTGCATCGAGCCGCGCCTTGGCATCGACGATGGCCGTGGGGTGGATGAGACTCACGCAAGCCCCGCGCTCACTCGCCGACGTGGCGCATGGTGCACATGAGCTGCGCCTCCGCCGCCACGTTCTCGCCCACGCGGCCGACGCCGTTGAAGCGCCAGATGCCGCCGCGCACGCGGTCTATGGTGATGTCCAGGATCAGCTGATCGCCCGGCACCACGGGGTGCTTGAAGCGCGCGCCATCGATGCCGACGAAGTAATAGATATTGTTCTCGTCCGGCACCTGGCCCATGGCATCAAACGCCAAGAGGCCCGCCGCCTGCGCCAGCGCTTCCAGAATCAGCACACCAGGCATCACCGGCCGGCCCGGGAAGTGGCCGGTGAAAAAGGGCTCGTTGAAGGTAACGTTCTTGATCGCGCGGATGCGCTGGTTGCGCTCCAGTTCAAGCACCCTGTCCACCAGCAGAAAGGGATAGCGGTGGGGCAGCTGATTGAGGATGTATTGGATGTCCATCATGGTTTTCGGGCTCTGGCGGCGTCCTGCAATTGTTGTTCGAGAGCCTTCACGCGCTCGCGCAGCCGGTAGAGCTGGCGCAGCGTGGCGGCGTTCTTTTCCCAGTGCGCATTGTCGTCCATGGGGAAGACGCCGGTGTAATGCCCACCGGGCTGCGTGATCGAACGCATGACGACGGTATTGGTGGAAATGTGCGTATGGTCCGCGATGGTGAGATGCCCGATGATCGACGCCGCGCCGGCAATCGTACAGTGCGCGCCGATGCGCGTGCTGCCGGCCACCGCCGTGCAGCCCGCCATCGCCGTATGGCGGCCGACATGCACGTTGTGCGCGATCTGGATCAGGTTGTCGAGCTTGACCCCGTCCTCGATCACCGTGTCGTCCAGCGCCCCGCGGTCGATGCAGGTGTTGGCACCGATTTCCACATCGTCGCCGATACGCACGGCGCCCAATTGCTCGATCTTGATCCAGGCGCCCTGCTCCGGCGCGAAGCCGAAGCCATCGGCCCCGATCACCACGCCCGGATGGACGATGCAGCGCGCGCCGATGCGGCAGCGCGCGCCGACCGTCACGCGGGACTTGAGCACGGTGTGTTCGCCAACCACCGCGCCCTGCTCGACCACGCACAAGGGCCCGATGCTGGCGCTTTCCGCCACCTGCGCGCCAGGATGCACCACGGCGCTCGGATGCACGCCGGCCGCCGCACTCAGCCCGAGCTGGCGCACCCACAACTGCGTCGCACGCGCAAAATAGGCGTAGGGATCATCGGTGACGATGCACGCGCCGCGCCGCAACGCCTGTTCGCGCAGCGCAGGAGCCACGATCACGCAGGCCGCCCGGCTTGCGGCCAGCTGGGCGCCATAGCGCGGGTTGTTCAGAAAGGAAAGGTCGCCGCTGGCTGCCGTATCCAGCGGCGCGATGCGCTCTATCGTCAGGTTTTCGTCGCCGCCCTCAAGGCTGCCGCCCAAGGCATCGACGATCGAACCCAGGCGCAGGCCCACCCCATGTCCTCGGTGTGGGGCGCGTTACTTGCCCGCGGCGCCGTTCATGGCCTTGAGCACCTTGTCGGTGATGTCCAGCTTGGGATTCACGTACACGGCTTCCTGCAGGATGACGTCGTAGTTTTCCGTCTCGGCCATGGTCTTGATGATGCGGTTGGCCTTGTCCAGCACCTGCGCCAGCTCTTCGTTCTTGCGCGCGTTCAGGTCTTCCTGGAACTCGCGATTCTTGCGCTGCAGATCGCGGTCCTGGTCGGCGAGCTGGCGCTGGCGCGCCTGGCGCTGGCTCTCGGACATGGTCGGGGCATCGCGCTCGAATTTGTCGGACGCCGCTTTGAGGGCCTTGGAAAGGTCCTGCATTTCCTTGTCGCGCTTGGAAAACTCCTGCTCCAGCTTGGCCTGCGCCGCCTTGGCGGCATCGGCTTCGCGGAAGATTCGGTCGGTGTTGACAAACCCGGCTTTCAGGCTCTGCGCCTGGGCTGCCGCGGGCACGGCGGCCGCCATGCTGCCCACCAACGCGATGACGGAAAGGCTGCGGAAAAAACGGTTCATGGAAGACATCAGAATGAAGTACCGATCTGGAATTGAAGGCGCTGGATTTTATCGCCAGCGAATTTGCGAATGGGCTGGCCCCAGGCCAGACGCAGCGGCCCGAGCGGGGAAATCCAGCTCAGACCGAGGCCGGCCGAGGCACGCAGCTCCTTGAGCGACCATGGATCATTGTCGCCGTAGACATTGCCCACATCAACGAACACGAACCAGCGCAAGGTGCGGTCATTGCCGGCACCCGGGAAGGGTGCCATGAATTCGGTATTGAACGTGATCTTCTTGGTGCCGCCCAGAATGGCCCCGGTGACATCCCGCGGGCCCAGCGTGCCCTGGTCAAAACCGCGCACCGAGCCCAGGCCGCCGGAGTAGTAGTTCTTGAAGACCGGGAAGGGCCGACCACTCAGTCCCTTGCCGTAGCCCAGTTCACCGTTGAAGGCCAGCGTGTAGCGCTTGGTCAGCGGGATGTACTGCTGGTACTGGTAGCCAAATTTGGCGTAGCGTGCATCACCCGCCAGCGACAGCTCCGTGGTGATTTTCTGCAGGCGTCCGGAGTTGGGTGCCAGCGCGCTGTCGCGATCGTCGCGCGACCAGCCTATCGTGAGCGGTATCGCGAAGCTGGAGTCGCCATACTTGTCGGCATAGGCCAGATACGCCGCTGGGATGTTGGTGCCCGACTTGATGCGCGTGCGCTCCACGCCAGCGCCGAAATAGACCGTATCCAGCTCGCTGAACGGAATGCCGAAGCGCACGCTGCCACCTTCGGTGACAAGCTTGTAGTCGCCCCCCTGGTACTGGTAGGGCCGCTGGGTGCGATAGAAGACATCCAGCGTGCGCGAAATGCCGTCCTGGGTGAAATACGGGTCGGTCGTGGAGAGCACGATGGTGCGGTTGAACTTGCCCGTGTTGACATCCACGCCCAGGGTATTGCCCGAACCGAAGACGTTTTCCTGCTTGATGCCGAAGGTGAGCGAAATTTTTTCCGCGGTCGAATAGCCAGCGCCGATCTGGATCATGCCGGTGGGTTTTTCCGTCACGTGCACCAGCAGATCCACCTGGTCGGGCGCGCCTGGCACCTCTTGCGTCTCGACGCCGACTTCGGTGAAAAAGCCCAGCCGGTCCACGCGGTCGCGCGAGAGCCTGATCTTTTCGCCGTTGTACCAAGAGGCCTCGTACTGCCGGAATTCACGGCGCACGACTTCGTCGCGCGTGCGGTTGTTGCCATCGATGTTGATGCGCCGCACGTAGGCGCGGCGCGACGGATCGGCGCGCAGCTCCAGCTGCACGCGGTTGTTCTCGCGATCCACCTCGGGCACCGCCTCCACCTTGGCGAAGGCATAGCCAAAATTGCCGAAATGGTCGGTCATCGCCTTGATGGTGTCGGTCACCGCATTGGCGTTGTAGGGCTCGCCCGGCTTGATCGTGATGAGCGATTTGAACTCGTCGTCGCGATCCAGGTAGTTGCCCGCCAGCGTCACGCCCGACACCACGTAGCGCGGGCCTTCGGTGACGTTGACGATGATGGAGATGGACTGCTTGTCCGGCGCAATCGCCACTTGCGTGGAATCGATGCGGAATTCCATGTAGCCGCGCGTCAGGTAGTAGGAGCGCAGGGATTCCAGATCGGCGTTGAGCTTGGCGCGCGAGTAGCGGTCGCTCTTGGTGTACCAGCTCAGCCAGCCGCCGGTATCGAGGTCGAACAGGTCGGTCAGCGTCGATTCGCTGAACGCCTTGGCGCCGACGATGCTGATGTCCTTGATCTTGGCCGGCTCGCCCTCGGTCACCGTGAAGGTGAGGTTCACGCGGTTGCGTTCCACTGGCGTGACGGTGGTGACCACCTCGGCCCCGTACAGGCTCTTGTTGAGGTACTGGCGCTTGAGCTCCTGCTCGGCGCGATCGGCCAGCGCCTTGTCGAACGGACGGCCTTCGACCACGCCGACATCGCGCATGGCCTTCTTGAGCTGGTCCTTGTCGAATTCCTTGATGCCTGCGAACTCGACCTCGGCCACCGTGGGCCGCTCTTCGACGACCACCACCAGCACGTTGCCCTGCGCCTCCAGCTTCACATCCTTGAACAGGCCCAGGGCAAACAGCGCCCGGATGGCGGCGGCGCCCTTTTCATCGGTGTACTCATCGCCCACGCGCATGGGCAGCGAGGCAAAGATGGTGCCCGGCTCCACCCGCTGCAGGCCTTCGACGCGGATATCCTGCACCTTGAAGGGCTGCAGGGCCCACGCGGCCTGCGCCGCCAAAACCAGGGAAGCGGCGGCCAATACGTGGCGCACTCCCGGACCAGGAAAGAAATTTTTCATGAATGAAGCGCCAGCCGTCGCGCGATGGCGCCGGCATTGATCGTCAGCCAAACAACCGGGTGAAATCGTTGAACACGGCGATGGACATCATCACCAGGAGTAGCGCGACGCCACCGCGTTGCAATCGCTCCATCCAGGCATCAGATACGCCATGGCCGGTCACTCCCTCCCATAAATAATACATCAGGTGCCCGCCGTCGAGGACGGGCAGCGGCAGCAGGTTGAGCACGCCCAGGCTCACGCTGATGAGCGCCAGGAACACCAGGTAGGCCGTGAGCCCCATATGTGCCGATTTGCCTGCATAGTCGGCGATCGTGAGCGGGCCGCTCAGGTTCTTCACCGACGCCTCGCCGATCACCATGCGGCCCATCATGCGCAACGTGAGCGCCGAAATTTCCCAGGTGCGCTGCGCGCCCTTCCAGAGCCCGTCCAGAGGACCGTAGCGCACCATCAGCATCTCGGGCGCGGCGCCCACGTAGGCACCGATGCGCCCGACGGCCACGCCCTCCTCGTCACGCAGCTGTGGCGTCACGGCGATCTCCAGCCGCCGGCCCGCGCGCTCCACCTGCCAGGCCTGCGTGCGCGGCTGCCCGTCTTTCACGCTGGCACGGATCAGCGCACGCAGCTGCTGGCCATCCCCCACGGCATCGGGGCCGATCGCCAGCACCACGTCGCCCTCGCGCAGACCGGCGCGCTCTGCCGCGCCGCCAGGCATCACCTCGCCCATCACGGGCCGCGTCCACGGGCCGGTGATGCCGATCTTGCGCAGCAACTCGGCATCCGGCTCGCGCGTATCCAGGTGGTCCAGCCGCAAGGTGACCGAGCGCTGCGCGGCATCCGTGCCGCCCTGCAGCAGCAGGCGCACGCTTTCGCCATCCAGGGCGCTGCGCGCCAGCAGCCAGCGCAGGTCGTCAAAGGAGCGCAACGGCTCGGGCTGCGCATCGCCCATCGCGGCGGCCAGCACCTGCTCGCCGCCCTGCACCCCGGCCTGCGCGGCAATCGTGCCTACCGCGGGCGCGGCCAGATAGGGCGCCGGTTCCATCACGCCCATCCAGTTGACCAGGGCATACAGCAGCACCGCCAGCACCAGATTGGCCAGGGGGCCCGCGGCGACGATCGCCGCGCGCTTGGCCAGGCGCTGGTTGTTGAACGCCAGATGGCGCTCTTCGGGCGCCACGGGCGCCTCGCGCTCGTCGAGCATGCGCACGTAGCCGCCCAGCGGAAACATCGCCACCACCCACTCGGTCGGCGAACCCTTGGGCTGCCAGCGCAGCAGCGGCTTGCCGAAGCCGACGGAAAAACGCAGCACCTTGACGCCGCACGCCACCGCCACGCGGTAGTGGCCGTATTCGTGGATGGCGATCAACACGGCCAGCGCAAAGAGGAAAGCCGCAACGGTCAGAACCATGGGAGCCTCGAAATAAACAAGAGCTGTTTGCGCTGGGTGGACAAGGGTTTCAGGCCAATTTTTATCTGAAACTCAGAACCATGAAGCGCGAACAGCTCACTTTATTGAAATTGACGAACTTGTTGCGACGCTGCCGCGCGGCTCTGTTCATCGAGCGCCAGCAAGGCCTGCAGCGTATCGGGATTGGAGGGCCGCACCGCCTCCAAAGTTGCACGGTTGACCGCATGGATCTGGTCAAAACGGATGCGGCGCTGCAAGAACGCGGCGACGGCCACCTCGTTGGCGGCGTTGAGCACCGTGGTCGTGCCCCGCGGCGCGGCCAGCGCCTGCCAGGACAGGTGCAGGCCCGGGAAACGCCGTGCGTCGGCCTCTTCGAACGTCAGCGCCGCGAGCTGGCTGAAATCCAGCGGCGCGGCGCCGCTGGCGATGCGTTCGGGCCAGGCCAGGCCGCAGGCAATCGGCACGCGCATGTCGGGCGTGCCCAGCTGCGCGAGGATGGACGCGTCCACGTACTGCACCATGGAATGGATGATCTGCTGCGGGTGGATCACCACCTTGATCTGCGCCGGGCGCAGATCGAACAGCCAGCGCGCCTCGATGACTTCGAGCGCCTTGTTCATCATGGTCGCGGAATCGACCGAAATCTTGCGGCCCATGACGAAGTTCGGATGCGCGCAGGCTTCCTCGGGCGTCACGTCGCGCAGCGTGGCCGGATCGCGCGTGCGAAACGGCCCGCCCGAGGCGGTGAGCAGCACATGCTGCACGCGCCGCGCCCAGCAGCTGCGGTCTTCGGGCAGGCTCTGGAAGATGGCCGAATGCTCGCTGTCTATGGGCAGCAGCGTCGCGCCGCCCTCTCGCACCGCGCGCAGGAAGACTTCGCCGCCGACGACCAGCGCCTCCTTGTTGGCCAGCAGCAGGCGCTTGCCCGCGCGCGCCGCGGCCAGGCAGGGCGCCAGGCCCGCCGCGCCGACGATGGCGGCCATGACGGCATCCACCTCGGGATGTGACGCTATCTGTTCCAGAGCATCCGGCGCTTGCAATACCTGCGTTGCAAGCCCATTGGCCTTGATTTTTTCAGCGAGCTGGGCGGCATGCGCAGGGCTGGCCATGACGGCGTAGCACGGCTTGAACCGCGCGCATTGGGCCAGCAGGTCGTCGACGCGTGTGGCGGCGCTGAGCGCAAAGACTTCGTACTGGTCCGGATGGCGGGCCACGACGTCCAGGGTATTGGTGCCGATCGAACCGGTCGACCCCAGAATCGTGAGGCGTTGTTTCATGGGCTTGCGAAATTGGAAATCATGAGCGCCAGCGGCAGCGTGGGCAAGAGCGCATCGACGCGGTCGAGCACGCCGCCGTGCCCGGGCAGCAGCTTGCTGCTGTCCTTCATGCCGGCGCTGCGCTTGACGAGCGACTCGGCAAGGTCGCCGACCACGCTCATGGACGTCAGGAACAGCAGCGCCGGCAGCCACCAGAGCAGCCCCATGCCCACCAGCCGCGAGTACAGGCTGGGCACCGCCGCCTGCCAATGGCCGTCGGCCCAGGCCCAGGCCAGTGCCAGCACCAGCACACCCGCCATGCCGCCCCAGACGCCTTCCCAGCTCTTGCCCGGGCTGATCGCCGGTGCGAGCTTGCGCTTGCCGAACGCCCGGCCGGCAAAGTAGGCACAGATATCCGCCGCCCAGACGAGGCAGAGGATGGAAAGCAGGAAATTGATGCCGATCGCGCGCGCCCGCGCCATCGCCAGCCACGCAAGCCACAGCGCCAGCACGCCGCCCGCCACGCGCAGCCAGCGCGCGGCCTGCGGCCAGCCCGCCACACCGCGCGCCAGCAGCCAGCCGCCCAGCAGCACCCAGGCCGCGCCCGCCGCCTGCCACAGCCAAGGCAGCGGCAGCGCGATCCAGCCGGCCCGCCAGCTCGCCAGGCACAGCACGCTGCCCACGGCCGCCAGCGCCAGCGACGCAGCGTGCGCCAGGCCGTTGAGCCGGCCCCACTCCCAGCAGCCGGCGGCAATCAAGACCAGCGTGACGACCGCCAGCGGCACAAACGAGGGGTAGACCAGTGCCGGCAGCAGGATGGCCAGCAGCACCAGCGCGGTGATGACGCGCTGCTTCAGCATGTGGATGGCTCCACACCCACCACCTGCTCGGAGGTGCGGCCAAAACGGCGCTCGCGCGCGGCGAAGTCGGCGATGGCGGCGTCCAGCGCCGCCTCGTCAAAATCCGGCCACAAGGCATCGGTGAAGTACAGCTCGGCATAGGCCGCCTGCCAGAGCAGAAAGTTGCTGATGCGCAGCTCGCCGCCGGTGCGAATGAGCAGGTCAGGGTCGGGCACATGGCCCATGGCCATCGCGCCGTGCAGGCTCGCTTCGGTGATCGCTTCACCGCGCGCGGCCAGCGCCGCCGCGGCCTGGGCGATGTCCCAACGCCCGCCGTAGTTGAAACAGACGTTGAGCACCATGCGCGCGCCCTGCGCCGTGGCCGCCTCGGCCTGGGCGAGGGCATCCCGCATGCCTGCGGAAAGGCCGCCGCGTTCGCCGATGAAAAACAGGCGCACGCCATCTTCCACCAGCTGCGGCACTTCGCGCAGCAGCGCCTTGCCCATCAGCTCCATCAGGCCGGACACCTCGTCCTGCGGGCGGTTCCAGTTTTCGGAGGAAAACGCAAACACCGTCAGTACCGCCACGCCGCGCGCGGCGCAGGCCTTGAGGCAGCGGCGCAGCGATTCGACGCCCTGCCTGTGCCCCGCCAGGCGCGGCAGAAAGCGGCGCCGGGCCCAGCGGCCATTGCCATCCATGACGATGGCGATGTGCTGCGGCGGGTGACTTGCGCCGTTGGGCGTTGAGCGTGGTGCGTTGAGCGTCATGAATACCGAACAGACAAACGCCAAACGCCAAACGCCTGGCGCTCAACCGTTTCACACGGCCATGATGTCCTGTTCCTTGGCGGCCACCAAGGCATCGATCTCGGTGATCTGCTTGTCGGTGAGCTTCTGCACCTCGGCCTCGGCACGCTTGAGCTCGTCCTCGCTCGCTTCCTTGTCCTTGACCATCTTCTTGACCGCCTCATTGGCGTCGCGGCGCAGGTTGCGGATCACGACCTTGGCCGATTCGCCTTCCTGGCGCACGATCTTGGTCATTTCCTTGCGCCGCTCTTCGCTCATGGGCGGCATGGGCACGCGGATCAGGTCGCCCATGGAGGCGGGGTTCAGGCCCAGATCGCTCTCGCGGATGGCTTTTTCGACCTTGGCGCCCATGTTCTTTTCCCAGGGCTGCACGCTGATGGTGCGCGCGTCGATCAGCGAGACGTTGGCCACCTGCGACAGCGGCACCATGGAGCCGTAATAGTCCACGTGGATGGTATCGAGCAGCGCGGTGCTCGCGCGCCCGGTGCGGATCTTGGTGAGGTTGTGCCTGAACGCCTCGACGGAATGCTCCATCTTCGTTTTCGCGTTCTTCTGGATGTCGGCAATCGCCATGACGGACTCCTGCGCGGCTCTAAGTGCCGCAAACATTCAAGCGTATACCAGAGTGCCCTCGTCTTCACCGAGGATGACGCGCTTGAACGCCCCGGGCTTGAAGATCGAAAACACGCGGATCGGCAGCTTCTGGTCGCGGCACAGCGCAAACGCGGTGGCGTCCATGATGCCCAGGTTCTTCAGCATCGCTTCGTCAAACGTGAGGCTGGTGTAGCGCACCGCGTCGGGGTCTTTCTTCGGGTCGGCGGTATACACGCCATCGACCTTGGTGGCCTTGAGCACCAGGTCGGCGCCGATTTCCGCCCCCCGCAATGCGGCCGCCGTATCGGTGGTGAAGAAGGGGTTGCCGGTGCCCGCGGCGAACACCACCACCTTGCCCTCTTCGAGGTACTGCAGCGCCTTGGGGCGCACGTAGGGTTCCACCACTTCCTGGATGCCGATGGCCGACATCACGCGGGCCGTGAGGCCCTGCTTGTTCATGGTGTCCGCCAGCGCCAGCGCGTTCATCACGGTGGCCAGCATGCCCATGTAATCGGCCGTGGCGCGATCCATGCCCTCGGCACCGCCGGCCACGCCGCGAAAGATATTGCCCCCGCCGATCACCACCGCCACCTCGACGCCCAGCTGCGTGACCTCGGCAATTTCCTGCACCATGCGCACGATGGTCGCGCGGTTGATGCCGAAGGCGTCGTCGCCCATCAGCGCCTCGCCCGAGAGCTTGAGCAATACACGTTGGTGCGCGGGCTTTTCGGTCATGGCGGGCTCTCGGTCGATGGTGGATGGGAGAGGATGGATCGATCAGACGGCAGACTTGGCGGCGGCCACCTGCGCGGCCACTTCGGCCGCAAAGTCGTCCTGCTTTTTCTCGATGCCCTCGCCGACGATGTAGAGCGTGAAGCCCTTCACGGCGGTCTTGTGGTCCTTGAGCATCTGCGCCACGGTCTGCTTGCCATCGGCCGCCTTCACGAACACCTGGTCGGCCAGCGAGACTTCCTTGAGGTATTTCTGGATCGAACCCTCGACCATCTTGGTGACGATGTCGGCGGGCTTGCCCGATTCGGCTGCCTTGGCGGCGGCGACGGAGCGCTCGCGCTCCACCAGATCGGCAGGCACGTCGGCGCTGGTGAGCGCCACCGGCTTCATCGCGGCCACGTGCATGGCCACGTCCTTGGCGGCCGTGGCATCGCCTTCGTACTCGACCACCACGCCGATGCGCGTGCCGTGCAGGTAATGCGCGAGAGCGGTGCCGGCAAAGCGCTTGAAGCGGCGGAAGGACATGTTCTCGCCGATCTTGCCGATCAGCCCCTTGCGCACGTCCTCCAGCGTCGGGCCGTAGCCGTCCTGCTCGTAGGCCAGCGCCACCAGCGCTTCGATGTCGGCCGGGTCGTGCTCGGCCACCAGCCTGGCGGCGGCGTTGGCCATGGCGATGAAGCTGTCGTTCTTGGAAACGAAGTCGGTCTCGCTGTTGAGTTCAACGATCGCACCCGCGTCACCCTGGATCCAGGCCGTGATCACGCCCTCGGCCGTCACGCGCGAAGCCGCCTTGCCTGCCTTGGTACCCAGCTTGACGCGCAGGATTTCCTCGGCCTTGGCCATGTCGCCATCGGCCTCGGTGAGCGCGCGCTTGCACTCCATCATCGGCGCGTCGGTCTTGGCGCGCAGTTCGCCCACCATGCTTGCAGTAATAGCTGCCATTGTTCATTCTCCAATTCAGTACGTACAAAAATGGGGCACCCGGCCCCACTTGTTGGTGCGTGCCTCCGTCGGGCACGGCGGGGGTTCAGGCGGCCGATTCCTGCACTTCCACGAATTCGTCCGCGCCATCGTCCCCGGCGGCGGCCTTGGCGACTTCCTCCACCGCGTTGGCCTTGCCGTCCAGAATGGCATCGGCCATGCCGCGCGCATACAGCGCCACCGCCTTGGCCGAGTCGTCGTTGCCCGGAATCACGTAGTCGATGCCTTCGGGGTTGTGGTTGGTATCGACCACGCCGATCAGCGGAATGCCGAGCTTCCTGGCTTCGGCAATCGCGATCTTGTGGTAGCCCACGTCGATCACGAAGATGGCATCGGGCAGCGCCGTCATGTCCTGGATGCCGCCGATGTCCTTCTCCAGCTTGGCGAGTTCGCGCGAGAACATGAGCTGCTCTTTCTTGCTCATGCTCTCAAGACCCGCTTCCTGCTGCGCCTTCATGTCCTTGAGGCGCTTGATCGAGGTCTTCACCGTCTTGAAGTTGGTCAGCATGCCGCCCAGCCAGCGCTGGTCCACATAGGGCATGCCGGCGCGCTGCGCCTGCTCGGCAATGACCTCGCGCGCCTGGCGCTTGGTGCCCACCATCAGGATGGTGCCGCGGTTGGAGGCGAGCTGCCTGGCGAATTTCTGCGCTTCCTGGAACATCGGAAGCGTTTTTTCAAGATTGACGATGTGAATCTTGTTGCGATGGCCGAAAATGAACGGGGCCATCTTGGGGTTCCAGAAGCGCGTCTGGTGGCCAAAGTGGACACCGGCTTCCAGCATTTCACGCATGGTGACGGACATTGAAGTACTCCAGAGGTTGGGTCTTAAATCCGGCCCCACAATCGCGCTTGCACCATAGGGTGGGCGCAACACCTGGATGGGCCGGTTTGCGATTTGCCTTTTCGCCAGCCAAAACACGGGTAAACCCTAGGTTTGCAATGACGGAAAAACTCTTGGATTATAGCTCGCATCAGCCGCGTTGCGGTCTGCCTGTTTTGGCCGAACGCGCTGCCCGCGCGGTCAGGCACACTCCTTTTTGAACGCCATGACGCTCCCTCCCGACGCAATGCGCATAGACAAATGGCTCTGGTGCGCCCGTTTCTACAAGACGCGCAGCCTGGCCGTTCAGGAAATGGACAAAGGCCGGGTCAAGGTCAACGGCACGCCGGCCAAGCCGGCGCGCGAAATCCATGCGGGCGACACCGTCGCGCTGCTGCAGGCCGGCACGGCGCGCACCGTGGTGGTGCGGGCGCTCAGCGCGATGCGCGGCCCCGCGCCGGTGGCGCAGCAACTCTACGAGGAAACGGCCGAAAGCCTGCTGGCGCGCACCCAGGCGGCCGAGGCCCGGCGCCTGGCGCCCGAGCCCGCCGATGCCCTGCGCCATGGCCGCCCCACCAAGCGCGACCGGCGCACGCTGGACGACGCCCGGCACGGCAGCTGGGGCGACCGCTGGAGTGCGTCGCTGGATGGCGACTGAAAACGTTCAGCGCCGAAAGAACGCCTCGATCCAGTCAAACTGCCGCGGCACATTGAGCGCCGGCGCATGGCCACAACCGGGCACCTCGATGACCTGCAGCAGGCCGCGCGCGCCGGGGCCGCGCTGGCGCATGGCGGTGATGGTCTCGGGCAGCACCAGATCCGAATCCACACCGCGCAGGCACAACACCGGAATTTGCAGACCGTCCCAAGCCGCCCACTGGTCGTAGTCGTGCTCGTGCACGACGAACTGGCGCACCATCGCCGGATCGTAGTGCGGCGTGACGCGCCCGTCGGGCAGGCGGCGCGTGGAGCTTTCCGTCAGGCGCCGCCACTGCACCTCCGACAGCCAGCCGTAGGGCGCGTAAACCTGCCGGAAAAACGCCTCCAGCCCGCTCACGGTATCAAAGGCTGGCGGCTGGCCCGCGTAGGCGCGGATGCGCGCGATGGCGGCCGGGTTGAGCACCGGTGCAATGTCATTGAGCGCCAGATGGGTGATGCGCCCCGCCAGCGCCCCGGCCGCCGCCGCCAGGCCGATCGCGCCGCCCATCGAGGTGCCGATCCAGCGCACCTGCTTGAGCCGCAGCTGGTCCAGCAGCTCCTGCGCCAGCCGGACGTAGAACGCCAGGCAGTACTCCTCGTCGGGCGCCTTGCTCCACTGGCTCAGGCCGCGGCCCAGCGTGTCGGGGCAGACCACGCGAAAGCCCTGGCCGGCCAGATATTCGGCCAGATCGTCCATGTCGCGCCCGGTACGCGCCAGGCCATGCCAGGCGATGACGGCGGGGGCATCTGCACTGCCCCAGTCCATGTAGTGGATTTCGTAGCCGGCGCAGGTAGCGTAACGTGAAGCGAAGGACATAGACAATCTAAAAATCAGGCATGATCGGCCCATGGAAACGCCCGGGCCAGGTTCGCACGACGGCCGCCGCCCGTGCGCAATCCTGGCGCGGATGGATTCCCCGAGACCGACGGAGCCCACGCGGGGCGGTCATTTCCGGGGCCCGGCGGGTTCGCGCACGAACCTCAGCGCGGCACGGCGATGGACGTACCCGTGTAGCCGATCCGGTCGGTCGCGGCCGGCGTGGCCACGAACGGCGGCACATTCGCTGCGGTGATCGTGTTCGCCGCACCAGGCATGCCCCCGCGCGGCGTGGCGCGCACCACCTGGCTGTCGGGCAGGGCAGCGCCCTTCTTCAGGTGATCCCACATCGCGTTCATCGCCTGATTGAAGTACGGATGCAGCGGCACGAAGCGCGTGTCGAAGCCCGAGAACGGCAGGAACGCGTCGAAGTGCTGGCCATTCATCACCTCGATGTAGCGCAGCTTGCTCGAAGCGCCTTCGATGGTGCGATTGAGCGCGGTATAGGCGCGTGCGTTGTCGTTCACCGGCACCAGCGCATCACTGCGGCCCGCCACGATGATGGCTGGCTTGCCGCGCAGGTTGGCCGTGTGCAGCACCTCGGCGATACCGGCGCGCACCCGGTCACTGTCGCTCTTGGTGGGTGTGCTGGTGGCCGTGAGCACGTCACCCGTCGCCGGATCCCTGCCGGTCACCAGCGCGTGCTGGCACAGCGCGTTATCGAGCCCAAAGTCGAACCTGAGCGTGGACGGCGAAACCGCGAACTGCCATGCCTTGGCGCCGCCCACCGAGTCGTTGTAGATCACCGTGGCCGGCGTGCCATTGGCCGTGGCGAAGCTCTGCGCCAGCGCGGCGGGCGCGGCAGCCACCACGTTGCCGGTGAGGGGGTTGACCGCGGCGAAGCTGGTGTTGCACAGATTGGCGTCGGCGGCAAAGCGGCCGTAGGCCATGGTGTACATGGCCGAAAGGATGGGCCCGTTGCCCAGCGCGTAGTGGGCGTTGTGCATGGTGTCGTTGTATTCCGTCCAGCCGTAGGCGTGCAGCTTGGCCAGCGCATCGGCGGCGCGTTCGGCGGTGGTGGCGCCGCTCACCAATCCCTTGTCGGCCAGGCTGTCGCAGCGGAACCCGGCGAGCGCCGCCGTGCCAGTCAGGCCGAGGTAGTTGTAGACCGAGGTTTCGCTCAGCGCCGCGTTGGCCGCCAGCGCCGCGCAAGGCTGATAGATGTTGCCGTAGGTGGTGTATTCGGCCAGGGTCTTGCCGTAGCCGGCAACCGCCGCGCCATCGAACTGGATGCCGTAGCCGCCGGCAGTGGGCATTTCGGTCACCGGCTCGGAGGCCACCACGCCGTCGATGAGGCCATCGCCGTCCTGCTCGGCGGCGCGCAGCGAGGCCGCGCCACCGTTGGAGGCGGAGCCCGCGATCACCAGCGTATTGCCCGCAGTGAAGGGCACGGGATCGTCGGCCGTGCCGTAGCGGGCGTTGAGCACGTACAACGCATAGCGGCCCGCGGCCAGGGTATCGGTGCCCCAGTCCCTCTCGGGGTTCTGCTGCGAATGCGCGTGCTTGATGGCGATGCGGTTGGGGAAGGCCGTGTTGTAGGCGGTGCGCGCCGCATCGCCCAAGGCGGTGAAGAAGCTCAAGGCCCCGGCTGCGCCGCGCGTGGCGCGCGTGCCGTCGATCTTGTTTACCGTGTCGTCGGAGAGATTGTGCAGACCCACGCCCTTGCCGGCATCGGTCAGCGCCACGGCGCAGCCTTTCTTCAGGCCCCATTCGCCCGCCGTGCCGATGGCGCCGTAGACGCCGCGCGAACCCGACGAGGCGCCGATCACGATGCAGGGGCTGCTGGTGCTGAAGCTGTCGGGCACCTGCACGGCGATCACGGTCTGCTTGCGCTTGGAGCCATCGTCGAGCACGGCGACGTACTCGATGCCGGGGATCAGGCCTTCATCGGCCGTGGCATGTCCGTCGAGCGTCACATTGGGGCCGTAAAGCGAGCCGTAGCCGCCACCCGGCGTGTAGTCGAGGATGCCCCGGTAGTTGGAGAAGATGGCGTTGCGCCGCAACTCGGCGACCGAGGGACTCGCCGGGTCGGCATAAGCCGGCGCGGCGGCGGCGCCCAGGCCAGTCTTGCCGATACCGCCCGTGAGCAGGTCCTGCGCGGCGGCCGTGGCACCCGTGCCTGCCGTGGTGGCGCGATAGTCCGTGGACCCCATCTCGGTGATGCCGGCGGGCAGATCATTCGTCGGCCTGGAGGAACCACCGCCGCAGGCAGCCAGCGCTGCGATGGCCAGGGCCGTGGCGGCCCAGCGCGCCGTCACTCGTTCATTCGTTCGCATGTCGTCTCCTTAGAAAAGGTATGGTTGTCATCACACAAGGGAAAGCGAAAGCAGGTTTTCAGCCCCGGATCCGGGCGCGCAGCCGCCCCACCACACCGGTGGGGAAGTAATAGACCGAGAGCACGAACAGCAGGCCCAGCCAGAGCAGCCAGCGGTCGGGCGAAAGCAGCGCGGAAAGCCAGGGCAGCGCGCTCACCGCGTCGCTGGCGAGGCGCAGCAGATCCTGCAGATAGCTTTGCGCGACCATGAACAGCACCGCGCCTATGGCCGCGCCGTAGATCGTGCCCATGCCGCCGATCACCACGATGAGCAGCACGTCCATCATGATCTCGAACGACAGCGAAGTGTCCGGCCCGTTGTAGCGCAGCCAGAGCGCCAGCATGCAGCCTGCCAGCGTGGCGAACAGCGCAGAAATGACGCTGGAGAGCGTGCGGTAGACCACCACGCGGTAGCCTATGGCCTCGGCGCGGAATTCGTTCTCGCGGATCGCCTGCAGCACGCGCCCGAACGGCGAATTGACCACGCGCAGCATCGCCAGGATCAGCACCACCGCCGCCACGAACAGCAGGTAGTAGCAGAAGATCTTGCCGTCGATGTCCACACCCAGGAAGGGATTGTCGAAGGGCTCGAAGCTGGGCGAAAGCACTTCGGGAATCTTGAAACTCAGGCCGTCCTCGCCGCCGGTGAAGTCCGACAGCTGCGAGGCCAGCGTCTGAAACGCCGCCGCCACCGCCAGCGTGATCATGGCGAAGAAGATCGCCCGCACGCGCAGCGAAAACAGGCCTATGACCAGCGACAGCACCAGCGAGACCGCCAGCGCCCCGAGCACGCCCACCGCCAGTGCCGTCCAGGTGGGCCCCATGCGCGTGGTGGCGATCGCAATGCCGTAGGCGCCGATGCCGAAGAACATGGTGTGCGCGAAGCTCACGATGCCGGTGTAGCCCAGCAGCAGGTCGAAGCTCGCCACCAGCACCACGAACACCAGCACCTTGGCCGCGACGTTGAGCGCCTTCACGCCCGGAAAGATGAAGGGCGCGCACAGCAGACCCAGCAGGATGAGCACCAGGATGGCGGTGAGCGCACGGTTGCGCGGCAGATCACCCGAGAAGATGCGATGCAGCATGTCTGTTGCCTCCGCCTACCGGTGGGTGACCGCGTACACGCCGCTCGGGCGCCACAGCAGGATGGCGACCATCAGCAGGATGTTGGAAAACAGCGCCACCTTGGGCACGAGGAAGCCGGTGTAATTGGCCATCAGCCCGACCAGCAGCGCGCCGATGAGGGCGCCGCCGGTGCTGCCCAGCCCGCCGATGATGATGACGATGAAGATCAGGATGTTGACTTGCCCGCCCATCTGCGGCACCACGTTCTGCTGGTACAGGCCCCACATCACGCCGCCCAGGCCGGCGAGTGCGCTGCCGGCGACGAACACGCCGACGAACAGGCGCCGGATGCGGTAGCCCAGCGCCTCCACCATCTCGCGGTCCTGCACGCCGGCGCGGATCAAGAGGCCCACCTTGGTGCGCGCCAGCACCCACACCAGCACGGCAAACACCACCAGGCCGACGACGACGGCGATCAGCCGGTATTTCTCGATCGCCGCATCGCCCACCAGCAGCGAGCCGCGCATGCCCATGGGCAGCGGCAGCGGAATCTGCTGCGGGCCCCAGATCACCTTGATGAGCTCCTCGCCGATGATCATGCCGCCCATGGTGATGAGGATCTGCTTGAGGTGGTTGCCGTACACCGGGCGCACCAGCCAGCGCTCGAACGCCACGCCGACGGCGCCGGCCACCAGCATGGCGACGGCCATTGCCGGCAGCACCGCCACCAGATTGCGCCAGAGCTCGCCCGAGCCGGTCCAATCGCCCATCAGCCCGAGCACGCTGGTGGCGACGAAGGCGCCCAGCGCGATGAACACGCCGTGGCCGAAATTGAGCACGTCCATCAGGCCGAAGATCAGCGTGAGGCCCGAGGCGATGATGAAGATGATCATCCCCATCGCCAGCCCCGCCACGGTGAGCGTGAGCCAGGTGGAGCCCGAGCCTATGAAGGGCAGCACCAGCAGCGCCAGCAGGGGCACCAAGGCCAGCGGTTTCCAGTCGGTATCACGCATGCGCATACATAGCCCTTTCTGCATGCATGGCTTCCTGCTCCTTCCCCCTCTGGGGGAAGGCGGGGATGGGGGCTGGTGTGTCTTGCCGGGCTGCCCGGGAAGAAGCCAGCGCTCCAGGCCCCCACCCCTGCCCTCCCCCAGAGGGGGAGGGAGCCAGCTGATACGCCGTCATAAAGCCAGCCCCAGCAGCGACCGCTGCAATGCCTCGTCCTGCGCCAGCGCGGCCATGGCGCCCGCATGCACCACGCGGCCGTTGTCCATCACGGCGACGCTGTCGCCCAGGCGGCGGGCGAAGTTCAGGTTCTGCTCCACCAGCAGGATGGTCACGCCGCTTTGCTTGAGCTGGTCGAACGCGGCGATCATGTTGTTGATGATGGCGGGCGCCAGGCCCTTGCTGGGTTCATCGACGATGAGCAGATCGCGTGGCTCGACGATGGCGCGCGCGACGGCCACCATCTGCTTCTGCCCGCCCGAGAGCTTGCCCGCCGGGTGGTGCCAGAATTTTTCCACCGCCGGGAACATGCCGAAGATCCAGCGCAGGCGCTCGGCGTCCATCGCCGCCGCGTTGCGCGCGCCGCGCGCGGCCAGCAGCAGGTTTTCCTGCACCGTCAGATCGGCGAAGATGCCCATGTTCTCGGGCACGTAGGCGATGTTCAATTGCGCGATGCGCGGCGTATTGAGCCGCGTGATGTCCTGCCCGGCAAAGCGGATGCTGCCCTGCGAGGCCTGCCACAGGCCCATGATGGTGCGCAGCGTCGTCGTCTTGCCCGCGCCGTTGCGCCCCAGCAGCAGCGTGACCGCGCCGCGCGGCACGGCCATATCCACGCCATGCAGGATGTGGTAGGCGCCGATGTGGGTGTGCACACCGGCGAGTTCCAGAAGGTTTGCGCTCATGCCGCCTCCTTCTCGTCGCTCACGCCCAGGTACGCCTGCTGCACCACGGGCGAGGCAATCACCTCGGCCGGCTCGCCATCGGCCACCAGGGTGCCATTGGTCAGCACGATGATGCGGTCGGCCAGTTCGCGCACCACGTCCATCTTGTGCTCGACCAGCAGGATGGTCTTGCTGCGGTCTTTCTTGAGCTCGCGGATCAGGTTCAGGATCACCGGCGCCTCGTCGTGGCTCATGCCGGCGGTGGGCTCGTCGAACATATAGACGCTGGGCTCCAGCGCCATCAGCAGCGCCACTTCCAGCTTGCGCTGGTCGCCATGCGGCAGGCTGGCGGCTGCGTCCGCGCGCCGCTCCCACAGCGCCACGCCGCGCAGAATTTCCTCGGCGCGTTCAGTGAGTTGACGGTGGTCGCTCCAGATGCTCCACAGGTTCATGCCGCGGCGGTGGCTGCCGCCGCGCATGGCCTGCACCGCCAGGCGCACGTTCTCCAGCACCGGCAGGTTGGGAAACAGGTTGGTGAGCTGAAACGCCCGACCCAGCCCGGCACGCGCGCGCTCCGATGGCGCCAGGCCGCTCAGATCCCGCCCATCCAGATGCACGCTGCCCGCGCTGGCCTTGAGCTGGCCCGAGATCAGGTTGAAGTAGGTCGTCTTGCCGGCGCCGTTGGGCCCGACGATGGCCGTGAGCGTGCCCGGTGCAAAACGGCACGACACCGCGTTGACGGCCACATGGCCGCCAAAGCGGATGGTGAGGTCACGGGTTTCGAGCATGGTGCGATGGAACGAAGCAACTCCTTCCCCCTCTGGGGGAAGGTGGGGATGGGGGCTTTCACCCGTTGGAAATTTCCTGGCGGAGGCACGCCAACAGTCGGCCCCCACCCCGCCCTCCCCCAGAGGGGGAGGGAGAAAGACGCATCAGCGCTTGTTGCGGATCGGGATATGCATCTCTTCAGGCTTGATTTCATGCACCAGCTCGGGTACGCCCCAGGGGAAGGCCGGGTCGTTCTTGATGCGGAAGTGGTACATGCTCTGCATCGCCTGGTGGTCTTCCTTGCGGAAGGTCATCAAACCCTTGGGCGTCTCGAAGCTCATGCCTTCCATGGTCTTGATGAGCTTGCTGGTGTTGGTGTCGCCGCCGGTCTTCCTGAGCGCCGTCACGATGGCCATCGCGGCGGAAAAACCACCGGCGGTGAAGAAGTCCGGCGGGGATTTGAATTCCTTGTAGTGCATCGCCACCAGCGCATCGTTCACCGGGTTCTTCGGGATGCCGAAGTAATAGTAGGTGGCGCCTTCCATGCCGGGGAAATTCTTGTAGGCCGCCATCGCCGGCAGGATGTTGCCGCCGCTGAAGACCTCGATGCCGTAGCGCTTCTTCAGGTCCGCCGCCGCCAGCGCGTTGAAGGGCGGCGTGCCGCCGGCCCAGATCACCTCGACGGCCTTGCGCCCCGGCTTGTCCTTGAGCGCGTCGATCAAGCGCTGAATGCCGGCGGTGAAGTCGGTCGTGGTCTGCGGCAGGTATTCCTCGTGCACGATCCTGGCGTGCTTGAGCGCGTCCTTGAAGGCCTTCACGCCATCGCGCCCGAAGGCGTAATCCTGCGCCAGCGTGGCCACCGAGACGCCATCCCTGTCCATCGCAGCCGCGTTGGCGATGGCGTCCTGGCTGGAATTGCGGCCGGTGCGGAAGATGTACTTGTTCCACTTGTCGCCGGTGATCGCGTCGGCCACGGCCGGCTCCACCAGCAGAATCTTCTTGTATTCCTCGGCCACCGGCAGCATGGCCAGCGCCACGCCGGAGCTGGTGGGGCCGACGGCCAGATCGGCCTTGTCATCGGCGTAGGCCGTGGCCAGCAGGCTCTTGCCCAGATCGGGCTTGCCCTGGTCGTCCTTCTCGATCAGGACGATCTTCCTGCCGTCGATCTCCATCGTGCCGCCGGTGGCGTATTGAAACCCCATCATCAGGCCGGTCTGCGTCTGCTTGCCATAGGCTTCGAGCAAGCCGGTCTTGCTGTAGACATGCGCGATGCGGATTTCGCCGGCCTTGGCGAAGACCGGCAGGCTGGCAGCGGACAGCGCAGCCAGAGTAAGCAGGGAGCGACGTTGCATGAGGAATGCCTCCGTTTTTCAAAGATGCCTCGTTCACTGCACAAGCCGTGCCAGCATCCTCACCTGCGGTTTTGCAGAAATTTTAGCCGATTTTGTCTGGTTGCAAGGCAATGATTTGCCTGATTTTCAGATTCAAGTTTGTTTTTCAGACATCACGGCCATGCGATCGTAGAGCGTGGCGCGTGAGATACCGAGCTGGCGCGCCACCGCCACCTTGTTGCCGCGATGGACCAGAAGCGATGCCGCGATCGCGCGCTGCTCCAGCTCGGCCACCTGCTCGGCCAGCGGGCGCAGCAGGCCGGCGTCCCCCTGCAGCGACGGCCGGGCGCCGACCACGACGCCCGGCGCCCGCGGCTCCATGCCCGATTCGCGCAGCACCGCCGCCAGCTGCGCCGCATCGATGGCCGCCGAATCGCTGCGCAGCACCGCCTGCTCCAGCACGTTGCGCAGCTCGCGGATGTTGCCGCGCCAGGCCTGGGCCGCCAGCAGCGCGGCGGCATCGGGCAGCAGTTCGGGCTGCACGCTGGCGCTCCTCTGCGCCAGGTCTTCGCCCAGCACCTCCACCAGCGCGGGGATGTCGCCCTGCCGCTCGCGCAGCGGCGGCACGCGGATCGGCAGCACGTTGAGGCGGTAGTACAGGTCTTCGCGGAACTTGCCCTCGCGCACCAGCGCCGCCAGATCGCGGCTGGTGGCGGCGATGATGCGCACGTCCACCGGAATCAGCCGGTTGCTGCCCAGCGGCTCGATCTCGCCCTCCTGCAGCGCGCGCAGCAGCTTGGATTGCAGCGCCAGCGGCATGTCGCCGATTTCATCGAGGAACAGCGTGCCGCCATCGGCCAGCTTGAACTTGCCCTCGCGCCCCTTGCGGTCGGCGCCGGTGAAGGCGCCCGCCACGAAGCCGAAGAACTCGGCCTCCAGCAGCGTATCGGGCACGGCCGCGATGTTCACGCTGACCAGGGCCTGCCCCGCGCGCGGCGAGGCGGCGTGGATGCCATGCGCCAGCAGCTCCTTGCCGGTGCCGGTCTCGCCCAGCAGCAGCACCGGGCTGCTGGAGAGCGCCGCGCGCCGCGCCCGGCGCTTGACCTCCACCGCGGCAGCGCTGCTGCCCACGAAGCTCGCCAGCGTGTACTTGGCGCGGCGCCCGCCCGCCACCTGCGCGCTGCGCTGCGTGGCGAGTTCGCGGCGGGCGTCTTCCAGCTCCTGCTGCAGGCGTGCGAATTTGGCGATCAGGGGCTGCAGCGTGGTTTCGGGCTGGTCGAACAGCACCATGCCGATGCCGCCGATCACCGCGCCATCGTCCGCCAGCAGCGGCAGGCGGCTCACGACGAAGGTGCCGGCGCGGTTGGTCAGCAGGTCGATCAGCTCCGGCTTGCCGGTTTCCAGCACGCGGCGCATCTGCGTGTTGGGGATCACCTCCTCCACCATGTGGCCGACGAAATCCTCCACCGTATCAAGCCCCAGCGCCGGCAGAAAGCGCCGGTAGCCTTCGTTGACCCAGACGATGCGCCCGCTCATGTCCATGATGAACATGCCCTCGCTCAGGCTGGAGAAAAGCTGGAACATCGAGCGCACCGCCAGATCCAGGATGCCCTCCGGGTCCTGCGGCAGCGCGGTGGTATCGGGGGCGATGATCGGCATGGGGCAATGGTAGCGGTTGAAAGCCGCACAATCGCCGCATCCCCACTCTGCGTTCCGCCCGTGCTCTACCCTGCCCTCAAACTCGCCCACCTGCTGTCCATCATCGCCTGGGTGGGCGGCATGGCGTTTGCCCATTTCTTTCTGCGCCCCGCCGTGCAGGCGCTGGAGCCGCCGCAGCGCCTCACGCTGATGCGCGACGTGCTCCAGCGCTTTCTCGGCGCCATGGCGCTGGCCGTGGCCATCGTGCTGGCCAGCGGCATCGCACTCATCGGCCTTGCCCACATGGACGCCGCGCAGGCGCTGGCCATGCCGCCGGCCTGGACCTTCATGGCCATCCTCGGGCTGGTGATGGTGGCGATCTTCGCGGGCATCTGGCTGCGCCTGTTCCCGCGCCTGAACCAGGCGGTCAACGCGCGCCAGTGGCCGCAGGCGGCCGCGGCGCTGGCGCCCATCCGCCACTGGGTCGGCGTGAACCTCACGCTGGGCGTGGTGATCGTGGCGGTGGTGCTGCTCTGGTAGCGCGGCCGGGTCAGCCGCGCCGCGGCGGCTCGCCCCAGGCCAGCGCCGCCTCCAGCACCGGCCTGGCCCAGCCCGGCGTCCGCGCCAGCCGGGCGGCATCCTCCGCCGCGGGCCACACCAGCCGGCCGTGCCGCAGCACCGCCACCGGCACGGGGTCAGGCACCGCCTCGCCCGGCAGCGCCGCGGCGCTGTTGTCGAACAGGCGCGCCTCGGCCAGGCAGGGCAGCAGTGCGATCAGGTGCGCGATGGAGCTGCTCCAGCGCTCGCGGATCTTGGCCTCGGGGATGGCGTGGCCGCCAGCGGCAACCCGCTGGCGCACGCGCGCCAGGTGCAGATCCGGCGTGGCCAGGCCGCAAAACCACACCAGCACCTCGTGCGTGCGGCTGGCGGCGCGCAGCCGCGCGGCGACGCTGGAGCCGCCCAGCGTGGTTTCCAGCGCATGGCTGCGCCCCTGGGCCACGGCTTCATCGAGCCGGCGCATGCCCTCGGTCCAGGCGGCGGCGTTGGCCTGCACCGGGTCCGCCATCCCGGCGGCGCGCAGTGCGCGGGCATAGGTATCGGGGTTGAACCAGGCCAGGCCGGCGCGGCTCAGCAGATGCCCGCCAATGGAGCTTTTGCCCGCCCCGTTCACCCCCGCCAGCACGTAGATGACGGGGCGTGAATTTTGCATCAAAATCGGCTCCAGCGCTTTTGCATAAAGCGCAAGAAGCTATCGAAAAAAGAGTTCTCAGTACCCCTGCCCGGCGCGCACCTGGCCGGCCAGCGACGGGGCCTGCGCCAGCACGCCGCGCAGGCGGTCCGCGGCATCGGGCGCGTGCAGGCTTTGCAGGCGCTCGTCAAACCGCTGGCGCAGCGCCTGCAGCGCATCCTGCGGCGCGGCGCGCACGGCATCCGCCGCCTGCTGCAGGCGCTGGTATTCGGCCATGGAGAGGATCACCGCCTCGGGCCGCTCGTGGTTGGTGACCAGCACCGCGCCGCCCTGCCCCACCATGCGCATCACGCCGCGCCAGCCCAGCTTTTTCACGTCCGACGCCGGGGCGCGCGGCAGGCCCGCGAAATCCGCAGGCAAGGTGGCAACGGCTGCTGTCATGGTGAAACTCCGTAGGGTGTGCGTTCAATATACCCTATTTGGGTATTTTTCCCTTTTCCTCGACCTCTCAGGCCAGCAGGCCGGCCAGCCGCTGGCGGATCAGGTCTTGCGCCTCGGCCATGGTGCGGTCGATCAGCGCCTGCACCGTCGGCACGTCGCGGATCAGCCCCGCCACCATGCCGCAGCTGAACGCGCCCGCGTCCATCTCGCCCTTTTCCATGATGCGCGGATAGACGCCGGCCACCTCCTGGATGATGTCCTGGAAGCTGATCGCGCTGCCCAGCTCCTTCTCCTTGGCCAGCAGGCGCTCCACCGCGGCGTTGTTGAGCACGCGTTCGGTGTTGCGCAGCGGGCGCATCACCAGCCGCGTGTCGAGCTCGCTCGCGGCGACGATGGCCTGCTTCACGTTCTCATGCACCGGCGCCTCCTGCGTGGCGATGAAGCGCGTGCCCATGTTGATGCCGTCCGCGCCCAGCGCGAGCGCCGCCACCAGACTGCGCCCATCCGCCATGCCGCCCGAGGCGACGAAGGGGATCTTCAGCTCCTCGGCCGCGCGCGGCAGCAAGATGAAGTTGGGCACGTCGTCCTCGCCCGGGTGGCCGCCGCACTCGAAGCCATCGACGCTGATCGCATCGCAGCCAATCGATTCCGCCTTGAGCGCGTGGCGCACCGAGGTGCATTTGTGGATCACCTTGATGCCGTGCTCGTGCAGCAGCGGCATCCACTTCTGCGGGTTGTTGCCGGCGGTCTCGACGATCTTCACCCCGCCCTCGACGATGGCGCGGATGTAGCCCGGGTAATCGGGCGCGTTCACGATCGGCAGAAAGGTCAGGTTCACGCCAAAGGGCTTGTCCGTCAGCGCGCGGCAGCGGGCGATCTCCCGGGCCAGCAGCTCGGGCGTCTTCTGCGTCAGGCCGGTGATGATGCCCAGGCCGCCCGCATTCGATACCGCCGCCGCCAGCTCGGCAAAGCCGACGTAGTGCATGCCGCCCTGGATGATGGGGTGCTGGATGCCAAAGAGTTCGGTGATGCGGGTCTTCATGCGCTGTTTTCCTGTCGTGGTTGGGGGGTGGCGTGCGGCATTGTCGCCGCCGCGCTCAAGGCGCGCGCCGCGTGCCGGCAAAATTCAGCACCGCCAGCGCCGCCGCGATCAGCGCGATGCCCAGCCATTCAACGGCGGAAGGGCTCTCGCCCAGCAGCGCCCAGGCAAACAGCACGCTGCAGACGGGCACCGCCAGGCTGGTCAGCCCGGCCACGCTGGCGGCCACGCGCTGCACCACCACGGCCCACGCCACCCAGGCGATGCTGGAAGCCAGAAAGCCGGCATACAGCAGCGCGCCCACATAGCCCGCCGTCCAGTGGATGCCGCGCTCGGGCACCAGCAGGGCCACGGCCACCAGGGCCACGGTACCCACCAGCATCTGCCAGGCGGTCAGGCGCAGCGGCGTCACATCCGGGTACTTCTGGAACATCCGCTTGGCCAGCACCGCCGAGACCGCCCACATCAGGCCGGAAGCCAGCGCCAGCGCGATGCTGCGCGCCGCGCCCAGCGGCTGCCACGGCTCCACCACCAGCACGAAGCCGACGGCCGCCGCCGCGATGCACAGCCAGCGCGTGCGCCCCGGCCGCTCGCCCAGCCACCACCATGCCAGCGGCACGATCCAGAACGGCATCGAATACGTCAGGACGGCCATCTTTCCGGCGCCGCCGGACACCAGCGACATCTGCACCAGCAGCTGAAAGCCCGCGGTCTGCGTCAGCCCCACGCCCAGCGTCGGCAGCCAGGGCGTCGGGCGCAGCGGCCGGCGCAGCAGCGCCAGCAGGGCAAACAGCCCCGCCGTGCCCAGCACATAGCGCAGCGCGCTGAAAGCGAACGGCCCGCCGTCGCGCAGCGCGAGCTTCATCACCACCCAGTTCAGGCTCCAGATGGCGGTGAGCACGAGAATGCCCAGCAGGGCGACCTTGTCGGTGGATGGTGTCTTCATTGCAGTTATCCATGGCGCTGCACGCCACCCACATCGCATGAAACAGGCAACGGTGTTACTCCCTCCCCCTCTGGGGGAGGTCGGGGGTGGGGGCGTGCGGCGACGCAATCGGCGCGGCGTCCACGCCGCGTCTTGGTTCCATTTCAGGTGGAATGTAGAACCTTGGCGCCAAGTCTGCCGGCACCGCACTTATCTACCATATTGATAGCTGCCAGCGCTTGCTGGCAAAGCGCTGGAGCCCTGAATGGCTTGAAACTCCGGCAGCAGCGCGCGCCAGCGCTGCACGTCTTCCAGCGTGCGAAAGCGGCCGAAGGCGCGCTCGTCCTGCTCGCGCACGATGGGGAAGGTGGAGAGCACGTAGTCCACCTCCGCGCCACTGAGCCCGTAGAGCCAGAAGAACAGCGCATCGAGCGCGGCCAGGCGCTCGCGGCGCTCCTCCTCGTTCCAGGCGATGGGCGGCAGCACCGCGCCCCGCGCATCCACATAGCCCATGTCGCGCGCGAACGGCGCCAGGTCGTGCGCGGTGTAGGACAGCGCCAGCACCTGCGGCAGGACGAAGTCGGCGATGGTGGGCTCGGCATGGTGGCCGTTCATCAGGCCGGCGGCGCGCGCGGCGGCGGTGAAGGCGGCGGGCAGCGGGTCGTTGAAGCGGGAAGCCGATATGACGGCAGTCTGCTCGATGATGAACCAGTTCAGGTTCTGCCCTTGCACCTTCTGTCGAAGCACAAAGTCGTAGGCCAATGAGCAGATATTTGCCAGCAGAAGCGGCGCAGTTGTGGCGTAACTACCCAGCCCGTCATCGCTGGGAAGCAACATCGCCATGCTGTTGCCAACGCCGCTGGCTGGAATCAACGCCGCAATCATGGTGCGCATGTTGCTCGGCGCTGTGACCGATTTGTAGGCAATACACCAAGTACCGCCCCACGTTGTGCTGACGTCGCTTTTAGCCACCCAGTATTGGGCTGTCGGGTAGCGCTCCGCACTCTCTTTTTCAGAGCTATCAATGCTTGCCTGTTGGGCGGCACGCTTCAAATTCGCTGTATTCACCACCACGTCCGCCGCGCGGTGGTCAAACATCTGCACCATCTTGCCTTCGTACAGCGGCAGCGCCTCTTCGCCCCCCTTGCGCCAGCGGTTCAGCGGCGCGCGCTGCCAGCCCTGCTGCTGCAGCTCCCCGGGCTTCATGAATTTGCCCGAGTCGTTGGTCATGTGGAACATCGTCGCGTACTTCACCGGCCACGCGCGCTGCCCGCCGTCCGCCGCATGGCGCACCAGCACCGGGTGCTGGCGGTAGATGCGGGTGGTGATGTCGGCATCGCGCCGGGTGCGGAAGATCGGCGCGGCGCCGGTGTTGGGGTTCACCAGCGCAAAGTCATGAGCGCCCAGCACCAGCACCTCGCCCGCCGCCTCGCGCGCTTCCAGTTCATCCAGGCTGTGCAGGAAGAAGGCGCACAGGGTCTGCTCAAAGCGCCGCTCGGGGCCGCCGAAGACCAGCGTGCAGAACTTGAAGCGCGAATCCACGTCGGGAAACATGCCCTTGCGGTTCTCGAAGTCGTACAGCGCCCCCAGCCGCCCGTGGGTGGCAATGCCGCTGAAGAAGGCCGCAGCGCCCTTGTCCGCCGCGATGCCGCTGGGCGTGAGCAGCGCTACCAGGCCGCCGGGCTTGGCCAGGGTTTGCGCGCGCTCGACGAACAGGCTGTAGAGGTTGACGTCGCCGCCGCCCAGCAGCGGGTAGTCGCCGGCCTTGGCCAGCACGCGGGCGTTGGCCTCGGCGCGCTGCACCGCCTCGGCGTATTCGAGGGCCAGCGGCGCGTTGGCCTGTTGCAGCGCGGCGATCAGCGCCTTGCGGTCGGCGGCGCGCGGCTGGGTGGCTATTGCCGCATCGCGCTCGGCAAACCACTCCACCTCCTGCAGCTTGATGCGGTCCCACGGCGGGTTGCCCAGCACCACGTCAAAGCCCCCCACACCATTCACGTCGAACACCGTGGGGAAGGCCGTCCACCAGTGAAAGAAGCGCTCGCGCCGCGCCAGCTCGGCGCAGGCGCGCATCAGCGCGGCGGCCTCGTCCGCGCCCGGCTCGCGTTTTTCGAGCCGTCCGGCGGTCAGGGTTTCGACCAGGTTGCGCCCGGGCGCCAGCAGCACGGCCAGCGCGGCGCGCGTGGCGTCGTCGCCCAGCCTGGCCAGCTTGGCGGGCTTATCGACCGGCCAGCCCGGCAGCAGCCAGCGCAGCGCGCGCCAGAAATCCAGCAGGCGGTGCAGCGGCGCGGTGCGCGCCTCGGCCTCTTCGGCAAGCTGCGCGGATTGGCGCGCCTCGGCAATGTCCACGTCGGTCAGGTCCGCCACCTGCGCCAGGCCCTGCGCGGCCAGCGCCAGGCGGTCGATGGCGCCGGCATCAAACAGCGTGCCCAGCGCCGCCAGGCCCCGGCGCACGGGCGTGAGCGGCTCGCCATGCAGGCTGTCGCCCCATTTGAGGTGGTGGTCCAGGAACGAAAGCGGCGCGCCCACGGTGAAGGTATGCAGCCACAGAGAGGTCTTGGCCAGCTCCACCGCCATGGCGTTCTTGTCCACGCCGAAGACGCATTTCTTGAGCACCATGCGGCGCACGATGTGGCGGTCGTCGAGCTGCTCGTCGGTCACGGCCCAGCCGTGCGCGCTGGCCTGCGCGCGGATCTCGCGCCGGATGGCGGCGATGCGGCTGGCGATGGGGCTCTCCCACGCGCGGCCGCGCTCGGCCAGGTGCGCGGCCCAGGGCTGGGCGTTGACCAGATCGCTGGCGCGGCTGGCGGCTTCGAGCACGCGGTCGGCCAGGTCATCGACCAGCGTCACCAGAAAATGCCCGCTGCCCATGGCTGGGTCGCAGATGGTGAGCTCCAGAATCTGCGTCGCCGGGTCGATCGCGTCGCGCTGGCCCGCGCCGGGCGTGCCGTCCAGCTTGTCCCAGAGCGGCGGCGTCAGGCTGGCGCGGCTCTTCCAGCCATCCAGCGCCTTTTCAAACGCCGCCATGCGCTCGGCCGCCAGGCGCCCGACCGATTCGCGCAGCACCAGCCGCACCAGGTCGTGGTGGGTGTAGTAGCTGCCCGAGACCTTGCGCGCAAAGCTCGCGGGGCGGGCGGCGAGGCGATCGATCTCGGGCTTGTCGCGGTAGTCGTCCTGCGCCTGCACCTCGTGCACCAGCTTGTATTCGAGCAGGCGCTCGTAGATGCCGCCCAGGTGGCTCACGGACAGGTCGCGGTAGTTGATCCAGCCCTTCAAGACCTCTTCGGTGCGGCGCGAAAGCGCGTCGATGATCGGCGCCATGATCTTGTCGGGCACCGTGGAGCGCTCCAGCAGCGGCGCGCGGGAACGCTTGAACAGGCCACCGTTGTAGGCGGGCACGCCAATACCGTCATCCCCTTGGTCAATCAGCACGAACGCACCGCGCAATGCCAGCCAGATGCGGCCCACGGTGCTGGACCACTTGGCGCCCGCATCCATCTTGTCGCGCACCTCTTCGCGGATGCGGCGCACGCTGTAATCCTGGTAGCGCGCGTCGTGCACCGGCAGCAGGCGCCGGTCTTCGGCGTAGAACAGGAACAGCAGGCGGTAGAGCAGCACCAGCGTGGCCTCGCGCACCTCGTCCAGGTAGGCATCGTCGAACTGCGCTCGGGTGTAGACGCCGTAGCCCACGGTGTGCGTGCGCTTTTCCAGGTCACCGCGCGCCAGCGCATCGGCCAGTTGCGGGAACACCTCGCCGAACACGCGCGCGCCCAGGTCTTGCGAGACGCGCTCTTCGTACAGCCGCGCCTCGTTCAGCGCATAGGCATGCAGCGTGCGCCCTGCCGCGTCCCAGCCCTGCGGCAAAAAGGCCGCCCGGCCAAAGAACAGCGCGAACAGGCGCAGCAGGTGCGCGGGTGGCGGGTCGTCCAGCTCGCGCTGAAAGCCGGGCAGGCCGAGCGCGCGTGCCAGCGGGATTTCAAAGAATTCTTCGGAGCGCGAGCGCGCATCCTGCCAGTACAGGCGCCAGACACTGCCGTTGGTGAGCACACCCCATTTCACCGAGCGCTCACCCACCACGTCGGCACGGCTCAAGTAACGCAGCATCTGCGAGCTGGGCGTGTCGGGGTCGGCCAGGTCGGTGGCGTCGCCGCGGTCGAGCGGGCGCGTCCAGCGCTTGGCTTCGAGCAGTGCCAGGCCGTGGCGGTAGCGGCGATCGTCCTTGGTCTCGGCCAGCGCATCGGCCTTGCGCGCGGCATCGGCGAACAGCAGCCAGTCGGGCACGTCCTCGCGGCGTTTTACCGACAGGTTGACCTGCGGCAGGCTGGCATCGCCCCAGCCCAGCAGCGCGAGGATGGGGGCGATGATTTCGGATTCGGTCTGCGCCTCGTTGAGCACCGAGGCGATGTCGCGCCCGGCGAAGATGGCGGCAAGGCCCTGCTCGAACGCCGCCAGCGATTCACCGCCCAGCGCCTGCCAGGCGGGCGTTTCGAGCACGCCGCGCTGCAGAAAATCCTGGGTGAAAAGCTGGCCTTGCATGTTTGGGTCTTGGGGAGTGGCGGCAGTGTAAGCGGCCCCCCGCGCTTGAAGGATGCGGGAGCGGCCTCAGCCGCGAATGGCTTCATTCGCGGCTGAGGCCGCTCCCACAAAGGCAAGCGTGCGCCGCCACGACTGGGCGGGCTCGGCGCAGAAAAAAGCGGAGGGGCTGCAACAGCCACTCCGCTTTTTATTTGATAGCTGCCAGCGCTTGATGGATAAGCGTTACATCCCTATTTTGCCTGAAAAATCACGCCGGTGCCGTGGTGCGGATAAGATGATCAAAAGCCCCCAAAGCCGCCGTGGAGCCTGCGCCCGCCGCTATCACGATCTGCTTGAACGGTACGGTGGTGCAGTCGCCGGCAGCAAATACCCCGGGCACGCTGGTCTGGCCGCGCGCATCGACGACGATCTCGCCCATCTTGTTCAGCTCCACCGTGCCCTTGAGCCAGTCGGTGTTGGGCAGCAGGCCGATCTGCACGAAGATGCCTTCGCCGTCCAGGCGCTTTTCATCGCCACTGGCGCGGTCCTTGTACGCCAGCGCGTTGACCTTGCTGCCGTCGCCCAGCACCTCGGTGGTCTGCGCGTTCAGGATGACCTCGGCGTTGGGCAGGCTCTTGAGCTTTTTCTGCAGCACGGCGTCGGCCTTCAATTCGGGCATGAATTCCAGCACCGTCACATGCTCGACCACGCCGGCGAGGTCGATCGCCGCCTCGATGCCGGAGTTGCCGCCGCCGATCACCGCCACGCGCTTGCCCTTGAAGAGCGGGCCGTCGCAGCTCGGGCAGTAGGCCACGCCCTTGGTGCGGTACTGGTCTTCGCCGGGCACGTTCATGCTGCGCCAGCGCGCGCCTGTGGCCAGCACCACCGATTTCGCCTTGAGCACACCGCCGTTTTCCAGCTCCACCTCGATCAGGCCGCCCACGGCGCTTGCGGGCTTGAGGGCCTTCACGCGCTGCAGGTTCATCACATCGACCTCGTAGTCATTGACGTGCTGCAGCAGCGCGCTGGCGAATTTCGGGCCGTCGGTGTGCGGCACCGAGGGGTAGTTGTCGATGTCCAGCGTGTCGTTCACCTGCCCGCCAAAGCGCTCGGCCACCACGCCGGTGCGTATGCCCTTGCGCGCGGCGTACACGGCAGCCGCCGCACCGGCGGGGCCGCCGCCGATGATGAGCATGTCGAACGCCGGCTTGGCCGAGAGCTTCTCGGCATCGCGCCTGGCCGCGCCGGTATCGAGCTTGGCGATGAACTGCTTGAGCTCCATGTGGCCGGCGTGGAACATCGCGCCGTTCAGGTAGACCGCGGGCACGGCCATGATCTCGCGCGCCTCGACTTCGCTCTGGAACGCGCCGCCCTCGATCACCGTGGTCTTGACCCTGGGGTTGAGGATGGCCATGAGCGACAGTGCCTGCACCACATCCGGGCAGTTGTGGCAGGTGAGGCTCATGTAGACCTCGAAGTTGAAGTCGCCATCGAGCTGCTTCACCTGCTCCAGCACCTCGGCCTCTTCCTTGGGCGGATGGCCGCCGGTCCACAGCAGCGCCAGCACCAGCGAGGTGAATTCATGGCCCAAAGGCAGGCCGGCAAAGCGCAGGCTGCTATCGGAACCAGTGCGCTGCAGCGTGAACGAGGGCTTGCGCGCGTCCTGGCCGTCCAGGCGCAGCGTGATCTTGTCCGCGCGCAGGCCCTGGATGGTGGTGAGCAGCTCGCGCATCTGCGCGGAGGTTTCGGAATCGTCCAGGGAAGCCACCATCTCGAACGGCAGCTGAACGCGCTCCAGATACGCGGCGAGTTGGGTCTTGAGTTGATCGTCGAGGATGGACATGGACTTCTCCTGTTTGCTATACGAAAAATGGGCGAAAAAAAGCCGGACGGCAAAGCGCCTGCGCGCTCTGCATCGGTCCGGCCGCAGATCCGTGAGGGCTTAGATCTTGCCGACGAGGTCCAGCGACGGGGTCAGCGTCTTGGCGCCTTCCTTCCACTTGGCCGGGCAGACCTGGTCCGGGTGGGCGGCGGTGAACTGCGCGGCCTTGAGCTTGCGCAGGGTTTCGCTCACGTCACGGGCGATTTCGTTGGAATGCACTTCCATGGTCTTGATCACGCCATCGGGGTTGATCACGAAGGTGCCGCGCAGCGCCAGGCCTTCCTCGGGGATGTGCACGCCGAAGGCGTTGGTCAGCTGGTGCGTCGGGTCGCCGACCAGCGGGAACTTGGCCTTGCCCACGGCATCCGACGTTTCGTGCCACACCTTGTGCGAGAAATGCGTGTCGGTGGTGACGGCGTAGACCTCGGCACCGGCCTTCTCGAACTGGCTGTAGTACTCGGCGGCGTCTTCGATTTCCGTCGGGCAGTTGAAGGTGAAGGCGGCCGGCATGAAGATCAGCACCGACCACTTGCCCTTGAGGGACTGCTCGGTCACCTCGATGAATTCGCCCTTGCCGCCGCGGTTGACGTAGGCATTGGCCTTGAAGGGCTGGACTTGGGTGTTGATGAGCGACATATTTACTCCTTGGTGGTTGAGCTAAGTACAAACCCTAGTATAGTGTTTAATACTTATTTGTCTAGTTTGTATAATCAATCGACATAATAGGAAATATGAATAATGGCACGCATCCGCCGTGCAAAAGACTTTTGACCCCCTGGCTTGCGAGCCACCGCTCACACGCCCACAATCGCCGCATCCGCAGCACTCACAAGGAGCACCCATGAAAGGTGACGCACAAGTCATTTCCTATCTGCAAGCGCAGCTCAAGAACGAACTGACGGCCATCAACCAGTATTTCCTGCACTACCGCATGCTCAAGCATTGGGGTTTCGACCGCCTGGCCAAGAAGGAGCATGAGGAATCCATCGGCGAGATGAAGCACGCCGACCTGCTGATGGACCGCATCCTGATGCTGGACGGCCTGCCCAACCTGCAGGACCTGGGCAAGCTGCAGGTGGGCGAGGACGTGCCCGAAATCCTGCAATGCGATCTGCGCCTGGAGCGCGGGGCGCAGGCCACCGTCAAGGAGGGCATGGCGCACTGCGAAAGCGTGCGCGACTACGTCTCGCGCGACCTGCTGGGCGTGATCCTGGAAGACACCGAGGAGCACATCGACTTCCTCGAAACGCAAATCGAGGTGCTGGCCAAGGTCGGCGTGCAGAACTACCTGCAGTCGCAGATGGGCGAGCTGTCCTGACAGGCACGCTACGGGACAAACAGGCGGGCTCAGGCCCGCTTTTTTGTGCTTGCGCGGACAGCCGTGTAGGGCAATTTCCTACACCGCGCGCCGGCAAATCCGACAGCAGCTACCGACACGCGCCGACTTATTTTTCGAATGGGCGACTTTCACAATGCATTTCATCGGATCACGCAGATCCTGCACTGAAAGGCACGCACCATGACGAACGAACAGATGCTCTCGGAAATCCGCGAAGCCAACCTGACCTATCTGATGCTGGCGCAGAACCTGATCCGCCAGGACAAGGCCGAAGCGGTGTTCCGCCTGGGTCTGAACGAGGACGCGGCCGACATCCTGGTGGCGCTTTCCACCGCGCAGGTGCTCAAGCTCGCATCGCGCAACACCCTGCTGTGCAGCTTCCGCGTCGATGACGAGCTGGTGTGGAGTTTGCTCACCAGCCACAAGGCACCGACCAAGGCCGGCAACGAAGCCACCAACACGCTGCACGCCAACATCCTGATGGCCAGCCGCGTGGCCGAAGTGATCTGACGAACGGGAGCCCCTCATGGCCATTGCCAAAAGCGTCCTCAACGAATCGCGCCAGATCGAGCGCGCCGCCATGCTCATCGAAATGGGCGCGCGCATGCAGGTGCTGGAATCGGAAACCACGCTCTCCTACGAGCGCCTGATCCGCCTGTACAAGGAAGTGGCGGGGCGCTCACCCTCCAAGGGCCAGCTGCCGTTTTCCACCGACTGGTTCCTCACCTGGCAGGAAAACGTCCACAGCTCGCTGTTCCTCAACATCTACGAATACCTCTCCAAGGGCGTGGATCTGGACGCGGTGGAGCTGCTCACCAAGGCCTACCGCCTGTACAACGAGCAGGTGCAGACGGCCGAGATCGAACCGCTGCTCTCCTTCACCCGCGCCTGGCGGCTGGTGAAATTCGTCGATGCGGGCATGCTCACGCGCACCAAATGCAGCAAATGCAAGGGCCAGTTCGTGAGCGAGCTGTACGAGAGCCGCCACTACGTCTGCGGCCTGTGCAACCCGCCGGCACGGGCGGGCAAGAGCAAGAGCAAGGCGGCGCTCAAGCTGCACTGAGAGCGCTATGGAGTGCGCAGCAGCGCATTCACATCGGGTTCGAGCGCCACGGTGTAGTCCACGGCAGACAGGAGCCTGCCTCCCTCGCCCGTGAGGCGCAGGCTCACATACGCCACCCGCGCCGCCACGGTGTAGCTGCCCTCCAGCTGCGCCGCCGCTGCGCGGGATTGCATGGCAGCATCCAGCGTCTGCCAATCGGCGGTGTCGGGCGCGGATGCCTGGCCTTGCGGCGCCAGCGCCACGCCGCGCGCCGCGAGTTCACTGGTGAGCTGCGCCGTGACCACACGGCCAAAGCCGGAGCTGCGGCCGCCCGACCCTGTTTCGGTCAGCGCCATCACCCGTACCGCGGCGGCGGGCACCTGCGCCCCCTTGCCCAGCAGGCGACCGACTGCGGCACGCGTGCTTTTTTCCAGCATCTGGCCGCTGCCGTCTTCGAGCAAGGGGCCGTAGCGATCGCCGTAGTAGTAGCGCGCGCAGCCGGCAAGCAGGGAGGCGGGCGCCAGTCCCAGTACGACGGCGCGGCGGCTGAGCTGAATGGACGTTCTCGGCATGCGCGTGATCCTAGACCCGGCCCAGCGGCGCAATACCGGCATGAAAGGCGTTTTTTCACCCTATTCAGACCACCGTGGACAAATCGTGACGGTGCCGGCCCAGGCCCGTGCATCACAATGCCCCGAGCTGCCGGCGGGCGGCAGCGCTCACAGATGAAAAGGAGAGACCCATGGCAGGCAAGTTCGAGCTCAAGAAATCCAGGAACGGCAAATTTCACTTCAACCTGCTGGCGGGCAACGGCCAGGTGATTCTTTCCAGCGAGATGTACGAGGCCAAGGCCAGCGCGGTCAACGGCATCGCGTCGGTGCAGAAGAACGGCGGTGACGCCGCACGCTACGACAGGCTCACGGGCAAGGACGGCTCGCCCTACTTCGTGCTCAAGGCCACCAATGGCCAGGTGATAGGCCAGAGCCAGATGTATTCGGGCGAGGCGGCGCGCGACAACGGCATCCAGTCGTGCATCGGCAACGCGCCCGGCGCCAGCACCGACGATCAGACGGCCTGAGCGTTGGGCATTGGGTGAGGGGCATTGGGTGAGGGGTGAGGGGTGAGGGGTGAGGATCGGGAGGCCACACCACTTCACTGGACACGCCCAACGCCCAACGCCCAACCCCTTCACCCCGTATTGCGCAGCCCCGCCGCAATGCCGTTGATGCACAGCTGAATGCCGGTGCGCACCCGGTCGTTGCCGGGCTCGGCGCGCCAGCGGCGGATCAGCTCCACCTGCAGGTGGTGCAGCGGGTCGATGTAGGGAAAGCGGTGCTGGATCGAGCGCGCCAGCGCGCTGTTGTGCGTCAGGCGTGTCTTGTCGCCGGTGATGCGCGAGAGCGCCTCCATGGTGCGCTGCCATTCCTGCTCGATGGCGGCAAACACCTGTCTGCGCAGGCGCGCATCGGGAACCAGCTCGCTGTAGCGCTTGGCCAGCGCCAGATCGCTCTTGGCCAGCACCATGTCCATGTTGGAGAGCAGCGTGGAGAAGAACGGCCACTGCCGGTGCATTTTGCGCAGCAGCGCCCACTGCGCTTTCTCGTCCTTGCCCGGCGCGGCGACGAAGGCCTGCACCGCCGCGCCAAAGCCGTACCAGCCCGGCAGCGTGAGCCGGCACTGGCCCCAGCTGAAGCCCCAGGGGATGGCGCGCAGGTCTTCGATGCGCTGGCCGGCCTTGCGCGACGCCGGGCGCGAGCCGATGTTCAGTTCCGCGATCTCGCGGATCGGCGTGGCGTTGAAGAAATAGTCGGTGAAGCCCGGCGTCTCGTAGACCAGCGCGCGGTAGGCGGCCATGCTGGCGTTGGAGAGTTCCTGCGCGGCGGCCAGAAAGGCCTTGGTGGCGGGCTTGGTGGGCTGCAGCAGCGTGGCTTCCAGCGTGGCGGCGACGAGGGTTTCGAGGTTGCGCCGGCCGATTTCGGGGTTGGCGTATTTGCTGGCGATGACCTCGCCCTGCTCTGTCAGGCGGATCTGCCCGCGCACCGTGCCCGGCGGCTGCGCCAGGATGGCCTGGTAGCTCGGGCCGCCGCCGCGCCCGACGGTGCCGCCGCGGCCGTGGAACATGCGCATGCGGATGGTGGCGCCCGGCAGTTGCGCGTTGAGCTCGTCGAACAATTCGACGAGCGCTATCTCGGCGCGGTACAGCTCCCAGTTGCTGGTGAAGATGCCGCCGTCCTTGTTGCTGTCGCTGTAGCCGAGCATGATGTCCTGCTCGCCGCCGCTCGCCTGCATCAGGCGTGCAATGCCGGGAATGGCGTAGTACGCCCGCATGATGGGGGCGGCGTTGCGCAGATCGGTGATGGTCTCGAACAGCGGAGAGACGATGAGATCGGCGCGGCACTGGGCATCGAGCGTGCCGTGCATCAGCCCGGTTTCCTTTTGCAGCAGCAGCACCTCCAGCAGATCGCTCACGGTCTCGGTGTGGCTGATGATGTAGTGGCGTATCGCCTGCGGGCCGTAGCGGCGGCGCAGTTCGAGCGCGGTCTCGAAGATTTCCAGCTCGCCCTGCGCATGCGCGCTGTAGCTGGCGCCGACCACGCGCAGCGGCCGCGCGTCGCACAGCAGGCGCACCAGCAGCTGCTGGCGCTGCGCTTCCGCCAGGGCGGCGTAATCGGGCTCGATGCGCGCCGCGGCCAGCAGTTCGGCGATCACGCGTTCGTGCTGGTCCGAGCTCTGGCGCAGGTCCACGGTCGCCAGGTGAAAGCCGAAAACCTCCGCCGCGCGGATCAGCGGATGCAGGCGCTGCGCGGTTTGCGCGGCCCCCTTGTGCGAGGCGAGCGAGGCCTGGATGGCGCGCAGGTCCGCCAGCAAGGCGTCGGCACTGGCGTAGGCCGGGAGCCTCGCCACGGGGGAAGGCGCCGCCACCATGCCAGCGAGGTCCTCGCTGGTGGCGGCCAGCCGCGCATAGACGCCGCTGAGCGCCCGGCGGTAGGGTTCGTCGCTGCGGTGAACGCTATTGTCTTCGGAGCATTCGGCGAGCGCCGCAACGGCGCCGGAGACCTGCACGAGCCCGGAAGAAAGCGACAGCTCCCGGCCCAGCGCATGCACCTCGGCCAGGTGGTGGCGCAGCGCCACTTCGGCCTGGCGGCGCAGCGCCAGCCTGAGCGTCTCGGCCGTCACGTTGGGGTTGCCGTCGCGGTCCCCGCCTATCCACTGGCCCATGCGCAGAAAGCTGGCGATGGGCTCGCTGCCGGCCAGCGCATGCTCCAGTTCGGCGTAGATCTTCGGAATCTCGCCCAGAAAGGTGGATTCGTAATAGGAGAGCGCGTTTTCGATCTCATCGGCCACCGTCAGGCGCGAGACGCGCAGCAGCCGCGTCTGCCAGACCTGGGCGATGCGCGCGCGCAGCCCGGCCTCGTTGGCGGCGAGCTCGCGCGGACTGAGCAGATCGCGCGCGCTGTTGAACATCCGGGCACGTGCCTGGATGGCATCGCGCTCGGCCAGCAGGCGGGCCATCTCGCGCTCGGCATCCAGGATGCTCTTGCGCTGCACCTCGGTGGGGTGCGCGGTGAGCACCGGCACCACATAGCTGGCCGCCAGCGTCTGCGCCACCGTCTGCGGCGCGATGCCGGCCCAGCGCAGGCGCGAGAGCGCCACGTCGATGCCGCCCTCCTGGCTGCTGCCGGCGCGCTCGTGCACCTCGCGGCGGCGGATGTGGTGGCGGTCTTCCGCCAGGTTGGCCAGGTGGCTGAAATAGGTGAAGGCGCGGATCACGCGCACCGTCTGGTCGCCGGTGAGCGATTTGAGCAGCTCCTTGAGCGCGCGGTCCGCCCCCTGGTCGTCATCACGGCGGAACGCGACCGAGAGCTGGCGGATCTGCTCGACCAGCGCGTAGGTCTGCTCGCCCTCCTGCTCGCGGATCACGTCGCCGAGGATGCGGCCCAGCAGGCGGATGTCCTGCATCAGCGGCGCATCCTTGTCGCTGCGGCGCGCGGCCGGCGCATGGACGGGGGCGGAAGGGCTGGCGTTGTCTGTCATGGTCAGGCTCGCAAAAGAGTCATGCGGATGTTGCATTGCAACATGCATCGCAGTGTAGCGCCCGCTTGCGCCACAATGGCACCATGAGCACCGCACGCGCCACCCCGTCCCCCATCACCATCGCCACGCGCGAGAGCCAGCTTGCGCTGTGGCAGGCCAGGCATGTGCAGTCCATCCTGCAGGCGCGCGGCCACCAGGTGCGGCTGCTGGGCATGACCACGCGCGGCGACCAGATCCTGGACCGCGCGCTCTCCAAGGTCGGCGGCAAGGGCCTGTTCATCAAGGAACTGGAGGTGGCGCTGGAAGAAGGCCGGGCCGACATCGCCGTGCATTCGCTCAAGGATGTGCCGATGGAGCTGCCAGACGGCTTTGCGCTCGCCTGCATCCTGCAGCGCGAAGATCCGCGCGATGCCTTCGTCTCGCCGCAATACGCGCGGCTGGAGGATTTGCCGCGGGGCGCGGTGGTCGGCACGTCCAGCCTGCGCCGCCAGGTGCTGCTGCATGCGCTGCGCCCCGATCTGGCCATCGAGCCGCTGCGCGGCAACGTCAATACGCGGCTGCGCAAGCTCGACGAGGGGCAGTACGCCGCCATCGTGCTGGCGGCGGCCGGCCTCAAGCGGCTGGGGCTGGCGGATCGCATCCGCAGCACCTTCGAGCCTTCGCAGATGCTGCCCGCCGCCGGGCAAGGGGCCCTGGCCATCGAGGTGCGCAGCGACCGGCAGGATCTGCTGGCGGCGCTCGCTCCGCTGGCCGATCACACCACCTGGCTGACCGTGACGGCCGAGCGCGCCGTGAGCCGCGCCATGGGCGGCAGCTGCTCGATGCCGCTGGCGGCCCATGGCCAGTGGCTGGGGAGCAGCCTGCGGCTGGCCGCCGCCTGGGGTGATCTGGACGGCGGCGCGCCGCTGGTGCGTGCGCAGGGCGATGCCGCGATCGGCACGCTGGAGCAGGCCGACGCGCTCGGCCTGCGCGTGGCCGCCGCGCTGCAGGCCGCCGGCGCGCGTGCCGAGCCGCGGACCTGACATGTCCGCGCCGCGCCGCACCATCGTGACCCGGGCCGCGGAGGACGCCGGCCGCTGGGTCGGCGCTCTGCGGCAGGCAGGCCTGGCGGCCATCGCCCTGCCCTTGATGGAAATCGCCCCCGTCGCCGGCGGCGCCCTGCGGGACGCGCTGCAGCAGGCGCGCGAGCGCTGGAATGGCTACCGCGCGGTGATGTTTGTCAGTGGCAATGCCGCCATCCATTTTTTTGATCAAAATTCGGCTTTTGCGCAGACTGCACAAGCGCCATCAGCTATCAAAACAAGGGTATGGGCACCCGGCCCGGGCACGGTGCGCGCGCTGCTCGCGTGCGGATGGACGCCGGATCGCGTGGACGGCCCGGCGCCGGACGCCGCGCAATTTGACTCCGAAGCGCTATGGCAGCAGGTGGGGGCGCAAATACGCCCGGGCGACCGCGTGCTCATCGTGCGCGGCAGCGATGCCCCGGCCGCACCCGAAGGCCACGGGCGCCACTGGCTGGCCGAACGCATCGCCGCGGCCGGCGCGGCGGTGGATTTCGTGGCCGCCTACGAGCGCCGGGCACCGCGCTTCACGGCCGAACAGGCAACACTCGCCCGCAGCGCCGCCGCAGACGGCTCGCTGTGGCTGTTCGCCAGCAGCCAGGCCGTGCGTCACTTGCGCCACTGGCTGCCCGATCAGGATTGGCGGCAGGCCCGGGCACTGGCGACCCACCCGCGCATCGCCAAGGCCGCGCAGGCCGCCGGCTTCGGGCAGACGGACGCCTGTCTGCCAACGCTGGCGGCGGTGCTGGCGTCGATAGAATCCATTCATGAGCACTGAAGCTGTTCCACCACCGGCCCAAGGGGCGCCCGCGCCCGCGGCTGCAACGGGCAGCAGCCATCCGCTGACCTGGGTGCTGGCCATCGTCGCCCTGGCGGCGCTGGTCTCCTCGGCCATGCTGTGGCAGCGCCTGTCCAACATCCAGGAGCAGCTCGCGCGCCAGAGCGCCGATGCGGGCAGCCAGGCCACCGAGGCACGCGCGCTGGCGCGCGAGGCGCAGGATGTGTCCCGGGACACCAGCGCGCGCATGAGCGTGATGGAGAGCCGCGTCGCCGAAGTCGCCTTGCAGCGCAGCCAGCTGGAGGAGCTCACCCAAAGCCTGTCGCGCTCGCGCGACGAGACCCTGATTGCCGATGTCGAGGCCAGCATCCGCCTCGCCCAGCAGCAAGCCCAGCTCACCGGCAGCCTGCAGCCGCTGACGATGGCGCTGCAGAACGCCCACCAGCGCATAGAGCGCGCCGCCCAGCCGCGCCTGGCCCCTGTGCTCAGCGCGATGGAGCAGGACCAGGAAAAACTCCAGCGCTCCAGCGTGACGGATACCGCCGGCCTGCTCGGCCGCCTGGACGACCTGGCCGCCCAAATCGATGAACTGCCGCTGGCCAATGCGGTGGCGCAGGCGTCGGACATGCGCGCGCCGCGGCACAGCGCCGGCAAGGACGCCGCCGACACCGCCGCCGCCAACGCGCCCGCCTGGCAGGCGGCGCTGCACCGGGTCTGGGAGGGCGTGCGCGACCAGGCGCTGGGGCTGGTGCGCGTGAGCCGCATCGACCGGCCCGACGCCGTGCTGCTGGCGCCGGATCAGGCCTATTTCCTGCGCCAGAACCTCAAGCTGCAGCTGGCGAACGCACGCCTGAGCGTGCTCGCGCGGCGCATGGATACGGCGCGCAGCGAGCTGGCGGCCGCGCAGCGCGGCTTCTCGCGCTACTTCAACGCCGAATCGCGCCGTACGCAGGCGGCGCTTGCGGCGCTGCAACAGCTGCAGGGCAGCCTGCGCCAGACGGAAATTCCACCCCTGGCCGCCACTTTCTCCGCACTCGCCACCGCCGCGGCGGGGCGCTGAACCGCGAAGAGCACCACCGCATGCGCGCCGCCCTCTGGTTCCTGGCCCTCTTCGGCGCCGCCGTGGCGATTGCCCTGTTCGCAGGCAACAACCAGGGGACGGTCACCGTGTTCTGGCCGCCGTGGCGCATCGATCTTGCGCTCAATCTGGTGCTGGTGCTGCTGTTTGCCGGCGCCGTGCTGCTGTATGCGGCGCTGCATGGCCTGTCCGCGCTGCGCGAACTGCCGCGTCAGGCGCAGCGCTGGCGCCTGCAGCAGAAGGAGCGCGCGATGCACGGCGCCATGCTGGACGCCACCGCGCAATTGCTCGGCGGCCGTTTTCTGCGGGCGCGCAAGGCCGCGCTGACGGCGATCGAGCAAGAGCAGGCCTTGTCCGGCAGCGGCAAAGGCCTGCCGCACGGCAGCCAGCTGCGCACCCTGGCTCATGTGATCGCGGCCGAAAGCTCGCACGCGCTGCAGGACCGCAGCGGACGGGTGGAGCATCTGGCGCTGGCGCTCGAAACCCTGGACAAGGACAACGGCAGCGGCGCCGCGGAACTGCGCGAAGGCGTGCAGCTGCGCGCGGCGAGCTGGGCGCTGGACGAGCGCGATGCCGCCGGCGCACTGGAGCGTCTGGCCGCCCTGCCGCAAGGCGCAGCGCGCAGAACGCTGGCGCTGCGCACCCGCCTGAAGGCGGCGCGCCTGGCCGGGCACGCGCGCGAATCGCTGGAGACCGCACGCCTGCTGGCCAAGCACCGCGCCTTCTCGCCCGCCGTGGCCAGCACGCTGGTGCGCACCCTCGCCATCGCGCTGCTGGATGAAACACGCGACGAAGCCCAGGTGAAAACCGCCTGGCAGATCCTGGAGCCGGCCGAGCGCGCGATGCCGGACGTAGCCGCCCACGCGGCGCAGCACCTGATGCAGACGGGCGGCAGCAGCGCGCAGGCGCGCCAGTGGCTGCTGCCGGCCTGGGAGCAGCATGAAGCGCTGGAGCCCCTGCAGCTGCGCCATCTGACGTTGGCGCTGGAGCGTTGCATGGAGGGCATCGATACCGAATGGCTTGCACGCGTCGAAGCCGCCCAGCGCGCGCGCCCGCAGGAACCCCATCTGGCCTACATCGCCGCCATCGCCTGCATGCGCCTGTCCCTGTGGGGCAAGGCCGAGCAGCTGCTGCAGGGCGCCACCCAGGCGCTGGACGACCCGCAGCTGCTGGCACGCGCCTGGCGCCATCTGGGCGAACTGGCGGAGCAGCGCGGCGATGCTCCGGCCGCCAGCGCGGCCTGGAAACGCGCGGCGCGGCCCTGAATACCCCTGCTCGGCTTATCCATTGGGCGCTTGTGGCTTGCGCGCCAGAGCGCCGGCGCCACGCCCTAAAATTACCCCATTGATCCGCTATTTCCTGCCTGAGCTGCCATGACCCACGTCGTTTCCGACAACTGCATCAAGTGCAAATACACCGACTGCGTGGACGTATGTCCCGTGGACTGCTTTGTCGAAGGCCCGAACATGCTGGTCATCAACCCGGACGAGTGCATCGACTGCGCCGTCTGCGTGCCCGAATGCCCGGCCAATGCCATCTTTGCCGAAGAGGACGTGCCCGCCGACGAGCAGCACTTCATTGCGCTCAACGCCGAGCTCTGGCACGCGCCGGGCTGGAAGACCCTGACCAAGCGCAAGGCCGCGCTGCCCGACGCCGACCAATGGAACGGCGTGCCCAACAAGCTGGAGCACCTCCAGCGCTGAAGGCTCTCAGCCGCGCCAGCGCAGGCGCAGCCAGAAGGTGGGCGGCTCGCGGCCTTCAAGCGGCCCCTGCACCGAACCCATCAGCGACCAGTGCCGGTCGCTGAAATCCATGGAATGCGCCAGGCCCAGCGTCCAGCCCGCCGGTTGCACCGTGAGGTTGGACGCCCGCGCAAAGCGGGTACTGCGGTAGACCAGCGACACCAGCGTGTAATCGCGCCCGCCATGCTTCCAGACATTGACCAGCACCCCGGCGTGGCGCAGAAAGCCCGGCAGCGCCTTGCCGCCAAAGAATTCGCCCGTGTTGCGTAACTGGCTCCATTGCAGCCAGGTCTGCGCATCGGCCGACCAGCGCCACGTGCCGCCGACATCCGTGCGGCTGAAAGGCTGGCGGTTCACGCCCATCACCTCGCCGTTGTCCAGCACCGCACCGCCGGGGCTCCAGTCGCGCGTGCGCTCTTCATCGTGCATCAGCAGGAGGCTGAGGCGATCGGTGGGTTTGATGCCCAGCCCGATGCGCCCCGCGCCGGAATTCATGCGCGCGCCGCCGAAGTCGCCGCGCGGATGAAAAACCAGCGCCTCCACCCCCACGCCCCAGGCCATGGGCACGGGCGCTGTCGTCAGGCCGCGATGGCCGGCATCGACGGCGCCGGTGTCGCGCCGGCCTGAGCGGCCCAGCCCACGGCATCCGGCGCCACCAACCGCAGCCAGCGGCTGGCCACCAGGCCGGGCGCCATCACCCACTGCACGCGTTCGCGCGGATTCACCAACAGACGCTTGACCGGCGCCTGGCCGGGCACGACGGTGGCCTGCTCCGCCGGACCGACATCGGCCCGTCCCTGGGCGTTGGACACCTCGATCAGCCCGGAGAGCACGGTCAGCGTCGTACGTCCCTGCGCATCCACCTCGACGTCCCATTCGGTTCCACGCACCGCGGCGAGCGCTGCCGGGGTCTGCAGCTGCAGCCCTGCCGGCTGACCCTTGGTTCGCAGCCAGGGTCCCCAGCCTGTGATGCATTCGCTCCCTCCTCTTGTGCACGCGGAGACTTTGAACACGCTCTTAGCGGCTGGACTCGCCTGCGCCAACGCCCGGGCGGCACGTCTACAATCGCGGCTCGCTAGGGGTGCCGGCAAGCGTCGGCTGAGAGAGTCCCTTTGAACCTGATTGAGATCATCCTCGCGCAGGGAAGCCCGCTCGCCATGCACCCATGCATGCACTCCTTTCGAGCGAACCTCCTTGCGCTGCACCTGCAAGGAGCGTATGCATGAACACCGTCACCTCTCCCGCCAATGAGGCGCTGGCACCGCTGAGCGCGCAGCAGCGCGCCTTCGGCCTGCGCGACCACGCATCGCTGTGGTTCAGCCTGGGTGTCGGCCTGCTGGTGATGCAGGTCGGCGCCTACCTGATGCCCGCGCTGAGCACGCGGGAGGCGCTGATCGCCATCGCCGGCGGCTCGATCATCGGCGCGGCCTTGCTGGCCTGGGTGGCCAAGATCAGCTGCGACAGCGGATTGGCCAGCGCCGGCCTGATGCACGCGGTCTACGGCCGGCGCTTTGCCGGCCTGCCCATCGTGCTCAACATCGTGCAGCTGCTGGGCTGGGGTGCGTTCGAGCTGGTGGTGATGCGCGATGCCACCGTGGCCATCGGCCGGCAGTCCGGCGCGCTGGCGGCACCCTGGTGGCCTATCCTGGCCACACTGGGCTGGGGCGCGATCGTGCTGCTGCTCATCAGCGGCTCCATGGTGCGGCTGGTGCGCCGCCTGATTGCGCGCATCGCGCTGCCGCTGGTGGTGCTGTCGCTGCTGTGGCTGTCGTGGCAATTTCTCGCGCTGGCGCAGCAGCAGGGCCTGGGGCCGCTGTGGAGCCGCGGCGGCGAGGGCGGCATGGGCGTGCTGCCAGCGCTGGACCTGGTGATCGCCATGCCCATCTCCTGGCTGCCGCTGGTGGCCGATTACGCACGCCACGGACACGACGGACGCAGCGCCTTCAAAGGCACCTGGCTGGGCTATGTGGTGGCCAACATATGGTGCTACGGCCTGGGTGTGCTGGTGGCCCTGGTGCTGCCCAGCGAAGACCTGGTGACCGCGCTGCTGCTGGCGCAAGGCGGGCTGATCGCGCTGTCGCTCATCCTCATCGACGAAATCGACAACGCCTATGGCGACGCCTACTCCGGCTCGGTCTCGGCCCACAGCCTGCTGCCGCGCTGGAGCATCCGCCGCTGGGGCATCGTGATGGCGCTGGCCTGCACGGCGCTGGCACTCGCCTTGCCCATGCACAGCCTGGAGCCCTTCCTGCTGCTGCTGAGTTCGGTCTTCGTACCATTGTTCGGCGTGATCCTGGGGCGCCTGGCCTTTGGCGCACCCACCCGGAAATTGCTGGCCAGCGCCGGCGCCATCCACTGGAGCGCGACACTGATCTGGCTTGCCGGCATTGCCTGCTTCCACCTGCTGCCGCGCCTGGCACCGGCGCTGGGCTCCGCCCTGCCGACGCTGGCGCTGTGCTTCGTGCTGGCCTGGTTCACGCGCCGCACGATGGCGTGACACGAAGAACAAGGAAAATCAGACTTTGCCGCTTGCCCATCAAACGCAGATAGCTATCAATTAAATAGCATTCAATCTACCCGTACAACGCGCTGAGCCACCGGCGCATGGCCATGGTTCAGCGGCCCATGCCCGCGGCCTGTGGCAACATCGGCACCCGCAGCGATCGCCCCGAGGATGTACTCGCGCGCGGCCCGCACCGCCGCCACCAGCGGCTCTCCCAGCGCCAGGTACGCCGCGATGGCGGAGGAAAGCGTGCACCCGGTGCCATGTCCGTTGCGCGTGGCAATGCGCGCGGATTCCAGCCTGTGGTGCGCGCCCGACGGCAGGGCCAGCATATCCACCACCCAGTCCCCAGGCAGATGCCCGCCCTTGAGCAATACCGCTTGCGCACCCAGTGCCAGCAGGGCATCGGCGTCGGCTTGCAGCTGCTGCACCTCCTTGATGCCGCGACCCAGCAGCCAGCCGGCTTCATCGAGGTTGGGCGTGATGAGGGCAGCCAGCGGAAACAGCTCGGAAACCAGCGCCCCCTGGGTCTCCTGCGCAATCAGCCGGTCGCCACTCGTGGCCACCATCACGGGGTCCAGCACCACATTGGCCAGCGCATGGCGGCGGATGGCATCGGCGACCACCCGCACCACCTCGGGCGTCGCCAGCATGCCGATCTTGACGGCATCCGCGCCAATATCCTCCACCACGGCATCGATCTGCGCGCGCAGAATTTCGGGTGGCACGCCATGTATCGCACGCACGCCCCGCGTGTTCTGCGCGGTGATTGCGGTGACCGCCGTCATGCCATAGCAGCCGAGGGCGCTGAAGGTCTTCAGGTCGGCCTGTATGCCTGCGCCGCCGCCGCTGTCCGAGCCCGCGATGGAGAGTACGCGGACATAGCGCCGCCCCGGGACTGGCGAAGAAGGCACGGTGTTCATGGTGCAGATTGCCGCTGGCGGCCAAGGTGTCAATCGGCATGTTGTACCACCGCCGATAGCCCTTGTGATGTAATCCGGCGTTCAGGACGAAACAGGGGTGTCTCGGTGCTCAGACGGGTATCGCGGCTGAGAAATACCCTGGGGCCATCAGCGCAGTTTTGCACCCGGCCCCGCGACCCGATCCAGATCATGCTGGCGTGGGGAGTTTCAGCGGCACACCGTTTTGTCCCCCTGCAATGATCCCGGACAAAATGCGCTTCAAGCCGCTCTCCCTTCCAGATGCACATGTCACCATCCTCGGCGCCGGCCTCATGGGCCGGCTGCTGGCCTTCACCTTGGCCAGCGAAGGGTGCCGCGTCGATATCCACGATGCCGGCGGCCCCGACGCCGACGGCGCAGCCGCGCGCGTTGCAGCGGCCATGCTCGCGCCGCTCGCGGAATCGGCGGTAAGCGAGCCCGCAGTGGTTGCAATGGGCGTCCATGGCCTGCGCCGCTGGCCTCAAATCCTCTCGGCGCTCTCGTCACCTGTTTTCTTTCAGCAAAACGGCACGCTGGTGGTCTGGCACTGGCAGGATGCCACGGAGGCCGCGCGCCTGCGCACCACGCTCGAACATACGGCGACGGTCCTCAAAGACCTCACGCCGCTTGCGGTGCTGGATGCCGCCGCGCTCGCGCAGCGTGAACCGGCCCTGGCCGAACGCTTTCACGAAGCCTATTTCCTGCGGGGCGAAGGCCAGCTCGACAACCGGCAACTGCTCGCCGCGCTGCTGACGGACATGCAGCGCCTCGGGGTGCACACCCATTGGCACAGCCCGAAGTCTCCCGCCGATTTTGCACCCGCGACAGCGGGGCAGCCAGACTGCGTTCTTGACTGCAGAGGCCTGGGAGCGCGCGCCGACTGGCCGGCGCTGCGCGGCGTGCGCGGCGAGGTCATCCGGCTGCATGCGCCGGAAGTTTCACTGCGGCGCCCGGTGCGCCTGGTGCACCCGCGCTACCCGCTCTACATCGCACCCAAGCAGGACCATCGCTTCGTGATCGGCGCCACGGAAATCGAATCCGACGATCTTTCGCCGGCCAGCGTGCGCTCCACGCTGGAGCTGCTGAGCGCCGCCTACACCGTCCACCCCGGCTTCGCCGAAGCCCGCATCATCGAGATCGCCACCCAATGCCGCCCGGCCTTGCCGGACAACAACCCCGGTCTGCGCCTCTTGGGCGAACGCACCCTGCAGATCAACGGGCTGTACCGGCACGGCTTCATGATCGCGCCCGCCATGCTGGACGCCACGCTCGCGCTGCTGCGCGAAGGCAGCGGCGCACTGGCAGGCCCGTTCCAGCCGCGGATCGAAACGGCACTCTGACACTCCTTCGCCATGCAAGTCACCATCAACCAGTCCAAGGTCCAGTTGCCCGATGGCGCCACGGTTGCGGCCGCCATCGCGCAATGGGCACCGCAACCCCCTTTTGCCGTTGCCGTGAACCTCGCCTTTGTACCCCAATCCAGCTACGCCACGCATGAACTGCAAGGCGGAGACCAGATCGAAATCATTGCCCCCGTTACCGGCGGCTGAATCCATGCCTGAATCCATTGCCCCCAACGATCCATTGATCCTCTACGGCGAAACCTTCCACAGCCGGCTGCTTCTGGGCACGTCCCGCTACCCTTCGCCCGCCATCCTCGAAGCTGCCGTACGCCGCGCGCAGCCGGCAATGGTCACTGCCTCGCTGCGGCGCCAGGGCAGCGCGGCCGGCAACGGTTTCTGGCAGTTGCTGCAAAGCCTGGGCACCAAGGTATTGCCGAACACAGCTGGCTGCCACAGCATCGAAGAAGCCATCACCACTGCACAAATGGCCCGCGAGGTCTTTGCCACCCCGTGGATCAAGCTCGAAGTCATAGGCGATGACTACACCCTGCAACCCGACACGCTGAAGCTCGTCGAAGCCGCTGAGCGGCTCATCAGAGAAGGATTCAAGGTACTGCCCTACTGCACCGAGGACCTGGTGGTCTGCCAGCGGCTGGTCGATGCAGGCTGCCAGGCGGTCATGCCGTGGGCAGCGCCGATAGGCACAGGGCGCGGTGCCGTCAACCCCCATGGATTGCAATTGCTGCGTGAGCGGCTGCCCGTTCCCATGCTGGTGGACGCCGGCCTGGGTCTGCCGTCGCACGCCTGCCAGGTGATGGAGTGGGGTTTTGACGGCGTGCTCCTGAACACTGCGGTGGCGCTGGCAATGAACCCTGCCGCCATGGCCGGTGCATTCGCAGACGCCGTCGCAGCCGGTCGCACGGCACGGCTGGCAGGTGCAATGCAGCCACAGGCCTCGGCGCAGCCGAGCACTCCTGTGCTGGGCACGCCTTTCTGGCACCACGCCAGCGGGGGGCAGTCATGACCGACAGGGCACAAGCCATCGTGCGGGCGCATGCCGCGCGCCTCGCCGGCTTTCCCGCTCAACCGACGCCACCATCACATGAACCTGATCCGGTTTTTCAGGCGGCACTTGCAGCCTGCAGCACGCTCGGATTCATCGCCGCAGATGCACTCTGCCTCGCCCATGCCTGGCAAGCCCAGACAGCTCGCCGCGGCGTTTTTGATGCCAGGCACTGGCCCGATGCACCGGAATATTTCGGCCTGCGGGGAAGGGCCGTGGATGCGCCTTACCCCCCCTGCCCGCAGCGCTTGGGGCTTTACGCGGTTCTCCCGGATGCGAACTGGATCCGGCGCATGGCACGGGCGGGGGTGCCGACGCTGCAATTGCGGTTCAAGAGCAACGACCCCCGAGCCGTAGAGCGCGAAGTCGAGGCTGCCGTTCACGCAGTAGAAGGTACGCCCGCACGGCTCTTCATCAACGACCACTGGCAGCAGGCCATAGCCGCCGGGGCGTATGGCGTGCATCTGGGCCAGGACGATCTGACGGAGCTATCGGACGAACAACTCGCTGTGCTGCGCTCCAGCGGCCTGCGCCTGGGCATCAGCACCCACGGCTACGCCGAAATGCTGCTGGCAGACCAGTTCACTCCCAGTTACATCGCCGTCGGGGCGATCTTTCCAACCACGCTCAAAGCCATGCCCACCGCCCCTCAGGGAATCGCCAGACTACGCGACTACGCGCACCTGATGAAGTCCTACCCCTTGGTGGCCATCGGAGGCATCAGCGAAGCCCAAATGCCGGAAATCATGGCAACCGGAGTAGGCAGCGCCGCTGTCGTCCGAGCGATCGTGCAATCACCCGAACCGGAAGTCGCGGTGATGCGGCTGATGCGCGTCATCGGCGTGCAGCAAAAAGGCGCTGCATAGCCGCACAGGCAAGAGCATGGCTACACCCCTCCGTTTCGCGGCAGATGCGCGGCACTTCCGATCCGCTACCTGGTCGCCCCTGAAGAACCCTCACAACCCGCATGAACACTGGATTTGCGGGCAATTGCTGATGGCCAGAACTCCCAGTTTGGTATTCAATCGGGCTTGTTTTCTGGGAGTTTTGCCGTGCTGACTGCCTGCCCCGCCACCGAGGATTTCTTTCGCTCACGCATCGACCACATGATCGATCTGCGCCACCCACTGGCGGTGCTCTCCTCGCGCATGCCCTGGCAGCAGATAGAAGCCTCGGTCTCGCACCTGTTCTCGCGCAAGGCACGCGCCGGGCAGACCATGCCCGATCTGGACCTCTTTGGCGAGGCACCAGTGCCTGTGGCGCGCACCTCCAACGCCGGGCGCCCCCGCGTACCACTGCGGGTGATGATCTCCTTGCTGTACCTCAAGCACGCTTTCAACGAGTCCGACGAGGGCGTGGTGCAGCGCTGGGCCGACACGCCCCGCTGGCAGTTCTTCTCGGGCTGCGCCTATTACGAAGACCGCCAGCCCTGCGACGCCAGCACCCTCATCAAGTTTCGCCAGATGCTGGGTGAAGAAGGCGTGGAGGAACTGCTGGCACAGACCATCAACGTGGCTGTCGATCTCAAGCTGATTGGGCCCAGGAACTCACCCGTGTGATCGTGGACAGCACGGTGCAGGAGAAGGCCATTGCCCACCCCACCGACAGCCGCTTGCTGGAGGCGGCGCGCACCAAACTGGTGGCGGCAGCCAGGGAGGCCGGGATTGCTCTGAAGCAGACCTTTGCCAAAGAGGGCAAGGAGCTCAGCCGCAAGGCTGGGCGCTATGCCCATGCCCGCCAGTTCAAGCGCATGAGGCGCGCCATCGGACGCCAGCGCACCATCGTGGGCCGCTTGCAGCGCGAGATGGATCGCAAAGCCAGTGCCATTGGCGCTGCCGTGTGGGAGGCGCTCGCTGAAGTCCTGAGCAAGGCCCGGCGCATCGTGGCCCAGAGCGGCCAGCGCAAGGCCGTCGCAGGCCAGGCCAAGCTCTACGCCTGGCACGCCCCCGAGGTGGAGTGCATCAGCAAAGGCAAGGCCCGCAGGCCCTACGAGTTCGGCGTGAAGGTGGGTGTTGCCAGCACGCTCACCGGCAACCTGATCGTGGGAGCGAGAGCATTCCATGGCAACCCGTATGACGGGCACACCCTGAGCGAGCAATTGGAGCAGGCCACGATCCTGATGCAGGACAGCCGACTCAAGCCCGCGACGGCATTCGTTGATCTGGGTTATCGGGGCGTGGATGCGGACAACCCGGATGTGCGCATCGTGCACCGGGGCAAGTCCAGACGGATCAGTGCGCAAGAGAGAAAGCAATTGCGCCGACGCCAGGCGATTGAACCGATCATCGGCCACCTCAAGAGCGACCATCGCATGGACCGCTGCCGCCTCAAGGGCAAAGAGGGTGACCAGTTGCATGCGGTGCTGTGCGCCGCGGGCTATAACATCCGTTGGCTGCTGCGCATGATCGTCAAGAAGGGCGTCGCCTTCTTGCACCGGCTCTATTTGCGCCTATGCCAGAGCACGGCTATGGGGGCCAACTGGCGGCAGATGCTGCGCACTTTGCGCAACCTTGGGCTCAACTGCTCAGCCTCACGCTTGGCCTGGGCGTGAAAATGAATAAATCAGGGCCGACTACCTGGGTCCTGGCTCAAGATGCAAAGAGGGCGCGTCATCGTCGGATTGCGACCCTTCTGCACGCCCCTGCTCCGGTGCCAACGTGACAGGCATGAATCCAGACGGCGCAAAGGTCAAGTCGCCAACCATTGAATCCAGCGACCGGGTCATTTTGCCGGCTCGGCCCATCTGGCCAGACACGGTCTCCGCCGACGCCAGTCCATTGATGGGTTCCTCCCTGAACACCGGCACCGTCTGGGCAATCGCCAGCAACAGCAGCAAGTCTTCGTAAGCGGAGAGCTCAAACGCGACAAGATCGCGCGCACTGGCTGCCCTGAACATCAATGCATCCAGGACACCCACAATCGACGCCGTTCCCCAGTGGTTTTCAATTTTGCGCAACGCTTCGGGATAGTCTTCCAGCGATTTGCCTTCGCGCTGGAAGGTTGCGAACGGCGGAACGGTCGCATTGAATTGTCGCTCGAACCCAGCGCTCAATTCATCAAACGCGGCTGCGCGCCCCAGTGCGTGGTAGAGCCTCAGCAACTCAAGGTACGCCAGTGGAGATGAAGCGGAATTCTGGGCAATATGTCTGCGCAGCCCATCAATCGCCTGCTCGTGCTCCCCGATGGAGACAAAGAAATCGGCCTGCTGCAAGACATCAAACAAATCCTCTGGCTGCTCAACGCCCAACGCACGCAGCTTGGCAACCGATGCAACTGGTGCCTGGACGGCGGCAACCTTCCGGTCCGCTTCGGCGGGGAATTCATCCAACGCCTTTCCATCAGCAGAAGCAATGCCTTCACCTCCTGCCAGCACGACAGCATTGACCGCTTTGGAAGGCTGAATGCTCCCCACACCGCGATCGATTGATTCTGACTCTGGCCAGACGGTTTGAGGACCTATGCCTGCCTGTTCTACTCCACCGCTTTGCGCAACGGTATGCTGCCAGGCATGGGCCTGCCCATGCCTGTGCCTGCGCGCTTGCCAAACGAGGGCCGCCAAGGCCAACAACAGCAAACCCGCCAAAGCGTAGACCGGCGTCGCTGAATATCGTTCGGATTCGGCACGCTCAGCACGCGTGCGGGCTTCCAAACCTGCAGCTTTCTCTGTTTGCAACTGCGCTCTCAAGCCACGGAGCTCGGTTTCCAATTCGCCGATGCGGGTGCCGTACTGCACCAGATCCTGCACTGGGGTATTGAGTACGCGCCACATCTCTGCGCTCTGAGTACGTACGGATTCGCTGGCCCTGGAATTTTCATCCAACGACAGAGAGGATGAAAGCTGCAGTTGCACTGGACTGTCAAGCCAGACATCCAAGGATTCCATTACAAGCTTCGGAACCGCTTCTTGCGCGGCCCCTCTCCCGCCCACTGAACCAGGCGCATTGAGCGCGGTGCGAACATCGGCCGCATGTCTCGCAGGCGCGGATCTCGGCGCGGCAACCGCAGAGGAAGCAGGCTTTTTGCGCCTAGACACTTCGTCACGCGCAGGTTTCGGTCTGGGGCGCCGCTCTGCGCGCGGCGCAGCAGCAGGCACGGGCTTCAACTCCGCCAAACCCACTGATTGACCGGCATTCACGGACGCCCGCGCAGTTTCATCCACCACCGCTGCGTCGCCAGGCAGATCCACGAGAAACGTGTAAGTACGCACCACGCGCCCGCTGCACCCTCCCTCCAGCGTGACCTTCAACACGGGCTCGTTGACGGAAATATCCGAGCGTACTCTGATGCGCCGCCGCTGATCTTCAGATACCTGTACTCGCCCATCAGGAACGCGTACGCTTCCATCTTCAAGTTTTACCGCCAAACAGGAAGCGTCAAATTTCCGCCCAGCGTCAGGCAGCACATCAAAGGAAAGATCAATAGGCGAACCAAAAACGACGGCGCCATGGCTTCGGCCAAACGACAAGGCTCCTGCCGATAGTGAAACTATCGCGAGAGCGACGGCCACGGCAAAAGCGCGAAAGTACGGATAAATGTGATTCACAATCACGCACATTCTGACACAGGAAATCCCAACCTCGGTTGGCATTTTGCAACGTGCATGGAATCGCTTATTCCCAAAATGCCAAACCCCCTGCTCTTGCTGGAGGCAGGGGGTTGTGGTGTGGTGATGGTGCCTGACGATGACCTACTTTCACACGGGGACCCGCACTATCATTGGCGCGAAGCTGTTTCACGGTCCTGTTCGGGAA